>JAESGQ010000017.1_pt1 | contig 572989 bp, 537 predicted proteins | sample 9266251 | NCBI WGS metagenome assembly JAESGQ01 (sample SAMN17056778, study PRJNA650883) | algae metagenome | isolation source: Kaiparowitsia implicata GSE-PSE-MK54-09C and co-occurring heterotrophs from... | place: USA: Kaiparowits Plateau, Grand Staircase Escalante National Monument, UT ...
ATGGTCGGAGCGCAGCCGCATCGGAGCAGCCGAATCGCGCACGGAGCCGCGAATCAATGTCCGGATACAGCCGGTTCCGGACGACCGGACCCTGCTCGAAGGGTGCGCGCATAGCGATGAAGCAGCTTTTGGTCAATGGCCTTGCGGCAAAGATACCACGTCAGCGCTGGCATTTGCGGCAGTAAAAGGTCGAGCGCCCGCCCTGCACGATGCGTACGATCGTGCCGCCGCATTCGCAACGCTCACCCTCGCGCCCATAGACGCGCCAGTCCTTTGCGAAATAGCCAAGGTCGCCCTCGGGACTGAGGAAGTCGCGCAGCGTCGATCCGCCCGCGGCGATCGCGGCGGCGAGCACTGCCTTGATCGCGGGGACCAGCGCCTTGAGCTTGGCCTTTGGCACGTCGGCGGCGGGCGTCAGCGGCGATATGCGCGCCATGTTGAGCGCCTCGCAGACATAGATGTTGCCGAGGCCCGCAACGACCGTCTGGTCGAGCAGCATCGCCTTGATGGGTGCACGGCGCGCAGCGAACGCGCGCGCCAGATGGGCGGCGTCGAAAGCGTCCGAAAGCGGTTCGGGGCCGAGCGTGACGAAGGCGGCAAAGCTGGCCAGCGGATCGCCCGCTACCAGATCGACCGATCCGAAGCGCCGCGGGTCGTGGAGGAACAGCCGGTGCCCCGCCCCGGTTTCGAGGAGCAGGTGGTCGTGCTTGCCCGGGGCGCCCCCCTCGGTCCGCCAGCGTCCCGACATGCCGAGGTGAAAGATCATATGGTCGTCGCGGTCGGTCGAGACGATGCCATATTTGGCGCGGCGCGAGAGCGTGGTGACGGTTGCGCCGGTCAGCCGCTGCGCGAGGTCGGCGGGAAAGGGCCGGCGAAGGTCGGGGCGGAAGGTGGTGACCGCGGTCAGCCTTTGCCCTTCGAGGAAGGGGGCGAGGCCGCGCACGGTGGTTTCGACTTCGGGCAACTCTGGCATATCGCGCATCGGGCTACGCGCCATTTGCGCGGGCGGCAAGGCCCGGCTAAAGGCCGTTCGACTTTACCTCTCCCCTGCAAAGGCGCGCACTCCATGGCCACTCCCGATACCGTCAGCTTTGGCTATGAGCAGGTTCCCGCGGGCGCAAAGACCGCGATGGTCGGCGAGGTGTTCAGCCGCGTCGCGCGCAAATATGACATCATGAACGATGCGATGTCGGGCGGGATGCACCGGTTGTGGAAAGACCGCTTCGTGCGCCGCGTCAAGCCGCGCGCGGGCGAGACGATCCTCGACATGGCGGGCGGCACGGGCGACATCGCCTTTCGCATGGAGCCGTCGGGCGCCAGCATCACGGTGGCCGACATCAACCCCGACATGCTGGGCGTCGGCATGGAGCGCGCGGCGAAGCGCGGCATCGACAGCCTGGTCTGGTCCGAGCAGAATGCCGAGCGGCTGACCTTTCCCGACCGGTTTTTCGACGCCTATACGATCGCCTTCGGCATCCGCAACGTCACCGACATTCCCGCCGCGCTGAAGGAAGCGCACCGCGTGCTGCGCTTTGGCGGGCGATTCTTCTGCTTGGAATTTTCGACGAACGAATGGCCGGGCTTTGCCGAGGCCTATGACGCCTATTCGCACCATCTGGTGCCCAAGCTCGGCAAGCTGATCGCGCAGGACGAGGACAGCTATCGTTACCTGGTCGAATCGATCCGCCGCTTTCCGCCGATGCCCGAATTTGCGCGGATGATCGGCGAGGCGGGCTTTACCGCGGTCAAAGTCGAGCCGATCCTGGGCGGGCTGGTGGCGATTCACAGCGGGTGGAAGGCGTGAGGATGACCCCGCTATTTATCCCCTCCCGCGTGCGGGAGGGGCAGCGAGACTTGCGAACTTGTTCGCTAGTCGCAGCGGGGTGGGCCATCCGCACCGTCGCTGCCCACCCCCAGCCCCTCCCGCAAGCGGGAGGGGAGACAAGATGACCCGTCCCGTCACCCATATTGCCCGCCTGCTGAAATGGGGCCGCATCCTCGCGCGCCACGGCGCGCTGCGCGGAATCGAGGGGGCGCCGACGACGCCGCCCGGCGTCAAGCGGCTGTGCCGGATCGCGCGCTTCGGCACGATCCAGCCGAAAATCCCCGACTATGCCGCCGCCTTTCAGGCGATCGGTCCCGCCGCGGTCAAGCTGGGGCAGACGCTCGCGACGCGCCCCGATCTGGTCGGCGAGGAGGCGGCGCGCAACCTGCTGACCCTGCAGGACGCGCTGCCCCCCGTCACCTTTGCGCGCATCCGGGCGGAGATCGAGGCGACCTTCGAGGCGCCGCTGGAAAGCCTGTACAGCGAATTCGACCCCGAGCCCGTCGGGTCGGCGTCGATCGCGCAGGTCCACCGCGCGATCACCACCGAGGGCCGACCGGTCGCGGTGAAGATCCGCCGCCCCGGCATCGACAAGCAGTTCGCGCGCGACATCGAAACCTATGAATGGGCCGCCGCGCATCTGGAGGCGCTGGGCGGCGAGGCATCGCGGCTGCGCCCGCGGCAGGTGATCGCCAATTTTCGCCGCTGGACGCTGCGCGAACTCGACCTGCGGCGCGAAGCGGCGTCGGCATCCGAGCTGTCCGATGCGATGGCGGCGGTGCCCGAATATGAGGTGCCCGCGATCGATTGGGATCGCACGAACAGCCGCGTGATGACGATGAGCTGGATCGACGGCATCAAGATTTCGCGCCGCGACGCACTGATCGCTGCCGGACACGACATGGAGACGCTGGCGGCGAACCTGGTCCACGCCTTTTTGCGGCAGGCGATTGCCGAGGGGTTCTTTCACGCCGACATGCATCAGGGCAATTTGTTCGTGAAGGCCGACGGGACGATCGCCGCGGTCGATTTCGGCATCATGGGGCGGATCAACCGGCAGGCGCGATACTGGCTGGCCGAAATCCTCTATGGGCTGACAACGGGCAATTACCGCCGCGTCGCCGAGATCCATTTCGAGGCGCAATATGTGCCCGATTATCACAATGTCGAGGAGTTCGCGACGGCGCTGCGCGCGGTCGGGGAGCCGATGCGCGGCAAGCCGGTGAGCGACCTCAGCGTCGGCCAGATGCTCGACGGGCTGTTCGCGATCACGCGCGATTTCGACATGCAGACGCAGCCGCACCTGCTGTTGCTCCAGAAGACGATGGTGATGGTCGAGGGGGTCGCGACCATGCTCAATCCCCGGATCAACATGTGGGACGTGTCGGGACCGTTCGTGAAGGAATGGATCCGCGACGAGCTCGGCCCCGAAGCCGCGCTCGCCGATGGGCTGCGCGAGCAGGGCCGGACGCTGGCGCTGATCCCCGACATCATCCGCCGCCTCGACCAGCAATTGCCGCGCAAGGGCGCCGCGCCGCCCGCGCCGCCGCTGCCCGACGTCACGCTGATGTGGGAAAGCGGCGAGCGGAGCAGCGGGTGGCGCTATGCGCTGACGGCGCTGATCGGCGCGGCGGCGGGGGTCACAGGGATGATCTGGTTTGGATGATATTGCGATTGCTCCTTCGCCCAATCAGCCTAAACTCTTTCGATGACATCGGGCCCAAAAAACCTGCAACGTAAACGCCCCACCAAAGTGACTCTTAACGCGGAGCTGCTCGGCGAAGCAAAAAGGCTGGGTATAAACGTCAGCGCAGCTTGCGAGCGCGGCCTCCGAGAACGGGTCGATCAGCGATTGGAGGAGGTGAGCCGTCGATAAGAGGACTTTGATCGCCCACTATTGCGCTGGGGGCGCGTTGCGTGAAAATGGCTCATTATGACGGGCTGTGAAAACCGAGATTTTGAACGCTTTCTCCGATTCGCGACAGAGGCCGCCGACGCCGTACCCGATACGGGTCAATTCGCCGCAACGCGCGAGACCTCGGCATGGATGGAATACACGGCGTGTCGAGAGGCATTGGATTGGTTGAGTCGAGAAAAAGGGTGGTCTCACCCAATCGCTGCAACACAGCCCGACCCACCTGACGTCGTCTTCCAGTTTGCAGATGGCAAAACCAGTGCTTTCGAGTTTGCACGCGTAGTTCACGCTAAAACTATCGAGACTATTAAGCATCGCCTGTCACAAGGTGACCGGCAAACATATTATCAAAACTGGACGCCTAGAGTCTTTCAGATGCAGCTGGAGAATATTGTTCGGAAAAAGGAGGCAATATTCCGAACCCACCTTGCGCATGGGCGCTGCCAAAAACCGTTGGTTCTCGTCTTGGGCAGCGACGGGATTGGCTCCGGTGCCCATTTAATCGAGGACTTTCAGATTTCATCAGATGTATTTTCCGAGATTCTTCTGCATCTTGGATATCCGGGCAACCCCCACAATAGAGGGTATGCTACAGACCCCGTGGCTTTTCCCAGTTTGTTTGATATTCGCTCACAATGACCAATCCCCGCATCCTGCTCATCATCGGCGGCGGCATTGCCGCCTATAAATCGATCGAGCTTGTCCGCCTGCTGCGCAAGGCGGGCATGACCGTGCGCTGCGTGCTGACGCGCGCGGGCGCGCAGTTCGTGACCCCGCTGACGCTGGCGGCGCTGTCCGAAAACAAGGTTTATACAGACCTGTTCGACCTGAAGGACGAGGTCGAGATGGGGCATATCCAGCTGAGCCGTGAGGCCGACCTGGTCGTCGTCGCGCCCGCCACCGCCGACCTGATGGCCAGGATGGCCACAGGCATCGCCGACGATCTGGCGACGACGCTGCTGCTCGCGACCGACAAGCCGGTGCTCGCCGCGCCCGCGATGAATGTGCGCATGTGGCTGCATGCCGCGACGCAGCGCAATGTCGCTGCGCTGCGCGGCGACGGGGTCACGGTGATGGAGCCCGACGAGGGCGAGATGGCGTGCGGCGAATATGGGCCGGGACGCCTTCCCGAACCCGACGCCATTTTTGCGGCGATCGAGGCGGCGCTGGCGAACGCGCCCGCGCCGTCGATCCTGTCGGGCCAGCCCGATTTCGCGCCCGCCAACCACCGCCCGCTCCACGGCCGCCGCATCCTGATCACCGCGGGGCCGACGCACGAGCCGATCGATCCGGTGCGCTATATCGCCAACCGGTCGAGCGGCAAGCAGGGCTTTGCGATCGCCGCCGCCGCCGCCAATGCAGGCGCCGAGGTGCTGCTGATCGCCGGGCCGGTGCCGCTGCCGACGCCGCCGGGCGTGATCCGCGTCGACGTCGAGACCGCGGTCGAAATGGCCGAAGAGGTGCGCCAGGGCCTGCCCGTCGATGCCGCGATCATGGTCGCCGCGGTCGCCGACTGGCGCGCCGCCGAAAGCCAGGCGCAGAAGATCAAGAAGGACGGCAGCGGACAGGTCGCGCCGCTCGCGCTGACCGAAAATCCCGACATATTGGCGAGTGTCGCGGGGTCGCCCGAACGCCCGCCGCTGCTGATTGGTTTTGCCGCCGAGACCAACGATGTCATCGCCCATGCGCAGGCCAAGCTCGCGCGCAAGGGGTGCGACTGGATCGTCGCCAACGACGTGTCGGCCGACCCGATGGGCGGCGAAAGCAACCGGGTGCATATCGTTAGCAAAGACGGGGTAGACAGCTGGGACCGGCTGCCCAAAGCGGCCGTCGCCCGCAAATTGATGGAAAAGATCGCCGATGAGCTCGACCGACGTGCACCCCTTGAATCCGATTGAGATCGCCATCCAGCGCTTGCCCAACGGCGGCGGCCTGCCCCTGCCCGCCTATGCGTCGGACGGTGCGGCGGGAATGGATGTCGTCGCGGCCGAGACGCTGACAATCCGCCCCGGCACGCGCCACGCGGTCGCGACCGGCTTCGCGATGGCGATTCCGCCGGGATATGAGGTGCAGGTGCGGCCGCGGTCGGGGCTGGCGCTCAAACATGGCATCACCTGCCTCAACACGCCGGGGACGATCGACAGCGACTATCGCGGCGAAGTGAAGGTGATCCTGGCCAACCTGGGCGACGATAATTTCGAGGTGAAGCGCGGCGACCGCATCGCGCAGCTCGTCCCCGCGCCGGTGCAGCGCGCGGCCTTTGCCGAGGTCGACAGGCTGGACGACACCGCACGCGGCGCGGGCGGCTTCGGATCGACGGGGGTCGAGAGCGACGCCGCCGACGCAACCGCCAAAACCGCAGGCCTCGCCTCGCTGTCGGGCATCAAATTGCGCCGACCCGCCGAATAGTGCTGAGCGACGCCGAACTCGACCGCTATGCCCGCCAGATCATCCTGCCGGTCTTTGGCGGCGCGGGACAGGCGAAGCTGAAGGGGAGCCATATCGCGATCGTCGGCGCGGGCGGCATCGGCTGTCCGGCAATCACCTATCTGGCCGCGGCAGGCGTCGGCCAGCTGGCGATCATCGACGATGATGTCGTCGAGCTGTCGAACCTTCAGCGCCAACCCTTGTTCACCGACGCCGACATCGGCGCGTCGAAGGCGTCGGTCGCGGCCGATGCGGCGCGGCGGATCAATCCCCATGTCGAGGCAATTGCGGTCGCCGAACGGCTGGATGACGCCAATGCGGCGGCGCTGCTGGCGGACGCGGGCCTGATCCTCGACGGCTGTGACAATTTCGCCACGCGGCTGGCGGTCAACCGCGCGGCGGTGGCGCTGAAAATCCCCCTGCTCTCGGCGGCGATCGGCGCGTTCGAGGGGCAGGTCGCGCTGTACGAAGGCTGGCGCGCGGACAGTCCCTGTTACGCCTGTCTGGTCGGCGACGATCCCGACCGGCCGGGGATCAACTGCGCCGAGCAGGGCGTGATGGGCGCGCTCGCGGGGATGATCGGGACGATGGCGGCGCTGGAGGCGGTGCGCGCGCTGACGGGCTGGGGCGCGCCGCTGGTCGGGCGCCTCGCGATCATCGACATGCTCGACCGGCGCTGGCGCGAAGTGGCGGTTGCGAAAGAGCCGAAGTGCCCGATATGCCGGGGCTGAACATCATCGTCGCGGCGGCCGAAGGACGGCGCTTTTGCGCGGCGCTGGAGACTGCGATCGCCGCCGCTGCGCTGGGGCAACACGCGCGCCTGTTCGTGCAGGGCGATGCCGCCGCGATGCTGCGCGCACCCGCGGGTTTTGCGGGCGACGGCGCGCGCCGCGCCGCGGGGCTGCCGGGGCTGGGCGAACTGATCGACGAAGCGCTGGCGAGCGGGGTCGCGATGGTTGTGTGCCAATCGGGACTGGCGCTCAGCGACCTGACCGCCGACCGGATCGTCGGCGGCGTCAAGGCCGGCGGAGTCGTCAGTTTCCTGGCGGCGGTCGCGGCGGAGGACCGTATTCTGGTGTATTGATCGGTTCCCGTCGCCCCCGCGAAGGCGGGGGCCGCTATCAACCTTGCGCCATGCTGCCAGCGGCCCCCGCCTTCGCGGGGGCGACGGTTTCTTTCTAAGGATTGTCGCAGACTTTGATCGCACCCGGCGCGGGGCGGTCGCCTTCGGGGACGAAGCGCGCGAGATAGCCGCCCGCGTGCTGCTTGTCGTCATAGGAGACGAGCTTGTAGCCCACCGCCTCGAACTCGCAGACGAGCAGGCGGAAGGGCGTGCCATGCTGCGCGATCGGACGGTCGCCGTCGACGACGATCACCTGCCCGCCGTCGCGCAGCGCGGGGCGCAGCCGCCAGAGGAAGGCATAGGGTTCGCCGATCTCGTGATACATATGCACCATGAACACGCGGTCGAAGCTGGCCGCGGGCAGGCGCGGATCGTCGACCGCGCCGAGTTTCAGCGAGACATTGTCGAGCCGTTCGCGCGCAACGCGGTCGGCGAGCCGTTCGATCACCTCGGGAATGATGTCCTGCGCGAGCACGCGCCCCGCGGCGCCGACGCGCTGCGCGAGGCGCACGGTATAATAGCCATCGCCCGCGCCGATGTCGGCGACGGTCATGCCGGGGCGGACGTCGGCCGAGTCCATGACGTCCTCAGCCTCGTTGACGCGGTCGCGCGCCTCTTCGGTCGACCATTTGGTCGAAACGGTGGGTGCGACCGGGCGGTCGGCGGGCGGAAATTCGCGCGCGGTTTCGATGCGGCTGCTGTCCTCGCTCCACGGCCCGTCGCAACCGCCGAGCAGCGGCAGCAGCGCCAGCGCAGCGAGGGCGCCGCGCCGCATCAGTCGATGTCCTCGACGTCGACCTTTTCGCCCGTCACCTTCTGCGACAGCGCGGCCGCCATGAAGGGATCGAGCGCGCCGTCGAGCACGTCACCCGGAGCGGTCGAGGTGACGCCGGTGCGCAGATCCTTCACCAGCTGATAGGGTTGCAGCACATAGGAGCGGATCTGGTGGCCCCAGCCGATCTCGGTCTTCGCCTGATATTCTCCGCTCGCCGCCGCCTCGCGCTTTTGCAGCTCGGCCTCGTACATCCGGGCTTTCAGCATCCCCATCGCGGTCGCGCGGTTCTTGTGCTGCGACCGGTCATTCTGGCTGGCGACGACGATGCCCGTCGGGATGTGCGTGATGCGCACCGCCGAATCGGTCGTGTTGACGTGCTGGCCGCCCGCGCCCGAGGCGCGGTAGGTGTCGATCTTGAGGTCGCCTTCGTTGATCTCGATCTCGATATTGTCGTCGATCACCGGATAGACCCAGACGCTGGAAAAGCTGGTGTGGCGCCGCGCCGAGCTGTCGTAGGGCGAGATGCGGACGAGGCGGTGGACGCCGCTTTCGGTCTTGGCATAGCCATAGGCATTTTCGCCCTTCACCAGCATCGTCGCCGATTTGATGCCCGCCTGTTCGCCCGCCTGATATTCGACGAGTTCGACCTTCATCCCGCGCTTTTCGGCCCAGCGCATATACATGCGCTGAAGCATTTCGGCCCAGTCCTGGCTCTCGGTCCCGCCCGCGCCGGCGTGCACCTCGATATAGGCGTCGTTGCCGTCGGCCTCGCCCGCGAGCAGCGCCTTGATCTTGTCGTCCTCGGCGCGCGCGGCGAGCGCGGCGAGGCTGGCCACCGCTTCATCGACCATCGCATCGTCGCCCTCCATCTCGGCGAGCTCGATCAGTTCGGCGGTTTCGGCGCATTCGGTCTCGATCGCGCGCGTCGCCGTAATCGCCTCGTCGAGCCGGCGGCGTTCGCGCATCACCTCTTGCGCCGCCTTGGCATCGTTCCACAAGGTCGGATCCTCGACCTTGGCATTGAGTTCGTCGAGGCGGCGCACCGCGCGGTCCCAGTCGAGAAAGCGGCGCAGCAGCGCGAGGGCGGCGGCAATCTTGTCGATATGATCCTGCGCTTCGGCGCGCATGTTCTTGGCTCCTGAAAAATGTTGATCCCGGCCTTAGGGCTTTGCGGCCGTCAAGAAAAGGCAGGTCGAAAGAAGGCGCGCGGCGTCAGATGATGCCGCCGCGATCCTCCAGAAATTCGCTGTCGCTCCGCCGCCCCGGCGTTTGTTGGACGGGCGCGTCCTGCCGCTGCGGGGTTTTGGGCGGCCTGATCTCATCCTCGCGGATCGTCCGCCGCGGTTCGCTTTCGGGCTTGAAGGCTTCCCAGATGATTCCCGCGAGCGGATCGGAGCCCGGCCAGCTGCCATAGACGCGGCGCCCCGAGCGGCGGTCGATGCGGACCATCCGCACGCCCTTGGGCGCGGCGAACGGAATCGGCTGGCGGTCGGCGAGCGCGTCGAGCGCAAAATCCTTGAAGATCGGCGCGGCATAGCTGCTGCCCTGGGCATAGCCGCCCATGCTGCGCGGCTGGTCGAAGCCGATATACATGCCGGCGATGACATCAGGGGTCCCGCCGACGAACCAGACGTCGTTCGGACCGGTGGTGGTGCCCGTCTTGCCGAACAGCGGGACGCCAAGGTCGCGCAGCCGCACCGCAGTGCCGCGCTGAACGACGCCTTCGAGCATGTGGACGACCTGATAGGCGGTCATCGGGTCCATCAACTGCCGCCCCGATCGCGCGAAGCGCGGCATCGCCCGCCCGTCCCAATCCTTCATGTTGCAGCCGTCGCACGGTTTCCAGTTCTTCGGGAAGATCACCTTGCCGCGGCGGTCCTGCGCATAGTCGATCACCCGCGGCTTGAGCTCGCGGCCATGGTTCGCGAGCATCGCATAGGCATTGGTGATTTTTTCGACCGTCGTCGATCCGGCGCCGAGCGCGGTCGAGAGATAAGGTTCATGCTGGCCGATGCCCATCGTCGCGATCGTTTCGACCACCGGCTCCATGCCGATCTGGCTCGCCGCGCGCACCGTCATCAAATTGCGCGACTGTTCGAGGCCCCAGCGCATCGTATGCTCGCCCGCGCCGCTCGAATTGCCGAAGTTGCGGAAGCATTTGTTGCCCAGCGCCGCGCCCTGATAGACGCAGAAGGGCCCGTCGACGATCATCGTCGCGGGTGTCATGCCATTGTCGAGCGCGGCGGCGTAAACGAAGGGCTTGATCGTCGAGCCCGGCTGGCGCTCGGCCTGCGTCGCGCGGTTGAAGGGCGACAGGCGCACGTCGAAGCCGCCCTGCATCGCATAGATGCGCCCCGAATGCGGGCTTTCGACGACCATGCCGCCCGACACTTCGGGAATGTTGCGCAAGGCATAGCTGCTGCCGCCGGTCGATTTGACCGCGATCAGGTGGCCCGGACGCAGCGCCGAAAAGGCGCTGCCGCCGGTCTTGCGATAGCGCATCGTCGCCGCGCCGGCGGGAAGCGTGCCGGTGTCGCCGTTGGAAAAGCCGATGCGCGCTGCGCCCGCGGTCTTCGACAGCACCGCCGCGACGCGCCAATTGTCATAGTCGATGCCGATGAAGCTCGACGCGAGGCGGCTTTGCCACTGCTCGTCGGCCTCGATCGTCGCGATCGGCCCCGACCAGCCCTTGCCCGCATCATAGCGTTGCAGCCCCTTGCGCAGCGCGCGCGTCGCCGCGGTCTGCATCTTGCCGTCATAAGGCGTGCGGACCCACAGGCCGCCGGCATAGACGCTGAGCGGGCCGTCCTCGGCGGTTTCGCCGAATTCGGCGATCAGCTGGCGCCGCACCTCTTCCATATAATAGCCGCCGACCTGCGCGATGGCGGTATTGCCGCTGGTCGTGAGGCCGAGCGGCATGGCGCGCGCGGCATCGCGCTGCGCCGCGGTGATCCAGCCATTATCCTCCATCGCGCCGAGCACGAAATTTCGCCGCGCGATCGCGTCGCGTTCGAAGCGCGCGCGGCCATAGCGTTCGGGCGCCTTGGGCAGGATCGAAAGGAAGGCCATTTCGTGTAGCGCCAGCTCGTCGACATCCTTGTCGAAATAGGCGCGGCTGGCCGCCTGCACGCCGAAGCTGCGCCGGCCGAGCGGGATTTCGTTGAGGTAAAGCTCGAGGATCTGTTCCTTGGTCAGCGCATCCTCGATCCGCATCGCGAGGATCGCCTCGCGAATCTTGCGGCGGTAGCTGAGTTCGTTGGTGAGCAGCAGATTCTTTGCGACTTGCTGGGTGATCGTCGATGCGCCGATCGGGCGGCCGCTGTTCGACAGGTTGGTGATGATCGCCGACACGATGCCGGGATAGTCGATCCCGCCATGGCTGAAGAAGGTCTTGTCCTCCGCGGCAAGGAAGGAGCGCACGAGCAGCGGCGGATATTCGCTATAGTCGAGCTGGACGCGGCGCTCGCGCGCATAGCTGTGCACGGGCTTGCCCTCGGCATCGCGCACCATCGTCGGCAGCGGGGGTTCATAGGTGCGCAGCTGGTCGACCGAAGGCAGGTCGCGCGCGAAAACCGCCCAGATCAGCGCGAGACCGGCGAGGCTGGCGAGCACAAGATAGCCGAGCCAGCGGAACCAGCGCCGCGTCCACATCTCGCGGACCCAGGCGATGACGGCGTTGCTGTCGCGGCGCAGGCGCAGGCGGAAATCGGTCGAACGGTCGGCGGCCATAGGCCCCCGCCTCTAAAGCGTGGATCGCCGAAAGGGAAGCGTGCTTGCGGCAGGGTGCAGGGTATCGAGATCGAGGAGCGCAGCGCGCAGCATCGCCGCGACATCGGCAAACAGCTGCGCGGCGGTAATGCGGTCTTCCTCATAGAGCATTTCGTCGGCAGCAAAGCCGATCTCGACCGCGAGGCGCAGCCGCGCCCAGAGGATCGCGGGATCGACATGGGCGAGATGCGGCGCGCAGGCCGCCGCGAGCCGGTCGGTCACCGCGCGGTGCGATTCGAGCCGGACGTGGACGAGTTGCGGCGAAGCGTGGAGTGCGCGCAGGATCCACACGGCCCCCGGTTCGGCGCGCGTCACCGCGGAATTGGCGGCAAGCAGGTCGCCGATCCGGTCCGCCATCGCCGCGAGCCCGTCCGCTGCGTGGCGGTCGATCCAGCGATCGAGCACCGCATTCTGGCGCGCCATCAACCGGCGGCCCAGCGCCTCGAGCACCGCATATTTGTCGGCGAAATAGCGATAGAGCGCGGGCGGGCTAAGCCCCGCGCGCGCGGCGATCATGTTGGTCGAAATCCGTTCGAGCCCGACCTCGGCGAGCAAATCGCCCGCCACATCGAGCAGGCGCTCGCGCGTCTGCTGCGCGCGCGCCTGTTTGGGGGCGGGCCGCGCCGCTGTCACCGCGCGCAGCCGCGCGCGCTGACCGGCCAGATGTCGATCAGCGTGTCGCCCGCAACGACATGATAATGGTCGTAGAGGTTCACCGTCGGGTCGCAGTGCGGCACGGTCAGGCTGACGGGATCGCCGGGTTGCAGCGTGTCGCCGATGCCGGGGGCGATGAGCGCGGCATGTTCGTCGCCCATGAAGGCGAAAAAGGCGGTTTCGGGCGCGCCGCGCCGCACCGCCGCAACGCCGCCGTCGGTCGAGAGCGACTTGAAGCCCGCGTCGATCGTGACGAGGCCGCTGTGGTTGGCGCTGACCACGCGCGCATCGACCGCGAGCGCGACCTCGAACGGCGCGGCGTCGTCCTCGGCCAGCTCGCAATCGAGATATTGCTTGTCCATGAAGACATAGCTGCCCGCCTGAAGTTCGGTGAAGACGCCGAGGTCGAGGTCGATGCGGTGCGTGCCGGTGCCCGACCCGGTGACGATCGGCGGCGCGAAACCGGCATCCGCCAGCGCGACGATGACCCCCTGCAAATAGTCCGTCCGCTCGACGATCGCGGCGCGGCGTTCGGCATAGCTTTCGATATGCTGCTGCGACCCGCAATAATATTGCACGCCGCGATAGGTGAGGTTCGGCCAGGCGTCGATCGTCTGCGCGAGCGCGACCGCGGCTTCGGCCGAGGCGACGCCGGTGCGCGCGATGCCGGGATCGATGTCGATGATGACGTCGAGCTGCGCGCCTTCGGCCGCGAGCGCCGCGTCTATCCGCGCGGCGACCGCGGGGTGATCGACGACCGCCATCAGCCCCTCGGCGCGCGCCGCGAGCTTCGCGAGGCGCGCGATCGCGGCGGGCGCGGCGACGGGCGAGGTGATGAGGATGCCGGTGATGCCGCCGTCCGCCAGCACCTCCGCCTCGCCGATCTTGGCGCAGCACACGCCGACCGCGCCGGCATCGAGCTGGCGGCGCGCGATGGCGACGCTCTTGTGCGTCTTGGCGTGGGGGCGGAGCGCGACGCCCGCCGCTTTGGTGAGCGCTGCCATGCGGGCGATGTTGCGGTCGAGCGCGCCCTGGTCGAGGATCAGCACCGGGGTGTTGAGGTCGGCGCGGCTGCCCTGCCGGCCGATCAGCGCGTCGTGGAGGATGCGGTCGCTGGTCATGCGAAGAGGCTTTCGAGATGGGGGTTCAGGAATTTGCCCGCCGGGTCGGCGGCGCGGCGAACCGCGGTGTAGCGCGCCGCCATCGGATAGAGGGCGGCGACATCGGCGCGGGTCAGGCTGTGGCGTTTGGCCCAGTGCGGGCGGCCGCCATGGGCGCGAAAAATCGCCTCGGCCTCCGCAAACAGACTTTGCCAGGGCATTTTCGCATATTGGTGCATCGAAATGGCGGCGACTGGCCCGGCATTCATCGGACTCATCCAGATGTCGTCGGCGGCGACGGTGCGATATTCGAAAGGAAAGGTGACGGGCAGGCGTTTTTTGCGAATCCAGCCGACGACCTCTTCCAGCGTCTCCAGCCCCGCGGCGCGCGGCATTTCATATTCCATCTCCTCGAACCGGATCGTGCGGTCGGACGGAAAGATGCTGTGCGCGGGGCCGCGACGGCGGCCCGAAATGCCGCTTTTCATCATCAGCCGCTGGAGCATGGGGGTAAGAAAGGGCAGGCGCGCCGATATGTCGAGGATGCGGCGGAAGGTCGCCTCCTCCATATCGGTCGTGCTTGGCGGCGGATCGCACGGGTCGCACGGGTCGAGCGTTTTCAGGATCACCTGGTCGCTGTGCGGAAAGAACCAGAATTCGACGTGGCGATGGTGCTGCGCCAGTTCGTCATAGCTTTCGCGCACCTCGGCCCAGCGGCGCTTTTCGAACCGTTCGGCAAGGTGAAAGGCGGGGACGACCGCGACATCGATTTCGGTCGCAGCGCCGAACAGGCCGAGCGACAGGCGCTGCGCCTGATAGAGATCGGCGTTGGTGTCGGCGTCGCACCAATGCGCCTCGCCCGCGGCATCGATGAAGCGGAAACCGCGCGCAAAGGTAGACAGCGAACCGAGGTCGGTGCCGGTGCCGTGGGTGCCCGTCGCCATCGCCCCCGCGAGCGACTGCGGATTGACGTCGCCCTGATTGGCGAGCGCGAGCCCATGATCCCAGAGCGCGGCGGTCAGCCGCCGGATGCTCCACCCCGCAGGGATGCGCGCGCTCCGGCGGTCGGGCGCGACGCCGAGCTCGCCCGGCATGGCATCGAGGCTGACGATCAGCTCGTCCGATTCGCACAGCGGCATGAAGCTGTGCCCCGCCCCCGCGACGCGCAGCCGGTGCGCATCGCGAACGAGCGCCGCGAGTTCATCTTCGCTTTGCGGCCGCGCGATCGCGGCGCGCGCGGTGACGCTGCCCGACCAGTTGCTCCACGCCATGCCGTCCTCCCCATATCCTTTCGGTCAAACTGCGGTGACGTGAAAAGTTAGTCAAGACTATATTATTGCCTTGCGCGGATCAGTTCTCGATCGCGCGACGATAGGCTTCGGTCAGCCGCTGCAGCACGCTGTCGCCGCCGCGCGGCGGCGCGCCGAGGTGGAGTGTGCGCAATTCGTCCATGAACGCGTCCCACAAGGGCGGGCCGCCCTCCTCCAGCAATTGCTGACGCACCGCCATCGCGGGCGTCACCGGACGATGCCGCCGCCCCCAGGCGCCCATGTGGACGAGCAGCGGGACCAGTTCGATTGCGCTTTCGGTGAGGCTGTAGATGGCCTTTTGCCGGTGGGTCGGATCGTCGGCCCGGGTCAGGAGCCCCGCATCGACCAGCCGTTTGAGCCGGTCGGCGAGGATGTTCGACGCGATCCCTTCGTCCGAACGCGTCAGGAGTTCGCGGAAATGGCGGCGATTGCCGAACATCATGTCGCGAATGACGATCAGGCTCCAGCGGTCGCCGAGCGTTTCGAGCGTCAGGTTGATCGGGCATCCGGAGCGTTGGTCGGTCACGCCGTCCATATAGGGCGCGACAAAACTGCTTGCAATATGAAATCGGTTTGCCTAGGCAAGTGCAACTGGTTGCAGTTTGCAATTACATAGGAGCGATTCGATGTCCAAGATCCGCGTTGCCGCGTTCAGCATTTCACTCGACGGTTATGGCGCCGGCCCGGCGCAGAGCCTGGAGGCTCCGCTCGGCCAGGACGGCGAACGGCTGCACCAATGGTTCGTCCCGACGCGCGCCTTTCAGGAGATGCTCGGCGGCGAGGACGGCACGACCGGCGTCGACGATGATTTCGGCGCCGAGAGCATGGCGAATCTGGGCGCGTGGATCATGGGCCGCAATATGTTCGGCCCGATCCGCGGCGACTGGCCCGATGCGGAATGGAAGGGCTGGTGGGGCGACAACCCGCCGTATCACGTGCCCGTGTTCGTCCTGACTCATCACGAGCGCCCGTCGATCACGATGGCCGGCGGGACGGTGTTCCATTTCGTCACCGACGGGTTCGAGGCCGCACTCGACCGCGCGCGCGACGCCGCCGGTGACCGCGACATCCGCATCGGCGGCGGCGTCGCGACGATCCGGCAATATCTGAAGGCCGGGCTGATCGACGAAATGCATCTCGCGGTCACCCCCGTGCTGCTCGGCGGCGGCGAAAGCCTGTTTGCGGGAATCGACCTACCGCGCCTCGGTTACCAGGTCAGCCGCTATACCGGCGGCGACGGCGCAGCGCATATGATCGTCAGCCGCAGCTGACGTCAGCGCCCGCTTTCCGCGACGCGCCGCGCGAAGTGAAGCTGCACCGCTTCGCGCACGCCGCGAGCGACTTTCTTGCGGCCCGATGTCGAGGCGAGGAATTCGGCGTCGTCCTTGTTCGAGAGGAAGCCCGTTTCGAACAGCACCGACGGCGTGTCGGGCGCCTTCAGGACGACGAAGGAGGCGAAGCGGTGCGCGGTGGTGCGGAACGGCACCTCGTCCGAGGCCTCGCGCTGGAGCAGCCGCGCGAATTCGGCCGAGGCGTTCATCGTCTCGCGCTGCGTCAGGTCGATGAGGATCGACGACACGTCGTCGCCGTGCGCGCCCAGATTGACGCCATTGATGATGTTCGCCTTGTTCTCGCGCGCCGCGAGCCGCGCCGCTTCGCGGTCGGAGGCGACTTCGGACAGGGTATAGACCGACGCGCCGTGCGCTTCGCGGTTCTCGGCGGCGTCGGCGTGGACCGAAATGAACAGGTCGGCCTTCAGCCGCCGGGCGATGCCATAGCGTTCCTCGAGCACCAGAAAACGGTCGTCGGCGCGGGTCAGCGCGATGCGCACCCGGCGCGAGGCGACGAGTTCGTCGCGGATCGCCCGCGCGAGCGCGAGCGTCACATCCTTTTCGCGCTGGCCGTTATGCGGCGAAATCGCGCCGGGATCGTGCCCGCCATGCCCCGCGTCGATGACGACGAGCGGCAGGCGATCGTCGTCCGGCCCCTCGATCCGCGGCAGCGGAACCGCGGGCTTCGGCTTGCCGATCGGGACGGTGACGCTGTAGCGCTTGCCGGGCCGCTGCGCGCGGAACGATGCCGCAGCGCCGAATTCGGTTCGCGGACGAGCGACATCGGCGCCCGTCGCCGGCGGCGTCGCGATCAAGCCGATAAGGGCGAGCAGGCTCATGGCGCGTCTATGCCGCTCGGCGTGGCGATTGGTCCAGCGCTTATTCGAAAAGAACAGAATTCCAGCGCCCTGCGAAGCTGAATTGCGCGCTAAGGATGACGCGGAAGCCGCGATGCTGCGGGTAAGCGGAGGCATCGGCGGCGCCTGACATTCTTGCAACAATGGGCGGCGATCCCATCTTTGGCGGCGGTTGTGGTTGCCGTCGGCCCGTGCCGATGCTAGCACCCCATCACTGACGGCGTCCTTTCCGGTGCCGTCCGGCCTTTTGAGGGGAAGGCCTGGGCCGCGAAATTCGCGGAACAAGGCCGCCTTGGCGCCGGACATGCGGGGAAGGACACACCTGCCGCCAGTCCACCCGGTTGACCGGACAGTCGGGGCGTTCGTATCGCGCCCGCCCTGCCCGCCCGCTCACCCCGTAACAGGTTGATGCCGCATGAGGCTTGCCATGCCCTCTTCTCATCCCGACGTGGGCGCTTTTGCCCCGGTCGCCGGACGGGGAGACCGCATGCGCGTCCAGGACCGGACGCAAGCCGCCTTCGGCAATAACGATTTCTGCCTTTTCACCCGTATCCGCCGCGGTTTTTCGCAAGGAAAGCCAGCGGGAATTTTTGATGGCGCGCCGCGGCGCGCTTGGAGTGTAACGAATGACCACGCGCATGTTGATCGACGCGCGGCACCGGGAAGAAACCCGGGTCGCCGTCACCAAGGGAAACCGCATCGAGGAGTTTGATTTCGAGTCCGCCGAGCATAAACAGCTCAAGGGCAATATCTATCTGGCCAAAGTAACCCGCGTCGAACCGTCCTTGCAGGCGGCGTTCGTCGAATATGGCGGCAATCGCCACGGTTTTCTGGCGTTCAGCGAAATCCACCCCGATTATTACCAGATTCCGAAGGAAGACCGCGAAGCCTTGCTCCGCGAGGAAGCCGAGCATGCCGCCGAGGCCGCGCAGCGCGCCGAAGACGATCTGGACGAACTCGAAGGCGATGTCGCCGACGTCGAATATCATGACGACGAAAATGGCGACTCGCCGCCGGCCCCCGAAACCGTGGGCGAAGACGGCGACGAGGACCAGGACGACGCCGACGACAATGGCGACGGCGAAGCCGAAGAAGGCAAGGACGGCCGGGGCGATCGCCGCCGCGGGCGCGGCAAGGGCGGTCGTAACGGCCGCAAGGGCCGCGGGCGCCGCAATGGCGACGACGAGGACGGCGAGAATCGCATGTCGCTGCGTCGCCGCTACAAGATCCAGGACGTCATCCGCCGCCGCCAGGTGATGCTGGTGCAGGTCGTGAAGGAAGAGCGCGGCAACAAGGGCGCGGCGCTGACCACCTATCTGTCGCTGGCCGGCCGTTATTGCGTGCTGATGCCGAACACGATGCACGGCGGCGGGATCAGCCGCAAGATTTCGAACGGCGCCGATCGCCGCAAGCTGAAGGCGATGATCGACGAGCTCAACCTGCCGCCGACGATGGGTTGCATCGTCCGCACCGCGGGGATGAGCCGCACCAAGGTCGAGATCAAGCGCGACTTCGACTATCTTGCGCGCCTGTGGGACGAGATCCGCGAAAAGACGCTCGAATCGAGCGCCCCGGCGCTGGTCCATTCGGACAGCGACCTGGTGAAGCGCGCGATCCGCGACATTTACCACAAGGACATCGAGGAAGTGCTCGTCGAAGGCGACGAGGGCTATAAGGCCGCCAAGCAGTTCATGAAGCTGCTGATGCCGAGCCACGCCCGGCGCGTGAAGCAATATGCCGACCCGGTTTCGCTGTATCAGCGATACGGCGTCGAGGACCAGCTGGCGGGGATGCTCAATCCCGTCGTCCAGCTGAAATCGGGCGGCTATCTGGTGATCAACCCGACCGAGGCTTTGGTGTCGATCGACATCAACTCAGGCCGCTCGACGCGCGAGCATAATATCGAACAGACCGCGCTCAGCACCAACCTGGAAGCCGCGGCTGAAATCGCCCGCCAGTTGCGCCTGCGCGACATGGCCGGACTGATCGTCATCGACTTTATCGACATGGATCACGGCTCGAACGTCCGCAAGGTCGAACGCGCCATGAAGGACGCGCTGAAGAACGACCGCGCGCGCATCCAGGTTGGCCGCATTTCGGGCTTTGGCCTGATGGAAATGAGCCGTCAGCGGCTGCGCACCGGCGTCCTCGAAGCATCGACGCGGCCGTGCCCGCATTGCGAAGGCACCGGGCTCGTCCGCACCGCATCGTCGGCAGGCCTGAGCGCGCTGCGCCTGATCGAAGAGGAGGCGGCGCGCGGCAAGGGCAGCAAGATCACGCTGCGCGCGAGCCAGGAAGCGACCTTCTATCTCCTCAACGAAAAGCGCCGCGAACTGCGCGAGATCGAGGAGCTTTACGGCGTCAGCGTCGAAATCCTGCCCGACGGCGAGACCGAAGGCGCGCGCATGGCGGTCGAGGTTGGCGGCCCGCCGCCCACCCAGCGCCGCAGCTTTGCCCCGATCGAGCCGATCGAGGATGACGACGACGACATCCCCGAGGACGAGGAAGAAGAGGAAGCCGCCGAAGAGGAAACGGCCGAAGAGCGCCGCCCGCGCGAACGCACGCGCGAGGACGGCGATAGCGACACCGACGGCGAGGGCCGCAAGCGGCGTCGCCGCCGCCGCCGTGGCCGCCGCGGCCGCCGCGACGAGGAAGGCAACGAGATTGGCGGCGAAGGCGGCGAGGATGGCGACACCGCCGAATCCGCCGATTCGGACGCGGGCGAAGCCGCACCGGACGAAACCGCCGAGGCCAATCCTGCTATGGACGCCGAGGAGGCTGAAGCCAAACCGCGTCGCCGCCGTGGCGGACGCGGCCGCAAGAAGGCCGATACCGCCGAGGCGGCCGAGGAGGCTGTCGTCGAGGTTGAGGCTGCGCCGGTAGAGGCAGTCGAAGCCGCCGAACCGGCTGCCGAAGACGCGCCCGCCGCCGAGGAAAAGCCGAAGCGCAAACGCGCGCCGCGCCAGACCAAGGCCGAGACCGAGGCCGCCAAGGCGGCAGCCGAAGCCGAAGTCGAGGCTGCACCGGAACCCGCCGTGGCCGCGGCCGAAGCCGAAGCCGAGCCGGCCAAGCCCGCGCCGAAAAAGCGCGCGAGCCGCGCCAAGAAGGCGGTCGCCGCCGAGGCGAGCATCGAGCCCGCGACCCAAAGCGAAGCCGATCCGGTCTCTGCCGACGCCAACGCCGAAAGCGACGACATGGGCGTCGGCGCCGATGGCGAACCGCGCCGCGGCTGGTGGCAGCGCACCTTCGGCAATTAATCCGCCACGTCTGAACCGGAAAACGGGTCCCCGCGAAAGCGGGGGCCCGTCGCAGAAATAGCACGTCGGCCTTGCGCCCGCGCGCGCCGAGCCCCAATAAGTCCCCATGGCTTCACTCGAGGTTCAGGCGCGCAGCGCAAGGGAGGCGGCGATGACCGCTTTTCAGAAGCAGACCGCGCCCGGATCGCACGCGCTGCGCCACCTGCTGCGTATCCTGCTGACCTTGCTCGCGATCGTCGCCATCGCGGCGCGCCCCGCTGCCGCGCAGTCGATCCTGCGCGATGCCGAAACCGAAGCGCTGTTTCAGGACATGATGGACCCGCTGCTCGTCGCGGCGGGGTTGCAGCCGGGACAGGTGCGCGTCCATCTGCTCGGCGACCGCAGCATCAACGCCTTTGTCGCGGGCAGCCAGGACATTTACGTCTTCAGCGGACTGATCGAGGCCGCCGACAGCGCCGAAGAGGTACAGGGCGTGCTCGCGCACGAACTGGGGCATGTGATGGGCGGCCACGCGATCCGCATCAACGACGGCGCGAGCGCTGCGACGAACATCTCGTTGCTCAGCCTGCTGCTCGGCGCCGCGGCGATCGCGGCCGGCGGCGGCGAGGCGGGCATGGGCATCATGATGGCGGGGCAGCAGGCGGCGCTCGGCAAGTTCCTGGCGTTCAGCCGCGTGCAGGAATCGACCGCCGATGCTGCGGGCGCACAATATCTGTCCAAGGCCGGGATCAGCGGGCGCGGCAGCCTGGCCTTTTTCAAGAAGCTCCAGAATCTGGAGTTCCGCTACGGGATCAAACAGGACGACGATCAGGCCTATGGCCGGACGCACCCGATGTCGGGCGACCGCATCCAGACGCTGCGCGAAGTCTATGTCATCGACCCCGCCTGGGAAAAACCGGCGGACCCGGCAATCGAGAAACGATTCCAGCGCATCAAGGCCAAGCTGTCGGGGTATATGGCCGAACCAGAACGAACGCTGCGCAAATTCCCCGAAAGCAACACGGGCATCCCGGCGCGCTATGCCCGGGCTTACGCCTGGCACAAAAGCGCCTATCCGCAGAAAGCATTGGCCGAGGTCGAGGGATTGCTCAGCGCCGATCCCGAGGATCCCTATTTCCTCGAACTCGAAGGCCAGATCCTGCTCGAATCGGGGCGTCCCGACGAGGCGATCCCGGCGCTGCGCAAGGCGGTGACCAATTCGCGCGCGCAGCCGCTGATCGCCGCGACGCTGGGCCATGCGCTGATCGCGACCGAAGATCCCGCCAATTTTCCAGAGGCCGAAAAGGTGCTGAAAACCGCCGTCGCGCTCGACAACCAGAACCCCTTTGCCTGGTATCAGCTGGGCATCGTCTATGCGAACAAGGGCGATCAGGCGCGCGCCGCGCTCGCCTCGGCCGAACGCTACAGCCTCGAGGGTAGACAGCCGGCGCTGGCGCTGCGTAATGCCGAAATGGCGATGCAGGGTCTGCCCGAAGGATCGCCCGACTGGATCCGTGCACAGGATATTTCGCTGGTCGCTCGCGCCGAGGTAGAACGCGAGCGCAAACGGCGTTAGACTCGCATGGAACAAGCGGGGGATTGCATCGCCAAACCGATGCGCAAGGGCAACAAGTGACAGAGAATAAGGACGATTATTATCAGCCGTGGCTGCGCGACCCGGCGCCGAAGCCCGGCGCCGCGGCGCCCCTCCGCGACGAAGGATTGGCAAAGCCCAAAGAGGCCCCCCCCATCGGTATCGACCTGACCCGATACGACACGCCGGAAAAACCGCGCGGCGAGCCGCGGGTGAAGCCAGGGGCGATCAAGGCGGGCGTGGCAACGCTGTGGGACCGCGTTCGGGGCGGCGCCGAAGCCTTCGCCGACTGGACGATCCGCCTCGGCGCGCGCGCTGACATTCCGGCGCGGGTCGAAGCGATGGAAGTTCCGCGCCGATCGCGTGACCTTGCCGCCCGAACCGGCGCTGCGACCACGCGCGCGGCACGGGTGGTCGGCCGCGGGTCGGCGCGCGCAGGCCGCGCCGCGGCCAGGACGAGCGGCGAAATCTGGGCTAAAATGGCGCTCGGCGACAAGGCGCGGAAGCTTTCGAGCGACGCCGGACGCGGGTTGGGCGAGGTTGCGGGCAAGACAAGGGCCGGGGTTGCTGACCTTGCCAAGGCGGGCGGCGAAAGCCTGCGCGAAAGCATCGGGGATGCGGCGACCAAGCTGCGCCCCGCACCGCGCGAGGAGCCAGCGCCGCCGCCGTCGGGGCTCGACCAATTGCTCGCGCGCGAGGATGTCGCGGCCGAAGCGAAGGCGCCGGCCGCGCCTGACCTGCCGCTCTTTGCGGGCGATGCGGCGATCCCGGTGACCGCAAAACCCGCGCCAAAGACGATAGCCAGCGCCATTGATGGCGACGACCGCTCGCCGATCGTCAAGGCGCCGGAAACAAAACCGGCGGGCGAAAGGACCATGGCGGCGGGGCGGCTGCCGGCGTTGAAGGGGACAGGCATGGGGGGCGTTTCAACCCGCACATTGGCGCTGGTCGGCGGCGGCGTCCTGCTGCTCGCACTGGCCTTCTGGCTTGGCGGGCGCGCTGGCGGCGGGCTCAGCAAGAGCGAGGTCGAGACCGTCGTCGCCGATTATATCAAGGCGAACCCGCAGATCATTCCCGAGGCGCTGGAGGCGCAGCGCGGACGCGAAATGGCAAAGGCGATCGACGCGGTGCGCCCGGCGCTCGAAAAACCCTATGCCGGGGCGTGGGCTGGCAACGCCGACGGCGACGTGACGCTGGTGGTGTTCACCGACTATGCCTGCGGTTTCTGCCGCGCCAGCGTGCCCGACGTCGACCGGCTGATCCGCGAGGACAAGCGCCTGAAGGTCGTGTTCCGCGAACTGCCGATCATCGCACCGCAAAGCCGCGACGCCGCGATCATGGCGCTCGCCGCGGCGCGGCAGGGCAAATATGATGCCTTCCACCACGCAATGTTCGCGGCGAGTTCGCTCGGCCCTGATGCGATTGCGGCGGCGGCCGCGCGCGCGGGCGTCGTTACCGACGGCAGCGCCGATGCGACCGCGAACGAAGCGCTGTTCCAGCGCGAGATCGACAGCAATATGGCGATCGCGAGCCAGCTTCAGCTCAATGCAACGCCGACATGGGTCGTCGGCGACCAACTGCTGCAGGGACAGGTCGGTTATGACACGCTGCGGCAGGCCATCGGCCAAGCGCGGGCGGCGGGCTGAGGCGCGGCATTGGCGACGGTCACGCATGACGAGGCACTCGCCAACGCCCGCCGGCTGCTGAACGGCCAGCCAGGCGCGGCGCTCGAACAGGCGCGCGCGATCGTCGCGGCGGTGCCGACATCGGCGGCGGGGCACCGGATCGCGGCCGAGGCACTGCGACGGCTTGGCCGCACAGGCGAAGCCGCCGACGCTGCGCTCGCCGCGGTCGGCGCGGCGGTGCATGACGAGGCGATGATCGCCGCGGCGTTGGCGCTCACCGAAAACCGCCTGCCCGACGCCGAGGCGGCGCTGCGCGCGCGGCTGAAAGAAGATCCGACCGACGTTGCGGCGATCCGGATGCTTGCCGAGGTCGCGGGACGGATCGGCCGCTATGCCGACGCCGAGAAGCTGCTGACGCGCGCGCTCGATCTGGCGCCGGGATTCGGCGCGGCGCGCGCTAATCTCGCGACCGTGCTCTATAAGCAGAACCGCTATGCCGAGGCGGTTGAAACGCTCGATGCGGTGCTGATCGACGATCCCGACAATCCCGCGCACGCGAACCTCAAGGCCGCCGCGCTTGGCCGGATCGGCGGCTATGACGAAGCGATCGCGCTCTATGCCGAGCTGGTGCAGCGTTTCCCCGGCCACGCCAAGCTGTGGATGAGCTATGGCCATATGCTGAAGACCGTCGGGCGGCAGGACGACAGCATCGCCGCCTATCGCCGCGGACTCGATGCCGAGCCGGGGCTGGGCGAAATCTGGTGGAGCCTCGCCAATCTCAAGACGATCCGGTTCGACGAAGGCGACCGGCAAGCGATGGAGGCCGCGCTCGTCGCCGCCGATCCGGCCGGGGCGGAGCGTGACGACGACCGGCTGCACCTGCATTTCGCGCTGGGCAAGGCGTATGACGATGCGGGCGTGCCCGATGCGGCGTTTCGCCATTATACCGCGGGCAATGCGATCCGCGCGGGCCAGCTTGACTATGACGCCGCCGAAACGACGGCGATCGTCGACGCCGCAATCGCAACCTGCACCGCGGATTTCTTTGCCGAGCGCGCCGGGCAGGGCGATCCGAGCGGCGATCCCGTCTTCATCCTGGGGATGCCGCGCGCCGGATCGACGCTGGTCGAACAGATTTTGGCGAGCCATTCGGCGATCGAGGGGACGATGGAGCTGCCCGACATCCCCGCACTCGCGCTCGGTCTTGGCCGCGAAGCCCAAGGCGAGGGGCGCCACTGGGTCGCCGCGCTCGCCGAAGCGACCCCCGACAAGCTCGCCGAGATGGGCGACGCCTTCCTTCGCCGCACCGCGGTGCAGCGCAAGACCGACAAGCCGCTATATATCGACAAGCTGCCGAACAACTGGCTCTATGCCCCGCTGATCCGGCTGATCCTGCCCAACGCAAGAATCATCGACGCGCGGCGCCACCCGCTCGATTGCTGCTGGTCGAATTTTCGTCAGCATTTCGCCAAAGGGCAGGCGTTCAGCTATCGCCTGTCCGATATGGGCGCCTATTATCGCGACTATGTGCGGCTGATGGCGCATCTCGACGCCGTGCAGCCGGGGCGTGTCCACCGCGTCGTCCACGAAGCGCTGCTGGCCGATCCCGAGGCCGAAGTGCGCGCGATGCTCGCCTTCCTGGATCAGCCGTTCGAGCAAGGCTGCCTGGCGTTCCATGCCAATGCGCGCGCAGTGCGGACGGCATCGAGCGAACAGGTGCGCCGCCCGATCAACCGCGACGGCGTCGACCAATGGCGCCCCTATGCCGAGTGGCTCGGGCCGCTGACCGACGCGCTCGGACCGGTTCTGGGCGCCTATCCGGGGGTTCCGGAGGAGTATCGCGGCGTCGCGCGCTAAATTCGTTGCCTTTAAGCAACATCTGGCGACATTTTCGACCAACGGCCGGGCGCACCGACGAACTAGGCTTGCGCTTGTGCTGCGCTGCGTCATTCTCCTGTCATATCGATGTCATCGAGGGGGTTCTCATGCGGAATATGTCGAGAGTGCTGGCGCGGAGCAGCGCGATGCTGCTTGCGGGTACCATTATCGCAACGTCGGGCACGGCGCTGGCGCAGCAGGCGAATGTCGAGGACGACAATGACATCGTCGTCACCGCGTCGAAGCGCGAGGAAAATCTGCAGGATGTGCCACTGGCGATCACCGCGATCGGCAACGAGCGGCTCGGCGAATTGCAGGTCAAGGAATTTCAGGACGTCGTCAAATTCCTGCCATCGGTGACGATCCAGACGCTCGCGCCTGGGTTCAGCCAGGTCTATTTCCGCGGCGTCGCGTCGGGCGAGAATGCCAACCACTCGGCGTCGCTGCCGACCGTCGGCACCTATCTGGACGAAATGCCGATCACCACGATCCAGGGCGCGCTCGACATCCACGCTTATGACCTGCAACGCGTCGAGGCACTCGCGGGGCCACAGGGCACGCTTTATGGCGCGAGCTCGATGGCGGGGACGATCAAGCTCGTCACCAACCAGCCCGACACCAGCGGCACCTATGGTTCGCTGGGACTCGAGCTCAACAGCGTCACGCGCGGCGGCATCGGCGGTGTCGCCGAAGGCTTCATCAACGCCCCGCTCGGCGAGCGCGCCGCGCTGCGTCTTGTCGGCTGGTATCGCCACGACGCGGGCTATATCGACAATATTGCGGGTAGCCGCACCTATCCGACCAGCGGCATCACGCAGGACAATGCGGCGCTCGTCGAAAAGGATTATAACGACGTCGATACCTATGGCGCGCGCCTCGCGCTCGGCATTGACCTCAACGACGACTGGACGATCCGCCCGACGCTGATGGGTCAGGTGCAGGAAGCCAATGGCAGCTTTGCGCAGGAACGCTCGACCGCGGTGACGCGCAAGCTGCAGACGGTCCAATACAACCCCGAATTCAGCAAGGACAAATGGATCCAGGCGGCGCTGACGATCGAGGGCAAGATCGGCAGCTGGGACCTGACCGCGACCGGCGGCCACCTGCGCCGCAAGACGACCACTGAAAGCGATTATTCGGATTACGCCTATTTCTATGACGCGCTTTATAGCTATGGCGCCTATTTCTATGACAATAATGACGATCTCGTCAGCCCGAACCAATATATTCAGGGCGTTGACCGCTATAAGCGCAGCTTTGCCGAAGTCCGCATCGCATCGCCCGCCGACGCGCGCATCCGCTTTATCGGCGGGCTGTTCTGGCAGCGCCAGTCGCACAATATCGAGCAGAATTATATCGTCGACAATATCGCCGATGCGATCACCGTTCCTGGCACCGACAGCAATATCTGGCTGACCAAACAGTTGCGCATCGACCGCGACTATGCGGCGTTCGGCGAAGTCAGCTTCGACATCACCGACAAGCTGACGCTGACCGGCGGTGGGCGCGTGTACAAGTTCGACAACAGCCTGGTCGGCTTTTTCGGCTATTCGGACGGGTTCAGCGGCAGCACCGGCGTCGCGGGCTGTTTCACCGGGCCCATCATTTCGGGAACGCCCTGTACCAACCTCGACAAGAGCACGAGCGACACCGATTTCATCCACAAGCTGAACCTGACCTATAAGGTCAGCGACGACGCGCTGGTTTATGCAACCTGGTCGCGCGGCTTCCGACCCGGCGGCATCAACCGCCGCGGCACCTTGCCGCCCTATGGTCCCGACACGCTCGACAATTACGAGTTCGGCTGGAAAACCAATTTCGGGCCGGTTCGCTTCAACGGCGCGGTGTATCAGGAGGATTGGAAGGACATCCAGCTGTCCTTCCTCGGCGCCAACGGGCTGACCGAGATCCGCAGCGCCGGCATCGCGCGCATCCGTGGGATCGAGCTCGACCTCGGCTATCGCGCCGGCGGTTTCTCGCTCAATCTTGGTGGCAGTTATAATGACGCGACGATCCGCCGCGATTTCTGCGCGATCGCCAACCCCGAGTTCGACTGTACGATCGATCCGCCGGGGCGGACCAACGATCTGCTCGCGCCCGCGGGAACGCGCCTGCCGGTCACGCCCAAGTTCAAAGGCAATGCGGTGGCACGCTATGAATGGCCGATGGGCGACATGGACGCGCATTTCCAGTTCGCGGTCAACCATGTCGGCAAGCGCCGGTCGGACGTCCGCACCTTTGAAAATGCGATCGTCGGCAATTTCAAGGCCTATACGACCGCCGACCTCAGCGTCGGGGTCAAGGGCGAGGGGTGGAGCGCCGAAGCCTTTGCGACCAATTTGTTCAACAGCAATGGCGTGATCAACAGCGCGGTCCAGTGCGGCGAATCGATCTGCGGCGACCCCGACGGGGTCAGCAGCACGGGCGGCGTCTTTTACGACAATGTCATCCGGCCGCGACTGATCGGGATCAAGGTCAGCAAGGACTTCTGACCGGGTGAGCGAACCCGCAAATCGTATCGAAAGGCCGCGCCGCAAGCTCGGCCTTTCGATGGCGATCGCGCTCGTCATGGGCAATATGATCGGCTCCGGGGTGTTCCTGCTCCCCGCGAGCCTCGCGCCCTTTGGCTGGAACGGCGTCGCGGGCTGGGCGATCACGATCGGCGGCGCGCTGGCGCTTGCGTTCGTGCTCGCGCGGCTCACCGTAGCGCATCCCGATGCCGGGGGACCAACCGGGTTTGTCGAGCGCGCCTTCGGCCGCATTCCCAGCTTCATGATCGGCTGGGCCTATTGGGTGTCGGTGTGGACCGCGAATGTCACGCTGGCGGTCGCGGCGGTGAGCTTTCTCAGCCTGTTCGTGCCCGCGCTGGGGCAGCATATGGCGCTGTCGACGATCGCGCTGATCTGGATCGTCACCGCGATCAACTGGCGCGGCGCGCGCGCGGCGGGGCAGTTTCAGGTCGTGACCTTACTCATCAAGCTGATCCCGCTCGTCACCGTCATCGTCCTGATCCCCATCGCTTTCGGGCGGAGCGAGCCGGTGGCGCTCACCCCTTTCCCCGCCGAAGGCCTGTCGCTCGCGGCCGTCAGCGGGTCAGCGATCCTGACGCTCTGGGCGCTCCTCGGCTTTGAATCGGCGAGCGTCGCCGCCGACAAGGTGGCCAATCCGGCCGTCACCATCCCGCGCGCGACGATCGTCGGCACGCTCGCGACGGGCATTCTCTATCTGATCGTCTGTTCGGCGATCGCGCTGATGCTGCCCGCAGCCGAGGTCGCGAAGTCGGAAGCGCCCTTTTCGCTGTTCGTCGAAACATGGTGGGGCCGCGAGCCCGCGCTGTTCATCGGCGCCTTTGCCGCGGTGAGCGCGCTTGGCACGCTGAACGGGTGGACGCTGATCCAGGCCGAGCTGCCCGCGACGCTGGCGCGGCAGGGGCTGCTCCCCGCTTGGTTCGGCCGTGAGAATCGCCACGGCACCCCCGCCGCCGCGCTGCTGCTGTCGAGCGCGATCGCCACCGCCTGCGTCATCCTCAACAGCAGCAAGTCGACGAGCGAGATGTTCACCTTCATGGCGGTGCTCTCGACCTCGGTGACGCTGTGGCTCTATCTCGCCTGCGCCGCCGCGGCGCTACGGCTGCGTGTCGCGATCCCGGTCGCGCTGATCGGCCTTGCCTACGCGGTGTGGACGCTGTGGGGCGCCGGCATCGGCGTCAGCGCGATGAGCCTGCTTCTGATGGCGGCGGGGCTGCCGCTTTATGCGTGGACGATGCTGTCGGCGCCGGCGCTAACGCCACCGGGGCGCGAAGAGCCCCCGGTCGCGTAGGATCACCGCGGCCGCATTATGCCCCGGCGCGCCGGTGACGCCGCCGCCCGGATGTGTGCCCGCGCCGCACATATACAGCCCCTTCACCGGCCCGCGATAGCCGCCGTTGCCGAGCACCGGGCGCGCCGCCCAGAGCTGGTCGAGGCTCATATTGCCGTGCATGATGTCGCCGCCGACGAGGCCGAACTTGCGTTCGAGCCCCTTGGGCGACAGGCGCGTCTGGCCAATGATGCTCGCGCGGAAGCCGGGGGCGTGTTTTTCGACGGTGTCGATGATGCAGTCGGCCGCGGCTTCCTCCTCATCGTCCCAATCCCTGCCGTCCGGCAATTCGGGCGCGAACTGCTGGCAGAAGAGGCTCGCGACGTGGCAGCCTTCGGGCGCAAGGCTGTCGTCGACGGTCGAGGGGATCAGCATTTCGACGATCGGCGCCTTCGACCAGCCATATTGCTTTGCGTCGAGGAAGGCGCGGTCCATATAATCGAGCGTCGGGGCCAGGATGATGCCCGACTGATGATGCTCGCCCGGTTCGGGCAGGCAGGTAAAGCGCGGCAGCTCGCTCAGCGCGACATTCATGCGGAATGTCCCGCTGCCCGCCTTGAACCCCTTGATCCGGCGCTGGAAGTCGGTGGGCAGGTCGGCGGCGTCCATCATCCGTTCGTAGAGCAGCTTGGGCCCGACATTGGCGACCACCCGCGCCGCCGCAATTTCTTCGCCCCCGACGAGCTTCACGCCAACGGCCTTGCCCCCGTCGACGAGTACCTTGGCAACGGGGCTTTCGAGGCTGATCTCCACCCCCAGATCGCGGCACACCTTTGCCATGATTTCGGTAATCTTGCCCATGCCGCCGATGCTGTGGCCCCACGCGCCCTTCTTGCCGTTCACCTCGCCAAAAACATGGTGGAGCAGGACATAGGCGCTGCCGGGCGTGTCGGGGCTGGCGTAATTGCCGACGACCGCGTCGAAGCCGAAGGCGGCCTTGACCGCCTCGCTTTCGAACCAGGCATCGAGCATCGTGCGCGCCGACTTGGTGAACAGGTCGAGCACGTCGCGCTGCTGTTCGAGGCTGAGCGTGGCGAAGCGCCGCCCCTGCCGAGCGCCGTCGAGCAGAGTGCGCAGCCCCTCGCCGACATTGGGCGGGACGCGGAGCGCGAGGTCGCGGAGCAGTTCGGCGACATTTTCGAGCGCGTCATAATAGGCGGGCAGCATGTCGGCATCGCGCGCGCTGAACCTGCGAAACTCGGCCTGCGTGCGTTCGAGCCCGCCGCCGAGCTTCAGATAACCGCCATCTTCCTGTGGCAGGAAATTGCTGATCGGCCGCTCGATCACGCGGTAGCCATGATCGGCAAGGCGCATGTCGGCGATGACCTTGGGCTGGAGGAGGCTGACCGTATAGCTCGCGACCGAGTTGCGGAATCCCGGCGCAAATTCCTCGGTCACCGCGGCGCCGCCGACGACGTCACGCGCCTCGACGATCCGCACCTTCAGCCCCGCCTTGGCGAGATAGAAGGCGCAGACGAGGCCGTTGTGGCCGGCACCGATAATCAGGGCGTCATAGGCTTTGGTCATGAAAATTCTTTCGCAAGCGGGGACTGGACATGCTGGCGCCCGAAGCCGAGGCCGAGAATACGGCCTGGGATACGGCGGAGCAGCGGAAGGCGATCGAGCAGGCGGACGGCGAGCGGCACGCGTATGATCTCCCCGCGCAGCATCGGTTCGATGATATTTTTGTGCGCGAAACGCTGGAGCCCCTGCATCCGGGTCGTCGGCATCCAGCGGCGTTGCTGCACCCGGTCGAGCAGCGGGTCGGGGTCGGCGCCCGCCGCGAGCGGCGCGGCGAGGATATTCGCCGCCGCCACGGCATCCTGCACCGCCAGGTTGATCCCGACCCCGCCGACGGGCGACATCGCGTGCGCGGCATCGCCGATCACGAGCAGGCCGGGACGCGACCAGCGCGTCAGGCGATCGAGCGCGACGGTGAGCAGTTTCACGTCGTCGAAGCTCGCGATCGCGTCGATCCCGGCGGAAAGCCCGGGAACGAGTGCGGTGACATCGTCGCGGAAGGCGGCGATCCCACGCGCTTCGATCGCCGGGAAACCGCCCTTCTCGATGATCCGCGCGCATTGCCAATAATCGCCGCGCGGGATGGCGACGACCATGCCGCGCGCGTCGATCGTCCCAAGCGGCACGTCAGCGGGCGCATCGGCGGGCATCGGAACGCGAAACCACAGCACATCCATCGGAGCGCCCAGATCTTCGAGCGGCAGGTCGGCGGCGTCGCGCAGCACCGAGCGGCGGCCATCGGCGGCGATGACCAGGCGCGCGGGCAATGTCTCGCCGGTCGTCAGCGTCACGCCGTTCACCCGGCCCGCATCGTCAAAGGTCGGCCCGGCGGCTTCGGTCGACATGCGCAGGTCGAAGGTCGGATAGGCCCTGCCCTGCCGCGCGATGAAGTCGAGCAGGTCCCATTGCGGCATCATCGCAATATAAGGTGCGGCGACGGGCAGGCTTTTCATCGAGGCGATCGTGTAGCGCCCGCCGAGCAGGTCGAGCGTCATCGTGTCGACACGCGCGTGCGGAAGCGCGAGCAGCTCGCCCAGCAGCCCGATCTCGTGGAACAGCTCGAGCGTCGAGGGATGCACGGTATCGCCACGGAAGTCGCGGAGGAAATCGGCGTGTTTTTCGAGGACGGTGACTTGGACCCCGGCGCGCGCGAAGAGCAGCCCCGCGACCATGCCGGCAGGACCACCGCCGACGATGATGACGGGGAGATTATCGGTCATACCACCCTCCGTTTGCATCGAGCGAAGTCGAGACACCCCGAAGGAGTGCACGCCGGATGGGCATCTCGACTTCGCTCGATGCGAACGGAGAAGAGCATCATGAGCGAGTCCACCCCGCGGGCGGCGCCTGTTCCAGCCGCGCCTCGGGAATGATGTCGCGCATCCGCGCGCAGAAATGCTTGAGGCAGACTTCCTTGTCGCTGAGCGGTCCCATCGAGAAACTCCTGGACGCCATGCCCTGCTGGACGCGGGTGATGAGCGCGGTGTCTTCGGCATTGACCTGGCGGTTGATGCGCCAGTTCAGATAGCGCGCGGCGCGCATCTCGCGGCGCCACTCTCCAGTATAGGCGTCGGGCAGGACGTAGCTGATCTCGCGGATCAGGCAGCTTGTCGGGCCGGTCGGCAGCCACTGCATGAAATCGACCTGGTCGGGATAAATGTCGAAGGCGACGTTGGGCCACAGCTTGAAATAGAGCCAGTGGCGCTGGCGGTCGGCGGGCAGATGCGGCACCGGCGGTAGCAGCCGCTGGTACATGCGTTCGGACCAGTTGACCGACGGCCGGTCGATCAGGTCGCCCCACATGCGGTCGACATTGTCCTTCGCCTCGACGCCGTAGCTTTTGCCGAACAGGCGCGTGAGGCCGGGGTGCGCGACGGGGATGTGGAGGCCGTCCGAATAATTGTCGCCGACATTTTTCCAGTTGACCTCGCGCGGGCGAAGCGTGACGCGGCCGAGCGCGCCGAGTTCCTCGAACCGATAGGGTTCGACCATCGCTTCATAGGGCGCCATCATCGTCGCGACCGAGGGGCCGCCGTCGTCGGCAAGCCGCACGAACCAGAAGCCGCGCCATTGTTCAGCCTCGACCGCCACCAGCCCGGCCTTGCCCTTGTCGAGCGTTGGGTAGCTTGCCGAATCGGGCACACCGGTCAGCCGGCCGTCGAGCTCGTAGGTCCAGGCGTGATAGGGGCAGACGAGCTTTTTGGCGCAGCCCGCGGCGCCATCGACCAGCCGTGATCCGCGGTGGCGGCAGACATTCGTGAAGGCGCGCACATGGCGGTCGGCGCCGCGCACGACGATGACGCTCTCGCCGCAATAGTCGATGCTGTGCCAGTCGCCGACATTCGGGATGTCGCGGTCGTGGCAGACGACCTGCCAGCTCGGCCGGAAAATCCGCTCCATTTCGGCGGCGTAGAAGTCGGGGTCGCTATAGGTCCATGCCGGCAGCGACCAGCCGTCCTGCGGGTCGGTGCGCGAATCGTGAAGCGGTGCAGTTGCCATGGCTCGTTCCTTGTTGTACAAACGTATAACAACATGCAGCCCGTTCGCCAAGCCTTTACGCGCGAAAGCGCCGACGCCCGCCGGGCGGACCTGATCGAGGCGACTGCGGCGTGCCTGGCCGAACATGGCCTGGCGGGGACGAATGTGCGCGCGATCTGCAAAAAGGCCGGAGTGTCGCCGGGGCTGCTGCGCCATTATTTCGATGGCATCGACGATCTGGTCGCCGCGACATATCAGGCGACGAGCGACCGGATGGACGCGATTTTCGCCGTCGCGGCCCAAGCAGCGGGCGACGATTCGCGCGCGCGGCTGTCGGCATACCTCACCGCCAGCTTTCGCGCGCCGGTGACCGACCCCGAACTGCTCGGCGCATGGACCGCCTTCTGGGCGCTGGCGCGGAGCGACGCTCGCATGGCGGGGATCCACGCGGAAAGCTATGCCGGCTATCGCGCGCGGCTGGCCGAACTGCTCGCCGCGTGCGGCGCCGCCGATGCCGAACGGCTGGCGATCCTGCTCACGGCGATGGTCGACGGGCTGTGGCTCGAACTGTCGCTCGACGCGACCAGTTTCGGCGCCGACGCGGCGGCCGACATGATCGAGCGTGCATTGACGGCGCTGCTGTCGCCGGGGCAGGATCGCTAGCACGGCACGGGCAAGACAGCGCGGGAGCGATATGACGACGACGGCTTTCTTCGCCAAGATCCGCAGCTACGCCCCGCTGTCGGAAGCGGCCGAGCGCGCCTGGGCGGCGCTGCTGCGCCCGCGCCGCTATGCCAGGGACGATATCGTCATCCGGGCGGGCGACGTGCCGACACATTACGCCTTTGTCGTCAGCGGTCTGCTCTGCCAGCATTATGTCGGCGCCGAAGGCGACCTGATCATCAAATATTTCTTTCCCGAAAACCGTATCGCCGCGTCGGTCAGCGCGACCATGCTGCGCGAGCCCAGCCAGTTCACGATCACCGCGGTCGAGGACAGCCTGCTGCTCGAATATGATTATGCGGCGTTCAAGGCGCTCGTCGCCGCGCATCGCGACATCGCCGCCTTTTATATCGCCTATCTCGAACGGCACTGGATCATCGAGAAGGAGCCGATGGAGATTGCCTTTCGGCATGACGATGCACTGCAACGTTATCTCGATTTCATCCGCCGCGAACCGGATTTGCACAAGCGGCTGAAGCAGCACCATATCGCCGCGTGGCTGGGCATCACGCCCGAAAGCCTGAGCCGCCTGCGCCGCAAGATTGCCTTTGGCCGCCTCGGCAATCCCTGATCCCATTTCTTACCAAAGGTCAATTCGCTCGCCGTCCCGTCCCCCTAACCATCCTGTCCGGACGATCGCCGTGACGGTCACGGCGGCCCACGGCAAAGGACATGAACGATGACGAGGATGATTTTCATAAACCTGCCGGTCAGCGACCTAGCAAAGTCGCAGGCCTTTTACGAAGCGCTGGGTTTTACCAACAATCCGCAGTTCAGCGACGAAGGCACCGCGTGCATGGTCGTGTCGGAGACGATCCATGCCATGCTGCTGACGCACGCCAAGTGGAAGGGCTTTACCGATCGCCCGATCCCGCCCGCGAATATGAGCGAGGTTCTGCTCGCCCTGTCGTGCGACAGCCGCGACGCGGTCGATGCGATGAATGCGGCGGCGGCGGCGCATGGCGGAACCGCCGACATCAACCCGGTGCAGGACCTGGGCTTCCTGTACAACCGCAACCTGGCCGACCCCGACGGTCATGTGTGGGAAGCGGTGTTCATGGACATGGAAGCCATGCCGGGCGAATGAGGCCGATCCACCCGAGCGAATGAAAGGTTCCCCCGATGGCTGCGTCAATACAAGCGGGCAAGTTCGATGCCTATGCCGAAACGCTTCCCGATTTTGCGAAGCCGGTCTTCGCCCATCTGCGGGCGCTGGTCCATGCGGCCTGCCCCGAGGTGCGCGAGGAGATCAAATGGAGCATTCCGCACTTTGTCTACCACGGCGACAATTTGTGCATCTTCGCCGCTTACACGAGGCATTGTTCGTTCAGCTTCGCCAAGGATTCGCTGATGGCCGACGCGCGCCTGCAATCCAACGCCGCGCTGCCTGCCGCCAAGCGTTTCATGGGGAAGCTCGCGAGCCTTGCCGACCTGCCCCCCGACGGCGAGCTGACCGCGTGGATCGCCGAAGCGATGGCGCTCAACGAGCGCGGGATCAAGCTGGCGCCGCGCCAGTCCGAGCGCCCGAAGGTGGTCGAGGTTCCGCCGGCCTTCGCCGAAGCGCTGGACGCCAATCCCGCGGCCAAGGCCGTTTTCGACGCCAAACCGCCCTCATTCCGGAAAGAATATAATAGCTGGATCGGCGATGCAAAAACCGATGCAACCCGCGGCAAACGCATCGAAGATGCGCTGGCGTGGATCGCCGAAGGCAAGGGCCGGTTCTGGAAATATGCCAAATAGCGTGGGGTTGGCCGGGGCCACAAGGCGGTGTGGACGGCTTCGGCGTTCGCCAGCGGGCGGTTCTGGGGTGGAGAGCGGACTGAAGCGATCCTCCCCGGAACGGGGAGGGGGACCATGCGAAGCATGGTGGAGGGGTACGCGGTGTCGAGCGCGGCGTATGACCTCCCGTACCCCTCCACCACCCTGCGGGTGGTCCCCCTCCCCCTTGGGGGAGGATCGCTCTTGTCCGCAATCGGTCGTTTCCGGAAGCTACGATCCTGCTTGCAGCGCAGCGATGGGGAGGGGGACCGCTCGCGAAGCGAGTGGTGGAGGGGGGCCGCGACGTCGGCGTCGTTGCCCCTCCGTCAGCGCTTCGCGCTGCCACCTCCCCATGGCTTCGCCACAGGGAGGATTTACTGCCCGCTTCCGGTCGCTTGCGGACATTCCAATTATCCACGCAATCTGCGGCCCGCGTCGCCCGGACGAGCAAAGGGGGTCATAACGATCCCCTTTGCCTTGCCCTTTATTCGGTCGGGAAACCGCGCTTTTCGAGCAGCGCCTTGACGTCGGGATCGCGGCCGCGGAAGGCGCGATAGGCCTCGGCGCGGTCGGTTTCGTTGCCGGTCATCAGTAACAGGGTACGGAACTTGTCGGCCACCGTGCGGTCCCACGGCCCGCCGGCTTCGGTGAAGGCCGCCCAGGTGTCGGCGTCCATCGTTTCGGACCAGAGATAGGAGTAATAGCCCGCCGAATAGGCGTCCGAGCTGAACAAATGGCCGAACTGCGGCAGGCGGTGCCGCATGACGATTTCTTTCGGCATTCCGATTTCGGTCAGCGTCTCGCGTTCGAACCTGTCGACGTCGGTCGGCGGCGTCTTGCGGTCGTGCAGCTTCATGTCGACGATCGCGCTCGACAGATATTCGACCGTCTCGAACCCCTGATTGAACTTCTGGCTGGCGAGGATCTTGTCGACCAGCGCCTGCGGCATCGGTTCGCCCGTCTGATAGTGCGTCGCATATTTCGACAGCACTTCGGGGGTCATCAGCCAATTCTCGTTCACCTGGCTGGGATATTCGACGAAGTCGCGCGGCACCCCGGCGAGCGCGGGATATTGGATGTTATAGAGCAGGAAATGGATGCCGTGGCCGAATTCGTGGAACAGCGTCGATGCGTCGTCGATGCTGATGAGCGTCGGTTCGCCCTTTGCCGCTTCGGTGAAATTATTGTTGTTCGACGCGAGCACATTGCGTTCGCCGCCGAGCGACTGCTGGCTGCGATAGGTCGTCATCCACGCGCCCGAGCGTTTGCCGTCGCGCGCGAAGTTGTCGAGGTAGAAGACGCCGATATTTTCGCCCGACTTCAGGTTATAGACCTCGAACGTCCGCACCTTGGGATCGAAGACCGGGATCGTGCCGGTATTTTCGCGGAACCCCATGTCGTAAAGCTGTCCCGCCGCCCAGAACATGCCGTCGACCAGCTTGTCGAGTTGCAGGTACGGCTTCACCTCGCTTTCATCGAGGTCATATTTGTCCTTGCGGACCTTTTCCGAATAAAAACGATAATCCCACGGCTCGATGGTGATCTTTGGACCCTTGCCGGCCTTCGCCTCGGTGTCGGCGATCGCCTGCATGTCGGCGACCTCTTCCTTCACACGCGCCACCGCGGCGGGCCAGACCTTCATCATCAGCCCCATCGCATTTTCGGGGGTTTTCGCCATCGTGTCGGCCATGCGGTAATGCGCGTGGGTCGGGAAACCGAGCAGCTCCGCGCGCTCTTGCCGCAGCTTCAGGATTTCGGCGATCGTGGCATTGGTGTCGTTGGCGTCGCCATTGTCTCCGCGGCCGACGAACGCGCGCCAGACCTTTTCGCGCAGTTTGCGGTTGGTGGCATTCTGCAGCACCGGCTGCGCCGACGAGCGCGTGTTCTTGATCGCCCAGTGGCCGGCGTGGCCATTGGCTTCCGCGGCGGCCGCGAGCGAGGCGATAAAGCCGGCGTCGAGCCCGTCGAGCTCGGCCTTGTCGGTGACGAAGGTATAGAGTTTTTCATCGCCGAGCAGCTTTGAGGAGAAAGCCGAGAACAGCCCTTCGAGCTTTGCGTTCATCGCGACCAGCTTTTCCTTGTCGGGGGCCGACAAGTTGGCGCCGTCGCGCACCATTTCGTCATGGCTGCGCTCGACGATGCGGATCTGCTGCGCGTCGAGCCCGCTCGACTGGCGCTTGTCATACACCGCCTTGTAGCGCGCGAAGAGTTTCGGATCGAGGAACAGCTCGGTGTAGAAAGTGGTGAGCTTCGGGCTCCATTCGGCGTCGATGTCCTCGACGCGGTCGCTCGACTTGTTCGACGTTTGCACGCCCCACATCGCGAAGACGCGCTCCATCGTTTCGCCCGCGAGCATCATCGGGACGTGCGTGTTTTCGAACGTCGGTTCGGCGGGATTGTCGATCACCGCCTGAACCTCCGCCTTCACTTCGGCCATCGCCTTTTGAAAGGCATCGGGGAAAAGTTCGGGGTCGAGCTTGTCCCACGGCGGCACCCCTTCATAGGGGCCGGTCCAGGGCTGAAGCAGCGGATTCTGGCCCGCGGGGACGGCGGCGGCGGCAGCGGGTTCGGCGGCGATGGCGTTGCTCATCTGGCTATAACCCATGATCATCGCGGTGGATGCAAGCATGATCGACAGCTTGCGGGCAAGGCGGGGCGCGCTCTGCGGCATATTCGGATTCTCCCGGTAGATAAGGTTTCGGACGAAACCATGTCAGGGGCTGTCTTAACCTGATATGACAGCACTGCGCAAGATTGGGACCGCGTTCGGCGTCACCCCGCGAACATCGACTGCCCCAATCCCGGCACATCGACGGCGAAGGTAAAGACGCCGCCCGCGTGCGGCTGGTCCTTGCGCTCTTCGTCGGTCAGATTCTTGCCCGCGCTGGTGACGAAGGCGGTTTTGAGATCGGGCCCGCCAAAGGCGAGCATCGTCGGGCGCTGCACCGGCAGGTCGACCGTTTGCAGCAATTCGCCCGCGGGCGACAGGCGGACGACGCGCCAGCCGTCCCACAGCGCCGACCAATAGCAACCCTCGGCATCGACCGCGGCGCCATCGGGACGGCCCTGACCCTCGGGAAATCGGTGGAACAGCCGCTTGCCGCCCAGCGCGCCGGTCGCAGGGTCGACGTCATAGGCATGGACGCAGTGCGTCGGCGTGTCGGCATGATAGAAGATGCGCCCGTCGGGGCTGAAAGCCGCACCGTTGCTGGTCATCAATCCGCCAAACATGGTGGTCAGCGATCCATCGGGATCGAGGCGGTAGAGCGCCGCGTCGCGTTTCGGCTTGTCGCTGGTCAGGCTGCCGACCCATAGCCGCCCTGCCGCATCGACGCGCCCGTCGTTGAAGCGCTGGTGCGGCTTGTCGGCCAGCACCGCCGGTCCGAAGGGCCTCAGTGCCGCGCCCCAGCTGTCGATGAGCGCGCAGCCATTTTCGAGCGCGGCGACGAGGCCGCCCTGCGCGCGCGGCGCGATGCAGCCGACCTGTTCGGCGAGTTCCATCACTTCGTCGGTCCCCGTCGCCGGGTCGGTGCGGTGGATTTTGCGGCCTTCGATGTCGACCCAGTACAGCCGCGCTTCGGCGGGGTGCCAAAAGGGCGATTCGCCGAGCAGCGCGCGGGCGTCGAGGAGCAGTTGGACCATGACGGGTTCTTAGCGCGGGAGGGCGAGGGTGCCCAGCGATTGCAAAGCTATTCTTCGGAACCGCGAACACGGGCGCTGCGGTGGGGCGCCGAAGGTCCTTTATGAAGCCGTCATCCCGGCCTTCGCCGGGATGACGAAGTATGGAGAGTGGAGCTTGGTCCCCTGGCGTTACAACGCTGTCCGATCAGCGCCGTGTGCCGCTGCGCTCCATAATAGGGACGGCGAGGGATAAACTTTCATGCCGTAGCGGCATTTCTACTTGACGTGGACGTAAACGTAAGGTCTCTTGACGGTCAATCAGGCGGCCGACTCCCCGGCTTCGTTCGGCCGCGCCCAAGGGAAAGGAAACAGATGTCGCTCGATCGCCTCTCGCGCACCGCCTATACCGACGATCATGAAGCGTTCCGTTCGACGGTGCGCCAGTTCCTCGAAAAGGAAGTCGCCCCCAACCAGGCGAAATGGGCCGAGGACAAGATCGTGCCCAAGAGCATCTGGCCCAAGGCGGGTGAGCTTGGGATGCTGTGCCCCACGGTGCCCGAGGAATATGGCGGGCTGGGGCTGGACTTCGGCTATAATGCGATCGTCGATGAGGAAAGCGCCTATTATGGCCGCGTGACGACGGGCTTTTCGCTCCAGTCGGACATCGTGACCAACTATATCGTGCGGTACGGCAGCGAGGAGCAGAAAAAGCACTGGCTGCCCAAGATGGTGTCGGGCGAGGTCATCACCGCGATCGCGATGACCGAACCGGGCACCGGCAGCGACCTTCAGGGGATGCGCACGACCGCGAAGAAGGATGGCAATCATTACGTCATCAACGGGTCGAAAACCTATATCACCAACGGGCAGAACGCCGACCTGATCCTGGTGTGCGTCAAGACCGATCCCGACGCCGGCCCGGCGTGGAAGGGCGTGTCGATCGTACTCGTCGAGGCCGACCGCGAGGGCTTCGAGCGCGGGCGCAATCTCGACAAGATCGGGCAGGATGAGGCCGATACGTCGGAGCTATTCTTCAACGATGTGCGCGTGCCGATTACCAACTGCCTGGGCGAAGAGGGACAGGGCTTCATCTATCTGATGAGCGAGCTTCCCCAAGAGCGGCTTTCGATCGCGGTTTCGGCGCAGGCGTCGGCGCAGCGCGCCTTCGACGACACGGTCGAATATACGCGCGAGCGCAAGGCGTTCGGCAAGCCGATCCTCGATTTCCAGAACAGCCGCTTCGTGCTCGCGGACCTCAAGGCGAAACTGCAGGTCGGCTGGGCGCACCTCGACTGGGCGCTCGCGCGGCACCTGAAGAAGGAACTGACCCCGGAAGAGGGCGCCGCGGCGAAGCTGTGGCACACCGATCTGCAATGGGAGGTGATGGACAAATGCCTCCAGCTGTTCGGCGGCGCGGGTTATATGAACGAATATCCGATCGCCCGCGCCTGGCGCGCGGCGCGCGTGACGCGGATCTTCGGCGGCACGAACGAGATTATGAAGGAGCTGATCGGGCGCAAGCTCTAGTTTCCCCTCCCGCATGCGGGAGGGGTAGCGAGACTTGCGAGCTTGCTCGCTAGTCGCAGCGGGGTGGGCCTGCCCACCCCGGATGCTCGCTCCGCTCGCGCCCACCCCCGACCCCTCCCGCATGCGGGAGGGGAGTGAAGTGAAAGGACTCCCCAATGACCACAGCCTATATCGTAGACGCCGTCCGCACCGCCGGCGGCAAGCGCGGCGGCAAGCTCGCCGGCGTCCACCCCGTCGACCTGGGCGCCGCGGTGTTCGACGCGATCGCCGACCGCAACGATTTTGACACATCGAAGATCGACGACGTCATCACCGGATGCGTGATGCAGGGCGGCGAGCAGACAATGGACGTCGGGCGCAACATCGTCCTCGCTTCGAAACTCCCCGACTCGATCCCCGCGGTGACAATCGACCGCCAGTGCGGATCGTCGCAGCAGGCGATGATGTTCGCGGCGCAGGCGGTGATGTCGGGGACGCAGGACATCGTGCTGGCCAGCGGGATCGAAAGCATGACGCGCGTGCCGATGGGATCGACCGCGATGCTCTATATGAAGGAAGGCATGGGCAATTATAAATCGCCCCGGCTCGAGGAAAAATATCCCGGCATCATGTTCAGCCAGTTCATGGGCGCCGAAATGATCGTCCAGAAGCATGGCTTCACCAAGGACGACCTCGACGCCTTTGCGCTCGAAAGCCACCGCCGCGCCAAGGCGGCGACCGAGGCGGGCCGGTTCGAGCGCGAGATCGTGCCCGTCGAAATCGAAACCCCCGAAGGCCGCGAATGGCACAAGATCGACGAGGGCATCCGCTTCGACGCGACGCTGGAGGGGATCGCGGGCGTCAAGCTGCTGCAGGAAGGCGGGTCGATTACCGCCGCGTCGGCGAGCCAGATCTGCGACGGTGCGTCGGCGGTGCTGATCGTATCCGAACAGGCACTGAAGGACCACGGCCTGACGCCGCGCGCGCGCATCCACCATGTCTCGGTGACCGCGGGCGACCCGGTGATCATGCTGGAGGAACCGCTGTTCGCGACCGAAAAGGCGTTGAAGCGCGCGGGCATGAACATCGGCGACATCGACGCTTATGAGGTCAACGAGGCCTTTGCGCCGGTGCCGCTCGCATGGCTTAAATATATCGGCGCCGACCATGCGCGGCTCAACGTCCATGGCGGCGCGATCGCGCTCGGCCACCCGCTCGGTGCCAGCGGCACCAAGCTGATGGCGACCCTGCTCGGCGTGCTCGACGCGACGGGCGGCAAATATGGCCTGCAAACGATGTGCGAAGGCGGCGGTCAGGCCAACGTCACGATCGTCGAGCGGCTTTAAATTTATCGAGAGAAAACGGCGTCGCCCCCGCGAAGGCGGGGGCCGCCATCGGGGTAGCGCGAGGCTGCCAGCGACCCCCGCCTTCGCGGGGGCGACGATTAAAGGGAGACCATTATGAAACTCGATTCCACCGTATCCGCCGTCGTCACCGGCGGCGCCTCGGGCCTTGGCGCCGCGACCGCGCGCGCGCTAGCTGCCAAAGGCGTGAAAGTCGCGATCTTCGATTTGCAGGAAGAAAAGGGCAAGGCGATCGCCGACGAGCTCGGCGGCGTGTTCTGCGAATGCAATGTCACCGACGATGCGAGCGTCGACGCCGCGTTCGAAAAAGCGCGTGCGGCGATCGGGCAGGAGCGCATCCTCGTCAATTGCGCGGGCACCGGCAATGCGATCAAAACCGCGAGCCGCAGCAAGGAAGACGGCAGCATCAAGCATTTCCCGCTCGATGCGTTCGACTGGATCATCCAGATCAACCTCGTCGGCACCTTCCGCTGCATCGCCAAGTCAGCGGCGGGGATGCTGACGCTCGATCCGATGGCCGACGGCGAGCGCGGCGCGATCGTCAACACCGCGAGCGTCGCGGCCGAGGACGGCCAGATCGGCCAGGCGGCCTACTCCGCGTCGAAAGGCGGGGTCGTCGGCATGACGCTGCCGATCGCGCGCGACCTTGCGAGCGAGAGCATCCGCGTCAACACGATCCTGCCGGGCATTTTCGACACCCCGCTGCTCGCGGGCGCGCCGCAGAATGTCCGCGACGCACTCGGCGCCTCGGTGCCCAATCCGAAACGGCTCGGCGTGCCCGACGAATATGCCAATCTGGCGCTCTGCATGATCGAGAACGGCTATTTCAACGGCGAGGACGTACGCCTCGACGGCGGCATCCGCATGGCGCCGCGCTGATATGTCGAAACCGGAGAGCTGGCGGCTCGATGCCGCCAGCTACCCCGTCTGCGCCGAGTTCCAGACGCGCTTTCAGGACATGGACATCAACGGCCACCTCAACAATGTGGCCTTTGCCGCCTTGTTCGAAAGCGGCCGCGTGCTGCTGAACAGGCAGGTGCGCCCGCTGGACGAGCGGCCGTCGAACGAGCGCACAATGGTCGCGGCGGTCGAGATCAATTATCTGGCCGAAGGCAATTTTCCCGATCCGGTCGAGATCGCGACCGGCATCGGCCGGATCGGCACGTCGAGCTGGACGATCGTGCAGGCGATGTTCCAGAACGGCCGCTGCATCGCGACCTGCGACACGGTGGTCGTGTGCCGCACCGACGGCCAGGCAAAGCCGCTGCGCGCGGAGATGGTGGCGGAGCTGGAGGCGACGATGGCGCGGGCGATCTGAATTCCTTCTCCCTCGATGGGAGAAGGATAGGAAGCCTTGCGCCCTTGGCGCTAGGCGAAGTTGGATGAGGGTGATGGTGCGTCCTTGCGCCGCCCGTTTCAGGCCGAGAGCGCACCCCCACCACTGCGACTAGCGAACAAGTTCGCAAGTCTCGCTGCCTCCCCCATCAAGGGGGAGGGAATTACGAATCAAAGCTTCGTGTCCGCATCCGGCACCGACCGGATCAGGTCGCGCGCAAAGCCGATCAGCCCGATCTGGCGGCGGCGCTTCAGCCGCTCGGCGCGCAGAATTGCCATCACTTCGCCGTAGCAGTCATCGACATGGTCGTTGATCAGCACATAATCGTAACCGTCCCAGTGGCTGATCTCGTTCGCGGCGCGCGCCATGCGCGCGGCGATCACCTCGTCGCTGTCGGTGTTGCGCGCGCGGAGGCGGCGTTCGAGTTCTTCCATCGTCGGCGGCAGCACGAAGACGCGCACGACGTCGGGGCCGGCTTCCTGATAGAGCTGCTGCGCGCCCTGCCAGTCGATGTCGAAGAGCACATCCTTGCCGGCATCGAGCAGCTCGTCGACCCGCGCGCGCGGCGTGCCATAACGGTGCCCAAAGACATGCGCCCATTCGAGGAATTCGCCGTCGGCGGCCATTTTCTTGAAGGCCTCGGTATCGACGAAATGATAATGCACGCCGTCGATCTCGCCCGGCCGCGGCGGGCGCGTGGTGGCGGAGATCGAGAGGGCAATATCCTTGTCCTCCTCCAGCATCATGCGCGAAATGGTGGTCTTGCCCGCGCCCGAGGGCGAGGAAAGGACGAACAACACGCCGCGGCGGTCGAGGTGGACGCTATCTGCCATGCGCGCTAATTGCGCGAGAGGGCACGCTGGTCAAGCGGCAAGCCGATCAAGCGGGGGGCATCGAATGATCTGGGGGATTTCGCGAACCGGTTGGCTGGTGGCTGCGGCGCTCGTCGCGCTGCTGGCGGCGACCCTGATCGTCATGGGCCGCCCGCCGATCTGTCCGTGCGGCACGGTAAGCCTGTGGCACGGCACGGTCCAATCGGACCAGAACAGCCAGCAGATTACCGACTGGTACAGTTTCAGCCACATCATCCACGGCTTCATCTTCTATGGCGCGCTGCGCTGGCTGATGCCGCTGCGGCCGTTGTGGGTGCCGCTGGCAATCGCGATCGGGATCGAGGGCGCGTGGGAAATCGCCGAAAATTCGCCGATGATTATCGACCGTTACCGCGAAGTGACGATGGCGTTCGGCTATTCGGGCGATTCGGTGCTCAATTCGGTGAGCGACACGCTGTTCATGGTCGCGGGCTTCCTCGCCGCGAGCCGGATGCGCTGGTGGGCGACGGTGGCGCTGGCGGTGGCGTTCGAGCTTTTCACGCTGTGGACGATCCGCGACAATCTGACGCTCAACGTGCTGATGCTGGTGTCGCCGATCGAGGCGGTGAAGGAATGGCAGGCGGGGGGTTAGCATTTGCCGTGGCCCCCGCGAAGGCGGGGGCCGTTGTCGGCCGTGCCCGTCGGCGAAAGTCAAACGTCCAGCGGCCCCCGCCTTCGCGGGGGCGACTTCATTCAAAGTTCGCCTTAATGAATCGCCGGGCGTTTCCCGTCGGCATCGAGCGGAATCGCAGGCGGCAGCGCGTCGCCGATCGCCTGCCCGTCGGTCGGCACCTCGGCGGTCCCGGCGTAGCTGTCGACGACCCCGGCCTCCACGAGCGCCGGATCGGCGGCATGGGCTTCTTCGGTGGCGCGGCGCGCTTCGGCGCGGTCGGCCCATTTTTTCGTGAGATAGGCGCCGGCGACGGTTGCGGCGATTACGGCGTAGCGCTGCGGGAACAGGCGCCGTGCGGCCATCAGGGTTCCCGCGCCGATGATCGTCCCGGCGATGGGGTGGTTGCCATGTTTGCGGCCGATCGCGCGCCCCACCATCCCGCCAATGATCCGACTGAGCATCCTTGTTTCTCCTTCACCCCATCAATTCGCCGAAGGCGGTCCGGGTTCCGGGCCGAGCATCGTCCGCGGATCGACGAGGCGGTCGAAGGTCGCGGCATCGACATAGCCGAGGCCCAGCGCCGCTTCCTTCAATGTGCTTCCCGACTCATGCGCGTGCTTTGCAATCTTCGCGGCCTTGTCATAGCCGATTTCGGGGGCGAGCGCGGTGACGAGCATCAGCGAGCGGTTCATCAGCTCGTCGATGCGCGCGCGGTTGGGCTGAAGCCCCGCGACGCAATGTTCGGTAAAGCCCGCCATGCCGATCGCGAGCAGCTCGATCGAGCGCAGCACATTGGCGCCGATCAGCGGCTTGAAGACATTGAGTTCGAGATGCCCCTGAAGCCCCCCGACGGTGACCGCCTGATGATTGCCGATCACCTGCGCGGCGACCATCGTCAGCATTTCGCACTGCGTCGGGTTGACCTTGCCCGGCATGATCGAGCTGCCCGGCTCGTTTGCGGGCAGGTCGAGCTCGCCCAGCCCCGCGCGCGGGCCCGAGCCGAGCAGGCGGATGTCGTTGGCGATCTTGGTCAGCGCAACCGCAAGCGTGTTCAGCGCGCCCGAGAAAAAGACGAGGCCGTCGTTCGACGCCAGCGCCTCGAACTTGTTGCGCGCCGGCTCGAAGGCGATGCCGGTGGCGCGCGACAGCTCGGCCGCCATCGCGGCGTCGAAGCTCGCAGGCGCGTTCAATCCGGTGCCGACCGCGGTGCCGCCCTGCGCGAGCTTGCAGATATTATGCGCCAGCGCGCCTTCGATCCGCGCGCGGCAGGCGATGAGCTGCGCGGCATAGCCCGAAAATTCCTGCCCCAAGGTCAGCGGTGTCGCGTCCTGGAGGTGCGTGCGGCCGATCTTGACGATGTCACCCCATGCGCGCGCCTTGACGTCGATCGCATCGGTCAGCGCGATCAGCGACGGCAGCAACCGCGCGGTCGTTTCGACCGCGACCGCGACGTGGAGCGCGGTCGGGAAGCTGTCGTTCGACGACTGGCCCATGTTGACATGATCGTTGGGGTGGACCGGCGCCTTGCCGCCGCGCGTGCCCGCCAGCGCCTCGTTGGCGATGCCGGCGATCACCTCGTTCGCGTTCATGTTCGACTGGGTGCCGCTGCCCGTCTGCCAGATCGCGAGCGGGAACTGATCGTCATATTCGCCCGCCGCCACTGCATCGGCGGCTGCCGCAATAGCGTCGGCGAGCGTTCCGTCCAGCCCGTGCGCGCGATTGACCCGCGCCGCCGCCCCCTTGATCCGCGCCAGCGCATGGACGACCGGAATCGGCATAAGTTCATGCGCGGGAAAAGCAAAATTGTGGCGGCTGCGCTCGGTCTGCGCGCCCCAATAGGCGTCGGCGGGCACCTCGATGTCGCCGATGCTGTCGCTTTCGGTTCGCGTTTCGGTCATGCCGCGAGCATCCGCGTCACCAATACAGCCCCCGCCCAGATCATCGCGACGAGTCCCAGCATCTGCCAATAGCCGGTGTCGCCGACACGGCGGCGAAACCACGCGGCGGCGAGCCACACGAGAAGAAGCGCGGGCGTCAGGACCAGCAGGCTGAACCGCAGCAGCCCGTCGGCGATCTGCCCGCGCGGCTCGCCGCTTTCGAACAGCGCGAAACCTTGTACTCCCCACCAGAAGGCGGCGGTCAGCACGACCATCCCCGAAAGGGCCCAATATTGCCAGAAGCGCGTCGGCGGCCACAGATTGGCCATGGCGCTACTTCCTCTTGCCGAAGTCCACCGTCACGACGTTCGATCCATCTTCGGTCGATACTTCGGGGCGATCATTATCGGCTTCGTCATGCGGCTCGGGCTCGGCAGCGTCATCGTCGCTGACCTGAAACTGCAAGCCGAAATCGACCGACGGATCGACGAAAGCGGTGATCGCGGCATAGGGGACGACGAGCGTCGAGGGCGTCTGATTGAACGACAGGCCGACGCTGAAATGATCTTCCGCAACGGTCAGATCCCAGAAGCGGTTCTGAAGCACGATCGTCATTTCATCAGGGAATTTGGCGATCAGATGCGCAGGAATGTCGACGCCGGGCGCCTGCGTCTTGAAGGTGATATAGAAATGATGTTCGCCGGGCAGGCTGTCATAACCCTCGACCTGGCTCAGCACGCGGCCGACCACGGCGCGCAGCGCGTCCTGCACGATTTCGTCATAGGGAATCAGGCTGTCGCGAACGTCGTCACTCATGGTCGAGGGGATGGACGGGCGGCGTTCGCGGGTCAAGGGGGGAGAGTCGGCTTGCAACGCGAAAAATAGCCTCTAAGGGGCATGTCATGCGAACCGCCACCGTCCAGCGCACGACCAAGGAAACGGATATCGCGATCACCGTCAACCTCGACGGGACGGGCGATTATTCGGTGTCCACCGGCATCGGTTTCCTCGACCATATGGTCGAACAATTGTCGCGCCATTCGCTGATCGACATTTCGATGCAGGTGAAGGGCGACCTTCACATCGACCAGCATCACACCGTCGAGGACTCGGCGCTCGCATTGGGCGAAGCGGTCGCCAAGGCGCTCGGCGACAAGCGCGGCATCGCGCGCTATGGCGAGGCGCACGCGCCGATGGACGAAACGCTGACGCGCTGCGTGCTCGACATTTCGGGGCGCCCGCACTGCGTTTACAAGTCGAGCTTCTCGCAGCCGCGGCTGGGCGAGATGGACACCGAGATGTTCCCGCACTGGTTCCACAGTTTCGCGCAGACCGCGGGCATCACGCTGCACATCGAAACGCTCTATGGCGAGAATAACCACCACATCGCCGAAAGCATGTACAAGGCGCTGGCGCGCGCGCTGCGCCAGGCGGTCGAGATCGACCCGCGCAAGGGCGATGCGATTCCCAGCACGAAGGGGGTCCTGTGACCCCCCCCCTCCCGCAAGCGGGAGGGGCAGCGAGACTTGCGAACTTGTTCGCTAGTCGCAGCGGGGTGGGCTATGCTTCCGCCTCCGCTGCCCACCCCACTGCGCTAGCCAGCAAGCTGGCAAGCTTCGTTGCCCCTCCCGCAAGCGGGAGGGGAATGGAATGACCATTGCCCTGATCGACTATGGCGCGGGCAATCTTCGCTCGGTGCATAATGCGCTCGTCGCCGCGGGCGCGGAGAATGTTGCCGTTACCGCCGATCCCGATGTCGTGGCCACAGCCGACCGGATCGTGCTGCCCGGCGTCGGCGCCTTCGCCGCCTGCATGAACGGGTTGTCATCGATCGACGGGCTGATCGCGGCGATGGAGCAGCGCGTGCGGGGGCAGGGTGCGCCCTTCCTCGGCATTTGCGTCGGGATGCAATTGCTTGCCGATGCGGGCGAGGAGCATGGCACGCACAAGGGCCTCGGCTGGATTGGCGGCACCGTGCGCGCGTTCGATCCCGCGCCTGCCTTACGCATCCCGCATATGGGCTGGAACGACGTCGTTCCGAGCTTTCCGCACCCGGTGATTGCGGCGGGCCAGGCCTATTTTCTCCACGGCTATCATTTCGCCGATGCGATCGATGTTGCGGCGACGAGCAGCCACGGCGGCACCTTTGTCGCGGCCGTTGCGAAGGACAATATCGTCGGCGTCCAATATCACCCCGAAAAGAGCCAGGCGTACGGCCTCGCGACGTTAGAGAGATTCCTTGCATGGCGGCCTTGACCATCTTCCCCGCGATCGACCTCAAGGGCGGACAGGTGGTGCGGTTGGCCGAGGGCGATATGGCGCGCGCGACTGTCTATGGCGACGATCCGGCGGCGCAGGCGCGACTGTTTGCTGACGCGGGCGCGTCGCATTTGCACGTCGTCGACCTCGACGGCGCCTTTGCGGGGACGAGCGTCAACGGTGCGGCGGTCGAGAGCATCATCGCGGCCTTTCCGGGCAAGGTGCAGGTCGGCGGCGGCATCCGCGATCGTGCGGGCGTCGACCGCTGGCTGGCGCTCGGCGTCGCACGCGTGATTATCGGCACCGCCGCTTTGAAAGACCCCGAGTTCGTCAAATCGGCGGCGCGCGACCTGCCCGGCCGGATCGTCGTGGGCGTCGATGCGCGTGATGGCATGGTCGCGACCGAGGGCTGGGCCGATGTGTCGGACGTGCGGGTCGAGGATCTCGCGCGTCGGTTCGAGGACGCCGGGGTCGCCGCGCTGCTCTTCACCGATGTTGGCCGCGACGGGCTGCTCAAGGGCTGCAATGTCGGGGCGACGGTGGCGCTGGCTGAGGCCGTTGAGATTCCGGTGATCGCAAGCGGCGGGGTTGCGGGGATCGAGGACATTCATGCGCTGCGGCCGCATGTGGCGCGCGGCATTGAAGGCGTGATTACGGGGCGCGCGCTCTATGACGGGCGGCTGGATCTGGCCGAAGCGATTGCGGCGGGCGCGGCATGAACCGCACCTCCCTTCCCGTTCGTGTCGAGCGAAGTCGAGACACCCCGACGGACAGCGTCATGCTGCCGGGTGTCTCGACTTCGCTCGACACGAACGGATTTGGTGGGGTGACCCAATGACCGTCCGCGTCCGCGTCATCCCTTGCCTCGATGTCGCCGACGGCCGCGTCGTCAAGGGCGTCAATTTCGTCGACCTCCGCGACGCGGGCGATCCGGTCGAGGCCGCGCGTGCCTATGACGCGGCGGGCGCCGACGAGCTCTGTTTCCTCGACATCAGCGCCAGCCATCAGGGGCGCGGCACCCTGCTCGACATGGTGAGTCGCACCGCCGAAGTCTGCTTCATGCCGCTCACCGTCGGCGGCGGGGTACGCAGCGCCGAGGATGCGCGCGCGCTGCTGCTCGCGGGCGCCGACAAGGTGGCGGTGAACAGCGCCGCGGTCGCGCGGCCCGAGCTGGTCGCCGACATCGCCGATCGCTTCGGCAGCCAGTGCGCGGTCGGCAGCATCGACGCGCGGCGCGTTGCGGATGGTCGCTGGGAAATCTATACCCACGGCGGACGCAAGCCCACGGGGATCGACGCGCTCGAACACGCCGTCCGCTTGGCCGAGCTGGGCGCGGGCGAATTGCTCGTCACCAGCATGGACCGCGACGGCACCAAGGATGGCTATGACCTCGCGCTCACCCGCGCGATCGCCGATGCCGTCAGCGTGCCGGTCATCGCGAGCGGCGGCGTCGGCAACCTCGATCATCTGGTCGCCGGGGTGATCGAGGGCGGCGCGAGCGCGGTGCTCGCGGCGAGCATCTTTCACTTCGGCGAAGCGACGATTGCCGAGGCGCATGCCAGGCTGGCGGCGGCGGGGTTACCGGTGCGGGCGCATTCGCCCCGTCGCTGACATCCCTTCCCCCTTGATGGGGGAAGGATACGCAGCCTTGCGCCGCAGGCGCTAGGCGGAGTTGGATGGGGGTGAGGGTGCGTCCTTGCACGGTTGCTGATGGCCGCAACCACACCCCCACCGCTGCAACTGGCGAACAAGTTCGCAAGTTTCGCTGCCTCCCCCATCAAGGGGGAAGGGTTTTCGACCTTCTGACTGGTCACGCCAAGACGGGGCTGCAATAACAGCCCGATGATCGCCAAGCTTCGTCTCGCCGAACGCACCAACGATTTCTTCCCGGTCCTCGGCTTCGTGGCGGCGCTGGCGAGTCTGGCGGTGCCGCTCCATGCCTGGCTTGCCGCCTTCATCCTCGCGGGCGCCATCGTCGCAGCGGTGCATCATGCCGAGGTGATCGCGCACCGCGTCGGCGAGCCGTTCGGCACGCTGATCCTCGCGCTCGCGGTGACGGTGATCGAGGTCGGGCTGATCCTCACTTTGATGCAGGCCGAGCTCGACAAGGCGCAGACGCTGGCGCGCGACACGGTGTTCGCGGCGGTGATGGTGATATTGAACCTGCTGCTGGGTCTTTGCCTGCTCAGCGGCGCGATCCGCCATCATGAACAGCGATTCCAGCGCACCGGCATGGGCGCCGCGCTCGCGACGCTGACGGTATTGACCGTCGTCACGCTGGTGCTGCCCAACTTCACCTCGAGCGCGCCCGGCCCCTTTTATTCGGCGACGCAGCTCGGCTTCGTCGCCGTCGTGTCGCTGGTCCTTTATGGCACGTTCGCGCTCATTCAGACGGTGCGCCACCGCGACTATTTCCTGCCCGATGGCGAGGCGCAGGACGAGCCCGACGCGCACGCCGCGCCGCCGAGCATCCGGCGCACCGCGGTGTCGGGCGCGCTGCTGCTCGCCAGCCTGTTCGCGGTCGTGCTGCTTGCCAAGACGCTGTCGCCGGTCATCGGCGCGCTGCTCGCCGACTGGGGCGCGCCGCCGGCGGTGCTCGGCGTGCTGATCGCGGCGCTGATCCTGGCGCCCGAAGGGCTGGCGGCGGTGCGCGCGGCGAAGGCCGACCGGCTCCAGACCAGCCTCAACCTCGCGCTTGGCTCGGCGCTGGCGACGATCGGCCTCACCATCCCTGCGGTCGCGATCCTGTCGATCGCGATCGACCTGCCGATCGGCCTCGGCCTCGACGCCAAGTCGACGGTGCTGCTCTTCCTCTCGCTGATCGTCGCGTCGCAAACGCTGGCGAACGGTCGGACCACGGTGCTGCAGGGGGTGATCCACCTGATGCTGTTCGCGGTCTATCTGTTTACGACCTTTGTGCCGTAGAACAACGTCGCCCCCGCGAAGGTGGGGGCCGCTATCAGCGTAGCGCAAGGTGGCCAGCGGCCCCCGCCTTCGCGGGGGCGACGGTCATGTCCTGCGAACGAACACCGTCCCCGCCGAATAACCCGCGCCGAACGAACAGATCAGCCCGGTGTCGCCCGCGACCAGATCGTCATGGTTCAGGTGAAAGGCGATGATCGACCCCGCGCTCGACGTATTGCCATAGGTGTCGAGCACCGTCGGGCTTTCATCGTCGCTCGCTTCATGGCCGAGTACGCGCTGTGCGATCAGCCGGTTCATGTTGGTGTTCGCCTGATGCAGCCAGAGGCGGCGCATGTCGCTGCCTGCAAGGCCGAGCTTTTCCATTTCCTCGACGATCATGCTGGCGACCATCGGCACGACTTCCTTGAACACCTTGCGCCCTTCCTGGACGAACAATTTATCGCTCTTCGGCCCGTCCTGGTCGATCCCGCCATGCGCGCGGTTGAGGAAGCCGAAATTGTTGCGGATATTGTTGGAAAAGACTGTTTTCAGCTTCGTGCCCAATATGTCCCAATGGCCGTTGGGAGCGACCGCCTTGTCCTCGACGAGGATCGCGGTCGCGACGTCGCCGAAGATGAAGTGGCTGTCGCGGTCGCGCCAGTTCAGATGCCCCGAACAGATTTCGGGGTTCACCACGAGCACGCTCTTGGCGTGCCCCGCGCGGATATAGTCGGCGGCGGTCTGGATGCCGAAGGTCGCCGACGAGCAGGCGACATTCATGTCGAAGCCGAAACCGTCGATGCCGAGCGCCGCCTGGATTTCGACCGCCATCGCGGGATAGGCGCGCTGCATGTTCGACGCGGCGCACAACACGGCATCGACGTCAGCGGCGGCGCGCCCGGCGCGCGCCAGCGCGTCCTTCGCCGCGGCAACGCCGATTTCGGCGAGGATCGACAGCTCGTCGTTGCTGCGTTCGGGCAGGCGCGGCGCCATGTGCGCGGGGTCGAGGATGCCCGCCTTGTCGACGACGTAGCGCGACCCGATGCCGCTGGCCTTTTCGATGAATTCGACGCTCGATTCGGTCAGTTCTTCCATCGCGCCCGCGGCGATCGCGGCGGCATTTTCCCTGTTGTGCAACGCAACATACTGATTAAAACTGGCGACAAGTTCTTCGTTGGAGATGCGTTCGGCGGGGGTGAAAAGGCCGGTTGCGGACAGGACCGGTTGCGGTGAATGCGACATGGCGGCTCTCGTGTCTTATGGTTTCAGGGCACGAGGATTAGGCCCGGTCGCCGCGCCGCGCAACGCCCCAGCATTTGCTGAACGCCAGCCAACGCGATGGTTAACCCGCCGCTAACGATTTTGGTGGCAGACTGTTTGATGCAGGCCTCCGGGGGGATGGCTCCCCGGGCGCCGTGCGGGAGCATGACCATGGCGACGCGATCAGGACCGGCCGCAGGCGACCTGTCCCTTTCGGAAATCAAGGAATTTGCGGGCTTTCCCGCGGGAACGCAGCGCTATATCCGCCGGTCGCTCGACATCGGGCTCGAACGCGAGGACGCGATCGCCCGCTGGTCGCGCGACATGGTCGAGGAAACCGCGATCCGCGTGCAGGCGCGCGTCTATCAGCGGATCGGCGAAATCCGCGACCATATTCCCGACGACAGCGGCCTTGATTCGCTCGAAGGCTTTATGGCGCCGCTCGTCGCGGTGTCGGCGTTCGACCTGGGGCAGGACCGCCTGCCCAGCTTCGCCTCCTACCGTTTCCTTTACGAGCGCCTGCTCGGCGCGCACGCGCGGCCGTGGCTGCCCGGCGCCTTTTGCGCCGCGGCGTCGCTGCCGCACCTGCATCCCGACAAGCGCAAGACGCTGCTCCAGTCGATCAGCGAAGCCGCCGCCACCGCTCCCGGCTGGTCGGCGCGCGAGCCGAGCTTCTATCCCGAATGGGTCGACAAGATCGACGAGACCAAGCCGGCGAATTGATAAGCGGCGGCTTCGGGGTGGGGAACGGCCCTCCCAATAAACCGTCGCCCCCGCGAAGGCGGGGGCCGCCATCGGCCTTTTCCTGCGTCTCTGCTTAGACTGACTGCGGCCCCCGCCTTCGCGGGGGCGACGACTGGTTTCGATCGCAACCCGCCGATCAAACCAACGCCCGGTACAGCCCGAACGCGCTCGTCGCGGTCAGCACCACGCCGACCATCACCAGCATCAGCTTGGGCGAAAAGCGCTTGGCCATCATCGCCCCGACCGGCGCGGCGACGACACCGCCGATGATCAGCCCCAGCGTCGGTCCGAGAATATCTTCGAAGCCGAGCTGCCAGATAAAGGCCAGCGAGACCGCCAGCGCGAGGAAAAATTCGACGCTGTTCACCGTGCCGACGATCTTGCGCGGCTCGCCGCCCTGAACGAGCAGGTTCGATGTGACGACCGGCCCCCAGCCGCCGCCCCCCGCCGCGTCGAGGAAGCCGCCGACGACCGCGAGCGGCGCGACGATTTTCGGCTTCGCGATTTTCGGCGGATAGAGGAGGCCGCGCACAAGCAGCCAGACGCCGATCAGCACGAGATAGCCGAGCACGAAGGGCTTCACGACCTCGGCGTGCAGCGATGTCAGCACATAGGCCCCCGCGACGCCGCCGATGATTCCCGGCACGAGCAGCCGAAAAAACAGCGGCCAGTCGATGTTGCGATGGAATAAATGGCTGAGCCCCGAGGCGCCGGTGGTGAAAATCTCGACGACATGGATGCGCGCCGATGCGGTGGCGGGCGGGACGCCGAGCACCGCGACGAGCAAGGTGTTGCAGATCACGCCGAACGCCATGCCGAGCGCGCCGTCGACCAGCTGCGCGGCAAAGCCGATCAGGATGAACGGCAGCAGCGCGGCAAAGTCGATGGCGGCGGGATCGAACATATATATTCCCAACTCATTAAGTTGAGAAGCTGCTGCCGCAATTTGGGGGCCGAGGCGAGTCCAATTTTTCTGCGGGTGGCCAAGGGATTTGTTTCTGCGCCAAGCCGATTGTGGGCGGTGACGTCAGCCGGTCACATCGTCGGGCAGATATTCGCGCACATAGTCGATGAAGGCACGCAATTTGGGCATGACCTGCTTGCGACTGGGGTAATAAAGAAACAGGCCCGAGGTTGACGACGCGTAATCGGCGAGGACCAGTTCGACTTCACCAGCGGCGACGAGGGCTTTTGCCGTTGGTTCGGCCAGCATCCCCATGGCAACCCCGGTCCGGATTGCGACCATCGACGCAGAAAAATCGTTGACGATTACCGGCCCCGTCACGCCGACTTCATATTCCCGGTTTCCCCGTTCAAACGTCCAGGGCATCAATGCCCCGGTCGCCAGACGAAAGCGGATGCAGCGGTGGTGGCGAAGGTCATCGGGGGTTTGGGGGCGGCCGAATTTGTCGAGATACGCCGGAGCGGCGGCGGCGACAAAGCGGAAGGGTCCGGTCAGGCGGACCGCGATCACGTCGGCATCGAGCGATTCGCTCATTCGCACCCCGGCGTCGAACCCGCCCGCGCTGAGGTCGGACAGCGCGTCGTCGGCGTAAATTTCCAGCTCGATCTCGGGATAGGTTTCGCAAAAGCCCGCGATGATCGGTTCGAACAAGGGCTGCACCGCGCCGCGCATCAGGTTGATACGCAACCGTCCGGCGGGGCGGTTGCCCAGATTGCGCGCGGCTTCATAAGCGTCGGTCAGTCCCGAATAGGCGGGCGCTGCGCGCTCCAAAAACATCTCGCCCGCCTGCGTGAGCCCGACGCTGCGCGTCGTGCGCATGAACAAAGGGGCGCCGACGCGCGCCTCGAGCGCCTTGATCGTCTGGCTGATTGCCGAGGGAGAGACCCCCAGGTCGGCGGCAGCGGCGGAAAAGCTCCGCCTTTCCGCGACGCGCAGGAAAGCTTCGATCCCGTCGAGCGCCCCTTGGGGAATTGTTAAATCCTGCTTCAAGGCACTTGCAGATTATAGTGGATTATCGAGGTGCGCAAGCGCGCCTATAAAGGTTGCACAACAAAACGAAAGGAACCTCCCCCATGGCCTATCAGCTCTCCGCTTTCCGTCATTTCCCCTCCGCTTTCGCCATTGTCGCCGCGTCGGCGCTCGCTTTCGCTGGCCTGATGGCGTCGGCCACCCCCGCCTATGCCCAGTCGGGCGGCGATTACCGCTGCGCGGGCCTTGCCGAACAGGCGCATGTCGCCGCGACCGGCATGGAAGGCAACAAGCAGTCGAGCGCCAAGCGCTTTGTTTCGACCGGCAAGAAGCTGTGCGAAGCGGGCAACGAACGCGCCGCTGCCAAGCAGTTCCGCGCCGCGCTGAAGATCGCCGGCGTCGCCGAGGTCGAAACCGACGCTCAGATGGCCGCCCGTTAATATCGGCGCCAAGCCAGGACACCAATCTCCGGACCGTCCTCTCCCTCTCCCCCGACGGGTCCACAAACTGGGGCGGCACTCGATACGAGGCCGCCCCATTTATTTGTGCGCGATCGGTCGCAGCGTCGCGGTCAGCGCCGTGATAGCGGAAATACCAGATCGCGCGATCGCCCCCGATCGTCCCCGATCGTCATTCCGGCGAAGGCCGGAATCTCGCCGGTGCATCAGGCCGCAACGATGAGATCCCGGCCTGCGCCGGGATGACGATTCAGGTGGAGCGTTCGCCCGCTACATCCGCCGGTAACGGAAATACCAGACCTCGTGTCCCTGCGCGCGCGCCTTGGCTTCGTAGCGCGTTTCGGGCCAGCCGCCGGGCCGCACCTGAAAATCGCGCGCACCCTTTGCCAGCCATTCGAACTGGTGGCGGTGGCGGCGCATCACCATCAGCGCGTGCTGGAGGTAGATGGGATGGTCGGTGCCGAACCGGAATTCGCCCCCGGGTTTGAGCTTGGCCTCAATCAGGTCGAGCGGGCCGTCATTCATCATCCGCCGCTTGGCATGGCGCGCCTTGGGCCAGGGGTCGGGGTGGAGCAGATAGGCGAAACTCAAGGCGCCGTCGGGGATGCGGCGCAGCACCTCAAGCGCGTCGCCATGATGGATGCGGACATTGCCGAGCGGCGGGTGCGCGCCCCCCTTTTTGGCGAGATGGGGATCGCCCGCGACATGGACGAGGGCTTGGGCCACGCCGTTGACGAAGGGTTCGGCGCCGATGAAGCCATGGTCGGGCAGCATGTCGGCGCGCGCCGCCATATGCTCGCCGCCGCCGAAGCCGATTTCGAAATGCAGCGGGCGATCGAAGCCGAACAGCCGCGCGGTCGTTACATCGCCCTCGGCCGGAACCGCGATCTGCGGCAACAGCGTATCGACCAGATCCTGCTGCCCCGCGCGCAGCGGCCTGCCCTGCGCGCGGCCATAGAGGCGGTTGAGGGTCGTCGGGTCGCCGGGTTTGTGCGCAGTCATGGCGCGCGCGTTAGCGCGGCCAGGCGGGGGCGGCAAGCGCCCCGCGCCCCCGCGGTCTGGATCAAGCCGCGAGCGCGGCCTTCAACTTGTCGACAAGGTCGGTGCGTTCCCACGGGAAAGCCTCGCCGTTCGCCTGGCGGCCGAAATGGCCATAAGCGGCGGTCTGGCGATAGATCGGCTTGTTGAGGCCGAGGTGGGTGCGGATGCCCTTCGGCGTCAGGCGCACGAGCTGCGGAATCGCCGCTTCGATCCGCCCTTCCTCGACCGTGCCGGTGCCGTGCAGATCGACATAGATCGACAGCGGCTCGGCAACGCCGATCGCGTAGCTCAATTGGATCGTGCAGCGGCGCGCGAGGCCCGCGGCGACGATATTCTTTGCCAGATAGCGCGTGATGTACGCCGCCGAGCGATCGACCTTGGTCGGATCCTTGCCGCTGAACGCGCCGCCGCCGTGCGGGCTCGCGCCGCCATAGGTGTCGACGATGATCTTGCGTCCCGTCAGCCCCGCGTCGCCGTCGGGTCCGCCGATTTCGAAGCGGCCGGTCGGGTTGATGTGATAGACGGTGTTCGCGGTGAGCAGCTCGGCGGGCAGCACGTCGGCGATGACGCCGAGCACATATTTGCGAAGCTCGGTATATTTCGCCTCGTCGCCTTCGCCATTGTGGAAGAAATAGCCCGGCGCGTGCTGGGTCGAGACGACGATCGCGGTCGCCTCGACCGGCCGTTCGTTGGCGTAGCGGAGCGTCACCTGGCTCTTGGCGTCGGGTTCGAGGAAGGGGGCGATCCCCGCCTTGCGGTCGGCGGCCATGCGCTCGAGGATCTTGTGGCTATAGTCGAGCGTCGCGGGCATCAGGTCGGGGGTTTCGTCCGAGGCATAGCCGAACATGATCCCCTGATCGCCTGCGCCCTCGTCCTTGTCGGCGCCCTCGTCGACGCCCTGCGCGATATGCGCCGACTGGCCGTGAAGATTATTCTCGAAGCGGAACTGGTTCCAGTGGAAACCCGACTGTTCATAGCCGATGTCCTTGACGGTCTTGCGCACCGTCGCCTCGATCTCGTCGAGCGCGCCCGGCGCCCATTCGCCATCCTCGAACACGCCCTTGCAGCGGATTTCGCCCGCGAGCACGACAAGCTGCGTCGTCGTCAGCGTTTCGCACGCGACGCGCGCTTCCGGGTCTTTCGACAGGAACAGGTCGACGATCGAATCGCTGATCTGGTCGGCCACCTTGTCGGGATGTCCTTCGGACACGCTTTCGGAGGTGAAGAGGAAGCTGTTGCGCATGGGGAGCCTTTTCGAGCGGATATAAAGGAAGCTTTATGTTGGCTGGCTGTTAGCGTCCGCGTCGGCGAAAGGCAATGGCCAGCGCGAGCAAGGCCAGTGCAAATCCGACCGGCAGCACATTGCCGAAACGCGCAAAGAGCGTCGGCGCGTGCGCGGGCGGCACGATCGTATCGATGCGTCCCGCGGCGTGCATCGGCAGCGATTGGGCGATGCGCCCGTCGGCATCGATCACCGCGCTGATCCCCGTCGGCGTCGCACGCACGACGGGCAATCCTTCCTCGATCGCGCGGAGGCGGGCTTGGGCCAGATGCTGCGGCGGCCCCCACGATCCGAACCAGGCGTCGTTCGACGGGTTGAAGATGAAGGCCGGGCGGTGGTCGCGGTCGACGACCTGCCCCGAAAAAATGATTTCGTAACAGATTTGCAGGCCGATGCGGCCGAAGGCGCCAAGGTCGATCGTGCGCGGCCCCGGGCCGGGCCAGAAATCGATGTCGCCGGGCGCGAGGCGCGACACGCCGATCGCCGAGAGGATCGGCCGCATCGGCAGATATTCGCCATAGGGAACGAGATGCGCCTTGTCATAGCGCGGCCCCAGCGTGCCGTCGGCGTGGAGCGTCATCACCGCGTTGCGCGCGCCGACGACCTCGCCGCCCTTGTCCATTTCAAGCTTGAGCGCGCCGAGGAGCATGACGTCGCCGGGGTTCATCAGCTCGGTGATCCGCCGCCGCGCCTCGGCGGGCGAACGTTCGTAATAGAAGGCGGGATAGCCCCATTCGAGATAGTCGGGCACCGCTGCCTCGGGCCACAGGATCAGCCGCGGCCTGTCGTCCTTCGGCGTCGTAAGCCGCGCGAGCTTGGCGAAATTACCGTCGGCCTTGCCCCCCTCCCATTTATCCTGCTGGCCGATGTTCGGCTGGACTACGGTGATGGGGATGGCGGCACCCCGTCCTTCACTGTCGCGCGCGACATTGGCCTGCAAAGCATTGTGACCCATGAGCAAGGTCGCCGCGACGATGGGCAGCGCGACGGCCACGGCAACGACCGCGGCGCTTTTGAGGCGGCGGCAGGCGGATAGAAGCACGACGCCGGCGCCCATAACGACCAGCGCCGAAGCCCCGTAGGAGCCGATCCAGATAGCGGGCGCGCTGGCGTTCATCTGGATCGCAGCGAGGGGGTTCCACGCAAAGCCCGTGAAAACCCAGCTCCGCAGCCATTCGGTGAGCGTCCACAGCGCGGCAAAGGCGAGGACGAAGGACAGCGTCGCCCCCGCGAAGGCGGGGGCCGCCGTCGGCCTTGCGCCATCGTCGCCGGATAAACCGCCAGCGGCCCCCGCTTTCGCGGGGGCGACGATTTTTTGCGTCAGCCAAGCCCCCCATGCCGCGAGCGCGGGATAAATCGCCAGATAGAGCGCGAGCAGCCCGACCGCGATCCAGCCCAGCCACGCGGGCATCGCCGCCTGATAGGTGAAGGCGGTCGCGATCCAGTTGAGGCCGACGATAAAATGGCCAACGCCGAACGCCCAGCCTACCCCGAAGGCGCGCCAGCCGCGCGGGCTGCGCGCGACGAGCGCCATCCAGCCGCCGAGCGCGAGCAGGGTGAGCGGCCAGAGGTTCAGCGGCGCGAATCCGGTCGCCGAGATGGCGCCGAGCGCGAGGGCCAGAAGCTTTGGCCAGCGGTCGGCGAAAGCGGCGATGCGGGAGGAAAGCGCGGTCACGCGGAGAGCTTTAGCCGGGCGATGGTGGCGCGACAATGACGCTTGCGCAGGGGCGAAAGAGGGCGTGCGTGGAGGCGCGATTCAACCGGACGCCGACAGGGCCGATCCTCCCTATCGACTTGCGATGGGGAAGATTATTCAAGCTCGGCACTCCACTCCCGCATCATCACCCGATCAGCGTGCGGCGCGGCAAAAAAGATTGGCGCTTGCCGCGCATCGCAGATGCCGCTTAACTGGTTTTCATGCGCAACCTGTCCCTGCCCTTCGCCCTCGCCGCCGCGCTTGTCGCCGCCGCGCCCGCCCACGCCAAACCCGCCGACGCCGCGGCCGCCAAGCAGATATTGAAGGACAGCATTGCGATCCCGACGGTGAAGGGCCGCGGCAAGGTGCCCGAGCTGGCGGCCTACTATGCCGGGGTGCTGAAGGCCGCGGGCTATGCCGATAGCGACATCGCGATCACGCCGATGGGCGAGACGGCGACGCTCGCCGTCACGCTGCGCGGCACGACCGATAAAAAGCCGATCCTGCTGCTCGGCCATATGGATGTCGTCGAAGCGGATCCGAAGGACTGGACGCGCGACCCGTTCGTGCCGCTCGAGGAGGACGGCTATATTTTCGGACGCGGGTCGGAGGACAATAAGTTCGACATTGCGATGATGGTCGCGGCGCTCGCGCAGCTGAAGCAGGAGGGGTTCAGGCCGAAGCGGTCGATCATCCTGCTGCTGACCGGCGACGAAGAAACCGAAATGGCGACGACGCGCGTGCTCGCCGCCCAATATAAGGACGCGGAATTTGCGCTAAACGGCGACGGTGGCGGCGGATTGATCGGCGAGGATGGCGCGCCGCAATATTATGGATTGCAGGCGGGCGAGAAGACCTATGCCGACTTCACGCTGGAGGTGACGAATGCCGGCGGGCACAGCTCACGCCCCGCGCCGGTCAATGCGATCGTCCAGCTCGCCAATGCGCTCGCCAGGGTCGGCGCCTATCGCTTCGCGCCGCAGATCAACGAGCTGACCAAGGTCGGCCTGCCGATCGTCGCCGATCAGGTCGGCGGTGACATAGGCGCGGCGCTGAAGGCCTTTGCCGCCGATCCCGCCGATGCGAAGGCGATCGCGGCGATCCGCGCCGATCCCGAATATGTGGGCCAGATCGGCACCACCTGCGTGCCGACGATGGTGAAGGGCGGCCATGCCGAAAATGCGCTGCCGCAGCGCGCGACCGCGAACATCAACTGCCGCATCTTTCCTGGCGTCGCGGTCGAGGCGGTGCGCGCCGAGCTCGAGCGCGTCATCGCCGACCCCGCGGTCAAGGTGCTGCCCGACGCCGACGCCAGCGCCAGCGACGCCTCGCCGCTGCGCCCCGACGTGATGGCCGCGGTGAAAAAGGCGGTTCATGCGCGCGCGCCGGGCCTGCCGATCATCCCGTCGATGAGCGCGGGGGCGACCGACAGCTATCATTTCCGCATGAACGGCGTGCCGAGTTACGGCGTCGCGGGGCTGTTCTCGAAAGCGAGCGACAGCTTTGCCCATGGGCTCAACGAGCGCGTACCCGTCGCCGCGATCGCCCCGGCGCTGGCGCATTGGGACAGCCTGCTGCGCGACCTGTCGAAGTGAGGGATCAGCCCGCGGCGATGCGGCGGGCGGTGTCCTGAACGAGCGCAATCATGTTGGGCACGCCCTGCGTCCGGTTCGACGAGAGCTGGCGCGTCAGGTCGAAGGGGGCGAGCGCGGCGGCAATGTCCATGCCGGCGACCTCGGCTGCGGGCCTGTCCTGCACCGCGGCGAGGACAAGCGCGACGATGCCCTTGGTGATCGCGGCGTTGCTGTCGGCGAGGAAATGCAGGCGGCCATCCTCCTGCGGCACCGGATAGACCCAGACGCTGGCCGAACAACCGCGCACCAGCGTCGCGTCGGTCTTGAGCGCATCGGGCATCGGTTCCAGTTCGCGGCCGAGTTCGATCAGCAGCCGATAGCGATCGTCGCCGTCGAGGAAGTCATATTCGTCGAAAATGTCGGAGATGCTGCGCATGGGCGCGGGCAGTGGCAGATTTTACGGATCGTTGGAAGGGTAAGTCGCCGTCCGCTGTTCGTCGCCCCCGCGGAGGCGGGGGCCGTAATCGGCCTGAAGCCGCGCCGTCGCGACAAGCCGACGGCGGCCCCCGCCTTCGCGGGGGCGACGGTTCTTGTTACAGATCCACCCCCGCCGCGATCGCTTCCAGCTTGCGCAGCCGTTCCTTGAGGTCGGCGATCTCGATCCGCGATCCGGCGTGCGGCACCGTGGGATCGTGCGCCAGCGGGGCGTGGCCCGCGGCGAGTTCCTCGCGCTTCAGCTGGATCCAGTCGCGCCAGCCGCGCAGCGCGACGAGGCTGACGATCGAGAGCCCGGCGAGCGCAATGGCCGCGGTGGTGAGGTCGGGGGTGATGAAAGCCATGAGCGTTGCTCCTTTACCGGCGTTCAGATCTTGCTGCCGTCGCGCAGTTTCTCGATTTCCTGGTCGAGCGTAACGGCGCGATTATGGTCGGTGGCGATGCGTTCGAGCACCTGGATACGCTCCTTGAGCGCGCGGATCTCCGCCTGCAGCGCCTTGGTCTCGGCGTCGTTGCCGGCGACATAGTCGTTGCCGTGGCCATCGCGGCGGATGCCGTGCTTGGCGCGGATGATGCTGCCGATCGTCACGATGAGGACGATACCGATGACCATTTCGAACGGGCCCATGGGGGAGGTTCCTTTCCAGCTTTTCTTATCGTTGCGTCAGTTGAGCGGCGCGTCGCGCAGCTTTTCGATCTCGTCGGCGACGTCAATTCCCTTGTCGGTCACGATGCGCTCGAGCACGCGAACACGTTGTTCGAGCCGTTCGGTGTGCGCCGCATATTGCGCGGCCTTTTCGGCGGTTTCGCTGCTGATCGCCTGAAACTGCCGTTCCTTGAACTTGAGGTGGCGTTCATAGGCGGCGTAGCCGATGCCGAGCGTGACCGGCAAGCCGACGACGATGAAAAGGATGATGATCGTTTCCATCTGCCTATCTCCTCAGTTCGCCGGGCGCCGCAGCGCCTCGATCTCGGCCGCGACGCGGTGGCTGTCGTCGGTCACGATACGCTCGACGACCGCGAGCCGGTCCTTCACCGAGCCGAGCTCGGCGCGCAGCTGGGCATTTTCCTGGCTGATGAGCTTGACGCGCTCCATCGCCTCGTCGTTGGTGCGCGGATAGACCGCCTTGCCCCAGCTGTTTTCGAGCGGATAGCCGTTCTTGACGCGCAGCCAGGTGGTGAAAACCCAGCCTGCGACCCCGGCGAGGCCGACCAGCGCGGCGACAGGGGCAAAGGCGTTTATAATATCGAGATTCATCGTTTGTCCCCTCAGCGCAGGCGGTCGATCTGGTCGGCAAGCTGTGCCGCTTTGCCGCCCTCTTCGGTTGCGATCCTTTCGAGCACCGCGATCCGTTCCTCCAGCCGGCTGACCTGACTGGCAAGCTTGGCATTATCGTCGATCAGGAGCTTGATTTTTCGATCAGCGTCGGGGTCGGTTCGATGAACCGTGCCGCCCCATTCATTCTCGACCGGATAGCCATGCTTGGCGCGGATCCAGGTGGTGAACATCCAGCCGCCGATCGACAGGGCGATGATGGCGAGGACGAAGGTGGTGCCACCGAAATTCATGAAAAGTCTCCCTGTTGCATCTCAGCCGCTGCTCAGCGCAGGCTTTCAATCTCGTCGGCGAGCCGGCGGTTGTGGCTGGTGTAGTAAAGTTCGATGTCGGCGAGCCGGCGGTCGATGTCGCGAAAGCGCGACTTGATGTCGCGGGTCGACGCGGTGGGGTTGCTGCGCACACCCTGCCAGAATTTCGCTTCTTCGGTCGAGCCATAGAGCGCGAACGGCTTGGGCGTGCCCATCCAGGCGACCATCCAGTAGGCGATCAGCGTCCAGGGGAAGCCGCCCATCAGGGTCAGGAGAACCGCGCCGACGCGAACCCAGAGGACGTCGATCCCGCTATAATCCGCGATCCCGGCGCACACGCCGCTCCATTTGGCGTTCTGCTTGTCGAGGTAAAATTTGGTGCGGCTGGCAGACATCTCAGTTCCTCCGGTTTATGTTTTCGAGCTGCGCCAGTTCTTCATCGCTGCGTACCGCAGGGCGGAAGTCGGGATGGTCGGCGCTGATGATGCGTTCGACGGTGTGCAGGCGGTTTTCGAGGCGCCGTGCGGTGTCATAAAGTTCGTCGAGCAGCTGTTCATCTTCTCCGGTCAGCGTCTTGGCCTGTTTCCACTTGGTGATGTAGTGGAGGATCAGCCAGGGCAGACCGAGGAAGAGTGTTCCGATAACGATCGGGACGATAATGACTTCTTCCATCGGTCCGGCTCCTTATTTCTTGGCCTGCGCGGCCTTCAGCGCGGCGAGTTCGTCGGCGACCTTGTCGGCAGACTGAAGCTCGGCGATCTCTTCGTCGAGCGACTTTTTATAGCCCAGACCCAGCGCATCGGCACGGCCTTCGGCTTCGTCGACGCGGCGTTCGAGGATTTCGAAGCGCGAGAAGGCGTCTTCGACCCGGTCGCCGTTGGTCATTTCGCGCAGTTTATAGCGGTTTTCCGCGCTTTCGAGGCGGTTGACGACGCTCGACTGGCGCGCGCGCGCTTCGGAAAGCTTTTTCTGCAACTTGGCGATGTCGGCTTCATAACCGGTCAGCGCGTCGTCGAGGACGGCGATTTCCGCTTTCAGGCGCTCGGCCATGTCGCCGGCTTTCTGCTTTTCGACGAGCGCGGCGGTGGCGAGGTCTTCGCGGTCCTTCGACAGCGCGAGTTCGGCCTTTTCCTTCCAGCTGTCCTGCAGGCTTTCGAGCTTGGCGATGTGGCGGCGCATTTCCTTCTGGTCCGCAATCGTGCGGGCGGCGGAGGCGCGGACTTCGACGAGCGTTTCGTTCATCTCGAAGATGATCTGGCGGATCATCTTTTCCGGGTCTTCGGCCCGGTCGAGCAGGTCGGTGACGTTGGCGGCGATGATGTCGCGGGTGCGTGAGAAAATACCCATTGGGAAACTCCTGTCGAAAATTTGAGACCTATTGTCTGTTCTTGAAAAATGCTGGTGCCGGGGCGGGGCAAGGGGGGAGAGTGCCCCGGCACCAGTGCCGGTCAGGCCACGGGGCCGACCGCCGGGGTCGAAGCAGCATTCACCAAGCCGACGACGGGGAGGCCGGCGGCGTTGGCGGCGGTGGCAGGATAGTCGATCGCGCCGACGAGGACGGCCAGCGCACCCACCGCGCTGAACGCGAAAGTAGCGGCCTGGGCAATCTTCGTTTTCATCGTATCAACCTTCCTGTTTTTGCTGCACCGGAGCGCTGTGCGCCGGTTCGCAGAAATCTTTGCAGGAGGCGTGCCAATTGTCGAAAGCGGCGGAAAAGCGCGGAACTTCACACACAATTCGCCCGCCGATCCGATTTGCCTTGCCAATCAGCGGGAAAATTTGCCAATGATTGGGAATGGAGCGCGAAACGCAATTCATCGGCCAATCGGCAGCCTTTCAGGACGCGGTCGATCGCGCGAGCCAGGCGGCGATGCTCGACCGGCCGGTGCTGGTGATCGGCGAGCGCGGGACGGGCAAGGAGCTGATCGCCGAGCGCCTGCACCGCCTGTCGACGCGCTGGGATCGTCCCTATGTCATCATGAACTGCGCCGCGATGCCCGAGACGCTGATCGAGAGCGAATTGTTCGGGCACGAGGCGGGCGCCTTTACCGGGGCGACGCGCAGCCGCGCGGGCCGGTTCGAGGAAGCCGACGGCGGCACCTTGTTTCTCGACGAGCTGGCGACGATGTCGATGGGCGCGCAGGAACGGCTGCTGCGCGCGGTCGAATATGGCGAGGTCACGCGCGTCGGCGCGTCGCGCCCGATCCGCGTCGACGTGCGCATCGTCGCGGCAACCAACGAGCATCTGCCGGCGCTGGTCGACGACAACCGGTTCCGCGCCGATCTGCTCGACCGGCTGTCGTTCGAGGTCATCACCCTGCCTCCGCTGCGCGCGCGCGAAGGTGACATCGAAGTGCTCGCGACCTATTTCGGGCAGCGCATGGCGGCGGTCGTCGGGTGGGACGAATGGCCCGGATTCGGCCCGCGCGCGCTCGCGGCGATGGAGGGGCACGACTGGCCCGGCAACGTCCGCGAACTGAGGAACGTCATCGAACGCGCCATCTATCGCTGGGGTGACCCCACAAGGCCGGTCGACGCGCTGAGTTTCGACCCGTTCGCGAGCCCGTGGCAGCCCGCGGTGCGCGGCGCGAAGGCCGAACCCGCCAAAGCCGCGGCCGCGGCCGACGGCGCCGCGCCCGCCGCGCCGTCACCCTCGCCGGGGCCGGTCAGCGACCTGCGCGCCGCGGTCGATGCTTACGAAAAGGCGATCCTTGCCGACACGATGGCGCGGTGCCGCTATAACCAGAAGGTGGCGGCCGAGGCGCTGGGCCTCAGCTACGACCAGATCCGCCATGCGCTGAAAAAGCATGGGCTGAATCAATGACCTCCTTCCCCCTTGATGGGGGAAGGATACGTAGCCTTGTCGCGAAGCGACTAGGCGGAGTTGGATGGGGGTGATGGTGCGTCCTTGCGCCGTCAACTGTGACCGAGGCCGCACCCCCTCCGCTGCAACTAGCCAGCAAGCTGGCAAGTTTCGCTGCCTCCCCCATCAAGGGGGAGGGCAGTTGCTGGCTGACCCTATCCGCCCGGCAACTCCGCGCTCAGCGCCGCGATCACCGCATCCTGCCCCGACACCAGCTCGGCGAGCCGTTCGCGCAGCGCATGGATGTCGGGCAGGCCGTCGAACTGCTCCTCTACGCTTCGGTCGAGATAGAGGCGGTCGATGTCGGCGAGCGCCGCGGTGAGCGGTGCGCGCGCGGCGACGAGGCGCGAGATCGCCTGCTGCGCGACGACCCAGCGCTCGCTGGCGACGGGCGCGCCCGCGGCGGCCGCGACGAGCGTGGCGGCGGCGCTGCGTTCGGCGGCAAAGGCCTGTTGTCCCGCCGCACCATCGGCCTGCCACCGCGCGAGTCGGCCGGCCAGGTCGACAGGCAGCGGACCGGGCGGGGGCAGTGGTGCAGGCGGCGTCGCGACGTCGAGCCGTCCCTCGACCGCGCGCTTGGCGAGCGAGGGCGCATCGCCGCTTGCGCTCGCGGCGCAGGCCGACAGCGGCAGGCTGAGGGCGGCAAAAAAGGCGGGGTACTTCATCGCCGTCCCTGATATGGGGGTGCAGGCGGTGCAGCAAGGGGCGAATCGGCGGCGCGGACTATAAAGCGTCGCACCCTCGCGCATTCGGACAAAAAGCGCGGAAATATGCGGTTGACAGCCGCGCGCCATCTCGCTAGTGGCGCTGACTTTCCCGCATGCCGGAAAAATCGCCCGTTTCGGCGGGGGACTGGCAGCGCGGGTGTTCTAGTTTCTGATTGGATGGAAGACCATGTTCGCAATCGTGCGCACGGGCGGAAAGCAGTATCGCGTTGCCGCCGGAGACAAGATCGCCGTCGAGAAGATCGAGGGTGAAGCCGGCGACACCGTGTCGCTGGGCGACGTCCTGCTGGCCAGTGACGGCGGCGAGGTGAAGGATGCGAAGGGTCTGACCGTTTCGGCTGAGATCATCGCCCAGACGCGCGGCGAAAAGGTCATCGTTTTCAAGAAGCGCCGTCGGCACAATTATCGCCGCCGCAACGGCCACCGCCAGTCGCTGACGCTGCTGCGCATCCTCGCCGTCGGCGAAGCCAAGAAGGCCGCGCCGAAGAAGGAAGCCGCTCCGAAGGAAGAGGCCGCTCCGAAGGCCGAAGCCAAGACCGCTGCACCCGCCAAGGAAGCTGCGCCGAAAAAGGAAGCCGCGCCCAAGAAGGCTGCTGCCCCCAAGGCCGAAGCCGCCGAAAAGAAGCCCGCTGCCAAGAAGGCAGCCCCCAAGAAGGACGCCTGAGCGCGGCAACGCGGCTCGGCCCCTGATAACGAATTAAGGAGCATCAGTCATGGCACATAAGAAAGCAGGCGGTTCTTCGCGCAACGGTCGCGACTCAGCCGGCCGCCGCCTTGGCGTGAAGAAGTTCGGCGGTCAGGACGTGATCGGCGGCAACATTATCGTGCGCCAGCGCGGCACCCGCGTCTATCCGGGCGTCAATGTCGGCATGGGCAAGGACCACACGCTGTTCGCCACCGCCGACGGCCGCGTCCGATTCCACGACGGCAAGCTTGGTCGCAAATATGTGTCGGTCGACATGATGGCCGAAGCCGCCGAATAGGACGATCGCTGACGGGTCGTCCATCCAAGGGATGACCCGGAGCTGTCCTTTCCGCCCATAGCGGAAACAAGGTTCGAAAAGAGGGAGACGGGTCACCCCGGACTCCCTTTTTTCTTGCCTGTAATCCAGTCACTTGGGCTTCGGGCGCGAAATTGGGGCCATCCATCTCCCTCACACATCGACTGTCGTCAAAGCGTCACCATCTGGCGCCAGTGGGGCAGGCATTGGGAGTTGTAAAAAGATGTTCGCGCGTACCGAAAGACTGTTGCTGCGGCCCGGCTGGATCGAGGATGCGCCCGCGCTTGCGCGCGCGATCGGCGAGGAAGCCGTCGTCCGCAACCTCGCGACCGCGCCCTGGCCCTATGGCGAGGCGGATGCCCGCGATTTCCTGTCGCAGCCCATCGACCCCGCGCAGCCGCGCTTCCTGATCTTTGCGCGCACCGGCGGCGCGCCGCGCCTCGTCGGCGGCTGCGGCATTTCGGATGATCCCGATGGTCGGCCCGAAATGGGCTATTGGATCGCTCGCCCCTATTGGGGGCTGGGCTTTGCGACCGAAGCGGGGCGCCAGCTGCTCCATATCGCGCGCGCGATGCACCTGCCCAAGCTCAGCGCCGGACATTTCCTCGACAATCCGGCGTCGGGCGCAGTGCTGCGCAAGCTTGGCTTCCGCCCCACCGGCCAGGTCGCGCAGCGCCACAGCCGCGCGCGTGGCGGCGACGCGGCGGTGGCGCTGTTTGAAGAAGGCGAGGCCGACGCCGATCGCGCCGTCACCCCGATGCGTGACCGCATCGGGGTGGACGAGGATTTCCGACAGGAACTGCGCCTGATGGCGGCTTGACGCGGTTCGCGCCGTGAGGTGAAGCGACGGCGGCTTTGAGGGTGGGGAACGGAATGTCCCCTCTTTCCGTTCGTGTCGAGCGAAGTCGAGACACCCATCGGCCTCAAACCCAGCCCGAGGGGCATCTCGACTTCGCTCGATGCGAACGGGTTGGGGAAACGGTAACGCCTACGTCCCGTGGTCTCCTACCTTCGTCATCCCGGCCCTTGCTACCCCTCGACCGGCCCTTCGAATTTCTCGATCACCCAATCCTCGGCCTGCGCGCCGCCGATCCATTCCTGCATGCACGGGTGGCTGATGACCGCCTGCGCGTAGGGCAGGGCAAAGCGCGGCAGGGGGATCGAGTAAGTGATGAAGCGCGTCACCACCGGCGCGAACATCATGTCGGCCGCCGACCAGTCGCCGAAGAGGAAATCGCCTTCGCCGCCGAAGCGTGCGCGGGCCTCGGCCCAGATCTGAAGGATGCGGATCACGTCGGCCTGCACTTCGGGAGTAAGCTCGGCGGCGGGATATATGCGGCGGATGTTCATGCTGTGCTCGCGGCGCAGCGCCGCAAAGCTTGAGTGCATTTCGGCGGCCATCGACCGTGCCATCGCGCGCGCCGCCATATCCTCGGGCCAATATCCGCGCGTGCCGCCAGTCTTTTCGTTGAGGTAATCGATGATCGCCAGGCTGTCCCACACGACGATGTCGGCGCCGTCCCACAGGATCGGCACCTTGCCGCCCGACGGCGCGAACTCGTCGCCCTCGCGCCGCTGGCTCCACTCCTCATTATAGAGCGGGACGGTGACCTCCTCGAACGGCAGGCCGCTGTGCTTGGCGGCGAGCCAGCCGCGCAGGCTCCAGCTGGAATAGGCCTTGTTGCCGATGAAGAGTTTCATGAGGACTCCCTATTTCCCTCTCCCCCGGAGGGAGAGGGATGTGGAGACTTGGCAGCTTGCTGCCTAGTCGAAGCTGGGTGAGGGGGCGACGCAGGCGTCCTTGCCCTCACCAAGTTGCGGTAGGCCCGACTTCGTCTGACCAACCTTCACTATCCTCTCCCTCGAGGGGAGAGGAGCGCAAGTCAAACTTCCACCGCCTCCAACACTGCCGTCCGCAGCTCGGCGATGCCCAGGCCCTTTTCGCTGCTCGTCGCGATCACCTCGGGGTGCGCGGCGGGGTGCTTGCGCGCCTCCGCTTCGGTTGCGGCGTGGACGTCGGCGAGCGCGCTCGCCTTCACCTTGTCGGCCTTGGTGAGCACGAGGCGGTAACTCACCGCCGCCGTGTCGAGCATTTCGAGCACGTCGCGGTCGACATCCTTGATGCCGTGGCGGCTGTCGATCAGCACCAGCGTGCGTTTCAGCACCTGCCGCCCGCGCAGATAATCGTTGATCAGAAATCGCCATTTCCTGACGACATCTTTGGGCGCCTTGGCAAAGCCGTAACCGGGCATGTCGACGAGCCGGAACACGAGCGGTTCACCCACGTCGAAATAGTTGAGCTCCTGCGTCCGCCCCGGTGTCACCGAGGTGCGCGCGAGGCCGTTCCGGTTCGTCAGCGCGTTGAGCAGCGACGATTTGCCGACGTTCGACCGGCCCGCAAAGGCAATCTCGGGCACGCTGGGCGCCGGCAGATGTTCGAGCGCGGGCGCCGATTTCAGGAAGGCGATCGGCCCTGAAAACAGCTTGCGCGCGCGCTCCGCCCGTTCGGGATCCGCACCGGGTTCGAGTTCGATCTCGCTCATTTCGCCGGCGCCGCCTTCAGCGCCGGGAATTTGCGATACATCCACTGCTGCTGCCCGATCGACAGGATATTGTTGGTGATCCAGTAGAGGAGCAGGCCCGCCGCGAACGGCGCCATGATGAACATGAACAGCCACGGCATGATCTTGAACACCTGTGCCTGCACCGGGTCGGCGGGGGCGGGGTTCAGGCGGAATTGCAGCCACATCGTCACGCCCAGGATCACCGCGAGCAGCCCGATCGCCAGGATCGATGGCGGGGTGAAGGGGAGCAGGCCGAACAGGTTCAAAATGTGCAGCGGGTCGGGCGCCGACAGATCCTTGATCCACAGGTAAAAGGGCTGGTGCCGCATTTCGATCGCCAGCATCAGCACCTTGTACAGTGCATAGAAGATCGGGATCTGGATGACGATTGGCAGGCAGCCGGCGAGCGGATTGATCTTCTCGTCCTTATAGAGCTTCATCAGCTCCTGCTGCATCTTCGGCTTGTCGTCCTTGTAGCGGTCCTGCAGCGCCTTCATCTTCGGCTGGACGACGCGCATCTGCGCCATCGATGCGAACTGCTTGTTGGCGATCGGGAACATCAGCAGGCGGATGATCAAGGTCAGCGCCATGATCGCGAGGCCGAAATTGCCGAGCTGCAGGAACAGCCAGTGCAGCAGCTTGAAGATCGGCACCTCGAAAAATTCGAACCAGCCCCAATCGATCGCGTTCGACAGGCGGGTGATGCCCTGATCATTCTGATAGGTTTCGAGGATCTCGACTTCCTTGGCGCCGGCGAAGATGCGGCTGGTCGTCGTCAGCTGCTGCCCCGGTGCTACTGCCGTAAAGTCGCGCGCGAAAAGCGTCTGATAATTGTTCGCGGCGGGCGAGCTGATCGCCGCGGTCACGCGCTCGCCCTTCGCCGGGATGATCGCGGCGAGCCAATATTTGTCGGTGAAGCCCAGCCAGCCCGCCGAACTGTATCGCACGCTGCGGTTTGCGGCTTCCTCGACATCGTCATAGTCGACATCGAACACCGACTTGTCGTCCAAATAGCCGGTCGGGCCGACATGGATCGTCCAGCTGTCGACCTCGTGCGGGTCGGTCGGCTTGCCGAGGCGGTCGATGAGCGCAAAGCTGTTCAGCGACACCGGTGCGGTTCCGCTGTTCACGACCGTCTGCTTCGCGGTGATCAGGTAATTGGCGTCGATGCTATATTCGATGCCGAACGTCTGGCCCGTGCCGTTGGCCCAGCTCAAGGTCACGGGGCTTGTCGGGGTCAGCTTTGTCCCGTTTGCGGTCCAGATGGTGTTTGCGCCCGGAACCTGGACGCCCTGCGCCGCCCAGCCGAGGCTGGCGAAATAGGCGGCGGGCGTGCCCCCCGGCGCGAACAGGCGCACCGGCGGCGAATCCTTCTTGATCGTCTGGCGATATTTGGTGAGCGTGATGTCGTCGACGCGCGCGCCGGTGAGGTTGATCGACCCGCGGATCGCCGGGGTCTCGATCGCGATGCGCGGTCCTTCGGCGAGCACGACATCGATCGGGCGGATCGCCTGCGCCGTCTGCGCGGCGGGGGCGGTCGTCGTCGGGGCGGGCAGCGCGCTCGGCTGGCCCTGCGCAGCGGGCGCGGTCGCGGGCGCACCGTTGGCGCCGGCGACGGTCTTGGTCACGTCGGGCTGGTCGGGGGTCGGGAAAAATTCCTCGGCGACGAAGTTCCAGCCGATCAAAATCGCCACCGACAACAGGATTGCCGCGATCAGGTTACGCTTGTCGTCCACGCTCTTCGGTCTCTCTTCGTCTCAAAAATGTCGGGGGATGCGGGCACTAAGGCACCGGGTCGTAGCCGTGACCGCCCCAAGGATGGCAGCGCAATAGCCGCTTTGTCGCGATCCAGCCACCCTTGATCGCGCCATAACGCCGAAGCGCGACGATCGCATATTCGCTGCACGACGGTGCATAGCGGCACGTCGGCGGCAGGATGCGCGACGGGCCCAGCTGCCAGCCGCGCGCAATCAGGATGAGCAAGCGGGCGATCATGCGGAAAGCCCGGAAAACGGCGGAAGTTTATTCGCGATTGGCCCAATTTCGTCACCCCGGACTTGATCCGGGGTCCATGCGGCGCCGGTAGGAATGGACCCCGGATCAAGTCCGGGGTGACGATAAGGGGAGGGCGCCGCGATCACGACGCTTTCGCCGCCAGCTTCTTCGCCGCGCGCTTCAATGCGGACTCGAGCTGCTCGCCAAGCTCGGCAAATTCGATGTCGTTGGCGCCGGGGCGGCCGATCAGCACATGGTCGGCGCCGGATATTCCCGATTCGGGGAGTGCCGCGCGCGCGAGTTCGCGAAAGCGGCGCTTCATCCGGTTGCGCGTGACGGCGTTGCCGACTTTCTTGCTGACGGTATAGCCGATGCCCAGCGCATCGGCATCGTCGCCGCGCGGACGGACGAGCAGGACAAAGCCGGGCATGGGAAAGCGAAGGCCGCGATTCGCGGCCAGAAATTCGCTGCGTTTGTTAAGCGTTCGCACCAGACGCGCTGGCGGCGAAGCTTCGGCGATCAGGCCGACAGCTTCGCGCGGCCACGGGCGCGGCGGGCGGCCAGCACCTTGCGGCCGCCGACGGTGGCCTTGCGGGCGCGAAAGCCGTGACGGCGCTTGCGCACGAGGCGGCTCGGTTGAAAGGTGCGCTTCATCGCGGTTTTCCCTAGATCTCGTCAAATGCTGCAACAGAAAAGGGCCGCCAAGCGTGGGCGGCCACTGTTGGAGGCGCGGATAAGCAAGAGTCGGCGGAAAGTCAATCGCCATCTGGAGTTTCCGGCGCGCCGCGCGCGCGCCGCCGCGCGGCGCTGACGCGGCGCATCACCCGGTCGGTCCACGCACCATAGCGGGGGTGCCGCCATTTGAACCGCACATAGGCGCGCTTCGCCCACGCGCTGTTCTGAAGGCAGAGCATCAGCCCGACCGGAAAGACGATCAGGAAGCCCGGCCCCGGCAGCGGCCCGATCGCGATGCCGACGAGCATCAGCAGCACGCCGAGCGCGAACAAGGCCGTGCGCACCTGCGCATTCGACCTTAATCGCTGATAAAGGCTCCGCTTTGCCATGGGGGCGATGTGGGGGAGGCGAAGGCGTGTTGCAAGGTTAGGGCAGCTTGGGTGCAGGTGCGCCGACCGCAGGCGGCGGCAGGGTGATGGGCGGATGGACGCCGCCGCATCCATCCTTCGCCCCGGCCCAGCGGTCTTTCTGAACGCTTGGGCCAGCGCGACGCCGGTGCAACGGAACGATCCTTCGAGGCCACCGTTGGCACAATGTTGAGGTTGGAGAGGGGTTGGCCCTTGTGTCGGAGAGAGAAAATGAAAAAGCTTCTGACGATTTTCGCAATCAGCGGTTCGATGCTGTTCCTGACGGCCTGCAACACCGTTGACGGTGCCGTAAAGGACGTTGAATCGGTCGGTGACTGTGCCGATGGCGTCGAAGGAAACTGCTAGGCGCGCCGACCTCGTGGCGGCGATGATCAATTGATCGCGACGAACCGCGCCATGTCGGCGCGCGTCAGATAGCGCACCTCGTCGAACGGGGTCGCGTTGGTGAGTGCGTAAAATTCGCGTGCCTTCGCGGCATCCATGCCCATTTCGCGGTACAGGCCGATATAGTCGGCGTGGACCGGATCGTCGGCGGGATAGTCGTTCGCCTCGCGGCCATATTCGTCGGCCCAGCTGTGGACGCCGAATTCGGCGTCGGGCGCGGCGCGGCGGGTGCGCCCGGCGAGCCATAGCTCGACCGCGCCCGAACGCACCGATCCGCCGCTCGGCACCACGGTTTCCAGCCCCGCGCGCCGGATCGCGCGCGCCAGCGCCAGATTGGCGTCCTCGTCGAGACTGCCGGGGCAATCGACCATCTCGATCCGGCTGAGCCCCGGAAAGGCGGCAAGCATCGCCGCGAACTGGCGCGGCGTCGCCGACGTCACGTCACCCGCCATCCGCACCGTCGCGGCATCGATCACCGAAAAGGGACCGAACCGGGCTTTTGCGTCGCCCAGCGTGGCAAGCGTGGCGGCGGGGGCGTAGCGCCGCGTCGCCGCGAACGCCTCGTCCTCGGTCAGTCCTTCGTCGTCGAGGAGCGCTGCATCGTCGGCAAGCGATTCGTCATCGAGGAACGCGGCGTCCTCGTCGCCCGCGTCGACATAGGTCCACGTTACCGTCGTCGTGGTGACGACCGTGACCTGCTGCGCCTGCGCGGGCGCGAGCGCCAGCACCGCGGCGAACGCGGCGACGATCAGCGTGCGCAGGAAGGCGGACGGCGAATTCATGCCCCCGCCTTCGCGCGCACGCGATGACCAATTGGCAAAGCGGCAGCGTCAGCGCCGCATTAACCCCGTTTTGGGACGGTCGGCCGGTCAGCCCCGCATCGCGGCCTCGATCGCGGCGATGTCGATCTTTTTCATCGTCATCATCGCGTCGAACGCGCGCTTGGCGGCCGCCTTGTCGCTGCTCGTCGTCGCTTCGAGCAGGACGCGCGGGGTGATCTGCCAGCTCACGCCCCATTTGTCCTTGCACCAGCCGCAGACGCTTTCCTGTCCGCCATTGCCGGTGATGGCGTCCCACAAGCGGTCGGTTTCCTCCTGCGTGTCGGTGTGGACGATGAAGGAAAAGGCCTCGCTATGCTTGAACATCGGCGGGCCGTTGAGGCCGAGGCACGGCGAACCCAGCAGCGTGAATTCGACCGTCAGCACATCGCCCGCCTTGCCGCCGGGCGAATCGCCGGGCGCGCGGTGGACCGCGCCGACATGGCTGTCGGCAAAGGTTTCGGCATAGAAATTTGCCGCTTCCTCGGCATCGCCTTCGTACCACAGGCAGAGGGTCAGGGGTGTCTTGCTCATTCTGTTTCTCCTTTGATTGATGCACCGATCGACCATTGGTGGCCGAACGGATCCTTCACCTGGCCGTAACGATCCCCCCAGAACATATTGTCGAGCGGCATCACGACGATTGCCCCCGCGGCGACCGCGCGGTCGAACCAGGCGTCGGCATCGTCGACCTGCAAATGCAGCGTCACGCCGTCGGGCTTGCCCGACAATTCGCTGACATATTCGGGAAACTCGTCGTGCAGCATCAGCGACGCGTCGTTGACCAGCAGATGCGCATGCAGCAATCGCACGCCATCGTCGGCGGGAATCCGCATTTGCTCGCGCGCCCCAAACGCCTTGGCGTAAAAGTCGATCGCCTCGCTCGCGCGCTTGTCGGCGATGGCCAGATGCGGTGTCAGCCCGCCCGTTGGTCCTTGGTTTTCCACCGTGCTTTCCTCCCTTCGCCTTCAGTTCTTGCGCGGGCCAACCAGCCCGAAGGCCGCGCCCTGCGGGTCGATGCCGCTGATGAAGAATTCGCCGCCTGGAATCTCGTGCGGTCCCTGGATCACTTGGCCGCCGCCCGCTTTGACCGTCTCGGCAGCGTGGTCGATGTCGTCGACGCCGATATAACAGGACCACATCGATACCGGCGTTCCGGGCATCAGCGGCATCACTGCACCGATCATCTCGCCGCCGTGCTGGATGAAGCGATATTGGCCCATCTCGCCCATATCGAGCGCGCCTTCCTGACCCCAGCCGAAATGCTTGGTATAAAACGCGATCGCGGCGTCGGGATCGCTCGTTGCCAGCTCGTTCCAGCGCATATGCTGCGCCTCGGTGACCGAAAAGGCGTCGGCGACTTTGTCGGGCTCGCCCGCGGGCGGGATCGGATTCATGATGTAGAAGGGCGCGCCCTGCGGATCGGCGACCATCGCCATGCGCCCGACGGGCAGGTCGTGCGCCGCCATATGCACCGTGCCGCCGTCGGCGGTGATCGCTTCGATGGCGGCATCGACATCGGGGGTATAAAGATAGCCGAGCCAGCCCGGCCGCGCCCCGCCCGCGATCATGTCGGCCGTAAGCGCCAGCACGCCGCCCGCATGGCCGCCGTCCGTACGGCCGATCATGCGATAATCGACGCCGCCCGGCGCGCCGGGGTCGCTCTGTGCGGCGATCGTCCAGCCGACGACCGCGCCGTAAAAGGATGCGGCGCCGTCGGGATCGGGGGTCATCAGTTCGTACCAGATGAAGCTTCCTGGGGGATTGGTCATCATTCTTCTCCTTGCAAATAGGCTGGTTCGAAACGCGGCCTCAAGGCCGGTAAAAACGCAGCGGCTTGGTGTCGGCGCGCGCCATTTGCCCGCGCGCCTCGAGGTCGAGCTGCACGCCCTTTTGCCACCAGCCCGCCTTCGCTCCGCCGGGGAACAGCGCCTCTGGGAGCAGCGGCAGCAGCCGCGCCTTGATCTCGGCGGCGGTCAGCCCCGGCGCCTCGGCGGGCACCACCGCCAGCATGGCACCCCGCATCGCTTCATATTTGGCGCGCTCGACGCGCACGACATGGCCGGGGCTGTTGATGTTCAGCATCTCGACGCGATCGTCGCTCTTGCTCATCGGACGAAGCCTTTCGTCGTTTCGATCGGGGGCGCGCGGAATCCCATCGCGGCCCATGCCTTCAAAAGCCGCCACATGAACTTGCCCGACGGCGTGGCATAATTGGGAATGTCATCGGGCAGCTCGACGCCCGCGGGGCGGTCCTTGACGATCGTGCGCATCTCGGCCGCGGGGCGATCCTCGGCGGGGATGCGCGCCGAATAGACGCTGAGCCAATGGCCCTTGGTAAATTCCAGCGCGACCGGCGAATTGCAGCAACGCGCGACAAAGCGCCGCGTCGGCGCATCGGGCGTCAGCCGATGTTCGTCGAGCTGGTCGGCGCCCGACAGCCATTCGATCCGGTCCTTGCGGACGAGCAAAAAGGGCGTGCCGCCATCGGCCCCCAGCGTCCCCGGCGCGCCGGGCAGCGCGTCGAACGCCTGCCCGGCCGCCTGGCAGCTATGGCAATAACAGGTCGCCGCGACGATCGGCTTGCCCGTCATCGCCAGCGCCACCGTGCCGCACTGGCAGGTTGCGGTGCGCTTCTCATGCGGGCCGGTGCCGCTCATGCCGCCAGCTCGGCCCACGCGGCGGCGATCGTGACTGGTGCCCGGGGCCGCGCATACATCTTGTCCAGAAAAGCGCGGAGCGCCGGGGCATCGTCCAGCAACGCTTCCTCGCGCGCCCAGTCGAGCGTGAAGGCGGCATTGAAGTCGGTCACCGTCATCCGATCGCCGACCAGATAATCGCGCCCCTGCATATGCTGTTCCAGCACCGGAATCATGCGCGCGGCGTCGCGCTTCGCCAGCGCAACCTCCGTCGCCGACTGTTCCTCGGCTTCATAGACGAAGCTGTGCAGCGCGATCCGCCACAGCGGCGCCTCGATCTCGGTCATCAGGAAAAACAGCCAGTGATACATGCGGGCGCGGTCGTCGGCCGTATCGGGGATCAGCCCGCCGCCGGGAAAGTGGTCGCCATATTTGTCGGCGAGATAGAGCTGGATCGCCGCCGATTCGCAAAGCACCATGTCGCCGTCGACCAGCACCGGCAGCTTGGCGGCGGGGTTGAGCGCCAGAAACTCGGGCGTCAGCTGTTCGCCCGCGCCAAGGTCGACGGGGATGATCTCGTGCGGCAGGTCGAGTTCGCTCAGCAGCCAGATGGCGCGCAAGGCGCGCGTCGGCGGGGTTCCGTAAAGTTTGATCATCGCTAAATCTCCTTTCGATCCTCCCTGTGCCGAAGGCATGGGGAGGGGGCAGTGGCCCTTCGACTGCCTTGCAGGCGCTCAGGATAAACTGCGCCTTGGCGCAGCCGCTGACGGAGGGGCAATGGCGCGGCGTCGCGGCCCCTCCACCATTCGCTTCGCGAACGGTCCCCCTCCCCGTCGCTACGCGACAGGGAGGAGCCGAACTTTACGCCTCGACGATCGGCACAAAGCCGCCATAGATCATCCGCTGTCCATCAAAGGGGTTGGTGGCGGGATCGGACTGCATCCGATCGTCGGCCATCACCTTTTCCCAGCCCGCGGTGCGCGCGTCCTTGCTCGGCCATTCGACCCAGCTGAACACGACCGTCTCGCCGTCCTTTTTGTGCGCTGCGCGGGCATAGTCGGTGACCTCGCCGGCTTCGACATCGTCGCCCCACGCCTCCACGACGCGGACCGCGCCATGGTCGCGGAACACCTGCGACGCGGTGGCAGCGAGCGCGCGATACGCTTCCTTGTTGCCGTCGGGCACGGGCAGGACATAACCGTCGATATAACCCGTCGTGCCGTCGCTCCGGTCGTCGATGATCGAATCGAAACCGGCATAGATCATCCGCTCGTCGTCAAAGGGCATGGACGTGCCCATTGCCTGCATCCGGGGATCGGACATGATCTTTTCGTTGGCAGCGTCGCGCACCTGCTTGTCCGGATATTCGAACCAGCTGAACACGACGGTCTCGTCGGGCTTGGCCTGCACCGCGCGCTTCAGGTCGTTGACCTTGCCGTCGGGAACATCGTCGCCCCACGCCTCGACCATCCGCGTCGCGCCGAATTCCTTGAACAGCGGCGCCGCGTCGGCCGAATGTTTGCGATAGGCGTCCTTGTTGGCGGTCGGCACCGCGACTACAAATCCTTCGACATAGGTCATCGTGTTTCTCCCGGGCGGGTGGCATCGAGGCCGACGGGCGGGCCGGCGTCTTCACTGAATGCGGCGAGCTGCGCCGACAGCGCGCGCTCAAAGGCGGAGCGGGCGGTGCAGCGGTCGAGATAGGCCTGCAAGCGCGGCTGTTCGGCGACCAGTCCAGCCTCGACGGCTTCGCGCAGCACTGTCGCCATCGCGATGTCGGCGACGGTGAATTCGCCCGTCAGATAATCTTTGTCGCCCATCGCATCGTTCAGGCGGCCGAGGCGGCCGCGGATGAAATCGATCAGGCCGGGGCGGCGCAGCTTTGCCCATTCCTCGTCTTTCGAGAAAATATCGACATTGCCCAGTTCGAACAGCATCGGTTCGACGCTGTTATAGGCGGCGAACAGCCAGGCGAGCGTGTTGGCGCGGCCCTGCGCATCGCGGGGCATCAGCCGCGCGTCCTTTTCGGCCAGGTGGAGCAGGATGGCGCCGCTTTCGAACAGGCGGATGCCGCCGTCGTTCAGCACCGGCACCTGCCCCCATGGCTGGAACAGGAAATGGTCGGCGGGACGGTTGACCGCGCTGATCAGATGTTCGGCATAATCAAGGCCGATTTCCTCGCACGCCCAGCGCGGGCGCAGGTCGCGGACAAAGCCGCGCGCGAAGTCGGGCACCCAGTCGAAGGCGGTGACTTCGATGCTGGCATTGGGGTTGATAGGCATGACGCTCTCTCCTTGTCTTTCTTGGGGGGATTAAAAGGACGGCGGCGGCGGCGCCTTGTCGTCGAGGAACGGCACGACCATCGCCGTGATTGCGGGAATTTCGTTCATGATCCCGATGTGCGACGTCGCGGGCAGGATCGCGAGCCGTGCCTTGGGCGCTTCGGTGATGAAGCCCTGCGTCGCCGCCGCAATGTCGCCGCCGCCGCGCAGCTTGAACAGTTGGATCGCATGGTCGAGCGTGACGCCGTCGGCATCGCCGATGATCACCATCGTCTTGCCCGGGATCTTGCGAACGTCCTCGTCGGACCAGTTGTACGGGGCCGCGTCGAGCGCCTTGATGTTCGCGAGCAGCTTGGGGAAGCCGTTCGGCTCGGGCGACAGTCTTTTATACTCCTTCTCCATCGGGCTGCCGGCGAAGATTTCGGGGGTCAGCGTGGCGATGGCCGCGAGCACCTCGGGATATAAGCCGTCGAGCCGCGAGGTCGCCGACAGGATGACTTGCTTGCCGACCTTGTCGGGGTGTTTCAGCGCGAGGCTGATCGCGGTGGTGCCGCCCATCGAATAGCCCAGCACATCGACCTTTTTTACGCCCAGCTTGGCAAGCACCGCGGCGGTGTCGTCGGCCATCCGGTCATAGGTCAGCGGGCCGTCGACCCCGCCCGAACGGCCATGGCCGCGGGCATCGATCGCGATCACCGGGCGGGCGGGCAGAAACGGGTCGATCAGCGGCTTTATCGTGTCGGTGGACATAAAGGCGCCGTGGAGCACGAGCAGCGGGGTTTTGCCGGACGCGAGGTCGCCGTGGACCTGATAATGGATGCGCGCGCCATCGATCGTGACGAAATTGCTTTTGGCTGTACTCGCCGGCGCGGCGGTTTGGGCCGCCGGGGCCGTCTGTGCCTGCGCCGTTCCGGGCGTCGTCAGCGCCGCGATGCTCGCCAGCAGGGCAAATGCAGGGATGGCGGCGGTATAAAAATAGTGGCGGGGCATTCTTTAGTTCCTTTTCCCTTTGAGATAGGCGACGATCGACATCGCGTCGTCGTGGGCCAGATTGTATTCGACCTTCAGCCAGCCGATGATTGCGGTCGCTTTCGCGCCGGGAGCGAGGCCGTTGTGGTCGGCGAAGCACTTGTCGATCGCGATCGCCTTCAATCCTCGGCCGATTTTCCGGCTTTGGTTTCGACATTGCCCAGATAGGCGTGAAAGCTCATGCGCTTGCGCCTGCCCGCAGCGGGATCAGCGCGCGCAGCCGCGGATCGCGCAGCCACAAGCCGCCCCACAGCATCAGGCCCAGGTACACCCCGAACAGGCTGTGGCTGAACAACGGGCTGTCGATGCGGACATGGGTGGCAATCGCGCCGCCCAGATAGCCGGTGATCAGGATGGCGCCGAATATGGCGGTGCGCGGCCAGATATACAGCAAGGTCGGGATCAGCAGCAGGATGCCGAGCAGGTGCATCGTGCCGACCTCGAGCGGCCAGCCGAGGACGGGCGGGCTGTATTTGATCGCGACCTCAGGCGCGACGAGCTTGAGCCCGGCGTCAAAGAGCAGGAAGAGGATCACCAGGCCGCTCAAAATATAGCCTGCGATCAACTGGCCCTTTGGGGGGATCGTATCGGTCATCCACTTCCTCCTCGCTTCTTTTGGATCAGGCGGTCGCTTCGGCGGGTTCACCGGCGGGGATCGCTGCCGGGTCCATCCACATCACTTCCCAGATGTGGCCGTCGGGATCTTCGAAGCTGCGCCCGTACATGAAGTCGCCATATTCCTGGGTCGGCGTGGGGTCGCCCTTGCCGCCTGCGGCGACCGCTTTGGCAACCCGCGCATTGACTGCCGCGCGGCTGTCGGCCGAAACGCAGATCAGAACCTGCGCCGTGGTGTGCGCGTCGGGGATCGCCTTCGACGTGAAGCTCGCCCATTTTTCATGCGTCAGCAGCATGACGTGGATCGATCCTTCCTCGACGACCATGCAGGCAGCGGTCTCGTCGGTGAAGGCGGGGTTGTTGACCGCGCCGACCGCTTCATAAAAGGCCTTCGATTTTTGAAGGTCGGTGACGGGCAGGTTCACGAAAATCATCTGGGGCATCATCTTCTCCTTTTTGGGGGGAGCAGGTCAGCGCGCGGCGCGCGCGGGGGCAATTACCTGGGGCATCATCATGCGGCGCCCCGTTCGAATAACATGGCGATGTAGCGCTTCAGGTGCGTGACGCTTTCGCGGGCGATCGCCGGATCGTTCGTCGACTTGGCCAGGATGAACGCGCCCTGCAGCACCGATTGGACATGCTGCGCGAGGCCGGGCGCGGTGACGCCATCGGGCGCGCCATAAATGTCGATGGCCTGCTGGATGTCGGGGGCCAGCGCCGCGCAATAGGCGCTGAAGCTCGCCTCGCACGCCTCGCGGATCGCGTCGCTCGTCGAATAGGCCTCCTGCACCATCGTGCCGACGAAGCAGGTATAATCCTCGGTCGGGCCGTCGAGCATCGACAGGCGGAAATCGATATGGCCGAGCAGCCGATCGAGCGGATCTTCCAGCCGGGTGTGCGGCGGCAGTTCGAACAGCGGCCGCGCGCGGTCAGTCCACCCCTCGATCGCGCCGATCGCCAGCGCCTCCTTCGACGCGAAATGGTGGAAAAAGGCGCCCTTGGTCACGCCCGCGGCGGCGCAGATCTGGTCGACCGTCGTCGCGGCATAACCCTGCCGCCGCACCATCTGATGCGCCGCGGCGATCAGTGCTGCGCGCGCGCTGCCACGCGGCGCGCGTCCGCCGGGCCGATCCACCGGGGTGCCGCCGCCCGCCTGGGGGACGGTGCGGGCGGCGGCGTCGGGGGAAGGGGGCGTCTGATTCGTCGTCATGCGAATCAACATACCGACTAGTTGGTATGTTGTCAAACGCCCAATCGACCGGCGCTACGCGGCGCCGCCGCCGTCGCGGGCGAAGGCCTTTCGCCAACGTCCGAAAAAGACTCGACCTTTTGGTCTCTTCGCCTAAAGAGAGCGTCGGAACAAAGGGGGCACATCGTGCTGTTCCGGGGGAGCAAATGGTCGCAATCGTTTCAACCGCCGCCTATCTCGGCATCGAAGCCCGCGGGGTCGAGGTGCAGTGCCAGATCACGCCCGGCGTCCCGCGCTTCGTCCTCGTCGGCCTGCCCGACAAGGCGGTCGGCGAAAGCCGCGAGCGCGTCCGCGCCGCGATCGCCGCGATCGGCCTGTCGCTTCCGCCCAAGGTCATCACCGTCAACCTCTCGCCCGCCGACCTGCCCAAGGAGGGCTCGCACTACGACCTGCCGATCGCGCTCGCGCTGCTGGGCGCAATGGGGGTGATCGATGCCGAGACGCTGGCGTCTTACGTCGTGGTCGGCGAACTCGGTCTCGACGGGCGCGTCGCCGCCTCGCCCGGCGTGCTGCTCGCCGCGCTTCATGCCGGCAGCGCGGAGCGCGGGCTGATCTGCCCCGCCGTCCAGGGGCCCGAGGCGGCGTGGGCGGGCAATGTCGAGGTGATCGGCGCCCCCGACCTTTTGTCGCTGCTCAACCATTTCAAGGGCAATGCCCTGCTCCCGCCGCCGGTGCCGGGCGAAGTCGCGGCGCCGGTGCGCGGCGCCGATCTGGCGCAGGTCAAGGGGCAGGAAACCGCCAAGCGCGCGCTCGAAATCGCCGCCGCGGGCGGGCACAACCTGTTGATGTCGGGCCCGCCCGGCGCGGGCAAGTCGTTGATGGCGGCGTGTATGCCGGGCATTTTGCCCGACCTGACGCCGGCCGAGGCGCTGGAGGTTTCGATGATCGCCTCAGTCGCGGGGCAGCTGGAGGGCGGGCGCCTCGTACGGGCGCGACCGTTTCGCAGCCCCCATCATTCGGCATCGATGCCCGCGCTCGTCGGCGGGGGGCTCCGCGTGCGGCCGGGCGAGGTCAGCCTGGCGCATCTGGGGGTGCTGTTCCTCGACGAGCTGCCCGAATTCCAGCGCGGGGTGCTCGATTCGCTCCGCCAGCCGCTCGAAACGGGCGAGGTCAGCGTCGCGCGCGCCAACGCGCACGTCACCTTTCCCGCGCGGGTTCAGCTGGTCGCGGCGATGAACCCGTGCCGCTGCGGCCACCTTGGCGATCCGGCGCTCGCGTGCAGCCGCGCGCCGCGCTGCGCCGCCGATTATCAGGCGAAACTGTCGGGGCCTTTGCTCGACCGCATCGACCTGCATGTCGAGGTGCAGGCGGTGAGCGCCGCCGACCTTGTCCTGCCGCCCCCCGCCGAGGGCAGTGCCGAAGTCGCGGCGCGCGTCGCGGCGGCCCGCGATGCGCAGACCCGGCGATACGTGGGACAGAAGGCACGGACAAATGCGGAAATCGACGGCGAATTGCTCGAGGCCGTGGCGACACCCGACGAGGCGGGGCGCAAGCTGCTCGCGCAGGCGGCCGAGGCGATGCGGCTGTCGGCGCGCGGCTATACGCGGATTTTGCGCGTCGCGCGGACGATCGCCGATCTCGCCGGCGCCGAAAGCATCGGGCGCATCCACATCGCCGAGGCGCTGAGCTATCGCCGTCAGGCACCGCGGAACTAGGGGGAAGGGATGGACGCGATCGAGTTCGAGAGCGCGATCATCGAATGGCGCGGGCCGGCGCCCTTTCTGTTCGCCGCGATCCCCGACGAGCATGTCGGTGCGGTTCGTTATGCCGCGATGACGGCGAGCTATGGCTGGGGGGTGGTCCCGGTCGTCGCGCGCGTCGGCGGCACGCGGTTCGCAACCGCACTGTTTCCCCGCGGCGGCGGCTATCTGCTGCCGATCAAGGTCGCCGTGCAGCGCGCCGAAGGGGTGGGGCTGGGCGATCGTATCGCCGTGTCGCTCTGCGTCGGCCGCGACGGCGACCGTTGAAGAACGCCGCGCCATGGTAAAGATTTCCCAAGGATTTGATGGGATAGAAGGGCGATGATTGGGGGACACTCTCCTCTCGCGACGCTCTGCGGTCGGCTCGGGGTCTTGTTTGGCCTCCTTTTGCTTGCCGTGCCCGCGGCGCCGGCGCAGGCCCGCGCGCTCGATGTCGAGCGCGACCTGTGCCACGCGGTGAGCGGCACGGCGCCGAGCGACGATGCGCTGCCGCGCCTGCGCTTTGCCTGCCGCGGGGTGCCCGAAAATTATCAGGGGCGAAGCCTGTGGCTGCGCACAACGATTGACGAGCGGCCGGTGGAGGGCGGGCTGGCGCTGATGCTGCACAATTCGCGCTTCGATCGGCTCGCGGTCGGCTTTTCCTATGCCGACGGCGCAACGCGCTGGCAGCGGGTGCGGAGCGGCGATTTCGGGTCGCACTGGCGCGCCGGCGGCCAGATCCTGTTCGACGCGCCCGCCCGCGGTGTGCCGGTCACGGCCGTGACGATGCGCTTCGACGGCCTTGCCGCGCGCCAACTTGTCCGCGCGCGCATCCTCGCGGCGGACGAGGCAGGGTTGCAGGCCACAGGCATGGCCGCGGCGGTCGGCGCTGCACTGACGCTGCTGCTGGTGAGCGGGATTTACAGCCTGTCGCTCGCGGTCGCGGTGCGCCGCCAATATCTTGCCTGGCAAGCGGCGTGGTCGGCGACGATGCTGCTGTGGGGCACGCTCTGGTCGCAAGCGCATCTGGCGCTCGTGCCCGCGATGGCCGGGACGGCGACGGCGCAGATATGTACGTTCCTGGCCTGCCTTGCGGTTGCGGTCGCGACCGCGAGCGCGGTGACCGCGGTTGAGCGCGACCGCGGCGTGCGGGCCCTCAGGATCGTCGCATTGCTGCTTGGGCTGGGCGTCGGTCTGGCGGGCATCCCGCTCGCGCTGGTACGCAGCAACGAGCTTAGCCTGCTTGCCGACCTATTGGGGTTGGCCATCCTTGCCGACCTGATCGTCGTTGCTGTCTATCTCGCGCTGGCGTGGCGTCGCGGGTCGGTCGAGGCGCGCGACTTTCTCGCGGCGTGGGGGTTGCCGATGGCGGTGCTCGCGTTCATCAACATCGTCGACGTCAACAACGACTTCTGGGGCGGGGGATCGCAGCTCGTCATGCTCGTTGCCGCGACGTGGCAGGCGCTGTGGCTCGCCGCGGCTGCGACGCGCCGGTTGGGGACGCTGCGCATCGAACGCGATCGTGCGCGCGACGCCGAGGCGCGGGCGCAGGCGCTGGCACGCCGCGATCCGCTGACCGGCCTGCCCAATCGGCGCGGTTTCATCGACAGCGTGACCCCGTTGCTCGACCGGGCACGCGCCGGCAATCTGCCGGCGGCGCTGCTGCTCGTCGACATCGACCGTTTCAAGTCGATCAACGACATCCATGGTCACGAGGCCGGCGACGCGGTGCTGTGTACGATCGGACAGCGGATCGAACGCTGGGAAGGGCCGATGTGTACCGTCGCGCGGCTGGGCGGCGAGGAGTTCGGCCTGCTGACGATCGGGATGGAGGGCATCGTCCTCAGCCGTTTTGCCGAGAGCGTCCGGCGCGGCCTCGCCGACTGCGACCATGCCGCCATCGTCGGCGACCGGCCGGTGACGGCCAGCGTCGGTGTTGCCGAAGTCCGCCCGGCGTGCGATTTCAAGCAGCTCTATCGCATCGCCGACGAGGCGCTTTATGATGCGAAGCGCGGCGGGCGAAACAAGGTGGTCGTCCAGCGGCATCGTGACGGATCGCCGCGCGCCGCCGAGCGGGAAATTGCCCTGTCGAAATAGCGCGCCACGGGCGCGCGGCGGGTCAGAGCGACGCGCTCTTGTTCTCGACCACCTCGAGCGGCGGCGGCGCCTTGGCCGCCATCGCGCCGTGGCGGCGGTGCGACAGCTTGCCGTCGACCTTGCCGCCATTTTCGATCGTGATCGTTTCATAGGTCACATCGCCGGTAATCCGCGCGGTCGCGTGAACGATCAAGGTCTTCGCTTCGATCGATCCGTCGAGCAGGCCCGCGATCTTCGCGGTCTCGGCGGTCACCGCGCCCTTGATCTCGCTCGCCTCGCCCTGGACCAGGTTGGCGCATTTGAGGTCGCCTTCGATCTTGCCGTCGACGTGCAGGTCGACGCTGGCCGCAACATTGCCGGTGACGACGACGTCCGATCCGAGGATCGAGAAAGTCGTGTGGCGCGCGCCCGTCGCCATCTTAGCGGGCACCGCGGGCGGCAGCGACGGAGCCGACTCGCTGCCTTGCGTCGTTTTTGACTTCGAGAACATCGGCTTTGGCCTCCAGAAAGCGGCGTGGATTGACGGCGACGCCGTTCAAACGGACTTCGAAATGCAGGTGGCTGCCGGTCGAGCGGCCGGTCGAACCCATCTTGGCGATCTGCTGTCCGGCGGCGACCTGGGTTCCTACCTGGCTCGTGAACCCCGACAAGTGCGCATAGCGCGTCATGATGCCCTGACCATGATCGACTTCGACGACCTTGCCGTAACCCGACTTGACGCCGACGAAGCTGACGCGGCCGGGCGCGGCGGCGAGGATCGGCGTGCCGATCGGGCCGCGGAAATCGACGCCCGCGTGCATTGCGCCGGCGCCGGTGAAGGGATCGCGGCGATAGCCGAAGCCCGACGACATCATCAGCACGTTGGCGGGATTGCCCGACGGCACCGCAACGAGCGTGCGTTCGAGCACTTCCATGCGGAACAGCGCGCCGTCGAGCGCGGCGAAGCTGGCGCCCAGCGCCTTCGCCTGTCCGTTGCGGCCGCGATAGGGAATGAAGGGACCACCGCGGCCGGCCGCGGCGCTGCGCACCAGCGCGTCGGGGTTGAGCCCGAGCGCCGCGACGGCGGTTTCGGCCTTGGCGACGCGGCCCCTGACGGCGCCGAGCAGGCGCGCGGCAAAGGCTTCCTGCCGCGCCGCGACCTGCGCCAGTATCTGCGCTTCGGGCGGCAGGTTCGGGTCGATCGCGCTCGTCTTGACCGGCTGGGCGGCGACGGAGCCCTGCGCATCGGTCTTTTGTGCGGCGGCGGCGGGCATGTCGGCGGGATCGATACCGAAATGACTTTCGGCGACGCTTTCGAGCAGCGCCTGCCGCTCTTCCAGGTCGGCGGCAGTCTCGGCAACGCGGTCGCGATATTTGGCGATGCGTTCTTCGGATGCCGCGGCGGCGGCCTTCTGCTGCGCGACCGCGACCCGTTCGTCGGCGGTGAGCAGCTGGTTGACGAGCACGGCGAGCGTTGCTCCGGCCCATGCCAGCAACACGATCCCAGCAATCAGCGCGACGCGTTTTTGCCAGACGGCGCTGACACGCAGGAATCGGACGTGGCCGTGCGTGCGAACGAAGATTTCATGGTCCTGAAACAGCGCAGAGACGCGCTGGCGCAAATTGCGCAGGCCCGTAGTTTTCGACGACAAGTGGCGACCCCATCTTGTTTGTTTTTGGAGCCCTCCGCCCCGATTGATGCGCGCCTTAACAGGCCGGGTGGACGCAGGCGAATCTTTGCGCGCCGAGTCGGGGTGAATCGAAACCCTCACGCGGTGAACGGTGTCAACACGGGGGAACGCTGCCAATCTGGCGGGATTCGGCAGGCGAATCGGCAATCTTTATTGACGGCTTGCTTACCAATTTTGGCTAGGGGTAAGCCCGTGAATATCATGGCCGAATCCGCTCCGATCCGTGCTGCCGAGGCGGCCAGCGAACCCGCCGTCCCGGCGCCCGCGCGCCCGCGTTCGGCGGTCAGTGCGGGGGTCGGTCTGGTCGGGCTGGCCGGGCTTTTGACCTATCTGCTGCTCGCGCGCTTTGCGCCCGACGTCGCCGCCTTTCTGGGGATCGACTGGGGCGACCGGGGGCCGATGAGCGGACCCAATTCGGCGGTTGCCAGCGTGCTCGCCTGCGGCGTGCCGATGGTGCTGTGGTCGGTGTTCGTCGATAAGGTACACCGCAATCCGTCGACGGGGATCGACTGGGCGCTGCGGCGCCCGTGGCGCGAGACGCTCGACATTAGCCTGACCAAGCTGGCCGGGCTGTGGGCGACCTGGGGGCTGATCGCGCTGATCTATGCGACGATGCGCTATTATTGGGAGGGCAATTACGCCTTTTCGATGAACCTGCTGGAGCGCGTCGCGCCGTGGCTGCTCCTCGTGTCGGTGCCCTATATGCTGTGGCTCGACCGCCGCATGGTCGAGCCGCGCGACGGCTGTTATCAATTCGGGCGCTGGCTGATCGCGCCCGGTAAACCCGTCGATGGCCGCGCGATCGGCCACCATCTGCGCGCCTGGGCGGTGAAGGGATTTTTCACCGCCTTCATGCTGTCGATCGTGCCGGGAAATTTTTCGGCGCTCGTCACCGTGCCGATGTCCGAGGTGCTCGCGAACCCCTATTTGACCGGCATCTGGGCGATCAACCTCCTCTATCTGGTCGACGTCCATATCGCGACGGTCGGCTATATCCTGACCCTGAAGCCGCTCGACGCGCATATCCGCACCGCCAATCCCTATGGCATGGCGTGGGTCGCGGCGCTCGTCTGCTATCCGCCCTTCATTCTGATGAGCGGCGGGCCGCTCGATTATCAGGTCCATGGCGCCGACTGGGGGCACTGGCTCGCGGGGCATGACGGCCTGTTGATCCTCTGGGCGATCATGCTGGTGCTGCTGACCGCGGTGTATAGCTGGGCGACAATGGCGTTCGGCATCCGTTTTTCCAACCTGACCCACCGCGGCATCATCACCCACGGCCCCTATGCCTTCACCCGCCACCCCGCCTATGTGGCGAAAAATCTGACTTGGTGGATCGGCTCGCTGCCTTTTCTCGTGACCGCGGGCGGCTGGACCGAGGCTGCGCGCAACGTTGTGCTGCTTGGCCTGGTCAGCGGCATTTATTACTGGCGCGCCAAGACCGAGGAAAAGCATCTGCTCGGCGATCCGGCCTATGTGGCGTATTGGAACTGGGCGCAGGACCATGCGCTGGTGCCGCGATTCTTTGCCAGGTTGACGGGCCGCAAGCGCCCGCTGATCAGGCTGGAGCCCGACGAACGCGTCGGGCCGGTGGCGTAGGCGCGCGGGGTAAACCCCGCGCGCCTTCACATCAGAATTTGAAGCCCGCTTCGACGCCCCAGATGCGGGGTTCGTTGACGAAGCCGGTCAGGTTGTTGAAGTCGATCGCGCCGACCGCCGAAACATCGTTGGTGAGGTTGCGGACGAAGGCGGCGAAATCGTAATTGTCGGTCTTGTACCCGACGCGCACCCCACCCTCGAGCATGCGCTTGTCCTGGAACTCGACCGATTCATAGAGGAAGAAGTTGATCTTCGAACGGTACGACCAGTCGGTGTAGACATATACTTCGCCATCGCCGACCGGCACACCATATTTGGCGGTCCAGTTCGCGATCCAGCGCGGCGACTGCGGCAGGCTGTTGCCATCGATGTTGACGATCGCCGCGGCGAAAGGCGCCGCCGGAACGACGATCGGATCGAGCACGGTGCAGTTCGACACATTGGGGAAGGTGTCGACGCGCGTCGCGCCGCACGCCGCCGTCGTCAGGCCCGGATCGCGAATCTCGGTATGGTTGTAGCTGAGCCCTGCGGTCAGCAGCAGCCGGTCGACGGGCATCAGTTCGACATCGAGTTCGAAGCCATAGCCGCGGACATTGTCGGCGTTGATCAAGCGGTTCGCGTTGACCCCGCCGCCGACCGCGGTGAGCTGCGCGTCGTTGAGATTATAGAGGAAGCCCGACAGGTTGATGCGGCCGCGCCCGTCGAGCACGGTCGATTTGACCCCCGCCTCATAGGAGGTGACCGTTTCCGAATCGCCGATCGTCACGCCCGATTCGAGTGGGGTCGCGGTCGCCGGCGGGAACAGGATGCGGCCCTGGATGCTCGGCGCACGATAACCGCGCGCGACGCGCGCATAGAGGTTGATGTCGTCGGTCGCGGCATAGGCGATGTTCGCGTCCCAGGTGACATTATTGTCGCTGACACGCCGGTTTACCGTGCCGAGCGGGTTCTGCAGGAAGTTCGGGAATTGCGTATCCTTGCTGCGAACCACTGTATAGCGGCGCTTGTCGTCATTGTAGCGGATGCCGCCGGTGACGCTGAGCTGATCGGTGAGCTGATAGGTCAGCGATCCGAAGACGCCATAGGCCTTGCTCTCCTGCGTCTGCGAAACGACGATATTGACGCCGCCGACGGGGTTGTTGGGGTCGCCGAGCGTCGAATAATTCTCGCTGTCGATGTCGAGATCTTCGTCGAAATAGAAGAAGCCGGCCTGATACGACAGCGGACCATTGCCGTTGCTTTCGAGGCGCACTTCCTGCGTGAACTGCTGCAGGTGCGGCACGCTGTCGCGCGTTTCGGCGGTGAAGGGGATTTCTCCCGGGCCATAGGAGCCCGGCGGCAGCGAATTGAAGCCGAAGCCGCCATCGACGTCGCCGACCGAGGTCGCATGGCCCTTCCACAGGCTGGCGACCGAGATCAGCGAGACCGGGCCGAGATCCCAGTTGATGCGCGCCGAGGCGTTGCCGGTGCGCACCCGCTGTTCGTTCTTGCCGTCGGTCGAGACGCGATAGCGATCGAAATTGTCGTTGAGGCCGGTTTCGCCGCGCGTGAACACATTGGCGCGGAACAGGCGCGCGGTGCCGTTGAGGCGGCGAAGTTGGCCGGTCAGCAGGAGTTCGAAATTGTCGGTCGGCTTGACCAGCCCCTGGAAGCGCAGCGCGAGCTCGTCGAAGCCCTCGAATGCGTCCTTGGTCGTACCGCTGGGCAGCACATTGTCGACATAATCGTCCTGGCGCTGATAGAGCGCCGAGACGCGCACCGCGACCTGCTCGCCGAGCGGACCGCCGACCGCGCCCTGCGCGTTGACCGCATTGAAGCGGCCATAGGAAATGCGGCCATAACCGCCGAATTCGTCTGACGGCTTAACCGAATCGAACTTGACGATGCCCGCCGGCGTGTTGCGGCCGAACAGCGTGCCCTGCGGCCCGCGCAGCACTTCGACGCGGTCCATGTCGAACACCGGGAAGCCCTTGAGGATCGGGTTTTCGAGGACGACATCGTCATAGACTAGGCTGACCGGCTGCGATGCGTTGAAATCGAAATCGGTATTGCCGAGACCACGGATGTAAAAGCGCGGGAAGGTGCGGCCGAACGAGGATTCGACCATCAGGCTCGGGACCTTCGCCGACAACGAGCGCACGTCCTGGCCGCCGGCGCCGATCGCGTCGAGCCGGTCGCCCGACACCGCGGTGATCGAAATGGGCACGTCCTGCAGATTCTGCTCGCGGCGTTGCGCGGTGACGATGATTTCGGTGAGGCCGCTTTCTTCGGCGGCGGGGGCTTCCTGCGCGGCGGCGGGTGCGGCCCAGCACGGCGCGGCGAGGACAAAAGCTATAGCGGTAGCGGAAGGAAAGTGGCGCATGGCAAGCTTCCTGAAACAGAGGTGACGATGGGAGAGGCGGAAAAACCAAGGGCTCTTTGGCGTTCCGCGCGCGCGCAATCAATCGTCGAAGCGGCCACCGCTGACTTTCGTGTCAGCAGTGTTGCGTTTTTGCTGCACTTTTAGTGGGCTCTTCGTCGCCCCAACTCGGACTAGAAGCTCAGTTCGTCGTAGATCTTCGAAAGGTCGCCGCCCCATGGGCCTTCGTAGCGGTCGAGCAGGTCGTGCGCCGGCGACTTGCCGCTTTTCGCGATGCGGCGAAGCGGTTCGAGGAAGCCGACTTCATTGTCGCCCATCGAATTGACCTCGCCGCGCGCGGCGAGGCCCGCGGCGGCGATGTCGAGGACGCGGTGCGCGAGCTGCCCCACGGTGCCGCCGCCGGGGGCGGGGGCGTCGAGGCCTTCGCTGGGGACGGCATCGCGCAAAGTCTGCTGTTCCTCGATGCTCCAGTCCTTCACCAGATCCCAGGCGGCGTCGAGCGCGCCCTGGTCATAGAGGAGGCCGACCCACAGCGCGGGGAGCGCACAGATGCGGTTCCACGGGCCGCCGTCGGCGCCGCGCATTTCGAGGAAGCTTTTGAGGCGCACTTCGGGAAAGGCGGTCGAGAGATGGTCGGTCCAGTCGGAGAGGCGCGGTTTTTCGCCGGGGAGCGCGGGCAGATCGCCCTTCAGGAAGTCGCGGAAGCTCTGGCCGGCGGCGTCGATATATTTGCCGTCGCGGAAGACGAAATACATCGGCACGTCGAGCATATAGTCGACATAGCGGTCGTAGCCGAAACCATCCTCGAACACGAAGGGCAGCATGCCGGTGCGCGCGGGATCGGTGTCGGTCCAGATATGGCTGCGGTACGACATATAGCCGTTGGGCCGCCCCTCGGTGAAGGGCGACGAGGCGAACAGCGCGGTCGCGAGCGGTTGCAGCGCCAGGCTCACGCGGAATTTCTGCACCATGTCGGCCTCGCTCGCATAGTCGAGGTTGGTCTGGATCGTGCAGGTGCGCAGCATCATGTCGAGGCCGAGGCTGCCGACGCGCGGCATATGGTCGAGCATGATCTTGTAGCGCCCCTTGGGCATGATCGGCAGCTCGGCGCGCGTCTTGTCGGGCCACATGCCGACCCCGAGGAAGCCGAGCCCGAGTTCGGCGCCGACTTCCTTCACCTGCTTCAGATGCCGCCCGGTTTCGGCGCAGGTCTGGTGGAGATTTTCGAGCGGCGCGCCGGAGAGTTCGAGCTGCCCCGCGGGTTCGAGGCTGACGGTGCCGTCGCCGCCCGCCAGCGCGATGACCTTTCCGCCCTCGATCACCGGCTCCCAGCCGAAGCGGGTGAGCGCCATCAACAGGTCGTGGATGCCGCCGGGTTCGTCATAGGAGGGGGCGCGGTGATCGCTCACCCGGTAGACGAATTTTTCATGCTCGGTGCCGATGCGCCAGCGTTCCCTGGGCTTTTCGCCCTGGGCCATGGGGGCCGCAAGCTGGTCGCGGTTTTCGATGACGGGATCGTGGCTGTCCGAGGTGGTGCGCGTGCTCATTTCGCGCATTTAGACTATTCGGTATAGAATGCAATCGGGGCTGTGCGCGTCAGTCGATGGTGACGGTAAAGGCGATCGCCATCGCGCCGCCGGGAGCCAGCGTCGCCGTGTTCGCGGCGATGGCGCTGCCGGTTATCGACGCGCCAAAGGGGTCGGATTCGTCGCCGCCGCTGGCATTGTCGTCCTCGGTCGTGGTTGCGGCGGCGCAGCTTGTGCCGCTGCGCAGCGAGCCGGGGACGAAGGTCGTTCCGGCGGGCAGCGCATCGGCGATGGCGATCGCGGTCGCGGTGCCGCTGCCGTTGTTGGTGACGAGGATGCAGTAGCGCATCGCCGCGCCGGGGATGGCTTTCGGGTTGGTCGTCCCGTTGACCGGATCGCTGACGACGCTGCTCGTCTTGGCGATCGTGAGATTGGCGGTCGGGCGGCAGAAGATGATGTCGTGGAGCGCCATGCCCTGCTGTCCCGGATTGGCGGGAGCGAGGCTGTGGCTGCCGTAATCGATGACGATGGTGTCGACCGGCGCGGCGAAGGTGACGGTGATATTGCCGTTGCCGCTGGCGTCAGCGGACAGGGCATCCCCATAGGCGCTGTTGCCGATCACATAATTGGCGGTGCCGTTGGTGAGTATCGGCGTGACGGCCGCGCCATTATAGCTGCCGGTGACGGTGACGCGGTCGGCGAACTGGCCCGCGGCATAATCGACGTCGAACAGGCGGAACTGCGCGCCGGGCACCGCGGTCGGCAGGCTGATCGTCGTGGCGACGCTGCCCGCCTGGCTGGTGAAATCGACGAGCTGGAAGATCGAAAATTGTGCAGGTGTCAATCCGCCGGTGACGACATTCTGGCGCGTCGGCGACTGACCGCCATAGGTGGCGTTAGAGAGGAAGGTGCCGCCATTGACCGCGATGCCGATGTCGGCGGTGCCGATTGCGGTCAGCGGCGGGCTGGCGCTCGTCGTGCCCGCGCTCCAGCCGATCGCGTCCCAGTCGAGCGTTGTCGTGCCGACCGGGCAGACGAGCGTCGGCGGCGTGCCCGCGACGCGCGTGCCCGACACGGTGAAACTCGCGCTGTCGCTGTCGTCCTCGCCCGCCGCGTCGTTGCCGGGGGTCGAATCGGGGTCGAAGGCCGAGGAGGCGCTGATTTCGGCATTGTTGGTGACACTGGCGCCCGCGCTCGCGGCGACGGTCCCGCTGATCGTCAGGGTGCGCGTGACGCCCGCGGGCACGCTGCCGACGGTCCAGACGCCGGTGGCGGCGTTGTAACTGCCGAAACCCGACGCGCCGGTGAAGGTGAAGCCCGCGGGGAGCGTGTCCTGCACCGTCACGCCGGTCGCGGTCAGCGTCGAGGCGCCCGCATTGGTGACGCTCAACACATAGTTGATGCTGGCACCCGGCGCCGGAGCGGCGTTGCTCACCGACTTGGCGAGCGACAGGTCGGCATAGGGCGACAGCGGGACGGTGGTGAGCGTCAGGTCGGCGCGGGTGAAACTGCCGGTGTCGCCGTTCAGCGAATCGCAGATGGTGAGCTGCCACGTCCCGGCCGACCCCTGACCGTTGAACGCGGCGAGCGATCCCTGCGGCTGAAACGTCCGCTGATAGGGCGGCGCGGCGGCGGTCGAATCATTCGTATCGTGCGAAGTGATGCTTGCCCCGGCAGCATCGTCGAACAGCACATTGAGGTTGTTCGCTGTCCCCCCGACATTGGTGACGAGATCGACCACCGTGCCCGCGGGCGAAGTCAAGGTCGCGCGAATGTCGCCGCGGTAGCTGTGCGTGAACTGGACGCCGATATTGACGTCGCTGATCTGCGCGTTCGCGGCGACGGTGAAGCTGCGCACCATCGGCGTAGCGCATGGCGTCGCGCTTTCGCTGATCGTGCCGGCGGTGGTGTTGCTGTAGCTGCTGGTCGTCTGTGCGGTGACGGGATTGCTGGCGAGCGTCAACGCCAGCCAGACGAGCATGATACAGGCTCGCACAGACTGCAAACACTGGCCCCCACGCCAGCGGTATCGGCTCTGGTCCCGCCGTTGCATGGCGGCCCTATGGAGGCGGGATAGCTAATATCGGGTTAAGTTCGGGTGGTTAGCGGCGATTCTGTGCGGAGGCGGGACAGTTTTGGGAGGGGCGGGAGCGGCCGGTTTCGGTCATCAATCCTCCCTGCGGCGGAGCCGTGGGGAGGGGGACCGCTCGCGCAGCGAGTGGTGGAGGGGCCGCGACCTCTGCGCCATTAGCCCCTCCGTCAGCGCTTCGCGCTGCCACCTCCCTATCGCTGCGCGACAGGGAGGATCGTAACCTGCAAAGCCTGGAAACGACCGGAAGACGACATCTCCTTCAACGTCACCCTGAACTTGTTTCAGGGTCCATGGCCCATTGGTTTCCTCTGGCGCTGCGTTGACTTAGGGGGCAGGCCATGGATGCTGAAACAAGTTCAGCATGACGGCCTTAGAGGGCAGCTTCCCACCCCCAATGCGGCCTGACCGACCCGGCTTACCCCTACGCCCCGCCCGTCCAGTCGCCGTGCTGCGCCATCCACAGGCTGATGGCAGCGATCGCGGCGGTTTCGGCGCGCAGGATGCGCGGGCCGAGGGCGAGGCGGTGGACTGCGGGGTGCGCGGCCAGCATCGCGCGCTCGCGGTCGGTGAAGCCGCCCTCGGGGCCGGTGAGGATCGCGGCGGGGGCGGGGGCGGCGAGGCGCGCGAGCGGCACGCCGCCTGCTTCGTCGGCGAAGAGCAGCACGCGCTCCGCGGGCCAGTCTTTCAGAAGCTGCGGCAGCTTGACGGGATCGGCGAGCGCGGGGAGCGCGGTGCGGCCGCATTGTTCGCACGCTTCGATAATCTGTGCCGCGAGCCGCTCCTGCTTGACGCGTTCGACGATCGTGCGTTCGGTGATCACGGGCTGCAAGCGCGCGACGCCCAGCTCGGTCGCCTTTTCGATGATCCAGTCGAGCCGCGCCTTCTTGACCGGGGCGAAGCAGAGCCAGAGGTCGGGCACCGCTTCGATGTCGCGCATGTGGCGGTCGATCCGCAGCGTGGCCGAGCGTTTGGTCACGTCGGCAATGACCGCGAGCCACTCGCCGCTGCGATTGTCGAACAGCAGCACCGAATCGCCCGCTTTGAGCCGCATCACGCCGAGCAGATAATGGGCCGCGCCGCCGTCGATCACGGGCGCGCTGTCGGCGGCCAGCGGCTGGTCGATAAACAGGCGGGGCGTGCTGGCGGGCGGCCAGGCTGGAGTCGCGGGCATGGCGGGCGCGATACCAGAGCGCGACGATTTGTGCATCTTTCACTGTCGGACGCGGAGATCTGTGCCGATCCGGGCCAGAACCGCGGATTCGGCGCGTTTGGCGGGCGGCCGATTAGCGTTTTGGTAAGCAGTGTCCCCCTAGGTGCGAGATTACCAGCGGCACATCGGTTGGGGAGTGTCGCGGGCGAAGAGGGGTTAGACCATGCGAGGGACCTGGATCGGCCGGCTGCGCGCCGGCACCAAATCGCTCATTAGCGACCGGCGCGGCAACGCCTTCATGCTGACCGCCGCGGCGATCATTCCGGTGATCGGCTTTGTCGGGTCCGCGGTCGACATCGGCCGCGCTTATATGACACAGCTGCGCCTGCAGCAGGCGTGCGACGCCGGCGTGCTCGCCGGGCGCCGCGCGATGGCAGGCGCCAGCTATGACGACGCGGCGGAAGCCGAAGCGGACAAGATGTTCAACTTCAACTTCCCCGAAGCCAAATATGGCGCGTCGGGCATCCTTTTTTCGTCGGAAGCGGTCAACGCCGCCGACGTCGCGGGGCAGGCCTCGGCGGTGCTGCCGACCGCGCTGATGTTCATGTTCGGCAAGGACGAGTTCCGCCTGTCGGTCGATTGCACGGCGAAGCTCGAAATCTCGAACGTCGATGTGATGATGGTGCTCGACGTGACGGGATCGATGCGGAACAAGGCCGATTCGGGCGATGCTGATACGAAGATCGTTGCGCTGCGCGCCGCGGCGAAGGACTTCTACGCTACGCTGGCCAGCGCCGATATCGGCGACGGGCGGCTGCGCTTCGGCGTTGTGCCTTATAGCTCCTCGGTCAATGTCGGCGGCATTCTGATAGCAAAAGATCCTTCCTGGATCTCCGACAGCGCGACCCTTCCTTCGCGCCGCGGCGAAGGTTGGCAGAATGTGCAAGTTTGCAACCGATGGGGATGTTGGTGGGAGAGCCGATATTTCTATCGCTATGAGGATCGAACCTTCGACGTCAGTGGCATGAAGACTGGCGGCGAGTTGAATACAGATACGGGCGACGAAGGCGCGACGATCTCGACGAGTTGGGACGGGTGCATCATCGAGCGCAAGACCACTGCTTTCGCGGCGAATGAGACCGCGCCCGCCGACGCTTTTGACATGGACATCGATATGGAGCCGACTGGTTCCGACGACACGAAATGGAAGCTGTTCCTTCCTGCAATAACCTATTCGCGTTCGTCGACAGCATCCTATTCGTCATCGACCGACAGCACGAATTTCGTCGAGAAGGGCGGCGATTATGCCGCTTGCCCGGTTGCCGCGATGAAACTGACAAAAGTCCCGAAGACCGGCGAATCAGGAGAAGGGTTTCTCACGACGGCGGATTTCGACAATTATATCGACGATTTGCAACCCCGAGGCTTTACCTATCACGACGCCGGCATGGCGTGGGGCGCGCGGCTGCTGTCACCGACGGGCCTGTTTTCCGATGAGAATGCTACGGCGGATAATGATCGTCCGATCAGCCGCCACGTCGTCTTCATGACCGATGGCGCGATGAAGACGCCGCCGTCGAATCTGTCGCATCAGGGGCAGGAAAGCGCCATGAACCGCATCGGCGCGACGAGCGAATCCGAGGCGATCGAGCGCCACAACAACCGCTTTGTCCAATTGTGCCGGTCGGCGCGCCAGCGCGGGATGACGATCTGGGTCGTGTCGTTCGGACTGGCGAGCAATGCCAGCCTGAACAGTTGCGCCTCGTCGGGCGCGGCGTTCGAGGCCGACAATGCCGCCGAACTCAACCAGCAGTTCCAGGCGATCGCGCGGCAGATTTCCAAGCTGAGGCTGTCGCAGTGACCCGGCGGCCTTCCTTCATGCGCCGCCTGGTCCGCCGCCTGCGGCGGAGCGAGCGCGGCACTGCGTTCATCGAGTTCGCGCTGACCGCGCCGGTCTTTCTGCTGATCCTGCTCGGCATTTTCGATTTTTGCTGGCAAATGTATGCGCAGCAGGTGTTGCAGGGCGTGGTTGCAAAGGCCGGGCGCGACGCGACGCTCGAAGGCTTTGCCAGCGACCAGAGCGCGCTCGACACGGCGGTCGCGGCGCAGGTGAAAAATGTGTTCGTGAACGCCGACGTGACCTTCAACCGGCGCGTTTTTGACGATTATAGCGATATCCGGCCGCTGCGCTGGGTCGATTCGAACGGCAATGGCATTCAGGATCCGTCGCCCGAGGATTGCTGGGAAGATGGCGGTCGGCAGGGCAATGGCGGCGCCGACGACGTCGTCCAATATACGGTGTCGATGCGCTTCGACCGCGTGCTGCCTGTATGGCGCATGTTGGGGCAGCCGCAGTACAAGACGCTGAGTTCGACGACGCTGCTGCGCAACCAGCCCTTTGCCGCCGGTGGCGAGGTCGAGCCGGAGATATGCGGATGACCGGCCCGATCGATTTCCGCCGTCGGATGCGGCGAACCATGCGGCGCCTGGCGCAAAGCAACCGTGGTTCGGTGATGCTGGAAATGGCCTTTTGCATCCCTTTCCTCGTGCTCGTCGGCTTCGGCGGGCTGGAAATCGCCAACCTGACGCTGGCGCACACGCGCGTCAGCCAGCTGGGGCTGAACACCGCCGACAATGCCGCGCGAATCGCCGCGGGCAGCAACCTGACGCAGCCCGAGGTTCGCGAGGTCGACATCAACGAGGTGTTCGCCGGCGCCGAAAGGCAGGTGGCGGGGCTGAATTTCGAGAATAACGGCCGCATCATCCTGTCGAGCCTTCAGCGCAACGATGATGGCGGGCAGACGATCAAGTGGCAGCGCTGTTTCGGCAACATGGAAGTCGCATCGGCCTATGGCGTCGAGGGCATCGGCGCGACGGGGACCGATTTTCCCGGCATGGGGCCGGTGGGCCGCGAAGTGACGGCGGCGGCGGGCACTGCGATCATGTTCGTCGAAGTCACCTATGAATATCAGCCCTTGCTGTTCGGCGCCTGGCTGGGCCCGCAGACAATCCGGTCGACCGCCGCCTATAATATCCGCGAGGCGCGCGACCTGTCGGGCGTGAAGGCGCCGGGCACACCCTCTACCTGCGATTGATCGGCCATTTATTCGCGCGCGCGCGCCTGCTATCGCGCGCGAAGCAATGACGGCCACCCACCCTCCCGACAGCCAGCTCAGCGGCCTGGTCGCATGGCTTCCCGCCGCGGCGCGGCCCTATGCGCTGCTCGCGCGTTTCGACCGGCCGATCGGCTGGTGGTTGCTGTACTGGCCGTGCGCGTTCGGCGTCGCGCTCGGCGGCGGGGTGGTCAGCCACTGGCCGCTGCTGCTGTGGTTCCTCCTCGGCGCGATCGCGATGCGCGGGGCGGGGTGCGTCTATAACGACATTGTCGACCGCGATCTCGACGCGAAGGTCGCGCGCACCGCGTCGCGCCCGGTGGCGAGCGGGGCGGTGTCGGTGCGGAACGCCGGGCTGTGGACGGTGCTGCTCGCGCTCGTCGGGCTGCTCGTGCTGGTCCAGTTGCCGCGCCCGGCGCAGATCGTCGCGCTGGCCAGCCTGATCCTTGTCGCCGCCTATCCCTTCATGAAGCGCATCACCTGGTGGCCGCAGGCGTGGCTGGGGCTGGCGTTCAGCTGGGGCGCGCTGGTCGCGTGGGTCGCGGTGGGCGGCGCGCAGGGGATGGCATTGCCCTTGCTCTATGCCGGCTGCATCGCGTGGGTGATCGGATACGACACCATCTACGCGCTCCAGGATATCGAGGACGATATGCTCGTCGGCGTCAAATCGAGCGCGCGCGCGATGGGCGGGCAGGTGAAGGGCGGGGTTGCGCTCTGCTATGCCGCGGCGCTCGGTTGCTGGGGCGGCGCGCTGTGGGCGGTGCGGCCCGACCCGCTGGTGCTGGTGGCACTGGTCCCCGCGGCGGTGCAACTGACGGGGCAGGTGGTAACACTCGATCCCGCGAGCGGCGAGGACGCGCTGGCGAAATTCCGCAGCAACCGCTTTGCCGGGCTGCTGGTGTTTGCGGCGATGCTGGTGGTGGGGACGGCGCCCTGATTCGCTCCTCCCTGTGGCGAAGCCATGGGGAGGTGGCAGCACGAAGTGCTGACGGAGGGGCCTTGGCGCTGACGTTTCAGCCCCTCCACCACCGCTTCGCGGCGGTCCCGCTGGCGCTACGCGCCGTCTGCGACTCCCCCATGGCCTTCGGCCACAGGGAGGATTATTCCGCCGCGAGTAGTTCCTCGGCGCCGCCGAGGTCGACCGAGACGAGGCGGCTGACGCCGCGTTCGATCATCGTCACGCCGAACAGGCGGTGCATCCGGGCCATCGTCACCGCATTGTGGGTGACGATCAGGTAGCGCGTGTTGGTTTCGCGCGCCATGCGGTCGAGCAGGTCGCAGAAGCGTTCGATATTCGCGTCGTCCAATGGCGCATCGACCTCGTCGAGGACGCAGATCGGCGCGGGGTTGGTGAGGAAGAGGCCGAAGATCAGCGCGATCGCGGTCAGCGCCTGTTCGCCCCCGGACAAGAGGGTGAGCGTGCCGAGGCGCTTGCCCGGCGGCTGCGCCATGATTTCGAGCCCGGCTTCGAGCGGGTCGTCCGAATCGACGAGCTCGAGATGCGCCTGCCCGCCGTTGAACAGCGTCGAAAACAGCCGCTGGAAATGCGTGTTCACCGTCTCGAACGCCGCGAGCAGGCGGACGCGGCCTTCGCGGTTCAGATTGCCGATCGAACCGCGCAGGCGATGCACCGCCTGCGTCAGTTCCTCGATCTCGGCGGCGTTCTTCTCGCGCTCGGCATCGAGTTCGGCGAGCTCGTCGGCGGCGACGAGGTTGACCGGGCCGAGCCGCTCGCGGTCGGCGACCAGCCGGTCGTGCGCCGCCGATTCGGCGCCCGCGTCGCCGACGCTGTCGCTCTCGAACCCGGCCTTTTGCGGCAGCAGCGGCGGTGGGCATTCGAAGCGTTCGCCCGACAGGCGGCCCATTTCGACGCGGCGCAGCTCGGCATTTTCGGAGCGCGCGGCGGCGCCGGCGCGCGTTTCGCGGGCGGCGGCGACGCGTTCGCGGATCGCGTTCAGCGCGGTTTCGGCTTCGCGGAGCGCGGTTTCGGCGGCGCGCTCCTGCGCTTCGGCGGCGGCGAGTTTTTCGCGCAAGCTTGCTTGCGCGGCCTCGGCAGCGGCGCGCTGTTCGGCGAGGCGCGCGGGGGCGTCGGCAAGCGTCGCGGCCTCGGCGGCGAGCGCGTCGGCGCGCTTGTCCATTTCGGTGACGCGGCGCGCGGCCTCGCCCGCGCGCGCTTTCCAGCTCTTGATCTCGGCGCTGACGACCGCCTGTCGCTCACTGAGCGCGGCGAGCGTGCGGTCGTGCGCGGCGAGCGCGTCGCGCGCCGACTGGGCGTCGGCGCGGGCGCGGTCGGCGGTCTGTTCCTCGGCATTGAGCGCGGCGCGCGCGAGCGCTTCGTCGGGGAGCGCGGTGAGCGCAGCCTGCTGCGCCGCGAGCTGTTCGTCGGCGTCTTTCGCGGTTTCGGCGATTTCGGCGAGGCGGCGCGCGAGCAGCGCCGCAGCATCGCGGTGGCGGTCGAGCGCGGCCTGCGCCTGGTCGGCGGCGCGCAGCGCGGTGCGGCGCGCCTCGTCGGCGGCGGCGAGCGCTTTGCGCGCGGCGGCGGCGGCTTCGGTCAGTTCGGCCGCTTTCGCCGCCGCTGCCCCGCGGCGGTCGCCGAGTTCCTGGACGCCGAGTTCGACCGCGGGACGCTGCGCGGCGAGTTCGTCGAGGCGGTTGCGGCGTTGCAGCCGCTCGGTCGCCGTCGCGCCGTCGCCGCGGGTGACGAAGCCGTCCCAGCGGCGCATCACGCCGTCCAGCGTGACGAGGCGCTGGCCGACCGCAAGAAGCTGGCCGCCGTCGGTGTCGGCGACCGCGACCTGCGCGAGGCGGCGCGCGAGCGCGGCGGGCGCCTGCACATGATCAGCGAGCGGCGTCGTTCCGGCGGGCAGCGCGGGATCGCCCTTGGCCGCCGCAGCGCCGATCCAGCTGCGCGCGGCGGCGGGGTCGGTGCCGGCGTCGAGATCGTCGCCGAGCGCTGCGGCGAGCGCGGCTTCGTACCCGGGCCTCGCGCGGAGCTGGTCGAGGATGCGGTCGTCGTCGCTGCGCGCGGCGGCGAGCGCGCGTTCGAGCGTTGCGGCTTCGCCGTCGAGCGCGGCGAGCGCGGCGCGCGCTTCGGCAAGGCCCGATTCGATTCCCGCGAGGTCGGCGGCGGTCGCTTCGCGATCGGCTTCGGCATCGCGCAGTGCCTGTTCGGCGGCGGCGATAGCGGTTTCGGCGGCTTCGGCGCCGGCCAAGCTTTCGGCATGGGTCGCGGCGAGCGCGGCGCTGTCGCCGAGCGCGGCGACCTCGGCCTCGATCCGCGCCTTGTCGGCGGCGATGCGGCGCACTGCGGCTTCGGCGCTGTCGCGCGCCGACGCCGCAATGCGGCGGTCGGCGGCCTCGCTCGCAGCCTTGGCGCGCGCCTGTGCGAGCGCGACCTCGGCATCGCGGAGGCGCGCCTGCGCGGCGAGATTGGCTTCGGCGAGCGCGGCCTTGCCCGCGTCGTGCGCGGCGATGTCCTGCGCCAGCGATTTGGTTTCGGCGTCGAGCGCGGTCAGCGCGGCGTGGGCGTCGCGCGCGAGTTCGCCTTCGTGCGCGCGGTCGGCCTCGATCCGCCGCTGCTGCGCCGCGAGATCATCGAGCCGCTGGAGCGCGGCGCGTTCCTCGCCCTGCAAGCGGACGTGCGTCGCGGTTGCTTCGGCGAGTGCGTCGCGCTGCGCCTGCGCGTCGTGGCGCGCCGCGGCGACGCGCGTGGCGACCTCGGTTTGCGCCTTGGAGATGGTTTCGAGTTCGTCCTGCGCGGCCCTGACCGCCGCTTCGGCCGCGTCGGCGTCGCGGCGCGCCTGGTCGGCGGCGGCAGCGGCGTCGCGCCAGCGCGCATAGATCAGCCGCCCTTCGGCGATACGGATGTCGTCGCTCAGCTTCTTGTATTTCTCCGCCGCGCGCGCCTGTCGCCGCAGCGCATTGGCGCGCATTTCCATGTCGGCGACAATTTCGGACAGGCGCGTGAGGTTCGTTTCGGTCGCGCGCAATTTCTGCTCGGCGTCCTTGCGGCGGACGTGCAGCCCGGCGATGCCCGCCGCTTCCTCCAGCATCGCGCGGCGGTCGGTCGGCTTGGCGGCGATGACATTGGCGATCTTGCCCTGGCTGACGAGCGCCGGGCTGTGCGCGCCGGTCGCGGCGTCGGCGAAGATCAGCGCGACGTCCTTGGCGCGCACGTCGCGGCCGTTGGCGCGATAGGCACTGCCCGCGCCGCGCTCGATGCGGCGGATGATTTCGAGGTCGTCGCCGTCGCCGCCGTCGGAGAGGCCCGCGACGAGCGCGCCTTCGGTATCGCAATGGAGCGCGACTTCGGCAAAATCGCGCGCGGGGCGCGACGACGTGCCCGCGAAGATGACATCCTCCATCCCGCCGCCGCGCATCGATTTGGGGCTCGATTCGCCCATCACCCAGCGGATCGCTTCCAAAAGGTTCGACTTGCCGCAGCCATTGGGGCCGACGACGCCGGTCAGCCCGGGTTCGATACGCAGTTCGGTGGGTTCGACGAAGCTTTTGAAACCGGTCAGGCGCAGCCGCTTTATCTGCACGGGAAGGCCCCGTGCAGGTCATCGAATCGGAGCTGGTGCAACCTGAGCGTCACATATCCCCCATGGAGCCGTCATGCCGCGCGGGGAGATGAGGCGCAAGGGGCGGCTAAACGATCCTCCCTGTCGCGAAGCGATGGGGAGGTGGCAGCCCGAAGGGCTGACGGAGGGGCTATGACGCAACGTCGCCGCCCCTCCACCATCCGCTTCGCGGACGGTCCCCCTCCCCACGGCTGCGCCGCAGGGAGGATCAATTCGGATCAGCGCGCGCCCATCGTGCGCAGGCGGTCGCGCAGTGGGCCCCAGGTGTTGATGCCTTCGACGACCTGGCCGTTGATGACGAAGGTCGGGGTGCCGGTGATCTGATATTTCTCGACCCCCGCGTTGGTGCCCTTTTCGATCGCCTCGACATTTTCGACCTTGCCGAGGCACTGCTGGATCGTTGCGGCGGGGACGCCGCGCTGCTGATAGAATTGGTCGATGCCCCAGCCCTTGGCGAGCGCGGTGAAGCGCTGTTCGGGCGGCAGCTGCATCGCCGCCTCGATCCCCGGCTGCGGCTTCGACGCGCCGGCGATGAAGGCTTCATGTTCGAGGAAGGTCGCATCGGCGAGCGGGAAGAAACGGTCGGTGCCGGTGCATTTGACGATCGCGCCCGCGATCGCATCGACGGGGTGGAGCATGAAGGGCGTCAGCTTGTACGACACGCGGCCGGTTTCGATGAAATCGCGCTTCAGCTCTTCGTGCGAATCCTTGGTGAACTGCGCGCAGTGGCCGCAAGTGAAGGCGCCGAATTCCTCGAGCTTGATCGGCGCTTCGGGATTGCCCATCACGACGCCGTCGCCATCGACGCTGACGACCTGCGACCAGCTCTTGCCCTCGGGCGGCGTGACCTTGGCGATGGCATCCTGTTCCTTGGCCGGGTCGGCGGTGCCGCCGCACGCCGCAAGCGCGAAGGCGCCGAGCGAGGACAGGAGGGCGATACGAAGCGATGGGGTCATGATATGTCTTTCTCCACGAAGCAGGGAATGCGGCGCTTTTAAGCAGGCTTGAGCGCGAGGTCGAGTTTCGATTTGAGCGCGGGCCAGGCGAAGACGTCGGCGTTCTTGCCGTTGATGAAAAAGCTGGGGGTGCCGGTTACACGGTCGGCGGCGCGGCCGATGTTGGTCATGCCGGTGAGTTCGGCCTGCGCAACCTCGCTGCCCAGCGCGGCGTCGAGCTGCGCCTGCGAATAGCCGCGCGCGCGCATCAGCGCGGCGAGGCCGGTGTCGGCGGCGATCCGGCGCATGCGTTCGGTCACCGTGCCTTCGAACCAGCTGGCTTTCTGTGCATCGCTTGCCTTTTGCACCTTGGCGATGAAAGTCGGGAAGGCCGCAAAGATCGCCTGATGATTGCCCGCAAATGCGCTGGCGCCGCCGACGCGCGCGAGGAGCGCGGCGGTCATGTCGACGGGATCGCGCACGAGGTTGCGATATTCGAACAGGACAAGCCCGCGGTCGATATAGTGCGTCTTGAGCGGGAGCGACGCTGCCTTCGTGAAATCGGCGCAGACGTGGCAGGTATAGCTGAAATATTCGACGAGTCGCAGCTTTGCCGCGGGGTTGCCGACGATATAGGCGCCGATCGGGCTGGTCGTCACCGTCCGCGACCAGACGGCGGTTTTGGCGGGCGCGGCGGCGACGAGCGTCAGCGCGGCGCCTGAAAGCGCGAGCACAGCGGTGCGGCGGTCGAGGAGCGGATCGTCGAAAGTGGACATGATTTTGCCTTAACTGATCTTGGGGAGCCGCGGCGGCGCCGCGAGGCCCGCGGCCATGCGTTCGAGCACGGTGCGAAGCTCCGGGTCGCCGATATCGCGCAGGCTGTCCCCCAGTTCGGCGGGTACGGGTTTCAGCATGGCCGGCGGCTGAACGGGCGCGGCGGGGGTGACCTGTCCGTGCGCCATGCGGACGGTGGCGATCGCGGCATAGCCGAAGAAGCGGTTGACCGCGGCGATGATGTCGGGCGCGACATGCTGGAGCATCGGCGCGTGTGCGCCGCTGATCGTCAGGTGCAGCGTCCCGCCGGCCTTTTGCCCCACGGGGAAGCGGATCATCGCGGGCTGGGTGACGTCGGCGAGGCGGTCGCCGACGATCTCGCGCCAGCGGCTGACCACCGACGACTGGATGAAGCCGAATTTGCGAAAGGCGGTGCGGCCGATTTCGGGGACGAGGTCGGAAATCGCGCGCGCCTCGCCGCCGCGCGGGCGCTCGTAGCGGCGCGCGGGGGCCTTGGCGGGCTTTGCGCCCGCTTTGGTGCCGCCCTTCGCCTTCGCCTTTTTGGCGGGGGCGTCGTCTCCCGTGGGTTTCGTCATGCCGGACGCCATGCCATAGGCGGGGGGTGAGCGTCCAGAGTATCGGCATGGAATCGCCCCTCCCCTTCAGGGGAGGGGTTGGGGTGGGGCCCATCGGCCTTGCGCAAGGCCGATGGACCCCACCCGCTGCAACTAGGCAGCAAGCTGCCAAGTTTCGCTGCCCTCCCCTGAAGGGGAGGGGTTTATGAGTTTTTCTGCGCGGCTGCTCTGCTGGTACGACGGCGCCGCGCGCGTGCTGCCGTGGCGGATCGCGCCGGGGTGCGCGGAGGTGCCCGACCCCTATCGCGTCTGGCTGGCCGAGGTCATGCTTCAGCAGACGACCGTCGCCGCGGTGGCGGGCTATTTCGCGCGCTTTACGGAGCGTTGGCCGACGGTGGGCGATCTGGCCGCGGCCGACGACGCCGATGTCATGGCGGCGTGGGCGGGGCTTGGCTATTATGCGCGCGCGCGCAATTTGCTCGCCTGCGCGCGCGCGGTCGTTGCCGACCATGGCGGGCGTTTTCCCGACAGCGAGGCGGGGCTGCGCGCGCTGCCGGGGGTGGGCGACTATACCGCCGCGGCGGTCGCGGCGATTGCATTCGGGCGCGCGGCGGTCGTTGTCGATGCCAATATCGAGCGGGTGGTCGCGCGGCACCGGCTGATCGAGACACCGCTGCCGGGAGCCAAGCGCGCGATTCGCGACGTGCTGGCGCCGCTGGTGCCGGGCGATCGGCCGGGCGATTTCGCGCAGGCGCTGATGGATCTCGGCGCGACCATCTGCACGCCGCGCGCGCCCGGGTGCGAACGCTGCCCGATCGCCGCCGACTGCCGCGCGCGCGGGCTTGCCGACGTCGAGCGGTTGCCAGTCAAGCCGCCGAAGAAGGCGAAGCCGCGCCGCCACGGACTCGCGCACTGGATCGAGCGCGACGGGCGCATCTGGCTGGTGGTGCGGCCGGACAAGGGAATGCTCGGCGGGATGCGCGCACTGCCCGGCGGCGAATGGACCGACGCGCCGGCTGTCGAATCGGGGGCCGGCGAATCGGGAATCGTCAGCGTCGACCATGGCTTCACCCATTTCGACCTGACGCTGAGGCTCGTGCGCCGCGAAACCGCCGATGCCGCAACGGAAGGCATCTGGTGGCCGATCTCGGACCTTGACGCCGCGGGGCTGCCGACGCTCTATCGCAAGCTGGCGGTCAAGATGCTGGAGAGAGACGCATGAACATGATGGTGACGCGCCGCACGTTGATGGGCGGAATGGCGCTCGGCGGTGCCGCGGCGCTGCTGCCGCGTGCCGCATGGGCATGGCGCGCCGACGGGGCAACGCTTTATCCCGCGACGAGCGCGTTCATCGAGGGCTTCGTCGCGCGCCGCGAGCTGACCGGAACGCTCGCCGCGATCGGCAAGGGGCAGGAAGCGCCGGTGTTCATCGGCGCGGGGGTGCAGTCGAACGGGTCGCCGACGCCGGTCGGCCCCGACACGATCTGGCGCCTCTATTCGATGACCAAGCCGGTGACGGGCATCGCCGCGATGCTGCTGGTCGAGGATGGCAAGATGCGGCTCGACCAGCCGATCGCCGACTTCCTGCCCGCCTTTGCCAATATGAAGGTGCAGAGCACGCCCGACGGGTCGCTCACCGACGTGCGCCCCGCTAGGGGACCGATCACCGTGCGCCAGCTGCTCACCCACACCGCGGGGCTGGGCTATAATATCATCCAGAAGGGGCCGATCAAAAAGGCGTATGACGACGCGGGCATCGTCGGCGGGCAGGCGAGCCGCCTGCCGATTCCCGGCCTTGCGCCCGTGACCCCCGCGCCGAGCCTGGCGGCGATGGCCGACCGGCTGGCCGAGCTGCCGCTCGTTTACGAGCCGGGGACGCAGTGGAGCTATTCGATCAGCCTCGACCTGATGGGGCGGTTGATCGAGGTCGTGTCGGGGCAGGCGTTCGACGCCTTCCTGAAGGCGCGGCTGTTCGATCCGCTCGGCATGACGAGCACGGGCTTCATGGTCGCGCGCGAGGATGTTGCGCGCTTCACGAGCAATTATGCGCCGTTCAGCGGCGCGCTCATCCCCTTCGATCCCGCGGCGAGTTCGATCTATCTCGACCCGCCCCCCTATCCGTTCGGCGGCGGCGGGCTGGTGTCGAGCGCGCGCGATTACGACCGCTTCCTCGCGATGCTGCTGGGCGAGGGCGAAACCGGCGGGGTGCGCGTGATGTCGGCGGACACCGCGCGGCTCGCGATGTCGAACCTGATCGACGACAGCGTCGACCGCAAGGGGACGTTCATCGACGGACAGGGCTTTGGCGCCGGCGGGCGCGTGTCGCTGCCGGGCTCGCCGGGGGGTGAGGGGATTTTCGGCTGGGCGGGGGCGGCGGGGACCGTCGGTTTCGTCCACCGCAAACTCGGCTATCGCGCCGCGGGCTATACGCAGATCATGCCGCCCGATTCGGTGCCCTTTCAGGCAAAGTTCGGTGAGACTTTCTTCAAGGACGTCGCGGCCTGATGCCCCTGCCGCTCGGTTTCACCGGCGCGCGGCTCGACCGTGCCGACCAGATGCGCACCAATGTCGAGGCCTTTGCTGCGGCGCTCGCCGATCCGCGCGCGACGTGCCTCGCGCTCGACGGCATCGATTTTGTGCCGGGCGAGGGCGGCGGGCTTTTGTGGGAGCCGCTCGATCCGGCGGATGGATGCGCGCTGATGCTGCTCGGCATCGACGATACGGGCGCACCGCGCTTCGTGCGCGAGACGGCGGCGGGGATGCGCGTCGATGCGCGGTCGCGCACGGTGATGCGGCTGCTGCCGCTGCTCTCCACTGAGGAAGCGGCGCTCTATGGCGGCGCGCGCAGCCTGGTCGACTGGCACGCGCGGCATCGGTTCTGCGCAGTGTGCGGGGCGCCGACCGCGCTGTTCCGCGGCGGCTGGGGGCGGCGCTGCGGTAGTTGCAACGCCGAACATTTCCCGCGCGTCGATCCGGTGGTCATCATGCTTGCCGAATATGAGGACCGCGTGCTCGTCGGGCGCCAGCCGGGCTTTCCGCCGGGCTTTTTCTCAGCGCTCGCAGGTTTTGTCGAGCCCGGCGAATCGCTGGAGGAAGCGGTCGCGCGCGAATTGTTCGAGGAGGCGGGCATCCATGTGTCGGACGTGTCTTATGTCGCCAGCCAGCCCTGGCCCTTCCCTTCCTCGCTGATGATCGGCTGCCGCGCGGTTGCGACGGGCGCGGCGCTGACGCTCGATGCGACCGAGATCGAAGCGGCGATGTGGGTCGATCGCGCCGAAGTGCGCGCCGCGCTGGCGGGCGACATGGGCGCGAGCTTTCTGGCGCCGCCGCCGCTGGCGATCGCGCGTTATCTGCTGGAGGATTGGGTGGGGTAGCGGGATTGGCGGTTTTGGGGTGGGGAGTTGCCCTATGAGTCCGTCATGCTGAACTTGTTTCAGCATCCATGGCCTGACCTCTGATCCGGCGCTGCGCCGGAGGAAACGAATGGGCCATGGACCCTGAAACAAGTTCAGGGTGACGCGAATTGAGAGATCCGCAATCGGTTGTTAACAGCCATAGCGGCCAACGATCATTATGCAGGCCGACGCCTAGCCCCGCTTGCCGGTAATCCGGCTGATTTCCTTCGCCACCATCGCCTCGACGAGCGCGGGCAGGTTGGCGTCGAGCCATTCTTTCAGCATCGGGCGGAGCGCGTCGAGCACGACGTCTTCCATCGTGCGGCCGCCCGCGACGGGGGCGGCAACGGTCGCGGCGGCAACCGCGGGCGCGACCACGGCGGTCAGCGCCTCGAGCGACTGGCGCGCGGCGTCGGCGCTCGCTTCGGACACGAGTTCGTCATCGGCGGCGGCGTCCGCCTCGGCGGGGCCGTCCCGATCATGCAGGTCGAGAATATCGTCGGCTTCGGGAACGCGAATCTCGCGCGCGGCGCCGGGTGCTTCGTCGCGGGCGATCACACGCCGAATCGACGACAAGATGTCTTCCATCGACGGTTCCCGCGACATATCGCCCATAACAAACCCCCTAAACCATCACGATTACCGGATGGTTAACCCTTGTCTTAAAGATTCCGGGCGGTTTTTGCCAAGCTTTATTGTGGCGCGAGCGCGGGCGGGCCTTCGGGAACACCGGCGTCGGCCGAGGGCACGGCGCGCGTGTCGGTCGCGACCTGCTGCGGCCGGGGATCGTCGGCCCAGTCCCACAGCTGGCCCTTCACGCGGCGATAATTGACCTCGGGATCATAGAGCGCGCCGCCCTCGATCCCCAGGTCGCGCGCCTCGGCCTTGCCCATCGCGGCGAGGAGCGAGAAGGCGGCGACATAGGAGTTGCGCTGCGCCGAGACGAGCTGGACCTGCGTGTTCAGATATTCCTGTTCGGCGTTCAAAATGTCGAGGATCGAGCGCGTGCCGACGCTGTTCTCGGCGCGCACGCCCTCCAGCGAAAGCGCATTCGCGCCGACCGCCTGCTGCGTCGCCGCGATGATGCGCTCGTTCGCCTGCCACGCCGCGTAAGCACCGCGTGTCTGCGCGATCACGCCGCGTTCGATCTCGACATATTGTTCGATCGCCTGGCTGCTGCGCGACTGCGCCTGGCGCACCTGCGCCGAACGGCGGCCGCCGGTGAAGATCGGCAGCGTGACCTCGACCCCCGCGGCGGCGCTCGACGTTTCCTGCGTCACGCCGACGCCGGGAACGCCGCTGTCCAGCGAACCGAGGAAATTATTGTAACCGCCGCTGAGGATCGCCGACACCTTGGGCACGCGCGACGATTTGGCAGTGCCGATGTCGGCGCGCGAGGCATTGACCTGTTGATTCGCGGCCTCGATATCGGGGTTGCTGTCGAGCGCGATGGCAACCGCATCTTCGGCGGTCGCGGGCAGATTCGGTAGCAGCGGCGGCGCTTCGAGGTCGACGGGCGCCTCGCCGACAAGGCGGATATAGGCCTCGCGGCTGGCGATCAGATTGGCTTCGGCGGTGCGCAGATCGCCTTCGGCGAGCGCCAGCCGCGCCTCCGACTGCGCGACGTCGGTGCGGGTAAGGTCGCCGATTTCGAAGCGATCGCTCGTCGCCTGCAAATTGGTGCGCAGCACCGCGACATTTTTCTGGTTGAGCTGAACGATCGCCTGGTCGCGGATGACGTCCATATAGGCGCCGACGGTCTGCGAAAATATGCTGGCTTCGGTCGCGCGCAGATTGGCCTGACCCGCCTCGACGCGATATTTCGCCGCGCGCACCGCGTTGCGCACCGCGCCGCCCTGATAGATCGGAACGGTCAGCCGTCCCCCGCCGCTGAACGAGCGCGCGGGCGAGTTGAAGCTGTTGCCGGGAATGATCAGATTTTCTTCATAGCTTGCCGTCGTGCCGATTTCGGGCAGGCCATAGCTTTTTTCGATCGGCACATTTTCGTCGTTCGCGCGCTGGCCCGCGCGCGCCGCGGTCAGCGTCGGATTATTCTCGTACGCCTTGGCAAGCGCGCCCTGCAATGTTTCGGCCTCCGCCGCCACCGGCAGCATCAGCGCACCGGCGGCAAGGCCGGCAAGCCAGCGGGCACGACGAGGGGATGGTTTCTTGTCGCTATCGATCATCGTGGTGTCAGCCTGAAACAAGGAGGGGGATGGACGGCTCAGAAACGGAAGCCCGTGGGAGCGGCAAAGCCGGGCAGCGGCGCGACGTCCATGTCGGCAAAGCTGCGCAGCGCGACCGCGCCGCCTGCCTTCACCCCCTGAACGAGCCGCGACACCGCGCCGTCGCGCCGCGCGGCGACGATGCGGCCGCCCTCGGCAAGCTGCGCCGCGAGCGCGTCGGGCAGGATGTCGATCGCGCCGTCGATGATGATGCGGTCATAGGGGGCGGCGTCGGGGGCGCCGGCCGCGAGCGGACCTTCGATCCAGCGGACGTTCGCGTCTGCGGTCGCCGACCGGCCGATGGCCACCAGCGTCTCGGCTTCCTCGACCGCGTGAACCTCGGCGCCCAGCGCGGCGAGCAGCGCGGCGGTATAGCCCGTCGCGCCGCCGACCAGCAGCACGCGCATCCCCGGACGGATCGCCGCGGCGACGAGCATCCGCCCGGTGACGAGCGGGGGGTTGAGCAGCCGCCCGCCCTCGATCGCAATCGCGCGGTCCATATAGGCGACGCTGGCGAGCGCGGCGGGCACATGCGCCTCGCGCGGCACCGCACCCATCGCTGCGACGACCGCGGGGTCGGTGACGTCGTTCGTCCTCAGCTGGCTGTCGATCATGGCGGAACGCATCTCCGCCGCGGTGATTTCGCTAAACCTGGTCGCCATCAGCCTGTTCCGATTCCCTGAAAGTGATGATCCTTTGCGGCCCGCTCTACCCGAAGCGATGCTGTATTGCAATAGTAATACAGCCCGACGATCCGCTGCCGCGCGCATAGCCCGGCGGAGCAGACGCGCCAACCCCGCATCGTGCCCCTGAAATTGCCAAACAATCGGATTGCCAGTGCGGGGCGAAACGGCTAGGGGCGCTCACTCCACGCATTTCATGCGCCTGAGGCCCGATGGCGGAGTGGTGACGCAGCGGACTGCAAATCCGTATACGCCGGTTCGATTCCGGCTCGGGCCTCCAACCTGCTTTGCAAAATTCACGATGAGCGGTGGGCCAGGTCGGCGCGTCACTGGACATTGTGTGACATCTAAATTATATACCAGTCGTTATGGAAGTTGAAACCGCCACCAACGCTGGTTCGCATGTCGCGGCGCACAAGGGGCGCCCGCGCGAATTTTGCGTCGATGCGGCGCTCGCCGCGGCGCTGCGCGTCTTCTGGTCGAAGGGCTATGAGGGCGCGTCGATGGCCGACCTTACCGAAGCGATGGGGATCACCAAGCCCAGCCTTTATGCCGCCTTCGGTAACAAGGAAGCGCTCTTCAACAAGGCGCTCGACCTTTATGAGCGCGAAAAGCTCGACTATATGCAGAGCGCGCTCGCCGCGCCGACCGCGCGCGGCGTTGCCGAGCGGCTGATGCGCGGCGCGCTCGACATGTATTGCTGCCCCGAAAATCCGAACGGCTGCCTGGGCGTGATCGCCTCGGTCGCGTGCGGGGCGGAGGCCGAGTGCATCCGCCAGGCCGTGCTCGAACGCGGCGCGGCGGCGAAGCGTGCGATGCTCGACCGGCTGGTGCGCGCGCGGGACGAGGGCGATTTTCCCGAGGATACCGATCCCGAAGGGCTCGCTGCCTTTCTGATGGCAGTGAACCAGGGCATGTCGGTGCAGGCCGGCGCGGGCGCGACGCGCGCCGAGCTCGAACGGCTGGTCGAAACCAGCCTGAAATTGTGGCCGGGGCGCTGAGCGGGGCATTTGATCTTCGGATCCGGCACCCGTGGCTCGGGTAAAGGCCCTGAAAGAATTATTTTTACTGCCCGGTACAAAATGCGCTTGACGCAGCGCAGCACGATTTATATACCAATCAGTATACAAAGATAGGGCTCTCCCCCCGGAGCGGCCGCCGTGTGACAGGATCATGCGGCGGCCGGATCCACCAACTGCATGAACCAATCCCGGGAGCGGGCTCGACCCGGACGGGCGCCGATGGCGTTCAACCGCAAGAAAACAGGGCCCGGCGCGCGCATGTTCGAATGCGGGGCGCCGGACGGGGCGGCCGTCCTCTGCCAAGAGGGACGTCTGCATATGAGGACCGCAATCGCAACGCGGCGGAAGCAGCGCTTCCGGCGACGGGTTTCTGCGCCCCCTTTCCCATGTCCGGGGCGCGGCGACCGAACCGAACGAAGAGAAGAGGGCATAAAGATGACCGTCCACACCCCGATCGAAAAGCTCGACCCCGCCGATGCGAAGGTCCGCCGCGAACTCAAGACATTACTCCGTCCCGCGCGCGGCCGCCGCGCAGCGTGGATCGGCGCGTTGCTCGTGCTCGTCATTGGCGCCTGGTGGCTGCTTCGCGACGGCACGCCGCAGGCCGCCGCCGCGCCCGCGCCGGTGCTGACCGTCGCCGCGCCGCTGACGCGCAACGTGACCTTGTGGGATGAATATATCGGCCGTTTCGAGGCGTCGAAAGCGGTCGAGGTGCGCCCGCGCGTGTCGGGTGCGGTCACCGCGATCCACTTTACCGACGGCCAGATCGTCCGCCAAGGCCAGCCGCTCTTCACCATCGACCCGCGCCCCTATCGCGCCGCGCTTTCCGAAGCGCGCGCGTCGGCGGCGAGTGCGCGCAGCGACCTGGCGCTGGCGCGGCTCGAACTCGAACGCGCGAGCCGCCTTGTCGACATCGAGGCGGTGTCGCAGAGCGAGATCGACCGGCTGCGCGCGCGCGTCAATGCGGCGACGGCGGCGCTTGCGGGTGCCGATGCGCGCATCGCGGCGCGCGCGCTCGACGTCGAATTCACCACCGTCCGCGCGCCGCTATCCGGCCGCATTTCGGATCGCCAGATCGACGCGGGCAACCTCGTGTCGGCGGGCGATGCAGGCGGCACCTTGCTCACGACGATCAACGCGCTCGATCCGATTTATTTCACCTTCCAGGGGTCCGAGGCGCTGTTCCTCAAGACCAAGCGCGAGGGCGGCGACAAGGGCGCCGATGTCGAAGTGCGGTTGCAGGACGAAAGCGACTATCGCTGGAAGGGCCAGCTCGACTTTACCGACAACGGCCTCGATCCCCGGTCGGGCACGATCCGCGCGCGCGCCAGCTTTGGCAATCGCGAGATGTTCCTGACCCCCGGCATGTTCGGCAACATGCGCCTGTCGACCGGCCAGACGACGCGCGCGCTGCTGGTGCCCGCGGCCGCGGTGCAGACCGATCAGGCGCGCAAGATCGTCTATGTCGTCGGAAAGGACGGCATGGTCGCGGCAAAGCCGGTCGAAATCGGCCCCGACGTCGATGGCCTGCGCGTCATCCGGTCGGGGCTAGCGCCGACCGACCGCGTCGTCATCAACGGATATCAGTTCGCGCGCCCCGGCACCAAGGCCGAGACCAAGGCGGGCCGGATCGTCGCGGCGGCGCCGAAGCAGGCGGCGGCCGGGACGAACGAGCCGGTGTCGGCGCAGGCGACGTTCGCGAGGTAGTATTTCTCCCCTCCCGCTTGCGGGAGGGGTGACCGAAACAGTTTACAGACAGGGGCTCTCCCATGCGCCTATCCCGCTTCTTCATCGACCGGCCGATCTTCGCCGCGGTCATTGCCGTTATCATCACCATCGTCGGTGCGGTCGCCTATATCGGCCTGCCCGTGTCGCAATATCCCGACATCGTCCCGCCGACGGTAACGGTGACCGCGACCTATCCGGGCGCGTCGGCCGAAACCGTTGCCGACACGGTGGCGGCGCCGATTGAGCAGGAAATCAACGGTGTCGATAACATGCTCTATATGAGCAGCCAGTCGACCGGCGACGGCGTCGTGACGATCACGGTGACGTTCAAGATCGGCACCGACCTCGATGCGGCGCAGGTATTGGTGCAAAACCGCGTCGCGATCGCGACCCCGCGCCTCCCCGAAACGGTGCAGCGGCTGGGGGTGGTGACCCGCAAGACCTCGCCCGACTTCCTGTTGATCGTGAACCTGGTTTCGCCCGACAAGTCGCTCGATCGCGCCTATATTTCCAACTATGCGCTGACGCAGCTGCGCGATCGGCTCTCCCGTATCGACGGCGTCGGCGACGTGCGGCTGTTCGGCAGCCGCGACTATGCGATGCGCGTATGGATCGACCCCGGCCGCGCGGCGGCGCTCGACCTGACCGCGGGCGAGATCGTCGCGGCGCTGCGGCGCGAGAATGTGCAGGTCGCCGCGGGTTCGCTCGGCCAGCCGCCGCACGCCAATGGCAGCAGCTTTCAGTTGAACGTCGAAACGCAGGGCCGCCTTTCGGACCCCAAGGATTTCGCGAACATCGTCATCCGCAGCGATGCCGACGGACGCCAGGTGCGCGTGTCCGATGTCGCGCGCGTCGAGCTCGGCGCGTCGGACTATAATTCGAACACCTATTTGTCGGGCGATCCGACGGTCATTCTGGCAACCTTCCAGCGCCCCGGATCGAACGCGCTCGCCGCCGCCGAAGCGGTCGAGGCCGAAATGGCGGCCGCGTCGAAGGATTTCCCCAAGGGCCTCGAATATCGGGTCATCTATAACCCCACCGAGTTCATCGCCCAGTCGATCGACGCGGTGATGACGACCCTGTTCGAAGCCGTCGTGCTCGTTGTGATCGTGATCCTCGTCTTCCTGCAGAAATGGCGCGCGGCGATCATCCCGGTGCTGGCGATCCCCGTGTCGCTGATCGGCACCTTCGCGGTGCTCGCGGCGGTCGGATACAGCCTCAACAATCTGTCGCTGTTCGGGATGGTGCTGGCGATCGGTATCGTCGTCGACGACGCGATCGTCGTCGTCGAAAATGTCGAACGCAACCTCGAGAAAGGCATGAGCGCACTCGAAGCCGCGCGCACATCGATGGACGAAGTGTCGGGGGCATTGGTTGCGATCGTGCTCGTGCTCTGCGCGGTGTTCGTGCCGACTCTGTTCCTCACCGGGCTGTCGGGTGCATTCTATCAGCAGTTCGCGGTGACGATTTCGACCGCGACGATCATCTCGCTGGTCCTTTCGCTCACCCTGTCGCCCGCGCTCGCGGCGATCCTGCTGCGCGGCCATTCGGCGCCGGTGAACGAAGGCCGGGGGATGCAGATGATGCGCCGCGCGGGCGATGCGTTCAATCGCGGCTTCGAGCGGATGAGCGACGGCTATGCGCGGCTGACCGACCGGCTGGTGCGCGCGCCGAAGAAGATGATGGTCACCTATGCGGCGCTCATCGCGGCGACGACGGGGCTGTTCTGGGCGACGCCGACGGGCTTTATCCCCGCGCAGGACCAGGGCTATTTTCTGGTCGTCGCCAAGCTGCCCTCGGGCGCTTCGGTCGAGCGCACCGACGCGGTTCTGAAAAAGGTCGCGGCGCGCGTGCTGCCTGTCGAGGGCGTGCTCGGCTCGGTGATGCTTGCGGGCTTCGACGGCCCGTCGCAGACGCTCGCGCCCAATTCGGCCGCCGCCTATTTCCCGCTCAAATCGTTCGAGGAGCGCAAGAAGCTGGGCGTGAAGTTCGAGGATATCATGGCCGAAGCGCAGAAGCGCACCGCCGATATTACGGAGGCGCAGATCGTCGTCATCCCGCCGCCGCTGATCCAGGGCATCGGCTCGGCGGGCGGTTACCGGATGATCGTGCAGGATCGCGGCGGGAACGGCTATGCCGCGCTGGCGAACGAGACGAACAATCTGATCGGCAAGGCGAACGAGACGCCGGGGCTGATGAACGTCTTTACCTTTTTCGATCCCACCAACCCGCGCGTCTTTGCCGACATCGACCGCGCGAAGGCGAATGCGCTGGGCGTTCCGCCCGAGCGGGTGTTCGAGGCGTTGCAGGTCTATCTGGGATCGGCGTTCGTCAACGACTTCAACCTGCTCGGCCGCACCTATCGCGTCACCGCGCAGGCCGATGCACCCTATCGCCAGAGCGTCGCCGACATCGCCAACCTGCGCACGCGGTCCGATTCGGGCGCGATGGTGCCGATCGGGTCGGTCGCCAATTTCGAGGACCGCACGGGGCCGTACCGCGTCACGCGCTATAACCTCTTCCCCGCGGTCGAGATCGACGGCGACACCGCGCCGGGATCGTCGTCGGGCGCGTCGCTGACGACGATGGAAAAGATCGCGTCGGAAACGCTGCCCGCGGGCTATGGTACCGAATGGACGGGCATCGCCTTCCAGCAACAGGCTGCGGCGAACACGGCGGGAATCGTCTTTGCGCTCGCGGTGCTGTTCGTCTTCCTCGTCCTCGCGGCGCAATATGAAAGCCTGGTGCTGCCATTGGCGATCATCCTGATCGTGCCGATGTGTCTGCTCGCGGCGATGATCGGCGTGAATTTGCGCGGCATGGACAATAATGTGCTGACGCAGATCGGGCTGGTCGTCCTCATCGCGCTCGCCGCGAAGAATGCGATCCTGATCGTCGAATTCGCCAAGCAGGCCGAGGAACAGGACGGGCTGTCGCCGATCGACGCCGCAGTTCGCGCCGCGCGTGATCGCCTGCGCCCGATCCTGATGACGAGCTTTGCCTTCATCCTTGGCGCGGTGCCTTTGCTCATCGCGAGCGGGGCGGGGGCGGAACTGCGCCAGGCGCTCGGCACTGCGGTGTTCTTCGGAATGCTCGGGGTGACGGCGTTCGGGCTCATCTTCACGCCGACCTTCTATGTCGTGTGCCGCGCGCTCGGCGACTGGTTCGCTGCGCGCAAGCGCGGGTCGGGCGCGCATGGCGCGGCGCTGCCCGTGCCGGCGGAATAAGGAGAAAGACCATGATGCTCCGCAATCTTGTCACCGCCGCTTCGGCGCTCGCGCTCGCCGCTTGCGCCGTCGGCCCCGACTATAAGGCGCCGCAGTCGGCGTCGGCGCCCGTCGCCACGGGGCCGTTCCTCTCGGCGAACAGCCCCGCGGTGTCGCTCGATCCGGTCGCCGCCGACTGGTGGCGGCTTTATGACGATCCCGTGCTCGATGCGCTCGTCGCCGACGCGCTCGCCAGCAACACCGATGTCCGCGTCGCGGTCGCCAATATCGCCCGCGCGCGCGCGTCGTTGCGCGGTGCGCGCGCCGACCGCTTGCCGCAGGGCGCGATCGGGGCAGGCGCCAATTATGGCCGCAGCCCCGAAGGCCAGCGCCTGCCGGGCGCGGATCGTGAGGATTGGGCGGTCGATGTCGGATTGAACATCTCCTACGAGGTCGATCTGTTCGGCCGCGTCAGTCGCTCGGTCGAGGCCGCGCGCGGCGATGCCGCCGCCGCCGAAGCCAATGCGGACGCGGTGCGCGTGATCGTGGCCGCCGATACGACGCAAGCCTATGCCGACGCGTCATCGGGCGCGGCGCGGCTCGCGGTTGCGCGGCGGATTGTCGAATTGCTCGATCAACAGGTGAAGCTGACCGAGCGGCGCAAGGAGGTCGGCATGGCGACCGGGCTCGACCTTGCGCGCATCACGACGCTGCGCGACCAGCGCGCGGCGGATATTCCTTCCATCGAGGCCGAACGGCAGGCGGCATTATTCCGCCTCGCGACTCTGACCGGTCGTGCGCCCGCTGCGCTCCCTCCCATCGCAGCGGACCGCGCCATCAGCCTCGAAATCACCGATCCCATCCCGGTCGGTGATGGGACGGCGCTTTTGAAGCGCCGTCCCGACATTCGCGCGGCCGAGCGCCGCCTGGCCGCCGACACCGCGCGCATCGGCGTCGCGACCGCGGACCTGTATCCGCGCATCACGCTCGGCGGATCGGCGGGGTCCACCGGCGCGGGCTTTGGCGATATATTCGGCGGCGGGCCGATCCGCTGGCTGCTCGGGCCGCTGCTCAATTGGGCCTTTCCCAATCAGGAGCCGGCGCGCGCGCGGATTGCGGCGGCCGAAGCCGATACGCAGGCGTCGCTTGCCGAATTCGACGGCACGGTGCTGCGCGCGCTCGAGGAAACCGAGACGGCGCTGTCCTCCTACGCCCGGTCGCTCGAACAAAGGCAGGCGCTGCGCGCGGCGCGCGACCAGGCCGAACGCGCGGCGCGGATCGTCCGCGCCAAGCGGCAGGAGGGCGCGTCGGACTCGCTCGAATGGCTGGATGCAGAGCGGACGTTCGCGGAAACCGAAGCGGTGCTGGCGGCGCAAGACGGGCAGATTTCGCGGCGCCAGATCGCGCTGTTCCGCGCGCTGGCGGGTGGCTGGTCGAGCCAAAGCTCCTGAATCCCGGTCAAACGGCCAGTGCGGAACCGATGCCTGCTTGGCACGGGAATATCCGACGGCTAGTGGGACGCCACCGAAGCCCGCTATGCCTTTGGAGGAAAAGATGATTACTTGCGTCGTCGATTACCGCATCAATCCCGAACAGATCGCCGCGTTCGAAAAATTTGCGCGCGTGTGGATCTATCTCGTCAACAAGCATGGCGGGCAGCATCACGGATATTTCCTGCCGTCCGAAGGGGCCAGCGACCGAGCGTTCGCACTTTTCAGCTTCGAAAGCCTGGCCGCCTACGAACGTTATCGCCAGCTGTTCGGCGTCGATGCCGAATTCATCAAGGCCGATCGCATCCGCGACGCGAGCGGCTGCGTCGTCCGGTACGAGCGGATGTTCATGCGGCCGTTGCTGCCTGCCGACGTGACGGGCATTCCCGAGGGTCTTGAATAGAAAGTCCCCGGCGGTCTGCGCTTTGGCGGGCAGCCGGTCGAGTTAGGCTGCGCTCGTTTGAATCGTCATCCCGACGAAGGCCGGGATCTCGCCGTCCCGGCCGGACGCACCGGCGAGATCCCGGCCTTCGCCGGGATGACGAGGCAGAGAGAGGGAGGCGCTGCGCCCCACCGCCATCACACCATCGTTTACGCGGCTTTTACCAGTCCCGGTGCATAAGATTTACCGATATTGTGGCTGGGGATAAATGATGGACACTATGCGCGGACTGCTTTCGGGCAGCCACGGCCAGGACGACGAGGCGATCGATGCGCCCGTGGCCGTTGGCGTCGACGAACGGCGGATGCAGGTGCGCGCGTATAATTATTGGGCTTCGCTGCTCGCCGACCGCGCTTACCCCTCGGTCGAAGATCTCGACCTTGAAGGCGCCGATTTCGGTCCGAACGCGGTCCTGCTCGATTTCACCCAGGGCATCGACAACCCCGGCATCGCCTTCCTTGGCGAGCGGCTGCGCGACGAATCGCAGATCGACGAGGATGTCCATTATATCAGCCAGATCCCCGGCCGCTCGCTGCTGTCGCGGCTGACCGACCATTATTTGCAGATCATCGCCAACCGCGCGCCGATCGGCTTCGAGGCCGAGTTCGAGAGCGATCGCGGCGTGACGATCATGTACCGCGGTATATTGCTGCCCTTTTCGTCCGACGACGACACGATCGATTTCATCATGGGCGTGATCAACTGGAAGGAAGCGGTTCCCGCCGAGCAGGAAGAGGAATTGCTGCTGTCGGTCGAACAGGCGCTGCGCAGCGCCGCACCGCTGACTGCGCCGGTGCCGGTTTGGGCCGACGGCCCCGACTCGCTGCACCTCGACGAGGAATTTGGCGCCGATGTCGCGCCGGGCTTTGCGGCGCTGGGCGACGGCGCCAATCTGTTGGGCGATGCCGATGACGCGGACGACGATGCAAATGTGTCCGCCGATCCAGATACCGATGCCGAGCTGGCTGACTGGCTGGCGGTGGCGCGCGAAACCGCCGAGCGGGCGATCGCCGCCGACAGCCGCAGCCGCGGCGCGCTGTATCAGGCGGTCGGCAAGGCGTGGGATTTCGCGCTTGCTGCCGAGGAACAGCCCGGCGCCTTTGCCGCGCTGCTCGGCGATGCGGGACTGAAGGCGCAGGCGCGCGCGCCGATGACGCCGGTGGTCAAGCTGGTCTTCGGCGCCGCCTATGACAAGACGCGGCTGGCCGAATATGCCTGCGTCCTGGGCCATGCGAAGGAAGAAGACGTCGCGCGCGGCGAACTCGCGACCTATCTCGACCGCTATCCGGGCGGGCTCAAGGGGCTGGTCAGGGACGCGCGCAAACGGCGCAAGCCGGCCGCGACCGAGGCGCCTACCGACGCCGGGCTGACCGCGCTGCGCACGGCGCATCCCGCGCTCATCCTGGAACATGATGCGGGCGACGCCGAATTCGTGGTGCTGATCGCGCGGGCGATGCCCGGCGGCCATGTCGGCATCGTCGCCAAGGCGGCCGACGATGCCGCGCTGGTCGCGAAGCTTGCGAAGAAGGCGATTGCGATCACGTCGTAAGTCATGATCCTCCCTGTCGCGCAGCGATGGGGAGGGGGACCGCCGCCGCAGGCGGTGGTGGAGGGGCTGCGACGGTAGTGACATAGCCCCTCCGTCAGCGCTTCGCGCTGCCACCTCCCATGGCTTCGCCACAGGGAGGATTTTTGTGCCGCGCAACAGACAATCCCAAAGTTGAAATATTTTTACGTGGGGGCGCGAACGAGCCCTTGAGCCGCGCGCGCCAGAGGCGCATAGGGGGCGGCAGCGAACGGACCCCCGCCGATCGTCGGCTGGGATCCCCCTCTTTGGTTCGGGATGCTGCACTTTATGCCCAAGACACTGTCCGACACGCCGGAAACGGACACGCCGACCACCCCCGTCAAAATCCCCGCAAAAATCGCCGCCGCCTATCTGGACGCGCTCGAAGGCAGCGCGCTCCCCGGCGAGGGTGACGACATGGACCGCGCCGCGCTCGCCGCGGCGAGCCAGTTTGCCGCGCGCGCGGCGCTCGACCGCGCCGCCGAAACGCCGTCGCTGCTGCTCGAACCGATCGCCGCCGACGGCACCGACCGCCGGATGCGGCTGGTCATCATCAACGACGACATGCCCTTCCTCGTCGATTCGACGTCGCAGGTCGTCGCGGCGCAGGGGCTGGTCGTCCACCGCATCCTCCACCCCGTCATCGCTGTAAAGCGCGACGCCAAGGGGCATTTGCAGGAAGCGGGTGCCCAGGGCACGCGCGAGTCGATCATCTATATCGAGCTCGAACGCGGCGATGCGCGTGCGCGCCGCCGGTTGCTCGACGCGATCGAGGCGGCGCTGCGCGACGTGCGCGCGGCGGTGCGCGACTGGCGGGCGATGCGCGCCGCGATGCTTGCCGATGCGGCGATGCGCGTCGAGGGCGAGGGCGCCGAACTGCTGCGCTGGTTCGAGGGCGGATCGATGACCCAGCTCGGCCACGAATGGCGGACCCGCGATGGCCAGATCCACGATCCGTTGGGCGTCAGCGAGAGCGGCGAAAGCCAGCTGTTGTCGCCCGCGGCGCTCGATGCCGCCTTTGCCTGGTTCGATGGGGGCGGACGTGCGCCGCTGCTCATCAAGTCGAACCGCTTGTCGGCGGTGCACCGCCGCGTGCTGCTAGACCTGGTCATCGTCCCCGAACTGAAGGGCAAGAAGGTCGAGCGGCTGTCGATCCACGCGGGGTTGTGGACGAGCCAGGCGCTGTCGACGCCGCCCGCCAAGGTGCCCGTGCTGCGCGCGCAGCTCGATGCGCTGATGGCCAAATTCGGCTTCGACCCCGCGGGACATGCGGGCAAGGCGCTGGCGCACGCGCTGACCGCGCTGCCGCACGACCTGCTGATCGCGTTCGACGCCGCCTCGCTCGAGGAGCTGGTGCTCACCTCGATGTCGATCACCGACCGGCCGCGGCCGAAGCTGGTGATGGTGCGCAGCGCGCTTGGCCGCCACCTGTTCGCTTTTGTCTGGTTGCCGCGCGACGAGGTATCGACCGGGCGCCGCATCGCGGTCGAGGCGATGCTGGTGCGCGAGGCGAAGGCGGGCGTGATCGGCTGGACGATGGTGCTCGAGGACGGCGGCGCGGCGCTGCTGCGCTATACGCTTGATCTTCGCAGCGGGGGCGTGCTGCCCGATACCGATGCGCTCAATGCGCAGCTGGAACAGATGGTCCGCGGCTGGCAGCCCGAGGTCGAGGCGGCGCTGGCGAAGCGCGGCGATCCGGGCCGCGCGGCGGCACTCGCGGCGCGCTTTGCGCCGGCGTTCCCGCCCAATTACCGCAATCTTTACAATCCCGAAGAGGCGGCGCGCGACATCTTGCGGCTGCGCGATCTCGACGCGGCGAGCCCGCGCAACGTCCGGCTGGCGAAGAAAAGCCTCGACGGCGACGACCGGCTGCGCCTCAAGGTCTATAGCGCGGTCGGGCCGCTGGCGCTGTCCGCCGTCGTCCCCGCGCTCGAGCATTTCGGGTTCGAGGTGCTCGAGGAAATTCCGACCGCGCTCGGGCCGACGCGCGGTCCCGGCGGCGACAGCGACGACGACGCGCCGATCGTGATTCACGACTTCACGCTCCGTCTGCCCGCCAATGTCGATGAACTGGCATTGCTGCCCTATGCCGCGACGATCGAGGGTGCGATCACGGCGGTGCTGGGGGGGCGCGCCGAGAACGACGCCTTCAACCAGCTGGTGCTCACCAACCAGACCGACCCGGGCGCGATCGTCTGGCTGCGCGCCTGGTTCCGTTACCTGCGACAGGGCGGGTCGGCCTATGGCATGGACACGGTGGTCAGCGCGCTGCGGCACGCCCCCGCGGTGACCGCCGCGCTGATCGAGCGGTTCCGCGCGCTCCACGATCCGAAAGCGCGCGACGCCATTCGCGCCGAAGCGCTCGATGCCGAGATTCAGGCGGGTTTTGCGGGCATCAAGTCGATCGACGAGGATCGTATTCTGCGGCTGTTCCACGCGGTGATCGGCGCGACGCTGCGCACCAATGCCTTTGCCCCCGCCGCCGAAGAGGCGCTGGCGTTCAAGATCGACAGCGCGCAAATCCCGGGGCTGCCCAAGCCGCTGCCGTGGCGCGAGGTCTGGGTCTATTCGCCGCGCGTCGAGGGTGTTCACCTGCGCGCCGGGCCGGTCGCGCGCGGTGGCCTCCGCTGGTCCGACCGGCGCGACGACTTCCGCACCGAGATACTGGGGCTGATGAAGGCGCAGCGCGTGAAGAACGCCGTCATCGTGCCGACCGGCGCGAAGGGCGGTTTCTATCCCAAGGCACTGCCCGACGTGGCGCTCGACCGCGATGCCTGGTTCGCCGAGGGCACCGAATGCTATCGCATCTTCATCCGATCGCTGCTGTCGATCACCGACAATCTGGTCGCGGGCAAGGTGGTGCATCCCAAGCAGGTGGTGATCCGCGACGACGACGATCCCTATTTCGTCGTCGCCGCCGACAAGGGCACCGCGACCTTCTCCGACGTCGCCAATGGCCTGGCGATGGAACGCGGCTTCTGGCTCGGCGATGCCTTTGCGAGCGGCGGGTCGAAGGGGTATGACCACAAGGCGATGGGGATCACCGCCAAGGGCGCGTGGATTTCGGTCCAGCGTCACTTTGCCGAAATGGGCATCGATGTGCAGAGCGATTGCGTTCGCGTTGTCGGCTGCGGCGACATGTCGGGCGACGTGTTCGGCAACGGGATGCTGCTCAGCAAGGCGATCAAGCTGACCGCCGCCTTCGATCACCGCCACATCTTCCTCGACCCCGATCCCGATCCGGCAAAAAGCTGGAAGGAACGTGCGCGGATGTTCGATCTGCCGCGATCGAGCTGGGACGATTATGACAAGAAGCTGATCTCGAAGGGCGGCGGCATCTTCCCGCGCAGCCAGAAGAGCATCCCCCTTTCGCCCGAAGTGCAGGCGCTGCTCGGCCTGTCGGTCAGCGAAATCGACCCCGGCTCGCTGATCTCGGCGATCCTGAAGGCGCCGGTCGACCTGCTCTGGTTCGGCGGCATCGGCACCTATGTGAAGGCGGCGAGCCAGAATAATGCCGAGGTCGGCGACCCCGCGAACGACGCGCTGCGCGTCGATGCCGAGGATCTGCGCGTGCGTGCGGTCGGAGAAGGCGCGAACCTGGGCGTCACGCAGGCCGCGCGCATCGCCTTTTCGGCGAAGGGCGGGCGGATCAACACCGACTTCATCGACAATTCGGCAGGCGTCGATTGTTCGGATAATGAGGTCAATATCAAGATCGCCCTCAATCGCGAGATGGCCGAAGGGCGGCTGTCGCAGGACGACCGCGACGCGCTTTTGCTGCGGATGACCGACGATGTGTCGGCGCTGGTGCTCGAGGACAACCGGCTGCAGGCGCTGGCGCTGTCGATCGCCGAGAAGGGCGGCGCCGCGGCGGTGCCGTCGCTCGTGCGGATCATGGAGACGTTCGAGGGATCGGGGCGGCTCGACCGCAAGGTCGAAGGGCTCGCCGCGAACGACGAGCTGCTGCGCCGCGCCGCCGAAGGACGCGGGCTGACGCGCCCCGAACTCGCGGTGCTGCTATCGACCGCGAAGCTGGCGTTGCAGGATGCGATCGAGAATAGCGACCTGCCGAACGACCCGGCACTGGCGAGCGACCTTGCCGCGGCCTTCCCGGCCGAGATGCAGCGCGATTTTGCCGCAGCGATCGCCGATCACCAGCTGCGCCGCGAAATCATCGCGACCAAGCTGGCGAACCGCATCATCAACCGCATGGGGATCGTCCATCCGTTCGAGCTGGTCGAAGAGGAGGGCTGTGCGCTCGGTGACGTCGCGGCGGCGTTCGTCGCGGTCGAGCGGCTGCTGGGGATGCCCGCGATCTGGGCGGAGCTCGACGCGGCGAAGATCGACGAGGCGATCCGCCTGTCGCTGTTCGCGCAGGCGGCCGCGGCGATGACGTCGCAAATGGCCGATTTGCTTCGCGTGACGCAATCGCTGTCGCGGCCGGGGCCGGTGGTCGCGCGGCTCGAACCCGGGGTCGATCGCCTGAACGAAAGCGTCGACGGGCTGCTCAGCCCCTCGGTGCGCCGCCAGTGGGATATGCTGACGCAGCAGCTGCTCGATGCGGGCGCGCCCGAGGCGCTGACGTCGGCGGTGGTGCGATTGTTCAAGACCGACGGCGCGATCGGCATTGTCGATCTGGCCGAACGGCGCGGCGACGACGAGGTGGCGGTGACGCACGCCTTCACCCATCTGGGCGAAGCGCTGGGGCTCGACTGGGCGCAGACGCTGGCGGCGCATATGAGCCCCGCCGACCCGTGGGAACGGCTGCTCGTCAACAGCCTGGCGCGCGATTTCCAGCAGATGCGGCTGGGTTTCCTGGGCGGGCTGCCCAAGGGCGACCTCGACGCGGCGGTGACGAAATGGCTGGCCGACCATGCGCCGCGCGTCGAACAGTTCCGCAGCACGGTCGACCGCGCGCGGATGATCCCGAACCCCAATGGCGCGATGCTGTCGCATATTGCGGGGCAGGCGCGCGGATTGCTGGCGCGATAAAAAGACACGCCCTCCCCTTCAGGGGAGGGCAGCGAAACTTGGCAGCTTGCTGCCTAGTTGCAGCGGGTGGGGCCATCGACCTTGTGCAAGGCCGATGGGCCCCACCCCAAACCCCTCCCCTGAAGGGGAGGGGTTTGGGGAAGCTCCCTCGATGCCCTATCAGCCCCGCGTCGCCATTCTTGTCCCGGCGCCCGACTATGAGGAGAAATGGCAGCCGGCCTTTGCCCGCAAAGCGGCGGCGCTGACCGCCGCCGGACTGCTCGTCGAGCAGCGCGTCTGGACCGATCCGGGCGATCTGGCGGGGCATGAGCTGATCCTGCCGCTCTTTGCCTGGGGCTATCAGCGCGACGTCGCGCGCTGGTACGGCCTGCTCGACCGGATCGAGTCCGAAGCGCTGCCCGTCGCCAACCCGGTGCCGGTGCTGCGCTGGAACAGCGACAAGGCCTATCTGACCGATCTGGCGGCAAAGGGTGTCGCGGTGGTGCCGACGGTCGAGGTGGCGGCGCTCGATGTCGCGGCGCTGGCCGATGCGCGCAGGGCGCTCGGCACCGAAGAGGTCGTCATAAAGCCCGCCGTTTCGGGCGGCGCCGACGGCACGCACCGCATCGCGGCGGATGCTTCGATTCCCGCCGACGCGCTGGGGCAGCGCCGCTTGGTCCAGCCGCTGATGCCCGGCATTCTGACCGAGGGCGAATTTTCGCTGTTCTTCTTCGGCGGCCGCTTCAGTCACGCGATCGTCAAGCGTCCCGCGGCGGGTGACTTTCGCGTGCAGGAACAGTTCGGCGGGCGCGAAACGGCGTGGGAAGCGAGCGATGCAGCGCGCACCCTGGCGGCCATGGCGCTGGCAGCGGCGCCAGCGGCGCCGGTCTATGCGCGTGTCGATATGGTCGGCGATGCTGCGGGGCGCCTGCATGTGATGGAGCTCGAACTGATCGAGCCGTCGCTGTTCCTCCACCATGCACCCGACAAGGGGGCGGCGTTCGCCCAGGCGGTTTACGCTTCGGTCTGATCGCGGCGGCGATGCCACAGCCATTGCCGGATCGCCGAGGTCAGGTTCGGCGGATCGTCGGCTTCCATGCGCTCGACATCGATGCGCGCGACGAGGGCGTTGACGGGCAGCGCCTGCCGCGCGGCTTCGGCTTCGAGCGCGGCCCAGAAGACGGGTTCGAGGCTGATCGAGGTTGGGTGCCCGGCGATTGTCACCGAGCGTTTGACGGGGGGGTGGAGGGGATGGTCCGCCATGCCTCTCCTTAGCCGTTCGCATCGAGCGAAGTCGAGATGCCCCTCAGCTTAGCGCCACCCCGATGGGTGTCTCGACTTCGACCAAAGGTCGAAGTTTATCCTGAGCGCCTGCCAAGGCAGTCGAAGGGCTCGACACGAACGGGGAAGAGAAGATCCCTCGCTTAATACATGTGTTGGCCACCATTGATCGACATCGTCGATCCCGTCACGAACCCGGCGTCCTCGCTGCACAAAAACGCCACACCGCGCGCGATTTCGTCGGCTTGGCCCAACCGCCCGACGGGGATCTTCGCGACGATCTTTTCGAGCACCTGCGGCGGCACCGCGGCGACCATGTCGGTGTCGATATAGCCCGGCGCGATCGCGTTCACCGTCACGCCCTTTTTCGCGCCTTCCTGCGCCAGCGCCTTGGTGAAGCCGTGGATGCCCGATTTGGCGGCGGCGTAATTGACCTGGCCGTACTGGCCCGCCTGCCCGTTGATCGAGCCGATATTGACGATACGGCCCCAGCCGCGCTCGACCATCCCGCCGAACGTAGCCTTCGCCATGTTGAAGCAGCCGCCGAGGTTGATGCGCATCACATCGTCCCAATCGCCATAGCTCATCCGCGCGAGGGTGCCGTCGCGGGTGATGCCGGCGTTGTTGACGACGATGTCGATCGGGCCGACTTCGGCCGCGACCTGCGCGCAGCCGTCGAGGCACGCCTGATGGTCGCCGACGTCCCATTTATAGGCCTTGATCCCGGTGCGTTCGGTAAAGGCGCGCGCCTTTTCGTCATTGCCGGCATAGTTGGCGACGACGGTGACGCCCTGTTCCTGAAGCTTTAGCGAAATGGCTTCCCCGATCCCGCGGCTGCCGCCGGAGACGATTGCTATGCGTGCCATCGATTATCTCTCCCACAGATTTGAATCGATGATTAGGGCGCGTCGCCGCGGCCTGCAAGTTGACCGTAACGTCAATCGCAAAGCTATTCAGCGAACTAGCTGCGCCCGCGCTTTCGCAAGGTTGCCGATCGCGAGGTCGCCCTTGGCAATCGTGACAAGCAGCGTCTGGTGGTCGCCGAAACGGCGGCTCATCAGCCCGCTCGTCGGCAGCGCGAGCAGGACGAGTTCGCCGCCCTGTTCGCCGCCTGTGCTCGCCATTTCGCGCGCCGCGAGGCGCTGCCATAGCGGCTCGAAATATGCGCGGGCGGGCGCCGACAGATTGTCGGGGTCGGCGCACCAGGCGTGCTTCGCGCGGTCGAACAGCATCGTCCGATAGTCGCGAACCCACAGGTCGGCGTCGGCGCGGTGCGTCGTCAGCGGCAAGGTCACGAGGTCGACGACATCGCCCCGGCGAACGGGCTGGGCCCACTGGATTGCGTGGAGCGCCGCCATCACCGCGGTCACATCGCCCACCGAAAAGGGTTCGCGCACCGCGCTGTCGCGGATGATGCCGATGATTTCAGCGGCGCGCCCGCGCGCCTCCTGATTGATCGCGATGCAGCGTTCGATCACCGCTGCCGATGCCGGATCGTCATCGGTGGCGGGATCGGTGACGAGCCGACCCAGCCGCGATTCGAGGATCGCCGCCATCGCCGTCAGGCTGCCCCAGTCGAAGGGGTGGAAAGCGGGATCGGCGATGTCGTAGCCGCGGGTGTCGAGGTCGTCGGCGGGGTCGCTCTGGCGCGGGTCGGCGGCGTCCGCTTCGACCAGATCGACCGGCCATTGCGGAAAGGCGCGCACGGCGAAGGAAGCAAGGTCATCGCTGGCAAGGTCGCCATAGGGGCCGAACCATCCCTCCGCATCGCTCAGCACATAGAGCGGCGCGAGCGGCGGTCCCGGCTCGCCGACATGGAGCACGCGCACCTCGGGACGGTGGCGATGAATGAAAAAGGCGAGCGCGCCGTGGCGCGGCCCCAGCCCGCCCCACAGGTCGCGTGGCAAGTCGGCACAGCCGATCTGGGCAAGGAAATCGGCGGGCTGGTCGTCGATCTGCGGCCATGCGGCGCCCGTCGCCAGCCGCGGGCGCCCGCCGAGCCAGCTGTGCGTCGAAATGGCGTCGCGCGGCGGGATCTGCGGGACGAGGTGCAGCATCAGCGCCACGGCGTGATCGTCGTCGATGTCCTCCGTGGTGGCCGCTTCGACCTCTGCCGCCATCGTTGCCAATGCCGCTTCGGCGACGGCGGGGTCGGCCATGATGTCGACCGGAATGTCGGGTTCAAACGGATGGTCGGGCATAAGGTCGCGCGGCGGTTCGAGCGGCGCCTTGCCGCTGACCCGCGCGAGTCGCGACGGCGCGATTTCGACGTCGGCGACGGCGGGCGCCTTGCGCGGCAATTTGGGCATCCGGCTCTCGCGCGGTACGCCCGGCGACGATGTGGCAGAGCGACGCGCGCGCCAGATCGCAAAGGCGACCGCGATGCCCAGCAGGAGCATCCCCGCGAGCATCAAGGCGGCCAGTTCGACCTCGGTCATCACATCACTCCAACGGGCGCCGCCGCGCCGGATCAGCGCCGCGATGGAGCAGCTTAGCGCATGCACCTAAACAGTTGGTAAGCGGCCGCGCGTCAGATCCAGCCCGCCAGTTCGCGCCGCACGATCGCCTCGAGCATCGTCATGCCGGGCGCGTCGGCGTTGAGGCAGCGAAGGTAGGCGAATTGCCGGCCGCCCGCGGCCATGAACTGTTCCTTGCCGCGGATCGCCAGCTCTTCGAGCGTTTCGAGGCAATCGGCGGCAAAGCCGGGCGCAAAGATGGCGACGCTTTTCCCGGCCTTTGCAAAGGCTTCGAGCTGGACGTCGGTCGCGGGTTCGAGCCATTTGGCGCGGCCGAAGCGCGACTGGAAGGCAATTTCAACCGTACGGCCTAGCGCTTCCGAGAGCCGCCGCGCGGTCTTTTGGCATTGGCAATGATAGGGATCGCCGAGGTGCAGCGTGCGTTCGGGCATCCCGTGAAAGCTGGCGAGCAGCACGTCGGGGACGAAATCGAGCGCGGCGAGCCCTGCCTCGACCGAGGTCTTGAGCGCAGCCAGATAGGCGGGATCGTCAGCGTAGGGCGGCAGAAACCGCAGCGCGGGCTGCCAGCGCAGCGTCTTCAGATGATCGGCGGTGGCATCGACGACGGTCGCGGTCGTCGCGGCGCAATATTGCGGATAGAGCGGGGCGACGAGGATGCGGCGGCACCCCGCCGCGGTCAGCGCGTCAATCGCGCGGCCGATCGCGGGTTCGCCGTAGCGCATCGCATAAGCGACCTCGATGCCGTCGCCGAGCGCGGCTTGCAGGGCTGCTGTTTGCGCGCGCGTGATCGCGGCGAGCGGCGAGCCGTCCTCGGTCCACACCTGGGCATAAGCGTGTGCCGATTTTTTCGGCCGCGTCGTCAGGATGATGCCGCGCAGGATCGGCTGCCACAGGATCGGCGGAATTTCGACGACGCGCTGGTCGGACAGGAATTGCCCCAGATAGCGGCGCACCGACGGCGGATCGGGTGCGTCGGGGGTGCCGAGGTTGACGAGCAGGACGCCGACGCGCGGCGCGACGACAGGCGGATGATCGGGGGGCAGGGTCATAAAGGTTGCGCCGAAAGGGGGATGCGGCGGATGCGGCGGCCGGTCGCGGCGAACATCGCATTGGCGATCGCGGGGGCGACGACGGGCACGGCGATCTCGCCGAGACCGCCGGGTTCGCGGTCGCTGTCGACGAATTCGACGAGGATTTCGGGTGTCTGCGACAGGCGCGGCAGGCCGAGTTGGCCAAGCTTGCGCGCGGTGGCAAGGCCGCCCTGATAATCGGTGGTCGCGCCGACCGCGGCGGCGAGGCCGAAGATCAGCCCGCCCTCGATTTGTTGCCGCGCGATCGCCGGATTGACGAGGCGCCCGGCGTCGACGACCGCGACCAATTGTTCGACCTGTAAACCCCGGTCGCTTTGCCGTGCGGTCGCCATCAGCGCGATGTGACTGCCGCGCATCGTGTGACAGGCGAGGCCCTGCGCGCTGCCGGGCAAGCCGCCTTCCCAGCCGCCGAGGCTGGTCGCGGTGAGCAGGCAGCGCGCGAGCAGCGGCGCGTCGCCGAGCATCGCCATGCGATAGGACAGCGGGTCCGACCCCGCGCGCGCCGCCAGTTCGTCGACGAAGCATTCAGTAAAGAAAGCGGTGTAGCTGTCGGCATTGCCGCGCCAGCGCCCGGTCGGCAGGCCGATGTCGGCGGGGCAATGATCGACCGCGCGGTGCGGGATCGCGTAGCGCGTCGCCGCACCCTCGACCGCGGCGGCATCGGCGCGGCCGACGGCGGCGCGCTGCGCGACGTCGGCGGGGATATTGTCGAACAGCCGCGCGCGCACTTCGTGATTGGTCGAGGGGACGGCAATGCGCGTGACGAGCGCGTCGATCCCGCCCGCAGCGTTGAGCGTTGCGGTCAGCCTGGCGCGCGCGGGCGCGCGCGGCGGCAGGCGCATGATCTCTTCGGCGCGCGACCAGGCGAGCTGGACGGGGCGTTTGATTTCAAGCGCGATGATCGCGGCCTGCACCGCGACGCTGTGATCGAGGCAGGCGTCGAACGATCCGCCCGCCATCATCGGGAACAGAGTGACGTCGGCAGCGGACAGGCCGGTGGCGCGCGCGACCGCGTCGCGGCACTGCGTCGGCGCCTGCGTCGCGACCCACAGGCGCAGCCCGCGGCCATCGGGCGCGGCGGTCGCGCTGCGCGTTTCGATGGGGGCGTGGAGCGCGGGGGCGACGGCATATTCGGCGGCGACGCGCGTGCGGCCCTCCATCGCGTCGGCGACATCGCCTTCGCTGTGGATGCGATAGCCGTCGGCCTTGAGCGCGGCGGTCAGCGCGCGGTCGATGCGATCGGTCGAGATCGGCGTGCCCTGGGTTTCGAACACTGGTGCAAAGCGGTCGAGTGCGCGGTTCGCCGCCCACCAGTTGCGCGCGACGGTGGCGACCCAGCGGTCGTGGGTCACGACATGGAGCAGGCCGGGCGATGCGAACCCCGCCTTGCGGTCGATGCCTTTCAGCCGCGTCGCACCGAGCGGGCCTTGCCGAATGGCGGCGAACACCATGTCGGGCAGGCGGATGTCGGCGGCATAATTGGCCGAGCCGTCGATCTTGGCAGGAAGGTCGAGGCGCGTCAGTTCCTGGCCATAGAGCGGATCGGCGGCCGACGCGCGGTAGACGGGCTGGGCAGGCGGTTCGAGCGTCGCGGCGGCGGCGGCGACCTCGGCAAAGCGCAGCCGCTTTTTGCCGTGGAGGACGAAGCCGTCCTGCGTGTCGCAGTCCTGCCAGTCGGCGTCCCAGCGGTCGGCCGCCGCCATCATCAACAGCGCGCGCGCCTGCGCCGCGGCGGCGCGGCACGGTCCTTCGAACATCCGCACCGACGATGAGTTGGCGGTCAGCATCACCGCGTTACGCTCTGCCCATTCGCGGCGCACCCAGCTGCGCACGTCGGACACGAAATCGGGGACGCCGGCGCGCGGGGTGAACACCGCGCTATCCTCGTCGACCAGCAGCGTATTGGCATAAAGCGGGCTGATCGGCGCGCTTTCGACCGCGATCGTGCGCCAGTCGGCGCCGAGTTCGTCGGCCATGATCTGCGGCAGCAAGGTCGTGACGCCCTGACCCATTTCGCATTGCGGGACGATCGCGCTGATATGCCCGTCGTCGCCGATTTTCAGAAAGGCGTTGAAGATATGTTCGCCGGGAGCAGCGGTCAGGTTCGGCGCATAGTCGCGCGGCCACAGGCCCCATGCGATTGCGAGCCCGCCCGCGGCGGTCGCGCCGACGAGCATCTGACGGCGGCTGACGTGCGGCAGCCGCGATTTGCGCTTTCCAACCGTGTCGCGAATGCCCGCCATCGCCGACGCTGATAAGCGGGGCGAGTTACAAGGGCAAAGGCTTTTGCCCCAATCGTCGCCCCCGCGAAGGCGGGGGCCGTCATCGGTGTTGCGCCACACCTCCAGCGGCCCCCGCCTTCGCGGGACGACGAGCCGTTACCAGCCCCAGGGTGCGGGCGGCGGGGTGACCGGCTGGCTGTAATCGAAGGTCACGCGAAAATCGCGGCCTTCGCGGCTCAGCCCATAGGTGAAAGCCTCGGCGGTCGTTTCGACCGACCAGATATTGCTGTTCGATACGCTGCGGCCGGTGCGGGTGAAAAGCGCGATCGATTCGCCATCGACGGGAAAAGTCTGGCGCGTTGCGGTGCCGGGTTCGGACGTGTCGCCGCCATACATCGTCAGTTCGTCCTTGCTGCCGTCGGCGTGGCGATGGTCGTGCTTGAGGCGCAGCCCGGTGGCCGTCCGCGTGACGATCCAGGTGCGCGAGCGGTCCCAGCCGCCGTCGGGGCCGAGCCCGTCGATGTGGAACGGGATTTCGATGCGGTCGGGGGAGCAGCGGCGGACGTGCATCACCATCGCCTTGCCGCGCATGTCGGCGTCCAGTTCCTGCGAACTGGCGAGTTTGCCCGCATAGGCCTTGCCGCAATGCGCGGTGAGCGCGGCGAAGAACGCGTCCTGCGGATTGCTTGTGGCGACGGTGGTCGCGCAGCCCGTGAGCGCGGTGGCGGCGGCGAGGGTCAGGATCATTTTCATTTCAGTAACCCCAGGCGCGGAATTTCGATTTTCGGGCAGCGGTCCATGACGACCACCAGCCCCGCCGCCTCGGCGCGTTTCGCTGCGGCCTCGTTGACGACGCCGATCTGCATCCATACGGCCTTTGCGCCATGGATGATCGCTTCGTCGACCGCGGCGCCGGCGTCGTCGCTGTTGCGAAAGATGTCGACGATTTCGGCGGGCGGCTCGACATCGGCGAGCGTCGCGACGACCGGCGCGCCGTGGATCGTCTTGCCTGCGTGGCCGGGGTTGACCGCGATCACATTGTGACCCTGCGCGATCAGGAAGGCGAGCACGCCGTTCGAGGGACGCGCGGGGTTGGGCGAGGCGCCGACCACCGCGATGCGGCGCGACTGTCCAAACAGTTCGCGGATTTCGGCTTCGTCGTTGATCGCCATCATTTGCCCTTTCGTGCATCCAGCCATTCGGCGACCTTCGCCGCTATCGCGTGAAATGGTTCGCCTGCGGGATCGGTTCCCGCCGCGGGCGGGACGCCGCCGTCGCTTGCGAGGCGAATGCCCATCGACAACGGCACGCGGCCAAGAAAGTCGAGCTTCATCGTCGCGGCCGCGGCTTCGGCGCCACCGCTGCCGAACGGGTCGCTCACCTCGCCGCAATGCGGGCAGGCATAGCCCGCCATATTTTCGACCAGCCCGATGATCGGCACCTCGGCCTGTTCGAACAGGCTGATCGCGCGCGTCGCGTCCATCAGCGCGAGATCCTGCGGGGTCGATACGATCACCGCGCCCGCGGGCTTGTGCCGCTGGATCATCGTCAGCTGGACGTCGCCGGTGCCGGGGGGCAGGTCGACGACGAGGGTGTCGATGTCGCCCCAGCTCGCGTCGACGAGTTGCTCCAATGCCTTGCCCGCCATCGGGCCGCGCCACGCGATCGCCTGACCGGGCGCGGCGATCTGCCCGGTCGATAGCATCGGGACGCCATAGGCGTTGGGGACGGGGACCAGCTTCGATCCGCGCGATTCGGGCTTCACATGCTCGCTGTCCATCAGCCGGGGCTGCGACGGGCCATAGATGTCGGCGTCGACCAGCCCGACCTTCACGCCAAGGCGTCGGAGCGCGACCGCGAGGTTGGCGGCGAGCGTCGATTTGCCGACGCCGCCCTTGCCGCTGCCGACCGCGATGATCGTCATCGCCTTTTTCTCGGCGGTCATCGCGACGCGCACTTCGCGCACGCCCGGCTGTTCGAGCAGGCCCGCGCGCAGCTTGTCCTCCATCGGTTTGCGTTCGTCGGGTGCGAGCCCGGTGACGTCGAGGACGATGGCGAGCGTGCCCTGGTCGTCGAGGAAACGCAGGCCCGAAGTGCGGCCGCCCACAAGGTCGGCGGCGATGCTGGCGAGGGGAGCGGTGTCGGTCATGTCTGCGCCGAAATAGGGCAGCGGACGCGCTTTGCCAGCCATTTTCGCGCGCACCCCCTGTTAATCGCGCCCGCCGCCCCTATAAAAGCATTATGAACGACCAGATTGAAGGCAGCATGGGACGCCGCGCCCTCCGGGGATTGCGGCAATTTTTCGATTCGATCAGCCAGATGGCCAACAGCCCGTGGGGCAGCGGCCCCGGCAAAGGAGGCGACGACGGCGGTAAGGGCGATGGCGGCGACGGCAAACGTCCCGGCCCGCGTAACCCCTGGGTCACGCCCGATCCGGCCGACCAGCGCCGCGGCGCGAAACCGCGCGGTCCATCGGCGCTCGACGAATTGCTGCGCAAGGGGCGCGGCGGGTTCGGCGGTGGCGGTTCGGGCGGCGGCGGCTTTGACTTCGCCGATTCGGGGCGGCTCTGGAAATGGGCGATCCTCGCGATCGTCGCGGTCTGGCTGTTCTTTTCATCTTTCCACATCGTGCCGCCCGAAAAGGAAGGCGTCGTCACCCAGCTCGGCAGCTATGCGCGCACCGTCGGTCCCGGCGTGAAGCTCACCTGGCCCGCGCCGATCGAGCGTATCCGCTTGGAGGACGTCCGCGCGATCCGCACCATGGCGATCGGTTCGCCCAACGCGACCGACGAAAATTTCGTGCTGACGCGCGATCAGAGCATCGTCGACCTGGCCTATGAGGTCCGCTGGTCGGTGCGCGCGCCCGAACTTTTCTTCTTCCAGCTCGCCAATCCCGAGGACACGATCCGCGAGGTCGCCGAAAGCGCGATGCGCGCGACGGTCGCGAATTTCGACCTCGTGCAGGCGATCGGCCCCGGCCGCGTCGAGATCGAAGCGCAGGTACAGCGGCGGATGCAGGCGCTGCTCGACGAATATCGCGCCGGCGTGACGATCCAGGGCATCGCGATCCGCCAGGCCGACCCGCCGAGCCAGGTCGACGAGGCGTTCAAGGAGGTTACCGCCGCGCGCCAGGAGCGCGAATCGGCGATCAACAACTCGCGCGCCTATCAGCAGCAGGTGCTCGAACGCGCGCGCGGCGATACCGCGGCGTTCGAGCAGATCTATGAGCAATATAGGCTGGCGCCCGCCGTCACACGGCAGCGCCTATATTATGAAACGATGGAGGCGGTGTTGTCGAATGTCGACAAGACGATTGTCGAAGCGCGCGGGGTGACCCCCTATCTGCCGCTCAACGAGGTGCAGCGCCGCGTCGCGCCGCCCGCCGACGAAACGCCGAAGGGAGGCCAGTGATGGTCGAATCGCTGCTCCGCTATCCGCTGCGCCTGATCGTCGGGGGTCTTGCGCTGTTGGTCCTGCTGTCGATGACGGTGTCGATCGTGCCCGAGGACAAACAGGCGGTCGTCCTGCGCGTCGGTGAAGTCTATGGCACCAAGAACGCCTATCGCCCCGGCGAGCGGTTCGGCCGTTCGGGCGCGGGCCTGCTGTTCCGGATGCCGTTCGCCGATTCGGTCCAGCTGATCGACAAACGCATCCTGGGCGTGAATATGGAGCGCCAGCAGGTGCTCTCGACCGACCAGCAAAGGTTGCAGGTCGACGCCTTCGCGCGGTTCCGCATCACCAATCCCGTGCGCATGTATACCGCGATCCGTACCGAGGAACGGTTGCAGCAGCAGCTGGGGACGATCCTCGGCTCGTCGCTGCGCAACGAGCTCGGCAAGCGGACCTTTGCGACCTTGCTGTCGCCCGAACGCGGCGCGGTGATGGACAATATCCAGGTCGCGCTCAATCGCGAGGCGCGGAAATATGGCGCCGAGATCATCGACGTGCGGATCAAGCGCGCCGACCTTCCCGAAGGCGCGACGCTGGTTGCCGCCTATAACCGGATGCGATCGGCGCGGTTGCAGGAAGCGACCGCGATCCGTGCCGAGGGCCAGAAGGAAGCGCAGATCATCCGCGGCAACGCGGACGGTGAAGCGTCGCGGATCTATGCCGCCAGCTTTGGCAAGGATCCCGAATTCTATGATTTCTATCGCGCGATGCAAAGCTATCGGCAGACGTTCCTCGGCGAGAATAACGAGGGCGGAACGTCGATCATCATGTCGCCCGACAATGAATATCTGAAGCGGTTCAGCGGCGGTTGATCCGGTCCGCCGTGCCGATGAATGGAACATGTGCTTTCGTTCATGTTCAATTGGCGTTCAGCCGCCTCGCCGCAGATAACCGCGGCCGGGGTATTGAGTTTTCCTAGACGAAGAGGATTTTCGATCGTGCGTTACGTATATGGCATCACTTCGGCCTTGCTGGCGGGTGGCACCGCGCTGGCGCTGGTTACCCAATCGCCCGTCGGCGCCCAGGTGGCGCAGAATGAACGCAGCGAGATGGCGCGCGTCGCTCCGCGCGCAGGTGCGCCCGAAAGCTTTGCCGACCTGGTCGAACAATTGCAGCCCGCGGTCGTCAACATCTCGACCAAACAGGAAGTGACGCTCGGCGTCCGGCTCAATCCCTTTGCGGGCACGCGCGAGCCGATCACGCAGGAACAGCAGGGCGGCGGGTCGGGATTCCTGATTTCGTCGGACGGCTATATCGTCACCAACAATCACGTCATTTCGGGCGGCCCGCGCGGCGAGGCGGTGAACGAGGTGACCGTTACCCTCACCAACCAGCGCGAATATAAGGCGAAGATCGTCGGCCGCGATGTTGCATCCGACCTTGCGCTGCTCAAGATCGACGCGACCGGCATGCCGTTCGTCAAATTCGCCGACGGCGGGACGGCGCGCGTCGGTGACTGGGTGGTCGCGATCGGCAATCCGCTTGGCCTCGGTTCGACGGTGACCGCAGGCATCGTCTCGGCGTTGCAGCGCAGCATCGGGCAAACGGGACCCTATGACCGCTATATCCAGACCGATACCGCGATCAACCGCGGCAATTCGGGCGGCCCGCTGTTCGACCTCGAGGGCAATGTCGTCGGCATCAACAATATGCTGATCTCGCCCGTCGGTGCCAACATCGGCGTCAATTTCGCCATCCCCGCCGAAGCGGCGATCCCGGTGATCGAGGCGCTGCGCGCAGGCGAAGCGCCGCAGCGCGGCTATCTGGGCATCGGTATCGCGCCGGTGACCGAGGATCTGGCCGCGGCGCTCGGGCTGGCCAAGGATCGCGGCGAGTTCGTCCAGCGCATCGAACCCGGCGAACCGGGCGAGAAAGCGGGGCTGAAGCGCGGCGACGTCGTGCTGAAGGTCAATGGCAAGGACGTGACGCCGCAGCAGACGCTGTCGTACATCGTCGCCAACACCAAGCCGGGCACGCGCATCCCGCTCGAAGTCATACGCGACGGACGGACAATGACGTTGAATGCCGTCGTCGGCACACGGCCGCCCGAAGACCAACTCGCGGGGGACAATTTCGATCCCGAAGAAGAACAGACGATGCCCGAAGATCCGTCGGGCGCGGCGGACGAGGCGATCCAGAACAGTCTGGGCATGGCCGTGCAGCCGCTGACCCCGGCGATCGCGCGCGCCGTCGGCATCGACGCCGACAGCAAGGGGCTGGTGATCGGTGCCGTGTCGGGCAGCAGCGACGCGGGCCGCAAGGGGCTGCGCCGCGGCGACGCGATCCTCAGCGCCAACCGCACGCCGGTCACCTCGGCAGAGGCGCTGGCAAAGGTCGTCGCCGATGCAAAGAACGCGGGCCGCGACGCGGTGCTGCTGGAAATCCTGCGCCGCGGCGGGCCGTCGGCCTTCATCGCGATCCGCATCAAATAATCGCGCCGAGCGCGCGAAACGGGACAAGGGGCGCTGTCATCGCAGCGCCCCTTTTTCTTTGCGCCGACGCGCGAATGTTCCTACTATGTTCGCATTATCGAGTCGGGAGAATGGCAATGATCGGATATGTGACGCTGGGAACGAATGATCTGGCGCGCGCGGCGGGGTTTTACGACGCCATCGCCGCCGAGCTGAATACGCCGCGGATGATGGAATATGACAGCTTCATCGCCTGGGGCAAACCCGATGGCGCGGCGGGCATCGGTCTGACCAAGCCCTTCGACGGCAATCCGCCGAGCGTCGGCAACGGCGTGATGGTGGCATTGCAAGCCAAGGACAAGGACCAGGTCCACCGCCTCTATGACATCGCGCTCGCCAACGGCGGGACGTGCGAGGGCCCTCCGGGACCGCGCGGCGAAGGATTTTACGCGGGTTATTTCCGCGATCCCGACGGCAACAAGCTCAACGCCTTTATCATGGGGTGAGTGGGCGAGGGTAAGGGGTAGCGGATTTGCCTCCTGCCTTCGCCGGGGCACGGTTATGGGGTTGGATTAAGCTGAAGCGCTGCCATTCCACTATCGTCATCCCGGCGAAGGCCGGGATCTCGCCGGTGCGGTAAATCGAGAGGGTGAGATCCTGGCCTTCGCCGGGATGACGTTTCAATCGAAAAACGATTAGCGGCTAAAGCAGATCGAGACTGCCCAGCGCGAGCGCCTGGCGCGCGGGGCGTTCGGCCATCAGCGCGAACATTTCGTCGCCGCGCGGCGTGCGCTCGACGCTCATCGAGGCGAAGACCGCCATGAAATAGCCGCTGAGCGCGCCGACGCGATAGTCGGCCCATAACGTATCAGGATCGGGCGCTATCCCGCGCCCGCGAAGCGCGGCGATCCACTGGTCGAACGCCGGCCGGTCGGCGGCGGCGCGATCGGCCGGATCGGCGATGCTGGTGCCGACCAGATAGGCCAGGTCGGTCGCGCCGCTGCCGCGCCCCAGCGTCTGCCAGTCGACGAGCCAGCAGGCGTCGCCGCCGGGGGCGAACAGGATATTGTCGATGCGCAGGTCGCCGTGGACGATCGTGCGTGCCGCCGGTTCGCGCGCGAGATAGCGGTCGAGCCGTTGGGCGATGCCGGCGCCGAGGTCCAGTACCTCGGGCGCCAGCCGCGCCGCGTAGCGTTCGCGAAATCCCGCATAAAGCTGCGGAAAAAGCGCGCGCACGACGTCGCCATTGTCGCGCGCGAGCCACGGCAGCGTGCCCAGCCGCGGATCGTTCCAGAGCAGCGCGTGCAGCGCCGCCGCCGCGTCGATGCAGGGGCCGAGTCCGGCGGCGCCGATACCCGCGAGCTGGTCGCCCTGCCGCGCAGGGGCAAGGTCGGCGAGGATCAGGATGAAATCGACCTCGTCGCCCGCAATTTCGGCATGATGGCACTGCGGCGCCGCGACGCCGCTCCCCGCCGCCAGTTCGCGATACCAGCTCACTTCCTTGACATAGGTGCCGGTCAGCCGCGCGATATGGCGGCTCGCTTCGTCATGGCTCGGGCATTTGGCGATCACGCTTGCCGGGCCATCGGCGCCGGCTGCCCAGTCGAGCGTCAGGCGGAAGCTGTCGCACATCTGCCCCGTGCCGACCTTGGCCGCGGTAAAGCCCCGGAGCTGGCCGGGATGCCCCAGCACCGCGCCGAGCCAGTCAGGCGCCATTGCTCCCGGCGCGGTCGGAAAGCTCAAGGGGCGGGGTCCATCAGTCCCGACAGGCCCGTCGGCGCGTGCGGCCCGACGAACAATTGTTCGAGGACGCCGGTGCCGCGGTGGACGGTGCCGCCATCGGTCAGTTCGGCGGTCACAAGCGCCTGAATATGCATCGCGAGGGGGTTGGCCCAGCCGCGCTCCTCGGCACTCAGCGCATCGTGCGCCACCGCCAGGTCCGGTCCATGATCGAGCCCGTGCCCCCAGACGGGGTGGGTATAGCCGAGCCCGCTCATCGCAAAGACGGGGCCGGTCGGGGTCAGCGCCAGCCGTCGCTCGCCGCCGAGGTCGGCGGACAGGCTGGCGATGCGGCGTGTTCCCGGTTGCCAGGTGACGGCAAAGCCCGCGTCGTCGAAATGATTTTCGGTGCCCTTGTCGGTCACGATCGCCGCGCGGCGGTTCCACGGCGCGCCCGCGGCATCGTCGTTGCTGTGGAAGAATAACGAGCGATCGGCAAAATTGCACGGCGTCCACAGCCAGAAGAATTGCGCGAAATTGCCTTCGGGTGGAGGCTGCGGTTCGCTCGCCCCGACCGGACGGATGCCCCAGCTGCGGTCGCGCGTGCCCGTCCAGCCATCGGCGACGTCGATCCGCTGGCCGCCGACCGACAGCCAGCCCGACCAGCGGCCGCTCTGCGTCATGCGCGTATAGTCCATGAACAGGCGCGTGCCGTTGCGGCGCGTGAAGCGCGGTTCCTCGATCGGGAAATGGCGCCCGGCGAAGCGCAGCCGACCCACGAGGGGGCCATCGTTCGGCGCAATGTCCAGCGTCACGGTTTCGAGCGGCACGTCGATCGTGATCGCAATCGGCCCGACCGACAGGTCGAGCCTTTCGCCGCCCGACCGCCGACTGGCGCGCAGATTATGCTGCACCCCGTCGACGACGACGCAAAAGCTGGCATCGACAATGCCGAGCTGCGGATAAAAGCCCATCGCCGCGGCGAAAAAAACCGACCCGTCGGGCGCATAGCCGTTGAAGAAATAGCGGTCGTAAAAATTGCGGTCGGTGCCCGCGAATGCGATCGGCTCGGCACTCTGGTGCAGCGGGAAATCATCGCCCTTGGTCAGCATAGCCCTCATCCCGTTTTTTGTTGCAACCTAACGGGATGGACGGCCGCGTCAATGCACCGGCGGATCGACGGGCGGGACGGCGTGGACGGGCGCGACAGGCTCGCCGGGATCGCGCGGCGGCAGCGCGTCGGGTGGGATGTCGGCGATCTGCATGTCGTGGGTCGGCACGTCGGCCAAATTGCGCACGCGCACCGACAGCGTGCGGCCCTCGACATGCAAGTCGTTGAAGCTTGGCGGGGTCGAGCGGATGCGCTGCGACAGCGTTCCGGCGCCGATCATGCGGATCGGCCCGCCCGCGGTCTGCTTGTTGAGGTCGAAGGCATCGTGGACATGGCCGGTGAGCACTGCCGCGACGCCGCGCTTCGCCAAGGCCGCCAGCGCGCGCTCGCCGCCGCGGGTCAGCGCGCGGCCTTTCGTGCCCGCCTCGACCAACGGATGATGCGCGGTAACGAGCGCCATCGTGCCCGGCGGCAGCGCGTCGATGGCGGCGAGCGTGCGGTTCAGCGCCTTGTCGGTCACCCATCCTTTCGACCAGTCGAGCCGCCACTGCGCGCGCGCGGTGGTCTTGAGCGGCACGATCGCGAGGTCCGGCAGGTCGATCTCGCGCGCGACGAGCCGTGCGATGCGGCGGATGCGGCGATAGGGATAGAAGAAGCGCGCGATCGGATTGAAATAGGGCAGGTCGTGATTGCCGACCTCGACTGTCACCGGCACGTCGAGCGTTTCGATCCAGTCGCACGCCGCGGCGAATTCATGGGCGCGCGCGCGCATCGTGAGGTCGCCGGTGATGAGGACCGCGTCGGGGCGCTCGGCGCGCACGCAATCGGTAAACCAGTCGAGCGCCGCCGGGTCTTCGAGCCCGAAATGCAGGTCGCTGATATGGAAGAGCCGCGTCATGCCGTCGCGACGAAATCGACCGCGCTCGTGCCGAGCGCAAAGCGCGCGGGCGATTCCGTTTCCTTAAGCTCGCCATCATATTCGAGGCCGATCGGCGCTTCGCCTTCGAGGATGATCATGTCGCCCGTCGCAATCGCCTCGGTCGGCCCGTCGCGAAAATCGCCGCCGAGCCACGCGAGGCCGTGGCGCAGCACATCGGCCGATCCCTCGGCCACGATGCCGTCGGCGCGGAGGCCGTGCGGGGTGGGGGTCAGGATGATCGCGGGCCAGTCCCGATCCTGCCCGGCGATCCGCACGCCGGGGGCGTTCATCATCGCGTCGAGCGCCTCGGGCGCCGAGCGGCTCGCCTCGATCAGCCCGTCCTGCCGCATCGTTTCGCGCACTTCGGCCCAGCGGGTCGCGGGGCCCGCGATGATGGTGATGAAGGCCTCGCCGTCCTTCGACCGGATCATCGGAATCGGGGCGCGGCGCCCCTTTCCTCGCAGCGCGTCGGCCAATATGTCGGGCGCGTCGCGGTCGCCATGGAGCGACTTCGACAGAAGGTTGAGCGTGCCGCCGGGCAGCGGCAGGATCGCGCCGCCCCACCCCGCCGCACCGCGCGCCGCCGTGTTGATCGTGCCGTCGCCGGTCCAGACGATCAAAAGGTCGATCTCGCGCCGGGAAAGCGCGTCGGCGTCGGGGATCGCATCATCGGGCAGCGCAAAGGTCGCGGCGAGCGGCGCGCCCTGTTCACGGCATGCCGCCTCGATTGCTTCGAGAACGGCCTCGTCGTGGCTGCCGCTCTGGCTGTTGCAGACAAGGGCGGGGCGGGAAAAGGGGCTGGTCATTGCTTTCTTCTACGCGCGAGCGGAAAAAAGGTCGCGTGCCGATCCCTTGTTACGCGCCGCGCGGCCCTGTAGGGCGCGGCGGGATGGCGGCGCGGCTTTTCAAGGGACGGCGATTGATCAAGATCCTCTTCGTGGTGTTGCTGCTCGTGCTGCTGTTCGGCGGCGGGGCCAAGATGATCGCCGCGGGCGGTGCGAAGTCGCTCAACATGGCCGACCGGCTGCTGGGCCAAGGCGACGGCGCCCGATTGCTTATTGCCGACCAGCCCTATGGCCGCGGGCCGCGCCAGTCGCTCGACATCTGGGTGCCCGACAGCCTGCGCGAAGGCGACCGGCTGCCCGTCGTGGTCTTTTTTTATGGCGGCGGCTGGAACAGCGGCGAGCGCGGCCATTATGGTTTCGCGGGACGCGCGCTCGCGCGGCAGGGCTTTGTCGTCGTCATCCCCGATTACCGGCTGGTGCCGAAGGCGCATTGGCCCGATTATCTGGAGGACAGCGCCGCGGCGGTCGCGTGGACGCACGAACATATCGGGGAGCTCGGCGGCGATCCCGACCGCATCGCGCTGATCGGGCATTCGGCGGGCGCCTATAATGCCGCGATGCTCGCGCTCGACCCGCAATGGTTACGCGCCGCGAAGAGCGATCCGTCGATTGTCCGCGGCGTCGCGGGGCTGGCCGGGCCTTATGATTTCCTGCCGCTCGAAAAGGGCGGCCGCGCCGAAAAGGCGATGGGCAAGGTTCGGCCGATCGAGCGGACGCAACCGATCCACTTTGCGCGCGGCGACGCGCCGCCGCTGTGGCTTGCGAGCGGCGATGAGGATGCGGTGGTGCGCCCGCGCAACAGCCAGAACCTCGCCGCCGCGATCGAGCGCGCGGGCGGGTCGGCGACGCTGCGCATCTATCCGGGCGTCGGGCACACGGGGATCGTCATGGCGCTCGCCGCGCCCTTTCGCAGCCGCGGGCCGGTGCTCGACGAAGCGAGCGACTTCCTGCGCGGCGTGACGGCGCGCCGTATCGCGCCGGTGGACGCGGCGCAATGACGGCGCCGATCGCGGCGATCGTCCTCGCGGGCAGCCGTCCCGGCCCCGACCCGCTGCTTGCCGGCACGGGGGTATCGACCAAGGCGCTGCTCCCTGTCGCGGGGCAGGCGATGCTCGTCCATGTCGCGAGCGCGCTGCGCGCCGCGCCCGAGGTCGGGGCGATCACCATTTTGGCGCAGGACAGCGCCGCGCTCGCCGCCGAGCCCGGCCTCGCGGGCATCGCCGACCTGCACTTTGCGGACTCGGGACAGGGGATCAGCAGCTCGCTCGCCGCCGCGCTACCGCCCGGCGACGATCTGCTGCTCGTCACCACCGCCGACAATGTGCTGCTCACCCCGGCGATGATCGCCGAATTTCTGCGCGGCGCGGCGGACAGCGACGTCGCGGTCGCGATGGTCGAGCGCGAGGTGCTGCTTGCGCGTTATCCCGAATCGCGGCGGACCTGGCTGAAATTCCGCGGCGGCTGGTGGTCGGGGGCGAACCTGTTTCGCTTGCGCGGACGGCGGGTGCTGCCTTTGCTCGACTTCTGGGGGCGGATCGAGCGCGACCGCAAGAAGGGGCTGAAGATTGTCGCGGCGTTCGGGCCGTGGCTGCTCATCGGCGCGCTATTGCGCCTCTTCACCATCCAGCAGGGCATCGCGCGGGCGGGCCTGCGCTTTGGCCTTGCGGCAAAGGTCGTGCCGATGACCGAGCCCGAGGCGTGCATCGACGCCGACAAGCCCGCCGACATCGTCCTGATCGAAGCGATATTTGCCGCGCGGAGCGAAGCGGCTATAGGGCGGCGGCCATGACCATCACCAAAGCCATCATCCTGTCGGCCGGACAGGGCTCGCGCCTGTTGCCGCTGACGCGCGACATCCCCAAATGCCTGATCGAACTGGGCGGCCGCAGCCTCATCAGCTGGCAGGTCGCGGCGCTGGTCGCGAACGGGATCAAGGACATCGTCGTCGTCACGGGGTTCCGTACCGAGCGCGTCGAGGACCATGCGCTCCAGCTCTACCGCGACACCGGCGCGCGCATCCGCACCTTGTTCAATCCTTTCTTCCAGGTCGCCGACAATCTGGGCACCTGCTGGATTGCGCGCGAGGAGATGGACCGCGATTTCATCATTCTGAACGGCGACACGATCGTTTCGGACGAGATCGTAGCAAAGCTGATCGAGGGCGCGAACGAGCCGATCACCGTGACCGTTGATGTCAAAGCCGACTATGACGACGACGATATGAAGGTGAACCGCGATGCCGAGGGGCGGCTGCATCAGATCGGCAAGCGGCTGCTGCCCCCCGACACCAACGCCGAATCGATCGGGATGCTCGCCTTTACCGGCGACGGCCCGTCGATCTTTCGCAACCAGGTCGACCAGATGATGCGCACCCCCGACGGGGTCGAACGCTGGTATCTGCGCGCGATCGACATCATCGCCAAGGGCAACCGCGTCGGCACTGTGTCGATCGAAGGGCTCGAATGGCAGGAAGTCGACTTCCCGCAGGATGTCGAGGCCGCCGAGGCGCTCACCGCCAAATGGGCCGCCGAAGGCCGCTACGCGAAATAGGGTTTGAGCCAGTCGGTGAGCGCGGCGATCTGTGCGTCGTCGAGCTTCACCGCTTGGCCCAGGTCGGGCTGTCCCGGCCAGCCCGCATCGGCGACCGACAATCCCGCGCCGCTGCGTTCGCCGTCATAGCGCGGCAGGACATGGAAATGGACGTGCGGGTCGACCATCATCAGCATCAGATAGTTGATCTTGGCATAGCCGACGGCCCGCGTCAGCGCCGCCTCGATTGCCGCAGTGACGGTCTTGAGCTCGGCGTGCGCTTTGGCGGGAAGCTCGCCGAACGCCGTGGCGTCCGATTTTGCCGCCAGCACCAGCGCGCCGAGCACCGGCTGCGCGGGGCGCAGCAGCACGACCCAATGATCATAGTCGGCAATCAGCGTCGCCGGATGCCCGAATTTGGCGATGGTGTCGTTCATGCCTCTTCCATCCAGCTGACGATCGGTTTGCCCGCGCGCCGCGCGGCATAGGCCTGCATCAGCTGCACGGCATGGACGAGCAGCGAAATGACCGTCCACCATGCCACCGCGATCAGGCCGATGTCGGGGCGCCCGGCGAGGGTGGCGAAGAACAGGATCGCGAAATTGGGGTTGCGCCGCGCGGTGATCAGGCGGAACTGGCTGTCGAACCGGCGCCAGACATGGACGTCCATGCCGAAATCCTTGATGAACATCCCCTCGATCACGCGCTGGAGCACATAGCCCGCGACCACCGCAATCATCACCAGCAGGAACGTCTGATCGGGCAGCGCAAGGCCCCAGGCGCCGAGCCCGACGCCCCAGAAATACCACCAGAAGGGCGGGTGAATGAGGTCGACGCCATGGTCGGCGACATTGCCCCATTTCGACGAAGTGATGGTGCAGCGCGCGAGCTTTCCATCGACCGTGTCGAGCACCATGAAGATGAAAGCCGCGAGCATCCCGGTCCAATAATGGCCATAAGCGAAGAGCCAGGTCGCATAGATGCACAGCGCCGCGCCGATCGCGGTGACCATGTTCGGCGTCATGCCGATGCTCGCCGCGCCGCGCGTCAGCCACAGCGCGAGTTCGGGCCACAGATATTTGGTGAGCGCGTCGGTGACGCCCTTATAGGCACCGAAATAGCTTTTCCGTTCGATCGCGCGCCGCGTTTCGGGGGTCAGCGGCTGGATGAAGGGGCAGTCGAGCTTGCGCAACTGACGGTTATAGATTTGCGGATTGTCGCGATAGTCGATGATCGACAGCGCGTCACGGTTGGCCGCAATGTCGCCCGGCGTCATGCCGCCGACGAGGTGCGCCATCACCAGCGCGTCGCCGTCCATCACCACCGTGCCGGGAAGCGCGACGACATGACGCAGCCACACGGGATCGAAGACATAGGCAAGATTGACGTAAAGGCGGGCGCCCGATGCACCCGGTGTGCCGGGCAACCCCTCGGCGCGCGCCAGACGGCGCAGGCGCTCGGCATTGGTCATGCCCCAGATCGGGGTCGGATTGTCGCCGATCGGCGTCAGCGCGGGCAGGGGATGGGCGTCTGTCATCCGCCGCTCTTATCCTGCCCGGCGTCCTTTGCAAGGAAGCGCAGGATCGCCTCGGCGCCGCGCGCCGCCGCGCCCGCGGGGTCGCCGCCGATCGATTCGGCGAGCCGCTCGCGCTGGGCATCGACGTAGCAGGCGTGGCGGACGGGAGCGGCGTCGAGTGCCGCGGGCAGTTGCGTAAGGTCATCGATGACGTCGCCGAGCGTCCAGAAGAGATAGTCGGGATCGTCCGCCCAATCGACATGATGGGCGTTGAGGAAGACGCACGGCCGCGGCGTGGCGAGAAATTCGTAAACCTGGCTGCTGACGTCGCCCAGATAGAGGTCGGCGCCGCTGGTATAGCTCATGTCGAACAGGCGTTCGGAGCCAAGGTCGATGTGGATTTTGCCTGGCACGGCGAGCCGCTCGACCTCGGTGCGTTCGGCGTCGCACGCTTCGGCGAACAGGCGGACGTGCGGCGCGACGATCAGATTGTAGCGATCCTGCGCGGCGAACCAGTCGATGATCCCGCGTCCGAACTGATCCCACGACGACAGATCGCGCCGGAAATGCGGGGCATAGAGGATTGTCGGCCGTTGGTTATCGAAGATGGGCGCACGCGACTTTTGCAGGCGGCGCATCAGGTCGAGCTTCACATAGCCGGTGACCGCATAATGGCCGGGGCGGATCGTTCGCGCCGCCAGCAGACGCTGTTTGCTCTTTTCCCCCGCCACCAGCACGAAATGGAAATGCCGATCGCGCGGGTCGAGCATGATCGCGCGGTCGCCCGCGCCGTGCGGCGTGAAGATAAGGCGCGTCCGGCGCGGCAGGAAATGGCGGATCGTCGTCGTCGTCCGTTCGGGGACGATGATCGCGTCGAACCGGCGGAGGAAGGGCAGCGCGTCGAGCAGGATCGGCAGGCGCGGATTGCGGAACAGGCCGCGCGCGCGAAGCCAGCGCGCGATGCCCTTTTGCCCGAGCAGCGTGATCTTCGGCGCAAAGCCCGGATAGGCGAGCATGACCTGCTCCGTGACGGGCAGGTGGTCGGCGCTCGCCACCGCGACCTCGACCGCCTGACCTTGCGCGGCCATTTCGGCGGCAATGGGCAGCGCGTGAAACAGATGGTGCGGCTCGCCGATGAAGAGGAACAGGATGCGCATCATCGTGCCCCGGCCGATGGTCCCGCGGCGGCATCCTCGAAATTGGCGACCTGCCAGCCATGTTTGGCGGCGAGCCGCGCATATTTGTCGCCGCGCCCGACGAGCCACGCCTCGCGGGCGAGCGCAAAGGTCGGCGCGTCGCTGATATGGTCCGAATAGGCGCGGATATGGGCGCCCTCGCTTTGATTGGTGGCGAGCCATTCGGCGACGCGCCGGGCCTTTTCCGCGCCGTAGCAATTGGGGCCGTCGAGCGCGGGCAACCAGTTGCCGGCCGCGTCGCGGCGATGGCGCGAGGCAATGACGGCGTCGAAACCCAGCGCGTCGGCGATCGCGTGCGCGTAAAATTCAGGCGCCGCGGTCGCCATGAGCAGCCGGAAGCCTTCGGAGTGGTCGCGTGCGATGCACGCGGCGGCGCCCGGCGGCACGTCGCGCGGCACGCGCCACGCGGCGAACCGCGCGGCGAGCCGCTCGGCGCGCGCCTGCGCGATGCTGGAGCCGAGCATGAGGCGGATCGCCGCAGGCTTGAACCGGTCGCGGCCATAAAGGCCGAGTGCATAGCCGATCATCAGCGCCGCGAGCGCAGGGAGCAGCAGCAGCCGCCACGGTGTGTCGCGCCATGCCGCCCACAGCAGGAACAGGGTGAAGGTCGGCGTCCGCAGCACGGTGCGGTCGAGGTCATAGACGGCGACGCGGATGGGAGTGTCGGTCATCGGTCGGCGGGTCCGATCAGGCGGAGGTGGCGCGCGGTCTTGCCAAGCGAGGCGCGGTCGGCGAGCGGCAGCGCAAAGCGCAGTGCGAGCCAGATCGCCGCGGCGGCGATGAGGAGGAGCAACGGCAGCGCGACCGGATCGGGCAACAGGTCGGCGAGCATCGCGGCAATCCCGGCGACGATCGTGATGCCGATCCCGCGCAGCGCCACCGCCGGGAATTGCGCATCGAAGGGATGCAGCCGCTCGACCGCGGCGAGTTGCAGCGTCGGGATCGCGGCCATCACGACCAGCCCGATCGCGGTCGCCAGCGTCACGCCGGTCAGCGGATCGATATGGCCGACCATCAGCCACCCCGCGGCGACGGCGACGGCGACGCCAATGACGCTCGCGGTGAGCTGGTGGCGAAAGGCGGCGACGACCTGCAGCACCGGCGCCGAAATGCCGAGCACCGCCTCGGCCGCGCGCGCGAAGAGCAGGATGACCAGCGCCGCCTGCGCCGCCTGCGCCTGATCGCCGAACAGGCTGAGCAGCGACGCGCTGCCCGCGGCGAGCACCGCGGCGAGCGGCAGCGCGATCGCCGCGATCAGCCGCGTTGCATAGGCATAGATGTCGGCAACCTGCCGCCGGTCGCTGCGCTCGGCGCTCGCGGCGAGCGGCGCCATCACATAGGTGAAGGCGATGCGCACAAGCTGAACGACGCTCGACAATTTGCGCGCGATGGTGAAAAGGCCCGCCGCCGCGGCGCCCGCCGCGCCGGGGAGCAGCATGTTGAGGATGAGCGCGGGCGCGTCGCCGAACAGCCGGGTGATGATGTTCGAGGGCAGGATCGACAGACCCGCCCAAAAAGTGTCGCGCGACGTCTGGCTGGCCCAGGGACCGCGCAGCAGATCGGTAAAGCTATATTGCCGTGCGAGCAGGCGGACCGACAGCGCGGCGGTGATCGCGAGCGAGAAGAGGTGCGCGATGAACAGCCCCTTGAGGCCGAGGCCGCCGGCAAAGAACAGGCCCGCGAATACCAGCCGCAGCAATTGTTCCCACACGATCCGCAAACGGATTTCGGCGCCGAATACCATGCGTGCGCGCAGCGCCGAGGTCGCGATTTCGACAAAGGCCCAGAGCGGCAGCGCCCAGACGAAGATCTTGATCGCCGGAATGACAAGCTCGCGGTCCTTTGCCGCGACATTAAGGAAGGGACCCAGATCGGCGGCGAACATCGAAATCAGCGCGGCGACGAGGATGCAGGGGCCAACGCCGAAGATCATCGCCGTGCGCAGCGCCGCCGCCGCCTCGGCATCGCTCGCCGATTGCGGGACGGTGCGCTGCATCGCGCTGGTCATGCCGAGGTCGAAGATATTTTCGATCAGGTTCACGGCGGCCCACAGCACCGCGTAAAGGCCATAGCCCGCAAGGCCGAACATCAGGACATAGAGCGGCTGCGCGACGATCTCAACCACCGCGCCAAGGCGCGCGAGCACCGTCGTGCCGAGCCCGCGCGCGACGCTGCGGCTGGTGACGGCAGGGTGATCGGCGTCTTCGCTCATCGTAGCCGCACCTAGCGTTAGTTGGCGAGTGAATAAAGCGATCTTCCCTCCCCCTTCATGGGGGAGGCAGCGAGACTTGCCGGCTTGCCGGCTAGTCGCAGCGGCGGGGGTGCGGTCCCGGTCTGAAGCGATGGCGCAAGGACGCACCATCACCCCCATCCAACTTCGCCTAATCGCTTTGCGATAAGGCTGCGTATCCTTCCCCCATCAAGGGGGAAGGCATTTCGCGTCATCACCCCCTTGTCGGCGTCGCCAATCGGGTCTAGTCGATCCCGCGACTGCATCATTGGAGCCCGACATGGCCGAATTCCGCCTGCCCAAGAACAGCCGCCCGCAAAAGGGCGGCAAGGTCCACACGGCCGAAGGCGCGACGAACGTCAAAAAATTCAAAGTCTATCGCTACGACCCCGACAAGGGGCAGAACCCGCATTTCGACACGTTCGAGATCGACACCGACACATGCGGCCCGATGGTGCTCGACGCGCTGATCAAGATGAAGAGCGAGCAGGATTCGACGCTGACCTTCCGCCGCTCGTGCCGCGAGGGCATCTGCGGCAGCTGTTCGATGAACATGAACGGCAAGAACGGCCTCGCCTGCACCACCGCGATCAAGGATCTGAAGGGCGACATCACGATCACGCCCCTCCCCGCGATGGACGTCATCAAGGATCTGGTCCCCGACTTCACCCATTTCTACGCCCAATATGCGTCGATCGAACCCTGGCTGAAGACCAAGACGACGACGCCGAGCGGCAAGGAACGGCTGCAATCGCCCGCCGAACGCGAAAAGCTCGACGGCCTGTACGAGTGCATCCTGTGCGCCTGCTGCTCGACGAGCTGCCCGAGCTATTGGTGGAACAGCGACAAGTTCCTTGGCCCTGCGATCCTGCTTCAGGCGTATCGCTGGCTCGCCGACAGCCGCGACGAGATGACGGGCGAGCGGCTCGACGAGCTCGAAGATCCCTTCCGCCTCTATCGCTGCCACACGATCATGAACTGCGCCAATGCGTGCCCCAAGGGGCTGAGCCCCGCGCGCGCGATCGCCGAGATCAAGAAGCTCGAGGCCGAGCGGCAAGTGTGAACGACGGCATCGAGGAACCGAAGCGCCGCGACCATTTCAGCGCCGAGGAACTGGAGGGCGGCTGGGTCAGCTGGGATCTGAAAGACCCGACGCGCTTCAACGCTTTCATCGAGCCGCTGACGGTGCGCGCCGAACCGCCGACGGCGGATGGGCGCCCCTGCGCGCGGGTGCGCATGATCCCCGAGCGCAAGCACAGCAATTTGGGCGACAATGTCCATGGCGCGGTGACGCTGGCGCTCGTCGACATTGCGCTGTTCGCGGCGTCGCACCAGTTCGGGTCGCTCAATGCCGGCCATTCGGTGACGCTCGACCTGTCGACGCAGTTCGTCGGCGCGGGGCGCGTGGGTGAGCCATTGGATGCGGTCGTCGAGCTGGTGCGCGAGACGGGGCGGCTGATCTTCCTGCGCGGGCTGGTCGTGCAGGGCGCGGATGACAGCCATATCGTGCTGAGTTTCGCCGGGACGATCCGCAAGGCCAGCGCGCGGTGACCAGCGTCCTTGCGGCGTATGATGCGCTCGTCGCGGCGGGCGAGCTGCGCCCCGACCCCGAACAACGCGCCGCTGCCGTGCGGCTCGATCATTTGCAGGCGGAGCTGGAGGCGGTGCCCAAGCGCGGCAGCCTGCTCTGGCGCCTCGCGGGCCGCAAGCCCGAGGCGCTGCGCGGCGTCTATCTGTGGGGCGCGGTCGGGCGCGGCAAGTCGATGCTGATGGATCTATTCTACGACCAGCTCGCGATCGAGCGGAAAAAGCGCGTCCATTTCCACGCCTTCATGCTCGACGTCCATGCCCGCATGCGCGAGGTGAGGAAAAGCGAGAGCGGCGACCCCATCCCGTTGGTTGCCGAGGCGTTGGCCGAGAATGTCCGCTGTCTCGCCTTCGACGAGATGGTCGTGAACAACAGTGCCGACGCGATGATCCTCTCGCGCCTGTTCACCGCGCTGATCGATCGCGGCGTCACGATGGTCGCGACGTCGAACCGGCCGCCCAAGGATCTCTACAAGGACGGGCTCAACCGCGAGCATTTTTTGCCTTTCATCGCGCTCGTCGAGGGCCGGCTCGACGTGATGGGGCTGAACGGCCCGACCGATTACCGCCGCGACCGGCTTGGCGATGGGGCGCGCTGGTTCGTCCCCGCCGATGATGCGGCGAGCGCGGCGTTGTCCGCCGCCTTCTTCCGCCTTACCGACTATCCGCCCGAGGACCGCGCGCATGTTCCGTCGCTCGACCTCGATGTCGGCGGTGGGCGAACGCTGCATGTTCCGAAGGCGCTGAAGGGTGTCGCGGTCTTTTCGTTCAAGCGCCTGTGCGGCGAGGCGCGCGGCGCTGCCGATTATCTCGCGGTCGCGCGGCATTTCCACGCGGTGATCATCGTCGGCATTCCGCGCATGGGGCCGGAGAATCGCAACGAGGCGGCGCGCTTCGTCACGCTGATCGACGCGCTTTACGAATATAAGGTCAAGCTGCTCGCGAGCGCGGCGGCGATGCCCGACCAGCTTTATGTCGCGGGCGACGGCGCGTTCGAATTCGAGCGCACGGCGAGCCGCCTCGCCGAAATGCAGTCCGATGACTATCTTGCCTTAGGCCATGGCCAAGAGGATGCCCCCGGCAATCTTCCCCCAGCGTGACGTGTTGGCGGTGACATAGGCGAGGCTGCGGACGTAGCGTACCTCGTGGGCGAGATGCCCTGCCGCCTGTTCGGCGGTGCGGCGCAATGTCCGCAGCGGTCGCGGTTCGGGCATCCCGATCGGCCCCGGGCGGGCGGGCGGCGGGGGCAGGTCGGCGAAACCGCCGTTGGTCACGCGCGGGTCGGCGGCGATCGCCTGGCACAGCGCCTCCATGCGCGCGATCGCCAGCCGGTTGGGGACCGCGCGGTCGCGGCTCAAAAGCTCGAAACTGTGGCTGAAAGCGGAGAATTGGATCGCGCCGCTGTCGGCCGCATGACCCAGCGCGTCGCGCATTTCTTCCTCGGACATGGCGCACAGCTGCGCCGGGCGAAAGCTGTCGGCGCGGTCCATCAGCCCGCTGACCGGCACTTCGCACACGCCGCGGTGCATCCGCATCCCGATATTGGTGCGGTCGAGCGCGATGTCGCAGCCATGGCCCACATAGGCGCCGTTGAAACTGCTGTCATAGGCGAAACCCAGCGCGGCGAGGGCGCGCAGCGTGTCGTCATTGGCGCCGAAATTGCCCGCGCGAAACGCAACCGGGTCGGGCGCGCCGGCGCGTACCAACATGTCGGCCGCCAGCCCGATCAGCTTTTTCTGCGCGCCGAGCGGGAAGTCGCCGATGTTGCGCCCGGTCAGCCGCCCGACCGGGTTGAACCGCGCGAAGGCGAGCCATTCGGTGTGGATGTGGAGCTGCACCTCGTGCCCGCGCGCGACGATGGGCGCCACGATGTCGCGGACGATCGACGGCCCGTGGACGAGCGCGGGCATCGGATCGACGAAAAACACGCCCTTGAGGCCGTATCTTTCGAGCAAGTCCATCTGGAAACGGATGCCGAAATCGCCCTCGCGGCAGCGGCCGAGGATCGAGCTTTCGAAATTGGCGCGCGCGTCCTGGCCCCGTTGATAGAGGCCTGCCGACAATTCGGTGTCAAAGCTGATGATCGCGCGCGTCACCCATCGCGCGTAACAAAGCGGGGATAAGGGAGGGTTAATCGGTGGCTACGGCCCGATGCGCCCGAACGGGACATCGCGCCGGAATAACCGCCCGCCGCGCCAATAAAAGATATTGCGAACTATTAGCATAAAAAGCCGGAAAATCGCGCTTTTCGCGGTTGTTTCGTTAACGGAATCGGCGTAGGGGCGTCGCAGTCTTGAGACCGGAACCGGAGCTTTAGCCCGTGCTCCTGCCGGTCTGTGAACCAATTGCCGGGCTTGCCAGGAAGGGAGTGCCGCGCGCCATGGGACGCAAGAAGATCGCATTGATCGGAGCCGGGAATATCGGCGGGACGCTGGCGCTGCTCGCCGCGCAGAAGGAACTCGGCGACGTCGTCCTGTTCGACGTCGTCGAAGGCGTGCCGCAGGGCAAGGCGCTCGACCTGTCGCAGGTCGGCCCGATCGCGGGCTTCGACGCGAAGATCACCGGCTCGAACGACTATAAGGACATCGCCGGCGCCGACGTCATCATCGTCACCGCCGGGGTCGCGCGCAAGCCGGGGATGAGCCGCGACGACCTGCTCGGCATCAACCTCAAGGTCATGAAGGCGGTCGGCGAAGGCATCAAGGCCAACGCCCCCGACGCCTTCGTCATCTGCATCACCAATCCTTTGGACGCGATGGTGTGGGCGCTGCGCGAATTTTCGGGCCTGCCGCACAACAAGGTCGTCGGCATGGCGGGTGTGCTCGATTCGGCGCGCTTCAGCCACTTCATCGCCGACGAATTCGACGTGTCGGTGAAGGATGTGAACACCTTCGTCCTCGGCGGCCATGGCGACACGATGGTTCCCGTCGTCCGCTATTCGACCGTCAACGGCATCCCCGTACCCGACCTCGTCAAGATGGGCCTGTCGAGCCAGGACAAGATCGACGCGATCGTCAAGCGGACGCGCGGCGGCGGCGGCGAAATCGTCGCACTGCTCGGCACCGGGTCGGCTTTCTACGCACCGGCCGCGAGCGGTATCGCGATGGCCGAAGCCTATCTGGGCGACCAGAAGCGCATCCTGCCCTGCGCCGCCTATGTCGATGGCCAGTACGGCCTTGATGGCCTCTATGTCGGTGTGCCGGTGCTGATCGGTGCGGGCGGCGTCGAGAAAATCGTCGAGATCGAACTCGACGATGCCGACAAGGCGGGCCTGCAGGTATCGGTCGATGCGGTCAAGGAACTGCTCGACGCGTGCAAGGCGCTGGATCCCAGTCTCGGCTGATGGACCTGTTCCTGCTCCTTGGCATCCTGATCGGGGCGCCGATCCTCGTGGTCGGCGGCATCCAGTATCTGATTTTCAAGTTGGCAGGTGGTATGGCGCTTAGGGTGGTGTGCGCGATTGCGGCATCCTATTGCACCGTTGTCCTGATTTCCGCGTACGGCGCTCCGCCGCTCCTTGGAAACAAGGCTGCGTACGCCGGGGTCGCAGATGGCGTTACAGCGATACTCCTTCTGGAATGTCTCGCGATTTTGCTCTGGCCTTTGGCGCGGCGCTTTTTTGGTTTGAATATGGCCGCTGAAACGCGGCGCGCGGCTGAGGCCGAACAGACAATAGGAATTAGTAAATGAGCATCCTCATCGACAAGAATACCAAAGTCATCACGCAAGGGATGACCGGTGCCACCGGCACCTTCCACACCGAACAGGCGCTGGCTTACGGCACGCAGATGGTCGGCGGCGTGACGCCGGGCAAGGGCGGCACGACGCACATCGGCCTGCCGATGTTCAACACCGTCGACGAAGCGAAACATGCGACCGGCGCGACCGCGTCGGTCATCTATGTGCCGCCGCCGTTCGCCGCCGATTCGATCCTCGAGGCGATCGACGCCGAGATCGAGCTGATCGTCTGCATCACCGAGGGTATTCCGGTGCTCGACATGGTCAAGGTGAAGCGCGCGCTGTCGGGATCGAAGTCGCGGCTGATCGGTCCGAACTGCCCCGGCGTGCTGACCCCCGAAGAGTGCAAGATCGGCATCATGCCCGGCAACATCTTCAAAAAGGGCAGCGTCGGCGTCGTCTCGCGCTCGGGCACGCTGACCTATGAAGCGGTGTTCCAGACCTCGAACGTCGGGCTGGGTCAGACGACCGCGGTGGGCATCGGCGGCGACCCGGTCAACGGCACCAATTTCATCGACGTGCTCGAACTCTTCCTTGCCGATGAGGCCACGAAGAGCATCATCATGATCGGCGAAATCGGCGGCGATGCCGAGGAGCAGGCGGCGCAGTTCCTGATCGACGAAGCGAAGCGCGGCCGCAAGAAGCCGATGGCCGGCTTCATCGCGGGCCGCACCGCACCTCCGGGCCGCCGCATGGGCCACGCCGGCGCGATCGTGTCGGGCGGCAAGGGCGACGCCGAAAGCAAGATCGCGGCGATGGAGGCCGCGGGCATCAAGGTGTCGGCGAGCCCATCCGAACTCGGCACTACGCTGGCCGAAGTGCTGAAGGAACGCGTCTGAGCTGACGGCCCGCCGGCGCCCTTTGCCGGCGGGCCTCCGCTCCCCATATCAGTATAGCTACCCCTTCCTCCCCGTGGAAAAGCAGATGAACCTCGAACGACAAAGCTTCGACATCGACGAACCGCAGGCCGGCCCCAGCTGGGCGCCGAAGAACTGGCCGCTGATCGACAGCGACGATTTGACCGCCGCGCTCGACCCGCAGCAGATGCAGGTTGCGGTGAAGGCTGCCGCGGCGAAGGCGGGGGCGCCCTTGTCGAGTGCCGAGGTCGAACGCGCGGCGAATGATTCGATCCGCGCGATGATGCTGATCCGCACCTATCGTGTGCGCGGCCACCTCGCCGCCAATCTCGACCCGCTGGGGCTCAGCCAGCGCGAGCTGCCCGCGGACCTGACCCCCGAATATCATGGCTTTGCCGGCGCCGACCTCGATCGGCCGATCTGGCTGGGCGGCACGCTTGGCCTCGAAAAGGCGACGGTGCGCGAGATCGTTGCGATCCTGCAGGCGAACTACTGCGGCTCGGTCGGGCTGGAATATATGTATATCGCCGACATCGAGGAGCGGCAGTTCCTGCAGGAGCGGATGGAAGGCGCCGACAAGATCATCGAATTTTCGGTCGAAGGCAAACGCGCCATCCTCAACAAGGTGATCGAGGCCGAGGAATGGGAAAAATTCCTCGCGCGCAAATATGTCGGCACCAAGCGCTTCGGGCTCGACGGCGGCGAGAGCATGATCCCGGCGATGGAAGCCATCATCAAATATGGCGGCCAATATGGCGTCAAGGAAATCGTCTATGGCATGGCGCACCGCGGGCGGCTGAACATGCTCGCGAACGTCATGGCCAAGCCCTATCAGGTGATCTTCCACGAATTTTCGGGCGGCAGCGCGAACCCCGACGACGTCGGCGGCTCGGGCGACGTCAAATATCACCTCGGCACATCGACCGACCGCGAGTTCGGCGGCGCGTCGGTGCATATGTCGCTCGTCCCCAACCCCTCGCACCTCGAAGCGGTCGATCCCGTCGTGCTCGGCAAGGTGCGCGCGCAGCAGGTGGTGCGCGACGACCTGGTCAAGCATGAACAGGTGCTGCCGGTGCTGATCCACGGCGATGCCGCGTTCGCGGGGCAGGGGATCGTGTGGGAATGCCTCGGCTTCTCGGGCATTCGTGGGTATAACACCGGCGGCTGCATTCACTTCATCGTCAATAACCAGATCGGTTTTACGACGAGTCCGAAATTTGCCAGATCGTCCCCCTATCCGTCGGATGTGGCGAAGGGCGTCCAGGCGCCGATCCTGCACGTCAACGGCGACGATCCCGAAGCGGTGACCTTTGCGTGCAAGCTCGCGATCGATTTCCGCCAGCAGTTCAAGCGCGACGTGGTTATCGACATGTGGTGCTATCGCCGCTTCGGGCATAACGAAGGCGACGAGCCGTCGTTCACCCAGCCGCTGATGTACGAGCGCATCCGCAAGCATCCGCCGGTGTCGCAGCTGTGCGCCGCGAAGCTGGAGGCCGAGGGCGTGATCGACGCAGGCTGGGCCGATGCGCGCCGCGCCGAATTCGTCGCGCGGCTGGAAGGTGATTTCGAGGCGGCGAAAAGCTACAAGCCGAACAAGGCCGACTGGTTCGCCGGGCGCTGGTCGGGCCTTTATGCGCCGACCGATTCCGAAAATGCCCGCCGCAACATCGCGACGGGCGTATCCGAAAAGCTGTTCGATTCGATCGGCCGCACGCTGACGACGATCCCCGACGATGTCGAGGTGCACAAGACGCTGCGCCGCGTGATCGACGGTCGCGCCGCGATGTTCGCCGACAAGGCGGACGGCGAAGTGTTCGACTGGGCGACCGCCGAAAGCCTCGCTTTCGGAACCTTGCTCAGCGAAGGCTATCAGGTCCGCCTATCGGGTCAGGATTCGGGCCGCGGCACGTTCAGCCAGCGTCACGCGGTGTGGGTCGATCAGAAGACCGAAGAGAAATATGTGCCGCTGACGACCGTGCCGCACGGCCGGTTCGAGGTGCTCGACAGCCCGCTGTCCGAATATGGCGTGCTCGGCTTCGAATATGGCTATGCGATGGCCGATCCGAAAAGCCTCGTGCTGTGGGAAGCGCAGTTCGGCGACTTTGCCAACGGCGCGCAGATCATGATCGACCAGTTCATCGCGGCGGGCGAAGCCAAGTGGCTGCGCGCCAACGGCCTCGTGATGCTGCTTCCCCACGGTTATGAAGGGCAGGGCCCGGAGCATAGCTCGGCGCGCCTCGAACGCTTCCTGCAACTGTGCGCGGGCGACAATATCCAGGTGTGCAATATTTCGACCCCGTCGAACTATTTCCACGTCCTGCGCCGCCAGATGCTGCGTTCGTTCCGCAAGCCGCTGATCATCATGACGCCCAAGTCGCTGCTCCGCCACAAGCTGGCGGTGTCGCAACGGTCGGACTTCATCGGCGACGCGCATTTTCGCCGCATCATGTCCGATCGCACCCCGCCCGCTGACGCCGACATCAAGCGCGTCGTCCTGTGTTCGGGCAAGGTCGGGTACGACCTGATGGAGGCGCGCGATGCCGCGGGCCTGACCGACACGACGGTGATCCGTATCGAACAGCTCTATCCCTTCCCCGGCGAGGCGCTGGCCATTCGGTTGAAGCGGATGCCGAAGCTGGAGGATGTCGTCTGGGCGCAGGAAGAGCCGCGCAACAATGGCGCCTGGTTCTTCGTTAACGAACTGATTGAGGAATCGCTGGCCGAAGCCGGCAAGAAAGATATGCGTCCGCGCTATGCCGGCCGTGCGTCGGCAGCGTCGCCCGCGACCGGGCTGATGAGCCGCCACCAGACCGAACAGTCGGCGCTCGTCGCCGACGCGCTCGGCCTGTCGGTTCGCGCCGAAATCCGCCGTACGAAAAACAAAGCCTGAGCCCCAAGGAACTGCATCTGATGAGCACCGAAGTCAAAGTCCCCACGCTGGGCGAAAGCGTCACCGAAGCGACGATCGGCGAATGGCTGAAACAGCCCGGCGAAGCGGTCGCGCTCGACGAACCGATCGCCAGCCTCGAAACCGACAAGGTCGCGGTCGAAGTGCCGTCGCCCGTCGCCGGGGTGATGGGTCAGCAGGTCGTCGCTGTCGGTGAGACCGTTAATGTCGGCGCGGTGATCGCGACGATCGAAGCGGGCGGCGCGGCCGCATCGCCTGCCCCCGCGCCCACCCCCGCGAAAGCCGAAGCCGCGGCGCCGGCGCCCGCCGCCACCGCGCCCGCTGCGGGCGAAGGCGTCGATACGGTCGCGACCATGTCGCCCGCGGTGCGCCGTCTCGTGCTCGAACACGGGCTCGATCCGACGAAGATCAAGGGGACCGGCAAGGACGGCCGGCTGACCAAGGAAGATGTGCTCGCCGCGGCGAATGCGGCGCCCGAAGCCGCGCCTGCGCCTGCGCCGACCCCCGCGGCGGCGCCCGCCGCCAGCGGCGCGCCGGGCCGCCAGGAAGAGCGCGTCAAGATGACGCGCCTGCGCCAGACGATCGCCAAGCGGCTGAAGTCGGCGCAGGACACCGCGGCGATGCTGACGACCTTCAACGATGTCGACATGTCGGCGGTGATCGAGGCGCGCACCCGATATAAGGATCTGTTCGAAAAGAAGCATGGCGTTCGCCTGGGCTTCATGGGCTTCTTTACCAAGGCCGCGTGTCTGGCGCTCAAGGATATTCCGGCGGTCAACGGCCGCATCGACGGCGACGAGATCGTCTATAATAATTACATGGACATTTCGGTCGCGGTCAGCGGCCCGAGCGGGCTTGTCGTGCCGGTGATCCGCAATGCCGAAACGCTGAGCTTTGCCGACATCGAAAAGACGATCGGCGATTTCGGCAAGCGCGCCAAAGAGGGCACGCTGACCATGGACGACATGGCGGGCGGCACCTTTACCATTTCGAACGGCGGCGTCTTCGGCTCGCTGATGTCGACCCCGATCATCAACCCGCCGCAGTCGGCGGTGCTGGGCCTCCACCGCATCGAGGATCGCGCCGTGGTGGTGAACGGCGAGGTGGTGGTGCGCCCGATGATGTATCTGGCGCTGAGCTATGACCACCGCCTGGTGGACGGGCGCGAGGCGGTGACCTTCCTCAAGACGATCAAGGAAGCGATCGAGGATCCGACGCGGCTGCTGATCGACCTTTGAAAATTCCACATCCGTTCGGGCTGAGCTTGTCGAAGCCCCGTTCTTCTCTTGAGAGCGACGGATTGAGAAAAGTACGGCCCTTCGACAAGCTCAGGGCGAACGGAGAATAAAATGTCGGACTTTGACTACGACGTCCTTGTCATCGGTGCCGGTCCCGGCGGTTATGTCGCGGCGATCCGCGCGGCGCAGCTGGGGCTCAAGACCGCATGCGCCGAGGGGCGCGAGACGCTGGGTGGCACCTGCCTTAACGTCGGCTGCATCCCGTCGAAGGCGATGCTTCATGCGTCCGAATATTTCGATGCGGCGGCGAACGGTTCGATGGCGGCGATGGGCATCAAGGTGAAGCCCGAACTCGATCTCGATACGATGCACGGCCAGCGCCGCGATGCGGTTAAAGGGCTGACCGGCGGCATCGAATTCCTGTTCAAGAAGAACAAGGTCGACTGGCTGAAGGGTTATGCCCGATTCACGTCGAAGGACAGTGTCGAGGTTGATGGCAAAGCCTATCGCGCGAAGAATATCATCATCGCGACCGGGTCGTCGGTGACCCCGCTTCCGGGCGTCGAGGTCGATAACGACAAGCAGGTCATCGTCGATTCGACCGGCGCGCTCGAACTCGCCAAGGTGCCCGGCCATATGGTCGTGATCGGCGGCGGCGTGATCGGGCTGGAGCTTGGCAGCGTGTGGCGGCGCCTGGGCGCCAAGGTCACGTGCGTCGAGTTTCTCGACCAGATCCTGCCCGGCATGGACGGCGACGTTCGCAAGGAAGCGAACAAGATCTTCAAGAAGCAGGGCATCGAGTTCAAGCTCAAGACCAAGGTGATGAAGGCTGCGGTCAAGGGCAAGAAGGCGGTGCTGACGCTCGAACCCGCGGCGGGCGGTGAAGCCGAGACGCTGGAAGCCGATGTCGTGCTGGTGTCGATCGGGCGGCGGCCGAACACCGACGGCCTCGCGCTCGACAAGGCGGGGCTGACGACCAACCAGCGCGGGCAGATCGAGATCGACCATGATTTCCGCACCGCGGTCGACGGCATCTGGTCGATCGGCGATGTCGTGCCGGGGCCAATGCTCGCGCACAAGGCCGAGGACGAAGGCATCGCCTGCGCCGAGAATATCGCGGGGCAGACAGGCATCGTGAACCACGACGTCATCCCGTCGGTCGTCTATACCTGGCCCGAAATCGCCGGGGTCGGCCTGACCGAGGAACAGGCGAAGGAAAAGGGTGAGGTCAAGGTCGGCAAATTCCCGATGCTCGCCAACAGCCGCGCCAAGACCAATCATGAACCTGATGGTTTTGTGAAGGTGATCGCCGACGCCAAGACCGACCGCGTGCTCGGCGTGTGGTGCATTGCGAGCGTCGCGGGCACGATGATCGCGCAGGCGGCGCAGGCGATGGAATTCGGCGCGACGTCCGAAGACATCGCCTATACCTGCCACGCGCACCCGACGCACAGCGAGGCGATCAAGGAAGCCGCGATGGCGGTGACGGGCAAGCCGATCCACATCTGACCGGCCCAAATCCGACCGGCGGGGGAGCGGCAGCGCGTTACGATGCCATCATCGCGCGCCACCGCTCCATCGCCGCGGCGCTCCAGACCTTCTCGCGCGACGGATAAAAGTCGGCGAAAATCGACGTGTCCGTCGGCAATCCGACCCACGGCTGTTTGCTGCGCGTGAAGATGTGGACGTCGGGCGGACAGGCGGCCGGGTCGTCGAGGGTGCCGACGCGCACAAAGGACGATCGCCGCCCTGCGGTCGGGTAATGGCTCCACAGCGCGATGCGGCATTCGGGGCAACGCGCGATTTCCTGTCCTTCTCCGCTCTCCGAAGGGGTCATCACCAGCTCGACTGCCCCTTCGACATGCAGCCGGGCGCTTTCGATCAGGGCGTTGATCACAAACGCGCTTCCCGTTTCGCGCTGGCACCAGCGGCAATGACAACAATGGACGATCATCGGCTGCGTCGTCAGTTCGTAGCGAACGGCACCGCAGGTGCATCCTCCCTTCATCGCCAAGCTCCCGCTCCGTCGTCCATTGTGCGACCGTTGCGGCAGTGTTAGCGCCGTCGCTGATGGAAACCCAGTCCCTCATTCGCCTGCTCGATCTCATCGGCATCGGCGTCTTTGCGCTGTCGGGCGCGTTGATGGCGGTGCGGCTGCGGCAGACGCTCGTGACCGCGGCTTTTTTCGCGCTCGTCACGGGGGTCGGCGGGGGCAGCGTGCGCGACCTGCTGATCGGTGCGCCGGTTTTCTGGGTGCAGGATAGTGCGATCGCCGCGGTGTGCATCGCGATCGCGCTGATCGTCTGGGTCACGCCTGAACGCTGGTGGCAGGGGCAGTTGCTCGAATGGGCCGACGCGGTGGGGCTTGCCGCCTATGCCGTGTTCGGCACCGCCAAGGCGCTGGCGTGGGGCGTGCCGCCCGTTCCGGCGCTGCTGATGGGGGTCATCACCGGCTGCGTCGGCGGGACGATCCGCGACATTTTGGCGGGCGTGCCCTCGATCATCGTGCGCCCCGAAGTCTATGTGACCGCCGCGGCGCTCGCGTCGGGGCTGTTCCTGCTGCTGATCTGGCTTGGCGCGGGAACGCCGGTGGCGGCGATCGTCGGCGCACTCGCGGGCTTTGCGCTGCGCGGCGCGGCGATCCACTGGTCGCTCGCGCTGCCCGCCTATCGCGGGCCCCGCGGCGACGGCTAGGCTTGCCTAATCCCCCGTTTATCGGCAGGTTCTCCCTGTGAACAATCATGTCAGCACCGACCGATAGGCGGCGCGAGCCAGGGATATTGCATGCAGACCGAACAGGCGGCCGTGAACGGCATCGACATCACCTATGAGGATCGCGGGCCGAAGGATGCGCCCGCCATCTTGATGGTGATGGGACTCGGCGGACAATTGACGCTGTGGCCCGACGAGTTTGTCGCGGCGCTCAACGATCGCGGGTTTCGCACGATCCGTTACGACAACCGCGACGTCGGGCTGTCGACACGCTTCGAGGCGGCGGGGGTGCCGAACCTCAAGTGGATGTTCGTCAAGGCGGCGATCGGCCTGCCGGTGCGCCCCGCCTATACGCTCGCCGACATGGCCGCCGACGGCATCGGCCTGCTCGACCATCTGGGCATCGGCGAAGCGCATGTCGTCGGCGTGTCGATGGGCGGCATGATTTCGCAGCATATCGCCGCGCGCTATCCAGGCCGCGTGCTGTCGCTGACCTCGATCATGTCGACGACGGGTAACCGCCGCCTGCCGAAAGCGCGGAAGGAAGCGATGCAGGCGTTGGCGAACCGGCCGATGAGCGGCGACAAGGAGGCGCTGATTGCCTATGGGGTGAAGGCCGCGCAGGTGATCGGCAGCCCCGGCTATCCGTCCGACGAGGAAAGGCTCCAGCGCCGCGTCCGCATCGATTTCGAGCGCGGTTGGTATCCGCCGGGCTTTGCGCGGCAGGTGGCGGCAATCGTCGCCGATGGCGACCGGCGGCCGATGCTGAAGTCGATCAACGCGCCGACGCTGGTGATCCACGGCGAAGACGACCCGCTCGTCCCGCTGGCGGGCGGACGCGACACAGCGGCCAATATTGCGGGCGCCCGGCTAACGACGATCCCCGGCATGGGGCACGACTTGCCGCTCGCGCTCGTCGATACGCTTGCCGATGCGATTGCGGGGCATATCGGCGAGGTGGCGAAGGTCGCGGCGTAAGGGACGGCCTCGGCTTACAGGCTCGTCATTGCGAGCGAAGCGAAGCAATCCAGAGCGTGCGTAAACCGCTCTGGATTGCTTCGCTTCGCTCGCAATGACGAATTGTTATTTGAGCAGCAGCGCCAGCGTTGCCAGAAAACCCTTTGCCTCCGTCCTGCCCGGCAGCGGCACGGCGGGGCGATAGGCGCGGCAATCGAGGCACGATGCCTGAATCGATCCCGTCTGGGTCAGCATCGTCAGATCCTGCACCAGCCGCCGCTCGGTGAGCTGGCGGTTCATCGCCGCGATGCCGAACCAGCCGCGCGGGAGCGTCGCGGTTTCTTCTTCCCCGGCGCCCGTCCAGTTGGCGAGCATCTTGGAAAATTCGCTCGGCTCATCCTCGAAATATTTGGCGTGGAAATCGCCCTCGACCTTGGCGAGCTTCGCCGCCGCAGCGAGCGCATCGGGCAGGCCGCCGAATTGATCGACGAGGCCAAGCTGGCGCGCGGTGCCGCCCGCCCAGACGCGTCCTTCGGCGATGGGCAGGATCTTGTCGAGCGGCTGCTTGCGGCTCTTGGCAACCAGGCCGGTGAAGCGCGTATAAATGTCCTCGACGCTCGCCTGCGCCAGCGCGTTGAATTCGTCGTTCACCCCGCCGAAAATGTCGGGCTGGCCCGACAGCGGCGTCGTCGCGATGCCGTCGGCGTTGACGCCGATCTTGGCGAGCGCCTGATCGAAGCTTGGCAGGATGCCGAACACGCCGATCGACCCGGTGATCGTTTCAGGCTCGGCAAAGATGCGGTCGGCGGGGGTCGAAATCCAATAGCCGCCGGACGCGGCGACATTCGCCATCGACACGACGACGGGCAGCTTCTTCGCCTTGGCCGCGAGCAGCGCCTGGCGAATTTCCTCCGACGCCAGCACCGAACCGCCGGGCGAATCGACGCGCAGGACGATTGCCTTGACGCTGCTGTCGGTCGCGGCGTCGAGGATATGTTCGGCGATCGTCGTGCCGCCCGCGAGGCCGGTCGGCGCTTCGCCATCGACGATTTCGCCGACGACGGGGACGACCGCGATCGCGCTGCCCGGCTGAGCGGGCGGGTTCGCCGCGACCCAGTTTTCGAGCGGGATGGCGTTATAATCCCATGGTTTGCCATCGTCGGTCGCGCCGCTGATTTCGGCGATGCGGCGGCTGAACGCCATGCGGCTGCCGAGCTTGTCGACGAGCCCTGCGTCGAGCGAGGCTTTCGACAGATCGTTGCCCGCCGCGCGAACGGCGCCTGCGGTATCGGCGATATAGGCATCAAGCTTGGCCGCCGGGCGGGCCTTTTTGACGTCGGTCAGCCAATTATCCCACAGGACGCTGGCATAGGCGAGGTTGGCTTCCTTCGCTTCGGGCGACTGGTCGCTGCGGAGGAAAGGTTCGACCGCGCTCTTGAAGGTGCCGACGCGATAGATGTTGGCGGTGACGCCGAGGCGATCCATCAGCCCCTTGTAATAGAGACGTGACCCGCCCGGTCCCGCGATCGCGACGCCGCCGATGCTGTCGGCCCAGATTTCGCTCGCGTGCGACGCGATCTGATAGCTGTCGGTAGTATAGGCGGTGGCAAAGGCCAGCACCGGCTTTTTCTTCGCGCGCACCTTGTCGACCGCCGCGCCGATGTCGGCGAGCGACACCTGCCCGCCGCCGAGGAAGCGGTCGAGGTCGAGCACGACCGAGGTGATGCGTTTGTCATCGGCGGCCTTTTCCAGCGCGTGGATGACGTCGCGTGTGCGGATTTCCTTGACCTGTGCGCCGCCCGCCAGCGCCGTGAACGTATCGACCTCGGCCGGCTGTTCGCTGACGATGCCGTCGAGTTCGATCAGCAGCGCGCCCTCGCTGACCGGCAGGCCCGCATTGGGACGCCCCGCGAGCAGGCCGAACAGCGCAACGAAGAACAGGAGCAGGAAAATGAGCGCCAACGCGTCCTTGATTCCGACGAGCAGGTTCCAGACCTTGCGCGGAAAGCTGGTTGTACTCCGCGGCCTGTCCTCACCCGGCAGCGGCCGGCGGACGGGGATGGCCCAGGGGCCGGCGGGATCATTGGGCGAGGTCGCGGTGCTGTCGGTCATCGGTCAAATCTAGGGACGCGCCCGGTCGTTGGCAATGCACGCTTCGACGGGCGGGCGTTGGAGGGGCATGGGCGGGTCATATTCCCTGTCCCCGTCATCATTCCCTCAACCTGTCATCCCGGCCTTCGCCGGGATGACAGGTTGAGGGAAGGTTAGGAATCCACCCCAAAACCGCCGCCTAAACCCGCCCGGGCGCCCGCGCGCGGATGAAATTCTCGAGCGCGGCGAACAGCATTTCGCGCGCGTCGCTGCCCAGCATTTCGGCGGTTCGCCAGTCAAAATCGACACGGTCGCCGCGCGATGCGGCGCCGACGATCGCGGCGAGTAGCGCCTCGTCGAAACTGAGCCGCGGGCAACAAGGCGGCGCGACGGCAAAGGGGTCCGGCCAGACATGCGCGATCGCCTCGACCACCAGCCGGAAGCGGCGCGCCGCCAGGATATTGCCCCAACGCCGTTCGAGCTCGGGCATCGGGTCGTGGCCGCTGCGGCGGCAGAGGATCGAATAGCGCAAGGCGAGCACCGCCTGCGCGGCTTCGACCGAGAGGCCGCGCACCAGCGGCTGTTCGGTAAGCTGGCGGATCAATGTGCGGCTTTGCATGACATCCTCTCTTCCGGCCCGGTGCAATCCGCCGGTCCGCTGCATCGCAGCGGAAAAAGATGCCGGCCGCCTTGTCGCAGCTTGAAGATGCAGCGGCCGGCAGGAGGGGGCTGCCCGACTGTGCTATTGAGAATTAATCGCAATTACAAGTGAAAAAAGAAGCGCCCGAAAGCGCCCCTGAAATCTATCAAAATCCCCTCCTCTTTAGGGGAGGGGCAGTGAGACTTGGCCCGGCTCTTGCCGGGCCTTTAGTCGAACGGGGTGGGGGTCATCGGCCTTGCGCCAGGCCGCTGGCCCCCACCCGCTGCGACTAAGCCAGCAAGCTCGCAAGTCTCGCTACCCTCCCCTGAAGGGGAGGGCAAAGACGGCGTCAATCGTCGCCGGCGGGCTTCGACTGAAGCTGGATGTAATTTTCGATGCCCATGCGCTCGATCATCTCGAACTGCTTTTCCAGCTCGTCGACATGATGCTCCTCGCTTTCGAGGATGTCGGCGAACAGGTCGCGGCTCACATAGTCGCGCACGCTTTCCGAATGGGCGATCGCGTCCTTGAGCAACGGGATCGCCTCCTCTTCGAGCGCCAGGTCGGCTTTCAATATTTCCTCGACCGTCTCGCCAACGCGCAGGCGGCCGAGCAGCTGGAAATTGGGAAGGCCGCCCAGGAACAGGATGCGATCCGCCAGCTTGTCGGCATGCTTCATCTCGTCGATCGACTCTTCGCGCTCGAAATGCGCGAGGCGCGCGACGCCCCAATTGTCGAGCATCCGGTAATGCAGCCAATATTGGTTGATCGCGGTCAGTTCGTTCTTCAGCGCTTCGTTGAGGAAGTCGATGACCTTTTCGTCGCCCTTCATGATGTCAGTCCTGTCATTTTCTTGAGTGTGGGAATGGCGGCATCATACCGCCCTGGACCCCATCAGGCCAAGGGTGAAAATGGCAGAAATCTGGGAAAAATCAGGCGGCTGCGGTCGCGTCGCTGATGATATTGCGAGCGAATGACAGGCACTGGCCGCATTTGGGTTTGCGACCCAGTTGCGCATAGGCGGCCTTGGCGCACCGCAATTGGCCGCTCCGCGCGACATCGCGCAGCTGGCTTTCCTTTATTGCGTTGCAGACACAGACGACCATGTGCGAATCCTTCTCAACAACCCCGATGTAGGGATAGTGCGACAGGTTCGCAACAGGAAAGATGCGACTGGTTCGCAATGCAAAGAGGCGCGTTTTTCGTGACCGCGGCCCTTGCCCGAAAAGCGATTCGCGGGCATAGGCGCGCGCATCTTCACGCCCTCCCACGCAAAGGTCCGCCGCCATGAAAGTGAATGTCTATGTCACGCTCAAGCCGGGGGTGCTCGATCCGCAGGGCAAGGCGATCCACCACGCGCTCGAGGGGTTGGGCTTTACGGGCGTTGCCGACGTCCGCGCGGGCCGCTTCATCGAACTCGACGTCGCCGACGGCACGAGCGATGCCGACCTCGACGCGATGTGCGCCAAGCTGCTCGCCAACACGGTGATCGAAAACTACCGCATCGAACGCGCCTGATCCAAGCCAACCTGATCCAAGCCAAGGAGCCTGTCCCATGAAGACCGCCGTCATCGTCTTTCCCGGCTCCAACTGCGACCGCGACGTGGCCGTCGCGCTCGAGACGGTCACCGGCCGCGCCCCCGCGATGGTCTGGCACCGCGAAAGCGAGCTGCCCGATGGCACCGATTTCATCGCGCTGCCCGGCGGCTTTTCCTATGGCGATTACCTCCGCTCCGGCGCGATGGCGGCGCGCTCGCCGATCCTGCGCGCGGTCGCCGACGCCGCGGGCCGCGGCGTTCCGCTGCTGGGCATCTGCAACGGTTTTCAGGTGCTGACCGAGGCGGGGCTGCTGCCGGGCGCGCTGATGCGCAACGCCGGGCTCAATTTCGTCTGCCGCTCCGTGCCGCTGAAGGTCGAAAACAGCCAGTCGCTGTTCACCGCGAGCTATAGCGCCGGCGAGGAAATCCACATTCCGGTCGCGCACCACGACGGCAATTATTTCGCCGACGCGGGCACGCTCGACCGGATCGAGGGCGAAGGCCGCGTCGCCTTTCGCTATCTGGACAGCGTCAACGGATCGGCGCGCGACATTGCCGGCATCCTCAATAACGCGGGCAATGTGCTTGGCATGATGCCGCACCCCGAACGCGCGATCGACCGCGCGCACGGCGGCACCGATGGGCTACGCCTGTTCGAGGCGGCGCTCGGCGTGCTCGCCTGACGCCGCATCGTTCCGTGGCAACCAGCGGCTGACGAGCAGCAGCACCGTCGGCCAAAACATCGTGTTCCAGATATCGTGCCAGTGTGCGGCGTCGGGCTGGATCGTCGCGCGGCTATATTCGGCAGTGAGGTCGAGCCATTCGCCGCCGCACGCCATCGCGAGCACGGCCAGCCAGGCGACGACCCAGCCGCCACGCCCGCGCCATGCAAGGCGCACGATCAGGAACAAAGTCAGCCCGAAATAGATGTGCAGCGCATCCTTATCGAGACCGGTCGCCTCGATAATCGACATTTTGCGCGTCTCGAACAAAGAGGCAATCTCGATCAGCGTCATGCAAACTCAAACCTTGGCGGCAAAGGGGGTAAAATCGGTGCCTTCGTCGAACACGTCGACACCTTCGCGCCGCTTCAACGCGCCAACGACGACATAGGTTACCGGCGTCAACGCCGCTTCCCACAATGTCTTGATCAGCCATTGCGACAGCACGACCTGATAAAGCTGTTCGGGCGGCCAGCCGGCAAGCCCGTAAAAGGCGAGGGGGTAGAAAATCAGGCTGTCCAGCCCCTGACCGACCACCGTCGACCCGATCGTGCGCATCCACAGGAAGCGCCCGCGCGTCCACAGCTTCATCCGCGCCAGGACATAGGAGTTGGCGAATTCACCGACCCAGAAGGCGGTCATCGAGGCGAGGACGATGCGCCAGCTGTTGCCGAACACGAACTCATAGGCCTCTTGCCCCGGCCAGCCGTCGGCGGGCGGCAGCGACACGACCGCCCACGCCATGAACGCCATGAACGCCAGCGCGGCAAAGCCCGTCCAGATCACCCGCCGCGCGCGCGCATAGCCGTAAACTTCGGTCAGCACGTCGCCGATGATGTAGCTGATGGGGAAGAACAGCACCCCCGCGCCGAACGCCCATTCGCTGCCGCCCGGCAACACGACATAGCTCGGCTTCGACGCGCCGATGATGTTCGACAAGAGCAGGATGGCGACAAAGGCCGCCATCAACAGGTCGTAATAGCGAAAATGGCGAACGCTCGCGGCGTTGACGTGGGCGGGCGGCGTCGGCGGGGGAGGCGTGTCGGTCATCGACGCGCTGCTTAACGCGCTTTGCAGCCCGCGCAAACCACGCTATTCGCGCGATCGTCCTTAACCGGCTCTGCGCGCCCGTAGCTCAGCTGGATAGAGCACCCGCCTTCTAAGCGGGTGGTCGCAGGTTCGAATCCTGCCGGGCGCGCCATTCTGCATTTTATGCCGCTTATACGCTGCCGGTTCAGCTGCGCGGCGCCGCGAGCATCGGGACGATGCGCGCCATGGCGGCGATTGCGAGCAGCAGCGTCGCCGCCGCGAAGGCCATCGTATAGATGGGCTCGCCGGGGAAAAACGCCTGCATCGCCGATCCCATCAGCGACGCGACGAGCAATTGCGGGATCACGACGAAGACGTTGAACAGCCCCATATAGATGCCGAGCTTTGCCTGCGGCAGGCTCGACGCCAGGATCGCATAGGGCATGGCGAGCACCGAGGCCCAGAAGACGCCGATGAAGATTTCGCTGACGATCAGCAGCATCGGATCGCGCAGCACGAAGAAGCTCGCAAAGCCGATCGCGCCGCAGCCGAGGCCGATCATATGCGTCGGCGCCTGCCCAAGCCGCCGCGACAGCCAGGGGAGCAGGGTCAGCGCCGCCACCGCGGCAACGCCGTTATAGATGGCGAACAACTGGCCGACCCAGTTCGCCGCCGCCTGATAATCGGCGCTCGCGGCATCGACCGCGCCATAATGATATTGGGCGACGATCGGCGTCGTGTTGATCCACATGATGAACAGCGCCGACCAGCTGAAGAATTGCACGAGCGCAAGCCGCTTCATCAGCAGCGGCATCCCCGCAAAATCGCCGATGATGCTCGCCAGCATGTTGGTCGTCCGTCCGCGCCGCGCCAGCGCGATCGCGGCGATGCTTGCCAGCCCATAGGCCGCAAGCAACGCGCCGAGCAGCAGCACTTCGCGCAGCAGCGCGAAATGCTGCTGGATCGCGGCCACCGCGATCCCCGCCGCGATCCACGCGAGACCGGCGCGATGGCTGCGCGCAGCAAGGTCATAATCGGCGGGCGCCGCCGCGGCGGTGCCGGACGCGGCGAACGCGGCCATTTCGGCCGGGTCATATTCGCGCGTCGTCACGATCGTCCACAGCACCGAGAGGAACAGCGCGGCGCCGCCGAACCAGAAGGCATATTTGACCGTGTCGGGAATCTGTCCCGGCGGCGCGACATTGGCGACGCCCAGCGCCTCCATGGCCGCGGGAAACAGCGATCCGACGACCGCGCCCGCGCCGATGAAGGCGGTCTGCACGGCATAGCCCGCGCTATGCTGGTCCTTGCGCAGCATGTCGCCAACAAAGGCGCGGAAGGGCTCCATCGAAATGTTGAGCGAGGCGTCGAGCAGCCACAGCATCGCGGCGGCGAACCAGATGGCGGGGCTTTCGGGCATCGCAAACAGCGCGATCGCGGCAAGGATCGCACCCGCCAGGAAATAGGGACGCCGGCGGCCGAGGCGGCCGAGCCAGGTCTTGTCGCTCAGATGCCCGACGATCGGCTGGACGAGCAGCCCCGTCAGCGGCGCAGCGACCCACAGGCCGGGCAGCCGCTCGATGTCTTCGCCAAGCGACTGGAAGATGCGGCTCATATTCGCATTTTGCAGCGCAAAGCCGATCTGGATGCCGAAAAAGCCGAAGCTGATGTTCCACAGGCCGGCAAAGCCCTGCCGCGGCTTGTCCATGCGTCTCTCCCCGTCGGGCCGCGCGCGCGGCTTCTGTCCTGCCGGTGTTGCAGCGTGCGATGGACAGGGCAAGCCGCTTGGCGGATTGCGTATACGAATACGTGGGGGGGCGGCGAGCGCCGACCTATCAATTCTCGTCATGCTGAACTTGTTTCAGCATCCATGGCCCGTGCTGTAATCCTACGCGGCGCCGAAGGAAGCGCCGGGCCATGGACCCTGAAACAAGTTCAGGGTGACGAAATCGTAAAGCCCGCTGGTCGCCTCCAAACCGCAGTCCCCACCCTCAAACCGCCGTGCTCTGCCGTTTCACCAGCCGCGTCGGCAAAACCCGCCGCTCGGCTTCCTTGCCGTCGATGCGGCGCAGCAGCGCATCGACGAGCAGCTCGCCCGCGCCCTTCATGTCCTGCATCACCGTCGTCAGCGTCGGCGAGGTCAGGTTGGCGGCAGGAATGTCGTCGAAACCGATGATCGCGACATCGTGCGGCATCGTCAGCCCCGCTTCGGCGAGCGCGCGCATCGCGCCGATCGCGATCAGATCGCTCGCGGCAAAGATCGCGTCGAAACGCGCGCCGCCCGCCAGCAGCGAGGCCGCTGCGGCATAGCCCGACGCCTCCGACGACACGGCATCGCGCTGCAACGCGGGGGCGGGCTCGATCCCCGCGGCGCGCATCGCGCGGCAGAGGCCGGTATAGCGGTCCTGAAACTCGGGCGCATGGTCCGACGCGTCGCCCAGGAAAGCGATATGCCGCCGCCCGATCTCGATCAGGTGCGCGCCCGCCTGCTCGCCCGCGCCGATATTGTCCGACCCGACGGTCAGGCCGATGTCGCCCTCCGACACCGATCCCCAGCGCACGAATTTCGTGTCCATCTCGACCAGATGTTCAAGTTTTTCACGGTAAAGCTGATAGTCGCCATAGCCCAAGAGGATGATGCCGTCGGATCGGTGGCTGTCCTGATAGGCGACGTGCCAGTCATTGTGCATCTGCTGGAAACTGATGAGCAGGTCATAACCGCGCAGCGCGCATTGGCGCGTAATCGACCCCAGCATCGACAGGAAAAAGGGGTTGATCATCGATTCGTCGGGGGTGGGATCCTCGAAGAAAAGCAGCGCGAGCGTGTGGGTGCGCTGCGACCGCAGGCTCGAGGCGTTTTTATCGACCGTGTAATTGAGCTCGCGCGCGATGCGTTCGATGTTCGCGCGCGTCGCGGCGCTCACCGATTTGCTGCCGCGCAGCGCGCGCGACACGGTGGGCTGCGACACGCCCGCCAGATAGGCGATGTCGAAACTGGTCGGCTTGGCCGAGGGCGGACGCCCCATGCTCCTCTCCTGCCGCGGCCGCCGGGTACGGCCGTCTGTGGCGCCTTGATTTAGCGACTGACCGGGGCGGCGCAATGGCCTGGGCTGACGGTGCGGCAACGGCATCGGCGCTGTGACATTTTGGCGACAAGCGTATCGCCCGCATATTATGCGTATACGTATACCCTATGGCGGCGCGGCGCGATTGGTTTCAATTGCGAGGCTGAAGATGGGTAAAGCCCACGTGTCGGAGAGGAGCCTCAAGGACGGTCACGTCCCCGGTCCGATGCGCGGTCATCAAGACCCGTCTATGCCAGGGGAATCACTATGACCATGCCGACCAGTCTTCGTCGCAGCGCCAGCGCCATCGCGATGGGCCTTGCCTTCACCGCTATCCTGCCTGCCGCCGCGCTGGCGCAGGACGCTGCCCCCATCGCCGCCGCCGATGCGGGCGCCGAAGAGGAAATCGTCGTCAGCGGTATCCGCAGCGCGATCAACAATTCGGTCCAGGCGAAAAAGAACAGCACGTCGATCGTCGAGGTCGTGTCGGCCGAAGACATCGGCAAGCTTCCCGACCTGTCGATCGCCGAATCGCTCTCGCGCCTGCCGGGTCTCGCGACGCAGCGCCTCGACGGCCGCGCCAATGTCGTGTCGATCCGCGGCCTCGCGCCCGATTTCACCACGACGCTGCTCAACGGGCGCGAACAGGTGTCGGCGAGCAACAATCGCGGCGTCGAGCTCGACCAATATCCGTCCGAATTGCTGAACGGCGCGATCGTTTACAAGACCCCCGACGCATCGCTGATCGGACAGGCGCTGGGCGGCACGATCGACATGCGCACGGTGCGTCCGCTCGCCCATGGCAAGCGCACGATCGCGGCCGGCGCGCGTTTCGAAATCAACGACCTTGGCAAGCTCAATCCCGATATTTCGGACAAGGGATACCGCGCCAACATCTCCTATATCGACCAGAATGCCGACGGCACGCTCGGCTGGGCGATCGGCTATGCGCGGATGCAGTCGCCGACCGCCGAGGAGCGCTTCAACGCATGGGGTTATCCCGAGGTCACCGACGGAACGAACTCGGCTTTCCTCATCGGCGGGGCCAAGCCCTATGTGAAGTCGAACGAGCTGAAGCGCGACGGCGTGATGGCGGTCATCGAATGGCAGCCCAGCGACCGGTTCCACATGACGCTCGACGGCTATTGGTCGAAATTCAAGGACGAGCAGCGCCTGCGCGGCATCGAGTTTCCGCTGGCCTGGGGCAATTCGACGCTGCAGCCTGGCTTTACCATCGAGGACGGCTTGGTGACCGAGGGCGTCTGGACCGGCACCGAAGCGGTGATGCGCAACGATGTCGTCCACCGCACCGCGACGATCGTCGCCGGCGGGTGGAACAGCCAGTTCAAGCCCAATGAAAGGCTGACGCTCGAACTCGACCTTGGCTATTCGCGGATCAAGAAGACCGAGGAAAATCTCGAAATCTATCTGGGCACCGGCCGCGGTCAGAATGCCGGCGCGCGCGAAACGGCGCTGGGCTTCACGCTGCGCAAGAAGGGCGGGATCATTTTCGACCCGTCGCTCGACTATGCCGACCCCAATCTGTTCGTCATCACCGATCCGCAGGGCTGGAACAGCTGCGGCGGATTGGTGCCCAACTGCCAGGACGGCTTCGTCAACACGCCGCGAATCAAGGACGAGCTGAAATCGCTGCGCCTGCAAGCGACGCAGGAACTCGACGGCGCCATCAGCAGCGTGCGCGTTGGCGCCAATTATTCGGACCGTGAAAAAAGCCTCGACGATCGCGGCTTCGTGCTGACGAGCGAAAACTATCCGGCCGATACGCCGGTGCCCGCCGACTATCTTTACGACCCTGTCTCGCTCGACTTCATCGGCATTCCCGGCATGGTCGCGTTCGACAGCTGGCGTTTCTACAATGACGGCAATTATACGCTGACCGACGGTGCCGGCTTCGATCCCGCGCGCGTGTTCAACGATTATACGATCCGCGAAAAGGTGCTGACCGGCTTCGTCCAGGCAAATTTCGACGCCGATACGGGCAGCACCCCGATCCGCGGCAATGTGGGCGTCCAGATCGTCCATTCGGATCAGGAGGGGTCGAGCTTTTATGCGCAGGTCGTCGGCGGCGTCACGCAATCGACGCCGATCACCGACGGCGATACATATACCGACATCCTGCCGAGCATGAACCTGTCGGTCGAATTCGCCGACAATAGCTTCCTGCGTTTCGGTGCGGCCCGAATGCTCGCACGGGCGCGCATGGATCAGCTGAAGCCCGGCGGCGGGGTCAATTTCGACACGGCAAAGCGCAACAACACCGATGTCAACGCATCGCCCTGGTCGCTCGACCTCGGCAATGCCAAGCTGCGTCCGCTGATGGCCAGCACCGTTGATATCGGACTCGAAAAATATTTCGGGCAGGGCGGCTATGTCTCGATCGGCGGCTTCTACAAATATCTGGAAAATTACATTTACCGCCAGGTGAACCCGTTCGACTTCTCCGATTTCGAAGTTCCCGACGGCGGCACGGTCGGCACGCGCGAGGGGCTCAGCCGCCAGTGGCTGAACGGCAATGCGGGCCGTGTCTATGGTGCGGAGGCGTCCTTCTCCTTGCCCTTCGCGAACCTCAGCCAGTCGCTCGACGGTTTTGGCGTGCTCGGCAGCGCTTCTTATACCAAGAGCCGCGTGCGTGAGGGCGGCGAGGATCCGATTTCGATGCCCGGCCTGTCGAAATGGGTCGTCAACGGCACCGCCTATTTCGAAAAGGACGGGTTCCAGGTCCGCGCATCGGGTCGCTACCGCTCGAAATTCCTGGCCGAAGTTTCGACGATCAGCCTCGCGCGCGACATGTTCATGGCCAAAAGCGAGTTCGTCGTCGACGCGCAGATCGGCTATACATTCCAGAGCGGTACGCTCGAGGGGCTGGGCATCCTGCTCCAGGCGTCGAACCTGACGAACGAGCCGTTCGTGACCTATTACAACGACGACCCGCGCCAGATCCGCGACTATCAGAATTACGGTCGCAACTTCATGGCGGGTATCACATACAAGTTCTGACCTGATGCGCGGGCCGGACGGCAACGCCGGCCCGCGCGCCCGCGCGGATGGACAGTTTCCGCCGTCGCCGAACGAGAGGAATGAACAGGGTGGGCGATAGCCGCATCACGAAGGTCGTCATCGTCGGCGGCGGGACCGCGGGCTGGATGGCCGCTGCGGCGCTGTCGCGGACGATGGAGAATCTGTCGATCCGGCTGGTCGAAAGCGACGCGATCGGGACGGTCGGCGTCGGCGAGGCGACGATCCCCGCGATCCGCCTTTTCAACGCGCTTGTCGGCATCGACGAGGACGAGTTCGTCCGCGAAACCGGCGGGACGTTCAAGCTCGGCATTCAGTTTCACGACTGGGGCCGGATCGGCGACGTTTACATGCACGCCTTTGGCCAGATCGGGCGCAGTCTCGGCATGTTGCCGTTCCAGCAATATTGGCTGCGCGGCCGCGCGGAGGGCGTCGCGGGCCGGTTGGGCAGTTATTCGCTGAGCGAAACGGCGGGCCGCCAGAACCGCTTTGCGCGGTTGCCACGAATCCCCGATACCAGTCTCGACGGCATAGCCTATGCCTTTCATTTCGATGCCGCGCTCTACGCCGCCTATCTGCGCAAGGTTGCGGAAGGGGCGGGGGTCCGGCGGACCGAGGGCAAGATTGCCACGGTCCGGCGAAGCGGCGAGAGCGGCCATGTCGAGGCGGTCGTGCTCGAAAATGGCGAGGCGATCGAGGGCGAGCTTTTCGTCGACTGCTCGGGCTTTCGCGCGCTGCTGATCGAGGAAGCGCTCGAAACCGGCTTTGAGGACTGGACGCACTGGCTTCCCTGCGACCGCGCGATCGCGGTGCCCAGCGAAAATGCCGGGCCGCCGCGCCCCTATACGCAGGCGATCGCGCATCGCGCCGGCTGGCAATGGCGCATCCCGCTTCAGCACCGGACGGGCAACGGCCATGTCTTTTGCAGCGATTTCATCAGCGAGGATGAAGCCGCCGCCGTGTTGCTCGCGAATATTGAGGGGCCGCCGCTCGCCGACCCCCGGACGCTGCGCTTCCGCACCGGGATGCGGCGTCGGGCCTGGAATGCCAATGTCGTGGCACTGGGGCTCGCCTCGGGTTTTCTCGAACCGCTCGAATCGACAAGCATTCACCTGATCCAGAACGGCATCGCCAAGCTGATCGCGCATTTCCCCGATCGCGATTTCGATCCCGTCAACATCGACGCCTATAATCGCCGGGTTCGCTTCGATTACGAACGCATCCGCGATTTTGTGATCCTCCATTATCACGCCAATCAGCGCACCGATTCGCCCTTCTGGATCCGCTGCCGCGAGATGAGCATCCCCGATACGCTCGCGCAAAAGATCGAGCTGTTCAGCAGTCAGGGGCATATCGTGCGCGAAGGCGACGAACTATTTATCGAGATCGGCTGGTTTCAGGTCATGACGGGTCAGCATCTGATGCCGCGGGGTTATCACCCGATGGCCGACCAGCTGACGCGCGACGAACTGGCGGGCTTTTTCGCCGATATCGAAACGATCGTCGCGCGCACGGCTTCGCATCTGCCCAGTCAGGCAGACTTTATCGCGCGGCATTGCGCGGCAGGAGTGCCCGCATGAGCTTGCTCGCATCGATCATCGCACTGAGCCTGTCGGGGGCCGCGCCCGCCGCAGATTATCGTCAGCGGCCGCCCGAGGACGAGGTGATCTATTTCGTCCTCCCCGACCGCTTCGACAATGGCGATCCGGCGAACGATCGCGGCGGCTTCAAGGGCGACCGCCTTGCCACCGGCTATGACCCCGCGGCCAAGGGGTTTTTCCACGGCGGCGACCTAGCGGGGCTGACGAAGCGGCTGGGCTATATTCAGGGGCTCGGCGCCACGGCGATCTGGTTCGCGCCGATTTTCAAGAACAAGCCCGTGCAGGGCGCACCGGGGCAGGAAAGCGCGGGCTATCACGGCTATTGGGTGACCGATTTCACGCAGGTCGACCCGCATTTCGGCACCAATGCCGAATTCAAGGCCTTCGTCGACGCGGCGCACGCGCGGGGCATGAAGGTCTATATGGACATCATCGCCAACCACACCGCCGACGTCATCACCTATAAGGAAGGCGCGGCCGAGGATTTCCGCTACCGCAGCCTCGCCGACTATCCCACTTCGCGCCGCGGCGGCGTCGATGGTCCGGCGATCAACCCCGGCTTCGCGGGCGACAGCCTCGCCACCGCCGATAATTGGGCCAAACTCACCGACCCATCCTTTGCCTATACCCCCGTGGTGCCGGAGGGCGAGGAGCGGGTGAAGGTGCCCGCCTGGCTCAACGACCCCATTTATTACCATAATCGCGGTAACAGCGACTGGGTCGGCGAATCCGCCCTCTATGGCGATTTTGCCGGGCTCGACGATCTTGCGACCGAAAATCCGCGCGTGGTGCAGGGTTTCATCGACATCTTCGGCCGCTGGATCGATGAATTCGGCATCGACGGTTTCCGCATCGACACCGCCAAACATGTGAACCCCGAATTCTGGCAAGCCTTCGTCCCCGCGATGCAGGCGCGCGCGAAGGCGCGCGGCATCCCCAATTTCCACATTTTCGGCGAAGTCTATATCGACGGCGTCGATCCGGGGTCGCTCGCCGCCTATACGCACAGCGCGGACCTGCCCGCAGTGCTCGATTTCAGCTTCGCGCGCGCGGTGATCGACAGCGTCAGCGGCACCAAAGGCACCGACCTGTTCGCGCGCCTGTTCGACGGCGATGTGCTGTACAAGGGCGGCGCCGACGCGGCGCTCCAGCTGCCGACCTTCCTCGGCAATCACGACATGGGCCGCTTCGCGATGTTCGTGAAACAGGCGAACCCCGATGCCGACGATGCCGAACTGCTCGCGCGGACGATGCTCGGCCATTCGATGCTGCTGACGCTGCGCGGGGTGCCGACCATCTATTATGGCGACGAACAGGGTTTCGTGTCCGACGGCCACGACCAGCTCGCGCGCGAAAATATGTTCGCCTCACAGGTCGCCGTCTATAACGACAATGACCTGATCGGCACCGATGCGACCACCGCCGACGCCAATTTCGACCCCGCGCACCCGCTCTATCGTCATATCGCAGCACTCGCGGCGATCCGCCGCGACACCCCGGCGCTAATGCGTGGCATGACGAAGGTTCGCGCTTTCTCCGACAAACCCGGCCTGCTCGCCATATCGCGCTTCGATCCCGACACGGGGCGCGAGGTCGTGCTGGCGTATAATACGTCTGCGGCGCCGTTGTCGGCGACCATCGCCGTGGATATGAAAAGCGCGGGCTTCACCGCGCTCCACGGCGATTGTCCGGCCCGCCCAGCGGCACCGGGCAGCCTCCGCCTCTCTCTCCCCGCCTTCGGCACCCTTATCTGCCAGGCCAGTCAATAAGCGAACCCGTGTGACGCCAAACCAGCCTCTCGTTCACGACCAGCCCGCAACCGCCGCGGATGTCGATACCCCATGGTGGAAGGGTGCGGCGATCTATCAGGTCTATCCGCGCAGCTTCGCCGATTCGAACGGCGACGGCGTCGGCGATCTTGCGGGCATCACCGCGCGGCTCGACCATATCGCCTCGCTTGGCGTCGATGCGATCTGGCTGTCGCCCTTCTACCCCTCGCCGATGGACGATTTTGGATACGACATCGCCGATTATTGCGGCGTCGATCCGATCTTCGGTACGCTCGCCGATTTCGACGCGCTGGTGGCGCGCGCGCATGCGCTGGGGCTGAAGGTCACAACCGACCTTGTCTTTGCGCACACCTCCGACCAGCACGCCTGGTTCGCGACAAGCCGTGCGAACAAGGACAATGACAAGGCCGACTGGTACGTCTGGGCCGATGCGCGGCCCGACGGCTCGCCGCCGACCAACTGGCAGTCGGTGTTCGGCGGCCCCGCATGGACGTGGGACGCGCGCCGCGGCCAATATTATATGCATAATTTCCTGAGCTCGCAGCCGCAGCTCAACGTCCACAACCGCGCCGTGCAGGACGCGCTGCTGGGTGTCGTGCGCTTTTGGCTCGACCGCGGCGTCGACGGCTTTCGCATCGACGCGATCAATTTTTCGATGCACGATCCCGAATTGCGCGATAATCCGCCCGCGCCGCCGTCGAACAAGGTCCGCACGCGCCCCTTCGATTTTCAGCAGAAAATCTACAACCAGTCGCACCCCGACATCGCGCTCTTCCTCGAACGCATCCGCGCGCTGACCGACGAGCGCGACGGCCGCTTCACCGTCGCCGAGGTCGGCGGCGACGACGCCGATCGCGAGATGAAGCTGTTCACCGCGGGCAATCGGCGCCTCAACAGCGCCTATGGCTTCAACTTTCTCTACGCCGACCGGCTGACGCCGCAGCTCGTGCGCGAGGCGGCCGACGCCTGGCCCGATGCGCCGGGCGTCGGCTGGCCGAGCTGGGCGTTCGAGAATCACGACGCCCCGCGCGCGGTGTCGCGCTGGACCCCCGAAGGCGTCGATCGCGCCGCCTTTGCGCGCATGAAAATGGCGCTGCTCTGCGCGCTGCGCGGTAATATCATCCTCTATAATGGCGAAGAGCTGGGGCTCGACCAGGTCGAAATTCCCTTCGATCAGGTCAAGGATCCCGAAGCGCGCAAGAACTGGCCGCTCACCCTGTCGCGCGACGGCGCGCGCACCCCGCTGCCCTGGGCGGCGGCGGCGGCGAACGCGGGCTTTTCGGATGCCGATCCGTGGCTGCCGCTCGGCCCTGCGCACCGCGACCTTGCCGTCGATCGGCAACAGGATGATCCGGGCTCGCTGCTCAACCTCACCCGCCGCCTCGTCGCGCTGCGCGCCGACCACCCGGCGCTCCGTTTCGGCGGCAATGCGAACTGGGTCGCCGCGGGCGACCTGCTCGCCTTCGACCGCATCGCCGGGGACCAGCGCATCCGCTGCCTCTTCAATCTCGGCGGCGGCACGATCGACATATCGGCGCGCACGGGCGGCGGCACGCCGCTCATCGCGCTGAACGGCGCCGATGCCGCGGCGCTGCCGCCGTGCGGCGCGCTCTGGCTCAATATGGAAGGATGATCATGCTCCGCCTCGCTCCCCTCGCTCTCCTCGCTGTCGCCGCAGCCCCCGCCGCCGCGCAGCAGGCGCCCGCACCGGTCACCGCCACCTCGCCCGACGGCAACCTCGTCCTGACCGTCGCAACCGACAATGACGCGCGTCCCACCTGGTCGCTGTCGCGCAAGGGCAAGCTGCTCATCGCGCCATCGAAGCTCGGCTTCATCATGACCGATCGCATCGGCCTTCAGCGCGGTTTTGCGATCGAAGGCGTCGAACGCGCGAGCGCCGACAGCCGCTGGGAACAGCCATGGGGCGAACGCCGCTTCGTGCGCGACCAGCATAATGAGCTGCTCGTCCGCTTCCGTCAGGACGAAAGCTGGGGCGGCCATGCGATGAACCTGCGCTTCCGCCTGTTCGACGACGGCATCGGCTTCCGCTACGAACTGCCCGAACAGGACGACCTCAAAACCGCGAAGATCGCCGACGAGATCACCGAATTCGACATCGCGCCCGAGGGCACGGCGTGGTGGATCGCGGGCGGCGAATGGAACCGCTACGAACAAGTCTATCAGCAGACGCCGATCGACGCGGTGTCGACCGCACACACCCCGATCACCATGCGCCTCGCCGACGGCACGCACCTGGCGTTCCACGAGGCCGCGCTCGTCGATTATGCCGGCATGTGGCTGAAGCGCGTCGAAGGCCGCAAGTTCCGCGCGACGCTGGCGCCCGCATCGCAGGGGCCGCGCGTCGTGCGCGACCTGCCCTTTGCGACACCGTGGCGGACGATCCGCATTACCGACGACGCTGCGGGGCTGGTCGAAAGCGACCTCGAACTCAACCTCAACGAACCCAACAAGCTCGGCGACGTCAGCTGGGTCAAGCCGATGAAATATATCGGCATCTGGTGGGGCATGATCCGCGGCGACTGGAGCTGGGCCGAAGGGCCGAACCATGGCGCGACGACCGAACGCACCAAGCAATATATCGACTTCGCCGCCAAGCATGGCTTCGGCGGCGTGCTCGTCGAGGGCTGGAACAAGGGCTGGAACGGCAACTGGTTCGGCCACGGCGACCAGTACAGCTTTACCGAAGCCTATCCCGATTTCGACCTGAAGGCCGTGACCGACCATGCGCGCAAAAAGGGCGTGACGCTCATCGGCCATCACGAAACCGGCGGCAATATCGCAGTCTATGAAGCGCAGCTTGACGACGCGATGAAGCTTTACGGCCAGCTGGGCGTGAAAGCGGTCAAGACCGGCTATGTCGCCGACGCGGGCGGCATCATCGCGCCGGGCGCGACTCCGGATGACAAGGTGATGGAATGGCACGACGGCCAGCGCCAGGTGCAGCATCATCTGAAGGTCGTCGAAACGGCGGCGAAATATAAGGTCGCGGTCAACCCGCACGAGCCGGTGAAAGATACGGGCCTTCGCCGCACCTATCCCAACTGGGTCGCCCGCGAAGGCGCCCGCGGCATGGAATATAATGCCTGGGGCGCCTTCGCCAACGGGCCCGACCATGAACCGACGCTCGTCTACACGCGGATGCTGTCGGGGCCGATGGATTATACGCCGGGGGTGTTCAGCCTGCAGGGCGCCCAGGGCGTGCCGATGACCTCGACGCTCGCGAAACAGCTTGGCCTCTATCTCGCCATCTATTCGCCGATCCAGATGGCCGCCGACTTCATCGAAAACCTCGAAGCGCATCCGCGCGAGCTCGATTTCGTGAAGCAGGTGCCGACCGACTGGGCCGAAAGCCGCCTGATCGCGGGCGCGGTCGGCGACTATGCGATTTTCGCGCGCAAGGACCGGGGCAGCGCCGACTGGTATGTCGGCGGGGTCAACGACGGCACCGAACGCACGCTGACGCTCGACTTCGACTTCCTCGAACCCGGCAAGACCTATACCGCGACGATCTGGAAGGATGGCGAAGGCGCAACCTATCTGACCGACGCGCGCCGCAACATCGCCTATGACACGGTCAAGGTGAAAAAGGGCGATACCTACAAGCTCTGGCTCGCTCCCGGCGGCGGCGCAGCGATGCGGGTGACGCCCGGCCGCTAAAGCAGGCGCACACCCCACATCAAAGAGCGGTGGCCAGCCGCCGGGCGCTATGCTTAAAGGCGCCCATGGCCGACCACCGCCCCCGCTACAAACGCTATGATCGCCCCGCCGGCGGCTGGGGCGCCGCGGCGGCGACGGCAAAGGTGCTGCTCGAACAGAGCGTCGTCACCAAGGGGTCGCGTGCGCTCCTCTCGATGAACCAGCCCGGCGGGTTCAAATGCCCAAGCTGCGCCTTCCCCGACGCCGCCTGCACCAAAAAGCTCGAATTTTGCGAAAATGGCGCCAAGGCGCTCGCGCACGAAGCGACGAAATTTCGCGTCACGCGCGACTTCTTCGCGCAGCACAGCGTGACCGCGCTGATGGAGCAATCGGACTATTGGCTCGAAATGCAGGGCCGGCTGACCGAGCCGATGCGTTACGACGCCGCGACCGATCATTATGTGCCGGTCGGCTGGGACGAAGCCTTTGCGCTGATCGGCCGTCATCTTCGCGCGCTCGACAGCCCGCATCGCGCCGAATTCTACACCTCGGGCCGCACCCCGAATGAGGCCGCCTTCCTCTATTCGATCTTCGTGCGCGAGTTTGGCACCAACAATTTTCCCGACTGTTCGAACATGTGCCACGAACCGACGAGCCGCGGCCTGCCGCCGTCGATCGGCATCGGCAAGGGCACGGTGATCCTCGAGGATTTCGAGCACGCTGAGGCCATTTTCCTGATCGGCCACAATGCGGGGACCAATGCGCCGCGGATGATGACCCCGCTGGTCGAGGCGCGCAAACGCGGGGTGCCGATCGTCGCGGTCAATCCGATGCCCGAACGCGCGCTGATCAAATTTACCGAGCCGCAAGACATCGTCCAGATGGCGACCTTCGGCTCGACCGAGATAACGAGCGAGTTTGTCCATATCCGGATCGGCGGCGACCTCGCGTTGCTCAAGGGCATGATGAAAGTGCTGTTCGAGCGCGACGCCGCGGGTGAGGCGGTGCTCGACCATGATTTCATCGCCGACCATACCGACGGCCTCGCGGCGCTACGCGCCGATGTCGAGGCGCAGGCGTGGGACGCGATCACCGCCGCGGCGGGGGTCGACGAGGCGCAGATCCGCCGCTGCGCCGACATCTATATCCGCTCGAACGCGACGATCATCTGCTACGGCATGGGCGTCACCCAGCATCAGCGCGGGTCCGAACTGGTCCAGCAGGTCGCGAACCTGCTGCTCCTCCGCGGCAATTTCGGCAAGCCCGGCGCGGGCATCTCGCCGATCCGCGGCCATTCGAACGTGCAGGGCGACCGCACCGTCGGCATCGACGAGCGGCCCAGCCAAGCCTATCTCGACCGCGTCCGCGACATCTTCGGCTTCGACCCGCCGCGCGAACAAGGGCATCACAGCGTCGAGGCGGTCGAGGCGATGCTGGCGGGCGAGGCCAAAGTCTTCATCGGCCTCGGCGGCAATTTCGTCCGCGCGGCGCCCGATACCGACCGCGCTTATGCCGCGATGCGGCGGCTCGACCTAACCGTCGGCATCGCGACCAAGCTCAACCGCGGGCATCTTGTCCACGGCCGCGACGCGCTGATCCTGCCGGTGATCGCGCGCTCCGAACGGATCGAAACCAAAGCAGGTGAGCAGTTCGTCACGATCGAGGATTCGATGTCGAACGTCACCGCCTCGCGCGGCGTGCTCGACCCCGCGAGCGAGCATCTCTTGTCCGAGGTCGAGATCGTCTGCCGCATGGCGATGGCGACGCTGCCGGACAGCAAGACCCAATGGGCGCGCTACATCGACGATTATGACGCGATCCGCGACAAGATCGCCGACGTCTATCCCGCCATCTACGAAGGTTTTTCGCAGCGTATCCAGGCGCCGATGGGCTTTCATCTCGACATTCCCCCGCGCCGCCGCGTCTGGGCGACGCCGACCGGCAAGGCCAATTTCCTCGTCCTGCCGGGGCTCGCGGTGAATGCTGAAATGGACGACCCGGCGATGCTGCGCCTCGCGACGGTGCGCTCGCACGATCAGTTCAACACGACGATCTACAGCTACAACGACCGCTATCGCGGCGTTTACGGCGACCGGATGGTGCTGTTCATGAACGCTGACGATATGGCCGATCGCGACCTCGCCGCAGGCGCGCGCGTCGCGCTTGAAACGATCGCCGACGATGGCGTGACGCGGCGTGTCGAGGGGCTGACGCTGATCGACTATCCGATGTCGCGCGGTTCGGTCGCGGGCTATTATCCCGAACTCAACCCGCTGCTCCCGCTCGCCTTCCATGACCGGGTGAGCGGCTGCCCTGCGGCGAAAGCGATCCCGGTGCGAGTTGTGGCGGCGGGTTAGCGCGTGCCCGCTCGGACACAAACATAGTCCTATTTTCCTCGTCATCCCGGCGAAGGCCGGGATCTCGCCGCTGCGTCAGAATGCGAGGGCGAGATTCCGGCCTGCGCCGGAATGACGATTAATAAAAGGCCGTTACCTTCCGGCGCTAATGGTTCATCCCTTCGCCAGCCGCTCAAGGTCGGCAACGCTGTTGATATTGGGCGGCGCAAAATCGCACTGCACCGCGCGCGCGCCGATGCGGCGGGCAAAGGCGCGCATCGCCAGGTCGCCGTCCGCCTCCAGCATCGCGCGCAATTCGTCCAGTGCCGCGACGGGCCACAGCCCGATCACCGGCTGGCTGTCGAGGAAAGCGGGGGCGGAGGACAGCAGCGCGGCAAGGTCGGCGGGCAGGCGCACGCAATCGACCGGCGCGCTCAGCAGCCGGTCGAACCCCTGCGCCGCCGCATGATTCAGCGCGCCCGCGATCGCGCTGAGCGGCCCCATGCCGGCGCGCGGCCAGTCGGCGATGCCGTCCGCACGCCCGACGACGACCACCGCGTCGCAATGCGGGGCAAGCGCGGCGCGCGCATGGTCGAGCAGGGTGCGCCCGTCGAGCATCGCCAGCGCCTTGTCCGACCCGAACCGGCGCGACGCCCCCCCGGCAAGGATCGCGCCGAGCGTCCTCATGCAATCATGCCTTGCGGATCGGCGATCACCAGCGCCGCGTCGGGGCGCGCCAGCGCGACGAGCGTCAGCCCCGCGGCGGCGGCGCGCGCTGCGGCAAGGCTCGTCGGCGCCGAAATGGTGACGAGCATCGGACATCCTGCGCGCACCGTCTTTTCGACCAGCTCATAGCTGCACCGCGCCGACAACAGGATGAAGCCCTCGCCCGCGTTGATCCCCGCCCGCGCGAGCGCGCCGATCAGCTTGTCGAGCGCATTGTGCCGCCCGACGTCCTCGCGCACCAGCCGGATCGCGCCCGCGGGCGAGCAAAAGGCGGCGGCGTGGGCGGCACCCGTCGCGCGGCCGAGCGGCTGATGCGCCTCGAGCGCCGCCAGCGCAGCGGCGATGGCCGTGCGGTCGGTGCTGATGCGCGCGGTCACCGGCGGCAGCGGACGCAGCACCTCCTCGATATTCGCGATCCCGCAGAGGCCGCAGCTGCTCTCGCTCACCCGCGTCCGTGCGCGTTCGAGCGCCGCGGCGTTGCGCTCGGCGGTCAGCCACAGCCGCAGCGCCCAGCCGCCCTCGATCGGCTGCATGTCGATCCGCCGGATGTCGGCGGGCGCCGCGATCAGCCCTTCGCTCAGGGCAAAGCCGACGGCATAATCCTCCAGGTCCGCGGGCGTCGCCATCATCACCGCATAGGCAATGCCGCCGATCTCGACCGACACAGGCGCCTCGACGGCGATGCAGCGATCCAGCGCGGCATCGCCCGGCTGTCCCAGGCCAAGCTGCAGGACGGGAAGGTCGATCGTCGCGTCGTTCATCATCTCTCCCTAGCCGATCCGCGGCGCCCTGTCTCAACCAGCCCGCCCCAGTCGTTCGACCAGAAAATCGACGAACACGCGCACCCGCGCGGGGGTGTTCGCGCCGCCTGCGAAGACCGCGTGGATCACCTCGACATCGCCGGGGTTATACTCCTCGAGGATCGGGATCAGCGCGCCGCTGGCGATCTGGTCGGCGATGCTGAACGCGCCGACGCGCGCGATGCCGACGCCCGCGGCGGCGAGCTGCCCCAACGTCTCGCCATTGTTCGCCTCGATATTGCCCTGCACCGCCAGCGCATAGTCGCGCGCGCCGTCGCGAAAGGGCCAGGTCGGTTCGGCGCGGCGGAAGTTGAAATTCAGGCAGTTATGATCGTGCAACTCCTCCGGGCGGCGCGGCGTGCCGTGCGCCGTCAGATAGGCGGGCGACGCGACGATCACGCGGCGGCTTTCGCCCAGCTTGCGCGCGGTCAAGGGACTGTCGGCCAGGGGGCCGAAACGGATCGCGACGTCGGCCTGTCCCGCCGCGATGTCGACCAGCCGGTCGGCCAGGCTGATGTCGACCAGGATATGCGGATAAAGGCGCACAAACTCGCCGAGCAGCGGCACGATGCACAGCCTGCCATGGGCTTGTGCCGCGCTGACGCGCAGCCGTCCGCGCGGCGCCCCCTGATCGGCGATCGCCTGCTCGGCGTCGCCCAGATCGGCCAGGATCCGCCGCGCCGCGCGCAGATAGGCCTCGCCCTCGGGCGTGAGCGCGAGCGCGCGCGTCGAACGCAGCAACAGGCGCACACCCAGCCGCGCCTCGATCCGATCAATCGTGCGGCTGACCGCCGACGGCGTGAGGCCCAGGCAGCGGCCCGCGGCCGAAAAACTGCCCTCCGCGACCGTCGCGACAAACACCTCCATCGATCGCGCCCGATCGCCGCCGCCATCCATCTTTGCGTTCATTTCAAAAATCCTTCGCTTCGCGCGGCGCTACACCAACTGAATTTGCCCGTCCATCTATGCGTCCAATGCAATCGAAAGGATGGGTCATGGAATATCGTCAATTGGGATCGTCGGGGCTTCGCGTTCCGGCCTTGAGCTTCGGAACCGGGACGTTCGGCGGGCAGGGACCGCTGTTCAGCGCATGGGGCACCAGCGACGCGGCCGAGGCGCGGCGCCTGATCGACATCAGCCTCGACGCCGGGGTAACCCTGTTCGACACCGCCGACGTCTATTCGAACGGCGCGTCGGAGGAGATTTTGGGCGAGGCGATCAAGGGGCGCCGCGATGCGGTGCTGATCTCGACCAAGACCGGCCTGCCGATGGGCGATGGGCCGCAGGCCTGGGGCGTCTCGCGCAGCCGCCTGATCGGCGCGGTCGAGGATGCGCTTCGGCGGCTCGGCACCGACTATATCGACCTGCTCCAGCTCCACGCCTTCGACGCCTCGACCCCCGTCGACGAGCTGATGGACACGCTCGGGGCGCTGATCGCCGCGGGCAAGCTGCGCTATGCGGGCGTTTCCAACTATCCCGGCTGGCAATTGATGAAGGCGCAGGCCGCGGCCGACCGGCGCGGCACCCCACGCTTCGTCGCGCACCAGGTCTATTATTCGCTCATCGGCCGCGCCTATGAAGCCGACCTGATGCCGCTCGCCGCCGATCAGGGCATCGGCGCGCTGGTGTGGAGCCCGCTCGGTTGGGGGCGCCTGACCGGAAAGATCGGGCGCGGGCGTCCGGTCCCCGCGGGCAGCCGCCTCCACGAAACCGAACAATTCGCCCCGCCGGTGACCGAGGAGCTGCTCTATCGTGTGATCGACGCGCTCGAAGCCGTCGCCGCCGAAACCGGCAAGACGGTGCCGCAGGTCGCGATCAACTGGCTGCTCCGGCGCCCGACGGTGGCGTCGGTCATCATCGGCGCGCGCAACGAGGAGCAGTTGCGGCAGAATCTCGGCGCGGTCGGCTGGGCGCTGACCGCGGAGCAAGTGGCGCTGCTCGATGTCGCGAGCGACGTGCTCCCGCCCTATCCGCACACGCCCTATCGGCAGCAGGAGGGCTTTGCCCGCCTGAACCCGCCGCTCGTCTGATCGGAAGACCGACATGAAAATCAACTTTCCCCTCCTTGCGCTCGCCACCGGCGCGTTCGGGATCGGCATCACCGAATTTGCGCCGATGGGCCTGCTGCCCGACATGGCGTCGGGACTCGGCGTTTCGATCCCCGCCGCGGGGCTTCTCGTTTCGGCCTATGCGCTCGGTGTGATGCTCGGCGCGCCGCTGATGACGCTCACCACCGCGCGGATGAACCGCCGCACCCTGCTCATTGCGCTGATGGCGATCTTCACGCTGGGCAATTTCCTGTCGGCGATCGCGGGCGATTATGCGACGCTGATGGTCGCGCGCGTCATCACCTCTCTGAACCACGGCGCCTTTTTCGGAGTCGGTTCGGTGGTCGCGGCGAGCATCGTCGCGCCCGAAAAGCGCGCCAGCGCCGTCGCGGCAATGTTCATGGGGCTGACGCTCGCCAATGTCGTCGGCGTGCCGCTCGCGCCGTGGATCGGCGAGACGTTCGGCTGGCGCACCGCATTCGGGCTGATTGCCGTTTGGGGCCTTTTCACCATGGCCGCGCTGCGCTTCGCGCTCCCCGACATCCCGCGCGCCGAAGGCGGCAATATGCTCGCCGAACTCGGCGCGCTGAAGCGGCGCGAAGTGCTCCTAGCGCTGGCGCTGACGGCAATCGGCTCGTCGGCGATGTTCACCGTCTTCACCTATATCGCACCGATCCTGAGGGACGCGACGGGGGCGGGGACGCTGTTCGTGACCGCGATGCTCGTCATCTACGGGCTCGGGCTCACCGCCGGCAACTGGCTCGGCGGCCTCTTTGCCGATCGCTCGATCGACCGCACGCTGATCGTCTCGCTGGGCGGGCTTGCGGCGACGCTCGTCCTCTTTGCCGGTGCGATGTTCCAGCCGCTTGCTGCCGCCATCACCATCTTCGCATGGGGCGTGGCGACCTTCGCGATCGTCCCGCCGCTTCAGATGCGGGTGATGGAGGCGGCCAGCGACGCGCCCAACCTCGCCTCGGCGGTCAACATCGGTGCCTTCAACCTTGGCAATGCGGTCGGCGCGGCGGTCGGCGGCGGGGTGATCGCGCTGGGGCTCGGCTATCCGGCGGTGTCGATCGCGGGGGCGCTGATGGCGGCCGCGGGACTCGCGATCGTGCTCATGACGCGCACGCGCGCCGCGACGCAGCCGCTCAGCGCCGAAACCTGACGATTGCCATTTCCGCCGCGCTGTCTATGCAATCGCGGCCATGAACACTGAAATCCTCGCCGTCCTGACGGGCAAGGCACGCCCCTTTCGCGGCAACGAGCCGAGCGCCATTGCCAAGCTGCCGGTGGCAGAGGCGGTCGCCGTCGACGCGATGGGCCTCGCCGGCGACGAACAGGCCGACCGCACGGTGCATGGGGGGATCGACAAGGCGATCCACCATTATCCCGCCGATCATTATGACTGGTGGCGCGGGCAATTGGGCGATGCGCCGCTGCTCGACGCACCGGGCGCGTTCGGCGAGAATATCTCTACCCTCGGCCTCGACGAGCAGGGCGTCTGCCTCGGCGACCGTTTCCGCCTCGGCAGCGCGCTGATCGAGGTGAGCCAGGCGCGCCAGCCGTGCTGGAAGCTCGATCATCGTTTCGGGGTCAAGGGCGTGATGGCCAAGGTCGTCGCGAGCCGCCGGACCGGCTGGTATTACCGCGTCCTCGAAGCGGGCATGGTGCAGGCGGGCGACGCGCTCGCATTGGTCGACCGGCCGTATCCCGACTGGCCGCTCGCCTCGCTGTTCGGCCTGCTGGTCGGCGGCGAAGCCAGGGCGCGCGCCGCCGACCTCACCGCGCTGCGCGACGTCCCCGTGCTCGCCGAAACCTGGAAGCTCCGCCGCGCCAAGCTAGCGGCGCAGTTTGGCGTCGATTAAATCGGCGCCACCTCAATTCCGTTCGCATCGAGCGAAGTCGAGATGCCCCTCGACCTTGCTCTGCGCCGATGGGTGTCTCGACTTCGCTCGACACGAGCGGCAGGATGAACAAGATTTAGGGGATCAGGCGCCAACAATCTAGCGTAGCGCGCTCAGCGCCGCCGCCAGCCGGGCCGTATCCTCCGCGTCGAACAGCAGCCCCAGCTTGCTTCGCCGCCACAAAATATCGTCCGCCGTGCGCGCCCATTCCTGTTCGACCATCCACTGCACCTCGGCAACGCTCAGCCCGTGCGCGATCTCGCCGCCGAGCGCATCCCATCCGTCCGCTTCGCCCAGCCAGCGCCGCGCGTCGGTGCCATAGGCGCGCGCGATTCGCTGTACGGTCGCCGCCGACAGGAAGGGATGGGCCAGCCGATATTCGGCGACCAGCGCCGAGGCGCCCGTAACCGGAAAATCGCCGCCGGGCAGCGCCGCCTTGGCGGTCCAATGCTTGCCCGTCAGCGCGGGCACATGGCGCGCGAGCGCATCGACCGCCTCCTCGGCGACGTGGCGATAGCTGGTGATCTTGCCGCCATAGATGGTGAGCAAGGGCGCGCCCTCTTCCAGATCGAGGTCGATCCGGTATCCGCGCGTCGCCGCCTCGGGGCGCCCCGATCCGTCCTCGACGAGCGGCCGCACGCCCGAAAAGCTCCACACCACTTCGGCGGGGGTGACGGGCGTGCGGAAATAGAGGCTGGCGCCTTCGCACAGATAGGCGATCTCCTCGTCGCTCGCATGTGCCTCGCTCGCGGGTCCGTCATGGTCCACGTCGGTCGTGCCGATCAGCGTGAAATCCTGTTCATAGGGAATGGCGAAAAAGATGCGCCCGTCGGGCAGCTGGAAAAAATAGGCATAGTCATGGTCGAACAGGCGGCGCACGACGATGTGCGACCCGCGCACCAGCCGCATCTGATGGTCGGGCTCGGCATCGGCGCGTTTCAAGAGGTCGAGCACCGCCGGCCCCGCGGCATTGACGATGCTGCGGCCGGTGAAGCGATAGCGATGCCCCTGATCGTCCGCCGCATCGACGACCCACAGCCCATCCTCGCAGCGCAGCATCTCGGCGCGGGTGCGCGTGCGGACGCGCGCGCCGCGGTCGGCGGCGTCGCGCGCGTTGAGCAGCACCAGCCGCGCATCGTCGACCCAGCCGTCCGAATATTCGAACCCGTGGATATAATGCGATTGCAGCGGCGCCCCCGCGGCATGACGCCGAAGGTCGACCGAGCGCGTCGCGGGCAGCTTCTTGCGGCCGCCGATATGGTCGTAGAAGAACAGCCCCAGCCGCAACAGCCAGCGCGGGCGCAGCCCGTCGCGATAGGGCAGGATGAAGCGCAGCGGGTGGATGATATGCGGCGCGATGCCCCAAAGGACTTCGCGTTCCTTCAGCGCCTCGCGCACCAGGCCGAACTCATAATGTTCGAGGTATCGCAGCCCGCCGTGGATCAGTTTGGTCGATTTCGACGATGTGCCTTCGGCCAGGTCTCCCGCTTCGAGCAAGAGCACCCGCGCCCCGCGCCCTGCGGCATCGCGCGCGACGCCCGCGCCATTTACCCCGCCGCCGACGACGATGACATCATAGGGTTGGGGCGGTTCGGCCATAGGATCGGGTCTTAGAATCGTTCAGCCGGGATTGCCATATGCCCCCGTGCCCCTGCGAAGGCAGGGGCACGGCTGTCGCACGAACGCTTGCGAAGCGGCTTACGTATGCGCGTTGCATTCGCCGGGCGCATCCTCCACTTCTCTCATTGCTATCCAAGGGGACGAATGTGAGCGTCAAAGTCGAAACATTGGTGTTGTTCGGGGCGACGGGCGACCTTGCGCAGCGTATGCTCTTCCCCTCGCTCTACAATCTCCACATGGACGGTCTGCTCGCCGATACGCTGACGATCGTCGGGTCGGGGCGCTCGGCGATGGACCGCGACGCCTTTCGCGCGCAGGTCCGCGCTGCCTTGACCGAGCATCTGCCCGCCGACCGCATCGATGCCGCGACCGTCGACAGCTTCCTCGCGCGCATCGATTATTGCGCGATCGATGCCGGCGCGGGCACGGGTTATGACGACCTCGCGGTATTGCTCGGCGACCGCATGAACCGCCCGATCGGCGTTTACCTCTCGACCCCGCCGTCGATGTTCGGCCCGATCGCGCAGGGTTTGAAAGCCGCGAATATCGCCTGCGCCGAATGCCGCATCGCGATGGAAAAGCCGATCGGCCACGACCTCGCCTCGTCGCGCGACGTCAATGCCCAGGTCGGCGACGCCTTCGCCGAGGACCGGGTGTTCCGCATCGACCATTATCTCGGCAAGGAAACGGTGCAGAATCTGCTCGCGCTGCGCTTTGCCAATATGCTGTTCGAGCCGCTGTGGAACGCGCAGGCGATCGACCATGTCCAGATCACCGTCGCCGAAACCGTCGGGCTCGAAGGTCGCGTCTCCTATTATGACGGCGTCGGCGCGCTCAAGGACATGGTTCAGAACCATATGCTGCAATTGCTCGCGATCATCGCGATGGAGCCGCCGTCGAGTGTCAGCGCGACCGCGGTGCGCGACGAAAAGGTCAAGCTGCTGCGCAGCTTGCGCAAGATGCGCGCCGACGATGTGAAGGCGCTCAGCGTCAAGGGCCAGTATAGCAGCGGCGCGGTGAACGGCGCCGCGGTCGCGGGCTATGCCGACGAACTGGGCAATCCGTCGAACACCGAAACCTTTGTCGCCTTGAAGGCCTTCATCGACAATTGGCGGTGGAAGGGCGTGCCCTTTTACCTGCGCACCGGCAAACGGATGCCGCAGCGCAAGTCTGAAGTGCTGATCCAGTTCAAACCCGTGCCGCACAACATCTTCGCGCGCGTCGGCGCGGGCAAGCTCGACGCCAATATGATGATCATCAACCTGCAGCCCGAGGAGAATATCCGCGTCAAGGTGATGGCAAAACAGCCGGGGCTCGACCGCGACGGGGTGAAGCTCAAAGAAGTGACGATGGACGTCTCGCTCTCGCACAGCTTTGCCGGCGAGCGCCGCCGCATCGCTTACGAGCGCCTGCTGCTCGACTTTATCGAGGGCGACCAGACCCTCTTCGTGCGCCGCGACGAGGTCGAGGCGCAGTGGGAGTGGATCGACGCGATCCGCGATGCCTGGGATCAGGTCGACATGACACCGCAAAGCTACACCGCGGGCAGCTGGGGTCCGTCGAGCGCCATCGCGCTGATCGAACGCGACGGAGCGAGCTGGCATGATTGAAGAAATAAATCCCCTCTCCCCTTGCGGGAGAGGGTTGCGCAGACTTGGCAGCTTGCTGCCTAGTCGAAGCTGGGTGAGGGGTTGCGGTCCGCAGGACCGCGCGAGCCTCCGGCTCGCAACCCCTCATCCAACTGCGCCTAGCGCCTGCGGCGCAAGGCTCCGTATCCTTCTCCCGCAAGGGGAGAAGGGATTAGGTTTGACCCCATGACCACGCTCCACCCCACAATCGCCACGGTCACCGACCGCATCATTGCGCGCAGCGCTCCGCGCCGCGCCGCGTACCTCGACCTGATGGACCGCCAGCGCGACGCGGGCACCAACCGCGGCAACCTCTCTTGCGGCAACCTCGCGCACGGCTTCGCTGCGGCGGGCGACGACAAGCCGGTGATCCGCACCGGCGCGGCAATGAACATCGGTATCGTCACCGCCTATAACGACATGCTCTCGGCGCATCAGCCCTATGGCCGCTACCCCGAACAGATCAAACTTTTCGCGCGCGACGTCGGCGTCACCGCGCAGGTCGCGGGCGGCGTCCCGGCGATGTGCGACGGCGTGACGCAGGGGCAGGCGGGCATGGACCTGTCGCTGTTCAGCCGCGACAATATCGCGCAGGGCACCGTCATCGCGCTCAGCCACGCGATGTTCGAGGGCGCGCTCTTGCTCGGCATTTGCGACAAGATCGTCCCCGGCCTGCTGATCGGCGCGCTGCGCTTCGGCCATCTGCCGCAGATTCTCGTCCCCGCGGGGCCGATGCCTTCGGGTCTCGCGAACAAGGAAAAGCAGCGCATCCGCCAGCTCTATGCCGAGGGCAAGGCGACGCGCGACGAACTGCTCGCGGCCGAGGCGGCGAGCTATCATGGCGCCGGAACCTGCACCTTCTATGGCACCGCGAACAGCAACCAGATGATGATGGAGCTGATGGGGCTCCACATCCCCGGCGCCGCCTTCACCAACCCCGGCACCAAGCTGCGCCAGGAGCTGACCCGTGCCGCGACCCACCGGATCGCCGCGATCGGCTGGGACGGCGACGATTATCGCCCGCTCGGCCGGTGCATCGACGAAAAGGCGATCATCAACGCCGCGATCGGCCTGCTCGCGACCGGCGGATCGACCAACCATGCGATCCACTTGCCCGCGATCGCGCGCGCCGCGGGGATCATTGTCGACTGGCAGGATTTCGACGAGCTCAGTCACGCGGTGCCGCTGCTCGCGCGCGTCTATCCGAACGGCGCGGGCGACGTGAACCATTTCCACGCCGCGGGCGGCATCGGCTATGTCGTGCGCGAACTGCTGGGCGCGGGGCTGCTGCATGGCGACATCCTCACGGTCGGCGGAACGATGGCCGATTATGCCGCTGAGCCTGTGCTCGTTGACGAAGAACTTCACTGGCAGGCCGCGCCTACGACAAGCCGCGACGACACGATGCTGCGCCCCGTCGCTGCGCCTTTCTCGCCCGACGGCGGGATGCGGCTGCTCGCGGGCAATCTCGGCCGTGCGATCATCAAGACCAGCGCGGTCGCCGAGGATCGCCTGACGATCGAGGCGCCGGCGCAAATCTTCGACGACCAGAATCAGGTGCTCACCGCCTTCAAGGCGGGCGAGCTCGATCGCGACGTCGTCGTCGTCGTCCGTTTCCAGGGCCCGCGCGCCAATGGTATGCCCGAACTCCACAAGCTGACCCCCGCGCTGGGCGTGTTGCAGGACAAGGGCTACCGCGTCGCGTTGCTCACCGACGGCCGCATGTCGGGCGCCAGTGGCAAGGTGCCCGCGGTGATCCATTTGTCGCCCGAGGCGCTGCCCGGCACCGACGGGGTGAGTGGTCCGCTCGCCTTTCTGCGCAACGGTGACATTGTGCGCGTCTGCGCGGTGAAGGGCGAAGTTGCCGCGCTCGTCGACGAAGCCGAATGGGCCGCGCGCACCCCTGCCGCCGCCCCCCCGCCCGCGCTCGGCGTCGGCCGCGAACTGTTCGCACTGTTTCGCCACCACGCCGACGAGGCGGAGAAGGGCGGATCGGCCGTGCTCGCCGCGATGGAGCAAGTCCTTTAGGTTTCCCGTCATCCCGGCGAAGGCCGGGATCTCGACGGTGCGTCATGACGATAGGGTGAGATCCCGGCCTTCGCCGGGATGACGATGAAAGTGAGATAGAATGTCCGACAGCGGTATCGAGCAGATCATGATCCTCGCGCCGGTCATCCCGGTGATCGTCATCGACCGCGTCGAGGACGCCGTGCCGATGGCCGAGGCGCTTGTCACGGGCGGGCTCCGCGTGCTCGAGGTGACGATGCGCACCCCCGCCGCGCTCGATGCGATCCGCGCGATGAAGGCGGTGCCCGGCGCGGTCGTCGGCGCGGGCACGGTGCTCAATCCCCGGATGCTCAAGGATGCGATCGACGCGGGCAGCGAATTCATCGTCTCGCCCGGCCTCACCGACAGCCTCGGCGAAGCGGCGGTGGCGAGCGGCATTCCCTTCCTGCCCGGCGTCGCCAATGCGTCGAACATCATGATGGGGCTCGACATGGGCCTCGACAGCTTCAAATTCTTCCCCGCGGCGACGAGCGGCGGCATCCCGGCGCTGAAGGCGCTCGCGGGCCCCTTCGGCGGCATTAATTTCTGCCCGACCGGCGGCATCAGCGCCGCGACCGCGCCCGAATGGCTCGCGCTCGCCCCCGTGCGCTGCGTCGGCGGCAGCTGGGTGGTGCCCGCGGGCCCGCTCGATCCGGTTCGGATCGAGGCGCTGGCGCGCGAGGCGGCGGCGCTGGCTCGTTAAGTTCAAATATCCGCTCATCTTTCCCTCCCCCTTGATGGGGGAGGCAGCGAGACTTGCGAACTTGTTCGCTAGTCGCAGCGGTGGGGGTGCGGTCTCGGCCAGACGCGACGGCTCGATGACGCACCCGCACCCCCATCCAACTCTGCCTAGCCGCTGAAGCGGCAAGGCTCCGTATCCTTCCCCCATCAAGGGGGAAGGTCCGCTCTTTCGCGCCATTGATTAACCCCATCTTACCTGCCATCGTGCAGCAAAGGCGGGTCGATAGCCGCCGGTGGGAGAGGGGCGCGTGCCAAGACCGCAGCCGCATTTGGAAGAAGTCCTCGCGTCCGAACCCGGATCGCACATCGCCGCGCTCTTCGATTTCGACGGCACGATCATCTCGGGCTATTCGGCGACCGCGATGCTGCGCGAGAAATTCCAGCGCCGCGAAATGTCGGTCGAGGAAATCGCCGAAACCGCGCAGGTCATCGCGCAGCACAGCCTGGGACAGATCGGCTTTTCGGGGCTGATGACCGCCGCCGCCAAATTCATGAAGGGCGTCGACGAACAAAGCTTCATCGACTTCGGCGAAGAGCTCTACAAAAAACATATCGCCCGCAAGATTTACCCCGAAACCCGCGCGATCATCGAGGCGCATCAGGCAAAGGGTCACCGCGTCGCGATCATTTCGTCGGCGACGATCTATCAGATCGAACCGACCGCGCGCGACCTTGGCATCACCGACATCAAATGTTCGTCCTACGAGATCGAGGACGGCGTTTTCACCGGCGACATCATCCGGCCGCTCTGTTTCGGCGAGGGCAAGGTGCTCGCGGCCGAAGAACTCGCCGCCGAATATGGCCTCGACCTCGACCAGAGCTATTTCTATTCGGACAGCGACGACGACATCGAACTGCTCGAACGCGTCGGCAGACCGCGCCCGCTCAACCCGAACATGAAACTCAAGGGCATCGCCGACGAACGCAATTGGCCGGTGCAGCGCTTCGCAAGCCGCGGCACGCCGTCGTGGATCGACTATACGCGCACCATCTACGCGACCGGCTCGCTCGTCGGCGCCTTCGCCGCGGGGCTGCCGATCTGGGCGCTGACCCGCTCGCAGCGCGAGGCGGTCAATTTCTCGATGGGCCTCTTCGGCGATTTCGCGACCGCGATCACCGGCGTCGAGCTCGAGGTCGAGGACGAGCGCCACCTCTGGTCGTCGCGCCCCTGCGTCTTCATCTTCAACCACCAGAGCAAGGCCGATGTGATGATCCTCGCCAAGCTCATCCGTCGCGACATGGGCGGGGTGGGCAAGAAAGAGATCAAGGACATCCCCATCCTCGGCAAGCTGATGGAATGGGGCGGCACCGTCTTCGTCGACCGCGCCGACGGCAAGAGCGCGATCAAGGCGATGGAACCGCTCGTCGCGGCGATCCGCGAAGAGGGCAAGTCGATCTGTATCGCCCCCGAAGGCACGCGCAGCCTGACGCCCAAGCTCGAACCCTTCAAGAAAGGCGCGTTCCACCTCGCGATGCAGGCGGGCGTGCCGATCGTCCCGATCGTGATCCATAACGCCACCGACGTCGCGCCCAAGAACGAATTTGTGATGCGCCCGGCGACGGTGCGGGTCACCGTGCTGCCGCCCGTCGACACGTCGAAATGGAGCATCAAGACAATGGGCAGCCACGTCCGTGACGTGCGCAACATGTTCCTGCGCACGCTGGGGCAAGCGGAGGAGAGCGTTGCGGAATCGGTGGCGAAGGAAGCTGCGGCCGAGGCAAAGGGGGAAAAGACTCCGAAGAAGGCCGCCACCAAAAGGGCCGCGCCGAAGAAGAAGGCAACCGGAAAGGGCGCCAAGGCATGACCGCACATCCCTTCCCCGTTCGCATCGAGCGAAGTCGAGATGCCCATCGGCCGGGCGCGTGCCGTCGGGGTGTCTCGACTTCGCTCGACACGAGCGGGGATGAAGTGGAGGCTCTCTAGAAGGTGGCCGACGGCTCGCCCCGCACCCCGATCGTGACGGACGCGGCGGCTGACCGGCTCTACATCATCGACGCGCGCAATGGCGTTGAACGCCGCATCCTGCTCGACTGGATTCACGCAACCTCCAATGATTCGGGCGGCGATGACGAACCCGGCTGGGCCAGCCTCGACATCGAGGACGGCGACCATGCGCTGCCCGTCGAGGCGTTGCAGGCGCGGCTCGGCGCCGCGCCGTCGCGGCACATCGTGCCGCTGCGCGTCGCCTGGCGCATCCCCGGCTTCGAGAAGGGTCGCGCGCTCAAATTCCGCCACCTGATCTTCGGCGATCCGCGCCATCCGGGGCCACTGCGCGCGCGTGCGATCCTGCTCCGCGACCGTCGCCGCGCGCAGATATTGGTGGGGGAGGCGGCGACGCTCGATACGCTCCGCACCCGCTTCTGCGCGCAGACCGGCGGCGGCGATGGCGAGGGCGCCGACAGCCCCGAATTTGCGCGCTTCGTCGCGCGGCAGGCCGCGCTCGCGCTCGACGTCGCCGAACGCGGCGTTCGCGGGACACGCTACAAGGTGCCGCGCTTCGTCGCCGATGGCCTGCGCACCAGCCCCAAGTTTCGCGCTGCGCTTGCCGAGCTTGCGGCCGCGACCGGCCGCCCCGTCGCCGACCTCTATCGCGAGGCGCGCCCGCTGATGAAGGAGGTGATCGCGCGGCCGTCGGCGCTGTTCCTCGACCTTCGCGCGCGCCTCGATCGCATGATGTTCGGCGGCTATGCGCCCGAAATGGAGATCGACGCCGCCGAACTGGCGAAGCTGCGGGGTATCCTCCGCGAACATCCCACCGCGATCCTTTTCACGCACAAAACCTATATCGACGGCGCGACGCCCAGCCGCCTTGCCTATGAAAACGACCTGCCGATGCTCCACAGCTTCGGCGGCGCGAACCTCGACTTCGCGATCATGGGCGAATTTTTCCGCCGTTCGGGGATGATCTTCATCCGCCGCAGCTTTCAGGACCAGCCGGTCTACAAGCTCGTGCTGCGCCACTATATCGCCTGGCTGCTCGCCAAGCGTTTCCCGCTGAGCTGGGCGTTCGAGGGGACACGCTCGCGGCTCGGCAAGCTGATGCCGCCCAAATATGGCCTGATGAAATATGTCCTCGACGCGGCGCACGCGACGGGAACGCGCGGCGTCCATTTCGTCCCCTTCGTCACCAGCTTCGACCTGATCCGCGATGTCGAGGAATATGCCGCCGAACAGACGGGGCGCAGCAAAAAGCCCGAAAGCCTGTCGTGGTTCATCGGCTATATGAAAAGCCTGAAGGAACCGTCGGGCCGCATCCGCCTCGACATCGGCGATCCGGTGGTGATCGACACCGCGCCCGGTCCCGACGACAAGCGCGCGCTCGAAAAGATCGCCTTCGCCGTCGCGGTCGAAGCAAATCGGGTGACCCCGCTCACCGTCACCTCGGTGATGTGCCTGATCCTGCTCGGCATGGCGCCGCGCGGCGCGACCTCGGCCGAACTTCTCGGCGCGATCGGCGCGGTGACCGGCTGGGCGCGGGCGCGCGGCATCAGGCTCAGCAGCGAACTCGAAAGCGGCGATGATGCCGCGCTGTCCGCCACCATCGACACGCTCGTCACCAGCGGGCTGCTTACCTGCTACGAAGCGGGCAGCGAGACCATCTATTCGATTGACCCCGCCAAACATCCGATGGCGAGCTATTACCGCAACATCATCGCGCATCATTTCCTCGATCGCGCGATGATCGAGCTCGCGCTGTTCGAGCTGCGCGATGCCGACAGGGGCGACGCGACCGCCGCCTTCTGGGCAAAGATCGATCGTTTGCGCGACCTGTTCAAATTCGAATTTTTCTACCCGCCGCGCGACGAGCATATGGCCGCGCTCCGCGCCGAACTCGCACGCATCGACCCCGTCTGGGACCGCCGCCTTGCGAGCGGCGACCGCGGCATCGCGCAGCTGCTCCGCCGCTGCCAGCCCGTCGTCGGCCACGCGATCCTGCTGCCTTTTGCCGAGGCCTATTCGGTGGTCGCGGAACTGCTCGCGCGCGCGAAACCGGGCGATGCGGTCGACGAACAGGCCTTGCTCGACGCCGCGCTCACCGAAGGCAGGCAGGCCTATCTACTCCGCCGGATCAGCAGCGAAGCGGCAATCGGCAAATTGCTCTTTGCCAACGGCCTGTCGCTGATGCGCCATATGGGGCTCGCCGAGGAAGCGACGCCCGACGTTCTGGCGCAACGCCGCGCGCTGCTGATGGAACTGCGCGGCCTCGCCAACGTCATGGAAACGATGCGGCTGTCGACGGTCGCACTCGCGGACCGGTTGGTGGGGGCGGGCGATGTCTAAACTGCCATCCCACTTTCGTCATCCCGGCGAAGGCCGGGATCTCGCCGGTGCGTTATATGTCGAGGTCGAGATCCCGACCTTCGCCGGGATGGCGGCAGATTTGATGTCAGAGGATAAGCCCTAACATGCTCAAACAGCTCAGCGCACAGGACGCCCAGTTCCTCTACACGCAAACCGCGAACAACCTCACGCACATCATGGGCGTCTATATCTACGACCCGTCGACCGCGCCCGGCGGCTTCGTGCGCTTCAAGGACATCATCGCCCACGTCGAAAGCCGCGTCCACACCTCGCCGCTCTTCAAGCGCCGCCTCCACCGCCTGCCGTTCGACATGGACCATCCCTATTGGGTCGAGGACGAGCATTTCGATATCGAGGCGCATATGAGCCACGCGCGGCTGCCCGAGCCCGCCGACTGGCGGCAGTTCTGCATCGCGGTGGCGCGCTGGTTCTCGAAGCCGATGGATATGAACCGCCCGCTCTGGGACATTTACATCATCGAGGGGCTCGACCGGATTCCGGGGATTCCAAAAGGCAGCTTCGCGATGCTCCACCGCGTCCACCACGCCGCGGTCGATGGCGCATCGGGGGCGCACGCCTTCATCGCGATGAGCGACATCGACGCGAAAGGCACGCCCGCAATTCCCGAACCGCCGCCGGTCGAGGAACTGGGCGATCCGCCGTCGAGCGCCGAAACCCTCTCGCGCGCTTGGTCGGCGTCGCTCCAGTCGCCGGTCAAGTTCATGAACGCGCTCATGAAAATGTCGCCCGCGATCGTCGCTTCCGCGCGCAAGTCGATTGCCGAGGGCGGGATGACTGCCGGGGTGCCCGAAACGCGCTTCAACGTGCCCGTGGGCCCGCACAAGATGTTCGACGCGACCACGGTCGCGCTCGCCGACGTCGCGGAAATCCGCAAGAAAGTGCCCGGCGCGACGGTCAACGATGTGGTGCTGACGACCGTCGGCGGCGCGCTGCGCAAATATCTCGCCAAGCACAAGGAATTGCCGAAGGAGAGCCTCGTTGCGGTCGCGCCGGTCAATCTGCGCGGCAAGGGCGGCAAGGCGGCGACGCCGGGCAACCAGGTGTCGGCGATGAGCGTGCCGATCCGCACCGACATCGCCGATCCGCTCGAACGGCTCGCCGCGGTGCGCGATTATACGGTCGAGGCAAAGGAAGCGAAGGCCGGCGTCAGCGCGCGGATCATGACCGACCTGTCGCAGCATATTCCCGGTGCGACGATGGCCGCGGTCGCGCGGCTCGTCACCAGCGAGCGATTTGCGGTGCGCGGCACCAACCTCTTCATCTCCAACGTCCCCGGTGCGCAGGTGCCGCTCTATCTGGCGGGCGCACAGCTCGTCATGCAGCACGGCATGGCGCCGCTCGCGAACAATATGGGGCTGTTCGTCGCGACCCCCAGCTATAACGGCCGCATCGCCTTTTCGATCATCTCCGAACGCGCGATCATGCCCGACATCGCCTTTTTCCGCGAGTGCATCGACGAAAGTTTCGCCGACCTGATGAAGGCGACGCCGAAGGCCGGGGCACCAAAAGCCGCTACGGCAAAGCCGAAAGCGGCGGTGAAACCCAAGACTGTCTCCAAACCGGTCGCCAAGCCAAGGGCAAAGGCGAAAGCGGCAGCGAAAGGAAACAAGAAATCCTCCTCTTCGTCATCCCGGACTTGATCCGGGATCCATAGCAGCGCTGGCGTCATGGATCCCGGATCAAGTCCGGGATGACGATAGTGGGGAAGGCCGATGTCAAAACAGTTGCCAAAGACAACGTAAGCCCGCAAGAATCGAGAAAAATAGACGATGCTCTCGCAGGATTACCGAATGCTCTTCACCCCGACGCTCAGCGCCGACCGCGATCTGGTGACCGCGCCCGATTATGCCGCCTGGTCCAAAGCGGCGCGCGACCATGACAAGAAATCGGGGCTTCAGGCGTGGCGCGACGCCGACGAAAGCAAGCACTTCGATTACAAGGCGATCCGCGCCCGCCTCGAAAAATTGCGCAAGCTGTCGGCGGCGGGCGACGTCAAGGGGCTGCTCTTCGTGCTCAACGAAGGCATCCACGGCAATATCGACGGCATGGGGCACGAACGCCTCTATCAAAAGGCGCGTTTCGGCACGAAGAAGCTGGTCGAAGATTATGTCGCCGAGGTCGTCGCGTCGCTTGACAAGATCGCCGCCGCACGCAGCATCGGCCGCGAGGAAAAGCGCGATTTCTTCCGCCGCGCGCAGCATTGCTACGGCCGCTCGGCGCTGCTTCTCTCGGGTTCGGGCAGCTTCCTCTTCTTCCACATCGGCGTCGTCAAGGCGCTCTGGTCCGAAGGCGTGCTGCCGTCGATCATGTCGGGCGCCAGCGGCGGGTCGATCGTCGCCGCGATCGTTTGCACGCGCAAAGACGCCGACATCGGCGCCTTCCTCGAAAGCGAGCGCCTCGCCAACCCCGACCGCGCCCCCGACGGCCGGCGGCTCGCGCCCGACGAGGTACGCGAACGGCTCGCGGGGCTGATCCCTGACCTCACCTTTCAGGAGGCCTATGAAATCAGCGGCCGCCACCTCAACGTCTCGGTCGCGCCCGCCGAAAAGCATCAGAACGGCCGGCTATTGAACGCGATTACCGCGCCCAATGTGCTGATCCGCGAAGCCGTCCTCGCCTCGTGCGCGGTCCCCGGCGTCTTTCCGCCCGTCATGCTGATGGCGCGCAACGATGCGGGCGATCGCATTCCGTACCAGCCCGACCGCCGCTGGGTCGATGGGTCGGTGACGCACGACATCCCGACCAAGCGCCTCGAACGCCTCTATGGCGTCAATCATCATATCGTCAGCCAGGCGAACCCGATCGCGCTGCCGTTCGCGACCGACACGCGCAAGCAGATGGCGCCGATCGAGGCCATTCAACATGCGTCGATGACGACCTTCAAGGCGTGGCTCAACGCGAACATGGTCATTTTCCAGAAACCGCTCGAACTGATCCCGCCCTTGAACAGCATCGCCAACATGGCGCGCTCGGTAATCAATCAGGAATATACCGGCGACATCAACATCATCCGCCCGCCCAAATTCTGGTCGCCCGCGAAGATATTGAGCGATCTCGGGCAGGACGACATCGACGAACTGATCGACACCGGCATGCGAACCGCCTGGCCCAAGATCGAAATGGTCCGCACCCAGACCGCGATCAGCCGCGCGCTCGAAGGCATTTTGGCCAGAATCGACAAAGCGGGCGACGACGGCCCCGGCCACCGCAGCGCCGCGCTCAAGAAAGCGGTGCGCTGAGCATGACGACCGGCGCGGTGATGCTGCCCGCCGAGTCCGCGGGCGCCGGAGCAAGGCTCCACGTCACCCACTGGCTCCCCGAAGGGCGCCCGCGCGCCATCGTCCTGCTCGCGCACGGCTATGCCGAACATGCCGGGCGCTATGCCCATGTCGCAAAGCGGCTGACCGACGCGGGCTACGCCGTCTACGCGGTCGATCATTGGGGTCACGGCCGCTCGGACGGCGAGGGCGGTTATGTCCCGCGCTTCTCGGCCTATCTCGACGGCATGGCGGAGCTGCTGACCTTGGTCGAGATCAACCATGGCGACACCCCGCGCCTGCTCCTCGGGCACAGCATGGGCGGGCTCATCGCGACCCTGTTCCTGATCGAGCGCCAGCAGGCGTTCGTCGCCGCCGCCGTCTCCGGCCCGGCGATTTTGCCCGCCGAGCCGCCGTCGCGTTTCACCGTCTGGATCAGCCGCTTCCTGTCGCGCTTCTTCCCGCGCCTCGGCGTGCTGTCCTTAGATGCCAATGGCGTCAGTCGCGATCCGGCCGTGGTCGCCGCCTATCAGGCCGACCCGCTCGTCTATGGCGGCAAGATCGGCGCGCGATTGGGCAAGGAATTCATGAACGCGATGGCGGTGGCACAGGCCGACGCGCCGAAGATCCGCCTTCCGCTCCTGATTCAGCATGGCGAGTCCGACCGCCTGACCGCCCCCGCGGGCTCGCGCTACCTGTTCGACCATATCGCCTCGGCCGACAAGCGCCTCGAAATCTACCCCGGCCTGTTCCACGAGATTTACAATGAGCCCGAACAGGCTGCGGTGCTGGACGACCTGGTCGGCTGGTTCGATGCGCATGTGGCGCGGAATTAGACCACTCTCGATTCCGTTCGTGTCGAGCGCAGTCGAGACACCCATCGGAATTGCGCAATTGCGAAAGGCATCTCGACTTCGCTCGATGCGAACGGAAATAGGAGCCGGCTTACAACCATGAAAATCCTCCTCACCCTCATCTTCGCGCCGCTCATTTCGCTCGCGCTGCTCTATTTCCTTTTCCCCGCGCAACTGGTGCAGCTGATGCGCTGGCTGATGCGCAAACGCGCGCGGGTGGCGCGCAAGACGGTTACGGTCGACGGCCGCGTCTGGCCCTATCTGGAGGGCGGCGATCCCTCAAAACCCACCCTCGTGATGGTCCACGGTTTCGGCGCCGACAAGGATCACTGGACCTTCTACGCGCCTTGGTTGACGCGCGACTATCGCCTGATCGCGCCCGACCTGCCCGGCTTTGGCGAGAATGATCGCGACGGCGAACTTCCCTTCGACGTCGCGAGCCAGGCGGTGCGGCTCAAGGCTTTCCTCGACGCGCTCGGCATCGACCGCCCGCACCTCGGCGGCAACAGCATGGGCGGGTGGATCGCGCTGCGCTTCGCGATCGACTATCCTGATCGTCTGCGCACGCTGACCCTGATGAACAATGCAGGCGTTGTCGGTGCGAACGAAAGCGAGCTGCAAAAGCTGGCGGCCGATCGCGACTATAACCCGCTCGTGCTCGCGAACCTCGACGATGCCGATCGCCTCATCGCCTTCGTCGTGCGCAAGCCCACCTACGTCCCCGCGCGGCTGAAACCCGTCATCTACGCCGATGCGCTCCGCCACCGCGACCTGCTCGACAAGATTTTCTGGATCATCGCCGACGAAATGGAACAGTCACCACTCAACGATGATCTGGACAAGGTGACGGTGCCGACCCTCATCCTCTGGGGCCGCCACGACAAGCTGATCGACGTCAGCTGCGTCGCGGTGCTCGAAAAAGGCATCGCGAACAGCCGCGCCCACATCTTCGAGCATGTCGCGCACGTCCCGATGATCGAAGACCCCAAGGCGACCGCTGAAATCCAGCGCGCCTTCCTAGCGGAGCATCGCTAGCAGGACGCCGTCCATCGTTAAATCGTCATCCCGGCGAAGGCCGGGATCTCGCCCTTGCGGACAGATGCACCGGCGAGATCCCGGCCTTCGCCGGGATGACGGGCGAGTGTTGCCTTGCCAACCCCCCAATCCCGCGCCACTCTCCCCGCAAAACAGGGGGAGAGACATATGCGCCTCAAAGTGGGCCTGCTCGGCGGGGGCAGCTGGGGGACGACGGTCGCCGCGGTGGTATCGCGCAATGCACCGATCACGCTCTGGGCACGCGATGGCGAAACGGTCGAGGGCATCAACCGCGATCACGAAAACCATAAATATCTCTCCGGCATCAAACTGACCCCCGCGCTGACCGCGACCAGCGACATGGCCGAGGTCGTCGCGGGCGCCGACGTGCTCGTCATGGGCGTGCCGTCGCACAGCTTCCGCAGCGTGCTGGAGGAAGCCCGCGACCACCTCCGCCCGTGGGTGCCGGTCATCAGCCTGACCAAAGGGCTCGAACTCGCCTCGGGCAAGCGCATGACCGAACTGATCGAGGAAGTGCTGCCCGGCCACCCCGTCGGCGTTCTCACCGGGCCGAATCTGGCGCGCGAGATCATGGCGGGACAGGCGGCGGCGAGCGTGCTGTCGATGGAGGACGAGATCGTCGTCCGCGCGCTCCAGCCACTGTTCCATTCGGGTCTGTTTCGCGTCTACACCAACACCGACCTGCTCGGCTGCGAACTCGGCGGCGTGCTCAAGAATATCATCGCGATCGCCGTCGGCATGGGCGACGGCCTCGGCGCGGGCGACAATACGCGCGCGGGATTGATGACGCGCGGGCTGGCGGAGATCACGCGCCTCGGCGTTGCGATGGGCGGGCGCCCCGAAACCTTCGCCGGGCTCACTGGCATGGGCGACCTCATCGCCACCTGCACCAGCCCGCTGTCGCGCAACCGCCACGTCGGGGTCGAACTCGGCAAAGGCCGCCCGATCGACGATATCATCGCGGGCATGAACATGGTCGCGGAGGGCGTCAAAAGCGCCCCGACCGTGATGGCGCTCGCCGACCGCTACGGCCTCGCGATGCCGATCGCGCGCGACGTGTTCGACGTGACGCAGGGCAAGCGGACGGCGCTCGACGTCTTCCGCGGCCTCCTCAAATCGAGCGTCGGCGACGAGGCGCATCCGGGCTGACAGGGGCCCTCGTCATTGCGAGGAGCGTAGCGACGAAGCAATCTCCAGTGATCGGCCTGACAAGCCGATAGCTGGAGATTGCTTCCCCCCGCTTTCGCCGGGGTCGCAATGACGAACATCTGCGATTCGCCGCCATCCGTTGCTTTTTGCCGACCAGCCGGGAAGAAAAGCCGCCGCTGCTTCGTTTCCTCTTGGTCCGACAGGATCCAGAAAAAGGAGACGGATAATGAAAAAATGGACGATCTTTGCCGCGCTCGCGGCTCTCCCCGCCACTGCCGCCGTCGCGTCGGTCCCCTATGACCGGATGCCGCCGGGATTCGAGGCACCGCCGATCCGCACGGCCCCGATTGCAGGGATCGAAAACCAATATTGGTTCAACTATCAGGCCGACATCCTCGAGGCCGAGAAGGAACTGGTCAGCGACCTCCGCCGCGCGACCGACCGCGAGGATCGCTGGGATGCGTGGGACGAATGGGAAAATGAACTCGTCGACGCCGACAAGGATTATGTGAAGGAAATGCGGGGGAAAGGCTATCGCACCGGCCGCGTGACGGTCGGCGGATAAGCCCAAAAAACCCGGGCGCTTCCCGGGTCGCAGGGAAGGGCGGGCGTCACGGGGCGCCCGTCCTTTTCTTTTTTGGCCAAAACCCCGTCCCGCTTGCGGGAGGGGCAGCGAGACTTGCGAACTTGTTCGCTAGTCGCAGCGGGGTGGGCATCGTAACTGGCGCAAGCTCGCTTCGCTCGCCCCACCCCTAACCCCTCCCGCAAGCGGGAGGGGGACTAAACCCCGCCCTCCGCCAGCAACGCCTTCGCCTCGTCCCCCTGCCAGTCGATCGCCCCGATCACGCGCCAGATTTCGCGCCCCTCGGCGTCATAATAGATGCTCGTCGGCAGTGCGCTGTTGGCGGCGTCGAGCAGGCCGTTTTCGGGATCGAGATAGGGGTGCAGCGCTTTCAGCCCCGCCTTCTGGAACCACGGATCGACCACTTCGGCTCCCTGCAAATCCTGCGCGACCGCGATCACCTGCATGTCCTCGCCGCGCGCGGCCGCGAGCGCATCGAGCGTCGGCATTTCGGCGACGCATGGGCCGCACCATGTCGCCCACAGGTTGACGAGCAACGGCTTTCCGCGAAACGCCGCCAGCGTCACCGGCGCATCGTCGGGGCCGGTGAAGGCCGCCGTCGGCGCCGCTTCGCCCTTGTGGCTGCGGTCGATCATATATTCGAACGCGCCGACGTCCTTCGCTTGGCCCGCCGAAACATTTGCTTGGCCTTGCTGCGCTTGCCCGCCGCCTGCCTTTTCCCTATCGCAGCCCGCGACCGATCCGGCCAGCAACAGGCCCAGGATCAACAGCGACGGATTTGGAACGCGGCGGATGGCGAATACTCCGGACAGCAACAGCATGTGGGGCGGCCGCTTCGGTGGCGGGCCCGCGGCGATCATGCAAGAGATTAATGCCTCGATCCCGATCGACAAGCGGCTTTGGGAAGAGGACATCGCCGCCAGCCGCGCGCACGCGGCGATGCTCGGTGCCTGCAGAATCATCGCGGCCGACGATGCGGCAGCGATCGACCGCGGCCTCGCCCAGATCGCCGAAGAATTTGCCGAAAACGGCGTGCCCATCGACCTCAGCCTCGAGGACATCCACATGACCGTCGAGGCGCGGCTGAAGGAACTGATCGGCGAAGCCGCCGGGCGGCTCCACACCGCGCGCTCGCGCAACGACCAGGTCGCGACCGATTTCCGCCTGTGGACGCGCACCGCGTGCGAGCGCATCGACGCCGGGCTCGCCGCGCTCCAGTCAGCGCTGCTTCAGCGCGCCGACGAGCACGCCGACAGCATCATGCCGGGCTTCACGCACCTGCAAGTCGCGCAGCCGGTGACGCTCGGCCACCATCTGCTCGCCTATGTCGAAATGGCGCGCCGCGACCGCGGCCGCTTCGCCGATGCGCGCGCGCGGCTCAACGAATCGCCGCTCGGCGCCGCGGCGCTTGCGGGAACCAGCTTCCCGCTCGACCGCGACGCGACGGCATCGGCGCTCGGCTTCGACCGCCCGATGGCGAACAGCATCGACGCGGTGTCCGACCGCGATTTCGCGCTCGAATTTTGCGCCGCCGCGTCGATCGCCGCTATTCACCTGTCGCGCCTCGCCGAAGAAATCGTCATCTGGGCCAGCCAGCCCTTCGGCTTCGTCGCGCTCCCCGATGCCTGGTCGACGGGCAGTTCGATCATGCCGCAAAAGCGCAACCCCGACGCCGCCGAACTGGTGCGCGGGCGCGCGGGGCTGCTGCTCGGCGCGTTCCAGCGGCTCGCCGTGATCGTCAAAGGCCTGCCGCTCACCTATTCGAAGGATCTGCAGGACGACAAGGAAACGCTCTTCGGCGCGTTCGACGCGCTCGCGCTGTCGCTTGCGGCGATGACGGGCATGGTTGAAACCCTGACCTTCCGCACCGACCGGATGCGCGCGCTCGCCGCTTCGGGCTATTCGACCGCGACCGACCTAGCCGATTGGCTGGTGCGCGAGAACGGCCTGCCGTTCCGCGAGGCGCATCATGTCGTCGGCGCCTGCGTCAAGCGCGCCGAGGAGCTGGGCGTCGAGTTGCCCGCGCTGCCCGCTGCCGACGCGGCCGCGATCCATGCCGCCGTGACCCCCGACGTTCTCGCCGCGCTCACGGTCGAGGCATCGGTCGCCAGCCGCACCAGCTATGGCGGAACCGCGCCCGAGCGGGTAAGGCAGGCCATCGCCGCGGCGCGCGCCGCACTCCAGGGACAGGATTGATGCCGCACCACCCCCGCATGTTTGCAACGCTCGCCGCCGCCGCGCTGCTCGGCGCGTGCGGGGCAAAGGAAGATCTGAAGCCGCCGGCGAACCAGCCGGCCGCCGTCGTTCCCATCGGCGCCAACCGCGCCCCGACTACACAGGAGCTTACGACGCCTGACGCGCAGGCCCGGCCCGCGCGCAGCGACGAACTTCTCAAACGATCCGAACAACGCGAACCCGACGATTTCGACCTGCCGCCTCCGGGCTGAGCAGGGCCCAGTTTCATCCGCTCGTGTCGAGCGAAGTCGAGACATCCATCGGTGGATAATGCCTTCCCGGCATCTCGACTTCGCTCGATGCGAACGGAAAAGATAATCAGGACTGCATTCAATGGATCATTTTGCCCTTCGTAACGGCGTCCTCCACGCCGAAGACATCCCGCTGCCGCAAATCGCCGAGGAAATCGGCACCCCCGTCTATGTCTATTCGCGCGCGATGCTCGAAGCCCATGCACAGGAATTTTGCGCCGCGCTGAAGGACGTGCCGCGCAAGCATCTCGCCTTTGCGATCAAGAGCAACCCTAACCTCGGCGTCCTGCGCGTCCTGGCGCGGCAGGGCTATGGTGCCGACGTCGTATCGGGCGGCGAACTCGAACGCGCGCTCGCCTCGGGAATGGCGCCCGAAGACATCGTCTTTTCAGGCGTTGGCAAGACCCGCGCCGAACTCGCGCAGGGACTCGACCGCGGCATCGGCCAGTTCAACATCGAACATGAACCCGAAGGCGTCGCACTCGCCGAAATCGCGCTGAAGAAGGAAATGACGGCGCGCGCCGTGCTGCGCGTCAATCCCGATGTCGACGCCGGCACCCATGCCAAGATTTCGACAGGCAAGGCCGACAGCAAGTTCGGCGTCGGCATCGATGTCGCACCCGAAATCTTCGCGCGGCTGGCGGCTCTGCCGGGGCTTAATATGCGCGGCATCGCGGTGCATATCGGCAGCCAGCTGACCAGTCTCGACCCGCTCGAAGCCGCGTTTATCCGCGTCGGCCGCCTTGTCGCCGACCTGCGCGCCGCGGGGCACAGCATCACCCATGTCGATCTCGGCGGCGGGCTCGGCGTGTCGTACAAGCCCGACGACAATCCGCCGTCGATGGCCGATTATGGCGCGATGGTCGCGCGCGTGACGAAGGATTGGGACGTCACCTTGATGTTCGAACCCGGCCGCGTCATCGCGGGCAACACCGGCGTGCTGCTGACCGAGGTGCTGTGGGTCAAGCCCGGTGCGACCAACCCCTTCGTGATCGTCGACGCCGCGATGAACGACCTCGCGCGCCCCGCGCTCTACGATGCGTATCACGACTTCGTTGCGGTCCGGCCGACCGGCGACAAAATGACCGCCTCGATCGTCGGCCCGGTGTGCGAAACGGGCGACACCTTCGCGCGCGATCGCGAAATCGACGCTGTCCAGGCGGGCGACCTCGCGGCGTTCCGCACCGCGGGCGCTTACGGTGCGACGATGGCATCGACCTACAACAGCCGCAGCCTTGTTCCCGAGGTGCTCGTCGACGGCGACCGCTACATCACCGTCGCCGACCGCATCGCCGCGGGCGCGATCATGGCCGCCGAACGCGTGCCCGACTGGATCGACTGAACGCGATCCTCCCCGTTCCGGGGAGGATCTGTTAGGGCCGCCACCATGCACCAACTCCCCATCTTCCTGAACCTCGCCGGCCGCACGGTGGTGCTGGTCGGGGAGGGGGAGGCGGCTGATGCCAAGGCGCGGCTGATCGCGCGCGCCGGCGGCCGTATCGTTTCCGTATGGGAACGGGGCGCGACCATCGCCTTCGTTGCGCTCGAGGATGAAGCCGAAGCGCGCGCCGCCGCCGATGCACTCCGCGCCCGCGGCCTGCTCGTCAACGTCGTCGACCGCCCCGATCTTTGCGATTTCACCACCCCGGCGATCGTCGACCGCGCCCCCGTCACCATCGCCATCGGCACCGGCGGCGCGTCGGCGGGGCTGGCCAAGGCGGTGCGTCAGCGGATCGAGGCGTTGCTCCCCGCCCGCCTCGGCGCGCTGGCCTCTGCGCTCTATGCCGCGCGCGCCGCAATGAAGGCGCGCTGGCCCGCCGCCGCCGACCGCCGCCGCGCGATCGACGCCGCGCTCGCTCCCGGCGGCGCGCTCGACCCGCTCGATGGCGAAGCGGCGGACCAGGTCGATAGCTGGCTGGCGGGCGAAATCGGCGCGCAGCCCTCGCGTCTCGAAACCATCCGCCTGACCAGCGCCGACCCCGACGACCTCACCCTCCGCGCCGCGCGCCTGCTCGGCGAGGCCGACCATATCTTCCACCCGCCGCACGTCCCCGCCGCGATTCTCGACCGCGCGCGCGCCGACGCGGTGCGTCACATCGCCGCCGCGCCGCCCGCCGATCCGCCCGCGGGCCTGTCGCTATGGCTGGAGACGCAGGCGTAGCGGAAGAGCGGCGCGTTTCGGGCAATCGCGGACATTCCGCATTATTAAAACGTCGTCATTCCCGCGAAAGCGGGAACCTCTTTGTTATAATTCGCTGGTACTGGATGTTTAACGCCACCAGCTGCGGCTGACGGACCCTCGCCGGACTTGGCTTGGTTGCATAATAGCAGCGGCAAGCCAGTCCTCCCCTGCGTGCGGCGGGCTCGCACTCCAGGTCCAGAAAATAGCTCGCCTCACTTGCGCGAACCGACCGAAGGACAGGGAGAGGGCGATATGCCCCCTCCCTGTGCCTTTTTGCGGAAACGATCGGTGCAGCGCCCCTTATACTGCGTCAAAAGCGCGCGCGGATGCCGCCGAGCGCCAGTCGCGGCGCGCCGGGGCGGGCGCCCGCAGGAGAGAAAGCGGCGTTGTAGGTCACGTCGAACAGGTTCTGGACGGAACCGAACAACGAGAGATTGCGCAGCAAGTCGACCTCGGCCGACAGGTCGATCAGAACCCGGTCATCGATCCGGTCGGCGGGAACGATCGCACCGCGCCCGGCGGTGGCGCGTGCCTTGCCGACCCAGTTCAGCGTCGCGTTCAACCGGGCCGCCTTGAGCGCCAGCCCGGCGTTCACCGTCATCTGATGGCGCGGCAGATAGGGCAGCCGGTCGCCCGCGGTCACCGTCCCCCACGGCTCGTAACCGCTCACGAAACTGGTTTTGAACCGGGCATCGGTGAAGGTGTAGGCGAGCGACACCGGCAACTCGAACCCGTCGTCGGCGATGCTCCCGAGCGTCCGGCCGGCGGTGATTTCGACACCCTTGACGTCCACCTCCCCGCCCGCAAACTGGTCGCCGATGTTGCAATTGCCCCCGGTCGAGGCGGTGCAGGTGCCGACCAGATTCGTATAATCGTTGAAAAAGCCGATGGCTTCGGTTCGCCAGGCCTCATTGCCCAGCTTGACCCCGGCCTCGTAATTCCACGACGTTTCGGGATCGATTGTCGATCCCGGACCGGGACTCGCGAAGCCGCGATGCGCACCTGCGACGATCCGCACATTTTCGGCTGCGCGCCAGGTTGCCGAAATTCCCGGAATGAACACATCGACGTTCGACTTGGCAACGGTGGTCGCGCCCGTCCGGTCGGGATCGGTCAACGCCCAGCGTGTTTGCCGAAGGTCGATCGTTTCGTACCGCAAGCCGGGAACGACCGTGACGTCGCCCGCTTCGATCGTGTCGCGGATGAAAAAGGCCCAGGCCTTGGCATCGCCGACGCGATTGTCCTGGCTGCCGCGCGCGCCGGGAGATGTCAGCACCATGCGGCCGTTGATCATCTGGTAGCGGTCGTCCTGCTGCAAACGATCCTCGTCATCCTCGTGATAGCGCGCCGAAAGTTCGAGCGTGTGCGCGAGGGCGCCGGTACCGAACCGGGCCGTGAGCACGCTCTGCACGCCCGTCGCCTGATAGACGCGGTTGTTGTTGCGCACGCGCAGCGCGCCCGCCCGCCCGGTGAAGCCGTCGGCGCCGATCAGGTCGGCCATCTGCAACGGATTGGCGTCGGGATTGGCCAGCACGCTGCCGATCGACACCCAGCCGGTGTTCGCGCTGTTGCGAACGTCGTTGAGCTTGTACCAGGTGCGCGCCGTATCGGTGCGATAGGCGACCGTGGTCAGATTGACGTTCGGTGTGATGTCGAACCGATGGCTGAGCTGATAGGTCGAGTGCGCGACGTCCATCACGTCGACCTGACTGCCGTTATAGCGGCGGTTCGGCGACACGGCGAAGTCGGCGAGCGTCAGGCCCAGATAGGTTTCGTTGCTCGTCTCGTCGTAGTTCTGGTATTTGAACTCGAGCGCGTGCCGACCGTCGGTGCTGCGCAGGCCCAGTTTCACCGTCCAGTCGGTAATTTCGAACCCGGTATCGCCGCCGATGTCGAGCACCTTGAATCCGCTCGAATGTTCGTACAGTCCTTCGGCAAGCGCGCCGATCTCGATCCCGCCGCCCAGCGGCGCCCAGCCGCCGGCCCAGCCATGCGCCCGCCTGCCGTCATGGTTGCCGAGCAGCAATTCGGCCTTGCCCGCCAGCTCTCCCGCCGCAACGTCGGGGATCGGCGTCGAAAACAGGTTCAGCGCGCCACCGACCGTCATCGGGCCATATTTGATCGCGGCCGGTCCCTTGGCCACCTCGACCGCGGCGATCCGCGCTGGGCGCGGGAAATAATAGGCAGCGGGGGCCGAATAGGGTGCGGGGGCGATCAGCACCCCGTCTTCCATCACCGTGATCCGGCCGTTGCGGTCGGTACCCGATCCACGGATGCCGATGTTGGGGCGCAGGCCGAAACCTTCCTCTTCCTGAAGATAGACGCCCGGAATCTGACGCAGCACGCGGTTTATGTCGCCATAGGAAAAGCGCTCGAGGTCGGCGGTGTCGAGCCGCTGTACCGAGCCGCCGATGTCGAGCGTGTCCGACTTTGACCCCGTCACGACGATATTGTCGATGACCTGCCCCGATCCCGCGTCAACGACGGCGGCGGTTTCGGCCATCGCCGACGGGCTCGACAATCCCGCGATCAGCAACGCGCAGCAGCTTACACTCATTCTGGTCGACATCGGTGCCCCATTCTTCCGTTTTGGATTCGCCGACCCACTAATGACAATCACTATCAATTGCAATGAGGCGGTTGAACGGCGTATGGAGACGCATGGTTGCGCACGCAATATATTGCGAGCAGTTCTCAATAGTGATAGGTCCACCGCACATCCCCCAGAGAAAGGTCGATCGTGCGGACTTTGTTGATTTTGGCAGCAGCAGGCGGCGTGATGGCCCTGACCGGCTGTTCGGGCGGCGAAAAGGCCGCGGACACGCAGGAGGTTAACCTCTACACCGCGCGCCATTACGACAGCGATCAGGTGCTATACGACCGGTTCACCCAGGAAACCGGCATCAAGATCAACCGCATCGAGGGCAAGGCCGACGAGCTGATCGCGCGGATGAAGAGCGAGGGCGCGAACAGCCCCGCCGACCTGTTCATCACCGCCGATGCCGGCGCATTGTGGCGCGCGCAGCAGGCGGGGCTGTTCCAGCCCACAACGTCCGAAACGCTCACGGCGCGCATCCCGGCGAACCTGCGCGAACCGGGCGGCAACTGGTATGGTTTCATGCGCCGCGCGCGCGTCGTCGCCTATGACGCGGCCAAGGTGAAGCCCGAAGAGATCGACGATTATGCCAAGCTCGCCGGGCCGCGATTCAAGGGCAAGATCTGCGTTCGTTCGTCGGACAGCGTGTATAATCTCTCGCTCGTCGGTGCGCTGATCGAGGCGTGGGGTCCCGACCGGGCCGGCGAATGGGTCAAGGGCATCGTCGCGAACATGGCGCGCCCGCCCGAGGGCGGCGACCGCGACCAGATCCGCGCCGTCGCTGCAGGGGTGTGCGAAGTCGCGATCACCAACAGCTATTATTATATCCGCCTGGCGACCGGCGACGATGCCCGGGACCGCGCAGTGACCGACAAGGTCAAACTCGGCTTCCCGAGCCTGGACGGCAAGGGCGCGCATGTGAATATTTCGGGCGGCGGCGTCGCGAAGAACGCGCCGAACCAGGCCAATGCCGTCAAACTGCTCGAATTTTTCGCCTCGGCGGATTCGCAAAAGCATATTTCGGCGAACAATAACGAATATCCTGCCTCGCCCGACGTCCCGGCCCCGCCGCCCGTCGATGCCTATGCCAACTTCACCGCGAATCCGATGAGCGTCGCCGCCTTTGCGGCGCGGCAGCCCGCGGCGCAGTCGTTGATGAGCGCGGCGGGCTGGCGCTGACGACCGCCGCCACCCTTCGCCGCTCTGTCCCGTCACCGCTCGCCAGTCTCGCCGCGCTGGCGGGGCTGGCGGTGGCGTTGCCGCTGATCGGTGTGCTGCTCGCGGCGTTCGGGACCGACACCGCCGACATCGCGGGCCGCGACATTGCGCGCTATGCGCTGACCTCGGCGTGGCTGGCGCTGCTCGTCGGTTGCCTCACGGCGGTGGCGGGGACGATCGCGGCATGGCTGGTGGTGATGCACCGTTTTCCCGGCCGCAGTGTGTTCGCCTGGGCGCTGGCGCTGCCCCTCGCCACCCCGGCCTTTGCGCTGGCCTATGGCTATGCCGATTTGTTCGATGTCGCGGGATCGCTCCGCATCTGGCTGCGCGACACGACGGGACATGATCTGCCGTTTGAGATGCGCAGCATCGGCGGTGCCGCCTTCATCCTGTCGGCGGCTTTTTATCCCTATGTCTATCTCGCGATGCGCGCCGCCTTCCTGAACCAGTCGGTGAATGTGCTGGAGGCGGCACGGATGCTCGGGTGCGGCGGCGGGCAGGCGCTGTGGCGCGTCGCGCTGCCGATGGCGCGGCCCGCGCTCGCCGCCGGGGTCGCGCTGGCGGTGATGGAAACGCTCGCCGATTATGGCGCGGTCCAGTTCCTCAGCGTCCAGACGCTGACCACCGGGGTGGTGCGCGCCTGGTCGGTCTATGGCTCGACGGTCAGCGCGGCGCGGTTCGCGCTGCCTTTGCTCGCCGCCGCCGCACTGCTGCTGTGGGTCGAGCGCGCCAGTCGCCGGGGCGCAACGCACGAGACGGGCAAGGCGCGCTGGCGGACGATCGACGTGCAGCCGCTGGGCGGGGTGCGGCGCTGGCTTGCCTTCGGCTTCTGCCTGTCGTTGCTGACCGCCGGACTGCTGCTCCCGGTCGGCTGGCTGATCTGGAACCTGGCTCAGACCACGCCCGATTGGTCGCGGCTCGTCGCGGCCACACGCAACAGCCTGTTTCTGGGGCTCGCCGGCGCCTTGGTCACCGTCGCGCTGGCGACGATGCTGGCGCTCGGGACGCGGCGCTTGCCGATCGCAGCAAGGATCGCCAGCCTCGGCTATGCGACCCCCGGCGCAGTGATGGCGATCGGCTTGCTCGCGCCCGCCGGACTGATCTGGAACCTTGCGCCGGGATCGGGAATGGCGGTCGCTATCGTGCTGCTGGTCCTCGCTTATGCAGCGCGGCTGATGGCCGCGGCGCTCGAGCCGATCGACGCGGGACTGGCGCGCGTCACCCCGTCGATGCGCCATGCCGCGCGCACGCTGGGGCGCGGCGAGACCGGCGCGGCGTTCGCCGTCGACCTGCCGGTCGCGCGCGGTGCGCTGCTGACCGCGCTGCTGATCATCTTCATCGATGTGCTGAAAGAACTGCCGGCGACGCTGATCCTGCGCCCGTTCAATTTCGATACGCTCGCGGTGATCGCAAACAATTATGCGCTCGACGAACGGCTGGGACAGGCGGGGCTGCCGTCGCTGCTGATCGTCGCGCTGTCGCTGCCCGCCGTCGTCTGGCTGACACGCCGCATTGCGACCGCGCGTCCCGGCGACTAGGCACCTTATCGTGACCGACGATCCCGTTCTCGAGCTGTGCGATGTCGTGCGCGCCTATCCCGGCCGCACCGCGGTCGACGACGCCTCCTTTGTCTTGCAACCCGGCGGTATCACCTGCCTGCTCGGCCCTTCGGGTTGCGGCAAAAGCACCTTGCTGCGCCTGATCGCGGGGCTGGAGCCCGTCGATGCCGGCGAGGTCCGGATCCGCGGGCAATTGGTTGCCGCGCCGGGGATGACCGCCGCGCCCGAACATCGCGGCGTCGGGCTGGTGTTTCAGGACAATGCGCTGTTTCCGCACCTCGACGTCAGCGCCAATGTCGGCTTCGGCCTCACTGGCATGGCCCCCGGCGCCCGCCGCGCGCGCGTCGCGGCACTGCTCGATCGTTTCCACATCGCGCACCTCGCCGCCGCCTGGCCGCATATGCTGTCGGGCGGTGAGCAACAGCGCGTGGCGATCGCACGCGCACTGGCGCGCGAACCGTCGCTGCTGCTCCTTGACGAGCCTTTTTCGGGTCTCGACAGCCACCTGCGCGGCGCGGTGCGCGACGCGCTCCTCGCTGATCTGCGCGCGGCGGGTACGAGCGTCCTGATCGTCACGCACGATCCCGAAGAAGCGATGATGATCGCCGACAATCTGGTCCTGATGGCCGCGGGGCGCATTCTCCAGACCGGCCGACCCGAGGATTGTTACCATCGGCCGGTGTCGATCGCGGCGGCGCGCCTGCTCGGCGATATCGCGGTGATTGATGCCGTCGTGACGAACGGGATTGCCGATACCGTGCTGGGCGCGGTGCAAGCCGTTGGCATTGCCGATGGCGCCGCAAAGATCGCAGTTCGGCCTGATGCGATTGTTGCCGGTTCAACGGGCGTTGCTGCGACCGTGTCGGCGACGCGCTTCGCGGGTCATTATTACATTGTCGAAGCCTTTGCCGCGGATCAGTATTTCACCTTCCAACTGCCGGGCACACCCCCGGCGATTGGCGATCCGGTGACCCTGGCTCTTCGCCCGGGGGCCCTCACGCTGGTCGTGCGAGATGATGACTAAACTCTGTGTTCCGGCCGCGCCCAGTCGCGACACCAGCGTCCGCGGGGATGCTCGTCCGGGTATCGCCGAAATCTGCAAGCTCAAAGTTGCGCGGATTATAGAAGCGCTCGCGGAACCTGAAACGCGTCTCGATGCTTCATCCGATGCATTCGCTGATCGGAAAAACCATCCATCATCCGGGCGAGAAGCGCGGCGAGGCTTGCGCGGTGCCACACGGATCGCTTGTGGGTATTCGTGATTTCGCGAACGATCACCCGCAACCCCCAAAGCCGCCCTCACCAATATCCCCATCGCTCGCCCATTACCCCGCGCGTTATTGCCCGCCCCGCGGCGCGCGCTCTATCGTCGGCCCGTCACAGCAGAAAGGCCGATCATGCTCGATATGTCGCACGAAGCCCCGCCCTCGCGGACCTGGTCGGCCGAAGGCTTCGCCTATTTCTGGTCGCAGGGCCGCGATCCCGCAATGGTCGCGCCCGTCGTCTGGCCCGACGTGCGGGGGACATGGCCGCGCGCATCGGCGCCCGTCGTCGGGCGCGCCGCCTATATCGGCGCGATCGCCAATTTCCTCGCCGCGCTCCCCGATTTCAGCGTCGAGGTCACCGACCATGCGATAAGCGGCGACGTCGCCTTCGTCCGCTGGGTGATCCGCGGCGCCTTCCCCGTCGGTCCCGGCACGATGATCGGCGTCGACCGGCTGGTGCTGAAGGATGGATATGTGATCGAAAATCATATCCATTCGGACCATCCCCTGTTCGCCGAACTGGCAAAGACGCGCGCGCTGGGCTGACCGCCCGCGCACATTACGATAAGTTAACTCACCCCCGTGTCCCCGCGGCGTTACCCCTGCCCGTGGCGGCAGGTCGCGCCGCCGGTTTCAGGACAGGAGGGGGATTATGGAATTGCCGCCCATCGACATCGATGCGCTGCCCTTGCTCGACACCGCGGTAGGGCTGTTCGGCTCGCTGGTCGCCGACGGCGGCACATCGAGGTCAGTGTTCGAGATCGCGGTCACCGTCGCGCTGATCGTCCACAATTGAGCCCGCGCGGGGGCGGTGCGCCGTCCCCGCGGCATCCCCTCAAACCATGCCCACGCCCCGCTCGCGCCACGACCATTATCCGCGCGATGACGCCGCCCGCTGCCGGCGCATCCGCGAAGCGGTCGCCGAACTCGACGCGCATTGGCGCACCATCGACGCTGTGCCCGCCGGACTGCTTGCGGCGATCGATGCGGTGGCGGGGGAGCCTCCCGACCGCGCGATCGCGCGCCTCCTCCCCTGGCTCACCGACACCCGCTGGCTGCGCGATCGGCTGGGCGAGGCGCTGGCCCTGCTCGCCGCCGATCCGTTCGCGCGCCCGCCGCTCCGCCCCGTCGGCGGCGGGGATGGCGGCAGCGGCGGCCTGATCCTCGCCGAGCGCGGCAGCGTGCGCATCGCGCTCCATATCCACCCCGCCGCGGCCGCGGCGCCGACGCATGCGGTCTTCGTCCCCGGCCGTGCCGCGATCCGCGTGCTCGCCGCCGCGGGCGCGTCGCTCTGCCTCCACGAAGTCACCGTCAGCGCCGCCGAGGAAGCGGGCGGCTTCACCGCATCGGCCGCCGCACCGTGCCACCGCGCCCGGCCGCGCGCGCTCGCCGACGGCGAAATCCTCCACCTCGACACCGCACGCCAAAGCTACAGCCTGACGGGCGCACAGGGCGACGTGCTGCTGCTCGAACTCACCGTCCAGCCGCCCGCGCCCCTCCCGATCCGCAGCTACGACCTCGCGACCGGCCGCCTCGCGCACGTCAGCGCGTCACAGCGCGACGCCAGCTTCCGCACCATGGCGCTGACCCTGCTCCGCCACCTCGGCCGCACCGACGCCGCGCCGCTCTTCGCCGAAGCGACGCAGGCCGACGATTTCGCCCTGCGCTGGCACGCGATGCGCGAGCTGATCGCGCTCGCCCCCGCGACCGCGCTCCCGCGCCTGTCCGCGATGGCCGCCGCCGACCCCCACCCCGAAGTCCGCCGCGCCGCCGCCGCAACGCTCGCCCTCCTCCAACCCCCTCCCGCTTGCGGGAGGGGTAGCGAGACTTGCGAGCTTGCTCGCTAGTCGCAGCGGGGTGGGCACGACCGCACCGCCGCTGGCCCACCCGCGTTCAGAGGCACGTGACTCTGAACACCCCCTCCCGCCAGCGGGAGAAGAGGAGACCCCCCATGCCCGTGACCATCGACCCGCCGCCCGCCACCCCCGAACGCGACCTCGCCGAAGTCACCGCGCGCCTCGACGAAAGCGGCGTCGACCTCGCCGACGAAGCCAGCCTCGCCCAATGCACCGCGCTCCTCGCCGGCCTCGCGCGCAACCGCAGCTTCCTCGCCGACCGCGTCATCGCCGCGCTCAAGCACGGCTGCGCGGATCAGGTCGCGATCAACCGCCATTCGGCGCAAGTGTTCCTGCTCCACCGCGGCGCGCGCGGCTATTATCTCCGCGCCAACCTCTGGCCCGCCGCGACCGACGCCGTCACCGCCGCCAGCGGCACGCAGGCCTTCGCTTACGGCCTCCCGCACGACCATAATTTCCACTTCCTGACCGCGGGCTATTTCGGCCCAGGCTACATCAGCGACGATTATGAAGTGGACCCCGAAGCCGTCGACGGCCGCCTCGGCGAACCGCTCGCGCTGCGCCCCGCGGGGCAAAGCCAGCTCGGCGAAGGCAAAATGATGCTCTACCGCGCGCACCGCGACGTCCACAGCCAGCACCCGCCGCCCAGCCTGTCGGTCAGCCTCAACATCATGGACGAGGGCGAACATGTCCCCTGGCGCGACCAGTATATCGTCGATCTCGGCGACGGCTCACCGCATGCCCCCGCGACGATCGCGCAGCGCCCGACGCGCCCCAGCACCGAACTGCTGCTCCGCGCCGCGGTCCACCTCCACGAAAACGCCCACGACATCGCCGACCATTTCGCAAAAGCCCACCCCATCCCCCGCGTCCGCGCCCACGCCCTCGCCGCCCTCGCCGCCGCCGAAGCGGGCGAGGGCAGGGCCGCGGTGCTCGAACGCGGCCTGCGCGATCCGGACGCGCGGGTCAGGGATGATTGCCGGCGGTGGCTGGCAGAATGATCCTCCCTGTGGCGCAGCCATGGGGAGGTGGCAGCGCGAAGCGTTGACGGAGGGGCTATGGCGCCAAGGTTGCGGCCCCTCCGCCACCCTTCGGGCGACCCCCTCTCCATGGCTGCGACACAGGGAGGATTTCTGGTTCGCACCAGCTTTCGTTCAATTGTTGAAACGCTTGACCGCATCGAACATTTCTTGGGCCGCCACGAAACGCTCGTGAACCCGCTCGAACGCGAGGCGGCAAAGCAGCACACGCGCGTCCCGCGCAAGGCAGCGAAGCAGGACTGAGGCCTCCGCGTCTCCGCGCGAAAAACCGCTTTCCTACTTCGCCCCGCTATGCCAGCCTCGCCGCTCTTCGCTCTTTGATCCCTTGAATCCGCCGCCCGCCCGCACGCGAAACGCCGCGCCCGCGCGCGACGTTTCGCGCGCGGACACCGCTCGGGCCGTGAAGCGATGCGCGCAGGGCTGAACTTTCCTGACCTTTGGAGCCCTGACCTTTGGAGAAAAGCGACAAAGCCGGCCCTGCCCCGGACGAGGGCAAGGGTGCGCCGCGACCCTCGCACCAGCACCACACCGCCAACTCCTTGTTTTCCGGTGCAACCAGGTGACAAGTTTGACAAGTTAAACCCGCGGCGCCGGCCGGGGCGCCAGTCCTTGCTGACAGCGCCGCTTTCGCCTGCTAACGGCGCGCCATGACCACGCCCTTGTCCCACATCCGCAATTTTTCGATCATCGCGCACATCGACCATGGCAAGTCGACGCTCGCCGACCGGCTGATCCAGTTCACCGGCGGGCTCACCGCGCGCGAAATGTCGGCGCAGGTGCTCGACAATATGGACATCGAAAAGGAACGCGGCATCACCATCAAGGCGCAGACGGTGCGCCTGAACTATACCGCCAAGGATGGCGAGACCTATCAGCTCAACCTGATGGACACGCCGGGGCACGTCGATTTCGCTTATGAAGTGTCGCGGTCGCTCGCGGCGTGCGAGGGCGCGCTGCTCGTCGTCGACGCGGCGCAGGGGGTGGAGGCGCAGACGCTTGCCAACGTCTATCAGTCGATCGAGCACGATCATGAAATCGTGCCGGTGATCAACAAGATCGACCTGCCCGCCGCCGACGTCGACAAGGTAAAGGCCGAGATCGAGGACATCATCGGCCTGCCCGCCGACGACGCCGTGCTCGCCAGCGCCAAGGCGGGGATCGGCATCGAGGAGGCGCTCGAAGCCATCGTCGCGCGTATCCCGCCGCCGAAGGGCGACGTCGCGGCGCCGCTCGTCGCGATGCTCGTTGACAGCTGGTACGACCCCTATCTGGGCGTGGTGATTTTGGTCCGCGTCATCGACGGCGTGCTGAAAAAGGGCCAGCAGATCAAGTTCATGCAGGCGGGCACGACTCACCTCATCGACCGCGTCGGCTGTTTCACGCCGAAGCGCGAGGAGCTGACCGAGATCGGCACCGGCGAGATCGGTTTCATCACCGCGCAGATCAAGGACGTCGCACAGGCGCGCGTCGGCGACACGGTGACCGATGCCAAGAAACCCGCCGCGGCGCCGCTGCCGGGGTTCAAGGAGGTCCAGCCCGTCGTCTTCTGCGGCCTCTTCCCGACCGACGCGAACGATTTCGAGAAATTGCGCGAGAGCATCCAGAAGCTGCGGCTGAACGATGCGAGCTTCTCGTTCGAGATGGAGAGCAGCGCGGCGCTCGGTTTCGGCTTTCGCTGCGGTTTCCTGGGGCTCCTCCACCTCGAGATCATTCAGGAGCGGCTGACCCGCGAATATGACCTCGACCTCATCACCACCGCGCCGTCGGTGGTCTACAAGCTGAAGCTCAGCCACACCAAGAATGAGGCGGCGAAGGAGATCGAGCTTCACAACCCCGCCGACATGCCCGACCCCAACCGCATCGACGAGATCGAGGAGCCGTGGATCGAGGCGGTGATCTATGTCCCCGACGAATATCTGGGGCCGATTTTGAAGCTCTGTCAGGATCGCCGCGGGGTGCAGAAGAATCTGACCTATGTCGGCGGCCGCGCGCAGATCACCTATGAACTGCCGCTCAACGAAGTCGTGTTCGACTTCTACGACCGGCTGAAGAGCATCAGCCGCGGCTATGCGTCGTTTGACTATCACCAGATCGGCCACCGCGCCGGCGACCTTGTGAAAATGAGCATCCTCGTCAACAACGAGCCCGTCGATGCTTTGTCGATGATCGTCCACCGCGGCACCGCCGAAACGCGCGGCCGCGGCATGTGCGAGCGGCTGAAGGATCTGATCCCGCGCCACATGTTCAAAATCCCGATCCAGGCAGCGATCGGCGGCAAGGTAATAGCCCGCGAAACCATCGCCGCCCTCCGCAAGGACGTGACCGCCAAATGCTACGGCGGCGACGCGACCCGCAAGAAAAAGCTGCTCGAAAAGCAGAAAGAGGGCAAGAAGCGGATGCGCGAATATGGCAATGTGAACATCCCGCAGGAGGCGTTCATCGCCGCGCTGCGGATGGGCGACGACGGATAGCGCGGCGGGTCGGTCTTACTGTCCTGCCATGATCGGGAGACTGCGATGACCGGGACGGGCAGGCAGGTGGCTGGGCAGGCGGACGGCACGGGACGGCGACGCCGGATCGAGGATGTCGCGATCCACAGCCGGCTCAACGACGGGACCGGAGTATGCCTGCGCACGATCACTCCCGATGACGGCCCGCTGATCCGCGACGGCATCGCCAAATTGTCGGCCGAATCGCGCTATCTGCGCTTCTTCTCGCCGGCGTCGTCGCTGCCCGATGCGGTGATCGAGCGCCTCGTCGATGTCGATGGGCACGATCATATTGCGTGGGGCGCGATCTGCAGCTCGTGCCCCGACCGGCCGGCGATCGGCGCGGTCCATGCGGTGCGGCATAGCCACGACGGCCCGGTCGGCGAATTTTCGGTCGCCGTGCTCGACGCGTTCCACGGCCAGGGGCTCGCCCGGATGATGACCGCGGCGCTGCTCGTCCACTGCCTGGCTGAGGGGCTGGTCGAGCTCGACGTCCATATGCTGTCTGAAAACGCCGCGGCGCGGCGGCTTGTCAAGGCGCTCGGCGCCAGCTGGGCGGGGGAAACGGCGGGGGTTGCCGAATATCGGCTCGACGTCGCGGCGGGGCTCGCCGCGCTGCGCGCCGACACCGATGCGCCGGGCGTATGCGACGTGCTGGCCGCGCTTGACGCTTGAAGCGTAAATATAGTCCCTCCCGCCGCCCCGGGTCGCTGGGAACGACGGGAGGGTAGTCCGCGAAGCTTATCGCTGAAAGCGTGTTCCCGTCCCGAACGCCGCATTAACCCTGATCGTGCGGCGCCGCGGTGATGGCGATCACACCTCTGGTGATTGCAGGCGCACGAAAAAGGGCGCCGGAATCGACCGGCGCCCTTCCTGCCCTTAGGGGAGGCAGCCTTTAATTCGTCTGCGTGTCGCCAACGCCGGTTTCGGACGGGGCGATCTCGCCATTGTCGTCCATCGCGTTGGCCTTTTCCTCGCCCATTTCTTCGACGGCATCCGCCTTCTCTTCCATCGCTTCCTTGGCGGCGCCTTCGGGCATGGCGTCGGCCTGCTCGTCGATCGCTTCGGCCTGGGCTTCAGCCTGATCCTCGACCTTGTCGGCGGCGGGGCTCTGGCACGCGCCGAGCGCGAGGGCGGAGGTGGCGGCGAGGGTGGTGAACATCTTGCGCATAATGAGTGACTCCCAAAATTGACTCGGGGGCTTAACGCCGTGTGAACGGCAGGGTTGCAATAAAATTGACAATCTTATGAAATTGCGCGGATTTCCTTGCGTCCAGGCCGCGGCGCGGTTCGACGGGCAAAAAAGAGGGCGCCCGAAGGCGCCCTCCCTGACCTGGTCCGGTCCCGCGGATCAGAAGCGCTGCTGGCGCTCGTAAAGGTCGCGGTAGTGTTGGATGCGCGTAACGCGCAGCCCCGGCATGCCGCTGCGATCGATCGATCGCTGCCAGCCGGCAAATTCCTCGAGCGTCAGCCCATAGCGTTCGCACGCTTCATCGACGGTCAGAAGACCGCCGTTCACCGCCGCCACGACCTCTGCCTTGCGGCGAACGACCCAGCGGGTCGTCGTCGACGGAGGCAGCGAGTCGAGCGTCAGCGGTTCGCCCAAGGGGCCGATGACCTGCGCGGGCCGGATTTTCTGATTCTCGATCATGCTCATTCCATATTTTCGACATCGGATGGGGGTGTGTCCGACGTCTTTGGCTCTAGATCGGAGGGGTTCAACATCGGCTGAAATCCTCTGGTAAACAGGTCGTTCATAGTTTTCGGCAAACCGTTTGCATCGATCGACAAGTCGAAAAATCGAACGACGCGGGCGGACCTTTGTTCCCTTGCGGGTCGGTTTCCGCTCAAAATATGCTTGAGGGCATTAAGCTTTGCCACATGGCGTTCGCGCTCCGCGCATGCCTGCAACTGCCGCACTGTCGGCAAGGCAGCCTGCCGTGCGCTGGACACCGCCAGGATGATGTCGAAACCGGGCGTCGACAGCCGGGCGGCACCGGCGATACGGGGAAGGTCGGACGGGACGATGTTCATGGGACTCGTCTAACCCACAGGGCCTAAGGTCCCGTAAATGCCGGTTTCAGCACCTGTTAGCGAAGCTTAACCCGCGTCAATATATTGACAGGCGCGGCGGAAAAGCTGGCATTTTTCGCACCGCATCCCTAGATGGCGCCGACGATGATCGAGACCTTGTCCTCTCCCGCCGGGCTTGCCCAGGCCGATTTTCAGCTCGCCGGACCCATGAAGGACCGGCGAATCGTCGTCGCCATGTCGGGCGGAGTCGACTCGAGCGTCGTCGCCGCGCTTGCCGCGCGGTCGGGCGCCGAAGTGATCGGTGTGACGCTTCAGCTCTATGATCATGGCGCCAAGGCGAAGCGCGTGGGTGCCTGCTGCGCGGGGCAGGATATTCGCGACGCGCGCGCCGTCGCCGACCGTCTGGGTTTCGCGCATCACGTCCATGACCATGAAAGCCGTTTTCGCGACACGGTGATCGACCAGTTTGCCGACGAATATCTGAACGGCCGGACGCCGATCCCGTGCGTGCGCTGCAACATGGGGGTGAAGTTCACCGACCTGTTCCAGCTGGCGAGAGAATTGGGCGCCGACTGCCTTGCAACCGGCCATTATGTTCGCCGCGTCATGGGTCCCGCCGGTGCCGAGCTGCACCGCGCGGTCGATCCGGCGCGCGACCAGAGCTATTTCCTCTTCGCGACGACGCAGGAACAGCTCGACTTCCTGCGCTTTCCGCTCGGCGGGCTGGAAAAGAGCGTGGTGCGCGAGATCGCCCGCGACCTTGGCCTTGGTGTTGCGGGAAAGCCCGACAGCCAGGACATCTGCTTCGTTCCCGATGGCGACTATGCGACGCTGGTGCGCAAGCTCCGTCCCGAAGCCGACGATCGGGGCGACATCGTCCATGTCGATGGCAGCGTGCTCGGCGCGCACAAGGGGCTCATTCATTACACGGTCGGGCAGCGGCGCGGGATCGACATCGGCGGACAGGCCGAGCCGCTCTATGTCGTGCGCCTCGATGCGGAGAAGAAACAGGTCGTCGTCGGGCCGCGGCGCGCGCTGGCGGTGTCGGGCGCGCGGCTCGGCGAAGCAAACTGGCTGGACGGCGTCGAGGGGCGCGACGTTCTGGCGAAGGTGCGCAGTATGGCCAAGCCCGTTCCGGCGCGGGTTACCGGCGATCGGCTGCACTTCGTCACCCCCGAATATGGCGTCGCGCCGGGCCAGGCGGCGGTGCTTTACGACGCGGGTAATCCCTCGCGCGTGCTCGGCGGCGGCTGGATCGAAAAGACGTTCGCGGCGGAATAGATTGAATTTTCCCTTCTGATCGCGCAGCCTTCCCGGCAAGGGAGAATGATGATGATCAATTGGGTCTTGCGCGGCGCTGTCCTGCTCTGGGCGCTGTTTTTTGCCATTGTGGGTGTTCGTGGGCTGTTCGATCCCGCAAGCTATGGTGAAACTTTCGGCATATTGGTCGAGGGCGCCGCGACGAACACGATCCGCGCCGATCTGTCGGCCTTTTTCCTCGTCGCTTCAGCCAGCGCCGCGATCGGCGTGCTGATGCCGGGCTGGGTGCGTGCATTGCTGGTCCCCGCCGCGCTTTATGGGACCGCGCTCGCCGGGCGCCTGTTCGGCGTGGCGAGCGGCGACGTGATCAATTCGGGGATTGTGCAGGCGATGATCATCGAGGCACTGACCCTCTTTTTGATGGTCGGCAGCTGGTGGGTCCTGTCGCGGCCCGCGGTACCGGCCGATCCCTTGGCACCGCCCGCCGATGCGGGATGACGAAAGGTGAGGGCTGAAACCCGCGTCGGGGCCATTTGACGGCGGGTCGTGCCTACCGTCTAAAGAGGGGGAAACGCGTGGTGGATGATGATGACAAGCGGGTGACGCCGGAGCGACGGGCGGGCGATCGCCGCGTCGCCGATGATCCCGATTTCAAGGGACCGGATCGGCGCAAGGGCGATCGGCGGGCAGGCAAGGACCGCAGATCGAACGACTGAGCGCGGCGGCGGATGCCGGCAGGAGAAGGATATTGACCGAGCCCCATTTGCCGCGTCTGGGCGTCGACATCGTGTCCGACGTCATGTGCCCCTGGTGCATCATCGGCTGGCTGAAATTCCAGCGGGTGATGGAGCATTTCAGGGGGCGGCTGGATTTTCGCGTCCAGTGGCACCCGTTCGAACTCAATCCCGACATGCCGCCGGAGGGCGAAGACGCCGCTGCGCATGTGATGCGTAAATATGGCGTCAGCGCCGAGCAGAGCCGCGCCAATTCGGGGCGGCTGGCGGCCATCGCGGCCGAACTGGGTTTCGCCTTCAACCGTGGGCCGGACTTTCGGATGCGCAACAGTTTCGACGCGCACCGCCTGCTGACCTGGGCGGGCGCCAGCGAGGCGTCGGACCAGCAGGCGGCAACCGGCGTGCAGACCGCGCTGAAGCTGGCGCTGTTCACCGCGCATTTTACCGATAATCGCGACGTCAGCGACCATGCGGTGCTCGCCGACGTCGCGGCGTCGGTCGGGCTCGACCGCGAACGCGCGGCGGCGATCCTGGCGTCGGGCGAGTTTGGCGAGATGGTGCGGACCGAGGAAGGCTGGTGGGCCGACCGGAACATCACCGGGGTGCCCGCCTTCATCCTTGGCGGGCAGATGCTGGTTCCGGGCGCGCAGGATCCCGAGGTGTTCATTCGCGTGATCGAGAAGAAGGTGCTCGCCGCCGTCGCATGAGGGGCCGCGCGGCGCGTCCGGGCACCCGCCACGATTTTTGCGCGGCTCGCCGCGTGTCATGGTGCCGACTCGTGTTCCCGGCTATTGTCGACAGGCTCACCCCCGAGCAGCAAGGAGAATGACGATGGCCGAGCATGACCATAGCGCGATCAAGGAAGATATGACCGTCATCGGCGCTGACGGCGTCCATGTCGGAACGGTCGATCATCTCGACGGCGAACGTATCAAGCTGACCAAGGCCGACAGCGGCGACGGCAAGCATCATTATCTGCCCGCGGGGCTGGTTGCCGCGGTCGAAGGCGACACGGTTCGCCTGTCGGCGACCGCCGCGAACGCGATCGACCTGTTCGAGGAATCCGAATAGGCCGCAAACGACCGCCCAGGACGGCCGCGTTCGGCCGCCGAAGATCTGGCCTGCGCCCCGCCGCCGCGGCGTGGGCCATTTCTTTGTGATTTTTCAAGGCCTATGTCCTAAATCAGCCCCGATGAGGCGGAACGGGGCCAAAAAACGGGCGGTGCAGGATGCAGCCGCCGCCGGGCGGCTGGTGGCTGCGGCGCTGCTGTTCGGCGCCGGCTATGCGGTCGCGAACCGGTTCCCGCTGGTCCACACCGTCGCCTATCGTCTCGCCGCCGGGGACGGGCAGAGCGCGGCCACGGCGTTCCTGTTCGTGGCTTTTCAGGCGGCGGTGTTCATGGCGGCGCTTTTCGTGTTTCCGCGGCGCTGGGCGGCGGTGCTGCTGGTGCTCGCGGGCGCTTCGATCCTCGTCAACATCGGTTATGCGCAGCTCGTGGCCGAGCTGCTCGACGCGGGATCGCTTGCCTGGCTGATCGCCGAAGTGCGGCAGACGGGTAACGCTGCGGGCGAGTTCGGCGGCGAATTGCTGTGGGTCGCGGCGCAGGTTGCGGCGGCGCTGACGCTGTTCGTCGCGGCGCGGCGGCTGGCGCGGCGCGCGGTGACGACGCCGTGGGGCAAAGGCTGGGCGGCGGCGACGCTCGCGCTGCTGATGGCGCCGAGCATCGTCTATCGCCACGCCGCGGTGTGGCCCGAGGGAGCCGAGCGCAGCCTCTATGGGCTGGCCATCGACCTGGCGAGAGCGCCGCCGCCGCCGCCGCGCGGCGCGGTGGAGCTGGCGCCGCGCAGGACGGCGGATGCGCCGCGGCATATCGTCTGGGTGATCGACGAGAGCGTCGCCGAAGCGCCCTTCCGGCGGCTGATCGCGCCGACGCTGGCGGACACGCGGCATCTCGACTTCGGGGCGGCGGCGGCGATGGGGCATTGCAGCGCGCCGGCGCAGGTCGCGCTGCGGTCGGGGGTCGATGTGCGCCGCGTCGATGCAGGCGCCGATTTGCGCCGGACGCCGTCGATCTGGGCCTATGCCAGGGCGGCGGGATACCGGACGGCGATGATCGACGGGCAGACGTCGGGGGCGCCGCAGAATTTGCTGTTGTCGCCCGAGCGCGCGCTGATCGACGCCTATCAGCCGATGCCCGGTGGGATCGAAACCGACCTGAAAATTGCCGACGCGATCAACCGCGACCTGAAAGGCAGCGCCAGAACCTTTACTTACGCCGTCCTGCGCGGCGTTCACTTCCAGTACCGCGACCATTATCCCGCGGGCGCCATCCCGGCGGACAGCCCGGTCACGTTGCACTATGCGACGGCGCTTAGTTGGTCGAAGGACCGCTTTTTCGAGCGGCTGCTGGCGGGGGTCGACCGCGAGCGCGTGGCGATCGTCTATACATCCGACCATGGGCAGAATCTGGCCCCCGGCGCGCTGCCGCATTGCAGCCGCGAGGCGGCGGCCGACGAGTTTCGCGTGCCGCTGCTCGCGTTCCTGCCGCCGCAGCTCGCGGCGCGCTATGCCGATGCGCCGCGTGCAAGACATTCGGTGAGCCAGATCTTTCCCGCGACGCTGGTCTGGATGGGATATGACGCGGCGGCGGTCACCGCGCGCTATGACCGCGACCTGTCGCAGCCGACCGCGCGCTTCGTCTGGTTCGGGCGCACGGTGATCCCGACGGGCGGCGAGACGGCGATCGACGTCACCGCAGGGTCCAGATTTCCGGGGGAGTGACCAGCCGATCGTTCCGGTTGCCCCGGCCCGCGCGGGGGGCTGTGTGTCGGGCCGGGGCCGGGGGAAAGCCGGTGATGATCGACAGGGCAACGCCGTCCACGCGGCGCAAGTTTCGTCCCCTGGCGCGCCGATGCGGCAGGCGGGCGCGGGCGTGCGACGAGCGGTCGGCGCGCGGCGCGGCAAGGGCTGCGCCCACACCGCCCATGCGGGCTGGCGCGGCGGCGCCGTCGTGCCTATTGAGGCCGCGATGATGCACGCGGACAGAAAGATGGTGGTGATCGCGCGGCTGCGCGCGGCGCCGCTGGTGGGGTGGCAATTTGCCTGCGCGGTGCTGCTCGGCATGTTGCTGGCGCGGCTCGACTGGGGCGGCGACCCCGCGACCGCGATGTGGAACATGTTGTTCGCGCAGCCGCTGGAGCTGATCGGCATTGCGGCGGTGCTGATGTGGTGGGCCGCGACGATTCGGCTTTGGCGGCGGCGCGGCGATTATATCCGCCACGACGGGATGACGCTCTATCGCGGCGGCAGTGCCCAGTGGCCGCTCGCGCTGGTCCGCGGCGTCGTGGTGGCGCGCGGGCCGCTGGGGATCGAGGCGTTGCGGCTGGTCGTCGATGACGACAGCGAGGTGACGCGCGAACTGGTGAAACTTTATATGCTCGCCGACCCGCCCGAGGCGGTGCGCGGCGGGGTGATGTTCGCGGCGGGGGGCGTGCGGGGGTTTCCGGCCGGATCGGTGCTGAATTGACGGGGCGGCGGCGTGTCCGGGATTTCAAAGTTCAGTGAAGGTCAGCCCCGCGGCGGCCCCTTTTGTCCAAAAGTCAGTAAAGGTCAGCCCTGGCTGCACCCCCGGTTTGCCAAAGTTCAGCGAAGGTCAGCCTCGTCGCGCGCCGCGGCGTCGGGTGACGGGGTGGTGGGCATCGCGACCGGATCGCCGCGATCTTCGTGATGCCAGGGCGGCAGTTCGCCGTCGCACTGATCGGCGATATCGAGCGCCATGGCGAGCTCGTCCGGCGCCATCAGCGCCGCGGGCGCGGCGGGCGGCGCGGGGTGGACGTGGACGAGCGCCTCGGCAACCGGGGTGACGACGGGCGCGGGTGCCGCGCCACGCTCGCCGAACCGTTCGGGGCCATAGGCGCGCAGCAGGAACATCAGCAACCGGTCGCTCTGGCGCAGGCGGCGGCCGACGCGGTTGCCGTCGCGGTCGAACACCGGCTCGTCGGTGCCCACGAGCGCGCGTTCGAAGGCGGCGTCGAGCAATTTCTTGGCCGCAGCATCGATCGCCGCGCTCCACGCGCGGTCGAACGCCGCGGCGTCGGGCGAGCGGCGCAGGCGATAGGCGGAGGATTCGGACATGCCGACGCGCTGCGCCGCGGTGACGACCGAGCCGGTGTCGGCCAGCGCCTCGATAAAGGCGCGCTGCTTGGCGGGCGACCAGCCATCTTTGCGGGGCTTTTTGAGGACGGGAACCCAGTTATAGGCGGCGGGATCGTGACCGTGCGCGTCGCGTGCGGGGGTGGGTTCGGGGGCGGGCGAGGGGAGGGTGTTGCTCATTGGGAAGTATGGAACATAAAAGGAACATGTAGGAAAGCGTTTTTTTGGGGGGGGGCAGGATTTGGGGGCGTGTTTGGGTGCCGGGTGATTTGAGGGTCGGGGGTTGGCGATTTTGATTTCACACAAAGGCACGAAGGCACGAAGGCTTACCCCATGATCGTCACCCCCGACTCGATCCGGGGTCCATGCAGCGGCCGTAGAACGGATGCCGGATCAAGTCCGGCATGACGAGGGAGGGGTGAGTGGCGGCAACCCCAATTCCTCCGCCAGGTCGCGCCAGTCGGGGTTCGCCGTCTCGATCAGTTCGATCTTCCACTTCCGCTGCCAGTTCTTGATCTGCTTCTCGCGCGTGATCGCGGCGTGCATCGTCCCGGCGAGTTCGAACCAGACGAGCGTTTTGACGCCATAGCGTTTGGTGAAACCGTCGAAGCTGCCATCGCGGTGCTGGCAAATGCGCTGGATCAGGTGCGAGGTGACGCCGGTGTAGAGCGTGCCGTGCCGCGCGCTGGCTGTGATATAAACGCAGGGCTGGAAGTCGGCGTGCATGGGGTGGAGGCTAGGGCGGCGATGGACCCCGGATCAAGTCCGGGGTGCCGAACTTTAGGCCGGACCGGATGCTTCTCGTCGGATCGTCATGTCAATCCACCCACCTCAGCTCGTCATGCCGGACTTGATCCGGCATCCATGCAGCGCAGAACTAATTGGGGATCGTTGTACCTGTCACCGTAATTCTAATGCTATCCCGAAAGTGAGTACCAATCGCGAATTGCGAGCTTTAAGCGAACAACCTCATCTTCTGGAAGATAGCCACAATGAGCTATCGGTCCGCGAGCCAAATTGAGACGAGACACGACTTTCTCTAGCCGCTCGATTTCACAGTTTGGGAATAGGCCGCCGAAGACGTCCCAATTCTGTTTAATTATTTCTCCGAGGTGACCGAAGGTGACATAGTCTATCGGTTTGTGTGAGCGAGGGGGCAGACCCTCCTTACTCTCTTTCGTCTTGTTTGAACTCGCATACTTCTGGACGTCGTCGGGAACATGATCTTTCCACCAAGATTCTTCGTATGCGTTGAGCAAAACCTCTGAGACGAAAGATCGAATATCATTCTCAAGCATATAAAATATTTGGTAGAACTCCGCCATCCGAATAGCGGCAGACCTTATCTCAAAATCGATCTGGCCGAGGTTCGCGTCAATTAATGCGTCGGTCGCCTTCTCAATATCGGATTTCGATTTGAAGATATTTTTCTCATCAGAGACCCGTTCAAGATCAGATCTGATTGCTGCAGATTTGAGAACGAATAGTTCAATAAGGCCGGAGTTTTGTGTCACAGAAGATTATTTTTTAGGCTTTGAAATATCGCGTTAAATACAGCAATATCTTTTGTCTCAGGTAAGACGATGTTTATGTGGTACGAAATACCTAGACCATTCAGGCTGCCTGAACCACCGGGATTTTCGTTTTTAGTATTATCAGGATCAGCTTTATCGTTGTCAGTTTTTGATGAAACATATTTATCAGGAATAAAGGATCTAAAGGCGTCAAATGTACCGTATATTTGACTAACTATGGAATCAGATTTTTTTAATCCTGTGATTTCAACGATTATTTCTTTGATTTTTTCTTCTGATTGAGTGTGTGCAAAAGAGTTCTTCTTATATATTTCTCCGAAAGCCTTCTTTATCCCATGTAACGCAGCTTCGGGGCGCCCGCCGTCGGTTTGGAATTTGGCATACCATTCAGTTGGTTTGCCGTCGCCGCCAACGAAATCAACACGTTTTAAAACACTTGGGATTGGTGCGGCTGATCCGCCCGAAACACCCAAATAGGCTTCAATATACGGTTTGTTGAATATGTCGGGTCGCTCTGCTTCGATGAGATTTTGCAGAACAGTTTTCAGCTTGCCCGGCGTAGTCGTGTAGGTAAAGTTTCCAGGAATCGTGCGACGTTTTTTATCGCTTGAGTCCTCGTTTGGCTTTGGCGTTTCTTTCGCGAGTGGTTCTGCCAAAGCATCTCTCCTACCAAGCCGTAGTTCGCTTATTATACTATAGCCCTTCTGTCATCGAGTCCAATCTCAAACCGAAAACCCGCCCGCATTGCGCCGATTCGAGCTCGCCGCCAGCACCTTCTTGCCCTGCGGGGTCAGCGCCCATTTGGCGCCCTGTTTCACCACCAGCCCCAGCGCGGTGAGTTCGTCGCGGACGGGATCGGTGGGGAGTTGGGGGCGGCGGTTCGACAGGCCCTCCAGGCAGGCGCGCTGCGGCTGGCTGAGGATCAGGAGTTTTTCTTTTTTCTTTTCGGTCATGCAGCTTTCCTGTGGAGCAAACCCGCTTCGGCCAATTCTTCGTGAAGCGCCCATGGTGCGAGTTCGAGGCCGTTGGGCCACGCCAGCGCGCCGGCCTCGATAAAGGCGCGGGCGAACTGGTCGGGCTGGAGCAGAGGGGTCGTCAGCACGGTCGGGCGACCGGCGAACAGCGGATAGGCGTTCCATATGCCGAAGCTGCCGTCCGAGAAGGACAGTTTCAGACGATGCTCGCCCGCCGCTTCGATTGCCGTAATCTTAATCATCCAAATCCGCTCCCGCGATCATTTCCATGGGTAACAGATCGATACCGCGCTGCCAATTGGCGTCCAGTTCGTCGCGGTGGCGTTCGGCCCAGTCCTGTACGATCCGCAGCGCCTTTTTGGGCAGCGACCCCGCCACGACGCCGCCGTCGGAAATGCGGATGAGTGCCTCGAAACCCTGATAGCTGGCGTGGAAATGGGGCGGCGCATGGTCGTTGTGATACATGCGGATGATGATGCCGAAGAAGAGCGAGATGACGGGCATGTTGCTTTCCTTCGGTTGCCGACGGATGCCGTTTTGTTTCGACAGCCCCCACCCCAACCCCTCCCCTGAAGGGGAGGGGCTTTTTGGGGCTTACTCCGCCGCAATCCCCGCTTTGGCGAACATGTCTTCGCCGTCGTTTTCGACGTCGGTGGCCGGGGCGGGGTCGTCGCTGGTCTTGGCTTTCTTGCGGCTGTCGAAGCTGGTCCACACGCTGTTCCAGTCGCCGCGCGTCGCGCCCTTGCTGTATTCCGTCGCGCGCGTTTCGAAGAAGTTGGCGTGCTCGACGCCGTTCAGCAGCGGGGCGAGCCAGGGGAGGGGGTGTTCGTCGATCATGTAGATCGGCTGGAACCCCAGCTGGCCGAGGCGCCAGTCGGCGATGTAGCGGATGTAGCGCTTGATCTCCTTGGGCGTCATGCCGGGGACGGGGCCCTGTTCGAACGCCAGGTCGATGAACGCATCCTCGAGCCGCACGGTTTTCTGGCAGGTGTCGATGATGTCTTCCTTCACCGCCTTGGTCAGGCAGCCGCGTTCCTTGGTGAAGGCGTGGAACAGCTTGATGATGCCTTCGCAGTGCAGGCTTTCGTCGCGGATCGACCAGCTGACGATCTGGCCCATGCCCTTCATCTTGTTGAAGCGCGGGAAGTTCATCAGCATCGCGAAGCTGGCGAAGAGCTGCAAGCCTTCGGTGAAGCCGCCGAACATCGCGAGGGTGCGGGCAATGTCTTCGTCATTGTCGACGCCGAACTGCTGCATATAATCATGCTTGGCGCGCATCTCGTCATATTCGAGGAACATGCCATATTCGCTTTCGGGCATGCCGATGGTGTCGAGCAGGTGGCTGTACGCCGCGATATGCACGGTTTCCATGTTGCTGAACGCGGTCAGCATCATCTTGATCTCGGTCGGCTTGAACACGCGGCCATATTTGTCGTGGTAGCAATCCTGCACCTCGATATCGGCCTGGGTGAAGAAGCGGAAAATCTGGGTGAGCAGGTTGCGTTCATGGTCGCTGATCTTTTGCGCCCAGTCGCGGCAATCCTCGCCCAGCGGCACTTCCTCGGGCACCCAGTGGATCTGCTGCTGGCGTTTCCAGAAGTCGAACGCCCAGGGGTATTCGAAGGGCTTGTAGGTTTTGCGGGCTTCTAACAACGGCATGGCGGCTATCCTCGGGTCAGATTTTTTTCGTCATTCCGGCGAAAGCCGGAATCCATCGATGGGTTGCGCTTTGCCCGCGTGGACCCCGGATCAAGTCCGGGGTGACGAGGGTGAGGGCGCGGGTCACTGGCAGGCCAGACACTCGTCGTAATCGGTGGTCTGCAGTTCGAATTTCGCGGCCTCGGGTGTGTTATCGGCCTCGACCCCGCCCGCGAAGCCGGCGCGCTGGACCGATTTCGAGCGGAGATAATAGAGCGATTTGATGCCGAGTTCCCACGCGCGGTAGTGGAGCATGAGCAGATCCCATTTCTCGACGTCCGCCGGGATGAACAGGTTCAGCGACGCGGCCTGATCGATATAGGGCGTGCGGTCGGCGGCGAGTTCGAGCAGCCAGCGCTGGTCGATCTCGAAGCTGGTCTTGAAGCAGTCCTTCTCGTCCTGCGTCAGGAAGTCGAGGTGCTGGACGCTGCCGCCGCGTTCGAGGATCGAGTTCCAGATCGCGTCGCTGTTCTTCGCCTTGTCGACGAGCAGCGCTTCCAGATGCGGGTTGCGGATCGAGAAGCTGCCCGAGAGCGTCTTGTGCGTGTAGATGTTCGCCGGGATCGGCTCGATGCACGCGCTGGTGCCGCCGCAGATGATGCTGATCGACGCGGTCGGCGCGATCGCCATCTTGCAGCTGAAGCGCTCCATCACCCCCTGATCGGCGGCGTCGGGGCAGGGGCCGCGCTCCTTGGCGAGGAGCATCGACGCCTGATCGACCTGCGCGCGGATATGCTTGAAGACGCGCAGGTTCGACGATTTCGCCATCGCGCCCTCGAACGGCAGGCCGCGCGCCTGAAGGAAGCTGTGGAAGCCCATGACGCCAAGGCCGACGCTGCGTTCGCGGCTGGCGCTATATTTGGCGCGCGCCATTTCGGGGGGGGCGCGGTCGATATAATCCTGGAGGACATTGTCGAGCATGCGCATGACATCCTCGATGAACAATTTGTCGCCGTTCCACTCGTCCCAGGTTTCGAGGTTGAGGCTCGAGAGGCAGCAGACCGCGGTGCGATCATTGCCGAGATGGTCGCGGCCGGTGGGCAGGGTAATTTCGCTGCACAGGTTCGAGGTGGTGACCTTGAGCCCCAGATCGCGATGATGCTTGGGCATCATGCGGTTCACCTGGTCGATGAAGATGATATAGGGCTCGCCCGTCGCGAGGCGCGTTTCGACGAGCTTCTGGAACAGCGAGCGCGCATCGACGGTGCTGCGGGTGCTTTGATCCTTGGGGCTGCGAAGCTGGAATTCACTGCCGTCGCGGACGGCCTCCATGAACTCGTCGGTGATCAGCACGCCGTGGTGGAGGTTGAGCGCCTTGCGGTTGAAGTCGCCCGACGGTTTGCGGATTTCGAGGAACTCCTCAATCTCCGGGTGGCTGATGTCGAGATAGCAGGCGGCCGAGCCGCGGCGCAGGCTGCCCTGCGAGATCGCGAGGGTGAGCGAGTCCATCACGCGGACGAAGGGGATGATGCCGCTGGTCTTGCCGTTGAGGCCGACGGGTTCGCCGATGCCGCGCACGCTGCCCCAATAGGTGCCGATGCCGCCACCGCGACTGGCGAGCCAGACATTCTCGTTCCACGTCTCGACAATGCCCTCGAGGCTGTCGGGGACCGAGTTCAGGTAGCAGCTGATCGGCAGGCCGCGGCCGGTGCCGCCGTTCGAGAGAACGGGCGTGGCGGGCATGAACCAGAGCTTCGAGATATAGTCGTAGAGGCGCTGGGCATGATCCTGATCGTCGGCATAGGCGTCGGCGACGCGCGCGAAGAGATCCTGGTAGGATTCGCCGGGCAGCAGATAGCGGTCCTGCAACGTTCCCTTGCCGAAATCGGTGAGGAGCGCGTCGCGGCTGCTGTCTGTGACGATAGCAAAGCGGCGCGCGTGAACCTTGGCCTCGCCGCCGTCATTCAGCTTTGCGCCCGCCGAATCATCTTTCGATTCGGTGACCGTCGCGGCGTCATTCTTTGCCAGTTCCATCGTCGCCACGTCGCTCATCTCCACTCGTTCGCTTTCCCGAAAATCCATCTTGTTCGCCCCCGATCTGAATGCGCACAAAGGTGCGCCTGTTCCCGTCTTGTTCGACTCAGGGCGAAGCCCCGGTCTTAGCATCTTTACCCGTCCGCGTGGGTACTTTTTTGGGCGCAAGCAGGGTTTTTCCGGGCCCATATGCGATGGGCGACGGAAATCCGCCACTTTCAGCCTGATACAATTTCTTGGGGTGCCCCCGTGGCTGACCCACCACCTATAGTGCCACGTCGGCGCGGCGATGCAAGACGCTAAATGACAGAACGGGGACTCAACTCGTCGATAATTTGATTCGTCTCGTCGATGGAAATGCGCGTCGGGGATGCGCGGCGCCCGCGTTTCTGCGACTTGCGGCGCGGTCCGTGCGGTGAACCGGGGGGCGGCGAAAAAATGTGAGGTGACGGAGTGGCTGGCTAGGCCGCGTTGACAAAAGACTTCAGCCATAGTCGCACGGCTGCAAGGTTGAGGAAGCTTTCGAAGGAGAGGATTGTCTTGTCGTAGCGGGTGGCGATACGGCGCTGCTGCTTGAGTTTGCCGAACATGCGCTCGATACGGTTGCGGTCCTTGTAGCGCCGATAGTCGGGATGTTCGGGCGCCTTGCGGTTCGAGCGCGGCGGGATGATCGGCAAGATGCCCTGGATCAACAGGCTTTCGCGGAAGCGATCGCCGTCATAGCCCTTGTCGGCGAGCAGTGCCCTGGGCTTGGCGACCGGGATTTTCATCAGCGGTTCGGCGGCGGCGTAATCCGATGCTTCGCCGCCGGTCAGGAGAAAGCCGAGAGGGCGTCCCTGATTGTCCGAGCGGGCGTGGACCTTGCACGTAAAGCCGCCGCGTGAACGACCAAAAGCGTTCGCAGCATCCCCCCTTTTCCGCCCACAGCCGAGACATGGCCGCGGACCATGGTGCTGTCGATCATGTGCTGCCAGTCGTCGGTAAGCCCGAGATCGACCAGCGTTTGGAGCAGTCCATCCCAGACCCCTTGTTCAGCCCAGCGCCGGAACCGGACATAGACCGAGTTCCACTTGCCATAGCGTTCGTGCAGTCGCGCCAAGGGCAGCCGACCCCCAGCACATGAAGCATCCCGTTCAGGAATCGCCGGTTATCGCCCGCCGGACGCGCCCAGCGCCCCCGCTCGGACGGCAACAGCGGCCCGATCAGCGCCCACTCCGCATCCGACAAATCACCGCGATCCATGACTGCTCCTCAAAAAGAAGCTCTGAATCAGAAGTCAGGCAAAATGGGAATCCCTTTTGTCAACGCGGCCTAGCGTGCGCTTGGGACGGCTTTCGACCGGAAGCGGCCATTCTCTCCATCGTCACTCCCGATCAAGTCCGCGATTACGACGATCTGGAAACTGCCGGTAGTTGCCGCAAGATCCTCCCCGCAAGCGGGGAGGGGGACCGCCGAAGGCGGTGGAGGGGGCTGGTGGCCTGAAGCGGCGTTGCGTTCGGACGCAAACCCCCTCCGTCAGCGCTTCGCGCTGCCACCTCCCCACAAATGGGGAGGATTTATGGGCAGCCCTCCACCCCAGAACCGTCCTCATCCGGCGAATCGCTGCCGGCCTTTCGGGCAAAAGAAAAGGGCCTCGGCAATGCCGAAGCCCTATTCTCGAAATCGTTTCAGATTAGGCCTGTGCGCCACCGTTACCGGAGCCACCGCCGCCCATCCAACTCCAAAACCAACCCATGACCAATCTCCTGATAAGACTGCCCTTCCAGAACAGTTAACAAAGCATATACCTTAATTAATAAGGTAAATCGAGTCTTAACTATAAGGATTGCTGCCAGTTTGGCAGCTATGCCGTGCGGCTGTGCGGAGAGGTCGAGAGGGTCGCGACAAGTTCGGAAAACAATTGTGGTTTTCCAAGATGATAACCTTGTCCGACGTCGCAGCCGAGGTCGCCGAGCAGCGCCATTGTTTCAGCATCTTCAATGCCTTCGGCGACCGCGACGGCGCCGAGGCGGTGCGCGAGATCGATCGTCGATTTGACGACTTCGCGGTTCCGCTGCGAATCGCGCATCGTCATCACGAATCGCTTGTCGATCTTGATTTCGTCGGCCTCGATCTCGGTCAGATATTCGAGGTTCGACTGGCCGGTGCCATAATCGTCGATCGACAGACGGATGCCGGAACGGCGGAGCTGCGCCAGCGTCTGGCGCGCCTGGCGGCTGTTTTCGATCTGCGCGGTTTCGGTGATCTCGATCGTCAACGCTTCGGGTGGCAGGTGATGCGCGGTCAGCATGACGCGGATCGTGCCGACAAGGTCGCTGTGGTCGAGCAAGGTCGCCGACAGATTGACCGACATGTTGATCAGCATGCCGCGTTCGCGCAGCTGCGCCGCCGAGCGGATCGCCTGATCCATGACGAACAGGGTGAGGCGATAGATGTCCTGGCTTTTTTCGGCCTGCACGATGAATTCGTCGGGCGGGATCGGACCGCGCGTCGGGTGCGTCCAGCGCGCAAGCGCCTCGACCCCGACCAGCCGTCCGGTCGCGATTTCAAATTGCGGCTGGAAGGCCACCCAGATGTCGCCGCCGGTGAGCGCATCCTCGAGCTGCGAATGGAAGGAGAGCTGCCAGCCAGCGTCGTCCTTTTGCCGCGGCGTATATTTGGTCCACAAGGCGCGGGTGCGGATCGCGCGTTCGGTGGCGACGAGCGCGGCGGCGAGCCGCTGGGCGTTCGACCCCTCGAACTCGTCATTGACCCCGAACGCGATCGCGACATCGACGCGGAGCTCGCCGATCGTCAGCGGCGCATTGAAGAGCGCGGCAAGGCCCGCGAGCTGCCCTTCGATCTGGCTGTGCTGATAATAGGGCACGAGCCAGGCGAAGGTGCCGTCGAGGTCGTGGTGGAGCGTCGTCCCCTGCGATGCGAGCTGGAGGCGGCGCGTGACCTGTTCGACCAGCTTGCCGATGCCGTCGCCGGGGATGAAGGCGGCGAGATCGTCGAAATTGACGACCTTTGCCGCGATGATTGTGGCGCTGCCAAAGGGAGGCTGCGAGCGGAGCGCCTCAAAATTGGGAAGGCCTGAAACGGGATTTTCGCGTTGAGCCAACGAATGACGTCGATTGCGCGACACGTTGGCGCTCATCGCCGCGATCAAAAAACATGCGGCACCGACCTGAATCGAGACCAGCGACAGGCTCCATATCACCTTGGCCGCAACAAGCGTTAGCGCCAGCATAAACGCCGTAGCCGCATACCAACGTCCGCCCCGCCATGCGAGCGCGCCTATCAGGATCAAAAAAGCGACTGCCAGCATCGGCAGCCAACCTATATCGACGGGATTGCCACGTTTCAGCGCTTCGCCCGCGATAAGATGAATATATGCGCCGGGAACCTTGTTATGCCCCGGCAGATAATGTTGATCGGGTGATGCCGACGAAGTCGAAGCAAAAATAACGTCTTTGCCGTCCAGTAATTGCGGATCGAGTTTTCCCGTAATGACGTCGATTGCACTGTACTGTGTGATTGTCGCGGGATCATAAGACAGATCGAGCGCGAAAAGACCCGGTCGATCGACCGGGCGATTCGCCAGGGTTGAGGCAAAGCTGGGAAGGAGGCGCCCGTCCGCCGTTACCGCAAGCGGAACCTTCCAAACTTGCCAGAACTCATATTCCCAGCAGATGCACGCGAGCTTCGCCTGCGTCCCGAATGATGGGTCGGGCCAATGATCGACGACAGCCGTCGTGCCGTTGAGCCTGCTTGCGGGAACGGCCATGACGATGCGATCGCCCATATCTCGCACGGCGTCGGCAAACTGTAGGAAATCGGGATCCCCTAGGCGACGTTCATAAGAAAAGTCGATCAACAGGCGTTTTGCGGGCGAAGCATTGATTGCCCGCACGAGTTGCCCATGGTGGACAATGTTAAAATCGCGCTCGACGAGCGCCTGCAACGTCTTGTCGTCAAGTCCGACGATGACCGTTTCGCCCGAAACCGCGCGCGCAGCGATTTTGCTGGTCGCCATCGAAATCAAACGATCCGGCAGCTCGCCGGCCCCGCTGACGCCGACAATCAGGCTGAGAATCACGGACAGCGCGATCGTCCGCCAGCTGATGATCAGACTTTTGACCGGAATGGGCACGCACGTCTCCAGCAATTGCCGGTCGCGTCTAGTCTCTGATGGTTATCATCGCGTTAATTATGAACGAAATCTTGCGGTTTTTGGCGGATCAACAGACGTCGCCCCTGCGAAGGCGGGGGCCGCAGCCGGCCTTGTTCGGCGGTGAGAGCGTAAACCTCCAGCGGCCCCCGCCTTCGCGGGGGCGACGAGACAGATCAGGCGATCGCCGGCAGCGCCTCCAGCGCCGCATCGCCCGCCAGCGCCGACGCTGCGAGACCCGTCGCGGAAGGGACGATCTGCTCGAGGTAAAAGCGCGTCGAGGCGATCTTTGCGGTCAGGAAGTCGCGGTCGCCGCCGCCTTCGGCCAGCGCCGCGCGCGCGGCCTGGTGCTGGATCGCCATCAGCCAGCCGCACGTCGCGGTCGCGAGCATGGTGAGATAGGGATAGCTGCCCGCGAGCCGGTCGGCGGTGTTCGCGCCGACCATCCAGTCGGTGACGGCGCGGCACGCATCGACAAGCTGCTGGAGTTCGGGGAAATCGGCGGCGCCGTGCGATATGTCGTCGATCAGGCCGCGGACGAGATCGCCGCCCGCCATGCCGAGCTTGCGGCCCACCAGATCGGCCGCCTGGATGCCGTTGGTGCCTTCGTAGATCGGCGCGATGCGCGCGTCGCGATAATGCTGCGCGGCGCCGGTTTCCTCGATGAAGCCCATGCCGCCATGCACCTGAATGCCGAGGCTCGCGACCTCGCAGCCGATGTCGGTGGCGTGCGCCTTGGCAAGCGGGATCAATATGTCGGCGCGCATCGCCGCGGCCTCGTCGCCCAATTTGCCGAAATCGGTCTGCGCCGCGGCATAATAGACGAGCGCGCGTGCGGCTTCGGTCTGCGCGCGCATCCGCCACAGCATCCGCTTGACGTCGGGGTGCTGGTCGATCGTCACCGGGGTGCGGTCGGGCGAACCCGCGAGCGCCGACTGGACGCGCTCGGCGGCGAAGCGCTGTGCCTGCTGTGTCGCGCGCTCGCCAATCTGGATGCCCTGACAGCCGATCATCAGCCGCGCATTGTTCATCATCACGAACATTGCGCGCATGCCGCCCATTTCGTCGCCGACGATCTCGCCGAGGCAATCCTCGCCCTCGCCATAGACCATCACCGCGGTCGGCGAGCCATGGATGCCGAGCTTATGCTCGATCGAGGCGCAATGGACGCCATTGCTGATCGTCGGATTGCCGTCGGCATCGAGGCGGTATTTGGGCACGAGGAAAAGCGAGATGCCGCGCGTCCCCTCGGGCGCGCCGGGGGTACGCGCGAGGACGAGATGGACGATATTATCGGTGAGGTCATGCTCGCCGAAGGTGATGAAGATTTTCTGGCCCTTGATCTTGTAGAGTCCCGCGTGTTCGCCTTCTGTGATCTTTTCGGCGGTCGAGCGGAGCGCGCCGACGTCGCTGCCCGCGGCGGGCTCGGTCAGGTTCATCGTGCCGTTCCACTCGCCGGTGATCAGCTTCGGCAGCCAGGCCTGCCGCTGTTCCTCGGTGCCATAGGCCATCAGCGCGTGGATCGCCCCGGGGGTGAGGATGCTGCACAGCGAAAAGCCCATGTTCGCGCTGCCGAGCGCCTCGATCACCACGGTCGCGAGGGTGAAGGGCAGATCCTGCCCGCCATAGTCGCCGGGACCGTCGATGCTGCCCCAGCCCGCCTCGACGAACGCCTTATACGCCTCCTTGAAGCCCGGCGGCATGGTGACCTTGCCATTGTCCCATTTGGGATTCTGCGTGTCGCCGACGCGGTTGAGTGGCGCATAGACCTCGGCGGCAAATTCGCCGATGCCGGCGACGATCGCCTCGACCATGTCGGGGGTTGCGGCGGCGAATTTTTCGTGCTGCGCCATCGCGTCGACGCGCGCGATGTGATTGAGAACGAAAAGCTGTTCGGTGGTGGGCGGCGTATATGTCATGCGATGGCCGACTTTCTTGATGAATCTCGTTGCGCGGGCGCTATAGCGCGGCATGGCCCATGCCTCAAATCCCACCCTTGTTCGTTCGTTCGATAAGGCGGCGATCGCCGAGGCCGCGGCCCTGATCGCGGCGGGGCAGCCGGTCGCGGTGCCGACCGAGACGGTGTACGGGCTTGCGGCCGACGCGCGCGATGCTGCGGCCGTCGCGCGCATCTATGCCGCGAAGGGGCGGCCCGATTTCAACCCGCTGATCGTCCATGTGCCGGCGCTTGGCGTCGCGGAGACGCTGGGCGTGTTCGGGACGGCTGAGCGGGCGCTGGCGACGCGTTTCTGGCCGGGGCCGCTGACTTTGGTCGTGCCGCGGACGGCGGAGTGTCCGGTCGCGAGCATCGCGACCGCGGGGCTCGACACGATTGCGCTGCGTGTGCCGGGGCACCGCGCGATGCAGGCGCTGCTGACCGCGACCGGCGCCCCGCTTGCGGCGCCGAGTGCCAATGCGAGCGGAGGGGTGAGCCCGACGAAGGCGGAGCATGTGCTGGCGACGCTGGACGGACGGATTGCGCTGGTGATCGACGACGGGCCGACGACGGCGGGCGTCGAATCGACGATCGCGCGGGTGAAGGACGGCGCGGTCGAAATACTGCGGCCGGGGCCGGTGACCGCCGACATGCTCGGCGCGGCGAGCGGGCTGGCGGTAACCGGCGTGAAGGGGTCGGAAATCGTCGCGCCGGGAATGCTTGCGAGCCATTATGCGCCGGGCAAGCCGGTGCGATTGGGCGCGGTGGATTTTGCGGGCGACGAGTATGGGATCGGGTTCGGACCGCTTGCGGGCGATTATCAGCTGAGCGCGGCGGGCGACGTGACTGAGGCGGCGGCGCGGTTGTTCGATGCGCTGCACGCGGGGGCGGCGAGCGCGAAGGCGCGGATCGCGGTTGCGGCGATTCCGGTGGAGGGGTTGGGTGCGGCGATCAACGATCGGCTTTCGCGCGCGGCGGTTTGATTTTTTGACTCACACAAACGCACGAAGGCACAAAGAAGTGGTCATTCCAACTCCGTTCGTGCTGAGCTTGTCGAAGCACCGTCCTTCTTTCCTCGCTGAAAGAAAGAACGGCCCTTCGACAAGCTCAGGGCGAACGGATTTTGAGACTTCTTTGTGCCTTCGTGCCTTTGTGTGAGATATTTTCTCAAGCCGCCGCGGGTTCGATCGGGTCTAGCTGCGGCGTTTTGCGCGCCACGATCAGGCAGCCGATGACGATTAGTGCCGCGCCGATTATCGTCGGCCAGGTCACCGCTTCGTCGAAGAACGTCCAGCCGAACAGCATCGCCCAGAGGAAGCCGGTATATTCGGTGGTCGCCAATATCTGCGCCTCGGCGCGGGCATAGGCCCAGCTGAGCAGCAGGAGCGACGTCACCGCGAGGAAGGCGGCACCGACGATCGGCATTGCCTGGTCGCTGCCGGGGACGGCGAGGAACCACGGCGCGGCCGCCGCGAGGATCAGCGCGACGAAGCCGTTCTGGAAAAAGGCGATCTCCATCGGTTCGGCCATCTTTGCCTGCCGCCGCGCGAGGATGAGGTTATAGGCATAGAGCAGCGCCGAGCCGACGACCGCCGCGACCGCCCATAAGGCTTCGGGCGCATAGTCGCCGCGGCCGAGCTTGCCGGCGACGATCACAAGCACCCCCGCGATACCGAGCAAGGACGCGATGATCGAGCGCGGGCCAATCTTTTCGCCAAGAAAGATCGCCGCCATATAGAGGGTTGCGAGCGGTGCGATGAAGGCGATCGCGATCGCTTCGGCCATGGGCAGCCTTGCGAGCGCCCAGAAAAAGCTGACCGCCATGCCCGCGACGAAGAGCGAGCGGACCGCGTGGATGCGCAGCGTCTTGACGCCGGGCATCGCGGGGCGGCTGGCGAAATAGATGGCGCCGCTGAGGATCGTCCCCGCGCCGGTGCGCCACAGGACGGCGTTATAGGCGCCGATGTCGATCGACAGCCCTTTCATCAGCACGTCCATCGCGGAGAAGGTCGCAATCCCTGCGCAGGCGATGAGGAAGGGGATGACGGGCGAGGGCGAATCGGGGCGCATGGGAGCGCCTCTAGCCGAGGGATTCGGGCTTGAACAACGAAACGAACGGGCGCAGCATTGCGCCGGGTCATGGGTGGAGGGGGACTATGACGAAACCGAGTAAATTCGCGCACGTCGTCTATATGACGCGGCGCTATGACGCGATGATCGCGTGGTACCAACAGGTGTTCGAGGCCGAGGTCGTGCATCAGGATCCGGCGCTCGCCTTCCTGACCTATGACGACGAGCATCATCGGTTCGCATTTGCCAATCTCGAACTGCTGAAGCCCGGTGGCGACGGCGGGCGCGGCGATGTCGGGGTCAATCATGTCGCCTATACTTATCCGAGCGCGGGCGATCTGATGGAGGTGTATAAACGGCTGAAGGCGGCGGGCATCACGCCCTATTGGCCGATCCATCACGGGACGACCCTGTCGCTTTATTATGCCGATCCCGACGGCAACCGGATGGAGTTCCAGGTCGATCATGGCACGGTCGCGGACGCCGTCGCCTATATGAAGAGCGAGGCGTTCGGCGGCAATCCGATCGGGATCGAATATGACCCCGACGAATTGCTGGCGCGTTGTGAGGCGGGGGCGAGCGAGGCGGAATTGATGCAGATGCCCGTGGGGCCGCCGTCGGGGATCCCCGCGGAGCATGGGATGGTGTGACTCTGACCTTCTCCCTTGAGGGGAGAAGGATAGGGAGCCTTACCGCCGCAGGCGGTTAGGCGGACTTGGATGAGGGTGAGCGGTGCGCTGCACCGCGCGAGCCGGAGGCTCGCAACCCCTCACCCAGCTTCGACTAGCGAACAAGTTCGCAAGTCTGCGCAACCCTCTCCCGCAAGGGGAGAGGGAACGTATCACCGAAACGTCGCCTGCCCCGCACCGTCAATGTTGAGCTTTTGACCCGAGCAATAGCTGTTCGCGTCGCTGACGAACCACACGACCGCGGCGGCCACATCGGCGGGGACGGCGACGCGGCCGAAGGGCATTTTGGCGTCGAGGTGATGGATGTCGGCCTGGCCGGTGATCGCGCGCGAGAGTTTTTCACCCATGTCGCTGACGGTGAGCGCGGGGGCGACGATGTTGACGCGGACGCCGTTCGCCAGCTCCTCCTTGGCGAGCGTCAGCGCGAGGGCTTCGCCCGCGGCCTTCGCCATCGTGTAGGGCGCGCCGTTGGGCGAGTTCACATAGGTTGCGATGCTGGAGATGATAATGATGTCGCTGCGGGCATGGGTGTGGAGTTGGGGCAGCGCGAGGCGGCTGAGGCGGTGCGGGCCGGCGGCGTGGACGGCGAAGAGTTTGTCGACTTCCTCGGGGCTGGTGTCGGCGACGGACTGGCCGCGGCTCGCGATGCCCGCGTTGTTGATGAGGATCGACATCGGGCCGAAGTCGGCTTCGATCGCGGCGATCATCGCGGCGCAGGCGGCTTCGTCGGTGACCGAGGCCTGATAGGCCTTTGCCTTGCGGCCGAGCGCCTGAATGGCGGCGACGGTTTCGGCGGCGGCCTCCTCGCCGCGGGTGTAATTGACCGCGACGTCGGCACCCGCCTCCGCCAGACCCAGCGCAATGCCGCGCCCGATCCCGCGCGAGGCGCCGGTGACGAGCGCGACCCGCCCCGCAAGGTTCATCCTGGTCATATGCCTCTCCCTCATTGCCCCTCCCGTATACGGGAGGGGCAATGAGGCTTGGCAGCTTGCTGCCTAGCCGCAATGGGGTGGGCTGGCTTTGCTCGCGACGCCCACCCCGCTGCGACTAGCGGACAAGTCCGCAAGTCTCGCTGCCCCTCCCGTATACGGGAGGGGAGAATTTGGGAATGACGTTTCCGTCAACGTAAGATAGCCTTCGCCGCATGAGCTGGAAAAAAGAGACAGAGGAACTCGCCGCGCGCCGCGCGATGGCTGAGAAGATGGGCGGCGCGGAAAAGGTCGCGCGCCAGCACAGCCGCGGCAAGATGGATGCGCGGGCGCGGCTCGCGGGAATTGTCGATCCGGGCAGCTTTCGCGAGATCGGCAAGATCGCCGGGCGCGGCACCTATGGCGCCGACGGCGAGCTGGAGGATCTGGCCGCGAGCAATTTCATCTTTGGCCGCGCGAATATCGACGGACGGCCGGTGGTCGCCTCGGCCGACGATTTCACGGTGCGTGGCGGCGCGGCGGATGCGGCGCTGCACCGAAAGTTCGTGCAGTGCGAGGCGATGGCGCATGAATATCGCCTGCCGCTGATCCGGATGATCGACGGCACCGGCGGCGGCGGGTCGGTCAAGACGCTCGAGGATATGGGCTATACCTATATCCCGCACGTGCCGGGGTGGCATGAGATCATCGCCAACCTTGACACGGTGCCGGTGGTGGCATTGGCGCTGGGGCCGACCGCCGGGCTGGGCGCGGCGCGGGTGGTGGCGAGCCATTACAGCATCATGGTGCGCGGGCTGTCGCAGCTGTTCGCGGCGGGGCCGGCGGTGGCGGCGGCGATCGGCGACACATTGGATCGAGAAGAACTGGGCGGCAGCGACGTGCATACGCGCAACGGGGTGGTCGATGACGAGGTGGCGAGCGAGGCCGAGGCGTTCGCGGTGGCGCGGCGCTTTCTGTCCTATCTGCCGTCGTCGATCCATGATCGGGCGCTGCGCACCGAATGCAGCGATCCGGTCGATCGGCGCGAGGAGTCGCTGCTGTCGATCGTGCCGCGCGAGGCGAAGCAGGTTTATTCGATGCGCCGCATTGCCGACGCGGTGTTCGACAAGGGAAGCTTCTTTGAAATGGGCGCGCGCTGGGGCCGCGCCGTCATTACGGCGTTCGCGCGTTTGGACGGCTGGCCGGTCGCGGTGCTCGCGAGCGATCCGTCGTACCTTGGCGGATCATGGGACGCAAAGACGAGCGAGAAGGCCGAGCGTTTCGTCAAGATGGCCGACCAGTTCCGGCTGCCGATCGTCCACCTTGTCGACAATCCGGGCTTCATGATCGGCGGCGAGGCCGAGCGGACGGGGACGATCCGCTATGGGGTGCAGGCGATGAACGCGATCTACCGCGCGAGTGTGCCGCTCGCGTCGGTCGTGGTGCGGCGCGCTTACGGGATCGCGGGGAGCGCGATGTCGAACGCCGAGCGGTTCCAATATCGTTTCGCCTGGCCGTCGGGCGACTGGGGCAGCCTGCCGATCGAGGGCGGGGTCGAGGTCGCGTACAAGAGCGAGCTGGAGGCGGCGGACGATCCGGCGGCGCATCTGGAGGCGATCCGCGAACGATTGAACCGCGTGCGTTCGCCGTTTCGGACCGCGGAGAAATTCGGGGTCGAGGATATTATCGATCCGCGCGAAACGCGGCCGTTGCTGTGCGAGTTCGCCGAGTTGGCGTGGCGGGTGGTGGGCGAATGACCACATCCTCCCCCTTGATGGGGGAGGCAGCGAGACTTGCCAGCTTGCTGGCTAGTCGCAGCGGTGGGGGTGCGATCTCGACCTGACGCAACGGCGCAAGGACGCACCATCACCCCCATCCAACTTCGCCTAGTCGCTTCGCGACAAGGCTGCGTATCCTTCCCCCATCAAGGGGGAAGGTTAGCTAACCCTCCACATTCTCCCGGAACCGGCGGCTGCCGCGCAGTATGTCGCCGCTCGCCAGTTCGACCTCGAAATCGCCGCTCTTGTCGGTGACGACGCGCCGCACCGCATCGCGCCGGACGAGGCGGCTGCGGTGGATGCGCGCAAAACCGGCACCCGCCAGCTCGGCCTCGATCGCGGTCAGGGTTGCGCGGTGGAGCAGGCGCTCGCCGCGCCAGGCGATTTCGACATAATTGCCCGCGGCGGCGATATGCTCGATCTCGGCGAGCGGCAGGTGGTGCGTGACCGATCCGTCGCCGACCGCGAGGGTCATCGGCGCCGCAGCCGCCGCCACGGGTTCGGGCGCGGCATAGCGCGCCACGAGCCACTGAATCAGAAAGACGGTCAGGACGAGCTCGACATAGGTCGCGACATCCTTGCGCAATTCATAGGCGATCGGCGTGCCGTCGGGCGAATCGAACGCATAATGTTCGCCCATCACCCACCAGGCGAGCATCCGGAACGCGACCATCAGCGCGATATGGGCGAAGGACATCGGAATGATGAGCAGCAGGTGGACAAGTGCTGCCCATGCCCAGGTGAGGCGCGGCGGGCGCAGCGCGCGCACCGCGAACCAGCAGGGGATCAGCACGAGCATCCACGCCGCAAAACTCGTGCTTTCGTAAAGCCAGGCATAGAGCGGGCGCACCTGATCGCCGAGCGCGCCGCGGTCGGCGATATAGGAATAGACGTTCGACGTGATGCGGATCAGCCCGCGGATCACCAGCACGCCCAGCAGCAGCCAGGTCAGCGTGCGGGCGCTGAAGCGGTTCGTCCCCGTCCTGCCGCCGCCTGTCCCTGACCCCCCGATTTCCGTCACATCCGCTCCGCTGTTCGTCCCGCCGCCGTCGCCCGGCGCCGTCCCCGTCGATTAGCGGCAGCAGCGCGGCTCGGCAAAGGAGATTTGGCGCAATGAACACGACACGGCATTATGGCATGGACTGGCTGCGCATCGCCGCCTTCGCGCTGCTCATCCTCTATCACATCGGCATGTTTTTCGTGCCATGGGGTTGGCATGTGAAAATCGCCGAGCCGCTCGAATGGACCGAATTTCCGATGCTGGCGACGAACGGCTGGCGGCTGGCGCTGTTGTTCCTCGTGTCGGGCTATGCCAGCGCGGCGCTGTTTGCCAAGCTTGGCGGCAGCGGCGCCTTTGCGCGCTCGCGCAGCGCGCGGTTGCTGATCCCGCTATTGTTCGGCGCCGTCGTCGTCATCCCGCCGCAGCCGTGGGTCGAACTGGTCACCCAGCATGGTTATGCGCAAAGCCTCGGCGCCTTCTGGATCGGCGATTATTTCCGGTTCGGCACGCTGGACGGCATCGTGCTGCCGACGTGGCAGCATCTGTGGTTCGTCGTTTATCTGTGGGTCTATACGATGCTGGCCGCGGCGATGCTGGCGTGGGTGCCCGCGGCGGTGCGCGGCCGGATCGCCGACGGCGCGGCCCGGCTGCTGGGCGGGGCGGGGCTGCTCATCGTCCCGCTGCTGTGGTGGCTGCTGGTCTTTTTGGCGTCCGATGGCCATGTCGAGACGCACGCGCTCCTCGACGATGGCCCGGCGCATCTTCACTATCTGATGCCCTTCTTTGTCGGCTGGTTGCTTCGCGTGCGGCCGGTGCTGTTTGTCAGCGTGGCGCGCTGGTGGCGCGCGGCGTTCGTGATCGCGCTCGGCGCTTTCGGCGTCGTCGCGGCAATCCTGTGGCTTTGGCAGCAGGGCGTTTATCCGCCCGACTGGGCGCGGCTGCCGTTCGACATCGCGCGGCTGGTGCAGGGCTGGGCGGCGATCGTCGCGCTCGTCGGGATCGCCGACCGTTTTGCCAACCGCGACCATCCGCGGCGCGCGATGCTCGCCGAGGCGGTCTTTCCCTTTTACATCGTCCACCAGACGATCATCGTCGTCGTCGGCTGGGTTCTGCTCGGCGCGGGGACCGCGGCACTGCCCGCTTTCCTGATCCTGCTCGCGGCGACGGTGACGGGATGCTGGCTTTTCTATGCGATCGGGCGCAGCATCGGCTGGCTGCGGCCGCTGATCGGCCTGCAACGGCGATAGGGGAAAAAGCCATGGGAGCGGTAAAGGGCATTTTGGCGGTGGTCGGCGTCGCGCTGGTGCTGGTCGGGACGCTGTGGGCGCTCCAGGGGCTCGACATCGTCCGCTGGCCGGCGAGCAGCTTCATGCTCGGCGACACGACATGGACGCGCAACGGCGTCGTCACCGCGGTCGTCGGCGTCGTGCTGATCTGGTTCGCGCGGCGAAAATAGTCGGCAACTACAAATGTAGTTGATCTGTATTGTCTATGTGATACACCTTGTCCCGGCCGGGGATCGGTTGGAGATGAGGATGAAACGAAATTCGCTTGTGATGCCCGCGCTGCTGGCGCTTGCCGGACTGGCCGCAGTGCCGCTGCTCGCGCCCCCCGCCGCGCACGCGCAGGACGAGGTGCGCGCCGAGGACATCGCCGAAAAATATGCCGCGCTGCTCGAACGCGATTACCTCTATCCCGAAACGGGCGAGCGTTATGCCGCGGTCCTTCGCGCCGGAATCGCCGCGGGGCGCTATAAAGGGCTTGCGAGCGAGGCGCTGGGCGCGGCGATCGACGCCGACATCGACAGCGTTGCGCCCGACGGCCATCTGCGGCTGGGCCTGCCCGAACCGGCGGCGGGCGCCGCGCCCGCGCCGGGCGCCGCCGGGCCGGTGCGGCGGCCGCCGAAGGTGCCGGTCGAGCAGGCGGGTTGGATCGCGCCGGGGATCGCCTTCGTGCGCTTCAATGTCTTTCCGATGGATGCCGCGGTGACCGCCGAAGCGGCGAAGTTCATGGCCGACCACGCCGATGCCAGGGCGATCATTTTCGACATCCGCACGCATAATGGCGGCGGGCTCGATCAGATGGACGTGATCTTTCCGTGGTTATTCGGAAAAGAGACGCGGCTCGTCACGATGGCGACGCGCGCGTCGGTCGATGCCGAGGGCGGATCGCCGATCGCGGGCATCCCCTCGATGCGGATGGTGAAGGGCGATGCGAGCATGGTCGCGCGCGAGCATTGGGCGACGCCGAACGGCGACAAGAGGCTGCGCGATGCCAAAATCTATGTGCTGACGTCGGGGGCGAGCGCGTCGGCGGCCGAGCATTTCGCGCTGGCGATGAAGCATACGCGGCGCGGCACATTGGTCGGCGCACCGACCGCGGGCGCCAATCATTTCGGACGCGGCGAGGATCTGGGCGGCGGCTATCGCGCCTTCATCCCGGTCGGGCGCACCTATGATCCCGTGACCGGCAAGGATTGGGAGGGCGAGGGCGTGCTGCCCGACATTGCGGTGCCGCCGGCCGAGGCGCTGGAGCGCGCGCTGATCGAGCTGGGTGTCGACGCGGCCGAGGCGAAGCGGCTGGGCGACGCACGCATGCCGAGCTGGCCGATGGAGCGGCGGCGGCCGCGCGGCGGGCGCTGACCGCCGCGCGCGCCTATTTGCCGAGCGCGAAGCTCGTCGAGGACAGGAACTTCCAGCCGCCGTCGCCGCGCACCAGCGTTTCGACGATCGCTTCCTTGCCCCATTCGGGCTTGTCGGTGCCGCGCTGGTTGACGATGGTCAGCGCATAGGTGACGACCGCGGTATCGCCGCTGAGCGAGATCGATTGCGGGCTCAGCTCATATTGGATGACCTTGCCCTGCGTCGCCTGGAACTTGGTCCAGCGCACCGCCGAATCCTTGCCGCGCGGCGCGGCAAATTCGGACGACCATACGACCATCTGCGGGTCGGCATAGTTGGCGGGCCATTTGCCGTTCTGGGCGACATCGTCGACCCAGCTTTGCTGGACGACCTTCCATGCCTCGGCCTGCTCGGCCGACCATGTGGGCATCTGGGCGCTGGCGACCGGCGCCGCCCCCATGACGAAAAGGGCCGCCGAAGCGGCGAACATCATCCTGTTCATGCTATTTCCCCTGTTGGTGTCGGCTCCCGTTGAGGGAGCCCGACTCGCCTGAAAAAGCGCGGCCCGGCGGCAGGAGAGCATGATTCGGGTGGGCTCGCAAACGGCGTCGGCGGCGCGCTGGAATCGTTCGGCTTTATCCGGCGTGCGCAAGGCGGGCGAGCGCCTCGCCATCGACACGCATCACGGTCCATTCGTCCATCAGCTTGGCGCCGAGGCTCTGGTAGAAACCGATCGACGGGGTGTTCCAATCGAGCACCCACCATTCGAGGCGCGCGCAGTCGCGTTCGACGCAGAGTTTCGCGAGATGCGCGAGCAGCGCCTTGCCAAGCCCCGATCCGCGCGCTTCGGGGCGAACGAACAGGTCTTCGAGATAGATTCCGGGACGCCCCTCGAAGGTCGAGAAATTGTGGAAGAAGAGCGCGAAGCCTTGTGCCTTCCCCTCGATCTCTCCGATGATCACTTCGGCATAGGGGCGCGGACCGAAGAGCTTTTCGCCGAGCTTGGCTTCGTCGAAACGGACTTCGTGCGCCAGTTTTTCATAATCGGCGAGGTCGCGGATGAACTGGGCGATCAACGGCAGGTCGGCGGGCGTGGCGGGACGGATGGTGAGGGTCATGCGAACTTCATCCTGCGATGATCGTGTCGCGGCTGCTTTAGGGACGGCGAGGCGCGAGGGGAATATGTCCTAATCCAGATGCGCGATGCCAACGTCAAGCTGCGCCGGCCGTCTTCATCACCGCTTGTGCGCGATCTCGCTCTATCTGCTCTGCACCGCGCCTTTGCGATAATCGAGATGCGCCCGTCCCCACGCACGAATCGCGTGCATCAACGGGCGCACCGTCTCGCCATGCGGTGAAATCTCATATTCAACATGTGAAGGCGCAAGGGAATGGACGGCGCGCACGATCAGCCGCTCATCTTCCAGATTGCGCAATGTCTCGGTCAGCACCTTATGCGAGATTTCGGGGATCAACCGCCGGAGTTCGTTGAAGCGGCGCGTGCCGCTGTCGAGATAATAGAGGCAGATCAGGCTCCATTTGCCGCCGATCGCATTCAGGGCGGCCGTCATCGGACAATTGGTCATCGGGGTCGGTCTATTCGCTTCGGAGTCCGATGAATGTGACGTTGCCATGGCGAGCTCCCGGTTACCAGAAAGTGCGTCCTTGTCGCGAGCGTTGTGCCTTGGCAAGCATGGCAAAGGACAGGATGACGCGATGATAGTCGAAATGCGAACCTACCAGACCAAGCCGGGAATGCGGACCCGCTTCGTTGAAATTTTCGAGGCCAAGACGATTCCCGAGCATCGCCGGCTTGGACTGCTCATTTCCGGGCCGTTCCTGAGCGTCGAAGATCCTGACTGCTTCTTTTTCATGCGCGGCTTTTCTGACCTGGAAAGCCGCAACATGATGAAGGCCAGCTTTTACGGAGGCCGGCTCTGGAAAGAGGAATTGGAGGAGACGCTGATGCCGATGCTCAAACGCTTCGACGTGGTCGTCGTCGACGATCCCGATGGCCGCATCGCATGGTGAGCGCGCGGTTGTTGGCGCTGGCGCTGGCGCTGCTAATCAGCGGGATGAGCGTTTCTACGTCGGCGCAGGCGACGGCGGCGTGGTCCGCCGCTGAGCCTGCGCGCGATGGCCAGCGCGATTTCGATTTTGAAATCGGTACCTGGGCGACCAAGGTGCGCGTGCTGCGCAATCGGCTGTCGGGCGAAGCGCCCGACTGGGTGACCTATCGCGGCACAAGCCTGGTCCGGGGCCTTATGGACGGCCGGGCGAATGTCGTCGAGCTGTCGGTCGAGGGACCGGCCGGAAAGATCGAAGGGATGTCGCTTCGGCTATACGATCCGGGGACACGCCGGTGGAGCCTTAATTTCGCCAGCCTGCGCGACGGCGCGATGACCCCGCCGGTGATCGGCGGCTTCGATGCTGACGGGAAGGGGCTTTTTTACGGCGATGATCGGCTGGGCGACCGCGCCATCCGCGTGCGGTTCGTCATCACGCAGGTTTCGTCCGACGAAGCGCATTTCGAGCAGGCCTTTTCGGCCGACGGCGGCGAGACGTGGGAAGTGAACTGGATCGCGGTCGACCGGCGAATGAAAGCTGCGGCCGCATTGCCCGATGACTTGGCGCGGGCGCTCGACGCGCATCACCGGGCGACGGTGGCCAAGGATATTGCGGCGCTCGGCGCGCTGGTGACCGATGACTATCTACTCGTCAACTCGGACGCGACGGTGCAGGACAAGCGCTCCTATCTCGCGGATTTCGAAATGCCCGATTTCCGCATCGACCCATTCACGGTCGAGCAGCCGACCTACCGCGTCGATGGCGACATGGCGGTGACGGGCGGGCTTATGACGCTGCGCTGGACGCAAGCCGGACGGCAGGAAAGACGCCGCCTGCGTGTCGGCCATGTCTGGGTCAAGCGGGACCGGCATTGGCGGATCGCCTATACCCAGCTTACGCGAGTCCTGGCGTAGCGCGATCGGCTTTCAACCCTTCGACCCGCAAACAGCTTTACGCCGCCTTGCCGTGCGCGACGTCCATGCTCACCGAACTTCCCGCGTCGATTTCCGCGGCCTTGGCTTCGACCAGCTTGACGATGTGATCGATCATGTCGGCGTCGGCGACATGGTGGTCGGTGATGCCCGAGAGGTACACCATATGCTTGCCGTTGCCGCCGCCGGTGATGCCGATGTCGGTCTCGCGCGCTTCGCCGGGGCCGTTGACGACGCAGCCGAGGACCGAGAGCGACATCGGGGTCTTGATGTGGCCGAGCGCCTCTTCGAGCGCCTGGACGGTGCGGATGACGTCGAAGCCCTGGCGCGCGCAGCTGGGGCAGGAGACGACGCGGACGCCGCGGGTGCGCAGGCCGAGCGACTTCAGAATTTCATAACCGACGCGGACCTCTTCTTCGGGCTCGGCCGACAGGCTGACTCGGATCGTGTCGCCGATGCCCGCCCAGAGGAGGTTGCCGATGCCGAGCGCCGATTTGACCGTGCCGCCGATCAGCCCGCCGGCTTCGGTGATGCCGAGGTGGAGCGGGCAGTCGACCGCGTCGGCGAGCTGCGCATAGGCGGCGACCGCGAGGAAGACGTCGGACGCCTTCACCGCGACCTTGTAATCGTGGAAGTCGTGGTCCTGTAAGAGCTTGATATGGTCGAGCGCGCTTTCGACCAGCGCCTCGGGGCAGGGCTCGCCATATTTTTCGAGCAGATCCTTTTCGAGCGACCCCGCGTTGACACCGATGCGGATCGCGCAGCCGTTGGCCTTGGCGGCGCGCACGACCTCGCCGACGCGCTCGCTGCTGCCGATATTGCCAGGATTGATGCGCAGGCACGCAGCGCCCGCGTCGGCGGCCTCGAGCGCGCGCTTGTAGTGGAAATGGATGTCGGCGATCAGCGGAACGCGCGCGGCGCGGACGATCTTGCCCAGCGCCGCGGTCGAATCGGTGTCGGGGCACGAGACGCGGATCAGGTCGGCGCCCGCTTCTTCGCAGCGGCGGATCTGGTCGATCGTCGCCACCGCGTCGCTGGTCAGCGTGTTGGTCATCGTCTGGACCGTGATCGGCGCACCGCCGCCGACGGGAACATTGCCGACCATGATCTGGCGGCATTGGCGCCGCGCGATGTCGCGCCAGGGGCGGAGGCCGGGATTGTGATCGGTCATCGGTTTACAGGCTCGGTTCAAGGGAGATATGCGGCTCTTTAGCGGTCCGGCGGCGGCTTGGCAAAGACAAGCGTTGGGTGGGCGAGATGTTGCGCGAAAGTCACACTCTGGCGCAGATTCGCCGTTTCGCGCAATTTTTGTTTGTGCATCGCAGCGTAATCGGCAATTTCGAGGCGTTCGTCGTCACAGGCCCGGATGAAGAGGCGTGGACGCGCACGCAGGCTGGGACGGTCCGTTTGTTTTAAGGGGGGATCACCCATGACGTTTCTTACCAAAGCATGTTTCGGCATGCTGCTCGCCGCGTCGGCCATTTCGACGCCCGCCCTGGCTCAGGAAGAAGCCAGCGGCCCCTTCTCGCTTTCGGGCGGCATTTCGGTCACCAACGACTATCGGTTCCGCGGCATTTCGCTGTCGAACGAGAAGGTCGCGCTGCAATCGACGCTGACCGTCAGCCACGAAAGCGGCCTTTATGCCGGCGTCTGGGGATCGACCCTCCCCGACAGCCCGCTTTACGGCCAATATGAACTCGACCTCTATGCCGGTTACGCGACCGAAATCGCCCCCGGCACCTCGATCGACATCGGCGCGATCTATTATGTCTATCCGGGGAACCAGGATTTTGCGGGCCCCAGCGATTATGTCGAAATCATCGGCAAGCTGTCGCACGACATCGGCCCGGTGTCGGCAACGGGCACGGTGGCCTATGCCCCCGACCAGAGCTCGCTGGGCAGCGAAGACAATATCTATCTGAACTTGGGCCTTGGCTATGGCATCCCCAACACGCCGGTCTCGCTGAGCGCGGGGCTCGGCTATACCGACGGGTCGCTCGGCGCGGCATCGGCCGACGGCAATTATCTCGACTGGTCGGTCGGCGCCTCCTACGCCATGGGGCCCGCCACGCTGTCGGTGCAATATATCGACACCGACATCAAAAAGACGGGCATCGGCGCCGTCGACACGCTGTACGATCCAACCGTGGTCTTTACGCTGGGCCTCTCGTTCTGAGCGCCTGGCGGGTCAGCGACCACGCGCGAAGGGGGCGGCTTCGGGGGAGGCCGCCCCCTTTTGCGTGTGCGGGTCTGCACCTTCCAGCGATTCCACCGCCGGAATAATATTGTTTCGCCAGAAACCATATACTCGCAATCAACTGTTGCATAAATGCCGCAACCACGCGCTTATTATGCGGTGCGGCGCCATTTTTTGTTTGTGCAGCGCAGCATTTTGGGGAATAGCAAGCGCACGCGGGAGCTGACCAGCCCAGGAAGAGGCTGGCTGCCCGGCGGCAGGCAGGGACGATCCAACAATCATTAGGGGATCCGTCCATGAATTATCTCTCCCGCACATGCCTCGGCATGGCCCTCGCTCTTACGGCGCTTCCGGCAACGGCTTACGCGCAGGAAGAAGAAGAGAGCAGCATCACCATCAGCGGCGGCGCGACCGTCGTCAGCGACTATCGCTTTCGCGGCTTCAGCCAGTCGAACGAAGAAGCCGCGATCCAGGGCACCTTTTCGATCAGCCACGAAAGCGGGCTTTACCTCGGCACCTGGGGATCGAGCATCGGTTTCGCCAACGGCACCGAAATCGACGTGTTCGCCGGCTATTCGACCGAAGTGACCTCGGGCCTGACCGCCGACATCGGCGCGACGCTCTATCTTTATCCCGGCACCGCCGACAGCTCGATCATCGAACCCTATTTCTCGCTCTCGGGCGATCTGGGTCCGGCGTCGGTCAAGACCGGCATCGCCTGGGCGCCGGGTGGTCAGGATTCGCTCGGCGGTGACAGCGGCGTCTATGTCTATGGCGACGTTGGCGTCGGCATCCCCAACACGCCGATCACGCTGAAGGGCCATTTGGGCTATGCCAAGAGCGACAGCTTCCTCGGCGGCCTCGACGGCGAAGTGCTCGACTATTCGGTTGGCGTCGATGTCAGCTGGAACGTGCTGACGCTGGGCGTTGCCTATGTGAACACCGATGCACCGAAGCTCGGCGGATACAAGGAAAGCGTCGGCGCCGACGGCGCGGTCATCTTTTCGCTCGGCGCGTCTTTCTGACGCCGGGCCGGGGCGGTCTCGGGGGAGGCCGCCCCTTCTCTCTCTCACCTGATTATCGCCAGCGCAGATTTTCGCGCGACAGGTCGGCGAGCGATTTCGCGCCCATCAATTTCATGCCGCGCTCGATCTCGGCGCGGAGCAGCGCGACCGCGCGGCTCACGCCATCCTCGCCCGCCGCGGCGAGGGCATAGAGATAGAGGCGTCCGCCCGAGCAAGCCTTGGCGCCGACCGACAGCGCTTTCAGCACATGCGTGCCGCGCGTGATGCCGCCGTCGCAGATCACCTCGATCTTGTCGCCCACCGCATCGACGATCTCCGCCAGCGCGTCGAAGGGCGCGATGCTGCCGTCGAGCTGGCGTCCGCCATGGTTCGACACCATGATCGCGGTGGCGCCGATGTCGGCCGCGCGCCGCGCATCCTCGACCGCGACGATGCCCTTCAGGCAGAAGGGGCCGTCCCATTGCCGGCGGATCGCCGCGGCGCGGTTCCAGTCGAGGCTCTGGTCGAGCATCGAGGTGAAATAATCGGCGACCGATTTGGGGACGCTCGACCCCTCGGACACATGGGTGGCAAGGTTGGGCAGGCTGAATTTTTCGCGGAGGACATAGTTGAGCCCCCAGCCGGGCTTGATCGCGTAGCTCAGCATATTGCCCGGCGTGAAGCGCGGCGGCGAGGTGAAGCCCGAGCGCAGGCAGCGTTCGCGATTGCCGCCGACGATCGTATCGACGGTGAGTGCGACCGCGTCGAACTTCGCCTCGCGCGCGGCCTCCAGCATCGCGCGGTTGAGCCCCTCATCCTTGTGGACATAAAGCTGGAACAGCTTGGGGCCGCCCGTCAGCGCGCCGGCTTCGGCGAGGCCGATCGTCGCAAGGCTCGATATGCCCGCCATCGTCCCAGCGTTCGCGGCGGCGTGCAGAACCGCGCGCTCGCCCTGCCAGTGGAACAGGCGTTGCAGCGCGGTGGGTGACAGGAACAGCGGCATCGCCATTTCGCGCCCGAACAGCGTCGTGCGCATATCGACGCTTTCGACCCCCGCGAGGACGCGCGGGATGAGGTCGCAGCTGTCGAAGGCGTCGCGGTTGCGGCGGCGGGTGACTTCGTCGTCGGCGGCGCCGTCGATATAGTCGAACACCGGCCAGGGCAGGCGGCGCCGAGCGAGCGCGCGGAAATCGTCGATGTTATGGCAGTCGGTGAGTTTCATGCTGGTTCTATTCCGTTCGCATCGAGCGAAGTCGAGATGCCGTGAAGGCGCGCGCTGACGATGGGTGTCTCGACTTCGCTCGACACGAACGGGAATAGAGGTTCGCGCCCGACATCAAAAAACCGTCCGGCCCGCCACCGTCCCCTTCGACGCGAAGCTGAAGCGCGGTTCGATCGCGAGCTTCGGGTCGAGAATATGCGCCGCGACGCGTTTGCCGACCGCGGGGCCATTCTTGAACCCGTGCCCCGATCCGCCGCCGACGAGCCACACGCGCTCCTGCCCCGGAAAGCGGTCGAGCAGATAGTCGCCGTTCGCGCTGTTTTCATATTGGCAGACGCGTCCGCCGATCAGCGGCGCCGATGCAAGGCCGGGGAAGCGGCGCGCGATATAGGCGCGTGCCTCGGCGATCCCCGCGGGTGTCAAGCTGCGTTCCATCGTGTCGGGATCGACTACCGGGCCGTGCCGGTCGATCGCGATCTTGAACCCGGTGCCTTCCAGGTCGGGGATGCCATAAAAAATCCCGTTGTTGCTGTTGTCGGCCCAGACCGGCAGCTCCGGCGGGGCGAAGCGCGTGTCGCCCTGCGGCGCGCCGAAATGATAGACTTCCTGCCGCGTCGCGACGATCTTGTTCAGCAGCTGCTGCGGGAAAAGTTCGGCGATCCACGGCCCCGCGGCATAGACGAGATGGTCGGCGGTGCCCCCGTCGGGGAGCGTGTGACGCTTGATCCGCTTGGAAAAGAGCGGCGCGGGCATGACGACGCGTTCGATCTCTACAGCCGCGTCGGCGATCACTTCCTGCACGCCGCGCGCGGCGATCAGCGCGCCGGCTTCGGTTTCGAGGATGCCGGTTTCGCCCTGATAGAATTGGATCTGGCGATATTTATTCTGAAGCCAGCTGACGTCGCCATGCTCGTGCCCGACGCGGTTGGCCTGGAGCCACGCCAGCGACTGCGCGGTATAGGCATCGCCCTGCGGCGCGAACCAGAGGACGCCGGTGTTGTGGAAGATCGGCGCGCTTGCACTGTCCGAAAGCGCCTTCCAATAGGGCAGCGATTCGCGCGCCATCTCCGAATAGATGGTGTCGGCGCCATAACTCATGCGGATGACGCGGCTTGTCCCGCCCGATGAGGCGCGCGCGTTGCCCGCGCCATAGGCGTCGAACAGGCGCACCGACTTGCCCGCGCGCACCAGGTGCCACGCGGTCCACGCGCCGAAGACGCCCGCGCCGATAATCGCGACATCGACATGCTGGACCTTCGGCCGCGGCGCCTTGCGCTTTTTCGAGCGGCGCTCCTTGCGCTCGGCCGCGGCGGCGCTTGCCGCAATCGGCAGCGCGGCGAGGCCGGTCAGCAGCGCGCGGCGTGAGGGGCTATCAGCGGCCAATCGTCGCACCTTCCTTCTGCTTGTAATAGCGGTAGCCGCCGATCCAGGTTTCGAGCGGGGTCATGCGGCGGATCTCGTCGGGGCTGGCGAGCAGCGGGTCGGCATCGACGATCAGGAAATCGGCGCGCATTCCCGGCATCAGCGTGCCGATGCGGTCCTCGGCAAACCCGGCATAGGCGGCGGTGCGCGTGAAGCCGTCGAGCGCGGTTTCGCGGCCGACCGCTTCCTGGGGCCGCCAGCCGCCAAAGGGTTCGCCCCGGGCATCGGTGCGCGAGATGGCGGCGGCGAGGCCGACGAAGGGATTGGCGCTTTCGACGGGCACGTCGGAGCCGAAGGCAAGGCGCACGCCGGCGTTCTGGAGGCTGCGCCACGCATAGGCACCCGCGAGGCGATCAGGCCCGAGCCGCGCTTCGGCCATCAGCCGGTCGCTCGTCTGATGCACCGGCTGCATCGACGCGATGACCTTGAGGGTCGCAAAACGCGCCATGTCGGCGGGGTCGATCACCTGCGCATGTTCGATGCGCCAGCGGCGCTCGCCCGGCAAATCGGCGGTGAGGTCGGCGATGGCGGCGAGCGCCTCGGCATTGGCGGCATCGCCGATCGCGTGGATTGCGACCTGAAACTTGTCCATCGACGCGCGGACCATCTTGTTGCGGAGCTGAGCGGGGGTGAGGAGCGGCAGCCCCTTTTGCCCCGGCGCGTCAGCGTAAGGAGCCTTCAGCCACGCGCCGCGCGAACCCAGCGCGCCGTCGAGATAGAGCTTCACCCCGACCATGCGGAGGCGGTCGTCATAGAGCCATGGCGTCGGCTCGCTGCCCGCGATGATCGCCATATTGTCGATATCGCCGCCGTAGGAGAGGATGCGCACCGCGAGCTGTTTCTTGTCACCCGCGCGGCGATACGCCTGCCAGTCCTGAATGCTCGTGCCCATGTCGGCGATCGCGGTGATCCCCTGTTCGAGCAATTTCTGCTGCGCGAGCAGCAGCGCGCGGTCGAGGTCGCGCGCGAGCGGTTTGGGCTTGGCGCCGTCGATCAGGCTCATCGCGGCATCGACGAAGACGCCCGACGGTTTGCCATCGGCCATTTCGATGCGGCCGCCTTCGGGCGATTTGCTCGCCGATGTGACCTTTGCCGCGGCCATTGCCGCGCTGTTTGCCCAGCCCGCATGACCGTCGACGCGCTCGAGCCAGACGGGGCGGTTCGGCACTGCGGCGTCGAGGTCGGCGGCGGTGGGGAAACGGCCGAGGCCCCATTTTTCCTGATTCCAGCCGCGACCGATAATCCACGGCATTTCGGGATTTTCAGCGGCATATTTGCGGATCGCGGCTTGCGCCTCGGCAAGGCTGTTCGTTTCGCTGAGGTCGAGCAGCATCAGCTGGAAACCAAGGCCCATGACATGGCCGTGCGCATCGATCAGGCCGGGGATGAGGGTTTTGCCCTGGCCGTCCTGTTTGAAGTCGGGGCGTTCGGGGCGCTTGTCCTTGCGGTCGAGCAGCTGTTTCACCTTGCCTTCGCGGTCGATCACGAGGCCGGTGAAGCGGACGAGCTTGCCGTCCTTGTCGAGCGTGATGCCGTTGACATTGTCGACCAGCGTGTCGGCGTGCGCGGGAGTGGTGAGGGTGAGGGCGAGGGCGAGGGAGGCAGCAATCGCTCCCCTCCCGCAAGCGGGAGGGGCTGCGAGACTTGCCAGCTTGCTGGCTAGTCGCAGCGGGGTGGGCAGGCTGCGAGCGCGGCTTGCCCACCCCGCTGCAACTAGGCCCGGCTTCGCCGAACCGAGTTTCGCTGCCCCTCCCGCCTGCGGGAGGGGATGGTTGTGGTTTATCCGCCCCATCATTTCGGCAGCCTCGTCACGAGCGAGCTGGTGTCTCTTCGCCCGCCGCCCGCTTTCTGCACATCGGCGTAAAATTGGTCGACGAGGCTCGCGACCGGCAGGGTCGCGCCGTTGACGCGCGCTTCGTCGATCGCGAGGCCCAGATCCTTGCGCATCCAGTCGACCGCGAAGCCGAAGTCAAACTCGTCCTTCGCCATCGTGCTCCAGCGGTTGAGCATCTGCCAGCTCGCCGCCGCGCCGCCCGAGACGGCCTCGAACACCTTGTCGGTGTCGAGCTTTGACGCCTGCGCGAAACGCAACGCTTCGGACAGGCCCTCGAGCACGCCGGCAATCGCGATCTGGTTGACCATCTTGGTCGTCTGTCCCGCGCCGGGGCCGCCGATATGCACCATGCGCGCGGCATAGGCCTGCATCACCGGCTCGGCCGCGGTGAATGCCGCCTTGGTGCCGCCGCACATGATCGACAGCGTGCCGTTCTGCGCGCCAGCTTCGCCGCCCGACACGGGGGCGTCGAGGCAGAGCAGGCCCAGGCTTTCGGCCTCGACCGACAGCTGGCGCGCGATTCGGGCCGAGACGGTGGTGTGGTCAATGAACAGCGCGCCTTTGCGCATCGCCCGAAACGCGCCGTCGCGGCCCAATGTCACTTGCGCGAGGTCATCGTCATTGCCGACGCAGGTCAGCACGACATCGGCGTCGCGCGCGGCGTCGGCGGGCGTTGCCGCTGCCGCGCCGCCATGCTCCGCCACCCAGGCGTCGGCCTTGGCGCGCGTGCGGTTATAAACGGTGAGGTGATGGCCTGCCCGGACGAGGTGGCCCGCCATCGGTCCGCCCATGACGCCGGTGCCGATGAAGCTGATACGCAATTTTTGTTCGCTCATGGGGCGATCCATAACCATGGTTTGCGCGGCGCGCCAGATGGGGTAGGGGGCCTATCGCTATGACCGATCACCTGACCCTGACCTCCGCGGCCGATTTGCCGGCGATCACACTCGACGATGTGCGTGCGGCGGCGGGACGAATTAACGGCGCGGTCGTGCGGACGCCGACATTGCATTCGCAGACTTTGTCGGAGCTGGTCGGCGCCGAGGTGTGGCTGAAGTTCGAGAATCTGCAATTCACCGCGGCGTACAAGGAGCGCGGGGCCTTGAACGCGCTGCTGCTGCTCGACGACGATGCGCGCGCGCGCGGCGTGATCGCGGCGTCGGCAGGCAATCATGCACAGGGCCTCGCCTATCATGGCAAGCGCCTCGGCGTGCCCGTCACCATCGTGATGCCCAGCACGACGCCGCAGGTGAAGGTGTCGCAGACCGCGAGCCACGGCGCGACGATCGTCCTGCATGGCGAGAAGTTCGACGACGCCTATGCCCACGCCCGCGAACTGGAAACCGAACGCGGGCTGACCTTTGTCCATCCCTTCGATCATCCGCATGTCGCCGCGGGACAGGGGACGGTGGCGCTCGAAATGCTCGAGGATGTGCCCGAACTCGACACACTGATCGTGCCGATCGGCGGCGGCGGGCTGCTCGCGGGCATGGGCACCGCGGCGCGCGGGATCAAGAATGACATGCGCCTCGTCGGCGTGCAGGCCGAGCTTTATCCGTCGATGTATGCCGAGCTGAACGGCGTCGACATGGCGTGCGAGGGCGACACGCTGGCCGAGGGCATCGCGGTGAAGGAACCGGGGAGCTACACGCGCAAGCTGGTGGCAGAATTGAACGACGACATCGTGCTCGTCGCCGAACGCCATCTGGAACGCGCGGTCAGCCTGCTGCTCCAGATCGAAAAGACGGTGGTCGAGGGGGCGGGCGCCGCGGGGCTCGCGGCGATGCTCGCGCATCCTGAGGAGTTCGCCGGGCGCAAGGTCGGCCTCGTGCTGACCGGCGGCAATATCGACACACGGCTGCTCGCGAACGTGCTGCTGCGCGACCTCGCGCGTTCGGGGCGCATCGCGCGACTGCGCGTCCGCCTGCAGGACCGCCCCGGCGCGCTGTTCAAGGTGATGAAGCTGTTCGACGAGAAACAGGTCAACATCATCGAAATCTATCACCAGCGCATCTTCACGACCTTGCCCGCGAAGGGCCTGATCACCGACATCGAATGCGAAGCGCGCGACCGCGAGCATCTCGACAGCCTCGTCACCGCGCTTCGCGACGCGGGCTATATGGTGACGACGGTCGAGTTGGCGTGACCAAATCCCCTCCCGCAAGCGGGAGGGGCAGCGAAACTTGGCAGCTTGCTGCCTAGTTGCAGCGGGGTGGGCAGTCTGACGTCGCGTTATGCCCACCCCGCTGCGACTAGCGAACAAGTTCGCAAGTCTCACTACCCCTCCCGCAAGCGGGAGGGGCTTGCTATGATTGCGAAATGAAAGACTTCTCTCTCCCGCTCACCGCCACCCCCGACGCCATCGACGAGCTGGGGCATGTCAACAATGCCGTCTGGGTCCAGTGGATCCAGCAGGTCGCGACCGGCCATTGGGCCGCTGCGGCACCGCAGGCGCACAAGGACGCCTATATCTGGGTGATCGTGCGGCACGAGATCGATTACCTCCGCCCGCTCGGCCCTGGCGAGACGGTGACGGGACGGACGTGGGTCGCCGACAAGCCGCACGGGGCGAAATTCGACCGCTTCGTCGAATTCACCGGCGCGGGCGGCAAGGTGCATGTCCGCGCGCGGACGGTGTGGGCGATGCTCGACAAGGCGAGCGGACGCCCCGTGCGGATCACCGACGAAATCGCCGCACCGTTTCTGACATGATGATCCGTTCCGCGACGCCCGCCGATGCCGCCGCGATCTGGGCGATCATCGGTCCGACGATCCGTGCCGGCGAAACCTATACGCTCGACCGCGACATGACCGAGGCGGAGGCGCTGGCATACTGGTTCGGGTCCGACAAGGCGGTGTTCGTGGCGGAGGCCGACGGCGCGATCCTGGGCACCTATTATCTGCGCGCCAATCAGGCGGGCGGCGGCGCGCATGTCGCCAATTGCGGCTATATGACCGCGGCATCGGCGAGCGGGCGCGGTGTTGCGCGCGCGATGGCCGACCATAGCCTGGGCGAAGCGCGGAGGCGCGGCTTTCGCGCGATGCAGTTCAACTTCGTCGTTGCCACCAACGAGCGCGCGGTGCGCCTTTGGCAGTCATTGGGGTTTGCGATCGTCGGGCGCTTGCCGGGGGCGTTCGCGCATCCCGCGCTCGGCTTCGTCGATGCGCTCGTCATGTACCGCACGCTTGATCAGGCTGCGGACGGCTGATACAGCCGCCCACGATGACCAACGACCGATCCACCCGATTCAAGGCGTATTGGCGCTCCTTTACATAGGAGCGGCATGGCATCACCTGTGACCATCGCCGCCGTGTTCGGACAGGCGAATGGTCATCATCAAACCACCAAACCTCCGGTCACGGCGCGCGCTTTTTGAAGAAGACGCGACATGACCGATACCTTGCTTGCCCTATCGACCGACCATTGCCGCATCACGCCGCTGTTTGCCGATGATGCGCGCGCGCTGGCCGCGATCACCGACGAGACGGTGACCTCGCGCGTTCATTTCCTGCCCGCACCCTTCACCGAAGCCGATGCGCGTGCGCTCATCGCCAAATCAGGCGGCGGCGACGTGTTTCACGCGGTGCGCGATGCAAGCGGCCTCGACCTCAACGGCGTGATCGGGGTGCATCGGCGCGTGGGTCGGGAATATGAGATCGGTTACTGGTTCGCGGCGCGGGTGCGCGGCAGGGGCATCGCGACCGAGGCGGTGCGCGCGGTCGTCGAGGCGCTCGCCGCGTCGCGGCCGGGCTGCGCGATCGTCGCCGAATGTCACCTCGACAACGACCGCTCGCGCGCGTTGCTGCGGCGGATCGGCTTCGTCTCGACGGGGCGGCCGGGCAAGCGGCCGGGGCGGATGCTGATGGCGTGGCGCGCGGCGCCGGCCTATCGCATCGATGTCTGCTGAACGCGCGCGGCGGCGTCTGCATCGTCCGCTTCGGCAGCAACCTCCTCGGTCAGCGCTTTGACGATCGCCGCGACCGAGGTGGGGGCATAGGCAAAGCCCATATGGCTGCAATCGACCTCGACCGCGCGGTCGCTTTCGTGCGGCAGGCCGCGCGCGCTGTTCACCGCGACGACGCCGTCATGTTTCGACCACAGCGCAAAGGTCGGCATTTCGGGGCGCGGCGCGGGGTGGAAGTCGATCGGCGGATTGTCGACCGGGTGGCGCGCGATGAAATGATAGAGCCGCCAGGCGCGATTGGCGCGGCGGCTGCCCGAAAAGGGCGAGCCCAGCGTGACGACGCGCGCGACCTTGTCGGGGTGGCGCTTGGCATATTCGCGCGCGTAAATGCCGCCGAGGCTCCACCCGACAAGCGCGGGGGCATAGCCGGTGCGGTCGATGATCCACTGCACGCGCCCATCGATCCGCTCGATGATGTCGGGGGTTGCGCCGCGGTTGAAGCCAAGGCTCCAAGCATAGCAGCGAAAACCCGCGCGGCGGAGATCAGCGCGCAGCGCCTTGGTCGCCCAGTCGCCCGACAGGAACCCCGGAAGCACCATCACCGGCGGGTGCGCGCTGTCGGGATTGGGCTCGGGCGGCAGCGGGCGGATCCGGCCGCCGACCGCGCGCGCCAGCGCCCCGATCTCGCGCCACAGCAGCTTCAGCGGCGGCGGCGCGTCGGGATCGGGGATATGCGCGGGCCATTCGGCGCGCCGGGTGAGGAAACCGCGGAACATGCGGCGGCTCTTATCCTTTCGGGATCAGCTTCACCAGCTTGCCGTCGTCGCCGTCGGTGAGCAGCCAGACGGTGCCGTCATCGCGCACTTCCACTTCGCGGATGCGCGTGCCGAATTCCCATCGCCCCGCCTTGTGGAGCGTCTCGCCGTCGATCCGCATCTGCACCAGCCCCTCGCCCGACAGCGCGCCCATCAACAGGCTGTTTTTCCAGCCGGGATAAAGGTCGCCGCCATAAAAGGCGAGGCCGGCGGGCGAGACCGCGGGGTTCCACCACAGTTTCGGCGCGGCGAATTCGGGGCGCGTCGGATGGTCGGGGATGTCGCGACCGTCATAATGGTCACCGTTCGACACGATCGGATAGCCGTAATTGGCCCTGGCCTCGACCAGATTGACCTCGTCACCATGGCGCGGGCCCATTTCCTGATTCCACAGCCGCCCGGCATCGTCGAAGGCGAGGCCGAGGATGTTGCGGTGCCCGAGCGACCAGATTTGCGCGGTGACACCGCCTTCGCTGGCAAAGGGATTGTCGGCCGGGACGCTGCCGTCGGCGTTCAGGCGGACGATCTTGCCGAGATTGCCCGTCATGTCCTGCGCCGGGTCGAACTTCTGCCGCTCGCCCGAACCGATGAAGAGATATTGGCCGTCGGGCGAAAAGAGGAGGCGGTGCGAATAATGGCCGCGGCCCGTGACCTTCGGCGCCTGTTTCCAGATCACCTCCAGCCCCTCGATGCGCGGGGCGGCGCCCTGGACCAGCTTGCCGCGGCCGACGACGGCGCCAAAGGTGCCGCCGCTGCCCGCTTCCGCCCAGCTTAAGTAAATCGTGCCGGTGGCCGCGAAATCGGGTGCGACGATGATGTCGCCGAGGCCGCCCTGACCGCCATAGGCGACCGCGGGAACGCCCGCGACGTCGAGTGTCGGGCCGCTTTCCTGCCAGAGTTTGAGCTTGCCCGATTTTTCGGTCACCAGCGCGGCGCGCGTTCCGGGGACGAAGGTCATTGCCCAGGGTTCGTTGAATTCGGCGACATCCTGCACCGTGAAGGGCGCGTCGGCGAGCGGGGCGGCGGGATGCGCGCCCGATGCGTCGAGCGCGGCGGTGTCGGCGGGGGCAGCTTCGGTGGAAGCGGGGGCCGAGCAGGCGGCCACCGCGAGCGCGGCGACAAGGGCGAAGGGGGGAAGATTTTTCATCGGAAAATCTCGCTTTGCTGGGGAAGAGGTGTTGTTTTGACGCAGCAGCTCGCCGTTGTCGAGGGGCGTGAAACCATCCGTCGCCCCCGCGGAGGCGGGGGCCGCTGGAGGCCTTGCTCGGCGGCGTGGCGTAAACCGCCGACGGCCCCCGCCTTCGCGGGTGCGACGGGCCATTACCGGTTCGCCGCCTCGCGGCGTGCGGTGATTTCCTCGACGCTGTCCATGATGGCATCGACCGCGTCGCTCGCCGGCGGAGCGTCGGCGCGTTTCTGCACGAACTGGCCGCGCGTCATGATTTCCTCGAGCGCGGTGCGCGCGCGCGATACGCGGCTTTTCATCGTGCCGAGCGCGCAGTCGCAAATGCTCGCCGCTTCTTCATACGACATGCCGCCCGCGCCGACGAGGATCAAGGCCTCGCGCTGGTCCTGCGGCAATTCCATCAGCCCGCGCTGCAGGTCGGCCATCTCGCCGCTGTCTTCCTGGCTCGCGGGGGTCGACATGGTGCGTTCGACCGCGGTCTCGTCATATTCGCCGACGAACTTGTTGCGGCGCATCTGCGACAGAAAGGTGTTGCGCAGGATGACGAAGGTCCACGCCTTGATCGACGTGCCGCGTTCGAACCGTTCGCGCGACGCCCACGCCTTGACCATCGTGTCCTGCGTCAGGTCGTCGGCGAGGTCGGGATTGCCCGACAGACTGCGGCCATAGGCGCGCAGATGCGGGATGACGCCGGCAAGCAATGTCTTGAATTCGCTGTCCGAAAGCGTCTCGGCTGGCGGCTGCGAGGCAGCGGCGGTGGGTTCAGCCATTATGATTTCGGGCTTTTCTGATCGAGCTGCGAGAGCAGGTCGAGCATCCGGTCGGGCAATTGTTCGGAGACGATATTGCCGTAAATCATGCGCAGCTTTGCGCTCACCGGCTCGGGGGCCTGCCGTCCGGTCAGCGTGCGATGCCATTCGTCGCCGTGCGTCCCGGGGAAGCTTCCCTGCGCGCGGCGCGGAGCATCGGCGCCCGGCGGCGGCGGGGGCCCCTTGCCGTTCGTTCCTTTGTTGCCTTGCGTAGCCATGCGGGAGCAACGACGAAAAGCGGGTCGGGTTCCCGGCAAAGTTGTTTTTTGCGACGAATGCGTTGCCAAGATGCCACACCCGCCCTAATCAGGCGGTTGTGAGGGGTCACACCGTAGCGGTCGTTGCGATCGCACGACCGGAGCGTGCCCATTTGCTTTCCGTAATCTATGTCAGCGTCGCCGACCCGCTGCTTGCATCTGCCGACATCGACGCGATATTGGTGAGCGCGCGCCGCAACAATGCGCGCGATGCGCTGACCGGTGCGCTCATCTATAATGGCCATAATTTCATGCAACTGCTCGAAGGTGCTGCCGACCGGGTCGACGCCTGCCTGGCCGCGATCCGCGAGGATCCGCGCCACAGCGGGATGGTCGAAATCCGGCGCCGCACTATCGACGAGCGCGAATTTGCCGACTGGACGATGCTGTACGAGCCCGCTTTTCACGGGCGTGAGGCGGAGTTTGCGCGGCTCGCGGCGAACGGCCGGCTCGACCCCGAGTTCGAACGGATGCTCGGCAATTTCGTCGCGCTTGGCCGCCGGGGGACGCCGCCCGGTGGGCAGGCGCCCTTGCAATGACGCGCCAGCGCGTTAAGCCCGTTGTGCGCCTGCGACAATAACGCTGCCAGACAAAGGCCTGATTATCAGCACCATTATGCCTCAACCGCTCGACGACGCCAGCTTCAAGCGGGAACTGGCGGCGATGCTGCCGCACCTGCGCGCGTTCGGCCGCAGCCTGTGCGGCAACGCCGACCTTGCCGACGATCTGGTGCAGGAAACGATGCTGAAGGCGTGGAAGGCGCGCGAGCAATATGTCCCGGGGCCGTCGAGCATGAAAAGCTGGGCCTTCGTCATTCTGCGCAATTGTTTCCTGTCGCAGATGCGGCGCAAGAAATTCACCGCCGAATATGACGAGCAGGCGGCCGAGCGGCGGCTCGTCGCGCCCGACGATCAGGGCGACAGCCTGCACCTCGCCGATGTTCAGCGCGCGCTGTTGATGCTGCCCGTCGATCAGCGCGAGGCGCTGGTCCTGATCGGCGCGGGGCAATTATCCTATGAGGAAGGCGCCGCGATCTGCGGCTGCGCGGTCGGCACGATGAAAAGCCGCGTGTCGCGCGCCCGCGCCGCGCTTCAGGCAATACTCGAAAGCGGCGAAATGCCGCTGCGCAGCCGCGACGAACGGCCGGCAAGCGACACGTTCCGCGCGATCATGGACAATGTCGACGAACTGACGAGTGGCTCGCCGACGCCTGATTAAGCCGCGAGCTGTGGGGTGAAGAGCAGGCTCTGGCTGATCGCCGCGCGCACCGTATTTTCGTGAAACGGTTTGGAGATCAGGAAGGTCGGTTCGACCCGCCCGCCGGTGAGCAGTCGTTCGGGGAAGGCGGTGATGAAGATCGCGGGCACCGGCGCGCGCGCCAATATGTCCTGCACCGCATCGATCCCCGACGATCCGTCGGCGAGCTGGATGTCGGCCAGGACCAGCCCGGCGTCGGTATCCTCGAACGCGGCGACGGCATCTTCGTGCGTCGTCGCGACCCCGGCAACCTCGTGCCCCAGGCCGCGGACGATCTGTTCGAGCTCCATCGCGATCAGCGGCTCGTCCTCGATGATCAGCACCGAGGTGCGCGATTCGCGGTCGAGATCGGCGACGGCATCGGCGAGCAGCGTTTCGACGGTCGGCGCGTCGGTGCCGGTGATGGCGCCGGCCTCCTCGACCGAAAAACCTTCGAGCGCGGTGAGCAGCAGGATCTGGCGGCCGAGCGGGGTGATTTGCGTGAGGCGCTGGTGCGCGGCGCGGACGAGCGGGTTTTCGCTATCGTCGCTGCCTTCGCCATCGTCGATATAGGCGCTTTCCCAGATGCGGTGGAACCCGCGATAAAGGTCGATGCGCGTCCCGGCGCCGCTGTGAAATTCCTCCGGTGCCGCGACGATCACCTCCAGCAGGACATGGACATAATTGTCGCCATGCTGCTGGCTGCCCGTCAGCGCGCGCGCGTAGCGGCGCAGATAGGGAAGGTGCCCGCGGATATCGTCACCCAATGTCATTTATAGCCTCCCTCTTCAGACACGTCATACGCCCTTCACATGCGCCGGGTTCCTTGGGTGCGGGTGCAACCTGTCGCGCGCTGATGCGTAGAATCAGCCGGGACGCGCCACCGCAGGGGAGCAAGTCGGTGAAATCGCACCGATTTAGGCTCTCATGACGCCAAGACTATTTAATGGGGACCAACTTCATGGCAGAGCGGCCCCCTGAGGATGTGAGCGATGCGGTCCCGGCCGCATCGCGAACTGGTGGGGAACGCGATTTGCGCCAGACGACGGATGAGAAGAGCGCGCGCGAGCAACGGCGGCTCGAAACGCTGCGCGAATACCGGCTGCTCGATACCAGGCCCGAACCGGCGTTCGACCGTGTCACGAAGCTGGTGGCCGACCTTTTCGACGCGCCGATCGCGCTCATCTCGCTTGTCGACGACTGCCGCCAATGGTTCAAGTCGGCGCACGGGCTCGAAGTTTCCGAAACCCCGCGCGACGTCAGTTTTTGCCGATATGTCGTCGAAAACGAACAGCCGCTCGTCGTTCCCGACGCGCGCGCCGATCCGCGGTTCAGCGACAATCCGCTCGTCACCGGCGAACCCTATATCCGCTTTTACGCGGGCGTTCCGCTGCGCGCCTATAATGGCGCGATCCTCGGCACGCTGTGCGTCATCGACCGCAAGGAACGGCCGGCGCCCAGCTTTCGCGAGCTCGAGCGGCTTCAGGATTTCGCGGCGCTGGTGATGGCCGAGGTCGACCTGCGCCGGATCGTCGGCGAACGCGACGAAGCGCGGCGGACGCTGGAACGCGCGCTCGATTTTTCGGGGATCGCGACCTGGCGCTTCGACGCGCGCACCCGCGCGATCCACTGGAGCGGCGCCGTCGCCGAGCTGTGGGGTGCCGATTATGCCACGGCGCTGGTGAATATCGACGGTTTCTATGGCCGCCTGCACCCCGACGACCGCGACACCGTGCGCGGCGTGCTCGGCGATTCGGTGGCGCACGGCACGCATTATGCGACCGAATATCGCATCCAGCATCCCGAACGCGGGGTGCGCTGGATCGCGGTCCACGCCGACTGGGACGTCAAGACCGACGATGCGATCCTGACCGGGGTCAGCATCGACATCACCGAACAGAAAAGCCGGCAGGAAAACGCCAATCTGTTGATGCGCGAACTGCATCACCGGATGCGCAACCTGTTCGCGACCGTCGGCGCGATCATCTCGCTGACCCGCCATGCAGCGCGCGACGTCGACGATTATGTCGAGCGGATCAGCAGCCGGCTCGACGCGCTCAACCGCGCGCAGAATGTGCTGCTCGGCGCCAATTTCATGACCGGGTCGATGCACGCGCTGCTGCGCGAGGTGGAGGCGAGTTTTCCGCGCATCCGCTGGTCGGGGCCCGACCTTTTGCTCCCCGAAAATGCGCTGGTGGCGATGGCGCTGCTGTTCAACGAACTTGCGACCAATGCCGCCAAACACGGCGCGCTGTCGGGCGAACGCGGGCACGTCGAGGTCAGCTGGATGCAGGACGACGAAGGCGCCGACGATCGCCGCTTTCGCCTGACCTGGGCCGAAAGCGGCGCCGACCGCGAAGTCACGCCGCCCGAAAGGACGAGCTTCGGCACGCTGTTGATGGAACGCAGCGTCAGGAACAACCTTGGCGGCACGATCGCGCGCCGCTGGGAGCCGGGCGGCCTGATCGTCGACATCACGCTGCCCGCCCGGTGGCGCGAGGCCTGAGCGCGGCGGCCGATGGAAAGGACGACGACCTGGATCGAGCCGCATCCGGGCGGCATCTATGTAAAGCCCGCCGACCTGTGGATCGACCCGTCGCGCCCCGTCGAATGCGCCGCGGTAACGCATGGCCATGCCGACCATGCGCGCAGCGGCCATGGCGCGGTGTTCGCGACCCCCGAAACGCTGGCGATCATGGCGCTGCGCTATGGCGTCGATGTCGATGCGAGCCACAATCAGGCGTTTGAATATGGCGACGGGTTCGAGCGTGGCGGCGTGCGCTTCAGCTTCCACCCCGCGGGGCATGTGCTCGGCAGCGCGCAAATCTTGATGGAATATGCGGGCGAGCGGATCATCGTCACCGGCGATTACAAGCGCCGCGCCGATCCGACCTGCGCGGCGTTCGAGGTCGTGCCGTGCGACATCTTCATCACCGAGGCGACCTTCGGCTTGCCGGTGTTCCGCCATCCGCCAACGGGGCAAGAGATCGCCAGGCTGATTGCCGCGGTGCGCGCCGAGCCCGACCGCTGCGTCCTCGTCGGCGCTTATGCGCTGGGCAAGGCGCAGCGGGTAATCGCCGAATTGCGCGGCGCGGGGTGGGACGCGCCCATCTATATCCACGGCGCGCTCGAAAAGATGTGCGCGCTTTATGCGGCGCACGGCATCGACCTTGGCGAACTCCGCCTCGTCGGCGAAACCGACAAGACCGAAATGGCCGGGCAGGTCATCGTCGCGCCGCCGTCCGCTCTCAACGATCGCTGGTCGCGGCGCCTGCCCGATCCGGTGACCGCGATGGCATCGGGCTGGATGCGCGTGCGCCAGCGCGCGCGGCAGCGGATGATCGAACTGCCGCTGGTTATTTCGGACCATGCCGACTGGGACGAGCTGACCGCGACGATCGCCGAGGTGAATCCGGGCGAGACATGGATCACCCACGGCAGCGAGGACGGCCTGTTGCGCTGGTGCGAACTCACCCAGCGCAGGGCGCGCGCGCTGCATCTCGTCGGCCGCGATCTGGAGGAAGAGGCGTGAAGGCCTTCGCCGCGCTGATCGACCGGCTGATCTACACGCGTTCGCGCAATACGAAGCTCGCGCTGATCGTCGATTATCTGCGCCATACCCCCGATCCCGACCGCGGCTGGGCGATCGCGGCGCTGACCGAAAGCCTTGATTTTCCGGCGGTGAAGGCGGCGATGGTGCGCGCCTTGCTCGCGACCCGCGTCGACGAGGAATTGTTCCGCCTGTCGCGGCATTTTGTCGGCGATACGGCGGAGACCGCGGCGCTGCTGTGGCCCGACGCGCCGACGAAGGCGGACGACCTCAGCGTTTCCCAGGCCGTCGATGCGCTTGCCGCCGCCACGCGTTCCGACGCCCCCGCGATCCTCGCGTCCTTGCTCGACCGTCTCGACGCCGATGGCCGCTATGCGCTGCTCAAGCTCGCGCTCGGCGGGATGCGCGTCGGCGTGTCGGCGCGGCTCGCGAAACAGGCGTTTGCCCAGGCGTTCGACGTGCCCGTCGACGATGTCGAGGAGCTGTGGCACGCGATCCCGCCGCCCTATGCGCCGCTCTTCGCGTGGGGCGAGGGGCGCGCCGAGCGACCCGACCTTTCCGACGTCGCCTTTTTCCGCCCCTTCATGCTCGCGCATCCGCTCGAGGACGAGCGCGTCGACCTCGCTGACTATGCCGCCGAATGGAAATGGGACGGCATCCGCGTCCAGATCGTCCGCGGCGGCGGCGCGACGCGCATTTACAGCCGCGGCGGCGAGGAGATCAGCGCGGCGTTCCCCGAACTGGTCGCGGCGTTCGATCAGGATGCGGTGATCGACGGCGAACTGCTCGTGCGCGGCGATGCGCAGGGCGGCGAGGCCGCTAGTTTCAACGCGCTTCAGCAAAGGCTTGGCCGCAAGACGGTACCCAAAAAGATGCTCGCCGACTATCCGGCGTTCGTGCGCGTCTACGATCTGCTGGCGGTCGACGGCAATGATCTGCGCGCCCTGCCGTGGACCGAACGGCGACGCCAGCTCGAAACCTTTGTGCCGCGTCTCGCCGACAGCCATTTCGACCTGTCGCAGATTATCGAGGCGCGCGATTTCGACGACCTCGCCCAGCGCCGCGCGCGCGCGCGCGATGCGGCGATCGAGGGGGTGATGCTCAAGCGCCGCGACGCGCCCTATGTGTCGGGGCGCCGCGCCGGGCTATGGTATAAATGGAAACGCGATCCGCTCACCGCCGACTGCGTGATGATGTATGCGCAGCGCGGCAACGGGCGGCGGGCAAGTTTCTATTCGGACTATACCTTTGGTTGCTGGTCCGACGCGGGCGAGTTGTTGCCCGTGGGCAAAGCCTATTCGGGGTTCACCGACGAGGAGCTGAAATGGCTCGACAAGTTCGTGCGCGACAACACGCTGAACCGCTTCGGCCCGGTGCGCGAGGTCGAAAAGTCGCTCGTTCTCGAAGTCGCGTTCGACTCGATCCACAGCAGCAAACGCCACAAGTCGGGCCTTGCGATGCGCTTCCCGCGCATCGCGCGCATCCGGCACGACAAGCCCGCCGAAGAAGCCGACCGGATTGCGACGTTGCGGGCGATGGTGACGTGAAAGGGATATGCCCTCTCCTTTAGGGGAGGGCAGCGAGACTTGCGAACTTGTTCGCTAGTCGCAGCGGGTGGGGGCCAGCGGCCTTGCGCAAGGCCGCTGGCCCCCACCCCAACCCCTCCCCTGAAGGGGAGGGGCTTTAATGATCGAAAATTTCCCCGTCACGGGGTTGCAACCCTCGCCCGCGATACCGAGTTAAAGCCCGCAAAGACCTCAAAACAAAATGGAGACTGCCATGACGATCGCCCATCCTCCCCTGCCGTACGCCCAGGACGCGCTGGAACCGCATATCTCGGCCGACACGCTGGCGACGCACCATGGCAAACATCACAAGGCCTATGTCGACAAGACCAACGCCGCGATCGAAGGCACCGAGCTGGCGTCGAAGCCGCTCGAGGAAATCATCCACCACGCCGAAGGATCGGGCAACAAGGGCCTGTTCAACAACAGCGCGCAATCGTGGAACCACGCTTTCTACTGGAACAGCCTGTCGCCGACGAAGACCGCGCCCGCGGGCGACCTGCTCGCCGCGATCGACCGCGATTTCGGCTCGCTCGACGAGCTGAAGAAGAAGCTCAAGGAAACCGCGGTCAACCATTTCGCGTCGGGCTGGGCGTGGCTCGTCTCGCGCGAGGGGACGCTGTCGGTCACCGACACGCACGACGCGGGCACCGAACTCGTCGCGGGCATCAAGCCGCTGCTCGTCATCGACGTGTGGGAACATGCTTACTACATCGACCGCAAGAATCTGCGCCCGGCCTATGTCGATGCGGTGGTCGATGAGCTGCTGAACTGGGATTTCGCCGCGGAGAATTTCGCGCGCGAAGGCAGCTGGACCTATCCGGCCTGACCATAACCCCTCCCCCTCGATGGGGGAGGCAGCGAGACTTGCGAGCTTGCTCGCTAGTCGCAGCGGAGAGGGTGCGGTCTCGGCCTTGCGCTACGCCGCACCCTCACCCCCATCCAACTTCGCCTAGCCGCTAAAGCGGCAAGGCTGCGTATCCTTCCCCCATCGAGGGGGAAGGGGTTTTTGGCCCGCGCAGGCCTATCCCGATGGCCTCAATCCGCCTATACGCGCCGCCATGACAATCAGCCTGTTCGAACTCTTCAAAATCGGTGTCGGTCCCTCCAGCTCGCATACCGTCGGCCCGATGGTCGCGGCGCGGCGCTTCACCGTCTGGCTCGACGAGCAGGCGCTGCTCGGCAAAACCGCGCATGTCGAAGCCGACCTCTACGGCTCGCTGGCCCTGACGGGGAAAGGCCACGCCGCCGACACCGCGATCGTCGCGGGGCTCGCGGGCGAAATCCCGGCCTCGACCAGCCTCGCCGCGATCAAGGCGCATTGGGACCGCGCGACAAGCGAAGGCTTTCTTTATCTGCTCGGCCGCCAGCGCGTCCGCTTTCAACCGAAAAGCGATCTCCATTTCCAGATGCGCCAGCGTCAGCCGTTTCACAGCAATGCTTTGAGCTTCACCGCGCGCGACGGCGACGGCGAAATCCTCGCGAAACGCATGTATTTCTCGATCGGCGGCGGCTTCGTCGTCGACGAGGATGAGGCGGGGCGCAACAGCCGCGGGGCGGAGGATGAGGCCCGCCTGCCTTTCGCCTTCACCTCGGGCGCCGACCTGCTGACCATGGGCGCGGCGTCGGGCAAGAGCTTTGCCGAAATGATGCTCGAGAACGAGCTCGTCCACCGCAGCCTCGACGAAGTGAACGCCGGACTCGATGCAATCGCCACAGCGATGGACGCATCGATTGAATCGGGCTGCTGCAGCACCGGAATCCTGCCCGGCGGGCTCAAGGTCAAGCGCCGCGCGCCGCAGATCGCCGACGACATCCGTAACCGCCACGAAGCGAATCTGACCGATCCGCTCGCGATGATGGACTGGATCAACCTGTGGGCGATGGCGGTGAACGAGGAAAACGCCGCGGGTGGCAAAGTCGTCACCGCGCCCACCAACGGCGCGGCGGGGATCATCCCCGCGGTGATCCGTTTCTACCGCCGCGGCTATCGCGGCGATGACGCGGGGGTGCGCACCTTCCTGCTCGCCGCGAGCGCGGTCGGCGCGCTGTATAAGCGCAACGCCAGCATCTCGGGCGCCGAGGTCGGCTGCCAGGGCGAGGTCGGCGTCGCCTGTTCGATGGCGGCGGCGGGGCTGACCGCCGCGCTCGGCGGCACCAACGCGCAGGTCGAAAATGCCGCCGAGATCGGCATGGAACATAACCTTGGCCTCACCTGCGATCCGATTGGCGGGCTCGTCCAGATCCCGTGCATCGAGCGCAACGCGATGGGCGCGATCAAGGCGATCGACGCCAGCCGCATAGCGATGATCGGCGACGGCACGCATGTCGTCAGCCTCGACACGGTGATCGCAACGATGCTGCAGACCGGGCGCGACATGCGCGACAAATATAAGGAAACGTCGAAAGGCGGGCTGGCGGTTAGTGTGGTGGAGTGTTGAGGGTTTATTGCCGCCGCAGCGCCCCCGGCAATTCCTCGCGCAATTTGTCGATCAATAGCCGGACCTTCGGCAGCAAATGGCGCCGCTGCGGATAGACCGCCCAGAGCGGTTCCTCCTGCGGGCGGAGCGGGCCGAGGAGCGAGAGGAGGGCGCCGTCTCTTGCGGTGCACGGCCTTTCAATTCTCGTCATGCTGAACTTGTTTCAGCATCCATGGCCGGGCGCTTTCCAGTCTGCGCGGCGCCAATTGTTTTTCGTACAAAGCCACAAAGCCACAAAGATACCGCGCCGGCCGCGAAGCGGCTTTCCTTTGCGTCGGCGCGACCTGCCGCGCCGTGGATGGAAAATAGGCCTGTCGGCTCAAGCCTCCTTCTTTGTGGCTTCGTGTCTTTGTGCGAACCTATGAAAAGCAGCGTTGAAGGAGAGGTCAGGCCATGGATGCTGAAACAAGTTCAGCATGACGACGGTCGGGAACGCGACCCTCGCATCTTGCATTGCCGCGCGCTTTGCCTGATTGGGAGCGCCGAAGAAGGAGACCCGCCATGAAGACCCGCGCTGCCGTTGCGTTCGAAGCGAAGAAGCCGCTCGAAATCGTCGAACTCGACCTCGAAGGCCCGAAGGCGGGCGAGGTGCTGGTCGAGATCATGGCGACGGGCATCTGCCACACCGACGCCTATACGCTCGACGGCTTCGACAGCGAGGGCATCTTCCCGAGCGTGCTCGGCCACGAAGGCGCAGGCATCGTGCGCGAGGTTGGCCCCGGCGTCACCAGCGTCGTTCCCGGCGACCATGTCATCCCGCTCTACACTCCCGAATGCCGCCAGTGCAAAAGCTGCCTTTCGGGCAAGACCAACCTGTGTACCGCGATACGCGCGACGCAGGGCAAGGGGCTGATGCCCGACGGCACGACGCGCTTCAGCTACAAGGGCCAGCCGATCTTCCATTATATGGGCTGCTCGACCTTCTCGAACTTTACCGTGCTGCCCGAGATTGCGGTCGCGAAGATCCGCGAGGACGCGCCGTTCCAGTCGAGCTGCTATATCGGCTGCGGCGTCACCACCGGGGTTGGCGCGGTGATCAACACCGCGAAGGTCCAGGTCGGCGACAATGTCGTGATCTTCGGGCTTGGCGGGATCGGGCTCAACGTGATCCAGGGCGCGCGCCTTGCCGGTGCGAAGCAGATCATCGGCGTCGACATCAATCCCGATCGCGAGGAATGGGGCCGCAAGTTCGGCATGACCGAGTTCCTCAATTCGAAGGGCATGAGCCGCGAGGATGTCGTCGCGGCGATCGTCGCGATGACCGACGGCGGCGCCGACTATACGTTCGACGCGACGGGCAACACCGAAGTTATGCGGATCGCGCTCGAGGCCTGCCACCGCGGCTGGGGCACTTCGATCATCATCGGCGTCGCCGAGGCGGGCAAGGAGATCGCGACGCGGCCGTTTCAGCTCGTCACCGGGCGCAACTGGCGCGGCACCGCCTTCGGCGGCGCCAAGGGCCGCACCGACGTGCCGAAGATCGTCGACATGTATATGACCGGCAAGATCGAGATCGACCCGATGATCACCCATGTCATGGGGCTGGAAGAGATCAACAAGGGCTTCGACCTGATGCACGCGGGGGAAAGCATCCGCAGCGTCGTCGTTTACTGAGCGGAGGCACCCGAAATGTTCAGCCATGTGACACTGGGGGCGAACGACATCGCCGTGACCAAGAGTTTCTACGACGCGGTGCTCGGAACGCTCGGCGTGCCCGAGGGGCGGATCGATGAGCGCGGGCGGCTGATCTACGCGCACGACGGCGGGCGGCTGCTCATAACGAAGCCGGTCAACGGCGAGGCGGCGGCGTGCGGTAACGGCCATACGCTGGGCCTGCTCGCGGCGTCGCCCGGGGCGGTCGACGCGTGGCACGCCGCGGGCCTCGCGAACGGCGGGACGACTGCCGAGGATCCGCCGGGCATTCGCCAGGCGACCGAGGGACGTGAACTCTACCTCGCCTATCTGCGCGATCCCGCCGGCAACAAGCTCTGCGCCTTCCACAAGATTTCGGGCTGATATGGCCGGCCACAGCGACTCGACCTATGTGCTGACGTTCAGTTGCGTCGACACGGTGGGCATCGTCGCGGCGGTGACGGGGCTGCTCGCGGAACGCGACGGCTTCATCCTCGACAGCCAGCAATATGCCGACCTCGATTCGGGGCGTTTCTTCATGCGCGTCGAGTTTCGCGGTGCCGGGCCGCGCTTCCCCGAAGAATTAGCGGGCGTGCAGGCGGCGTTCGCGCCAATCGCCGGTCGTTTCGGGATGGACGCGCGGATCAGCGACCGCGCCGCGAAGCCGCGCTTCGTCATCGCGGTGTCGCAGGGCAGCCATTGCCTCAACGACCTGCTCCACCGCTGGTCGACGGGCAACCTCGCGATCGACATCGTCGGTGTGGTGTCGAACCATGAGGCGCAGCGGCGGCTTTCGGAATGGCACGGCGTACCGTTTCACTACCTGCCGGTCAGCGATGCGAACCGCGCCGAACAAGAGGTGGCGATCCTCGACGTCATGGCGCGCGGCGGCGCCGAATATCTGGTGCTCGCGCGCTATATGCAGGTGCTGTCGCAGGAGCTTTCGGCGAAGCTTGCGGGCCGCTGCATCAACATCCACCACAGCTTCCTGCCGGGTTTCAAGGGCGCCAAACCCTATCACCGCGCGCACGAGCGCGGGGTCAAGCTGATCGGCGCGACCGCGCATTTCGTGACGAGCGATCTCGACGAGGGGCCGATCATCGAACAGGCGGTCGAGCGCGTCGATCATCGCGACAGCGTCGACGACCTGATCCGCATCGGCCGCGACGTCGAGGCGCAGGTGCTGGCGAAGGCGGTGCGCTGGGTCGCCGAACAACGCGTGCTGATCGACGGGCGCAAGACGGTGGTGTTTCGTTAGGACACGATCATATTTTGATGGGATCGTCATCCCGGCGAAGGCCGGGATCTCATCGTCCCGGCCTGACGCACCGGCGAGATCCCGGCCTTCGCCGGGATGACGAGATAAGGGAGTGAGCGATTCATCGGACCCGACAACAGGGCTGACCGTTTCGGGTTCGTCATTTTCGGGGAACCGCGAGCAGAATGCCGGCTGGCCCTCTCTCGTGGAGCAGCGTAGGTAGCGAATCGCAACCAGAATCAGGAGGAGTAAAGCCGTGTACAGTCACAATATGGTCGGATCGAACGACCTCGAGGCTTCGAAGAAATTCTACGACGCGACCTTTCAGGCGATCGGCGGCAAACCGGGCATCGTCGATGACAAGGGACGTTTGATCTACATCCACAATGGCGGCCTGTTCCTCGTCGGCGCTCCGATCGACGGCCAGTCGGCGACCGTCGGCAACGGCTGCACCATCGGCTTTGCGATGGACGGTCCCGAACAGGCCGATGCCTGGCACAAGGCGGGGCTTGAAAATGGCGGCACCGCGATTGAAGATCCGCCGGGTGTGCGCGAAGGCGGCTTTGGCCAGCTCTATCTTGCCTATCTGCGCGACCCGTCGGGCAACAAGCTCTGCGCGCTTCACCGCGTCGTTTAAGGATCGTTCGTGCGCGGCGAAGCGGGATTGCTGGCGGACCTCGATACGCTCGCCATCCCCTTTGCCGCCTATGCGCATGAAGCGGTGTTCACCGTGGCCGAAAGTGACGCGGTCAACGCCGCGATCCCCGGTGCGCATACGAAGAACCTGTTCCTGAAAGATAATGGCGGCGCCTTCTGGCTCGTCACCGTACCGTCCGAAGCGCGCGTCGATCTGAAAGCCTTGCCCGCGGCGATCGGCAGCAAGCGGGTGAGCTTCGCCAAGGCCGAGGACATGCAGCGCTTGCTGGGGATCGCGCCGGGATCGGTGACGCCGTTAGCGGCGATCAACGCCGCGCCGGGAAGCGTCACCGTGGTACTCGACGCGGGCCTCGCGGCGGCGGCGATCGTCAACGTCCACCCGCTCCGCAATACCGCGACGCTGGGGCTGTCGGGCGGATCGATCCTCGACCTCTTGCGTCATTGGGGGCATGATCCGGTGATCGCCCCCATTCCCGTTCAGGAAACAGCATGACCCTCGAAACCATCTCCTCCACCCGCAGCCATGGCGGCACGCAAGGCGTGTACAAACACGCCAGCACGACCACGGGCACCGACATGAGTTTTGCGGTGTTCGTGCCCGACCATGCGCCGGGCGTGAAGTTGCCGGTGCTCTGGTATCTGTCGGGGCTGACCTGCACCCACGCCAATGTGATGGAAAAGGGCGAATATCGCGCCGCCTGCGCCGAACATGGTGTCATCTTGATCGCGCCCGACACCAGCCCGCGGGGCGAGGGCGTACCCGACGATCCCGAAGGCGCCTGGGATTTCGGGCTCGGAGCCGGTTTCTATGTCGATGCGACTGCGGAACCGTGGGCCAGACATTACCGGATGCGCTCGTACATCGAGGACGAACTGCCGTCGCTCGTGCTGCGTAATTTCGCCAGCGCCGACCTGACGCGGCAGGCGATCACGGGCCATTCGATGGGCGGGCACGGCGCGCTCACCATTGGTCTTCGCAATCAGGATCGTTTCCGCTCGGTGTCGGCCTTTTCACCGATCGTGTCACCGATCCGCTGCCCATGGGGCGAAAAGGCGCTCGGCCATTATCTCGGCGACGACCGCGAGGAATGGCGCGCCTATGACGCCTGCGCGTTGCTCGACGATGGCCTTCGCGTCCCCGACCTGCTCGTCGATCAGGGCGAAGCCGATAATTTCCTGACCGAACAGCTGAGGACCGAATTGCTGGTCGAGACGTGCGAGCGGAATGGGCAGAAGGCCGAAATCCGGATGCAGCCGGGATATGACCACAGCTATTATTTCATCTCGACCTTCATGGCCGAGCATGTCGCATGGCATGCGGAGCGGCTGAAGGCGTAATTGCTCCCCTCCCGCTTGCGGGAGGGGTTGGGGGTGGGCAAGCACCGATGCAGGTGCCCACCCCGCTGCGACTAACGAGCAAAGCTCGTAAGTCTCGCTGCCCCTCCCGCCTGCGGGAGGGGAGCTTTCAGGGAATCAGCAGACTCGACCCCGTCGTCCGCCCGGCCTCCAGATCGGTGTGCGCCCTCGCCGCATCCTGTAGCGAATAGCGCTGCCCGACCGTGACCGATACCGCGCCGCTTTCGATCATCTCGAACACGCGCGCGGCGCCCGCGGCGCGCTCGCCGGGGATGTGGTAATAATCGAACAGGGTCGGGCGGGTGACGAACTGCGATCCATGCTGCGCGAGTATGCCCAGATTGACGCCGGTGACGGGGCCGCCGGCATTGCCATAGCTGACGATCAGGCCGCGGCGCGCGGTGGATTTGAGCGATGTCGCCCAGGTCGCCATGCCGATGCCGTCGAAGGTGACGGGCACGCCCTGACCATCGGTGATTTCGCGGACATGCGCGGCGACATCGTCGGTCTTGTAACGGATGATATGATCGGCGCCGGCCTCGCGCGCGGCATGTTCCTTGGCCTCAGTGCTGACGGTGCCGATGACCGTCGCGCCGATTGCCTTCAGCCACTGGACGAGGATCAGCCCGACACCGCCTGCGGCCGCGTGGACAAGCACCGGCCAGCCGGCCTCGACCTTGGCACAGCGTTCGACAAGTGCCTCGACCGTGCAGGCCTTGAGCAGCGCGGCCGCGGCGGTTTCGTCGTCGATGCCGGGCGGCAGCTTGAAAAGCGAGGCGGCGGGGACGATCCGCGCGCTCGCATAGGCGTTGCGCTGGGGCCCAAACGTCGCGACCCGGTCGCCGACCTTGATGCCGTGAACATCGGTGCCCACGGCGAGCACCTCGCCCGCCGCTTCGACGCCGAGCCCGCCGGGCAGGTCGATCGGATAGGTGCCGTCGCGGTGATAGACGTCGATATAGTTCAGCCCGACCGCGGTCTGGCGGACGAGCACCTCGCCGGGACCGGGATCGCCGAGCGTGACGCCGCGCCAGTCAATGACCTCGGGTCCGCCCTGGCTTTCGATAAAGGCGGTGATGGCTTTCATGGCGCGCGCTCCTGCTGTCCGGTCCATCTGGGGCGGCAGAGATAATGGTGCAAGGGTCGTGCGATAAAAGCCCCTCCCCTTCAGGGGAGGGGTTGGGGTGGGGCCCATCAGCATTGCGCGAAGACGATAGGCCCCACCCGCTGCGACTAGGCAGCAAGCTGCCAAGTCTCGCTGCCCTCCCCTGAAGGGGAGGGGCTTATCGTGTTACTTCGCCGGACGGCGCGGGCTGCGCTGGCCGTAGGGCTTGGGCTTGTAGCGTTCGGTGTTGCCGCCGGGGGCACGCGGCCCGCGTGGGCCGGCACGGTCGCCGCCCGGCGCGCGGCCGAGCGTCGCGCGCGGCGCCCGGTCGCCGGAACCCTTGTCGCGGCGCGGCGGATAGGTCGGGCCGTCGGGAGCCGGGGTGATCGCGACGCCGCTGTCATCCTCGCCGTCCTGGTTCGCGGTGCGCACCACGGCCTCGGCGAAGCGATCGGCGATGGCGCGCGGAATATTGAACATCGTTTCCTTCGGCCCGATGCGGATCGCGCCGATCTCATTCTTGCTCACATGGCCGCGGCGGCAGAGCAAAGGCAAAATCCAGCGCGGATCGGCATTCTGGTGGCGGCCGATGTTGAGGCGGAACCAGACGGCATCCTCGAACCCCTCGCGGCGGTCGCCGCCGCGTTCAGGCCGTTCGAAACGCTCGCCGCGTTCGGGACGGCCGGCGGCGTCGTGGCCGCGCGGGCCATTGTCGATCAGATCCTCGGGCGGCGGCATCAGGGCGCGGTGCATCTGAACAAGCGAGGCGGCGATATCCTCGGGGGTGCGCTCGGCCATCAGGCGCTGCGCGAGTTCGATATCGTCGGCTTCATGCTCGACGGTGGTGAGCAATTTCTCCATCAGCCGTTCCTGATCGCGCTTGCGCACGTCGGCAGCGGTCGGTGCGTCCATCCATTCGGCGTTGATCCGTGCGCCGCGCAGCATCCCGTCGACGCGGCGGCGGCGCGGATAGGGGACGATGATGACCGCGGTGCCCTTTTTGCCCGCGCGGCCGGTGCGGCCCGAACGGTGCTGGAGCGCCTCGGCGTCGCGCGGGATTTCGACGTGGATGACAAGGCTGAGCGTCGGCAGGTCGATACCGCGCGCGGCAACGTCGGTCGCGACGCAAACACGCGCGCGGCGGTCGCGCAGCGCCTGCAACGCCTGGTTGCGCTCGTTCTGGCTATGCTCGCCCGACAGCGCGACGGCGGCAAAGCCGCGCTCGACGAGGCTCGCGTGCAGGCGGCGGACATTGTCGCGCGTCGCGCAGAACAGCATCGCCGTCTCGGCGTCGTGCAGGCGGAGCAGGTTGACCACCGCGCCTTCGATGTCGGCGGGGGCGACGGTCACCGCCTGATAGGCGATGTCGCCGTGGCCGCGATCTTCGCCGACGGTCGAGATGCGCAGGGCATCACGCTGGTAACGCTTGGCGAGCTGGACGATCGGCTTGGGGATGGTTGCCGAGAACAGGAGCGTGCGGCGCGTTTCGGGGGTCGCGTCGAGGATTTCCTCCAGATCGTCGCGAAAGCCCATGTCGAGCATTTCGTCGGCCTCGTCGAGCACCGCGACGCGCAGCGCCGAGAGGTCGAGCGCGCCGCGTTCGAGGTGATCGCGCAGGCGCCCCGGCGTGCCGACGACGATCTGCACGCCCTGATTGAGCGCGCGGCGTTCCTTGCTGGCGTCCATGCCGCCGACGCAGGTCGCGATGCGTGCCCCCGCCTTGGCATAGAGCCAGCCGAGTTCACGGCTGACCTGCAATGCGAGTTCGCGCGTCGGCGCGACGATCAGCGCAAGCGGCGAGGTGGCGAAGGGCAGGCGCCCGTCCTCGATCAACTCGTCGGCCATCGCAAGGCCGAAGGCGACGGTCTTGCCCGATCCGGTCTGCGCCGAGACGAGCAGGTCGCGGCTCTTGGCCTCGTCCTCAGTGACCTGCGTCTGGACGGGGGTGAGCGCCTCATAGCCGCGCGCGACGAGAGCGTCCGAAAGGACGGGCGAAAGATTTTCGAAAGTCATTGTTATCTCAATAGCATAGGCGGTCACCGGTGCGGTGACGAGCCGATAGAAAGGGGCTCAATGGGCTTAAATCACCTGTCCGGCAGCGTGTCCGCTTGCCCAGGCCCATTGAAAATTATAGCCGCCTAACCACCCTGTGACATCTACGGCCTCGCCGACCGCATAGAGGTTTGGAACGGTTTTGGCCACCATTGTTTGCGACGACAGATTTGCGGTCGAAATGCCGCCGACGGTGACCTCGGCTTTGGCAAAACCCTCGGTACCGTTGGGGTGGAATATCCAGCGTTTGAGGCGCGCTTCGGCGTCGGCGAGCTTGCGGTCGGTGTGGGCGCCGAGTTCGCCGGGCAGGGCGAGGCGATCGGCGAGCGTCTGCGCAAGGCGGTCGGGGAGGGCAAGTACCGACGCCAGCGTCGCGCGTGCGCGCGCGCGCTTCGCTTCGAGCAGCCAGCCCGGAGCGGCATCGGGTAAAAAGTCGATCGTCACCGGCTCGCCGTGGCGCCAATAGCTGCTGACCTGAAGGATTGCCGGACCGGAAAGCCCCTTGTGTGTAAAGAGCGCGGCTTCGTGAAACGCCGCCTTGCCCGCGCGCGCCTCGACCGGCGTCGCAACGCCCGACAACTCGCGGAACAGCACATCGTCGCCGCCAAGCGTCAGCGGAACGAGCGCAGGGCGCGGCTCGACGACCTTGAGCCCGAATTGGCGCGCGAGATCATAGGCAAAACCGGTCGCGCCCATCTTTGGGATCGAGGGGCCGCCGGTCGCGATGACAAGATTGGCGGCAGTGAAATCCAGGTCGCCGAAGCGGACGGTGAACCGACCATCGGTGTGCGTAACCTGACGCACCGGCTGCCCGCAGCGGACATCGACGCCGCCCTTTGCGCATTCGTCGAGCAGCATTGCGACAACCTGCTTCGCCGATCCGTCGCAGAAGAGCTGGCCCAATGTCTTTTCATGATGCGCGATGCCGTAGCGGTCGATCAGCGCGATGAAATCGGCGGGCGTGTAACGCGCGAGCGCCGACTTCGCGAAATGCGGGTTCGCCGAAATATAGCGATCGGGGACAGTATGGATGTTGGTGAAATTACAGCGTCCGCCGCCCGAGATCAGGATTTTCTTGCCCACCGCGTCGGCGTGATCGAGCAACAGGACGCGCCGCCCCCGCTGCCCCGCGACCGCGGCGCACATCAGCCCGGCCGCGCCGGCACCCAGCACGATGGCGTCATAATCGGGTGCGGTCACGCGCGGCTTCCCCCTTGATGGGGGAAGGATACGCAGCCTTGCGCCGCAGGCGCTAGGCGGAGTTGGATGGGGGTGAGCGGGCGTCCTTGCGCTGTCGTTTCAGGCCGCGAGCGCACCCGCTCCGCTGCGACTAGGCGGCTTCGCCGCCAAGTCTCGCTGCCTCCCCCATAGAGGGGGAGGGGAAATTGAAACGACCTCGGCATTCAGACGCTCAGTGCAGCTTCGCGATCGCCAGGCCGTCGGCCTTGGCGCGCTGCTTGACCGATTCTTCGCTGCGCGTCAGCGCCTTGGCGATCGCCTTCAGCGCCATGCCCTTTTTGGCGAGCGTGTGCAGCTTGTCGATCTCGGCCGCGGTCCACGGCTGTTTGTGGCGTTCGAACCGGTCCTTCATGCCATCACCTCCGGGTCGGGGTCGGCGGAGAGGATGGTGATCGCGTCGTCGCGGCCCTGAAACGCGACGCTCTCGCCCGCCTCGGCGCCCATCAGCGCGCGGCCGAGCGGTGCGGTGAAGGCGATCCGGCCCGCGGCGGGATCGGCCTCGTCATGCCCGACGATCGTCACCGCGCGCTCGGCGCCGTTCAGCGTGTAACGCACGCGGCTGCCGATGCCGACGAGGCCATCGGCGGGTGGTGCCTGAACCTCTGCTGTCGCGTGGCGGGTGTGAACATAACGCAGGCGCCGCTGCAATTTCTTGCGCGCATCCGCGTCGGTTTCGGCGGCGACGGCCGCCTCGATCCGTGCGGCTTCCTCGCCGAGCAGGCGCAGCCCGCGCGGGGTGACGAGGTTCGCGCCGACCGGGATCGGCAGCTCATATTCGGGTTCTTTATGTTCGTCGTCGCTCTCGCGGCGAAAGGCTACGCTCATCGTCACTTTCCTGAAGGATGCGCGGCTCTGGCGCACGAAGGTGGCGACAAGATGGCGGCGGCACTGGACAAGCGGCGCCGGCGTGTGTTATGTAAATAATACACGAAGGAGATTCTTGATGCGGAACTGGACGATGGCGGCGTTGCCGCTGGCACTTGCGATGACGGTGACGGCGTGCAGCGCCGAGACGAGCAACGGCAAGGATGGCACGCGCACGGTCGACGCGGGGCCGACGGCGTCGGAAGGGTTCGACCTGACCGGCTTTACCGGCGTCGAGGTCACGGGCCCCGACGACGTGATGATCCAGCGCGGCGAGAACTTCTCCATCGTCGCGCGCGGCCCGCGAGCGGTGATCGACGAGCTGGAAATCAAGCGCGACGGCGACATGCTGTCGATCGGCCGGAAGGACTCGATGCTCCGTTTCAGCGGCGACCAAGCGGTCAAGGTGACGGTCGTCATGCCGACGCTCCGCGCGGTGCGCCTGACGGGATCGGGCGCGATCGATGCCGATGCGGTCGACGGCGATGCGGTCGAAGCAGTCGTGACCGGATCGGGCGACCTGAAGGTCGGGGCGCTGAACGGCACGCGCGCCAAGCTGACGATCACGGGATCGGGCGACCTGGAGGTTGGCGGCGGCACGATCGCCGCGGGCGATTATGACGTGACGGGATCGGGCAGCATCGCGGCCGGCGGGCTCGCCGCCAAGACGCTCGACGTGTCGATCGCCGGTTCGGGCGACGTCGACGCGCAGGCGAGCGACAGCGCCGACATATCGATCCTGGGGTCGGGCGACGCGAAAATCGGCGGCGGCGGCAAATGTTCGACGCGCTCGCTGGGATCGGGAGACGCGATCTGCAAATGATGCGGCTATGGCGCCGCCCCGCCGAACGCGGTAGGACGGCGCCATGACCAACCCCCTCCCGCGATGGGCCGTATTTGCGGCGACCGCCCTGTTCCTTGCCGGACCCGCTTCGGGCGCCGAGAAACGCTATGGCCTCACCAGCTTCGAGGCGATCGAGGTTCAGGCCGATGTGACGGTCGAGGTCATGAGCCGCGCGCCGGTCGGCGCGGTGGCGACGGGGCCGCAGGATGCGCTCGACCGGCTGAGCGTCGAGGCACGCGACGGCCGGCTGGTGATCGGCGCGCGGCAATTTGCGGGCGATGAAAAGCGCGGGCGTCCGCGTGGGCCGGTGACGGTGCGGGTGAACGCGGCAAATTTGCGCTCGGCGACGCTGGCGGGTGCGGGGTCGCTTGCCATCGACCGGCTGGCGGGGCAGCGCGCGACGATCGGACTGCGCGGGCCGGGGCGGTTGACGGTCGATGAAGTGGCGACCGACCGGCTGCAGGTCGCGATGATCGGCAACGGCACGATGACGCTGGGCGGCAAGGCCAAGAATGCGCAGATGACGCTGTCGGGCGCGGGCATGGTCGATGCGGCGGAACTGGCGGTCGACGAACTCATCACCGACAGCGAAGGCGCGGGCGATCACAGCTTCCGTGCGATCAAAAGCGCGGCAATCACCGCGCGCGGGATCGGCCGGACGGTCGTGCTGGGCCGCCCGGTCTGCACCGTACGCAACGTCGGCAGCGGGTCGGTGTCCTGCGGGGTGGGTGAATAGGTTTCTGGCGGCCGGTTTCGACCGAAACTAGCCGTCGCCCCCGCGCAGGCGGGGGCCGCTGTTGGTTTACACAGCGACGCAGGAAAAGGCCGATTGCGGCCCCCGCCTACGCGGGGGCGACGGTCTATTGAAACGTCCGCTCACCACCCCATCCCCGCCATCCCCCCTCAACCCCCCGCCGTGCCCAGCCCGTCGACCTTCTTCGACTGGCGCGCGATCAGGCCGGGGAACCAGCGGGCGAGGCGGGCCAGGCGGCGGGCCATCTTGCCGACAGGGACGTGGACGCGCGTGCCGTGGACCGCGTCCCATGCCGCGCGCGCGACCTCCTCGACGGGCGAAATCTCGAACCCGCTCGCGGCCAGCCGGCTGCGCGCAGGTTCGTTGCTGTCGGCGCTGACCTGGTCGAGCAGCGGAGTGTCGATGAATCCGGGCATCAGCGAGCGCACCTTGATGCCATGCTTGGCGAATTCGATCTCCAGCCCCTCGGTCAGCCCGCGCACCGCAAATTTGGTCGCCGAATAGACGGCGAGCCCGCCGACGCCGTAAAAGCCCGACGCCGATCCGGTGTTGAGGATCGCCGATCCCGGCGTCGCGCGCAGCAAGGGCAGCGCCATATAGATGCCGTTGACGACGCCGCCGAAATTGATCGCGATCAGGCGGTCGGCCTCCTCGGGCGCCATGTCGATGAACTGGCCGCCCGATCCGATGCCGGCGTTGTTGAACAGGACGTCGAGGCGCCCACCGCTGGCGCGGCCGAAGTCAGCGAGCGCCGCCTTCCACTGATCGCGGTCGCGCACGTCCATGACGTGCCGCGACGCGGCGCCGTCGGGAAGCAGCGCCGCGGTTTCGTCAATCCCCTGCGCGTTGACGTCGGCGATCCCGACGAACCAGCCCTGGCCCGCAAAATGATGCGCGACCGCGCGGCCGATGCCCGAACCGCCGCCGGTAATGAAAATCGCCTTCCGCGCCATCCGTCCTCTCCTTACATTCGTGTCAGTTGCACAAGATGCGAAGTCGGCATGTCCGTCAAGCGGCAATCGCGGCTTGGCGCGGCCCGGCTCGGCCGGTATCAGCATGGCGATGCTGCGCTTTCCCCTGATGCTCGCCTCGCTCCTGTTGCTCTGTTTCGCGTCGGCGCAGGCCGCGGTGACGGTGAGCTTCTACAGCCATGATTTCGGCGACCGTTTTCCACACGCCTTCATCGTGATGAAGGGAAAGCTCGACGCGACGGGCGAGGTGGTCGACGCCAATTACGGCTTTACTGCGGTGTCGGTGAGCCCGGCGATCCTGTTCGGGTCGGTCAAGGGCAAGGTCGAATCATCGAAACCCGACTATATCGCCAAAAGCGATCGCCAGTTCGATGTCGTCGTCGACGATGCGACCTACGCGCGCATTTTGGCGAAGGTCGCCGAATGGCGCGACCGCAAGCAGCCGAGTTACAGCCTGAACAAGCGCAATTGCGTCCATTTCGTGATGGAACTGGCCGAGGTTGTGGGGCTGAAGGTCAATCGGAAGAGCAAGTTGTTCAAGAAGCCGAAGAGCTTTTTGCAGGAGGTGAAGGGGCTGAATCCGGAGCTGGGGTGAGGGCGGGTTTCGGCCGATTGCGGACATATCACTATCGTCGTCCCGGCGAAGGCCGGGATCTCACCCCCTCGTCCTGACGCACCGGCGAGATCGCGGCCTTCGCCGGAATGACGGATAAGGTAGTGGCGGAAAACCACCCCACAACTGACCTCATGCCCAATAAGGGCGGTTCTTTGTCGACCGCTCACCCCTAGACGCCATCCCGCTTTCACCCTATGTTCAGCGAACGGGGCGCAATAATTTCCGCTCCGTCACGAAAATGAGGGGCGATTCTTGCGGTTATTGTTGACCCTTTTGGCGTTGCTGACCGGTCTGGCGAGTGCCGACCGGGCGGTTGCCGCGCCCGCCATGCCGGCGGCGATGGGGTCGCTCGTGCTGCTCGCCGAAAGCGCGACGAAGGCGGAGGCGGGCGACGCCGTGCGCCGCCCCGCGGCCAACGCGCCGACACGGCGTAACGCGACCAACTGCAACAAGCCGCGCAAGGCCGCGCCGCCGCACCTTCCCGGACTCCTCACCGGCAGCGACCGCGCGCTCGAATAGCGCGCCGTTCGCCGCGCCCTGACATGGGTCGCCGCCCTGCGACGGGCATCTCATTCTTCGACATGCGCGCGTCCAAGGACGCCGCCAACTCTACTGATATTCCAAGGGAAATTCCATGTTTTCTGGCCTTGCCAAGAGCCTGTTCGGCTCGTCCAACGACCGTTATGTCAATTCGATCCGCAAGATCGCCGACAAGATCAACAGCTTTGAACCCGCGATGCAGGCGCTCGATGACGCCGGATTGCAGGCGCAGACGGCGACGTTCCGCGAGCGGCTGAGCGCGGGCGAAACGCTCGACGACATATTGCCCGAAGCCTTTGCCACGGTGCGCGAGGCGGCGGTGCGCACGCTGGGGATGCGGCATTTCGACGTGCAGATGATCGGCGGCGTCGTCCTTCACCGCGGCGAGATCGCCGAAATGGCGACGGGCGAGGGCAAGACGCTGATGGCGACCTTGCCCTGCTACCTCAACGCTCTCGACGGCAAGGGCGTGCATGTCGTCACCGTCAACGACTATCTGGCGCGCCGCGATGCCGAATGGATGGGCACCGTTTACGGCTTCCTGGGGCTGACCACCGGTGTGATCGTCCCCAACCTCAACGAGATGCAGCGCCGCGAGGCCTATGGTTGCGACATCACCTATGCGACGAACAACGAGCTGGGCTTCGATTATCTGCGCGACAATATGAAGTTCGACCGTCAGCAGATGGTCCACCGCCCGTTCAATTTCGGCATCGTCGACGAGGTCGATTCGATCCTGATCGACGAAGCGCGCACCCCGCTCATCATCTCCGGCCCGACCGACGACAAGTCGGAGCTGTATATCCGCGTCAACGAGGTGGTGCTGCAGCTGGGCGACGAGGATTTCGAGAAGGACGAGAAGTCCAAATCGATCAACCTGACCGAAGAAGGCACCGAGCATGTCGAACGGCTGCTCGAGGATGCCGGGCTGCTTCAGGGCAGCAACCTTTACGACATCGAGAACACGCAGGTCGTCCATCACGTCAATCAGGCGCTGAAGGCGATCCAGATGTTCCGCATCGACACCGACTATATCGTCAAGGACGGCAAGGTCGTCATCATCGACGAGTTCACCGGCCGCATGATGGACGGGCGCCGCTGGTCCGACGGCCTGCACCAGGCGGTCGAGGCGAAGGAAGGCGTGCAGATCGAGCCCGAGAACCAGACGCTCGCATCGATCACCTTCCAGAATTATTTCCGCATGTATCCCAAGCTTTCGGGCATGACCGGCACCGCGGCGACCGAAGCGGCCGAATTTTTCGACATCTACAAGATGAACGTCGTCACCATTCCGACCAACCGCCCGATCGCGCGCATCGACGAGGAAGACGAGTTCTACAAGAATATCACCGACAAGTTCGGCGCGATCGCCAAGACGATCCGCGAGGCGAACGAGCGCGGGCAGCCGGTGCTCGTCGGCACCGTGTCGATCGAAAAGTCCGAGCTATTGTCGTCCTTCCTCGAAAAGGAAGGCGTACCGCACAGCGTTTTGAACGCGCGTTTCCACGAAAGCGAAGCGCATATCGTCGCGCAGGCGGGGCGCAGCGGCGCGGTGACCATCGCAACGAACATGGCGGGCCGCGGCACCGACATCAAATTGGGCGGTAATGAGGAGTTCCGCATCGACGACGAACTGCGCGACCTGCCCGAAGGGCCCGAACGCGACGCCGCGATCGCGCGCATCCGTGCGGAAGTCGCCGCCGAGCGCGAAGCGGTGCTGGCTGCGGGCGGGCTGTTCGTGCTCGCGACCGAACGCCACGAAAGCCGCCGCATCGACAACCAGCTGCGCGGCCGTTCGGGGCGTCAGGGCGATCCCGGCCTGTCGAAATTCTACCTCTGCCTCGACGACGACCTGCTGCGCATCTTTGGCCCCGACACGCTGTTTTCCAAGATGATGAACAAGAATCTGGAGGATGGCGAGGCGATCGGATCGAAATGGCTGTCGAAGGCGATCGAGACCGCGCAGAAAAAGGTCGAGGCGCGCAACTACGACATCCGCAAACAGGTCGTCGAATATGACAACGTCATGAACGACCAGCGCAAGGTCATCTATGAACAGCGCGGCGAGATCATCGACAGCGAGACGGTCGACGATGTGATGGCGGCGATGCGCGCCGAGACGGTGAACGCGGTCGTCGCCGATGCGTGCCCGCCGGGCAGCTATCCTGAGCAATGGAATGTCGAGGCGATGAAGGAGCGGGTGGCGAACATCCTCGACCTCAACCCGCCGATCGACGAGTGGATGCAGGAGGACGCCGTCGATCCGGAAGTGTTCGAGGAACGCCTGCAACAGATGGCCGACGCGACCGCCGCCGAAAAGGCGGCGCTGGTCGATGCCGAGACGTGGAAAGGGATCGAAAAGTCGGTCCTGCTCCAGACGCTCGACCATCACTGGAAAGAGCATCTCTCGACGCTCGACGCGCTGCGCCAGGTCGTGTTCCTGCGCGCCTATGCGCAGAAACAGCCGATCAACGAATATAAGCAGGAGGCGTTCGCGTTGTTCGAGCGGATGCTGTCGAACATCCGCGAGGATGTGACGCGCACTGTCGCGCGCATCGACCTGCGCTTCGACGAGCCCGAGCCGATGCCGCTGCCTGACCTGCCCGATTTCCTCACGACCCACATCGACCCCTTCACGGGCGAGGACAACAGCGCCGACATCGACGCGGGATCGCTGGGTGTGATCGCGAACACGCTGCCGCCGATGCAGGTGCCCAAGCACGACATCGCCAAGGGCGAGAATCCCTATGCGGCGCTGGAAATCAGCCGCAACGCGCCGTGCCCATGCGGGTCGGGTCGCAAATACAAGCATTGCCACGGGGCGATTTGACACTGTTCCTTTCTTCCCCCTTGATGGGGGAAGGATATGGAGCCTTATCGCGCAGCGATTAGGCGGAGTTGGATGGGGGTGATGGTGCGTCCTTGCACCGTCGCTTCAGGCCGAGACCGCACCCCCACCGCTGCGACTAGGCCAGCAAGCTGGCAAGTCTCGCTGCCTCCCCCATCGAGGGGGAGGATTGGCGGCAATTACCCTGCTTGCCAAGGTGGATAGCCGCGATTAGCATCCTCGGCATAAGCTTGGCGGCCGCGTAGCCAGACAAGCGACGCAGCAGGCAGGAACTTCGGGCCGCGCACGCCGACCAACGCGCGCGGCGGGACCGGTGGCATGTTGCGTGGAAAGGGCTGGGGCATTTCCTTTTTCGACGAGATGGCGGGACAGACGGGCGAGGTCCGCGCGCCCTATCGCGACTATTCGGACTGGTTCGGCCGCGAGGACGCCGCGCGCATCCAGCGCAAGGCCCAGCAGGCCGAAGCCTTTTTCCGCACCACGGGCATCACCTTCAACGTCTATGGGCAGGACGAGGCCGACGAGCGGCTAATCCCGTTCGACGTCGTGCCGCGGATCATTTCGGCGAGCGAGTGGCGCCGCCTGTCGCGCGGCATCGAACAGCGCGTGCGCGCCTTGAACGCCTTTCTCCACGACATCTATCACCGGCAGGAGATTTTGCGCGCGGGGCGCGTGCCGACCGAGCTGATTTCGCGCAACGAGGCCTTCCTGCCGATGATGATGGGCATGGACCCGCCGGGCGGCATCTATACGCATATCAGCGGGACCGACATCGTGCGCACCGGCGCCGACGAATTTTATGTGCTGGAGGATAATGCGCGCACGCCGTCGGGCGTATCCTACATGCTCGAAAATCGCGAGACGATGCTCCAGATGTTTCCCGAGCTGTTCGCGAAGATTTCGGTGCGCGAGGTCAGCGATTATCCGCTCAATTTGCTCAAATCGCTTGCCGCCTGCGCGCCGCCCGCGTGCGGGGGTATGCCGACCGTCGCGGTGCTGACGCCGGGCATCCACAACAGCGCCTATTTCGAACACAGCTTCCTCGCCGACCAGATGGGCGCCGAACTGGTCGAGGGGCACGACCTGCGCGTCGTCGACGGGCGCGTCGCGATGCGCACGACGCAGGGCTATACGCCGATCGACGTCCTCTATCGCCGCGTCGACGATGATTTCCTCGATCCGCTCAATTTCCGCCCCGACTCGCTGCTCGGCGTCCCCGGCATATGGGACGTCTATCGCGCCGGCCGGATCACGATCGCCAACGCGCCGGGCACCGGGATCGCCGACGACAAGGCGCTGTACAGCTATATGCCCGACATCATCGAATTTTATACGGGCGAGAAGGCGCTGCTCCCCAATGTGCCGACGTGGCGGTGCAGCGAGCCCGACCAGCTGAAGGAGGTGCTCGACCGCCTGCCCGAACTGGTGGTCAAGGAAGTCCATGGGTCGGGCGGTTACGGGATGCTCGTCGGCCCGGCGGCGACGAAGAAGGATATTGCGGCCTTTCGCGCCAAGCTGGAGGCGAACCCGCGCAATTATATCGCGCAGCCGACGCTGTCGCTGTCGACCGTGCCGATCTTTACCAAGGCGGGACTGGCGCCGCGCCACGTCGATCTGCGCCCCTTCGTGCTGATGTCGCCGCAGGGCATCCGCATCACGCCCGGCGGGCTGACGCGCGTTGCGATGACCAAGGGATCGCTGGTGGTCAATTCGAGCCAGGGCGGCGGGACGAAGGATACGTGGGTGCTGGAGGATTGATGGGGGTGATTATCATCCAGCGAGGCTGTTCCACTCCCCGCCCGCTTGCGGGAGGGGCAGCGAGACTTGCGAACTTGTTCGCTAGTCGCAGCGGGGTGGGTATTCGCTCCGCGCCGCAGGCCCACCCCGCTGCGGCTAGGCAGCAAGCTGCCAAGCCTCACTACCCCTCCCGCAAGCGGGAGGGGAGGAGAGGGCGTCCATGCTAGGGAAAACCGCCGGGGCGCTTTACTGGATGGCGCGCTATCTGGAGCGCAGCGAAAACAACGCGCGGCTGATCGACGCGGGGTTCCGCATTGCGCTGACCCGATCGAGCACCGCGGCGGCCGAGTGGCGATCGGTGCTCGTGACCGCGGGGCAGGATTATGCCTTTCGCCAGACGCAGCAGGATTATCATTCGCAGCGCGTCGTCGATTTCATGCTGCGCGATCCCGCCAATCCGTCGAGCATCATGTCGGTCGTCAAGCAGGCACGCGACAATGCCCGCACCGCGCGCACCTATCTGACGCGCGAAGCGTGGGAGGCGATCAATACCAGCTGGATGACGCTGGGGAGCCTGCTCAAACGGCAGGTGCGCGAGGACGACCTGCCCGATGTGCTCGCGGCGATCCGCCAGCAAAGCGGGCTGGTGCGCGGTGCCTTTGCGGGGACGATGCTGCGCAACGACGGTTATAATTTTTCGCGTCTCGGCACCTTCCTCGAGCGCGCCGACAACACTGCGCGCATCCTCGACGTCAAATATTACCTCCTGCTGCCCTCGGTCGCGCATATCGGCACGTCGATCGACAATGTGCAGTGGGAAACGATCCTGCGCTCGGTGTCGGCGCACCGTGCCTATCACTGGCTGTACGGCACCGAAATCAGCGCGCTGAAGATCGCCGAGTTTCTGATCCTCTATAAACAGATGCCGCGCAGCCTGGCCTTTTGCTGTGACAAGATGAACGACAATCTCGGCTGGCTGGCGCGCACCTATGGCAATGAGACCGATGCGGTGCGGATGGGGGCGTCGATCTGCAACGACCGGCTGTCGCGCCCGATCGCGTCGATCTTCGACGGCGGGCTTCACGAATTCATCACCGACTTTCTTCGCGCCAATGCCGCGCTCGCGCGGCAGATCGAGCGCGACTATCGCTTTGTGGACTGACGATGAAATTGCGCGTCGAACATATCACCCATTATCAATATGACAGCCCGGTTCGCTATGCGCTCCAGCAGCTGAAACTGACGCCGAAGGAGCGGCCGGGGCAGCAATTGATCCACGACTGGCGGATCGACATCGAGGGCGGAACGCAGCAGCTTCATTATACCGACCATCATGGCAATGGCGTCGATCTGGTTGCGGTCGACGGAGGAGCGCGCGAGCTCGTCATCCGCTGCACCGGCGAGGTCGAACTGATTACCTGGGACGGGGTGATCGGGATGCACCGCGGGCCGATGCCGCTGTGGACCTTCCTGCGCCCGACACCGCTGACGCGGGCGGGGCGCGGGGTGCGGTCGCTGACCGCCGAGCTGGGCCGCGATCATATCAACGACATCGAACGCGCGCACGCGCTGTCGGCGCTGATCCTCGACCGGCTGCCCTATCGGATCGGCGTCACCGATGCCGAGACGAACGCCGAACAGGCGCTCGGCGGCGAAGGGGGCGTTTGCCAGGATCATGCGCATATCTTCATCGCCGCGATGCGCCATCTGGGGCATCCGGCGCGTTATGTGTCGGGCTATCTGATGATGAACGACCGTACGCACCAGGATGCGACGCACGGCTGGGCGGAGGCGCATTTCGACCATATCGGCTGGATCGGCTTCGACGTCAGCAACGGCCACTCGCCCGACCAGCGCTATATCCGCGTCGCGACGGGGCTCGATTATCACGACGCCGCGCCGGTGCGCGGGATGCGCTATGGTGCGGCGCAGGAAAATCTGGTTGTCCAGTTGCAGGTCCAGCAATAAGCGGGCGGGACGATTCAGAACGATCGGGGCGGGGAATACGGGATTCGATGACTTATTGCGTTGGTATGCGGCTCAACAAGGGGCTGGTGTTCATGTCCGACACTCGCACCAACGCGGGCGTCGATGATATTTCGCAGGTGCGCAAGATGCGCAGCTGGACCGTGCCGGGCGAGCGCGTCATCACGCTGATGTCGGCGGGCAACCTCGCGACCACGCAGGCGGTCGTCAGCCTGCTCGACGAGCGCACCAAGGCGCCCGAGGACCGGCATCCCTCGATCATCGAGGCGCCGTCGATGTTCCAGATCGCGACGATCGTCGGCGAGACGCTGCGCAGCATCGTGATGCGCCACAGCGAGGAGGGCCCGGCGGCCGAATCGCTGTTTCGCGCTTCGCTGATCGTCGGCGGCCAGATCAAGGGCGCCGAGCCGCGGCTGTTCCTGGTCTATCCCGAAGGTAATTTCATCGAGGCGGGCGAGGACAATCCCTTTTTCCAGATCGGCGAAACCAAATATGGGCGGCCGATCATCGTACGCTCCTACGATCCCGCCATGTCGTTCGAGGATGCGGTGAAGCTGCTCTGCGTGTCGTTCGATTCGACGATCCGCGCGAACGCGGGGGTCGACTTGCCGATCGATCTCAAGATCCACGAGCGCGACGATTTCACCACCGTGCGCGAGCGGCGGTTCGAGCGCGACGATGTCTATTTCCGCCGCGTGTCCGAAGGCTGGGCTGAGGCGCTGGGAATCGCGCTGGCGGAATTGCCGGACTTCCGGTTCTAAGACCAGCCTCCTCCCCCTTGATGGAGGAGGCAGCGAGACTTGCCAGCTTGCTGGCTAGTCGCAGTGGTGGGGGTGCGCTCTCGGCCCGAAGCGACTGTGCAAGGACGCACCATCACCCCCATCCAACTTCGCCTAATCGCTCCGCGATAAGGCTGCGTATCCTTCCCCCATCAAGGGGGAAGGACGTCACCGATTCCGCCGCCCCTCGATCAGCCCGTCGACCAGGCTCGGGTCGGCGAGCGTCGACGTGTCGCCGAGCGAGCCAAAGTCGTTCTCCGCGATCTTGCGCAGTATCCGCCGCATGATCTTGCCCGAGCGCGTTTTGGGCAGCCCCGGCGTCAGGTGGATATGGTCGGGCGTCGCGATCGGGCCGATCTCCTTGCGCACCTGCTGCTTCAGCGCGGCGGCGACCTCGTCGGTCGGTTCGACCCCGGCGTTCAAGGTGACATAGGCATAGATGCCCTGACCCTTGATGTCGTGCGGGAAGCCCACGACCGCGGCCTCGGCGACCAGCTCGTGCAGCACCAGCGCGCTTTCGACCTCGGCGGTGCCCATGCGGTGCCCCGACACATTGATCACGTCGTCAACGCGCCCCGTAATCCGCCAATAGCCCTCGGCATCGCGGCGGCAGCCGTCGCCGGTGAAATATTTGCCCTTATAGGTCGAAAAATAGGTTTCGGCGAAGCGGGCGTGATCGCCGTAGATCGTCCGCGCCTGCCCCGGCCAGCTGTGGGTGATGCAAAGATTGCCCTCGGCCGCGCCGCCCGTCTGCTCGCACACCAATGTCTTGCCCTCGGCATCGACGAGCTCGGGACGGATGCCGAAAAAGGGCTTGCCCGCGCTGCCGGGCTGCATCGGATGCGCGCCGGGCAGAGTGGTGATCATGATGCCGCCGGTCTCGGTCTGCCACCAGGTGTCGATGACGGGCACACGGCCCTTGCCGACGGTCTGATGATACCAGCGCCACGCCTCGGGATTGATCGGCTCGCCGACGCTGCCGAGCAGGCGGATCGAGGAGAGGTCGTGACGCGTCACATAATCGTCGCCCTCGCGCATCAGCGCGCGGATGGCGGTGGGGGCGGTGTAGAGGATGTTGACCTGGTGCTTGTCGACGACCTGCCAGAAACGGTCGTGGTCGGGGTAGTTGGGCACCCCCTCGAACATCAACGTCGTCGCGCCATTCTGAAGCGGGCCATAGACGACGTAGCTGTGTCCGGTGACCCAGCCGATGTCGGCGGTGCACCAGAAAATCTCGCCCGGACGATAGTCGAAGCCATAATGGAAGGTGCTGGCGGTCCAGACGCTGTAGCCGCCGACGGTGTGGAGCACGCCCTTCGGCTTGCCGGTCGATCCCGAGGTGTAGAGGATGAACAGCGGGTCTTCCGCCGCCATCGGTTCGCAAGGACACTCGGCGCCGACATCGGCCGACAACGCATCATACCAATGGTCGCGGCCTTCCTTCATCGCGATGTCGCAGCCGGTGTGCGCGATGACGAGCACCGCTTTCACATCGACGCGCTCGAGCGCCTTGTCGACATTGGCCTTCAGGGGCACCGTCTTGCCGCCGCGCAATCCTTCGTCGGCGCAGATCACCCAGTCGCTGCCGCAATCCTCGATGCGGCCGTGGATCGCCTCGGGCGAAAAGCCGCCGAAGACGACGCTGTGGACAGCGCCGATGCGCGCGCAAGCGAGCATCGCGACGGCGCCCTCGGGAATCATCGGCATATAGATGGTGACGCGGTCGCCTTTCTGGACGCCCATTTTCTTGAGCGTGTTCGCAAAGCGGACGACGTCGGCGAGCAGCGCGGCATAGCTGATATGCCGCGTCTCGCCGTTGGGCGCGTCGGGCTCGAAGATGATCGCGATCCGGTCGCCATGGCCCGCCGCGACATGGCGGTCGATGGCGTTGTGGCAGAGGTTGAGGACGCCGTCCTCATACCATTTGATTTCGACCGGGTCGTAGGACCAGCCGGCAATCTTCGTCGGTGGGGTGATCCAGTCGATCCGCTTCGCCTCCGCACCCCAAAAGGCATCGGGGTCGGCGATGCTCTCAGCATAGAGTCGGTCGTAATCGGCGGCGGTGCAATGCGTGTTGGTCGCCGCGTCGGCGGGAATGGGGACCAGCGGCTCGGAGGGGGATAGATCGGACACGGCATGCTCTCCTTTATTCGCTCCCCCCCTTAGCCGTTCGCATCGAGCGAAGTCGAGATGCCCTTCGGTCGCGCGCGCCTGTCGGGTGTCGAGCGAAGCCTTCACCATTCTGGGGAAGGCTTTGCTCGACACAAAAGGGATGGGGCGATTAGTGGACGGCGTAGTCACGAGAACGAAAGGATAAACAATGGCCGGGATCGATGAACAGGCTGGGCAGTTGCTGGACCGGCTGGGGGTCGATCGCACATTGTGGACCGAAGGGCCGCTGCCCGCGGCTACACCCTTGACGGGCGAGCAACTGGGCATGGTGCGGGTCGTCGACGCCGCTGCGATCGACGAGACATTGGACAAGGCGACAGCGGCGTTTCGCGTCTGGCGCCACGTGCCAGCGCCGCGGCGCGGCGAACTGGTGCGGCTGTTCGGCGAGGAGCTGCGCGCCGCGAAGGATGATTTGGCGAAACTGGTGACGATCGAGGCGGGCAAGATCGCGTCCGAGGGCGCGGGCGAGGTGCAGGAGATGATCGACATCTGCGACTTTGCCGTCGGGCTGTCGCGACAATTATACGGCCTGACCATCGCGACCGAGCGGCCGGGGCACCGGATGATGGAGGTGTGGCATCCGCTGGGGGTCGTCGGGGTGATTTCGGCGTTCAACTTTCCGGTGGCGGTGTGGGCATGGAACGCTGCGCTGGCGCTCGTGTGCGGCAACAGCGTGGTGTGGAAGCCATCGGAAAAGACGCCGCTGACGGCCCTGGCAACGCAGGCGATTTTCGCGCGCGCCGCCGCGCGTTTCGGCGACGCGCCCGAAGGCCTGGCGCAGCTGTTGATCGGCGCGCGCGAGGCGGGCGAAGCGCTGGTCGACGATGCGCGCGTCGCACTGGTGTCGGCGACGGGATCGACGCGCATGGGCCGCGCGGTCGCGCGGCGACTGGCGCAGCGCTTTGCGCGTGCGATCCTGGAGCTTGGCGGCAACAATGGCGTGATCGTCGCACCGTCGGCCGACCTCGACCTCGCGCTGCGCGGGGTGGCCTTCGGGGCGATGGGGACGGCGGGGCAGCGCTGCACGACGACGCGGCGGCTGTTCGTCCATGACAGCATCTATGACGGCTTTGTCGCGCGGCTGAAGGCAGCCTATGCCAGCGTCGGCGTCGGCAATCCGCTCGAGGGCGAGGTGCTCGTGGGACCGCTGATCGACCGCGCAGCTTATGACGCCATGCAGGCGGCGCTGGGCGCAGCCAAGGCGGCAGGCGGCGTCGTCCATGGCGGCGCGCGCGTTGGTGAGGGGGCGAGCTTTTATGTCCGCCCCGCGCTTGTCGAAATGCCGGGACAGGTCGGGCCGGCGCTGGAGGAGACCTTCGCGCCGATCCTCTATGTCATGCGGTACGACGATCTCGATGCGGCGATCCGGCTGCACAATGATGTCGCGGCGGGGCTGTCGTCGGCGATCTTCACCACCGATATGCGCGAGGCCGAGCGATTCCTGGCGCTAAGCGATTGTGGCATCGCCAACGTCAATCTGGGGACGAGCGGAGCCGAGATCGGCGGGGCATTCGGCGGCGAGAAGGAGACCGGCGGCGGGCGCGAAAGCGGGTCGGACGCGTGGCGCCAATATATGCGGCGCGCGACGAATACGGTGAATTATTCGGACACGCTGCCGCTGGCGCAGGGGGTGTCGTTCGAGATTTAGAGCGGCGCGCGTTAAATCAGCATCACCCCCTAATCCGTTTGTGCTGAGCTTGTCGAAGCACCGTCCTTCTTCTTGCGGTGTTAAAAGAAAGAACGGCCCTTCGACAAGCTCAGGGCGAACGGTTCATATTTAACGCTCGCCGCTCTAGGCTCGGGAGCCCGCCTCCAATTCCCGTTCGCATCGAGCGAAGTCGAGATGCCCATCGGTCGTGCACGACTTCGGGGCATCTCGACTTCGCTCGATGCGAACGGAAAAAAGAGGGAGGCGTCAGGCTGTCCGCCAACCGAAGCCTTCATCAAGCGCCACGACCAGTCCTGCGGTCCCAACCGGTTCCCGCGTCCCGTCGGTCAAAAACGCCAGCATCGCCGCATCTTCCACATCGACATGCGCCAGCGTGCGCTCGCCCTCCGGTGTGCGCGCCACGACGACGCCGGCCTTCGGCGCACCATCACGGCCATAAAACACCGTATAGCTTTCGATCGTCGCCGCCCCGGCATAATCCTCGACCAGTTCGGGCACCGGGCCGCGCTTTGCCTCGGCCTCCGCTTGATAGTCGAAATCCTGCGGGAAGCTTGCAGCGGCGATCGGTGCTTTGCCCAGCACAATGCAATGATTGTCGGTCGCAAAACCGCCGTTGGCGAAGAGGAAGCCATAGCGGCTCTCACCCCGCAATTTTTCGACCATCGAGACGATCGCATGGCTCATATAATTGGCGATCGGACCGCCGCCGAAGGTGAGGCCGCCGAACACCGTCGCGGGGCGGTCCCACGGCCAGCCGAGGATGCGCCGCGCCATCTTGGGTACGCAGGGGAAGCAGTTGTAAAGCTCGACGCAGTCGAAATCGTCGGCGGTCATGCCATTGAGCGCGAGCGTGCGGGTGATCGACGTTTCCATGCTGACGCTATGATCGTAACGGTCGCGGGCGAGGATGCTCGGTGGTTCCTTCGCGGCGGCGCCCATGCCGACATAGATGAGGCGGTCCTCGGCGACGCCCCGGCGGCGCGCTTCGGCGAGGCTGGCGACGAGGAAACCCGCGCCCTGGTTGACCGAGGAATTGGCGACCATCAGCTTGGAATAGGGGAAGGCGATCGGGCGGTTGCGTTCGTCGACCCTGAGGATGTCCTCGGGCGAGGCGGGTTTGCGAATCCACGCCCCTTCATTTTCCGCCGCGACCTCGGAAAAGCGCGACCAGATTTCGGCGCTTTCGAATTGAGCCTTGGCGAGGCTGTCGCCCCAAGCCGCGCGCGTGGCATTTTCGTAGAGCGGATAGACGTCGACCGGCGCGGCGAGACCGTGCCGTTGCGCATAATTTGGTTCACGGCGCGTCGCCACCTGGCGAATCGCGTTATAGCTTTTATCCTCGCCGCTCGCCGCCTTGGCGGCGCGCCCGGCGGCGGTGCGCAGCGCTTCGCCGCCGACGATGGCCGCGAGCCTGACCTCGCCTGCGCCGATGCGGTTCGCAGCCTCGTTCAGCAGGCGGACGGGGGTGTCGCCGTGCGGCGCGGCGGACTGGTAGTTGATCGCGGGGGTCGCGCCGACCGCGGCAGCAAGGGGTTCGCAAAGCTTGCCGAGATGGTGGAAGCTGATCTGATCGACGATCGCGAGGCTGTCGATGTCGGCGAGCGGCACGCCCGCGTCGTCCGCCGCGACCTTGAGTGCTGCGACCATCAGCCCGAGCGAATCCAGACCTTTATCGGGGTCGTCGGGACGGTCGTTCACCTGCCCGACACCGATGATGACGGGAATGCGTTCGGGATCGGTCATTCAAAATCTCCGTTCGTGTCGAGCGAAGTCGAGACACCCGTCGGGGCAGTGTGAGGTTGAGGGGCATCTCGACTTCGCTCGATGCGAGCGGAAATGGGATGAGAGCCAAGGGCCATCATCAGCGCGCTTTCCATTCGGGCTTGCGCTTCTGTGCGAAGGCAAGTGGACCTTCACGCGCATCTTCGCTGCGCATCAGCGCGCTGCGCTCAAGGGTGTTATGTTCCCAATAGGGGGCGTCGGCGGCGATGCGGCCGTCCTGGATGCCGAGCGCAACGCGCTTCGACGCCTGCACCGATAGCGGCGCATTGGCCGCAATCTTGTCGGCGAGCGCGAGCGCGGTGGGCATCAGTTCGGCGAGCGGCACGACATGGTTGACCAGCCCGAACTCGGCGGCGCGCGGGGCGGGGATCGGATCGCCGGTGAGCATATATTCCATCGCCAGCTTGCGCGGCAGTTGCTGCGCAAGGCGGAAGGCGCCGCCCGCCGCGGCGAACAACCCGACCTTGACCTCGGGCAGCCCGAACTGCGCATGGTCGGCGGCAACGATAATGTCGCTCATCAGCGCGATCTCGCATCCGCCGCCGAAGGCGAAGCCGTTGACCGCGGCGATGATCGGTTTGGAGATCGGGTGCGCGACCATGCCTGCAAAACCCCACGCCTGTTGCGCCGGATCGGCAGGGGCGAGGCTTTCACCGCGCGACAGGGCGACAAGGTCGGCGCCGGCGCAAAAGGCTTTGTCGCCCGCGCCCGTGATGACGACGGCGCGGATTTCGGGATCGTTTTCGGCGGTTTCAAGTGCGGTGCCGATGCCGACGTGGACCGCGGCGTTGACCGCATTGCGCGCCTCGGGGCGGTTGATCGTGACGATCAGGATGTGGCCGCGGCGTTCGGTGAGGATGGTGGTGTCGGTCATCGCGAATCTCTCCCTTTCGGGCGAGTATCGCGGTTGGTTGACGTTTACGTCAACTGATAAGAGGTGGCGATCCTCCCCATGGCCTGCGGCCACAGGGAGGATTTGGGATCAGATCGACTGCCCGGTCTTCGCCCAATCCGCCAGGAAGCCCTCGATGCCCTTTTCGGTCAGGATGTGCTTGAACAGCCCCTTGATGACCGATGGCGGCGCGGTCATCACGTCGGCGCCGATCTTTGCGGCTTCGAGCACATGAATGCCGTGGCGGACGCTCGCGACGAGGATTTCAGTCTCATAGCCATAATTGTCGTAGATCAGCCGGATGTCGGAGATCAGGCCCATGCCGTCGAAACCATTGTCGTCATGACGGCCGACGAAGGGCGAAACGAAAGTCGCCCCGGCCTTCGCCGCGAGCAGCGCCTGCGCCGCCGAGAAGCAGAGCGTGACATTGACCATCGTGCCGTCGCTGGTCAGCGCCTTGCACGTCTTCAGCCCGTCGATCGTCAGCGGCACCTTGATGCAGACATTGTCGGCGATGCGGCGGAGGATTTCGGCCTCCTTCATCATCGTTTCATGGTCGAGCGCGACGACTTCGGCCGACACGGGGCCATCGACAAGCGCGCAGATTTCCCTGGTCACTTCCTTGAAATCGCGCCCCGACTTCGCGATCAGCGACGGGTTGGTGGTGACGCCGTCGAGCAGGCCGGTAGCGGCGAGTTCCTGAATGGCGTCGATTTCGGCGGTGTCGGCGAAGAATTTCATGGCGCGGGCTTTCTGGTGGGAAGGTGATTCGGTCGTTGCTGATCCCCCTAGAGCAATGGCCGCGAAAACTGAACCGTCGCTACCCTTCTTCGTCATGCCGGACTTGATCCGGTATCCATGGCCGCGGCGCCCCATGGACCCCGGATCAAGTCCGGGGTGACGATTACGGGAAAGGGGCTAGCGTTCCATCTTTGTTCCAGTTAAGCGAGCCATATGGCCAAAGCGAAGCGTCAATATGTTTGCCAGAATTGCGGCTCCGCCACCTATCGCTGGCAGGGGCAGTGCGCCGATTGCGGCGAATGGAACACGCTCGTCGAGGAGGCCGCCGAAACCGTCTTTTCGGCCAAGCATGACCTGAGCAAGGGCGGGCGGACGCTGGCGCTCGAAACGCTCGATGCCGCGAGCCCGATGCCCGAGCGGATGCTGTGCGGGATCGCCGAATTCGATCGCGCGCTTGGCGGCGGCTTTGTCGCGGGTTCGGCGACCTTGATCGGCGGCGATCCGGGGATCGGCAAATCGACGCTGCTGTTGCAAGCGGCCGGACAGCTCGCGAAGGCGGGCAGGTCGGTCGTCTATATCAGCGGCGAGGAAGCGGCGGCACAGGTACGGCTGCGCGCGCAGCGGCTGGGGCTGGGCGATGCGCCGGTTGCGCTCGCGAGCGCGACGTCGGTGCGCGACATCTTGGCGACGCTTGACCGGCAGACCGCCGATTTTGTCGTCATCGATTCGATCCAGACGATGCACAGCGACCTGATCGACAGCGCGCCGGGCACGGTGAGCCAGGTCCGCGCGAGCGCGCAGGAGCTGATCCGCTATGCCAAGGACAGCGGCGCGGCGATCGTGCTCGTCGGCCATGTGACGAAGGACGGGACGATCGCGGGGCCGCGCGTGCTGGAACATATGGTCGATACGGTGCTCGCGTTCGAGGGCGAGCGCAGCCATCAATATCGCATCCTCCGTGCGGTCAAAAACCGCTTTGGCGGCACCGACGAGATCGGCGTGTTCGCGATGGGCGAGGAGGGGCTGGGCGAGGTTTCGAATCCGTCCAGCCTGTTTCTGACCGACCGCAGCCGCGATGTGCCGGGTTCGGTCGTGTTCCCGGCGCTGGAAGGCACGCGGCCAGTGCTCGTCGAGGTGCAGGCGCTGACCGTGCGCCTCGCGAGCGGGGCGACTCCCCGCAGGGCCGTCGTCGGCTGGGACAGCGGGCGGCTCGCGATGGTGCTCGCGGTTCTGGAGGCGCGCTGCGGACTGCAAATGGGTGCGGCCGAAGTCTATTTGAACATCGCCGGCGGATACCGGCTGACCGATCCCGCCGCCGACCTCGCGGTCGCCGCGGCGCTGATCTCGGCGTTCAGCGAGCGGCCGGTGCCCGCCGATGCCATCGTCTTTGGCGAGCTGTCACTGTCGGGCGAAGTGCGTCCCGTATCGCACGATGCTCTGCGCCTTCGCGAAGCCGCAAAGCTCGGATTTTCAACGGGCTGGGGGCCGAAGGGGATGAAGCGCGTGAACGGCATCGGCGTCACGGGCTTTGCCCGGCTTGGCGAACTCGTTGACCTGATGCTCGGGCGCGACTAGCTCCGCCAGAATGGGAAGTCTGACGGCTCTGGATATTATCGTGCTGACGCTCGTCGGCGGCAGCGCGGTGCTGGGTTTCATGCGCGGCCTGGTGCAGGAAGTGACGACGCTGCTCGCCTGGGTACTGGCGATCGCGGCGGTCTACTTTTTCCACGCGCCCGTGACCGATTTGGCGAGCGGCTGGGTCGGCACCGGCAGCGGGGCGGCGGTGCTTGCCTTTGTCCTGCTGTTCGGCGCTGTTTTTGCGCTGGCGAAATGGGGATCGCGCGCGATGGGGCGGCGCAGCCGCGCGTCGATCGTCGGCGGGTTCGACCGCGGACTGGGCGCCGGGTTCGGCGCGATCAAGGGGCTGCTGGTCGCCACCATCGGCTTCATGCTGCTGACCTTGCTTTACGACATCGGGTACGGCACCGCGCCGCGCCCCGAATGGATGACGGCCAGCCGCTCCTACCCGGCGCTTAGCGCGAGCGGGGCGGCAATGAGCAAGGTGATCGCCGAACGCCGCGCCGAGGCGCGCGACGCCGAAGCAAAGGCGGGGGATATATGAGCGCGCCGCTTTATAATCGTGACATCTTGGCGCTGGCGATTGCCACGGCCGACTATCTTCCGAACCCCGACGCGCGATACCGGGCGAGCAAGCGTGCGCCGCTGTGCGGGAGCGCGATCATTCTCGATCTCGACACCGACGACGACGGGCGCGTGACGCACGTCGGCCTGCATGTCGAAGCGTGCGCGCTGGGGCAGGCGTCGGCGGCGCTGCTCGCGCGTCACGCGCCGGGCCGCGATCTTGCCGACCTGCGCCGCGCGCGCGGCGGCATCGCGGGCTGGTTCGCGGGCACCGGCGAGCAACCCGACTGGCCGGGGTTCGATCTGCTCGCCCCGGCGCGCGACTATCCGGCGCGTCACGGCGCGATACTCTTACCCTTCGACGCTGCCATCGCCGCGCTCGAGCGACGGGCGGCGGCGGCATGATCTTGCTCGCGCTTTCGGCCGCGACGTCCGAGGCAGCGGAGAAAGCGGCCGCGGCCGCAACCGACACCGCGCTGCTCGAAGGCGCGATCCTGCTCGGCGTGGCGACGCTCTTCGTGCTGATCTTCCGCCGCCTCGGCCTGGGCGCCGTGCTCGGTTATCTGATCGCCGGTGCGATCGTCGGCCCGCACGGACTGGCGCTCGTCGGCGGTGGCGAATCGAAGCTGGCGATTGCCGAGCTGGGCATCGCCTTCCTGCTGTTCCTTGTCGGGCTCGAACTTCATCCGCGGCGGCTGTGGCAGCTGCGCCGCGCGATCTTCGGGCTCGGCATGACGCAGGTAGTCGTAACCGGGCTGATCCTCACCGGCCTCATCTACCTCCTCCTCGGGTTTAGCCCCGCTGCCGCGATCGCGCTCGGCCTGCCGCTCGCGCTTTCGTCGACCGCGCAGGTGCTGCCCGGCCTAAAAAGTTCGGGGCGCATCAATTCGCCGTTTGGCGAGAAGGCCTTTTCGATCCTGCTATTTCAGGATCTCGCGATCGTGCCGATGATCACCATCGTCGCCGCGCTGTCGCGCGCGCCCGCCGATCCGTCGGCGCCGCCGGGCGGGGTGCTCGCGCTCTATACGGTTGGCGCGATCATCGGGCTGGTGCTCGCGGGGCGGTTCATCCTCAACCCGCTGCTGCGGCTCATCGGTCGCTATGGCGAGCGCGAATTGTTCGTGGTCGTCGGGCTGCTCGCAGTGATTGCGAGCGCGGCGCTGATGCACAGCCTGCACCTGTCGACCGCGCTCGGGGCCTTCATCGCCGGCGTGATGCTCGCCGACTCGCCCTATCGGCACGAGATCGAGGCCGATGTCGAACCGTTCCGCTTGATCCTGCTCGGCCTCTTCTTCCTCGCGGTTGGCATGGTGCTCGACATCAATGTCGTCCTCGCCGACCCGCTGCGCGTCGTCGGGCTGGCGGCGGGGCTGGTCGCCGTCAAGCTCGCGGTACTGACGCTGATCGTTCGCGCGTTCGGCAAATCGTGGAAGACCGCGCTCGGCCTGGGGTTGCTGCTGAGCCAGGGGGGCGAGTTCGGTTTCCTGCTGTTTACGCAGGCGCAGCAGGCGCTGCTCATCGCGCCCGAGGCAGCGAGCCTGTTCAGCGCGGTGGTGACCTTGTCGATGATCTCGACGCCGTTCCTGATGCTGTTCGCGCGCAATCTGGAATTCGCGCCCGACCGCGACGGCCCCCCGATGGACGGCCCCGAAAATGCGCCGCGCGGATCGGCGCTGGTGATCGGCTATGGCCGCGTCGGCCAGACGGTGGCGCAGATGCTCCACGCGGTCGACTGTTCGGTCACGCTCATCGACAAGAAGCCGAGCCAGATCGAACGGTCTGGGCGGTTCGACACCAAAGTCTATTATGGCGACGGGCTGCGGCTCGACCTGCTGCGCCGCGCCGGCGCCGACGACGCAAAGCTCATCATCTATTGCATCGACGATGCCGCGTTCGACGCCGCGACGATGCGCCCGATCGTCGAGGCCTTTCCGCAGGCGCGGGTGCTCGCGCGCGTGTTCGACCGCCGTCAGCTGATTGCGATCGACGGCGCGGGCGTCGCTGGCGCGGTGCGCGAGGTGTTCGAAAGCTCGGTCGCGCTTGGCCTCAAGGCGCTCGAAGAGCTCGACATCGACCCACGCGAGATCGAGGATGTCGAATCGGCTTTCCGCCAGCTCGACGAAACGCGGCTGGCCGCGCAGATGGACGAAGGCGATCTCAACGCGGGGATGGACCATCGCTTCAAGCCCGGCGGCGGACGCGAGGCCGACAGCGTGATCGAGACCTTCCGCCAGCGCCGCCGGGCGGCGAAAGCAGCGCGCGACGAGGACGCGGCACCGGCCTGATCGCCGCGGGGTGTGCGGTTACGCCCCGCGATGCCCGTCGAGGAAGGCGGCAACGGCGTCGAGGCCATATTCATCGGTGACGAAGCTTTGCCCGATCCCGCGCGACAGGATGAGCGGCAGTTTGCCGCCACGCACCTTTTTGTCGTGCGCCATATGCGCCGCAAGCTCGGCGCCGCCGCTGTTGATGCCCGCGCTGGCGAGGCTGTGCGGCAAATCGACGCTCGCCAGATGATCGCGCACGCGCGCGGCGTCGGCGGCGGGGCACAGACCGCTGGCGACCGAAAACTGGTGCGCGAGCACCATGCCCGCAGCAACCGCTTCGCCGTGGAGCAGCCGGTCCGAATAGCCGGTTTCGGCTTCGAGCGCGTGACCGAAGCTGTGACCGAGGTTGAGCAACGCGCGAATATCCTGCGTCTCGCGCTCGTCGGCCGCGACGATACGCGCCTTGGCGGCGGCGCTGTGCGCGATCGCATAGGCCCGCGCGGCGCTGTCGCCCGCGAGGAGCGCGGCGCCATTCGCTTCGCACCAGGCGAAGAAATCCGCATCGTCGATCAGCCCATATTTGACCACCTCGGCATAGCCCGCGCCGAGTTCGCGGCGCGGCAGCGTTTCGAGCGTCGTCGGGTCGATGACGACGAGCGCGGGCTGGTGAAAGGCGCCGATGAGGTTTTTGCCCGCGGACACGTTGATCGCGGTCTTGCCGCCGACGCTGCTGTCGACCTGCGCAAGCAAAGTCGTCGGCACCTGGATGAAATTGCAGCCGCGCTTGACGATGCTGCACGCAAAACCGACCAGATCGCCGATCACGCCCCCGCCCAGGGCAATGACATGGTCGCTTCGTTCGATGCCTTCGCCGATCAGCCATTCGGTCAGGCGCGCGAGCCCCGCCCAGCTTTTCGTCGCTTCGCCCGCATCGAGGACGAAGGAGGAGAAGGAGACATTCTCCATCGCCAGCGCGGTGCCGAGCGGGGCGAGATAATGGTCGGCGACATGGGTGTCGGTGACGATCATCGTCCGCGGGCGCTTCAAGAGCGGCGCGACATGACCGCCAATGTCGCGGATCAGCCCGTCGCCGATCAGGATCGGATAGCTGCGGGCGCCGAGTTCGACGGTCAGCTTTTCCATTGTTCCAACGCCTCCAGAATCGCGCGCACGGTTTGCTCGTGCGGCGTGCTCGCCGAACTGACGCGGATGTGCGCCTCGGCATAGATCGGATTGCGCACCGCCGCCAGTTCGCGCAGCACCTCGCCGGGATCGCGATCCTTGAGCAGCGGCCGGTGGCTGCGGCGGCCGACACGTTCGACGAGCGTCGCGATGTCGGCGTCGAGCCAGACGCAGAGGCTGTCTTTCAGGATTAGCGCACGCGTCTCCTCATTGATGAAGGCGCCGCCGCCGGTCGCGAGCACCATCGGCTTGCCGCCGAGCAGGCGCGCGATGACGCGGCGCTCACCGTCGCGGAAATGCGCCTCGCCAAAGCGCGCGAAAATATCGGCAATCGTCATGTCCGCAGCGCGCTCGATCTCGTCGTCGGCGTCGGCGAAGCGCATACCCAGCCGCTGCGCGAGGCGGCGGCCGACGGTCGACTTTCCCGACCCCATCAGCCCGACGAGCACGATCGACCGGTCGCGGATCGACGCGGGGATGGCGTCGGTCGATGGACGGGCCGGGCTTTTCGGGTTTCGCGACATGGTGCGCGCGGCTATACCGCCCGGACCGCAGGGGACAATGGTTTTGCTGCGGGACAAATCGGACGAACGGTGCGCGCGCGATATTGCGAACGGCGCCGGGATCGGGAAAAGCGCCGCTCAGTGGCGCGGTGCCCGATGATCGAGGTGGATGTGAACGACAAGATGGCCGAAAGCGCGCTGCGATGAAGCGAACGACCTTTTCGTTGGCGCTGGGCCTGTCGGCGGCCGTGCTGGTGCTGCCGGCGATTGCGCAGGAATCGCTGTTGCCCGAAGGTTTTGGCAATCCCGCCGACACGCCCGCGCCGCGGCCAGCGCCGACGCCGGCGCCTTCACCCACGCCAGGTTCGCCGCCCGCGAACGGCAGCGCGCCGCCCGCAGTCGTCCCGACGCTCGGCGGCGCCGACAGCGATGCCGATGCGGACGAGGATGAGGATAGCGACGAGGAAGAGACGGAATCGGGCGGGCTGAAATATGACCTGCCCCCCGGGGCGCGCCGCCTGCTGGCGCGCATCGGCCCGCTCACCCCTGAAACCGGCGGGCTTGCCCCCGACGCTTTTGGCGTGCGCGGCCAATATGCCGCGGCGATCATGCGCCGTACCAACGGCCAGCTCGCCTCGCGCTGGGGGCAGATATTGCTGCGCCGCGCGCTGGCCTCGGCCATCGACACGCCAGCGACGATTAACGGCGCCGACCTGGCGGCCGAGCGCGCGTCGCTGCTGCTCCGTATGGGCGAATCGACGACCGCGCGGCGGATCGTCCAGTCGGTTGATTACGACCGCGCGACCCCGCGCCTCGTCGCTGCGGCGCAGCAGGTCTATCTCGCCAACGCCGATCCGGCGGGACTCTGCCCCTATGTGCCCGCCGGGCTCGCGCATGGCGATGAGCAAAGCTGGCGCCTCGCGTCGGCGATCTGTTCGGGGCTGTCGGGTGAGGCGGGTCCGGCGGGCTGGGCGATCGGCCGCGTGCGATCGAGCGGCCGGCTCGCGAATTTCGACATCCTGCTCGCCGAGCGTGTGCTGGGCGCGACGGGCGCGGGGCGCCGGTCAACGACGATCGAGTGGGACAATATCGACCGGCTGACCAGCTGGCGCTTTGGCATGGCGACGGCGACGGCGATTCCCGTGCCCGATCCGCTGCGCGCTTCCGCTCCCCCCTATATGAAGGGTTGGACCGTACTCGCGCCCATGACCGACATGACGCACCGCGTTGGCGCCGCCCCCGAAGCGGCGGCGCGCGGCGTGCTGTCGAGCGAAGCCTATGTGTCGCTGCTCAGCGCGGCGGCGGGCGAGGAAGAGCCGAGCGAAACACTCGCCACGCAGACCGATCAGCTTCGCGCCGCATTCGGTGCGGCGGCGGGGGCCGATCGCTATGCGGCGATGGAGGAACTGTGGAGTGCCGCGGGTACGCCGACTGACGCTTATGCCGCGATGGTCGCAACCGCGCGCGCGGCTGCGGCGCTGCCGCCCGGCACCGACGTCGGCGGCGATCCGTGGCAGCTTGTCGGTTCGATGCTCGCGGCGGGTTATGACGCGAACGCGCGCGCCTGGGTGTCGAATGTAACGGCAGGCAGCCGGGCGTGGGGCGTGCTTGCGGTCGGCGCTCCACGCGCGCTCAGCGGCATGAGTGCGGGCGCCGTCGGGCGTTTTTCGGACGACGACGACAGCGCCGATTATCTGCGCTCGAAATTCCTCGTCGCCGGACTGGCCGGCCTGGGGCGGCTCGATGCGAATGCCACGGCGGCGGCGGCGGGCGAACTTGAGGTCGATCTGGGTCGGCAAACGCGCTGGACGCGTGCGATCGCTGCGGCCGCCGAGCGGCGCGAACCGGGGATGGTCGCTTTGCTTGCCGCTGCGGGGATGCAGGGCGAATGGTCGAAGGTGCCGCCCTATCACCTCTATCATATCGTCCGCGCGCTGCGCGAAGTGGGTCTGTCGGCCGAAGCGCGGATGATCGCCGCCGAAGCGCTGGTGCGTGTCTGACCCCGCCTTAATCGACCGCTTCCTCGAGATGATGGCGGCCGAGCGCGGTGCCTCACGCAATACGCTCACCGCCTATCGCCGCGATTTGGAGCAGGCAGCGGAGCGGGTGAAGGGCCCGCTCGCCAAAGCCGATGCGGCGGCGCTGCGCAAATTGATGGCCGATTATCGCTCGCTGGCTGCGAGCAGCGCAGCGCGCAAGCTGTCGGCGCTGCGCCAATTTTTTGCCTTCCTTCTCGACGAAGGCGAGTGCGCGGACAATCCGGCGCTCGATATCGCGCGCCCGGCGACGCGGCGCCCGCTGCCGCGCATTTTGACCCACGACGATGTCGGGCGGCTGTTCGAACAGGCCGCCGCCGAGGCGGCGGGCGAAGCGCCGCCCGCGGGTGCGGTGCGAATGCTGCTGCTCCTTGAGCTCCTCTATGGATCGGGATTGCGCGCGAGCGAGCTGGTGTCGCTGACGCGGCGAGCGGCCCTTGGCGAGCGCGAATATCTGATCGTCCGCGGCAAGGGCGACAAGGAGCGGCTTGTGCCGCTATCGGCCCGCGCGCGCGCGGCGTTCGATCGCTGGTTGCCGCTGCTCGGCGACGGATCGCCATGGCTGTTCCCGTCGGGCAAGGCGCATATCTCGCGCGTGCGGCTGTTCCAGATGCTGCGCGACCTCGCCGGGCGCGCGGGCATCGATCCGGCGGCGGTCAGCCCGCACGTCCTGCGCCACGCCTTTGCGACGCACCTGCTCGAAGGCGGGGCGGACCTGCGCGCGCTGCAACTCATGCTCGGCCACGCCGACATCGCGACGACCGAAATTTACACGCATGTCGACAGCCGCCGCCTCGTCGAACTGGTCAACCGGCGGCACCCGCTCGCGCAGATGGGGGTGAACGACCCGGACGTTGACGTCGAAGCGCCATCCGCCTAGCGCTCCCCCTATGACAGCCTTTCTGGACTTCGAAAAACAGGTCGCGGCGCTCGATCGGCAAATCGCCGAGCTGCGCGAAATGGGGGATGACCCCACGCTCAATATCGAGGCGGATATTGCCCGGCTGGAGGATAAGTCCACCAAGCTTTTGCGCGACATCTATGCCAGGCTGACGCCGTGGCAGAAAACACAGGTCGCGCGCCATCCCGACCGGCCGCATTTCAAACATTATGTCGCGGGTCTGTTCGACGACTGGATGCCGCTGGCGGGCGACCGCAACTTCGGCGACGATCAGGCGATCCTTGGCGGGCTGGCCCGGTTCCGGGGGCGCCGCGTGATGGTGATCGGCCATGAAAAGGGCGACGATATTCCGTCGCGCATGAAGCATAATTTCGGCATGGCAAAGCCCGAGGGCTATCGCAAGGCGATCCGCCTGATGCAACTGGCCGACCGCTTCGGCCTGCCTGTGGTCACGCTGGTCGATACCTCGGGCGCCTTCCCCGGCATCCAGGCCGAAGAGCGCGGGCAAGCCGAAGCGATCGCGCGCTCGACCGAACAATGCCTCGCATTGGGCGTACCCATGGTCGCCGCGGTGGTCGGCGAGGGCGGTTCGGGCGGCGCCATCGCGCTGGCCGCGGCGAACCGTGTGCTGATGTTCGAACATGCCGTTTATTCGGTGATCTCGCCCGAAGGCTGCGCGTCGATCCTGTGGCGCACGTCGGACAAGGCGGCCGAGGCGGCGGCGGCGATGAAGATGTCGGCGCAGGATCTGCTGGGGCTGAAGCTCATCGACCGGATCGTCCCCGAACCCGTCGGCGGCGCGCACCGCGCGCCCGAAATCGCGATCGCGGGGCTCGGCGATGCCATCGAGCAGGAACTTGGCGTGCTGTCGAGCCTGCCGCGCGACACATTGCTTGCGTCGCGCGAGGAAAAATTCCTCGCGATGGGACGCGCCTGACACCTGTGGAACCCGATCCTTCCTGACAGCGTTCCCTTACCAGAACATCGGCCGGAGGAGCTTCCTGCTCGCCGCTTGCCCTTTGAAATGGTAGGGATATTTGAACATGGCAGCAAAGGTGGGAGGCACAATCATGGCCCGGTTGACGACAGCGACGGCAATTGCGGCGATTCTGGCAGGCTGCGCGGCAGCTGGCGGCGGGATAAACGACACTGCCGACGTCCGGACGAAGCCCGTCCAGACCGCCACCAGCATTTCACCCGCCGATCGCAAACAGGGCGACGAGGCGCATCCGCAGCTGCTGCAGGAATTCGGCGGCGCCTATAATGGGCCGCAAACATCCTATGTGAACCGTGTTGGACAGAATATCGCGGTCCAGTCGGGCCTGTCGCGCTCGCCGAGCGATTTCACTGTGACATTGCTCAATTCGCCGGTGAACAACGCCTTCGCGATCCCCGGCGGTTATGTGTATGTCACGCGGCAGCTGATGGCACTGATGAACGACGAGGCCGAACTGGCCGGCGTGCTGGGGCACGAGGTCGGCCATGTCGCCGCGCGGCATAGCAAGAAGCGCCAGTCGGCGGCGACGCGCAACTCGATCCTCGGCGTGCTCGGCGCCGTGCTCGGCAGCGCCATCGGGGATAGTGGCGGGCTGCTCGGCGGACTCGGCGGGCTGCTCCAGAATAACGCGATGAAGGTCGCGCAGCTCGCGACGCTCGGCTTCTCGCGCAGCCAGGAACTCGAAGCCGACCAGCTTGGCGTTCAGTATCTGCGCAGCGCGGGCTATGATCCGATGGCGCTATCGACGATGCTCGCAAGCCTTGCCAATCAGACCAGCCTCGACGCGCGCCTTTCCGGCGGCGATGCGCGCTCGCTTCCCGAATGGGCGAGTACGCACCCCGACCCCGCTTCGCGCGTGCGCAATGCCGAGGCGCTGGCTAGTCGGGCGGGTGGCGCGGGGGGCAACCGCAACGCGGCCGCCTTTCTCGCTTCGCTTGACGGCGTGCTTTATGGCGACGACCCCGCGCAGGGCGTAGTCGAAGGGCGCGAGTTCCTGCATCCCGACCTTCGCCTGCGCTTCTCCGTTCCGAGCGGCTATGGCATGCAGAACGGGACCGCTGCGGTGTCGATCAGCGGCAACGGTGGCCAGGCGCAATTTTCCACCGCGCCCTATAGCGGCGACATGAACGCCTATATCGCGTCGGTGTTCCGCGCGGTGGCGGGCAATACTGCCATCAGCCCCGGAACGATCCAGCGCACGACGGTGAACGGAATCCCGGCCTATTATTCGACCGCGCGCGTCAACAGCCAGTCGGGGCAGGTCGATGTCACCGTCTTCGCTTACGAATTCTCGCGCAGCCAGGCGTTTCATTTCGTCACGCTGACGCAGGCGGGGCGCGGCAGCGTGTTCAATTCGATGTTCAACAGCGTGCGGCGGCTGAGCACAGCCGAAGCAGCGGCGATCCGGCCGCGTCGCGTCGATGTCGTGACGGTAAGCCGCGGCGACACGGTCGCCAGCCTGGCGCGGCGGATGGCGTACAGCAATTATCAGACCGAACGCTTTCAGGTGCTCAACCGGCTGAATGCGTCGAGCCGCGTGACGCCGGGGCAGAAGGTGAAGATCGTGGTCTATGCGAACCGTTAGGACGCCCGCACCGACCCCAAAGCAAAAGGGCGGTGGGATGACCCACCGCCCTTTCTTTGTTCGTCGGTCGCTCCGCCACGCCTGGGCGATGCATGACCAGCCGGTTACTTGTTAAGGTTGGTCGAAACCTTGTTGAAAGTGTTGCCGACGCCTTCGCCAACGGCGGTCATTGCCGTGATGCCGGCGACGGCGATCAGAGCCGCGATCAGGCCATATTCGATGGCGGTTGCGGCTTTGGTGTCGCGGACGAGCTTCTTGATGAACTTCATGACTGGTCTCCTGATTTCACTTACCCTGTTGACGGTCTGGTCTGGGTCAACATGGGCGGTTTAGGTCGAATAGGTTTTGAAAATCTTAATGGCGCTGCAAGGGTCGGCGTTTCTGAGCCCCCACATGAGACGCCTTACCCTAGAGATTCTCCTTCGCTGCGGTCGATACATTGTTCCACATGTTGTTGGTTGAAGTAGCAACATTGCCTACGGCGACCACGGCCGCCAGGAAGATAAGGGCCAGGATCAGCCCATATTCGACGGCTGTTGCGGCCCTGGTCGACCGCATCAGCCTGTAAAGATTGCGCATTGTTCCGCCCCTCGCTGACATATAGTTCCCGAGGATGCCGACATTTGCACAGGAAGGTTAACAATTTGTCCGTGCTTACCCCCGGAAAACCGCCAAAAACCTCGCTCGTTGTCGTGGCGGCGGCGCTCGTCGATCGCGATGGCAGGCTGCTCGTCCAGCAGCGGCCCGAGGGGCTGGCGATGGCGGGATTGTGGGAGTTCCCCGGCGGCAAACTCGAGCCCGGCGAAACGCCCGAAGCGGCGCTGATCCGCGAACTCGACGAGGAACTGGGGATCGACGTCGATCAGGCGTGCCTCGCACCCGCCTGCTTTGCGAGCGACATGCTCGGCGACCGGCACCTGCTCCTCCTCCTCTACGTCTGCCGAAAATGGCGCGGGACGCCGGTCGCGCGGCATGCGAGCGCGCTGCGCTGGCTGCGTCCGGTCGAGCTTCACGGCCTCGCCATGCCGCCCGCGGACAAGCCGCTGATCGGATTGCTTGAGGCGTTAGTGTAATATTCGAGTCGCACGAAGCCACAAGGCCACAAAGAGCCCCCAGTCTCCGTTCGCCCTGAGCTTGTCGAAGGGCAGTTCTTTCCTCTGCGGCGTTGAAGAGAAGAGCAGTCCTTCGACAAGCTCAGAGCGAGCGGATGAAATAATTTTGTGGCTTCGTGGCTTTGTGCGATCCCTTCCCAGCCTTCATTCCGTCGGTTTCAGCGCGTCGGCCAGCGATGCCGTACCGCTGCCGCGCCGCGCGGGCTGCGGCTGGTCGGGGTGCGGCGCCCAGCCGCTGAAATGGACGATGCGAAAGGCTTCGGCGGTGCGGCCGTCGGGGTCGGCGCCTGCGGCGAAAGCGGTGGCGATGCACGCCGCTTCCTCGCGCGTCAGCGGCGGTGGTGCGGGATCGAGCCGGTTCGACAGGCCCGCCGCGCGCAGGTCGCGCACCAGCGTGAGCCAGTCGCCATAACGCACGCTCAAGACCTCGACATCGACGACGGGCAGCGCGAAGCCGACGCGCTGGAGCAGATTGCCCATCGCGGCAAGGTCGATCTGCGGGTGCATCCGCGCGACCGGGCGCACACCGTCGGCCATGACGGCGCGGCGCAGCCGGGGCAGGCTGCCGTCGCCGACGAAGGCGCCGAGCAGCAGCCCGTCGGGCGCGAGCAGCGCACGAAGCCGCAGCAATGCCCCGGGAACATCGTTGACGCTGTCGAGCCCGCCCGGCCAGACGATGAGGTCGACACTCTCGAAGGGCAGATCGATGGCATCGGCCTCGACCGCGATCGCGCCGGTCCGCGCGGCGAGCCGCGGCGCCGCCTCGACGATGCTGACGTCGGTGCCGGTGGCGCGCAGATGGTCAATGAGCGCCGCGTCGTGCGCACCGACGACCAGCGTGCGCGGAAAATCGCGCGTGACCATCGCCAGCCGGTCGAGCAGCGTTTCGGCAATGATGGGCGCGAGGAAGTTGGCGTCTTCGGCCATGCGCGCCAGGCGATCGCGCTGGGCACGGTGGCGGGCGGAGGAAAAGAGCGGGCGGGGAGGCTGCGACATGCGCCGCTTGTGGCGTCCCCGGCGATGCTTCACAAGCGGGCGATGGTGAGCGTGACGGGGGATGCGGAAAAAACAGGCGCGCCGGGCGGCATAGCGCTGCGGCTGGTCCGCGCCGCCGCGCGCGCGATTGTCGATTATGCGCTGCCGCCGCGCTGTCCCGGTTGCGGGGCCGTCGTCGGCGAGGATCGCCAATTCTGCCTCGCCTGCTGGTCGTCGCTCGATTTTCTGGGCGATCCCTGCTGCGCGTCTTGCTCACTGCCGCTGCCGTCGGCGATGCCGGGCGCGCGCATCCAGTGCGGTGCCTGCCTGGCCGACCCGCCGCCGTTCGACGGCGCGCCGGCCGCGGTTGCCTATGGCCCGGTGGCGCGAACGGTCGCGCTGCGGCTCAAATATGGGCGGCGCACGGGCCACGCGCGGCTGATGGCGCGGTTGATGGCGCGCCAACTGGCGGCGTTGGGACCGGGTGAGGCGATGCTGCTCGTCCCGGTGCCGCTCCACCGCTGGCGGCTCTGGTCGCGCGGTTTCAATCAGGCGGGGCTGGTCGCCGACGAACTCGCGCGGCTGACCGGCGCGCCGCGCGACCATCATTTGCTACGGCGCGTCAAGGCAACGGCCTCGCTGCGCGGCAAGGGGCGGCGCGAACGCGAGCGCGTCGTGGCGGGGGCGTTTGCGCTGGCCGCCGATGCAAAAGCGCGCGCGGCGGGCCGCCATCTGGTGCTGGTCGACGATGTTCACGCGAGCGGCGCAACGCTGCGTGCCGCCGCGCGGGCGCTGCGCCGCAGCGGCGCGGCGCGCGTGTCGGCGCTGACCTGGGCGCGCGTCGTGCCCGATGCGGCAACCGGCAACGAAATTGACATTGCCTCGTTGGATTCCGATATGGACCAAAGGATGACAGGATAGGCAAATGGCCAGGATCGAAGTATATACCAAGGCGTTCTGCCCCTATTGCACGCGGGCAAAGACGCTGCTCGACCGCAAGGGCGCCGATTTCAGCGAAATCGACGTGACGATGGACCGCGCCGGTTTCGACGCCATGGTTGCGCGCGCCGGTGGGCGGCGGACGGTGCCGCAGGTGTTTATCGGCGACCGGCATGTCGGCGGCAGCGACGATCTCGCCGCGCTCGAAGCAAAAGGCGAACTCGACGCGCTGCTCGGATCGGCATAGGAGCGAACCCGTTGATCGTCTTCGACCTTTGCTGCGCGGCCGGCGATCACCGGTTCGAGGCGTGGTTCGCGAGCAGCGACAGCTTTGCCGACCAGCAGGCGCGCGGCCTGATCGCCTGCCCGATCTGCGGCGACAGCGACGTCCGAAAAGCCGTGATGGCGCCGCGCGTGGGGGCCAAGTCGAATCAGCAGGCGGTAGCAAAACCCGCCATCGCTGCGCCCATCGACAACGATCCGTCGCCCGAACTCGTGCGCCGCGTGATCGCCGAAATCGCGGCAAAACAGGCCGAGATGCTGCCGCATTCGCGCTGGGTCGGCCGCGATTTCGCCGCTGCGGCGCGCGCGATGCACGAAGGACGCGCCGCGGAAGACCTGATCCACGGCCAGACCTCGCCCGAGGAGGCCGAGGCGCTCCGCGACGAGGGCATCGCCGCCATGCCGCTGCTCGTCCCCATCGTGCCGCCCGAGGTCGCCAATTGACCCAAGCCGATTGACGCTGCGCGCGCCGCCCCGCTACACGCACGCCGATGCACCCGTAGCTCAGCAGGATAGAGCATCAGATTCCTAATCTGGGGGCCACAGGTTCGAATCCTGTCGGGTGCACCATTTTTCAATGATTTAGCTGGACAGTCGATCCTTCTCATGGGCTTCAGCAATCACCTAGCAATCACCGTACCGGTAATTCGGTGGTGAGGGTGGGCGGCGCAAAGCGATCGAACGGGACGTCCGTACGCATGAACGCCGGACACGATAAATCTCTGGATGGCGAGGTGGTTGGCTCACGGGGAGAGTCCCGATGCGAAGCATTCGGTCCACAAACAACCGCCAGTGGCTCCAGTTGTCGTTGCAATATTTTTTCCATCCGCCACAATAATGGTGCGCTCGATTATGCCAGCGTGTGACCGGGCTCTGGCACGTATGTCCAGGCATTCAGCTAAAGGTGTCAGTGTGCACGCCCGACGTGCGCTTTCTATAGCTCGGTCACTCTTTCGATGCTCGAAGGCCGTTGGATAATAATTCAATTATAAAATGGATAGGCTTTGCTTCGCTCCATAATTTGGGACTGCGACTCATCTCGGTCGCATCTTGAAGAGAGGAAGTGTCATGAAAAACTTTGAGCATGAAGCTGGCCTCGTCGATCTCGGCGACGCCCGCATCGAAACCCGCGGCGTCGACCCGCTGGGCCCGGTCGATTTCCAGACGGGTCTTCGGAAGATCGACGGCGGAATCCAAGCAGCTGATTGATCCGCCTGGCGTGCGGTTCCTTGGGGACCGCACGCTACCCCAAACTGCCCATCTTGCGATGAGCCACATCATGACCGACCTAACCGCGACCCACGTCGCACGGCATCTCGAAGGGGCCGAAAATCTCAGTCCGGCTAACAGCGGCCTGCGGCTCCGCTCCGAACTGCGAGTTTGCCGCATTGGCCCGCGTTTCGTCTTCCTGGATGTGTCGGCCAGCCGCTACTTCCTTCTCGAAGGGGGTGCAGCAGAATGCTTTTTATCCTTTTGCGATAATACCGCGGATGCCGAGGCGATCGGATGGCTACAGCAGCAGCAAATCGTCGAAACCGGCGCCCCCCTCACACCTCCACCGCCCTCATTGTCACCGGCGCGTAGCCTCTTCGATTTGCCGCTCTCGCCGGTTCGACCGTGGCTTGTTGCCGAAGCGCTGTGTGAGCAGATCGCTGCAAGTCGCCGCGTTCGCCGGGAGCCGCTTGTAACCCTTCTGGGTCACGCCGAGGCCGACGGCGTCAATCTAGACGCTTGTCGTCCGATCGCCGCCGCCTGCCGCGCCGCTGCGCGCTACCGTTCGGCGACCGATCAATGCCTGCCCAATGCACTCGCAATGCGAAGAATGCTCGCGCGACGCGGCATCCCGGCCGACCTAGTCATAGGTGTCATGCTACCGTTCGCGGCGCATTGCTGGCTGCAGTCAGGCGACACGGTGCTGAGCGACCCGTTTGGCCATGTGCAGAACTTCCACCCACTGGTGGCTGCATGACTTTCTGGGTCCGGATCGAGATCGCGCCTGAAGGCCTGGCTCCGATCGACCCAACGGATCGCGCGCCGGGTTTCGCGACCCGCACCGCGCGCGTATGGAGCGGGTCGCCGCCGATATTGCTCCGAGATCGCGGATGTATCGCGGGGTATCTCTTTCGGCGCGAAATTCCGAGCGGCCGAGTTCTCGATCTCGACGAAGCAGCGATCGGTAAGGCGATCGCAACGCGCGGAGAGTCGCTGCTAGCAGATTTTTGGGGCGGCTATGTAGCGCTCATTGAAAGCGACGATGGCAGCATCGATGTAATCCGCGACCCCTCGGGTATGCTTCCATGTTATGTGCGACCCTCCGGCCCTTTCGTGCGTCTCGCGAGCGACATGACCGATTTGGTCGCACCCGGGACGGCAGCGATCGATTTTGAAGTCATCACCAGGATGTTCGCAAGCGTAGACGCGCTCGGGCGAAAAACCGCCGTTGCGGGGGTCGAGGAATTACTGCCCGGAGAGCGTCTTCGCGTCACTTCGGCGGGCACCCACACCAGTCTTGCATGGTCGCCGTGGGACTATATCCCGAGCCGCTATCGCCGCAGCTTTGTGGACGATGTCGATGCCGTGCGAACGACCGTCAAAGACTGCGTCGGTTCGTGGACCACTTGCTTCGATTCGATCCTGCTCGGCGTCTCGGGCGGGGTAGACAGCAGCATTGTCGCAGCCGCTGCGATCCCGCGAACGCCGGGGCTTCGACTTCTCACATTCGTCGAGCCCGGCACCGAAGGTGACGAACGACGCTATGCCGCGGCGCTCGCCGCCAAACTCGGCATTCCACTTTCCGCGTCGCACTTCGATCTGGGCATGGTCGATGTTACGAAACCAACGCTGCCGCATTTTCCCGTTCCTATCGCGTTGCCGATCTTCCAGGCAATCGAGGCCATTCACATGGACGAAGATCGCTTCAAGCCAATCGATGCCTTTTTTTCGGGTAACGGCGGCGACAATGTTTTCTGCAACATGCGCAGTGCCGCGCCGCTCGCCGACCGACTAATCGCGCGCGGCCCAACTCCGGGGCTGTGGCGTACCGCGCAAGACCTCGCCGACCTCACCGGCTCGCCAATCGCTCAAGTCATCCGCCATGGTTGGCGCCGGTTCCGCGATCGCTGCGAGCCGCACTCAGTCCGCTTCGACCTTATGGGCCTGACGCCACGCGCCGCCACTGACGCTATAGCGGGCGAGGATCGCCATCCCTGGCTCACCGCGCCGTCCGGCGCGCTGCCTGGCCAAAAGGCCTATGTCGCCATGCAGGCACGCGGACAGAAGAGCGTCGAGCTTTATCCGCGACGAAAAACCGCGCCACAGATAGCACCGCTGCTGTCGCAGCCGATTGCCGAACTGTGTCTCTCGATCCCGACCTGGCATTCGGTGCGCGGTGGCCACAACCGTGCGGTGGCACGCGCGGCTTTCGCTTCCGACCTTCCGCCGCTGATCGCAGATCGCCGAACGAAGGGGAGCCCGCATGGCTTTCTGCGTCGCATCTTCGACGCCCAACTATCCGGGGGTCTTACGCTGCTGCGCGGCGGACGCCTTGTCGAGGTCGGCATTGTCGATCCCCACTTTCTCGCCCGCGCCCACGAAGGTGCGTGGCGCGACGACGGGCGCGATCTTCGCATCCTGACCTTCTGCGCCGCCGAAGCATGGGTGCGCTGGTGGGAAAAGGGCGGAGCGCCGAGCAATAACACCGCCGCTGGGAAGGCGTGCTAGCGGCAGCGAGCAGGCCGCGCCGCCCTCATTTCGTCCCAATGTGCATAGCGATCGGCGAAGGGCGACGCCGGATCGCGTTTGCCCAGCAGCCAATAATCGAACCAGGCGATATTCTCCTGCATCGCCGCCATGCGATTTGAAGGTATATGGAAGACATGAGTCTCGTCGGATGCCGCGCTTTCGCCGGGGAACAGACTGATTTGCGTGGGAACTCCGGCCCTGCGAAGCGCCCGGTAGAAGTCGATCGAGGCGACATGGGGTGCCGCAACCTGCTGGAGGATCGCGCCGCAGCTCTTGCCCGCGCGTAGCGAAGGGGACAGCGCGAGATAGTTGGGCAGCGCCTTCGGATCGTAGGGCAGTCCCCCAAAGATCGCCTTATAATGGTCTGGCATATCGGCGGCCATCGCGGGTTCAAGAAAGCCGCCGTCGCCACTCGAAGCTGCGCGAAAGAAATGCGACTGGGTCATGGCGACGTTCACGAGCTGTGAGCCGCGGCTGTATCCCGCGATTCCGACACGAGCGGGGTCGACAATTCCTTCGGCGGCCAACTCGGAAACAGCGTCCTCGAAACTTGCAATGCCCGTGAGCCACAGAAGCTCACGCATTCGCTCGGGAGGGAGCGTCGGGCCTTGCAGCCCCCACGCTTGGTCGGCCGCGCGAAGGTCGGCATTCAGCCGGCTGCTGGCTTCGTTGATGAGCAGCACGACATAGCCTCGTTCAGCCAGGGTCTGAACGGGGTATTCCCACTGATTATCCTGGAGGGCGAAGCGCTGGTCGGCATCATTGCCATGGTTGACGACGATCGCTGGATAGCGTCGTCCTTTTGCATAATCACGCGGCCAGATGATATAGCCAGTGACCTTGTGGCCGTAACGATTGGTCCAGCTGCGCGGCGTGACTTTCAGCGGTACGATCTTGTCATGAGCGGGCGAAACGGACGCGATACGCCGCACCCGTCCTGACACGGCATCGATCAGTGCGAGCGAAGGCGGCGCCGTTTGGCTTTCGGCAAGGCATGCGCCCCGATTGAGCGATGGCGTGAAGTCGCATTTGGTCAGGCTTCCGTCACCCCAGATCGCACGGACGCCGTTATTGGTAACCAATCCGATTCCGAAGCGCGGGTCATCGAGCGCGCGCAGACTGACGATCGTTCGGTGCCCGTCGGGCGATCGGCCGCCTCCGAATGCCGCGCCATGGCCGATCGAGAAGGGAAACCGGCCATAACTGTGCCGCCGCCCGTCTTCGGCGACCTCGACGATCTCGCGCGTGTCGCCGAGCCCATCTGACGCCAACTGGCCGCCGCGCGGCCCTTTCATTTGCCAATAAACATAGTCGCGGGTCGACGCGACCTTGCGGGCCCGGCCTTTGCCGAACGACCAGGCCATCGTTACCCGCCGTTCGCCTCCGCCCGGGTCGATTTCCATGACCGGGTAACGAACTTCATCTTTCGTCCAGACGACATCGCCCTTCGAAGCGATCGACAAAACGTCGCTTCGCGGGCGGCGCGCGATCAATGTGGCTTTCCCATTTGGAGCGCGAAGATAGAGCGTAGCCGTCGCCTGACCCAGTCGGCGTCGCAATCCGCGTTGTTCGCTCACCTTTTCGTCGATCAAAATCTGGCGCTCATCGCTTGCTGCGTCGAGCGTAATATAGAACAGCCAGCGCCCGTCGGGCGACCAACTGTAAGCTCGCACTCCAATGCTCAGCGGAGCGTGCGCGTAGCCGGGCAATAGTCGGCCCTCAACTTCGCCGAAACGCGCAGTGGCGGGATGGACGATGATCGGCGAGATTTGGCCGTCGGCTTCGATCCGGTATAACTGCACGCCCTCACCCAGATCGATCAAGGCGCTCCAGGCGAGGCTGTTCGGGATGCGGCGCAACTGGTCGATCCAAGGAACGCGAAGCAACTCGCGGCTCGCGCCGCTTTGCAGATCGACCAGCGTCAGCCGCGAAAGCGTTTTATTGATGGCGGAGTCGACGACGCGCGTCACATATGCAGCGCTATGGCCATCGGCGGCGATCGCGACCGCCGCGAGCCGCGGAACCGTGAGCTGATCGGCTAGCGTCCAGCGCCGCGCCGGTCCTTCATTTTTCCCGGCAATCGTTGATAAAGTTACATCGACTTGATCTGCCACGGCAGATGCGGCAAGCGATATTGCGAGCGCCGCGGAGCTCCCAAGCATGAAGCAGTCAGTCATGTTCACCACTCCTGCCGCACGGTAATTCCGAGGAAGCGGCCCGCCGGCGAATAATTCGTCGTGTCATAGGGTGTATCGGCGGCCGAGGTTGTCACGATCGGCGGCGGTTTGGCGTTGAAGAGATTCAACGCTGCGAGTGACACACGCGTGCCTTTCCCGATCCGGACCTCGCCGGTCAGGTCCAGGGTCGTGAGGCCGCGCACCTCCGCGGCGGGCGTCCGCCGCGCGTCGGTAAGCGCGCCCGAATGGCTGACGAACGCCGCCAGCGACAAGCGCCCGGTCGACCAGCCCACCCCGCCCCGCGCGCGGAAGCGCGCGGGGTTGAAGAGCGTGCCCGCAAGCGGTGTGACGGCCGCGTCGGGGCGAAGCTGTTGGCGGCTGCGCAGTAAGGTGGCCGCCACCGTGAGGGCGAGGTCGCCGCCGCCTGCCTTCACCACGTAGCGTAGTGACAGGTCGGCGCCGCGATAGCGCTGGCGCGCGATGTTGCGATCGCGCAGGTCGAGGAAGGCGACGACGTTCGCGGGATCATAGGCCGCGCCGCTCGCATTCTGAAGCGGGGGCAGGGCAGCAGCGATGATGTCGGCCAAAAAGTCCGCGCTTGGGGATCGCGTGATCGAATCCGCAAAGATGGGATTGTCGAGGGCGCCAAGCGACGAAGCAAATGGCGTGGCCACGCGGTCGCGGTAATCGATATCAAACCAGGCGGCGGTGATGTCCAGTCCGTCATCCGGCGTGAACTGCGCACTCAGCGTCCAGTTCTCCGATCGTTCGGGGCCGATCCGGCTGTCGGATCCGGCGGCATAAAGCACCGTCGCATTATCCGGAAGGCCGGCCCCGAAGCGCGCCGCGGGCGCGAGCACGGCGGAATAGCCGCTATATTGCTGAAGCAGCGTCGGCATCTTGAATGAGCGGCCCCACGAGACGCCGAGCCGGAGGACGTCGATAGGCTCCCATACCAGCCCAACCTTAGGTGTTATGATCCCCTGGGAGTCAGAATAATCCTCAAATCGCAGCGCACCGGTAAGCGAGAGGCGGTGCAAGCCCGCCAAATCCTGAGCCGGGGATGTGACCGGCACATGGATTTCGCCATAAGCGAAGATCGCGTCGCGCCGCCTCGCAAGATCGCCGACGGCTCCGCCGGTCTTGAACTGACTGCGACGGGCTCCGGCGCCGAGGGCCAGCCGGACGTCGCCTGCCGGAAGTGTGAACAGCGGCCCTTGAAATCCGCCTTCGAGCGCCAGATTGCGATTGAAGAAGAGGCGGTCGAAGTGTGCAATCTCTGCACCGCCTGCGAAGAGCTTCGTCACCCCATTGGTGCGATCGGTGCCATAGAAGGCGCTCGTCTTGAATATCCAGTCGTCGCCAACTTCAATTTCAAGCGTCGGCGCGCCACCGAATATTTCCGAGCGTGTAGCCGCATCGAACCCCGACGCTCGCAAGTCGCCTGAAAGGGTTAAACCCGTCACGGCATGGTTGCGGCTCTTCTTGTAAAGAATGTCTGCGTATAGCGTCACTCGCTCGCCGAGCGCTTGATGGCCGCTGAGCAGCAACGAATGTCGGTGCTGCGACGGAAAGAGGGTACTCGCTGGGTTAGCGGTGTTCGTATAGGAGCGGTCGCCCGCAACGATTGCGGTGGATCGGCTGTAGTCGTATGCGGCGATCACGCCGCCCGAAGTCCAGCGGGTGCCACCGAGCAGCCCATATTGCTGCTGGGTATTCCCACCATCAGTCGAAGCACCGACGCGCGCCATCGCGGACATGCCGTCATAGTCGCGTTTCAGAATGATGTTGACGACGCCGGCAACTGCATCGGCACCATAGATCGCCGACGCTCCATCGGCGATGATTTCGACGCGCTCGACCGCCGACACCGGGATCGCGCTGACATCGATCACCGACGATATGCCGGTGTAGGCAAAACGGTTGCCATTAAGCAACGTGAGCGTCGCGTTGGGACCGATTCCGCGCAGGTTGAAAGTCGAGGCGCCGTTGACGTTGGCATTTTCATTGCCGGCGCCCTGCCCGTTGCCGATACCGGGATTCTGGCCACCGCCGAAATTCTGCGGCAAGCTGCGCGCGACGTCGCCAAGGTCGTTTTGACCAGCCCTGCGGATATCCTGCGCACTGATACGGATGACCGGAGCGGCCGGGGCGGCGCCCGCGATACGCGAACCGGTGACGATGATGGGTTCTTCTTCTTCTTCTTCTTCTTCTTCGCTCGACGCATCCGAGTGGGAGCGCGCGAGCCTGGTTTTCGAGATGATAACCGAGCTATTTTCGAACCTTGCAATAAGCCCGCTGTTGGCCAGCAGTGCTTCGATCGCCTCTCGTGTGGTCAGCTCGCCTTTTAGCGACGGCGCCGTCTTTCCTTCGAGATCGCGCGCGGAGGCATAGAGCTCGATGTCGGCCATCGCGGCGGCGCTGCGCAGCGCGTCGCCGAGATCCTGCGCGGGCATATCGTACGACTGGCGCTGGTGCTGCATGGCCAGCGCCGCCGCCGGCGAAAGACAGGCGGCGCTGCCAACCAGCAGCAGGGCCAGCGAACGGGATTTTATCATCAAAACACTCCCCCAAATTCTCGGCCGTGCTTCAGACAGACGGCCAGTGGGGGTGCGTTGACGGGGCGATGCGGGGCCCCTTAGTCTGTCGATGAAAAAATTATCGGCGGCGCAGATGAATGGCGTCCGCCTCCGGTACCACGCTGAGGCCGAACAGGCTCGCGATACGGTCGGCGAAGCGTTCGGTCTGGCTGATATGGAAGCGGCCCGACACCTCGAGAGCCGCAATTGCGGGATCGTCGATCATGATCGGCAGGACGGCGTAGCGGTTGGCCTCGGCGACCAGCCGGTCGAGACGTATCGAGCGATATTCGGCCCAGCCATCGGGCCAGCTTTCGGGAATTTGGGCCTCCGGGTTAACAGCAAGTCGCTTGCCGTCACCCTGATAGGTCAGCGTCTCTCCTCGGAAGAGTGTCGTCGCCGGTTCGGCCTTGGCGCCCATGCGCAGTTCGGCCCTGCCGCGCCGCAGGGCCGCGGTAACTGTGCCCGCCTCGTCGATGCTCAGGTCGATCTCGGCACCGTTCGCCATGGCCCCGCCTTGCCCCGCCTCTATATGAAGCGGGACATCCTGCCTCGCGACCGCAAGGCGTACCCGGCCTTTGACCAAGCGGACGCTTCGCACGCCGTTGGCCAAGGCGACGTCCAGCCGGCTGTCAGTATCGAGCGTCGCGCTCGAACCATCGGCGAGACGGAAGGTGCGGATTTCGCCGCGCTGCGTCACTAAGGGTTCGGCGGCGCGCGCGACCGAGCCGCTTCCGGGCTGGCCGGGAAGGGAGGTGCCTCCCGCTCCGATTGCGACGATCAGCAGCGCGAGTGCTGTCGCTGCGGCGCCCCACGGGAGCCAGCCGCGAATGCGGCCCCGCCGCGCATCGGCATGGCTGGTGCCGTGGTGCTGCGATGTCTTGAGCACCGCGAGGGCCGACATCCGGCGTTCGGCACGGCGGTAGGCATCGCGGTGATCGGGCGAGGCCGCCAGCCAGGCGTCCAATTCTGCGCGTAGCGCCTCGGCATCTTCGCCGCGCATCTTGATCAACCAGGCGCTGGCGACCTCGTCGACGGAATAATTGCCGCCCCCTGTCGTGGTCATCGGCCGCCGTCCACCACCTTCGCGATCTGACCGAGCGCCTTCATCATATGATATTCCACCGTCGCGATGCTGATGCCAAGCTGCTCATGTATCTCGCGATAGGTGAGTTCGTCCACCCGGTGCATCAGGAAGACGCGCCGGGTCTTTGGCGGCATGGCGTCGACAGCCGTCTCATAGAGTCGCAGCAGGTCGGCAGCTTCGAGGTCCCATTCCTGCGCGGCGGGAGTAACGGCGTCGCTCTCTTCGCGGAGCGGAAAAAAGACGGTTGGCGTAGTCTTCTGCCGCCGCGCGCGGTCGATGAGCAGATTCTGGGCGATGCGCCGAAGGAAGCCGCCCGGGTTGACGAGCTGGTGACGTTGCTCGCTTCCCGCTGCACGCGCAAAAACTTCCTGCACGAGATCGGGCGCTTCTTCGGGCCCCGCCTTGCGGCGCAGGAAATGAAAGAGCGATGTGCGATGCGTCCGATAGACGGCGTCCAGGTCGTGCCCCGCGTCGGCCCGCTGATCGACGGCAGGCGGCCGATCGTCGGGATGCGCGTGGCAGCCCGAGGACACCGAAAAGGGAGGACGCGGCGCGGCACGTTCGTCGCAGGTACAGGAAGACACGACACATAATCCCGGAGGCACGAGCGGAACTGTCCGGCGGCGGCCGGATATCTCGCTCCCAGTGCTGTGCCGCCGTTCGGTCGCTCGCGCGATCCAGGTCCGGTTGGGCCGCCGGTCCGGGTGGGGACTGGCGCATATGATGCCTGGCGATTTAGTCCGCGCAGGAGCTGCCAGCGATGCTTCTGCGCAGAGGAATCATGTCAATTGTCGCGCGCTGTGACAAGCAAAAGCGTCACCCGGCCCCATTGGGCGCTTTCGGCTGGCGACCCGGATGACCGGCAAGCGTCCGGGCGTAGGTCGCCGCTTCGTGCGCCCGCCGTTCATGATAGCGAAGCAGGAGATTCCGCATCTTGGCCTGTGGCTCGGCGTCGGCGACGGCGGCTTCAATCATGCGATACTCGGCCTCGACGTCGGCGAGGATCGTGGCATCGAAGTGACGCGACAGCTGCAACCGGTCGCCGATCGCAGCGATACATGCGACGATCTCGCCGTTCGACGATCGCGCGGCGATTGCAAGGAAGAGGTCGGCGATGCGGTCGGGGTAGGGCTGGTCGGTGGCCACCGAAGCGGCCGGGCCATTGGGAGCGGTGGCGAGCGCAGCGAGCAGCAGGATCAGGTGCAGTTCGAGCAGGTCGCGAAACTCGGTCTCGGTGAGGCGATGGACATGGAAACCTTCGCCGGCGGCGAAATCGACCATACGCTCACCGTTCAGCCGGAAAAGGCTGTCGCGCACCGGTGTAACGCTCACCCCGAGATCGTCGGCGAGGGGAGCGGCCTCTATCCGTGTGCCGCTCGCCCATTCGCCGGTCGTCAGCCGGCGCTTGATGGCTTCATAAGTCGGCTCGAACACATGCGCGGGGCTCATTGCGCTGCCCTTTCAGCGTCAGCAAACCGGGCAACGGCTTCTTCCTGGTCGGGTCGCAGCGCATCGCTTGCGCCGATATGCGCGGGAAGTTCGTCCCGCAGCAGGATCGACGGGCATTGCCCTTCATAATTGCCGAGATTGGGACGATGCTGCGCATAGCCTGCGAGCGCGGCGAGCTCGGGCGCGAATGTTCTGGCGACCTCGGGCGGGTAGGCGAGCCAGAGATTTTCATAAGGCTTCAGCCACCCCAGGCTGTAGCTGATCAGGACGCCCCGCCGAACCTCTTTCGTGATGTTCGATCCTGCGCCATGGGCGGTGGACCCGAGAAAGCAGATCGCCGAGCCGGGCTCGCATTCGGCAATCTCGGCTACCCCAAGATCCGTCTTCGCCATGCCCGCTTCGCCGTGGCTCCTGGGGAAGATGTGCGTCGCGCCATTCTCCTTCGTAAAGGGGGTAAGCGGCCACAGAATATTGACGAGATATTCCTGGCGGCCATCGGCGCCGCGCCACATGTCCTGGTCGCGGTGCGGAAACTGCCGGACCTCGCCCGGATGGATCTCGATCGCCTGGGTCAGGTTCAGCTGGATGCGGTCGCATCCCGGCCCAAGTATCCGTTCGACCGCCGCGAGAATGACGGGGTCGAGGACCAGCGGCGCGACGTGCGACGATCGCTTGAGCAGGCTGCCGAACCGCTTCGTGCGGCCGCCGTAGAAATCGCCTTCGCAAAAGGGCGTTGCCGCGAACACCGGATCGAGGTCGCCAGCAAGGGCAAGCGCCCGCTCGATCTGGTAGTTGCGGACGATGCAAAAGCCATTGGCGCGAAGCTCGGCCGCGAGCATCTCGATCAATTCGGCCTCGGTCAGAACCTTCTTCATTGCATCGTCTCCCCGCCATCTTCGAGTTGGAGCGTGATCGGGGCATGGATGCCCGTGCGCTGAAGTCCGGCGAGCGTGTCGCCGTCGATCCGGATGTGAAGCGCAAGAAGGTTTAGGCCGGCATCGCGCCGCGCTTCGCCCAGCGCGCGGCAGTCCCATCCGAAGCGGCGGACCTTGTCGAACCAGCCCTGCTCGGCGACGCCGACATAATCGGTAATGCCATGGCACAGCGCATGGTCGGCGATGGCAGTCACGAGCTGATTGCGCGCCGCGAGGCGTTCGGTGGCGCTTTGCGCGGGGTCGAGACAGAAGCGGCTTATCTCCCAGATCCTGTCGCCGGACGGCGCGCTTTCGGTGCAGAGATGCGCATAGAAATCGCCGAGTAGGTGCGGCGCCGATGTCGGCAGCAGCCGCGCCGACGCGCGGTGCCGCAGATCGTCGGGGTCGAGGAGAATCAGGTATCGCGCGTCGGGCGTGTCGAACTGGTCGATCTCGAAGCGGCCATCGAGCGCGGGAAGATCCCATTTGAGAAGGTCGATGAAGACCTGCTTGCGGGCGGCGAACATCGCACGCAGCGCGGCGTCGCCGGGCGCGTCCTGCGCTCGCGGGTTTTGGTCGATCATGATATGTCCTTGGCTTGTGGTGCCAGGATCAAACCATCATCCCCACGGAGCGCCTATTCCCAGAACGGAGGATGTTTTTGCCGATTCTGATTCTGTTGTCGTGCTCAGGGACGGCCCCACCAGTCGTAGACGTCGGAAAAGCCGATGAGCCCATCGAACAGGGCGCACAGGATCAGCATCTGCCGGCAGTGCACCGAATAGCGCTCGCGCGCGATTTTCAGGTGGCGCACGACGGTGGCCTCGGTGATCCCCAAAATGCTTGCGGTCTCGCCGGCGGTCTTGCCGCGCGCCGACCACAGGACGCATTCGCGTTGCCGCTCACTCAGCACCGCGCGGCGCCTGCAAGCCGCGGTGCCGACGAGCTGACGTGCCGAAGCCAGCGCGACGGCGCCAACGATCTCGGCGACATGGAGCATCTCGGCCGGGATGCTGGCGTTCGGGCTGACCGCGAAGGAACAGGTTCCGGTCGCTTCGCCGGGGAGGTGCCGCGGCACCGTATAGCCGTCGCCGATGCCGCTCTCGCGCGCGACCTTGAGCAATTGCCGGTCGCCGCGCGAGAGCGGGATATAGCGATCGACGTCGCGCCATTGGAATCCGGTCAGCGACCGTTCGCTCGCGCGCCGGATCGGATCGGTGCCGCTGAGGTCGAAGGAGACGTAGACGTTCGCCCAGGCGTCGGGATAATTATGTACGAGCATCGACGCCGCATCGCCAACGCCGCGGCGATCGAAGGCGAGCGCGAAAAGGTCGAAGCCCATGCGGCCGGCGGCATGGGAGAGGGCAGCGTAGAGCTGTTCTTCCTTCTTGGCGCCGGTAATTTCGTGTGCGAGTTCCTCCGTCAGATCAAAAAGCTTCACGTCGTTCCATCGGCCGCCGGCACGTTCCCGACCCGCCCGCCCGCGGTCCGCTCCAGGTGTCATCGCCGCCCGGTTCCTTTCCGGGATCGATGACGATGGACAAGCTGTGCGACGGGTCCTCGCCTGGCGGCGGGCCGCTGTTGCCGCGGCCTCGGCGCGCCATGCCGCCGCAGTTTCGGTGTAACGTCAAGAAATCGGGCGATAAAGTGGTTGGACCAATCAATTGGGCCCAGATTGACCGCTATCGCTGGGTGCCGCAGCCGGGCCGCGGCGGGCCTCGAACGGAACCGATGCGTATCGTTGATGATCGTCAAATGGGATGCCGCCGACGGCAAGGATCGTGGCTTCGATTTCGCGATCATCAAGCTGGCAAAGCTAGCCCGCGGGCTTGCGCGCGGTGGGCTGTGACAAAAGCTTCAAATTGAAATGCGATCCGTCAGAGTTTTTGTCACAGGGCGAATCGACAAATGGACCTGTCCTACATCGTCCGGCCATGACATTGTGGAGCCGATGAACCGGGAACCGAAATGGAAATCGCGTGCGGTAGCGATCGAATTCTGGCTGGCCAGCGCGCTGGTCGCCGGATCATTCCTTGCTGGCCTCGTCGGCGGGGTTCGATCGCTGTTTGAGGGCTAAGCATTGGTCGGCGAATTGGGCGCGCGTGGCAAAACGCGACCATAGGATGTCCGTTGCCACTGCGCTGCTTGCTGAGCGACAGTTTCGCAAGCCCGAGAATCGATCGCTTGGCCGCTTTTTCAAAGGCCGCCGAACCGAAGAATTGCCGGCGGCTTTCTCGACCGGACGATGGCTGCTTTGCGAGCTCGATTGTCGGGAAAGCAACCACTGGGCCAATCTCCTGATCAGGGTATGCGTGGTCCAGCCGCATGCGATAGGCCGCACGTAACATCTTGAATGATCGCGCCGTTTCGGCGCTACGGAGGCATTATGGGGCGGGACGCAGGAGCGCGCATGGCGCGGTGGAAATTGTTTCTGGCGGGGTGCGCAGCCGCGCTAACGAGCGGCGCTGCCACGCCCGAATCGCTCTTTTCGGCGCCATTTTATGCCGACTGCGAGGTTACGAGCCAGTCACGCGCGCGAATTTCCGGGAGACCCTGGAAAGACTCCACCTATCGCTATCGGCTGCGATATCTCGTCGACCCGGCGGCCGGTTCGGTCACCTCGTTCAAGGGGTTTCACGCCGTGAAGGGCAATTTCGACGAATTGCGCCATATCGCGGACCTCCGTTCCGCCAGTGATGCAATGGTTATCTTCTGTTCGGACGAGCAATTTCGGTGCGCGGCTTTCGACGAGCATAAGCCCAACGGCGCTCAGGTGACGGGGCACCGGAGACCCGAAATACTCGACCTCAAATCGGGCGCCTACGGCACGTCGCATCGCCTGGCCGTGCATGCAAGCAACGGCCAGAGCGGGTTTGAGGAAAGCAACGTCACGGGGAGCTGCACCTTCTCGAAGGCTTAGGCGTTATTCAGCGACAGCCGCAGGACGGAAGCGCTCGCGACCCGCGCTTCATGCCTGCAGCGAAGGGCAGAGCGTTTTGCGGACGTGGTACCGGGGCGAGCCTTCGCATCGGAACTCTGCACCTTTTGCATCATTTGGTTGACAGCGCAGGCTTCCAGGAGGCGCCGAGAAGCTAAATGACAGCGGGCAAGCCGTCACCGATCGATCGGCCTGCGTCTGGGCGGCATGACCCGCGCGGCAGCGCCCCGGTTTCGCAATCCTGCCGCCGGAGCGCTGCAATTTGCCTATCGCTCAGTTGGGGCGATAATAGGCATCGACCGTGCAGACCCAACGCTGAGCCGTCTGCGATCCGTTGTCAGAACATTCGCAAAGACCGAAGCTCTGCACGTCGGCGCCGAGCCGCGCAATGCGCACCGAGGCGTTGTTCTTGGCGCTCTGACAGGCCCCGGCACGATCATAGCCGAACCCTTGCGAGCTGATAACCGCCGCGCTGGCGATCTGGGGAAAACCGGCGACGGCGGTTGCCGCTGCGGCCACGAAGAGAAAAGATTTCTTCACTGCTATTGCCTCCGATGTTGCGTCTGCAAGCCCTGCGGGCGCGGCGCTCACCACGCCCCTGACTGGGCTTACATGCGCTAGGAGCAGCGACGCCGCGCGGCATCCCGCGATCGGGGTATGGCGGCTTAGCGGAGCAGTCTGTTGAGTAAAGCCGTAAGCTCGGCCTCGCGTGTCACATCGGCCTTGACGAATATCGATTTGAGCTGCGCATTCACCGTCCCGAGCGAGGTGCCCCGGGCATCGGCGATCCTTTCGCGCGCGGTTCCGTCGCCGATTGCCACGGCAACCTCGGCTTCGGCAGCCGTTAAACCGAATATTTCGCGGAGCAGCCGCTGGTCGGCCGCGCCAAGCTGTCGTCCCCCTCGTACGATTACGATGAATCGCGGATCATGACCGAAGGACCATGGCTTGCGTGGAAGCGCAAAGATCTCGCAGATTTGTCCGCTTCGGGTATCATCCGGATCGTCGATCCAGAAGGCGGTTACGCGTCCGCGCGCATGGGGCGCGATCGCCGCGGCGATGCCGCGCTGCAGGCGGTCATGGGCGGACCGATGCGCAGCAAAGAGGCTGTCTCGGCGAAGCCGCAGACCTCCCGGTCCTGCAAGATAGCGCTCGGCGGCGCCGGTACAGGCACGAATGCGGCCGTGCGCATCGCCGACGAATGCGATCGCCTGCATGGCGTCGAGCGCTCCCGCTGCAAGTTTGTTCGCCTCCTGCTCGAGCGCATATTGGAGGCGGATCGCCGACAGTGCCGCCGGTGCCGCCCGCGCAAAAACCGCGCGATTTTCCTCGCTCGTCAGCCCGTCGGCCTGCGTTCGCAGCGTTGCCAGACCGAAGAAGCGTTCCGCTTCGCTATGAAGTACCGTCTGGCAGCCATTCATCATGTCATAATGGCTGGCAAAATCATCATAGGGGGCAGAGCGGAGTAACGCGCGATTTTGTGCGTAGCTCTCTTCACCGACGACTACGAGTGGTGCGCGGGCGCTCGCGATCCGCCAGTTGACGTTGGGGTTGCCTCCGTCGATGTCGAGAAATTCCTGTTCCCAGGTCGGCGAAGGCATGTCGGTCAGGCAGTTGAACGACATTTCGTTCGGCCCCCCGATTGCAAGCAATTGCGCCCGTGCCGATCCGGTCTCGTCGGCAAGCGTCTCGAGCGCGCGGTACCAGCCATTTTCGACGAACGGAGCGGCCAGAAACATGTCTTCGAGCTTAGTGCCGAACTCCAAGCCTTGCATCTTTTACCGCCCCCCGACGACTATTTTGAGCGAATCGAACCGCTTGCCCATTCGTCTTGGCGCTGACTTGCTGCAAAGGCAATGCGTGCCGCGTTGCGTCGTGACCCACAAGCTAAAGCGTGGTGAGGAGCACTTCGCTTGCCTTGGCGAAGGGCATGACCTCGACGCCGCCGCCGAGCGGATAAGTCTCCGATCCCGGATAGATGAGCAGACGCCGCGCTGGTTCAAGATCGAGACAGGCCTGATAAAAGCCGCGTTCCAGCTTCGGCTGCAGGCTGCGCTTGATCTCGATCGCCCAAAGCGCATCGCCCGGCAGGGTCAGCACCAAGTCGATTTCGGCACCGGCGGCGGTCCGGTAAAAGTTGGCGCGCGTGCCTTCGGGCGCGGCGGCAATCAAGGTTTCGACCACAAGACCTTCCCAGCTGGGGCCGGCGATCGGATGGCCAAGGATATCCTCGCTCGTTGTGAGCCCCAGCAGCGTGTGCACGAGGCCACTGTCGCGAACATAGATCCGCGGCGATTTGACGAGACGCTTGCCGGCATTGTTGTGCCAGGGCTCGAGCCTGCGCACCAGGAGGAGGTCGACCAGCAGGTCGAGATAGCTGGCAACCGTCTTGGCATCGACGCCGAGACTGCGGGCCAGTTCGGCCGCGTTGAGCAGGCCCGATTGGCGATGCGCGAGCATGGTCCAGAAGCGCCGCAGCGTTTCCGCAGCGATGCGGGGACCGAGCAGCGGGATATCGCGTTCAAGATAGGTGCGGATGAAATCCTGCCGCCATCGCTGGCTCGCCCGATCGCTGCTTGCCAGAAAGCTGTCGGGAAAGCCGCCGCGCACCCACAGGCGATCGAGCCGGTCCGCGCCAACTTCGAGTGCATCGAGCGGGTGCATTTCAAGATAGCTGATCCGCCCGGCGAGGCTTTCGCCCGATTGGCGGAGCAGATCGATCGACGCCGAACCGAGCAACAGAAATCGTCCGGATTTTCGTCCGCTGCGGCGGCCCGCATCGATAAGGCCGCGAAGTATCTGAAACAGATTCGGGAGCCGGTGTACTTCGTCGAGGATAACGAGCTTGTCCGCATGGGTGGCGAGATAAAGCTCGGGTTCCGCGAGCTTCGCCCGGCCGGCGTCGGATTCAAGGTCGAGATAAATGGAAGGCCGTGTCTCGCCAATCTCGAGCGCAAGCGTCGTTTTCCCGACCTGCCGGGGCCCGATCAGCGCGACGGCTGGCACTTCCTCCAGCCTTTCCGCCAGTTCTGAGGCAATTCGTCTCTTAATCATCCTTGCAATTATGGAGTTTAATTCCTGATTTGCAAGAATGAATGACAATTTTCATCGTGAGCCAAGTCTCGGTATCGGAAAATCGTCCGCCGAACGTCCATTTTTAGCACTTGGGTTGCCGCGACGAGCCGGCACGCGGGCGCCTGCCACCGCCCGGCCTCGCGCCTTCGGCGCCCGCCACCCGCAGCGCTAAAAACCGGCGAGGAAGAGATGGCCCGCCTCCGGGGCGGCGGACCGGGCGCGGCGAGAGAGGCTCGCTGCCGGCTGCCCCAGGAGATACATGCCATGAAACTCTTGACCCCTGAGCTGGAGGCGCAGCTTCGCGCCAATCTGGCCGCTCGCATCGACGCGCTTTCGCGCGGCCAGCGCGAGCCTGACCCCAAGCCGGTTGCCCGCCTGTTCAGCCCCGTCGGTGCCGCGACCTGGCTTGCCGCCGAAATCGATTCCGACGGCATCTTCTTCGGCCTGGCCGATCTCGGCTTTGGCTGCCCCGAACTCGGCAGCTTCGCGCTCGCCGAACTCGAAGCCGTCCGCCTGCCCTTCGGCCTCACAATCGAGCGCGATCTCCATTTCACGCCTCGCTACCCGCTCTCGGCCTATGCCGAAGCGGCGCGGCGTGCGGGGTCGATCGTGCTGGGCGAGCAACGGCTCCGCCGCGCGGCCGAACGGCTTTCGGGGCGCGGCTGATGCGCCTCGTCGTCAGCCGGGGCCGCCGTGCGGCCCCGGGAGAGGGAGAGGGGGGCTGGCGCCTTCATGACGGGTCCAGGAGCCGGGAGAGTGTCTCGCGGCGGCCCGTCATGGAGAAAACCCATGGCCCGATCTTCCGCCAAAATCACCCTCAGCCCGTCGCGCGACATTCCGCTCGACCGGCTGGCCCTCTCGCAGTCGAACGTCCGGCGCACCAAGGCCGGCGTGTCGATCGAGACCCTCGCCGACGACATCGCCAGGCGGGGGCTGCTCCAGAGCCTCAACGTCCGTCCGCTGCTCGACGCGGAGGGTCAGGAAACTGGCCGCTATGAAATACCGGCCGGCGGGCGCCGCTTCCGCGCGCTCGAACTGCTGGTAAAGCGCAGGCGCCTGGCGAAGGATGCGCCGATCCCCTGCATCGTGCGCGCGGCGGAAGACGATATACTCGCCGAGGACGACAGCTTCGCCGAAAATGCCATGCGCGAGAGCCTGCATCCGCTCGACCAGTTTCGCGCGATGCAGGCGATGATCGACAAGGGCGACGATGTCGAAACGATCGCCGCGCATCATTTCACCACCCCCGCGGTCGTACGCCAGCGGCTGAAGCTCGCCGCGGTCTCGCCGAAGCTCCACGCCATCTACGCTGACGACGGCATGACGCTCGACCAGCTCATGGCCTTCACCGTCTCGGACGATCACGCGCGGCAAGAGGAGGTCTGGGCGCAGCTCGATCACAGCTTCAATAAGAGCCCCGCCTTCATCCGTCACAAACTGACCGAAGACAGCGTGCGCGTGACCGACAAGCGCGCCGCGTTCGTCGGCGTCGATGCTTATGTCGCGGTCGGCGGCGGCGTGGTGCGCGACCTGTTCGAGGCCGATGGCGGCGGCTGGCTCACCGACCCGGCGCTGCTCGACCGGCTGGTCGATGAGAAGCTCAGGGCCGAGGGCGAGCGCGTCCTCGCCGAGGGCTGGAAATGGGTGACGACCTCGATCGACCTGCCGTGGGACGCGATGCGCGGCCTGCGCACGATCGATCGCGAGGAGGTTCCGATGACCGATGACGAACAGGCGCGCGTGGCCGCGCTTGAAGCCGAGGGCGAGGCGCTCGCCAATGAATGGGCCGATGCGAGCGAGGTTCCGGACGAGGTGCATGCCCGCATCGAGGCGATCGATGCCGAACTTGGCGCGCTCGTCGACCGCCCGCTCCTCTTCGATTCCGCCGATATGAGCCTGGCAGGCGCGTTCGTGTCGATCGACCGCGATGGCTCGGTACGCGTCGATCGCGGCTTCGTCCGGGCTGAAGTTGAGCCGGAGCAGGAACTGGCCGATGAATTGGCCGCTCCGGAAGCGGAAGCGAGCGGAGATGGTCCCGCCTTGCGCGGCGGCGAGGATGGCGATCATGGCACACCCGCTGCGGGCAGCGATGGCGAAGTGGACGGTGAGGGACTCCGTCCGCTTCCCGATCGTCTCGTGTCCGACCTCACGGCATGGCGCACGCTCGCGCTCCAGAATGCCTTTGCCAAGGATCCGGCAACCGCCTTCGCCGCGGTGCTCCACGCTCTCGTGCTCGGCTGCTTCTACGCCGGAACGCGGGAAAGCTGCGTCCAGGTCGCGGCGAACCGCGTCTATTTCAGCAACGCGCCAACAAACCTGCGCGATTGCCCACCAGCGCAGGCGATCGACGCGCGTGCGTCGGCCTGGAAAGAGCGGCTTCCGCAGTCGGACAAGGAACTTTGGGACTTTCTGCTGACCCTCGATGGCGACGAACAGGCCGCGCTGTTCGCGCATTGCGCGTCGCTCTGCGTCAACGCTCAGGCCGAGATCGTCCCCAAATATGACAATGGCCGCATCTCGGCGCACGGCGTGGCAAGCCGGATCGCGCACAGCGATGTCCTGGCACGAGTGGTTGGGCTCGATCTCGTCGCGGCCGGCTGGCGGCCGACGGTCGAGGGCTATTTCCGTTCGGTGACCAAACCGCGGATCCTTGCCGATGTTGCCGAGGCGCGCGGGTCGCAGTTCGCCGAAATGATCGACCATCTGAAAAAGGCCGACATGGCGCGCGAGGCGGAACGGCTGCTGGAGGATACGGGCTGGCTCCCCGAGCCGATGCGTACGCCGGGTCTCGATGACGCCGAGCCCGAAGGCGACGGGAGCGAATGCAGCGATGTCGAACTGCCTGCTTTCCTGGCTGAGGATGCCGCCGAACCGGATGGCGGCGACGCCGACCTGCCTGTCGCTGCCGAATAATCGGCTTCCGCCCATCACCGATAATCGAGGCTTCGGCCCGGCAGCGATGCCGGGCCGAGCGCTTTTTTTGGAGACCTGACATGAATATTCCGAACCGCACCCGCCGTTCGAACGATGGAGGCTGTCATGGCTGATCGCGTTCCCGCATCGATCCAGATCGGCGGCAACATCTCCGCCGCCGTTTTTGCAGAGCTGCTCCACATCATCGCCTTCGAGGGTCTGTCGTCCGAATGGGGCGGCGAGCCCTTCGATCCGGCCAGCCGTATCGTCGGCGAGCCACTGGCGCTCTTCGATGAGAGCTGCGCCTGGGGCAAGATCGACAATCTCGAGGCCTTCTGCGTCGAGCATGGGCTGCCCTTTGTACGCTGGTCGGGAAGTTATCCCGGCGAATGGTCGCCTGAGCGGCTTGTCTACCGGGGCACACGCACGGTCGACAGCTATATGATCGATGAAAACGACCGGGTGCTGCTCGACCGAAGACTGCTTGTCGATCTCGGCTCGATCGATGCCGCAATGGCCTATTTCGACGCCGCCGAATTCGAAGTGCCGCCGCTCGTCATCGAAAGCGATCCGCCGCCGGCGCGGGCGACGGTGGAAGTTTCTACTTCGCTGCGGGAGATGCGCCATGGCTGACTATTTCTCCCAGACTGTCATCCGTCCGGATATCCCGCGCACCGCGATGACCGCGCTCGAACTCAAGGTGCTCAGCCAGATATTCGATCATGAAGATGTCGGCGACGATGTCTATTTCTACGCCAGCCATGGTCCGAACGATATGCTGTATCTGGCGACGGCCGAGGTGAAGGCGCTGCTTGCCGAAGATGAAGGCGTTGCGAGCGGTGTTGCCGATCTTGTCCGGCAGGAGATGGCCAAGTCCGATCCCGAGGATGCCGAGCTCGAACTCGACCTGTCGGTGATCGGCTTCGAGGGCATCTTCCAGGACATCGTGCGACGTTCGGCGCTCGATTTTGTCGAGGTCGAGGCCGCATGGACTTGTTCGAAGATGCGGCCCGACGGCTTTGGCGGCGCCGCGACGCTGATCACGGCGGACGACATCGAATCGGTGTCCACCGCGGGTTGGCTTGAGGAGGCCATCGCGCGCCTGTCGGACGATGCCTCCGGCTGACGCTTGTCCAGCCCGTCGTTAACCGACTGCGAAAGCCCGGCCCGCGCGCCGGGCTTTCGCCTTTCAGGCTCCCCGAAAGCCGAGGAGGTTATCATGCCCTCCATTATCGAAACGACCGTCTATGCGTTCGACGAACTGTCGGATAGCGCAAAGGAAAAGGCACTCGACTGGTACCGCGAAGCCGGCCTCGACCATGACTGGTTCGAATTTGTCTTTGAGGATTTCGAGCGCGTTTGCGACCTGCTGGGGACTGAAATTCGCACCGTCCCTGTGCGCCTTCATGGCGGCGGAACGCGCCGCAAATCCTGCATCTGGTTCTCGGGCTTCTGGAGCCAGGGCGATGGCGCCTGCTTCGAAGGCGATTATAGCTATAAGTCAGGCGCATCGGCGGCGGTCCGCTCCTACGCGCCGCAAGATGGTGAGCTCCACCGCATCGCCGATGCGCTTGCTGCGATCCAGCGCCGGAACTTCTATCGGCTGCGCGCCCGGCTCACGCATCGCGGCCGCTATCACCACGAATATAGCATGGCGATCGCGGTCGAGCGTCGCGGCCCCTGTCGTCAGGACATGACCGGCGACGCCGAGGAAGCGGTGAGCGAAGCACTTCGCGATCTCGCGCGCTGGCTCTACGGGCAACTCGAGCGCGAGCATGACCATCTGATGTCGGATGAGACGGTCGCTGATGCGATCCGCGCCAATGACTACCGCTTTACCGAAGACGGGGCGCACGTCGGTTGAGCGCGTGGAGACGCAGGCAAATCGTTGGTGCGCGCATGCACTGTGCGGCGCGAAGGCGTCTCGATTTCGCGCCGGTACTGTGACATGGAATGAGCAAGGCGGTCACCCGGGAGAGACCAGCGATGGCGAGCATCACGATCAGCAATATCGACAAGGAATCGATCGATCGGCTTCGCATCCGGGCAGCGGCGCACGGCCGATCGATGGAAGCGGAGGCCTGCGCCATTCTCGGCGCGATGCTCTCTGCCGGAACCCCGGGTACGCGCGACTTCGCCGCATCCATCCGCGCGCGTTTTGCGCCGTTCGGGGGCATCGATCTCGCAATCGCGCCGCGCGAGCCCATCCGTGAGCTGATCGACCTTTCGTGATCCTTCTCGGTGTCAATTTCCTGTCGAACTGCCGTGGTCCGACCGGCTGGTCTCGATGGGCGGGTGCGTCGGTCGCCGAACGCGGCGCGGGGCGAAGGCGGATTGTTGAGGGCACTAGCCTGGCCTTTGCTTCTGGTTGCTCGCTCGAAAGCTATCGCCCACACACGCCATTCACTCGGGGCGATAGCGCCAATGGCATTGACATGTACGGCGATTAACCGTACATATCTCACAAAGGAGACAGGCCATGTTCGCGCTGGAAACAATTGCCTCGACGCCCGGCAAGATGGAGGCGCGCAAGGAAGTACGCATGCACCGCGCCGACGAAGAGCGGATCAGGGCGGCGGCGGCGGCAACCGGCTTGCAGGAAGCCGATTTCATTCGCCAGGCCGCGCTCCTTCGCGCGCAGGAAGTCGAACAGCGCATGAGCCTGTCCATCTTGCCGGCCGAGGCATTCGAAGCTTTCAGGTCTGCAGTGAAGGCTCCGGCCAAGAAGGTGCCCGGACTGGCGCAGGCGGCCAAGGCGACGAAGGGCATCCTCAAGGATGCCGGATAAACGCGCGGCGAATCTTCCCCTTTTCGAGATCGCCAGATTTGACAAGGCGCTGCATGACCGCAGCGCCTTTTCTTGCGGCTTCGCACCGATCGACAACTTCCTGAAATACTCAATGTCGGACCAGGTTAGGGACGGCATGGTCGCCGCATGGATCGCAACGGCTGACGGCGAGAAGGCCGTGCTCGGTTTTTACACGCTGGCCGCCATGGCGGTGCGCGCAGAATTCGGACCAAAGAAATGGCAGCGCGCCCGCATTCCGGATGTCCCCGTCATCTATATCCGTGCGATCGCCGTCCGCGAGGATATGCAAGGCAAATGCCTTGGCACTGCGTTGGTGGTAGATGCTCTCCGCCGCTGCCTCGATATTACTGACCAGTTGGGGGCGGCCGCCGTCGTGCTCGACGTGTTGGACGGAGATCATTTTGATCGCCGGTGGCGCTTTTATGTGGATCTCGGATTTCTTCCCCTCGGAGATCCGGAAAATCCCCGGCGCGTTTACATTCCGATGGCGGATGTGAGAGCGACGCTCGGGTAGATTTGTCGGCTTTCGTCCTTTTTCGGTATTATTGTTGGCCGCGACCCACCCGCGCACATGCATCCGCAAGGATCTTTTCGCCTGAAGCGAGATTGGGGCCACGACAGGGGAGTCGCCGGCTCAACTGCAGCACAGCCGCGTCTCGTTTCGCTTGCGGCGCCACCAAAGCTTGCAGTCGCCCACAAATTCGATGCCGACCCCAAGGCGCGGAACTTCGTTGTTGCGGCAGCGTTCGTGTAACGAACCTTCAGAAGTGGAACGTTGCCATGCCGAACACCCGAAATCAGAGCGATGCACCCGAGGCGGTCAATCGCGAACAGGAGGATGAAGAGGCGCAGGCCCAGTCGGTTGGCGAAGATGCGCGCGAGGCCCGGCCGCTGGGTGATAGCGACAAGCCGCCAGCGCGCAGCGAAACTGACGATGCCCAGGATCTTGTCGATCACATGCGCCAGATGGAACATTCGGGGCGGATCGACATGGATGCCTATCGCGGCGAACGCAGCGACGACGATGAAGAAGACAATCTGGGACCCGGCGGCACGGAGGGATGATGAGAGGCCGCCGGCGATAGATTAAGTGCAGCGTCCCCACGCGCGGTCGAGGCGAGAATCCTGCGAGGATTATTCCAAGGGCACGAGGATCAGCATTTTTCCATCCACACGCCACGACCGAAGAGTGGAAAGAAAGTTCATACCGAGCACATCGGTATAGCCCAGCGCAGGCGAAATCACCGCCTTCAGATTCCGTGCCTCGATCCCGCCGACCTCGAGCTTCGCGATCGTTCCGCCTTCGGCTGGCACCGTGCCATTGGCCGTCCTGAGGAGTAGCGGAACGAGCATCGCATCCTTCTCGATGCCCGCGCGCTTCGCCGTATCCGCAGAAAGCGCGGTGACCGTCGCTCCGCTGTCGACGAGCATGCGGACTTCCTGCGGTTCAACCGCGCCTCGACCCAAAAAATGACCGTCGCGCGCCATGGAAATGCGAACCTCGCGCCCGTCAACCGTCTGCCCATCGAGGCTGAGTGAGACCACCGGACCGCTTCATCGGCAGGGCTTTAGAGTCCCCCTTGGGGAGGAACCCCTCCGACTTCAGTCGGATACTGGCTTCAGCCTTCGACTCGCGCGATAGCTTGTATCCTCGGAAAAATGAGACTGCCCGAAGGGCGTGAAGTCTCATTTTTCCGAGGATACAAGCTATGGTCTACAGCAAGGGTTGTCACACGACTTTTCACCATCGCTATCATATCGTCTGGGCGCCGAAATATCGGTTCAAGGTGCTGCATGGCGACGTGCGGTTGCGGGTTCGCGAGATCATCAAGCAGGTTTGCGACGAGTTGGGGGCGACCATCGTCAATGGCGTTCTGTCGCGCGACCACGTCCATATGTTCGTCGAAATCCCGCCGCACATCTCGGTCAGCGACTTCGTCCGCCGCGCCAAGGGCCGGTCCTCGCGCAAGATCCAGCAGGAGTTCGAGCACATCCGCAAGCGCTATTGGGGCCAGCGGTTCTGGGGCAGGGGATACTTCTCAACCACCTCCGGCAACATCACGGACGACATCATAAATCGCTATCTCGACCGGCATATGCACAAGACGGCTTCAGCCCCTACACATGATCCTACCGGCGTCAGCCGGTAAGTCATTCAGCCGACGAGCGCTGCTTGGCGAGGCGGGCTTTCGTACCCGATCCCGCGGGCGGGGCAGTACCCCGCCCGCCGCCGGCGCGGCGGGCGGAAAAGCGAGAGACTGGACCTGAAAGGGCGAAGCGCCCGGGACTGAGAGAGCAACGGGCGGTTCCTCCTTTCCCGCTCTCGCCAGAAAGTTCCTGCCATGCAATCCAACTTGTCAGCGGCGGCGCTACGCGCCGCCCCGCGCGCGGCTGCCGCCAGTCCAGCACCTGCTATTTTTTCCGCCGCAGAGCGGCTTCTGCCCGCCATCGAAGCCGGCCAATGCCTCGATGCTGCGCAAATCCGCACCGCGATGACCGGCGCCTTTGGCGGCAGCGACGCCGAAGGCTATTGGGACTGGAAATCGGCCTATGATGCCTGCGAGGCGGCGCAGATCCTTCTGCTGCGCCGCTATGGCGCTGCTCTTGCGCAGCGCAACCGCGCGCCGCAGAAATTGCTTGCCGTCTATGAGCGGATCGCGGTGCGCTTACCGACCCAAACCCGGCGCTCCGAAACGGGGCAGGCGCTGCAGCAATTCTCGACCCCGCTTCCGCTCGCCTACGTTGCTGCGGTGGCGGCGTCGCTGCAGCCCGGCGAGCTGCTGCTCGAACCCTCGGCCGGCACTGGCATGCTCGCGGTCCACGGCCATCTCGCCGGCGCGCGGCTGCTCCTCAACGAGCTCGGTGCAGCCCGTGCCGACTTGCTCGAGCGGCTCTTTTCCGAGCATCCAGTGCACCGCCTCGATGCGGCGTCGATCGACGACCGGCTTCCCGGCGATATCGCGCCAACCGCCGTGCTCATGAACCCGCCTTTTTCGGCGATCGCCAATGTCGACCGGACCATGAAGGGCGCCGCGTTGCAACATGTCACCTCGGCGCTCGCGCGTCTCCAGCCCGGCGGCCGCCTCGTCGCGATCACCGGCGCGGGCTGCTCGCCCGAGGCCCCGGTCTGGCGCGACGCCTTCGTCCGGCTGCAGGAGAGCGGCCGCATCATCTTTTCGGCAGCGATCGACGGTAAGGTTTACGCTCGCCACGGCACGACGATCGACACGCGCCTGACGGTGATCGAAAAGCTGCCGGCGGGCGATCCGACGGCCTTGCCCACGAGCATTGGCTGCGCGCCCGATGCGGCGACCTTGCTCGCTTGGGTCGAAAGACATGTTCCGCCGCGCACACCGCCGACGACGCCCGTCGCGGTGCTTCCGGTCGCGGTGCCGCTGCCGTCGGCAGTGGCTGCCGCGCGGTCGCCATCGGGATTCCGGGCGGTGGCAGGCGATGTCGCCGAACTCGACTACCAGACCACCGACTGGTCGCCGCCCGAGGGGCAGCTCGGTGAGGCGATCTACGAACCCTACGCGCTCCAGTCGATCGTCATTCCCGGCGCACGGCCGCATCCGACCGCGCTCGTCCAGTCGGCGGCGATGGCATCGGTCGCGCCGCCCAGGCCAACCTACCGTCCGCATCTGCCGACGCGCCTCGTTCGCGGCGGCCTGCTCTCCGACGCGCAGCTCGAATCGATCATCTATGCCGGCGAAGCGCATGCCGGACATCTGTCGGGTGCCTGGACCATCGACGAGACTTTCGATGTCGTAAGTGCGGCGAGCGACGACAATGAAGATGCCGTGCTGTTTCGCCGCGGCTGGTTCCTCGGCGACGGGACCGGCGCGGGCAAGGGGCGGCAGGTCGCAGGGATCATCCTCGACAACTGGCTGAAGGACCGCCGCCGCGCGCTCTGGATCTCGAAGTCCGACAAGTTGCTCGAGGACGCGCAGCGCGACTGGTCGGCGCTCGGCCAGGAACGCTTGCTCGTCACGCCCTTGTCGCGCTTTCGCCAGGGAACGCCGATCCGCCTCGCCGAAGGCATCTTGTTCACGACCTATGCGACGCTGCGCTCGCAGGGTCGCGAGGGCAAGGCGAGCCGCATCGAACAGATCATCGAATGGCTCGGCCGCGACTTCGACGGGGTCATCATCTTCGACGAGGCGCATGCGATGGCCAATGCCGCAGGCGGCAAGGGCGGGCGCGGCGAGCAGAAACCGTCGCAGCAGGGGCGCGCGGGACTGCGGCTTCAGCACGCATTGCCCGAAGCGCGTGTCGTTTATGTCTCGGCCACCGGCGCGACGACGGTGCAGAACCTCGCTTACGCGCAGCGGCTCGGCCTCTGGGGTGGGAGCGATTTTCCCTTCGCGTCGCGGAGCGAATTCGTCGCCGCGATCGAGGAAGGCGGGGTCGCCGCGATGGAAGTGCTCGCGCGCGATTTGAAGGCGCTCGGCCTCTACGCGTCGCGCTCTCTGTCGTTCGACGGGGTCGAATATGAACTTCTCGAACACAAGCTCACCGACGAGCAGCGGCGCATCTACGACAGCTATGCTGCGGCCTTCCAGGTCATCCACAATAATCTCGCCGCCGCGATGGAGGCGGCGGGAGTGACGAGCATCGAGCATGGCACGCTCAACGCGCAGGCGAAGTCGGCGGCGCGCTCGGCGTTCGAAAGCACCAAGCAGCGCTTTTTCAATCACCTCATCACCGCGATGCAGACGCCGAGCGTGATCGCGAGCATCGCGCGCGATCTCGAGGCAGGTCATGCCGCGGTGGTCCAGATCGTCTCGACCGGCGAGGCGCTGCAGGAGCGGCGGCTTGCCGAAATTACCCCGGACGAATGGGACGATGTGTCGGTCGACATCACGCCGCGCGAATATGTGCTCGACTATCTCGCGCACGGCTTTCCGGTGCAATTGTTCGAACCCTTCACCGACGGCGACGGCAATCTTGCCTCGCGTCCAGCCTATGACGTCGAAGGCAATGCGATCGTCAGCCGCGAAGCCTGCCGCCGCCGCGCCGCGATGATCGAGAAACTCGCCGCGCTCCCGCCCGTGCCCGGCGCACTCGACCAGATCGTCCAGCATTTCGGGACCGGGATGGTCGCCGAGGTCACGGGCCGGTCGCGGCGAATCGTCCCGCGGACGGGCGAGGGTGGAGAAGTGCGTTTTGCCGTCGAGAACCGGCCCGCGAGCGCAAATATTGGCGAGACCCACGCATTCATGGACGATGAAAAGCGCATCCTCGTCTTTTCCGAGGCGGGCGGAACGGGGCGCTCCTATCACGCCGATCTCGGCGCGAAGAACCAGCGCCGCCGCATCCATTATCTGCTCGAGGCCGGCTGGAAGGCCGACGCCGCGATCCAGGGGTTCGGGCGCACCAATCGCACCAACCAGAAGCAGCCGCCCGTCTTCCGTCCCGTCTCGACCGACGTGAAGGCGCAGAAACGCTTCATCTCGACGATTGCGCGCCGGCTCGACACGATGGGCGCGATCACGCGCGGCCAGCGCCAGACCGGCGGACAGAATATGTTCCGCGCCGAGGATAATCTCGAAAGTTTCTATGCGCGCGACGCATTGCGCCAGCTCTATGTCCTGCTCGCGGACGGTAAAGTCGAAGGCTGTTCGCTCCTTGCCTTCGAAAGCGCGACCGGCCTTTCGCTGCTCGATATCGATGGATGCCTGCGCGAGGAATTGCCGCCGATCACGACCTTCCTCAATCGCATGCTCGCGTTGACGATCGACCTGCAGAACATCCTGTTCGAAGCCTTCGAGGGCCTGCTTGTGAACCGCATCGAGGCGGCGGTCGCGGCGGGAACCTATGAAATCGGGCTCGAGACGCTCCGCGCCGAAAGCTTTTCCGTGACGGCGCGGCAGACGATCTACACCCATCCCGGCACCGGCGCGGCGACGCAGCTCCTGTCGATTGCGCGCAAGGAGCGGGTCCAGTCGCTCGCGCTGGACGACGCGATGGCACTTGTTCGCGAGCGTGGCGGCGCCTTTCTTGTCAACGAGCGTTCGCAGCGCGCGGCGGTGAAGCTTGGCGCGCGAAGTATCATCGACGACGATGGCGCGGTGCACCGGCGGGTGCGCCTCTGCCGTCCGCTCGAAACCAGCCACATGCTGCTCGCCGATTATGAGGCGAGCCATTGGCAGGCGGCCGATCCGGACAAGTTCGCGAGCGCTTGGATCGCCGAACTCGCGGCCATCCCCGACTATGAAACCTCGACGCTGCACATGGTGTCAGGTTTGCTGCTGCCGATATGGCGGCAATTGCCCAAGGAATCTACGCGCGTCTATCGGCTCCAGACCGACGACGGCGAGCGCATCATCGGCCGCAAGGTATCGGCGGGCTGGGTGGCGTCGATCATTCGCGACGGGACGCGCGACCTGCCGAAGGACGAAGTGTGGCAGCTGCTCCAGAGAGGCGAGGTCGTCTTGCACCTCGCCGAGGGCCAGGTGCTTCGCCGCGTTCGCTCGATGAACGACTGGAGGATCGAACTCAGTGGCTTCAACGATCTTGGTGTCGAGCGGCTCAAGGCATTTGGCCTGATGTCGGAAATCGTGTCGTGGAAATTGAAGCTCTACGTACCGACAGGGGCTGCCGGCGCCGATATATTCGCGCGGCTCGTGGATCGCTTTCCGATCCAGCGGGTCGCCGAGCGCAAGGCCGCCTGAAGGAGCGTGGCCATGGACAATCCCGCTCGCGAACTCGCGCGCCGCCTCGGTGAAAATGCCGAGGCGGTGTGCCGCCACTATCTCTCGAACGGTTGCCGCGAAGGTCATTACTGGATGGTCGGCGATAAGGACAATGCACCGGGGCGGAGCCTTTATGTGCGCCTTGTCGGCGGCGAAGGCGGCCGCGCGGCGGGCAAATGGAGCGATGCCGCGACCGGCGAACATGGCGACCTTATCGACATCATCGCCGCGCGCTGCGGCCATGCGAGGTTCGGTGAAACGCTCGCCGAGGCGCGGCGATTCCTGAGCCTGCCTTCAACCGACGCCGGCACGCAGGCGCCGCGTCCGCGCCGTGCGCGCGTTGGTAGCGCGGAGGCGGCGGCAAGGCGGTGGGCCGCATCGAAGCCGATCGCAGGGACGCCGGTGCTCGCCTATTTGGCGGGCCGTGCACTTCGGCGCGGTGGGGATTTGCCCGCGCTGCGATATCATCCGCATTGCTATTATCGCCCGTCCAAGGAGGATGGGTCTTCGGTCAATCGAGCCTATCCGGCAATGATCGCCGCGGTGACCGATCTCGAGGGTTCGCTAAGGGGCGTCCATCGAACATGGCTCGACCCGGTTCGATCGAACAAGGCGCCCGTGGCCTGTCCGCGGCGCGCGATGGGACATCTGTTGGGGCACGGCGTGCGCTTCGGGCTCGCGGACGAGGTTATGGCATTCGGCGAGGGCATCGAAACGATGCTCTCGCTGCGCGAAATTGCTCCCGCTCTGCCGCTCGTCGCCGGACTGTCGGCGGCGCATCTTGCGGCGCTCGAATTGCCGGCGCCGCTTCGCCGCCTCTATGTGGCGCGCGATAGGGACGAGGCCGGGCGCACCGCATTTGCTGTCCTTGCCGAGCGAACCGCACCGCTGGGGATCGATATCCTGCCGCTCGATCCGGCACTGGACGATTTGAACAGCGATCTTGTGCAGATGGGCTCTTCGCAGCTTGCCGCTTCGATCGCCGCACAAATGCAGGTCTTCGATGCCGAGCTGATCCTGGATGCAGCATGATCAGATCGGGCGCGGAACGGGGACAACGCCTCCTGCATGGCGGCCGCGAGTGGCGACGTCGACATCGCGCGCGCCGTCAACATGTCCGAAAATCGATGGTCATTTCGGACAGCGGCGTGTCCTCTTGCCGCTGGGCATCCGAGCAACCTTGTCCGGGAAGGGAAGCCCGATCGGTTCCTCTCTCGTGAGGCCGTGCCTCGGCCTTCGCTGGAGGGCGACTGCGGCAGCGCGCGCGGGCCGCGCAATGGCTCTGCGCGCGGCTATTTTCCGCCGGGGCTTCGCCCCTTTGCATCGCGACTCAAAATAGCCGCGCGCCCGCCATCCTTCGCTGGCGCTTCGGCCGCGCGGGTGCCCCGCGCGGTGCGGACCCGCACCCGCCGCCGCGGGGGCGTCGCCGCGAAGGCCGCGAGAGGCGCGGCCCCCAGTCAAGAGAAACGCCATGACCGATCTGTCCGACCTTCCCGAACGCGGCGACCCGCAGCAGCCCGGGGCCAGCGCCTATCTCCTCCAGGAAATGCAGCTTTACGGCCACCGGCCCTATGACGACGAACCCGATCCCCGGCCCCTTCCCGACGACCGTCTCGCCGGCGGTGCCGTCGCCGACATCTTCGACGCCCTGGCGGGCTGTCTCGTCGATACCCGCATCGAGCCCGATCTTGAGGACCTGCTCTGGAATATCGTCAATATCTTCCACCGCGCCGGCGAGCGCGTCGAGCGCGAGCTTGATCGCAACGAGCAGGCGCAGCGCCAGCTCCAGCGCGAACAGGATGGCAGCGAAATCCGCTCGGTTGAACTTGAGCGCGCGATCGCCGAGGGCATCACGTTGATCGAGCGACGCGACACGATGGAATTTTTCCGCGAATGCGCCGCCGAACAGTTCCGCATCCATGCGCGCAAGGCCTGGCAGCCGAGCACCGGATCGCGCATCCGCCACCAGACGATGACCGCCGCGATGATCGACAGCCGCGACTTCATGGACAAGCGCCTCCGCCAAAAAGCCAAGGCGCTGATTCCCGAGGGAACGCGCATCGCTTTCTCGGGTGGTCCCGCGTGCAACGATCACCGCCATATCTGGTCGGCGCTCGACAAGGTGCATGCCCGTCATCCCGACATGGTACTGTTGCATGGTGCGACGCCCACCGGCGCCGAGCGCGCCGCCGCCTGCTGGGCCGATGCGCGCGGCGTGCCGCAGGTGGCGTTCCGCCCCGACTGGAATCGCCACAAGAAGGCGGCGCCCTTCAAGCGCAACGAGCGGCTGATCGACGCGATGCCCGCGGGGCTCGTCGTCTTCTCGGGCACCGGCATCCAGGACAATCTCGTCGACAAGGCGCGCGCGTTCGGCATTCCGGTCTGGGATTTTCGGGTGCCGGGATGAGTTTGTCTTCGGATTTGGGCCCGACGATGCTTGCCTTCGGGCGAGCGGGATTACAGGATGAAAATCAATGAAAACCGATCTCGATCATCTCCCGGCGAACAAGCAGCGCGAACTCGAACGCGTGAAGGCGATCATCTTCGAAGAATTCGAGGATGCATTGGCGCTCGGCACGATGAGCTGGAAGAAGAAGGGCCGGATCGACAAGATCATCCTTTATGGCAGCTATGCCCGCGGCGGCTGGGTCGATGAACCGCACACCGCCAAGGGCTATCGCTCGGACTTCGATCTTCTGATCATCGTCAACGACAAGCGGCTGACCGAGAAGGTCGATTTCTGGGGCAAGCTTGAGGACCGGCTGATCCGAGAGCTCGCGATCGACAAGACGCTCAAGACGCCGGTGAACTTCATTGTTCACACGCTCCAGGAGGTGAACGACGGGCTGGCGCATGGGCGATATTTCTTCATGGATGTCGCGAAAGACGGCATCGCGCTTTACGAATATGACGACAAGGAATTGCACAAGCCGAAGCCGAAGACGCCCGAGCAGGCATTGGCGATGGCGCGGGAATATTTCGAGGAGTGGATGCCGGCTGCGTCTGGGATGCTTGAAACTGCCCGTTACAGTCGTGAAGCTGGCCGACTGAAGGACGCCGCCTTTCTAATGCACCAAGCTACCGAACGTCTATATCATTGCGTTCTGCTGGTCTGCACATTCTACACGCCCCACGTCCACAACCTCGGCTTCTTGAGAACCCAGGCCGAGAGGATCGACATGCGGCTGGTCGATGCGTGGCCCAGGGAGTTGCGGCCGGACCGGGCACATTTCGAGAAGCTCAAGGAGGCCTATGTGAAAGCCCGCTACTCGAAGCACTATCGCATCAGTGAAGAAGAACTGCTCTGGTTGGCCGGGAGGGTTGAGGAACTGGGGCAGGCTGTCCACGCCATTTGCGTGGAGCGCATCGCGAAACTTGAGGCGCATTGCTTGGCGGGCTGATCACTCGGCTCGATCTTCGACGTTACGCAAACCTTCGGCAATCATCGTTGCCAGCGATTCCTCGGCCTGGATGCGCACCACACGGTCTTTGGAGTCGAGATCCCGGCGGACCCATTGCGGGGCACGTTCGATCACGCGCAATATTGTCGTAGCCAGATCATCGGTCATCGCTGGCGCTATAGCGCCCGAGTGACCATAGACAAGCGTTCGTCACAAAATGTCTCACTCACTGCCCGCAACACCATGCCTGTTGCCCGAAAGCCGCAGTAGCATGAAATTACGCTACGGCATTCGGAATCCAATGGTCATGACCTCAGATTAAATTATGGGCGCGTTCGCGATCAAATGGAGGGCTCCTCCATTCACCTGTGGCGGCTTCGAACGAAGCCGCCACTTTTGCATTAGTGCCAGCTTTGCGCCTCCTTGTGGCCCCTCCAGCGCGAATTTCGCACTCCCCAAAGCAGCCGTTCGTAAAGATTTATATTGCCTTGCCGGAGGATAGAAATGCTGCCTGTCGGCATTCGATAACAGCACAAATCCTATCGATCATATTCTACCTTCGATCTCGATAAGCGCCTTCGGATCGCGCAGGTTGTGGCGCAGGGTCCAGACCATATATAATCTGGGCATATCGGCGAACTTCTGTATTAGCCTGCGCCTCTAGCCCTCGCAAATAATCCAAAAACTCCTCCCGATTGTTCAGGGAGAATATGCGCGCTCGAAAGTCCAGTTCCTTCCCCGGTCGTCCCTGCGTGACCAGCAACGCACATTCCTTGTCAATGAACATAGCATCCACGAATGGCGCGTAGGCCGCAACAGCCTCAACATCGTTCATAAACCCCGCTGTCACGCCCTTTTTGCGTCCAGCTTTAACCTGGCCCGCGAGCGCAGCGAACATATACGCCAAGATTCGACCAAAGGGCATCTCGCCATTCCGCTCCCAATTCCAGAAGCTATTTCGGGCAATATCGTGACTATCCTCTGGTATGCCAGCTTTCTTGAACAGCCGGTCCAGCAACGAAAGCTCTCGGCAAATTGGACTCATGCTAGCGTTCATGACGGTCATCGCGTCGCCCGAGGCTTCGGCACGCTCATATAGCTCGCGCCATGCCTTCAAAGCCTCAATCCGACTGTGATGATAGCCGTTCAATTCGATGTTCAGCACCTCATCGAACCCAAGCCCCTGCGCGCGCCAATTCTCCATCAGTTTATTGACGCTGGCACCCGCGCTGTCCCGTCGCTGCCGTGTTGCAGGAGCTAATCGGGAATAATCGACGCCGACGACCACCCGGGTATTCGGCAGCCATTTGTTGCGGTTGCCGCACAAGACCTCGTCCACGTCGACACTAACTGACGGCTCGCGCTGCTCCACATAAGCCGACGCAAACTCTTGTATCTCGCGCATCTGAACATCGCTTGTGTCCTCAAAGCGCATATCCCCGCCCATCGCTTCATAGGCTTCGCGCAACTCTCGCGGCCATGCCGAGACGACGGTTTCGGCATGATGAATATTGGAGTGAGGCAACACGGCCTGCTGAAGATGGACAACGCGATGCAGAAGCCTATCAACTTCCTGCCAGAACGGCGTCAATTTGTCCTCTCGACGTGTCCCGGCTTTCAGCTTGAAGAGTTCGCTGAAAACGAACTGGTCAATGTAGATCACCTTCTTTTCCACAACAGGCAACGGTTCATCCAACTGATACCGGCATCGCGAGCACCGCCATGATATGCTGTGGTCATTCCCGCTCAAAAAACCGAAGGTGTCCTCTTTGCATTGAAAGCAGCGCGACCATGGGGCGCGTTCCCAAGTGAACGACCGCCTAGCCACCGCTAGCGCGCTCCTGCTGCTGCGCCTTTGCGTATAGGTCGCCCAATTCGGCTAGATACGCGTAGTTTGGCTCCTGCCCGAAGAACCGCTTCAACCATTTCGCTTCAGCATGCAGGAATGCCAGACGCACCCCATGCGCCTCAAGGTCATCAGCGTTCATCAGCAGTCGGAATGAACCAGCTGCCTGCACAGCGGTAAGTGCGGCCTCCGAGAGAACTGCTTGGAGCGCCGTGATTTCTAGGAAGGGTCCACAATGGACGGTCTTTTCGCTCGGGTTTGGAGCGAGCATCACCGCCCCCTCCGGCGTTGCGTGACCCGCCAGTTTACAAAGCTGCTCATAAGCTGCTTTCCGTTTCTGGCCAGTGAATTGGTCGCGGTCATCAAGGGCTTGCCGTATCGCCAGCGGCGAGAACTGTTTCTTGCGATCTCGATCCGATCCCGTGCGCCATTGTGTCACCAGTGCGGGGTCTGACGTGAAGTGATCGAGCAGGAAGGCCACCTCTAGAACATCACGGATATGGATTGCCGCCGCCTGATAGTAGCCTGAAAGCGTTAGTTTCGTACATGATGCTAACGCATTGAAGCAGCGGATACCTAGATTTCCTAGCGTCAGTTGATCGTCATCAGGATTACCCTTCTCAGGGAGTAATCCGTGAAGCAAGTTCATAGCCTGCTCAATCATATGCAGATGTGCCGTAAGATCGGGCATCTCGCCGATACGTCGCAGTGACTCGATTCTGAGAGCTTCTTCGCCGGCGTAAAGCCGAGTCATGTTGTCGGGGACGGTCATCGAAATGATTTAGGACGCCGTACAGCGTAAGAAAAGCACTCGCCGCCCTGACCACGGACGGGCACCCGTTCTCATAGGCCTGCCGATGACCTGACAATCTGAAACCGGTCAGGTAGGTAGGGTACAAGAGCGGCCAGGCGACACTGCGTCTGGATAGCCCACTTCAGCCGGAACTTGCGGACCAACACCATCGCTTGATCGAGACGCCACTTGACCGCGTTGACCCGATGCTCTGATCGGTTACCGTCGGTTGGTAGGGGGAAACTGATGACGATTCTGAGCTTGTTGCTGTTGGCCGTAACCGTCGTGCCTAACGGGAGCGCGTTCATATGCACGCCGACCGCCGTGTGGGATGGCGACGGCCCGATATGGTGCGCCGAAGGGCCACGGATCCGGCTAGCCGGTATTGCCGCGCGCGAGATGGACGGAAGTTGCAGCCCTGGACATCCCTGCCCGGACGCCGACGAAAAAAAAGCGCGTGATCATCTTGTTTTGCTCATTGGGGAGCCGCGCGGCCCGAACCCCACGGGACATATGCTCGTTTCCGGTCCGGCAATGCAGTGCATGTCGCACGGCAGTGCGGGAGGCAATCGTACGGCGGCCTTCTGTATTTCGCCGCGTTCGGGCGACCTTTCCTGTGCAATGGTACGCGACGGTTATGCCGCCAAATGGGAACGCTATTGGGCGGGCCATCGATGCGATTAAGCCCAGTCCAAAAAGAAAGGCTCGTTGTCGCCATCGGCTGCGCTCTCTGCGCTTGGGTGCTCGGCAATATTGCGTGGGCGATATGGGTTCGGTTTGGCAGCTGAGAACACCCTGACCGCGGAGCGGCATGTCTGGGCGTGCGCGCTTGCCGTGCAAAACCTATATGGGACTCGCGCGGCGCTCCACGTCGCCGAGCGCATCGGTGCGCTCGCGCTCGCGGGCGACCGTGAAGGCATTGCTATGTGGAAAGCCATCGCAGCGCGCCTCGATGCGCTGGCGCGCGGTCCGGACGAGCGGTTCAGCCAGGACCCTTGAAGTCGAGCATCCGGAGAAAGGCCGCGAGCGAGCGGACCTCAGCATCGGTCAGCGCGCTTGGCAGAGGCTCCCGCGACGAGGGTCCCAGCCGCGCATAGAGATCCGCGCGCTCGCGGACGCTCATGTCTTTGGTGTCGATAAGGCGCAGCGGGTCGAAATGGGCGATGATCGCATCCTCGATGCGCATGACCGATCCTGAATGCGAATAGGGGCCGGTACTCGATAGATTGTAGAGCGGTGGGGTACGGAAGCGAAAGCGATCGGCGGGGTCGAGGGTTACGTTGTAACGGCCTTCGTCGATGCCGAAGCCGTTTTTGCCAAAACCCGCCTGGGGAAATGCGACCGCATGAAAGTCGAAATCGCTGAAATAGGGACCGCTGTGACAAAAGGAGCAGCGGCCGCGGCCGTAGAACAGCAAACCGCCAGCCAGTTCGGCGCGCGAGATCGGACCGCGGTCAAAAACGAATGCCTCGAGACGCGTTGGATGAATGCGGAATTCGTCGCGAATGAAGGCAGCAAGTGCATCGGCAACATGTCCGAAAGCCAGCTTGCCGGCGGGCAGCCGATAGGCAGCGGCAAGGCGCGGACCGATCGCCGCATCGCTGGCGAAACGGCGTGCTAGCTCGTCCTGCACCGTCTGCGCCGCATCGACGTCCTCGGTCACCAAAGTGTCGCGGACCGTCGGCGTATCGGCGATCATTTCGCGCAGCTCAACCGAGGGAAGATGCGCTGCGACAACCATCGGATCACTCGATGGCGCGCGGTCGCCGAACTGGCTGACGACTTTTCCATCCTCCACGCTGACCTTGCCGTCCCAGAAAAAAGTCGTGAACCCCTTGCTGCCACGGCCCCAGAAGGGAAGCACATTGCGCGGAAGGATGCGCCCTTCGCTATTCGCCATGCGCGCCACGCCATGACCTTCGGCGCCAGCGCCGACGGCGTTGGGGAGGCCATCGGTGGAGCCGAACTCATTGAGATGGCAATCGCGGCAACTGATGCTTTGGTTGAGACTCATCTTGGTCGACTCAAAGATTAGGCGGCCGGCTTCGCGCCGCGCCGGGTCGACTGGGATCGCGAGCGCCTCGGCGCGCACGAAGCCCGATGCAATCGCGGCATCGCGCAGCGTCGCCATTCGCATGGTGTCGGTCGCCGGTTCCGCGGGCGCCTGCGATCTATCGGAGGGACGGGCTTCGCAGGCAGCGAGGAGCAGCGCAGCGCCGAGCAGCATCGCATTAGAAACGGATTTCATGGGTCTCAATCACCTCCTGAAGATCGCTTGCCCGCGCCTCGATTGCCCGTAGGCGCATCTGCGCGAGCTCATCCTCGCTCAGGCCCCATTGGAGAAGCTTCTTCTGATAAAGGTCATAATCCTGACAGATGATGAGACCGATCTCGCTCGCGGCCAGCGCGCGCGTCCCATCGGCCGACGGCGCGAGCGCGACGGTTTGCTTGGCCTGATAGTGATCGCGCATCGCTCCGTCGCATTGTTCGACAAGAAGCCCGTAGCGTTCCTGGTTCCAACCCATCACCACCTCGCGCCAGAGCGGCAAGGCGAGCCACGCCATCAGCGCGCCGACAAGTACCGCAACGAGATGCGTGGCGATCCGCTCAGGTCGAAATCTTGAACGCATCGAGAACTTCAGGGGTGATCGTGCCGGTGATGTTGAGGCCATAGTCAGTCTGGAAGCGCTTCAGGGCCGCCCGGGTCTGCGGTCCGACCATGCCGTCGATGCCGCCCTCATAATAGCCATAGGCCTTGAGCGAGATTTGCACGCGCATCACGATGTCGCGAATTTGTTGCGCAGAGGGTTCGCTATAGAAGCTCTGCGGCGCGATCGCGGGCGACGAGGGCAGGATCGACGAGGGGGGCGTGCTGCGCTCATTGCGCGGGGCCGGCGTCGGGGCGGGCGCCGGGCGCGTCACCGGTTTGCGCGGCGGCGGCGGGGTATAGACGGGTGCCCGCGTGCGTCCGCTCGAGCCCGAGCGATGGCTGCTATGCGACGCGTGGCTCGAATGCGAACGATGCTGTGCCAAGGTGAAGCGATGGTCCTGCGCGAACTTACGGACCAACTCGTCTTTGTCGCCATCGCCCCCATCGCCGGTCGGGGAAAATCCCGCGGGTGTGGCCTGCACCGGGGGCAGCGGAGTGATGCCGGCGGCCACGAGCCCCGAGATCAGGAAGCGTCTCTTCTTCACAACGGTACTACCTCCTCCACGAGATGATCGGGATGCCACTCGAAGAAGCCCGCGCAATCTGCACGCATCGAGCAGTCTTGGCATGCCGGGGCGAAGCGCTGCTTCCAGTCGGAGATCGAAGCGACAGCAAAGTCGCGGAACGCCGGCGGGATATGGCAGAGCGGGACATTGAACAGCCGGACGGGCACGCCATGCAGGCTGGCACGATCGATCGCGTCGCCGACCGGCGCGAAGCGCGCGCGCAAGTCAACATGGAGCCGATCCCAGCGCCGCCGCGCGAAGCCGATATTCTCCAGTCCCATCAGCGACCATTGCTCGATATGGGGAAGATTGTGCGCAACGAACCGCGCAAGGCTCGCAAGCGCATCGAGGTTGTCTTCCAGCATGACGGTGCGCAATTCGATCCGCGCGCCAGCGAGGAGCAGATGCGCAAAGCTCTCGATCAGCCGCTCGAACGCGCCGGGCTTGCCGATAATATGGTCGTGGAGAGACGCATCGGCAGCATAGAGCGGGATACCCCAGACGATGTTCGTGCGAAGCCGTCCGGAGAGGCGCTTCGTATTTGCCGCGTCGAAATGCTGTCCGTTGCTCAAAATATGAAAGCCGAGGTCGGGCCGGTCGGCGAGCAACCGCTCGATCATCGCGAGCAACGGGTCGATGTGCAGCGTGGGCTCGCCGCCGGTGATGCCTATGACGCTGCCCTGCTCGGCAAGTCGGCACGCCGCCTCGAAATGTTCGAAGCGGTCGCGATGCGTCTTCTTCGGCGGCTGCGAACACATGACACAGAGCTGATCGCATTGTTCGGTGACGAGGAGGCTGTTGTGCGGCGAACCGGCCCGCAGAAGCCGTTCGGCGCGCCGAGCGGCAGGATCCACAAGGACGACGTCGCCGGTGAGGCCGTCTTGTGGTTGAGCGAGTGTGAACAGGCCTTCCATCCCGCACCAAAGGCTTTGCGTTGGCGTGGAGGACAGGCAAAAGCTCTCGCGGGCATCGGCCGACCTGCGCGAAGCGAGCCGTGTCACGAAAGGTGCTTCGGCATCGCTTCGGGCTTGAAGGAAAAGCGGTATCATGGCGCCGCCAGCGCGCCGGTCTCGCCGGCTAGCCCGAGCCAGCGACGCAGCGAATATTGCACGGCGGCATCACCGGAATGAATGAGTTCGAAGGCGAGGTCGAACAGATTGAGATGGCGGCGGCAGAAGTCGGTTTCTTCGCGCGGCACGTCAATCCGTCCATAACGCGCAATGTCGTCGATGATGTCACGACCGCAATAAGGTTGAAAGGCGCAGGCCTCGCAAGCGGGGTCGCCATCATTGGTCGCCGCCGCTTCGAGCGCCGCACGTTCGGGCGTGTCCCATCCTGCGTGAATGTCGCCGATCGAAAGATCGATCACGCCAGCGCGCGTGAGCATCCGCGCCTCGTCGGTCGGATAGGCGCATCCGTCGTGGTCGATGACGATATAGTCGCGACCGATCGGATTGGGGTTCCTGAGGTCGACGTGGCGATCCTCGCCGGGCCGGAAGATGCGCCTCAAGATCAGACTGAAATAGCTTTCTTCGAGCACGCGGCTGCGGTCGGCCCAGTTTCGCGCAATCAATCGGCGCACGAAGGCCGCATGATAGTCGAGCCATTGGTCGCCGTTGACGCGCGATGCGGGGTGCCGCTTGCGCGCGAAACCCTGATAATTGATGGGCCGCAGATAGATGGAATCGAGGCCGAGTTCGGCGAAGCTGTCGATCAGCTGCTCCGGATCGGGCGGCGAAAGTGGATTTATGGTTGGCAGTGCCGAAATCTTGCCCGGACCATAACGCGAGAGCAGCGTCCTGAGATTGGCGTGAAATCCTTCGGCCTCGCCGGCGTCACCCTGACGCTGGCGAGCATGGACCGTGATTGGACCGTCGAGCGAGGTGCTGATATGGACATCGTCGCGATCGAATAGCGCCAGCGTCGCATCGTCGAGCGTTTGCAAATTCGTGCAGATGATGAATTGCGCCTGGATCCCCGCCGGCACGGCGTCGATAACCGCCTTGATGAGATCGGGGCGCAGCGTCGGTTCGCCGCCTTGGAATTCGATCTTGACGACAGGCTCGGTTAACCCGGCGACGAGTGCCTCGACCCCAGCAAGAGTCTCCGCAGACCAGTCATGACCTTTGGCATCGACTGCCGCGCGGGACACCTGGCAGTAGCTGCACGCAAGATTGCAGCGTAGCGTTGGAACCAGAATGAGATAATCAAGCGCTCCGGGCATGGCTTGGCGCCGCGCGCGAATATAGGTTCCGGCTAATCGCTCTAGGTCAGACCGAGGAAGAAGACCGCACCCCGCGAGAATATCTTCATCAGTCCCAGCGAGCTGGCCGGCCTCATATCGCGCGACCAGCTGTGGATTAACGAGCGAAAAGCGTCCAGCGCGATCGATAAGCAAGAAATTATCGCCGTGCGTGCGGACCCGCAGACAGTCAATGACTGTTGCTGCCTCGTCCAAAGGCGTCGGCGCCGCAGTTGTAATACCTACCGTCACATCCCTCGCCCCATTTCGGTCCATGACACCGCTACACAGCTGCTTAGCATTTGGGCCATGCAAAGACTAAACTGATTTTCGGCCGGTACCGCCGCCTCTTGCATCTCAAACGCGAAGTCGATCTCTTCTTCAATGTTCCAATCGAATACGGCTCTATTTCCTCTGGCAACGGTGCTGCGGTGTGGATGCGATAGCATGCTCTCGAGATGATTCTCTCAGCCGCTTGGTGCGCCAATTGCTCTCCGAGGGGATTCAATATCATGCAGAGAGCCATGCAGGCATTTGCTTCTGCCCTGATCCCAAATCTCAGCCGGGAGCATCATCGAACGTCAGCCGGGGAGCCAGCTCGTTCATCGCATAATGAACGAACTGGTTGCCCAGGTCAGTGAGAACGTAGCGTTTCTCGCGGTCGAAAGCCGATGTCATCGTTGACGACCCTTGTCCCTTCGGCACATTCCGCGGGGGTTCCTTCAGAAACCTGCCATGCGCATCGGTGCGGCGAGCTTGGCGCACGACCCGCCCTTGGCTCAGGTCGTCGATCAAGAGGCGGAATAGATCCGCTTCGGCCGAATCTTCGCGCACCGCCGCTTTACCCATCGCGTTCCAGATGCCGCCGCGGGAAATTCCTTCCTGATTGTAGATCTTGGCAACGACCTCGAAATGGAAATCTGAATATCGTTCGATCCAATCGATGAAGAGACTGACGACATCGTCTGACACGAGGCTCGAAGCGGCAGCGTTTGACAGGATATTGCGTATTTTCTCGCGCTTCGATTCGCTGTCGATCGCTGACCACTTTCGGAAGCTCTTTTTGAGGAGCTTTTGATATTCAGTTGATTCGATACGCTCGCGAATTTTCTCGTCCTGCAAGTCGAGGCGAGACATGAGTTCTGCAATAGTTTTGCCTTTCTCACGCAGCTCGTCCTCAAGCATCTGTACCCACTGACGAAGCAGGTTGTGGGCGGCTTCCTGATCTCGCTCACTCCATGACGCGGAAATCGCAGCGAGAACTCCGCCAACAAATGGAATTGCGCCCGCCGCGATATTCAGCCCCGCCCGAGCAGCTTTGCCTTTGTCTAAGCCCCCCATGCCATCCTCCGTTTTGACGCCCGATTGCTCCCTCGAAATGCCGGAGCGTATTCGCGAGTTCAGGGATATTCTCCGCCTCCGGCAGCGGCCAGCTTCAACCCGTACGCTGTAAAGCTTCTTGCTCCACCTGATCGCGGAGCGCTTCTGCACTGACAGATGCAGGGGTTCTCTTTTCGCCAGTGATCTTGCCGGGCTTGGCCTGCCACGCCGCTACATGGCCGCTGACATTGTCGTGGAAGTGGCTGGCAGCGTTCAACAACTCTGTGACGAAATTTCTTGGCTGGGCAAATCTCGCACCAAGCTCGCGGACGAGCAGGATGTCAAAGGCGTGTGGTGCCATGTCGGGCCGGTCGCGGACCGCGAGCGACGCATCGTCACGAAGGGCGGCAAGAGTATATTGGGTCGCGGGCGAGCTGCCCGGCCACGCAAAGCGAATATGCAGGTCGGCCGAGTTGGAATTTCCGAGCTGGTTGAGCAGCCACCGCAGTCGCGCCTTGGTGGACTGCCGGTCCCCCGGCGCTTTGAGGCGCAACTGGAAACAAAGCACACGCTTCTGAAGGTCGGCGGAAATCTGCAGCCGGCCCGCAGCATCTGGAATGATGATCTCGCTTCGAAGGCAAGTCGCGCTCGACAGTTCGGCCAATGCGCTTTTCAATCGTTTCGCGGGATCATTGGCCTCGCCAGGCGCCATCGCCACTCGCACATGATCGCCAATCTGACGGCTCAGCATACCCGTCATCCGATCGAGCGCTTGATGCCAACCTCCCACAGCTTCCTGACACAAGGGATCCCGAATTCCGATACGGCTACCCGCCGCAACATTCGCGCACAACTCTGACCAGGCCGTTGGCAGCTGATCGAATTCCTTCACGCCCGAACTTGGATGAAGGAGAAAGCGCTGCAATTCGGAAAGAAGGATCAATTGCTCGCGGTCTTCGACCTCCTCTTGATCGCGAAGCAATTGGGCCTGGGTGATGACATGGCCCCATGACCAATGGAACAGCTCGACCTTTCGAGTGAGCATGGGGCTTATACTGAGCGGGTGATGCGTCGGTAACGGCGTAAACTGGTTCGAAAGCGTGATGACCGCGTTGATATTATTCGCCTTTGCGAGGGTGAGATAGGACTCGATCTGATCGTTGGTAAGATTGGCAGAGCCGACCTTCGCCTCCACCAGTGCGGTCCAAACCGATCGACCGGTTCGCACGATGACCAAACCATCAGGACGGTTCTTTTCTTCACCCGGCGTCTTTTTGAATTCGACTTCGGTGAAGGTATCGATCTTGCCGCGCGGTCCGATCCGGACGCCGAGGCTGCCGAGCAGCGTACGACCGAATGCAGAAACATTCTCAAGACAGGACAGGAATATTGAAAGTGTTCGTCCTTCTTTCGATGTCTCGGACAGAACGGGAAATAGTCGCGCGGGCTCTCCGCGTCGCAGCATTTCGGGTAATTCTGTCATACGCCCCTCCCTCATTGGCAAATTTGCACGGCTGGGGGCAAAGAGCAATCTTGCTTCCGATCACCCGACGTGCGTCGCGTTCGGTTCTCAAATGACCGCTATCTCTAGTTCGGCTCCGAAAGCCGACAGGCGCCTATCGGCCATTTCAGTATGTTTGGTTAGCTCGAAAGCAGCGTTTTCAGCGGCGTTTCGGTGTCGGCGAACTGCTCCGGCGTGGCGCGAAGTCCGGCGGTGACGATCATGCGGCCCTGCACATAATCCTTCGTCGCATTGACGCAATCGATGGCGATGACCCTCCCCGCCTTGAGATAGACGACCGAAAAGCTCCGGTTCGCAGGGTCACCGCGCAGCACCGCCTGATCGTGCCCCGTCGACAGCCCCGCTGTCTGGAGCTTCAGATCATATTGGTTCGACCAGAACCACGGGATCGCCTGATAGGGCACTTCGTCGCCGACGATGCCCTTGGCGACGACATTCGCCTGATCATTGGCGTTCTGGACCGATTCAAGGCGGATTACCGCGCCTTCGGCAAAATCGTTCGCGTGCGCGGCGCAGTCGCCGATCGCATAGATGTCGGGCAGGCTCGTTTTGCAGAAACGATCGACGAGCACACCGTTCCCGCCCGCCGCGCCCGCGGCGATCAACGGCTCGACCGCTGGCACGATGCCGATGCCGACGATGACGAGATCGGCGGGGACGACCTCGCCGTCCGCCAGCCGCACCCCGGTGACGTGCGTGTCGCCTTCAATGGCCTCGACGCACACGCCGAGCCGGAGATCGACGCCATGGTCGCGATGCTCCTTTTCGAAAAAGCGCGAGAGTTCGGTCCCTGCGACGCGCGCCAGCACGCGGTCAAGCGCCTCCAGTAACACGACCTTCTTGCCCGCCTTGCGCAGCACCGCGGCAGCCTCGAGCCCGATATAGCCGCCGCCGATGACGACGATCTGCTCGGCCGTCAGCGACGCCGCTTTCATCGCATCGGCGTCGGCGCGGGTACGCACGCCCTGCACGCCGGGCAGGTCGCCGCCCGCGATGGGGAGCATCCGCGGGCTGCCGCCGGTTGCCCAGACGAGCTTGCTGTAACCGATCGTCTGCCCCTCGTCGGTGGTGACGCTGTGCGCGGCGGGATCGACCGACACGACGCGCTGGCCGAGCAGCATCGTCACGTCGCGTTCGTCCCAATATTTGGCGGGGCGAAGCTGGATGCGCTCGAATTCTTTTTCGCCCGCAAAATATTCCTTCGACAAGGGCGGGCGCTCATAAGGCAGTTCGGGCTCGTCGCCGATGATCGCGATCGACCCCGTGAACTTCTGCGTGCGCAGCATGATCGCCACCTGGGCTCCGCCATGGCCCGCGCCAACAATGACAACGTCGAACCGAGTCATTCTCTTCTTATCCTGTTCAAGGCGCGACAGCCGTGAAGGACCTGAGGGAACCTGGTCAGCGCCGGCCGGGAAAGCGGGGGATGTCGATCTTATCGAACATTCCGCCATAGCCCAGCGCGATCGGCATATCCCATTGCAGCATATTGTAGGGATGACCGGTGTCGAACACGCTCGCCGCGTCGAGTGCTGCTAGCGTTTCATCGCTCAGGATGAGCTCCGTTGCCCGGAGATTTTCGGTCAGCTGCTCGGCGCGGGTCGCGCCGATGATGGGGACCACGCCGCGCGCCATTATCCAGGCGAGCGCAATTTGGCCTGAGGTCGCGCCAAGCTCGTCGGCAATCTTGTCGACCGCTTCGGCAATCTCGCGATTGCGCTCGTCGAGGGGCTGGAGCTGCATGCTGTCCCGGCGCTTGCTGCCAGTGTCGGTGGATGCGCGAGTATATTTGCCGGTGAGTATACCACCCGCGAGCGGCGACCAGGCGGTGACGCCAATGTCATGCGCCCGAGCGAGCGGCAGATGCTCGCGCTCGATCGACCGCTGGACGAGGCTATATTCGAGTTGCATCGCACTTACAGGCACGAGCCCGCGCAAGTCGTGGAAGGTTTGTGCTCGCGAGACGACCCAAGCCGGCACGTCGGACAGGCCGACATGAAGGATCTTGCCGGCGCTGACGGCATCGTCGAGCGCGCGTTGCACCTCCTCCACGGGCGTCGTGAAATCCCACCAGTGCACGAAATAGAGATCGATATAGTCGACCCCGAGGCGCTGGAGGCTCGCATCGAGCGAACGGGCCAGGCTCTTTCGGTGCATGCCGGCGGCATTGGGATCACCGCCTCCCGGAACCGCATTGGCATATTTGCTCGCGATCACGAAGCGTTCGCGGTCAGGTGCGATCATCCGTCCGACGATTCGCTCGCTCTCGCCGTCGGTGTACATGTTGGCCGTGTCGATGAAGTTGCCGCCGGCCTCGACGAAAGCGTCGAAAACCGGCCGGCATTCCTCTTCGGGACGCGACCAGTCCGCCGCGGTCCCGAAGGTCATTGTGCCGAGTGCGACCTGCGACACGCGCAGGCCGCTCTTCCCGAGCAGGCGATAGCGCATCAGGCCTGCTCGCCGAGGCCCGGGTTGTTCCGCCAGGCTTCGTCGGGAAAGGGGATCACCCCGAGCTGCATCGCGAATTCGCGGAAGTTCCAGTGAGTGCGGCACCGCACGATCTTGCCGTCACGATAGAATTGCGTGGTGGTGCCGCGTGTGTAGGTCGTTTTTCCTGCCGCGGGAATGCCGAAGAAATCCTCGTTGTGGGTGGCCTTCCAGATCCACTGCATATAGCCCCATTCGTCATATTCGAAGTCGGCGCCCAGGAAGATGTTGTCGGCGTAGCGGCGATAGACCTCTTCGGGGAACTCCCCGGGCGTCGGGCCCTGCCGCGTTTGGGCATGCTGGCGCGGGCAGCGATCGCCATCATAGCTCAGTACCTCAAACTTGTGCACGCCGAACGGCGATTCCGGACCCGAGTTGTTGAATACGACGAATGCCTTGTAGAGATCCTCCTTGGTGGTGATCGTCTGCATGAACTCGATATCTTCCCAGACGAAATCGTCGGCGTAATAGCCGAGCACTTCCTCGGCACCCTTGTCGAAGAAGGCGGTCACCCAGTCCTGGGCGCTGTTGAAATCCTTCGGGCGCGCGTTGTGCGAGGGGGTATCGACCCCCGTCGCCATCATCGGCGAGCGGATGCCGCGCAGCACGCGTTGCTGGTCGGGCGTCAGATGGTCGTCGGTGACATGGGCGGCATATAGAAAATGCATGTGTATTCCTCTCTCGTCCGAATGTGCGGGCTTGGCCCGTTCTGCGTCCCGGTAAATTATCCTGCTATTTAGTCATTGCCACGGCAGAAGGGGTCACGGCGAGGCCGAACGTGCCAGCAGGGCCAAATCTTTGGCACCCTCTGCTTTTTCGTGGCACGGCTGGCCCTTGGGGGCGGCGCTTGCTCCCCATAGACTTGCTGGCAACCAGAAAGAGGATGGCGCGGCGCGCCGTCCCGCATGCGGAGAGAATTATGAGCGAGACCCTCCTGAATCGGAGCGATGACGCGGGCAGCACCGATCGGGTCTATGATCCGCTTGATCCCATCGTGAAGCACGAACCCTATCCCTTTTATGCCAAGCTGCGCCGGGACGACCCCGTGACATGGCTGCCCTCGCTCCAGGCCTTCGGCGTCGCGCGTTACGAGGACGTCGATACCTTGCTCAAGAACGGCAAGCTCTACAGCTCGTCGATGTTCTGGCCGGCGCTGCTCGGCGAATATGACCCGGTGCCCGAAGTTCCGCCGATGATCTCGATGGACCCGCCAGGACATGTCCACCTGCGCAAGCTGGCCAACAAGGCTTTCGTGCCATCCAAGATCAAGATCCTCGTCGACCGTACCTATGAAGTGGCGAACGAGCTGATCGACGACATCATCGCGAAACATGGCACCGAGGGCGAATTCGATTTCGCGACCGATTTCTGCGCCCTTTATCCGGTGACCGTCATCGCGCAGGTTCTCGGCGTCCCGACCGAACGGCGCGCCGAGTTCAAAATCTGGGTCGATAATATCCTCGCGGCGGCCAACCGGGCTGCCTACGGCCCCGAGCGGCTCGCCGAGATACAGGACAGCTCCGACAAGGTTCGCGCCTTCTTCGAGGATCTGTACGACGAGCGCGCCGCCAACCCGCAGGATGACCTCATCTCGCAGTTCATCGTTGCCGAAATCGACGGGGAGAAAATGTCGCGGATCGAAGTGATCCAGATGTCGATCCTGCTCCTCATTGGCGGCGTCGAGACGACGACCAATCTTCTCGGCACGACCTTGGTCGAACTGAAGCGTCATCCCAAGGTTTATGAGCGGGTGCGGGCCAATCCCGACCTCATTCCGGCGCTCATCGAAGAAGTGCTGCGCTACAATCCGCCGGTGCAGATCATCTTTCGCCATACGATGGAAGATACCGAGCTTGGCGGCGTGAAGATCCCCAAAGGCTCGACGGTGATGCCGCTCCTTGCATCGGCAAACCGCGACGAAAGCAAGTTCGCGAATCCGGAAGTTTTCGACATCGACCGAAAGATCGCTGTCCCGCTGATGTCCTTCGGACAGGGGCCGCATTTCTGTCTCGGCAACTATCTCTCGCGAATGGAAGCGCGATCGGCCCTCGAAACCGTGTTTAAGCGTTTCGAACTCCTCGATCCGGTGTCGGACGAAGTGGAGTGGCTCGACTCCTATTTCGCGCGGGGCCCTCACCACCTCAAGACCCGTTTCCGCGTGCGCGGCTGAGCCACCCTCGCGCAAGCTCGAACAGGGGAGTGGGCGTTATGCCAAGGCTGGCGCAGTGCTACGGTACCGCTGATTATGAGTACGCCGCGCGGCGCCGTTTGCCGCGGCCACTCTTCGATTATATCTGCGGAGCGGCGGACGACGAGAAGACCGCCGCAGCAAATGTGGACTCCTTCGACCGCTACGACCTCGTTCCGCGCTACATGACCGATGTGACGCGCGTGAGCGCCGCGACCCGCGTTCTTGGCTGCGAACTCGACTGGCCGCTGATCCTCGCGCCGACGGGCATGAGCCGGATGTTTCACCCCGACGGCGAGCAGGGCGTGGCGACCGCAGCCGCCGATGCGGGCTGCGGCTACGCACTGTCGACGATGGCGACGGCTTCCATCGAAGAGATCGGGGCGATCAGCGCCGGGCCGAAGATTTACCAGCTCTACCTCCTCGCCGACGACGCCCTGAACTTCGCCAGCATCGATCGCTGCAAGGCGGCGGGCTTCGACGCGCTGTGCCTGACGGTCGACACGATCGTGGCGGGCAACCGCGAGCGCGATCTGCGTTCGGGACTCACCGTGCCGCCGCGCCTTACCTCCGCTTCGCTCGCTTCCTTCGTGGCGCGCCCCGGCTGGTGCCTCGGCTATCTCGGCGCCGGCAAATTCTCTCTTCCCAACGTCACGGCGGGCGGAGAGGGCGACCTGTCGACGCTGGCCGCCTTCTTTGCGTCGAAAATGGAATCCCACATCAGCTGGGAGCGGATCGCAAAGATCGCAGCCTATTGGGGCGGCCCGTTTGCGATCAAGGGCCTCCAATGCGGCGACGATGCGCTTCGCGCTGCGGACGCGGGCGCAACCGCGGTCATTGTCTCCAATCATGGCGGCCGGCAACTCGATGGGGCCGCTGCCACGATCGACATCCTCGGAGACATCGTCGACGCGGCGGGCGACCGGATCGAGGTGATCCTCGATGGCGGGGTTCGCCGGGGGAGCCACATCGTCAAGGCTCTCGCAATGGGCGCGCGCGCCTGCATGACCGGGCGGCCCTATCTTTATGCCCTTTCCGCTTTCGGCGCTGCGGGAGTCGAACGCTGGCTCGGTGGAATGAAGGAGGAAACGCTTCGTACGTTGGCGCTGGTCGGATGCCCGGCGCTGGCGGATCTCGGCCGCGAGCACGTGCGGCTTGCAGGCGCGGCGCCTGCGTTTCTCGCAAACGAGGGGCTGTTACGTGACCTTGAGCGGCCCGGTCCCGCCTTGCGGCAAGCCTAGATATCAAGCTTGCGCGCGACCTCGACGATCTCGTCGGCTTTCATCTGGGCGACAACGCTCGGTCGGCGCCCCGTCCAGCGTTTGAATGCACGCGAGAAGGTGCCTTCGTCGGAGAAGCCGAGCATATAGGCGATGTCGCGAATGACGAGATCGCTTCGTTTCAAATATTGGAAAGCAAGCTGCAGCCGCACGCGGTCGAGGACATCGGAAAATGTCGTGCCTTCGTCCTTGAGCCGCCGGAGCAGGGTTCGCTCGGTCATGTGCAGGCTCTTCGCGATATCGCTCTTTCGGACCATCCCGTCGGGCATGCGCGCGATAAGGGCGTCGCGGACTCGCACCGCGAAGCGCCCGGCCATGCGCGTCTCGAGATAGCGATTCGCGACGCCATCGAGAAGTGAAGCCAGTTCTTCGTCCGCCACAAGGATCGGACGGTCGAGGTCGGCGCGCGCGAACACGATGGAATCCTCGGGCTGTCCATAGGCGACCGGGCAACCGAAGAAGGTCTCGAGCCCGTCGCTCTGACGGGGTTGCGGATGCGCAAGGCTGACCGCGATCGGCGTGATGTCGATCCCCGCGATCCAGCGAAGATAGCCGAGCACCGAGGCGAGCACCGTGTCGACCGTCTGATAGATCGGCGGCGCGCCGCCGGTGTCGAAGAAGATCGAAAGCGTGACCTGTTCGCCGGATTCGGTGAGCGTCGCCGTCGCCGAGTCGGAGATGAGCCGGCAATAGAAGGCGAACCGGTGAAGTGCGCGCGAGAGCGTGGCAGAGCAGCTCATCGCATAGCCCACGACATGGAAAGTCGAGGGCCGGACTTCCGCCGCCACCCGAAGCGCGAAGTCTGAATCGCTGAGAGCCACGGCCTCGCGCCACAGCATGCTGATCTGTTCCTGCGAATAGCGACCATAGCCGCCTTCGAGGCGCGACGGATCCATGCCAATGTCGCTCAGCACCTTGTCGGGGTCGATGCCGCTCGCGTGCATCGCCCTGACGATCGCCAGCACCCACCCCGTCAGCCCGGACTTGGATTCCGTTTCAGTCACCCGACCCTCGTTATTTTTCTATTGAGGCGAAGAGTAGGCCAATCGGGCGCCGATGTCACGATCGGCCTTGTGTACCGTCATTTCTTGCCGAACGTGTCGCTTTGTCCCGAACGGCTTTGCCTTGGCACGTCGCGCCCTGTCGTTTGCCGCCGCGATATCCGATGCACACCTTGAAGAAGGCAGATAGCGCCGCAAAGGCCGACGATGCCATAATGGAGGAGAGGATTGATGCGAACCAGGGGTTATCTTTTTCGTGCGTCGGCGGCCTGGGTCGTCGGCGTGGCGCTGACGGCCGCACCGGCAATGGCGCAGACCGAGCCGGCGCCAGTCACCGAGACCAGCGATCCGACGGACATCATCGTGACGGCAACCAAGCGCAACGAGAATCTCAGTCAGGTTCCGATCGCCGTATCGGTCACGACGGATGAGGACATTGCTGCGAAGGGTATCGTTCGTCCGCAAGATTATCTGATTACGACGCCCAACGTGACCTTCATCGACGAGGCGACGGGCGACAGCTTTACCAACATCCGCGGCCAGACCTCGGTCCGCAACTCCGATCCGAACGTTGCGGTGGTGATCGACGGCGTCCAACTGTCGAGCCTCAAGCAGTTCAACCAGGATCTGTTCAATATCCAGCAGATCGAAGTGCTTAAGGGGCCGCAGAGCGCGATCTACGGTCGCAACGCCGCCGCGGGCGCGATCGTCGTCACCACCAAATTGCCTCGGGAGGAACTCGGCGGCTCGGTCCTGGCGGGCTATGGCAGCTGGAACACCGCCCGCGCACAGGCCGAAGTCAGCGGTCCGCTGACCGACACACTGGGCTTTGGCCTCGCCGCATCCTTCCGCGACACCGATGGACCGTTCACCAACATAACGACAGGCGAAAAGCCGTACCGCCTGCGCACGGTTCTCGGGCAGGCGCGGCTCTATTGGGAGCCGGCAGACGGGCTGACCATCGATTTCAAGCTGAGCGGGCATGACACGAAGGGCGGCTCGACCGCGCTCCAGTCGCAGTTCGTCGGACTGCCGATTGGCGGAATCCCGGTCAACGAGCTCGACGCCGACCGGACCGACCTGCCGTTCGTGACGAACGTAGAAGGCCAACTCGACGAGTGGCTCGTCGCGGGTTCGCTCAAGATCGATTACGACATGGACTGGGCTACGATCACATCGGTGACCGCCGCGGACAAGCTTTACCAATTCTTCGGCGGGGATTCGCCGCCCTATCTTGCAGATTCGGGGACACCGGGTTCGACTGTGCAAGGCTATAAGTATCGCGACCGCAACTTCTCGCAGGAACTGCGCCTCACCTCGGCGAGCGATCAACGCCTCCGCTGGCAGGTCGGCCTCTATTATCTGAACTTCAAGCGCGGCCAGATCAGCGAGCTCAATCAGGATCTCGTCGGTGTCGTGCCGCCTTCGGACGGCATCGACGCGCCTGGCGACCCGATCATCGGCGCGACCGTGTCTTATGCGCGTCAGGCCTATAAGACCGAAAGCTTCGCGCCTTTCGCCAGCGTCCAGTTCGATATCACCGACCAGCTGCACCTGAACCTTGCAGGCCGCTACGATATCGAGAAGCGCAGCGTCGTCGAGCTCGCGCCCGACGCGATCAACCCGGTGACCGGTGCCAACTATAATCTCTGCATCCAGGCGCGCGGCCCGGGTACGACGCTCGCCGACTGCCAGGCCTCGGAGACCTTCAAGGAATTCGAGCCGAAGGTAAGCATATCATACGATCTCGGTCGGACGGGCAGCGTCTATGCGAGCTATGGCAAGGGCTTCAAGAGCGGCGGCTTCAACCCCCTCGGCAGCCGCGCCGCGCTTCTCGCAGTTGCGCCTCCAGGCGCTCAGGTCTTCGTCCAGGATCAGTTCGAACCCGAGAAATCGACCTCGTGGGAAGTCGGCACCAAGCTCCGCCTCTTTGACCGTTCGCTCAGCCTCAATCTCGCGGCGTTCACGACCAATGTCTCGGGTGCCCAGCAGTTCGAATTCTTCCCTTCGGCAGGCCTTCAGACGACGACGTCGATCGACAAGGTGCGGCTGCGCGGCTTCGAGGTCGACTTCAACTGGCGCATTCCCGGCGGGCCGCAGATTTTCGGCGCCTATGGCTATACCGACGGCAAGGTTCGCGCCTTCGCGGCCAATCCGGCCTATGTCGGCAACCGCGCGCCCAATGCGGCCAAATATAATCTGAACGCCGGGATCACGCATGATTTCGAGTTGGGGAACGACCTGGTGCTGACACCGCGCGTCGAATATACGCGCATCGGGTCGATCTGGTGGGACGTCATCAACACGCCGGGATCGCGCCGCAGCCCGGTTGACCTCGTCGATGCGCGCCTGACGTTGGCCAAGATCGACCGCTGGAGCCTCTCGATCTTCGGGAAGAATATTTTCAACGAGAAGTACAACCGATCGGTCCTTCCGTTGCTCGGCGTGTTCCAGCTGACATCGCGCGCCGAGACCCGTCATTTGGGCGTGGAAGGGCGGTTCAATTTCTGATCTCTCCCAACTGGCCGTCCCCGGCAGACTTTGCCGGGGGCGGACATTTTTGAAATGATCGGGAGGCGCGGCGCCAATTGGGGAACCGCAGGACCGAGCTACGGAGATACGCGATGAACAAGCAATGGGCGCAATATTGGATCGGGCTTTTCGCCGACGGCACCGATGAGCTGATGACGCTCTACGCCCCCGAGTTCCAGTTCGAAGATGTGAACTTCGATCTCAGGATCGACAGCGACCTGCCGGCGCTTCGCACATTCTTCGAGGCCTTCATCATCGAGGATCCGACGCAAAGCTACAACAAGTTTGACGTGTTCGACTATGTCGGCGACGACCGGCTTGGCTCGTTCCAGTGGACCTGGGAGACCAAGCATGCCGGCGACTTTCTCGGCATCGACGCAAAGGGCAAGGTGACCAAGACCCGCGGCGTGACCGTCATGGGCTGGAACGAAGAGGGCAAGATCATCCTCGAGCGCAGCATCTGGGATGCGATCCCGGTGTTGCAGCAACTCGAAGCGATCCCCGGGTGAGCACGGTCATGACCGACACGAAAGAATATCGCATCGGATCGCTTGCCGCCGTCGAGGCCGGTGAACCCGTGCTCACCGAGGCAGGCGGTCAGGATGTCGCGCTGTTCATGTGCCGCGGCCGAGTTATCGCGACGAACGGCCAGTGTCCGCACGCCGAGGGGCCGCTGCACGAGGGCGAAGTCGAAGGATCGATCCTGACCTGCCCCTGGCATGGCTGGACCTTCGATCTGGAATCCGGCGCGTGCCAGGAGGATGATAGCATCATCCTCGAACGCTATCCGGTCCGCATCGACGGCGATGATGTCTTCGTGAGCCTGTGAGCCGAGAGGACGCCTTTCCAGCTGTCCCGGCAGCCCTGATCGCGAAGTTGCGCGACATCGTCGGCGAGTCCGGCGTGCTTACGGGCGACGAGGTCGCGACGCGCTACCCGGGCTATTTCATGGACCGGATAGCGGCCGATGCGATCGTCAGGCCCCGCTCAACCGAAGAGGTGGCTGCCATTTTGCGGCTGTGCAGTGCAGCGGGCCAGCCCGTCGTCGTCCAGGGCGGCATGTCAGGCTGGGTCCGCGCCACCGAGACGAAGCGCGGCGAGATCGCGCTTTCGCTCGAGCGGATGACGGCAATCGAAGGCATCGACCCGGTCAACCGCACCGCGACGGTTCAGGCAGGCGTGATTCTCGATACGCTCGAAAATGCGCTCGAGGCGCATGGCCTGACCTTCCCGCTCGATCTTGGCGGACGCGGATCGTGTCAGCTCGGAGGCAACGCATCGACCAATGCGGGCGGAATGCGCGTCATTCGTTACGGGATGATGCGCGAACAGGTGCTCGGGGTCGAGGCGGTGCTGGCAGACGGCCGGGTCGTCTCGTCGCTCAACCAGATGATCAAGAACAACACCGGATATGATCTGAAGCAGCTCTTCATCGGTTCCGAAGGGACGCTGGGCGTGATCACGCGGCTCGTCCTGCGCCTTCGCGAGCGCCCGTCGAGTTCGAATACCGCCATCGTCTGCGCTTCGGATTTCGATCAGATGGTCAATCTGCTGCGCTTTGTCGACCAGAGCTTCGGGGGTCTGCTGAGCGCGTTCGAACTCATCGACAACAGCTTCTACCGGGTCAACACCGGTGCGGGCAAACATGCGCCGCCGCTACCTGCGGACCAGCCCTATTATGCCATCATCGAGATGCTGGGCTCGCAGCAGGAGCGCGACACCGACATCTTCGAGACGGTCCTCGGCAAAGCGGGGGAGCGCGGCTATTTCGACGATGCGGTCCTCGCCCGCTCGGAGACCCAGCGCCAGCAAATCTGGGAGATCCGCGAGGATCTTGAACATGTCGTAAGAGAGTTCCAGCCTTTCTACGCCTTCGACGTCTCGCTCCCGGTCGGCGAAATGCAGGATTATATCGCGGCGGTAACCGCCAAGCTGAAAGGCCGGTGGCCCGACGGGAAGATCGCCTTCCTCGGCCATATGGGCGACGGCAATCTCCATATCGCGATCGGTGCGGGAGGCGAGGGCGACCGGCACGGCGTCGAGGCGTGCGTCTATGAGCCGCTTCGCCCCATCAACGGATCGATCTCGGCCGAGCATGGCATCGGCCTCGAGAAGAAGCCCTGGCTCGACGTCTCCCGGTCCGAGACCGAGCGCGGCTTGATGGCCGAGATCAAGCGGCTCCTCGACCCGGGCAATATTCTCAATCCCGGCAAGATCCTGGATGTTCACCCATGACCGGGCTTCGTCTCCTCGGCTACCCGGTGAGCAATTATGTGAATATCGTTCGGGCGGCGCTTCTGGAGAAGGGTCTCGATTTCGATTTCGTGCCGACGCGGTCGTCGCAGGAGGCGGCGTTCCTTGTTCTGAGCCCGCTCGGCAAGATACCCGTTCTCGACACCGGCGAGGGCTGGCTTACCGAAACGGTCGCTATCCTTGACTATCTCGACGATGCCTATCCCGAGGTGCCGCTGCGACACCCCGACGCCTTCTCGAGGGCCCGGTCGCGCCAGATCATCAATATCGTGCAGCTCTATGTCGAGGCGCAGGTGCGCCAGCTCTTTCCCGGCGTCTTCATGGGCGGCAGCAACGCCGCCGCGACGGAGGCCGCGGTCCGGGCGATGCTCGATCGCGCGACAGCGGCCTTGTCGCGGCTGCTTACGCCATTCCCGTTCCTCTTTGGCGAACGACCCGGCCAGGCCGATCTGTTCCTCTTTTACAATCTGGACATTGCCGAACGCATAACCCGCTACGTCTATGATCGCTCGATCGTCGACGAAATTGGCGGCCTCGCGGAGTGGCGCGCCGCGATGCACGACCGTGCAAGTAGCCGGCTGGTGCTCACCGATTTTCATGCAAGTTTCCAAACCTATCTCGCGGACCATGGCGCTGCCTATCGTCCGGACGAACTCCCGAGGCCTATTTCCCATGCGTGACGTCAAGCTGACCGACAAATATACGATCGACGAAGGCACGGTGCTGATGACGGGCACGCATGCCCTCGTACGCCTACCGATGCTCCAGAAAGAACGCGACACGCGTGCGGGGCTCGATACCGGTGGCTTCATCTCAGGCTATCGCGGCTCGCCGCTCGGCAGTTACGATCAGGAGTTATGGCGCGCCAAGGATCTGCTCGAGAGCATGGATGTGATGTTCCAGCCCGGAGTCAACGAGGATCTGGCCGCGACCGCGGTGTGGGGTACGCAAATGCTTGCCGGGATACCGGACGCCACAAAGGACGGCGTTTTCGCGATATGGTACGGCAAGGGGCCGGGCGTCGACCGGTCGGGCGATCCGTTCAAGCATGGCAATATGGCGGGGTCGCATCCAAACGGCGGCGTGCTGATCGTCGCCGGTGACGATCATAGCGGTAAATCCTCGACGGTTGCGCACCAGAGCGAAGTGGCGCTGATGCATGCGGGCATGCCGATCCTTGCGCCGTCCGACGTACAGGACGTGCTCGAGTTCGGCCTGCTCGGCTGGGCGATGTCGCGTTACACCGGACTCTTCACCGGCTTCAAGATGTGCAACGAAGTGCTCGAGCAGACGATGACGGTCGAACTGCCACGGCTCGACAATGGCCCGGTGCTGCCCGAGCGCGGCGCGGCCCCCGCCAACGGCTTCCACAATTTTCCGACCCATCTCGACCGCGTCCAGTCCGAGATCGTCGCCAAGCGCTTTCGCTGGCCGCTGGTCGAAAAATTCGTCCGCGCGAACGGCATCGACCGGGTCCTGATCGACAATGGTGCGCGAAAGCTTGGCATCGTTGCGACCGGAAAGGCGGTGCAGGACGCGCGCCAGGCGCTGAAACTGCTCGGCCTTGCGGATACTGATGCGGCGGCGCTCGGGATTTCTCTCTATCAGCTGGGCTGCATGTATCCGGTCGAGCGGCAAGGTCTCGCCGAATTTGCCGAAGGGCAAGCGGAACTGCTGTTCATCGAGGAAAAGGAGGGGCTCACCGAAGCTCAGGCGAAGGCGATCCTTTACGGGCGCCCCGGCGCGCCCCCGATCGTCGGCAAGTCCGACGAAAGCGGGGCCTTCATGATTCCGAGCGACGAGCAGCTCGATCCGCTGCAACTGGCGCTCGTCATCGCCGAGCGCCTGCGCCGGCTCGGCAGCGAGCCTCCGGCGCTCGCGGAGCGGGTCGTAGCACTTCGCGAGGCGATGGCCAGGGTCGCAAGCCAGAAGCCCGGGGACGCGGTGCGCGCACCCTATTTCTGCTCGGGCTGTCCGCACAATAGCAGCACGCGCTTTCCCGACGGCAGCCTCGCCGGGGGCGGGATCGGTTGCCACGCGATGGCGATGTATTCGGGCCCTGAAATGCTGCCGAACACGCAGATGGGCGGTGAGGGGGCGCATTGGTACAGCCTCGCCTATTTCACCAAGACGCCGCACATCTTCCAGAATATCGGTGACGGCACCTATTATCACTCGGGTCTGCTTGCGATCCGCGGCGCGGTCGCCGCGAAGGTCAACATGACCTACAAGATCCTCTTCAATGATGCGGTCGCAATGACCGGCGGGCAGCCCGTCGACGGGCCGCTGACGCCCGGAGATGTTACGCGACAGGTGCTCGCCGAAGGGGTCGAGCGTTGCATCGTCGTCACCGACCGCCCCGATCTCTACGACGCGAACAGCGGCCTCGGCGAAGGCGTGACCGTCCACCACCGTGACGAGCTCGATGCCTTGCAGCGCGAACTTCGCGAGGTGAAGGGCGTCACCGTCATCGTCTATGAGCAGACCTGCGCCGCCGAAAAGCGCCGCCGCCGCAAGCGGGGAAAATTCCCCGACCCGGCGAAGCGCATGTTCATCAACAGCGCGGTCTGCGAGGGATGCGGCGACTGTTCGGTCCAGTCGAATTGCGTGAGTGTCTGGCCCAAGGAAACCGAGCTTGGCCGCAAACGCCAGATCGATCAGTCGAACTGCAACAAGGACTATAGCTGCGTCAAAGGCTTCTGCCCGAGCTTCATCACCGTGCTTGACGCCGAACCGCGCAAACCCAAGGTTTCGGCGCTTGCGGGCGAGGCGCAGACCGATCTTCCCGAACCCGTACTCGCTCCTCTTTCGCATGGCGCGTTCAACATCATGGTCTCCGGCATCGGCGGGACCGGCGTGGTGACGATCGGCGCGCTGCTCGGCATGGCGGCGCATCTCGAGGGGCTTGCCTGCTCGGTTTTCGACATGACGGGGCTCAGCCAGAAAAATGGCGCGGTCTATAGTCATGTCCGCATTGCGGCGGTGGCAAGCGATCTTGCCGCACAAAAGCTCGGCACCGGCGAAGCCGACCTCGCGCTGGCTTTCGATGCCGTCGCGGCACTGGCGAAGGAGCCCGTCGTGACGCTGTCGGACGCGCGAACGACGACTGTCGTCAATGCCCGTATCACGCCGACGCCGGCGTTTCAGCGCAATCCCGACCTCATACTCGACCAGAGCCTCATCGTCGGACGCCTCCAGAAGCTGTCGGCAGAACTGCATGGCGTCGATGCGACCGGGCTTGGGCTCGCATTGTTCGGTGATACAATCGCCGCCAATCTCTTCATGCTGGGCTACGCATCGCAGCTCGGCTTGCTGCCCGTGTCACCGGCGTCGATTGCTCGCGCCGTCGAAATCAACGGTGTTGCGATCGCGTTCAACCAGTCGGCCTTCGCGCTCGGCCGCCTTCTTGTTGTCGACCCCGACAAGGTCAATTCGGCCGTCGCTGCGACCAAGACCGAGCCGGACTTTCAGCCGCTCACCGATCTGGCCGACATTGTCGCGCACCGCATCGCCTTGCTCACCGTCTACCAGGACGCCGCCTATGCGGCGCGCTATCGCTCGCTTGTCGATGCAGTCGCCGCCGCCGAGGAGCGGGTGCTTCCCGGCAGCACGGCGCTCGCCGTCATGGTGGCGCGCAACTTCGCGAAACTGATGGCCTATAAGGATGAGTATGAGGTCGCACGGCTGCATGCCGATCCCGGCTTCCGGCGCGAGCTCGAGGCGGCGTTCGAGGACGGCGCGAAGCTGCGCTATAATCTTGCGCCGCCGCTCTTCTCGAAGCGCGATCCTGAAACCGGGCATCTGCTGAAGCGCGAATTCGGGCCGTGGGTCGGCAAGTTCTTCCCGCTGCTCGCGCGCGGCAAGAGGCTGCGCGGCACTGCTCTCGATCCCTTTGGCTATACCGCCGAGCGCAAGATGGAGCGCGGCCTCATCGACGAATATGAGGTACGATTGCGCGAGATGGCGGCGGCGCTCACCGCGGCCAATCACAAATTTGCGCTCGAAGCGGCGAGCCTGCCCGGGCAGATCCGCGGCTATGGCCACGTAAAGGAAGCCTCGGTCGAGCGCGTGCGCGCGCTCGAAGCAAGCGTGGTCGAGCGTTTCCGCAATGCGGCGCCCGCTGCGGAAACGAATATTGGTGACAATCGGGTGGCCCTGACCGCCTGAGAAATGAGGAGAGTGACATGCCCCGGATGCTGATCGGCGGAGAACTTGTTGAAGGGAGCCGGACGCTCGACGTCGTCGATCCCAGCACCGGTGCCGTCTTCACCCAAGTTCCCGATGCCGACGCGACCGATGTCGAGCGGGCCGTAGCGGCTGCCAAGGCCGCTTATCCGTCGTGGCGCGATCTCAAGCCATCGGTGCGCGGAGACATTCTTCGCGCCATGGCTGCAAAGGTCACGGAGCATGCCGAGGAACTCTGCGCGTTGCTTGTCCAGGAGACCGGACGGCCGATGGGGCTGGCGCAGTTCGAAATACTCCATCTCGCGACCGGCTATCTCACCTATTATGCCGGCCTCGAAGTCGAACCGGAGCTGATCGTCGAGGATGACACCCGGCGCGTCGAACTGCACCGCAAGCCGCTCGGCGTGGTCGGCGCGATCGTGCCGTGGAATGCCCCGGTGTTCATCGCGGCGAACAAGATCGCTCCCGCGATCGCCGCCGGCAACAGCATCGTCGTCAAGACCGCGCCCACGACGCCGCTTACCACGCTGCGTCTTGGCGAGCTCTGGGCGGAAATCGTGCCGGCGGGCGTCGTCAACATCCTGTCGGGCGGGAATGATGCGGGTGCCCTCCTCGTGGCGCATGAGGATGTCGCCAAGATCACCTTCACCGGATCGACCGAGACCGGGCGCAAGATCATGGCGGCTGCGGCGCCGACATTGAAACGGGTGACACTGGAGCTTGGCGGTAACGACGCCGCTATCGTCTTGCCCGATGCCGATGTCGCCGCGGTCGCGCCCGCGATTTTTACTTTTGCTTTCTTCAACTCCGGGCAAGTGTGCGCCGTCATCAAGCGGCTCTATGTCCATGACAGCATCTACGACGAGATGTGCGACGCGATTGCCGCCTTGGCACGCGGCGCGAAGGTCGCGGCGGGCAGCGACGCAAGCGCGGAGTTCGGGCCGGTGCAGAACAAGGCGCAATATGAAAAGGTGCTGCATTATCTCGGCGAGGCAAAAGCAGCCGGGAAGATCGTGGCGGGTGGGCAGGCGCCAGAGGGAGCAGGCTATTTTGTCCCGCTGACCGTGGTTCGCGACGTGTCAGACGGGTCGGCGATCGTCGACGAGGAACCGTTCGGGCCGATCCTGCCGATCATTCGCTACAGCGATGTCGATGACGTCGTGGCGCGCGCGAACGCTTCGCCCTTCGCCCTTGGCGGTTCGGTCTGGGGCAGCGATACCGAGGCGGCGGCGAAAGTCGCGGCGCGGCTCGACAGCGGCAGCGTCTGGGTCAACCAGCATTGCGCGCTCGACCCGCAAGTGCCTTTCCCCGCCAACAAGCAGTCGGGCTTCGGCGTCGAAGGCGGGGTCGAAGGGCTCTACCCCTATCTGGCGCTGCAGACCGTCAATGTCGCGAAGCCCGCGCCGGCGGCATGACAGGTATCTTCGACCTTTCCGGCAAGACAGCCGTCGTTACCGGCGGCGCGAAGGGCGTCGGGGCGATGATCAGCCGGTCGCTCGTCGCGGCCGGTGCGCGGGTCCTGATCCTTGCGCGCCCGGGACCGGAGAACCTGGCCTTTGCCAAAATGCTGAACGGCGAGGGCTCGTGCCAGCTGTTTGGGCATGACCTTGCGACCAGCGAAGGCGTAGCCGCGGCCGTGGCGGACGTGGGCGCCGCAGCCACCGAAGTGCATATCCTCGCCAACAATGCCGGGACCTTCACGGCGGCGCCCATCGACGAAATCACGCCCGAGCAATGGGATCGCGAGCTAGCCGTCAATCTGCGCACGCCCTTTTTTCTCGTGCAAGGTCTTCTCCCGCAGCTGACGGCCGCTTCGCGCGAGGGCGATCCGGCCCGCGTGATCAACATCGGCTCGATCGCCGCGCTCTGGGCGAAGAGCAGCAGCGCCTATGCCTACAGCGCAGCGAAGGGCGGACTCCACCAGCTCACGCGGGCGCTGGCCTCGGATCTGACCCGCAAGGGCATCAACGTGAACGCGGTCGCGCCGGGCTTTTTCCCGAGCGACATGACCGACGGGTTCTTTACCGCCGTACCCGGGCTCAAGGAGCAGATGATCGAGGGCATTCCGGCGGGGCGTCTCGGGCGCGAAGCCGATATAGGCGGCACCGTCGTGTATCTTGCGTCGGCGGCGGGATCCTATGTCTCAGGAGCGATCATCCCGGTCGAGGGAGCCTTATGGTCGGCATAAGCACTGTCGCGCTGATCGAGCGGCGCCCCGATATCAGCCGCTCGCTTTTTTCGCGCTACTGGCGCGACGTGCATGGAGTCATGGCGGCACGAATTCCGGGGTTCGACAGTTATACGCAGCACCATGTGACCCCGCTCGATCCGGCCGCTGAACCGTTCGAGGGTATAGCGATCGTGACCTACCGGTCAGAGGAGGACCGGGCCGGTCTGATCCACAGCGAGCTGACGCAGCATATACACCGCGACGAGCAGAATGTCTTCCGCCGTGCGCTTCTCTACAATCTGGGTGAGGGCGCCTCGCGGCACATTAGCGGCAGCACAGACGTCGAGGGACAGGACATGTTTGTCGTCACCGAGGCCGGCGACGATATCGACGCCGATCTTTTAGCGCTCGATCATCTGCCCCTCTATCTTGCGGTGTACGATCTCACCGGTGGGGATCCAGCGGGCTGGAACGGAACCGATGCGAGCGGGCGGGTCTTTACGTCGCTGCTGCACGGCATTTGGCCGGACCGCGACAGCGCGATTGCCGCGGCCAGTATGTGCAATGGGCCCGCCTATCTGCTCGATGAGCGGCATGTGATGGTCGAGGGCGGGAGACCGACACCCGTCGGCCTTCGCGGGCTCGATGCCGTGAAAACGATCGAGGAGGCGGGCGCCGATAACCAGCTCAGCGACGCGTTGGTGCGGGCGGTATATGGACTAGCAGCCGCGCCGTGACCCTGCCGGGAGAGTTCGGCGGCAAGGGCTTTCTGCTGGCCAGCGCGGCGATCGGCTTGTCCGCCAGCATGACGGCGACCCTCTTCTACAGTCTCGGCAGCTTCATTCCCCCACTCGAGGCGGAATTCGGCTGGAGCCGAGGCGATATATCGCTCGCAGTGACGCTGATGACGCTCGTCGTGTTCGTGTCCGGATCGGCTGCAGGACGGCTCTGTGACCGATACGGCGCCGCCAATGTCGGGGCAGCCAGCCTGGTGGCCTATGCGCTTGGCGTGATCGTTCTGGTTGCCACGGCGGGGAGCATCGAGCTCTTCTGGGCACTATATGCGATCATCGCGCTCCTCGGTGTGGGATCGACGCCGATTGTGCTCGTCCGGCCGATCGCGGCAGCGCTCGAAAAGCAACGCGGACTGGCGCTTGGTATCGCGCTGACAGGCGCCGGCCTCGCAGGGTTCTGGGTGCCGCAACTGGTCGCTGCGGTGAACGAAGCTGTCGGCTGGCGCGCCGCCTACATCGCGCTTGCGGCGGCCGCCATCGCATCGGCGCCGATAGTCTGGTTCGGCTGCCGCAGCGTGGCTCAGGGCCGAAGACCGGAAATAACCGCGGCCGCGGCCGGCGGCATGACAGCGGCGGAGGCGAGGAAGACCGCCCGGTTCTGGCTGCTAAGTCTGATCTCCTTCGCGATGGCGGCGGGTCTTGGCGGGGTGGTCGTCCATCTCGTGCCCCTCTTCCGGGATCTCGGCGCGGACCCGGTCGCAGCGGCAGGAACTGCTTCGCTCGTCGGCCTTTCCAGCGTCGTCGGCCGGCTCGGCATCGGGATGCTGCTCGACCGTTTTTCCGCACCTATCGTCTCGCTGGCGGTCCTCGCTCTTGCTGCCTTCGGCATCGCACTGTTGCTGCTCGATGGCCTCGCGATGGGCGCGATTGCGGCCATCCTGCTCGGCATAGCGGCGGGCGCCGAGATCGATCTCCTTGCCTATCTGACCGCGCTGCACTTCGGGCAGCGCCAATATGGCGCGATCTACGGCTGGCAATATAGCGTGTTTGCGCTTGGCTACGGGCTCAGCCCTTTCGCGCTCGGGAAGATGCGTGACGCGACCGGCGACTATGCGGTCGGGCTCACGGTCAGCGCGGTCCTCGTCGGCCTTGCTGCGCTGCTCATGCTGGGATTGCGGGAACAGCGCCGGCTCGGAGACGATTGCCCCGGACATTCGCCCGTGCCATCACCTCCTACATGATGCGGAAAAATATGGACCAGGAATGTCCAGGCAGGAGCAGGATGCGATGATCGCGCTTGGCGGTCCGGGCTGGCTGGTGCTTGCGATCCTGTGCGAGGTTCTCGCCACCTCCTTCCTGAAGATGGCTGACGGTTTCACGCGCCCGCTGCCGTCGGCGGTCGTCATCCTCGGCTACGCTCTCGCCTTTTACTGCCTCTCCATGGCGCTCCGCACCATTCCGGTCGGTGTCGCCTATGCCATATGGTGCGGCGTCGGCATCGTCCTGGTGACCGCCATTGCATGGATCGTCTACGACCAGAACCTCGACGGATGGGCGCTCACCGCGATCGGCCTCATTCTCGTCGGAACGATGATGCTCAACATGCGGCTCTCGGTGAGCAGCTAGCCTCGCCTCTGGGCACCAGGCTCGAACGCCGTCGGCATAGACGTACCCGCGATCGCCGCCTTGATGTTCGCCACAGCCATCGCAAAAAGCGCGCCGAGATTTTCTTGCGTGTGGGAGATTTCATGATTGGTCAAAAGCTGGTCGGGAAGATCGCGAAGCGGGCTGTCCAGCGGCAGTGGCTCGGTCACGAAGACGTCGAGCGCAATCGTGCCGAGATGCGCGGCCACTTCGGGGTCGGCCAGTGCGTTTTCGTCGACGATCGCGCCGCGCGACAGGTTGATGAGAATGGCGCCGGGTTTCATCGCGATCAGCCTTGCGCGCGACAGCAGTTTGTCGGTCTCGGGCGTCAGCGGCAGGAGCGGCAAGACGATGTCGCTCTCCGCGAGAAGCGTGTCGAGATCGTGCTGCTCGAAGACCGGCGATGGCGGCACTTTCGACCGGTTGCTGAGCAGGATGCGCGTTTCCCAGCCTTGCAGGCGATCGATCAGCGCCTTGGCGATGTTGCCGTGTCCGATAATACCGACAGTCTTGCCTTTCAGCATCCGCGCACGCGGAGGGCCGGTACGCGTCTCGCCGCGGTGAAGACGCTGCTCGGCATCGCGAACCCGGTAAAGAGCCGTCAGCATGAAGAGCATCGCGGCCTCGGCGACGGACTCGTAATTCTCCGCAACACGGCCATTGGCGAAGGCGATCCCTCTGCTGTGCGCGGCATTGACATCGATGCCCTCATAGCCGAGCGAAGGCGTGACGATCGCCTTGAGCCCCGGCGCTGCATCCATGTCCGCACCGCTACAAGGCACCCCGAACGAGACGAATATCTGGGTTTCGCGCCAGCCTGGCGCTTCGGTCGGCGCCGCCAGCCCAAACCGCAGGTCGATCTTGGCCTCGTCAGACGCTATCGCGGATGCGAGTTTCTCGAGGAAAGCTTGCGCACTGGCCGGGCCGGTGATGAGGACATTTGAGCTTTCCATCGAAGATTTTTTGTCCTTGCTGACTCAGGCTTGGGCCAAGCAAACTGAAACGGGAGCCAAAGACAAGGGGAGGCGCCGATTTTGGCACGTTTGGGAGCGCTCTGTCTCCTTTGGAGTGCGAAAGGCCAAGGTCAGCTTTGCTTGGGCGTTACCGAAAAGTAGTCGGGCAGCAAACGGCGAGAGGCGGCGGGGCGGAACTTGCCGACCCGTCACCTGTATCAATCGAACTTTACGAGATTGAGCGCGGGAAGCGGTCCGCCCGGGAACTGGACCAGCCGTCCTCCGACTGCGAGCGAGCCGAGGTCGATCCCGGCAAAGCCGATCCGGTCGATCAAAGCGCCCATCTCCGCCTTGGCGGCGGCATCGTCGCCCGAATAGAAGAGCACGCGTCTGCCGCCCTCGCTCGCCGGGTCGCCGGAAAGCAGGTGAGGCTGGAGGTGGTTGAACGCTTTCACCACGCGCGCGCCCGGGACCATGTCGGCGACGACTTCCGAGGAGGCGCGCCCGCCAAGATCGAACGGCTTGAACAGCGGTGCCTCGATCGGATTGTTCGCATCGACGACGATGCGATCCCCGAAGTCGGGCAGACCGCCAAGCGCCGCCGGCAGCTTGGACCAGGTCACCGCGACAATGACGATATCCTTCGCCGCGGCGTCCTCGCGCGACCCGGCCGATATGCCGGGGCCGATCTCTGCGATAATGTCGGCGAGGCTTTCGGGTCCGCGGCTGTTGGAGAGCGTGGCGGGGATGCCGTGCTTCGCGAGCGCGGCGGCGATCGCGCGGCCGATGTTGCCGGCGCCGATGATTCCAATGCTTGGCATGATGAAATTCCTTTCGTGTCTGAAGGTCAGGCGGTGAGGCCGCCGTCGGCGACGATGTCGGCGCCGGTGACGAACGCGGCATCCTCGCTGGCGAGGAAGGCGACGACGCTCGCGATCTCGCGCGGCTCGCCGTAACGGCCGACCGCCATGCCGGGGCCGACCATCGCGGCGACGGGACCGTCGGCGGGGTTCATGTCGGTGTCGGTCGGGCCGGGATGCACCGTGTTGACCGTGATGCCCTTGGGACCGAGGTCGCGCGCGAGGCTACGGTTGAAGCCCGTGATCGCGCCTTTGGTCAGCGTATAGACCGACGCGGTGGGAAAGGCCGCATAGCGCGTCATCGAAGAACCAATGTGGATGATGCGCCCGCCCGCCTTCATGCGGCGCGCGGCTTCTTGCGTCGCGACGAACACGCCGGTGACGTTGACGGCGAGCATCCGCTCATAATCATCGAAGCGCATGTCCTCGATCGGCGCGTTGACCGCGACGCCGGCATTGTTGACGAGAATGTCGATCCCGCCAAAAGCCTCGACGGTGCGGACGACCGCTGCCCGGACGGAATCGGGGTTTCCGGCGTCGGCCTCGATGGCAATCGCCCGGCCGCCTGCCGCTTCGATGTCCGCGACCACCTCGGCCGCACGGTCGGGCGAGGCGCTGTAGGTGATGGCCACCGAGGCGCCGTCGGCGGCGAGGCGGCGGGCGATGGCGGCGCCGATCGAGCGCGAGCCACCGGTGACGAGGGCGGCCTTGCCTGCGAGTTTGTGGTTGATGCCGGTCATGATCTTCACTCCTGCTTGGTTGGTGAAGCGAAGATGGCGGGTTTTCTTGCGCGCGATTAGTCGGTAATCTTTTGCCAGATATTCAATGATTGATTGAAAATGGAAACGCTCGCTAACCTTGAATCCTTCGTCCGCAGCGCGGAACTCGGAAGCTTCTCCGAGGCCGCGCGGCGGCTCGCGCTGACGCCGGCCGCAGTCAGCCGCAATGTCGCAATGCTTGAGCGCAACCTCGGCGTGCGGCTCTTCCACCGGTCGACGCGCAGACTGACGCTGACCGAAGCGGGCGAAGCGTTCCGGCTCGCCATTTCGGGTAGCCTCGAGGATATCCAGGCCGCGATTGCCGGGATCGCGTCCGATAGCGGCGAACCGGCGGGAGTGCTGAAAGTCAGCATGGCGCCGACCTTTGGCGTCATGCATCTGCTGCCGATGTTGCCCGGCTTCCTCGCGCGTTATCCGCATATCCGGCCCGAGTGGCATTTCGAGAACCGCGCCGTCGACCTTGTCTCCGAAGGCTATGACGCAGCGATCGGTGGCGGGTTCGATCTGTCGCCGGGGATCGTGGCGCGCACTCTGGCGCCTGCGCACATCGTGGCTGTCGCGTCGCCTGCCTATATGGCGGGCCGCGTACCGCCCGCCGAGCCTTCTTCGCTGGCGGAGATCGACGGCATCGTCATGCGCTCCTTACAGTCGGGCCGCATCCGCCACTGGATGATGCGCAATGCGGCGGGCGCCGAGAGCGCAGCGACGCTCCGCGAGGATATCGTTGTCAACGATCCGGCAGCGATGCGCGAGGCCGCGCGGCTCGGGCTGGGCGTTGCCCTGCTGGCGATGCCCGATGTGCTCCCCGAACTCGAGAGCGGCGCGCTCGTTCGCCTCGTGCCACGCTGGTATGCCGACGCGGGTGCGATCTCGGTCTATTACGCATCGCGCACTCTGTTGCCCGGCAAAACTCGGGCATTCGTCGATTGGGTCGCTGATGCCTTCAAGCGTGATCGCCTGGCCGAGCGGTTCGCGGGCAGCTTGGGGACTTAGCCTTCGTTTTCAGAGTTTCCGCTTGTCGTGTGATCCTGACGCAACGCGGCTTGACCGCAACCGGGTCTCGCTTCCGGTTGGTCAGAAATAGTGTCCGCTTTGCTAAGGTCAACCGCTGGAAGCGGACTGACGGCAGTCGGCCATCAATGACACGAACCCTTTCGCCCCAGATCCGCAAGGACGGCGTCCCGGAATTGGATCTCCTGTTCGTTGCCGCGATCGCCTGCCCAACGAACCGCCGGGCGCCGCGAAGCTCGGCCGCCTTGTCGTGCAGCGATTTCAGCTGCGCCGAACGGGCCCGAACGCTCTGACCAGAATAGGGCATAGCCGATCTCCGCTATTCTTCTGCGGGTCGTCGGCAGGATGGGGGCGGCGGAGTCCCGACGCCCCCTTGTCGTCAGAAGTCCATCGCCGGCACCGGCGCGGCCTTCTCCTCCTTCGGCAGCTCGGCAACGAGCGCTTCGGTCGTGATGAGCAGTGATGCGACCGATGCGGCATCCTGCAGCGCGGTGCGCACGACCTTGGCGGGGTCGATCACGCCGGCTTTCACCAGGTCCTCATATTCGCCGGTGGCGGCGTTGAAGCCCCAGTTATATTCGTCGCTCTCGAGCAGCTTGCCGACGATCCACGCACCGTCCTCGCCGGCATTGTCGGCGATCTGGCGCGCCGGCGCGCGCAGCGCGCGGCGGACGATGTCGATGCCCGACTGCTGGTCGTCGTTCGCGGCCTTCAGCCCCTCGAGCGCCTTGAGCGCGCGAAGCAGTGCGATGCCACCGCCGGGAAGAATGCCTTCTTCGACCGCTGCGCGCGTCGCATGGAGCGCGTCGTCGACGCGGTCCTTGCGCTCCTTCACCTCGACCTCGGTCGCGCCGCCGACGCGGATCACCGCGACGCCGCCCGCGAGCTTGGCGAGCCGCTCCTGGAGCTTCTCGCGATCATAGTCGCTCGTCGTGGTCTCGATCTGCTGGCGGATCTGCGCGATGCGCGCGTCGATGTCGCTCCTCGCGCCGACGCCGTCGACGATCGTCGTATTATCCTTGTCGATGACGACCTTCTTGGCGCGCCCGAGCATGTTGACGGTAACATTCTCGAGCTTGATGCCAAGATCCTCGCTGACGACATTGCCGCCGGTGAGGACCGCGATATCCTCGAGCATCGCCTTGCGGCGATCGCCGAAACCGGGCGCCTTGACCGCCGCGACCTTGAGGCCGCCGCGCAGGCGGTTGACGACCAGGGTGGCCAGCGCCTCGCCCTCGACATCCTCGGCGATAATCAGCAGCGGCTTGCCCGATTGGACGACGCTTTCGAGGAGCGGCAGCATAGCCTGGAGGTTCGACAGCTTCTTCTCGTGGATCAGGATATACGGATCGTCGAGTTCGACCTTCAGCTTCTCGGCATTGGTGATGAAATAGGGCGAGAGATAGCCGCGGTCGAACTGCATGCCCTCGACCGTCTCGAGCTCGGTCGCGAGGCTCTTCGCCTCCTCGACGGTGATCACGCCCTCGTTGCCGACCTTTTCCATGGCCTCGGCAAGAATCCTGCCGACTTCTACGTCGCCGTTGGCCGAGATGGTCGCTACTTGCGCGATCTCGCTGTTGCTGCCGACCTTCTTGGCATGGGTTTCGAGATCCTTGACGACCGCGCCCACGGCGACATCGATCCCGCGCTTGACGTCCATCGGGTTCATGCCCGCGGCGACCGCCTTGGCGCCTTCGCGAACAATCGTCTGCGCGAGCACCGTTGCGGTGGTCGTGCCGTCGCCGGCTTGATCGTTCTGCTTGCTCGCGACCTCGCGCAGCATCTGCGCGCCCATATTCTCGAACTTGTCGGCCAGTTCGATTTCCTTGGCGACCGTCACGCCGTCCTTGGTGATGCGCGGCGCGCCGAAGCTCTTCTCGATCACCACGTTGCGCCCCTTGGGACCCAATGTGACCTTCACTGCATTCGCAAGCGTATCCACGCCGCGCAGCATGCGATCACGCGCGTCCGACGCAAATTTCACTTCCTTGGCAGCCATTTTCGATACCTCCTTTTCAGATTCCTTTCAGGTTGCTGGAACGGTGCGGCGTCAGGCCGCCTTCCTGAGCGCCTCGGCCTGCTCGATGACGCCGAGGATGTCGCTCTCCTTCATGATGAGCAGTTCCTCGCCATCAATGCGGACCTCGGTGCCCGACCATTTGCCGAACAGGATGCGGTCGCCGGCCTTGACGTCGAGCGGGATGACCGTGCCGTCCTCGGCGTGGGCGCCCGGGCCGACGGCGACGACTTCGCCTTCCTGCGGCTTTTCCTTGGCGGTGTCGGGGATGATGATGCCGCCCGAGGTTCGTTCCTCGGCTTCGATGCGGCGGACGACCACACGGTCGTGCAAGGGACGGAAATGCATGCATAACCTCCATGTTGCATAACGATATGATACGAGCCGCCCGCCTCCCGGGCAGGCGGCTGGGATGAGCTAGGAAAGCGAATTTTCCGGTTCAAGAGGGCGGCGAGAATTTTTTGTCACTCTATGCTGCAGAGTGCCGGACGAAGGCTCTTTCGGGTGGGGCGAGACCCTCTTGACGCGACTCGTTTCCGTTCCAAAATGGCGATGCGGCGGATCGCCGCATGCGATGAAAAAGGAGCGACTCAGGAAGGAGGCACGATCATGTCGCAGCCATTTTCCCGTTTTCTTCATCCCTTCGATATTGCGCGCCACCCAAGCCTCGAACCGGAGGTCAAGCGCGCCCTGCTGGCAAGATGGGCCTCGGACCGCGCCGCGGTTCGGGACAAGCCCGCCCTCCGCAAGCTGCCCGGCGCGCAACGCGCGGTCCCGGTCGACGATGTGCTGGCGGCGCTGCGGGCGCTCGATCAGGGCGGCGGGGAGCACCGCGCCGCCTTATGAGCGATCCCGCGCTGGCCCGACAATTGCAAGGCTATGGCTTGACCACGGCCGAGATCCATTATTACCGGCCCGATCATCCGTCGCTGCTGCAACTGTTCGTCTGGCAGGAATATGATCTCGCGCCCGACTTCCCGGTGCTGTTCGACTTCCTCGATCATTGGCGGCGCGAGGTCGAGGCCGCGCTCCACTCGATCCGGATCGCGCACGAGCGGCTGATCCGTCCCGCGGAATGGCGCGCGGCGGACGACGTCCTCTCGATCCAGTGAGCGGCACGGCGGCGCGCTACGAGACGCGCCGCGTGCCGTCGTCATTTTCTGCCGCGCTTTGCTCAAGCAGCGGATATCGCCCGCAGCAAAGCGCATGCGGTCCGCTCGGCCAGCAGCATAGCGGCGTGGTCGCGACCCGCGGGAACATCGGTACGCGCGGCGGCTCGGGTGGCGCACAGCGGCACTCGAAAGATATGCCGGCCCGCCGGCAATAGGCTTCCGCGACCTCCCGGTTGGCGAAATGCAATTCGATCGTGCCCAGCGGATCACCACCACCGGTCCAGCCGGTCAGCGGATCGGCAGACGGTCCCCATCGCGGGGCAAAGCGCACGCGCCAGCGGTCGCGATGCGCGCGGCCCGATGTGACCGGGCTCGGGGGAACGGGTTCCACGATCGCAACCGCGTCACCGGGCACGGCGCCGAACATTGCACGCCGCCCTGCATGATTGTCGTTGGCAACCGGCCCGGGATGGACATCCCGGGCCGCGCCGTCAGGCCGACTTGCCATTGATCGGGATGCGGCGCACATTCTGCTTCGCCGCCTCCGTCTTGGGAAGCGTGACGGTGAGCACGCCATTCCTGAACGTGGCGTCCGCGTGCTCGCGATCGACGCTCAGCGGCAGGCCGATGCGGCGTTCGAAGCGGCCGTAACTGCGCTCCGAATAGCCGCGATCCTTGTCCTCGATTTCGGCGCGCTTCTCGCCGCTCAGAGTCAGCACGCCTTCCTCGACGCTGATCTCGACGTCCTTTTGATCGAGACCGGGCAGTTCGGCGGTGACGCGGATATCCTTGTCGGTCTCGCTGAGCTCGACATGCGGCCAGCCGCCGTCGCGACCAAAGCCGCCGAAGGCTGGAACGCCGAAGCCGCGAAAGACATCATCGAACAGCCGGTTCACCTCACGGTGAAGCGACAGCAGCGGATGCGTGTCATAGCCCCGGTCACGCTCCGGGCTGACCGGATGGGGGAGCCGGTTTTCCTGCCGACTCCAGGGAATGAGATCACGAAGTGCCATGATAGTCATCTCCTTTCTGGCTGGAATGGGCGTGGCCGACCGGCCCGCCTCGGACAGGCGGCGCCGGAGGGCCGTTCCTTCGTGGCGGGATCAGGCGGCTTCGGCCGCCTTCTCCTTGCGCGATTCAATCCGCTCGGGCGCGGATGTGCCGCCGCCGATCGCGATCTTGCGCGGTTTCATCGCCTCAGGGACGACGCGCTTCAGCTCGATCGAAAGCAGACCGTTGTCGAAGCCCGCCTCGCCGACTTCGATGAAATCGGCGAGCTGGAAGCGCCGTTCGAAGCCACGCGCGGCAATGCCTCGGTGCAGATACTGGCCCTTGCCGTCATCCTCGTCGCGCTTGCCGGTGACGGTGAGCTGGTTCTGCTGCGCCACCACCTCGATCTCATCGGGGCGGAAACCGGCGACCGCGAGTGTGATCCGGTAGCTGTCCTCGCCGTCCCTCACGATGTCGAAGGGCGGGTAGCCGTCGGCCGCATCACCTCGCATGCCGGTCTCGAGCAGATCGAAAAGACGGTCGAAGCCCACCGTGGAGCGCCGATAGGGCGTAAAGTCGAAGTTGCTTCTCATCTCCAAATCCTCCTTCTCGAAGCAATTCGGGCATGAGATGCGTCGGTAGCGAAGAGCCGACGCTCTCCATGTCCAACCGGACCCGAACCTGGCGTCCGGCAATGAAAAGCTAGGAAGGCTAGATCTGGATTCAAGGGCTCTCTCCGATCGAGACTGCTTTCACCGGTTTTGCTCCCCAAAGACCGTATGTTCGGTCTGCGACGGTAGCCCGCCCCCGTAGTAAGCAGGAAACGGGGATTGCGCCGGATGGGCCGGCACCTAGCCCCATGCTTAAGCGAGGGCGGACCATGGAAAAGGATAGCGAACTTTTCGTCGGACTTGATACATCAAAATTGAAAATTTCGGTCGCGGTTGCCGATGGCGAGCGGAATGGTGAAGTCCGGTTTTTCGGCGACATCTCGGCAGAGTCGGCATCTGTAGCGTCGATGGTAGCGAAGCTCGGGAAACGCGGCGCCAAACTCCACTTCTGCTACGAGGCGGGCCCGTCCGGTTACGAGCTTTACCGGCAGATCATTGGGCTTGGTCATTGTTGCTCGGTGGTGGCACCATCGCTCATTCCCAGGCGTCCGGGCGACCGGGTCAAGACCAACCGTCGCGACGCTGTGAGCCTGGCCCGGCTCCATCGAGCTGGTGAGCTGACGTCGGTATGGGTGCCAGATGAAACGCATGAAGCCGTTCGCGATCTCGTACGCGCGCGCGAAGTTGCAAACGATGGGTTGAGAAAAGCGCGACAGCATCTTCAGTCTTTTCTTCTGAGGCATGGTCGCATTTATGCGGGTCGGGCGCCCTGGACGCGGGTGCATAGTCGGTGGCTGGCGATCCAGAGTTTTGAACACCCCGCGCAAAACATTGTGTTGGCCGAATATATACAGGCAATTGAGGACGCCGCGGTTCGCTTGGACAGGCTCACAAAACAGGTCTCCGAGGCAATGTCGTCGTGGTCAATGGGCCCGGTCGTTGAGGCCTATCAGGCGATGCGCGGCGTCGCGCTCATTACGGCTGTTACCTTTGTTGTCGAGATCGGCGATGTCAGGCGCTTCGACAGTGCTCCACAGCTGATGGCGTATCTTGGCCTTGTGCCGTCTGAAAGCTCGACCGGGGATCGGGTGCGGCGTGGCGGCATCACCAAGGCTGGTAACGTGCGAGCGCGTCGCGTGCTGATCGAAGGGGCATGGACCTATCGCTTTCCAGCCCGGGTGAGCCGGGAGATCGAGGCGCGTCTGGACGGGCTACCAAGGTCGGTTCGCGAGATCGCATGGAAGGCCCAGATCCGGCTATGTGCGCGCTATCGAAAGCTCGTCATGGCAGGCAAGACCAAGACCGTCGCCGTCACTGCAATCGCGCGAGAGATGGCCGCCTTTTTGTGGGCGATTGGACAGGAGGTCGCCCCCGCAAAGGCGGCGTGAAACGTCATCGTCGATCAACTGCAAAAGGAGAATCCCGAATCCATACCTTCTGCTGATGTGCAATATTGGGGGCAGGGCCCCGGTGGAGAACCCTCGTGGCAGCTTTGTGGCAGGCCAAAAGCCCACGCCCGACCGAAAGACCGAGGCAGCTCCAGACGAACCTACGGAAATGCGGTAGCCAACCCGCGCATAAGAGTATGTCAACCGTCGTCGAAAGCCCTGCCTCCAACTTTGCACATCAGCTTCAAGCGATTTGCTTCATCAATGCTGATGAGAGGATACTGGCATGCCCAAAGCCCTTGTAAACGAACATAAGAGCTGCCGGTCCGCTACCGGTCAGAATCACCATCGCCGCAAGTCGTTGTACCGATTAGCTATGCACGCCGGCCGAGATAAATCAGATTGAAGGCGGGCGCGTCGCGATAGTGCGTCTGAAACTCTACCCGCTCCACCCGCACGTCCGACAATGTCTTACGCATCGCCGTAGTAAAAACCGGATCCTCTGCATCGGTCGACCAGAGTGCGAAAATGCCGCCGGGACGCAGGTGCACGGTCATCGCGGCGATCGCCTCCGTGCTGTAGAAGGCCGCGCTCGCGCCGTCGATGAAGTGGGTCGTCGAATGGTCGATATCGACAAGGATGGCATCATGGCCCAAACCGCTGGTTTCGCTAAAACCTGCGAAAGCGCGGGCGAGGGCGAAGAAATCACCCGTTGCAGGTGGCAACGTGCGTCGCCTGCGACCGTTTCGCCCAGCGGCAGCAAGCGCTTTTCGTGCCATTCGATGACTTCGGGTATCAGTTCGATGACGGTCAGCGCGGCGACCCGCGGGTCGCGCAGCGCAGCCTCGGCCGTGTAGCCAAGCCCCAGGCCGCCTACCACGATATCGAGGGCCGTACCGTCGATCATCGCCAGCGCCAGATCGGCGAGGGCGATCTCGCCATCGATGAATTTGCTCGACATCAGATAGCCATCGTTGAGCTTGATCTCCCAGATGTCTTTGCCCTCAGGGCTTAGCCTGCGACGGCGCAGCGCGAGTTCGCCGATCGGGGTATTGCGGTAGTCGATTTCTTCGAACATCATGCTCATGCCGCCGGTTCTAGCGCGATATGGCCGCGCACGGTCGCATTTTTCTTGTTCGCACTTGCAGCATCGCCGCACTTCGCTTATGCGCCCAGCCGTCCGCCGGACTCCGCGATTGCGGGGTGGCTCGGCCCGGCGCCTATCCCCGGGACAACCTTTCAAGCTCAACCGCCTTCCAGCATCGTCCGTCTCGCCGGCCATATGGCCGACGCGCGATGGGGATCATGTTTCGGCAGGCAAGCCACAAGGTCTCCAATGATAAATATCGAATCGATCAAGCGCGAGTGGTTTGCGAACCCGCGCGGCGACATCCTCGCGGGGATCGTCGTGGCGCTCGCGCTCATCCCCGAAGCCATCGGCTTCTCGATCATCGCGGGCGTCGATCCCAGGGTCGGCCTCTACGCATCCTTCTCGATCGCGGTGATCATCTCGTTCGTCGGTGGTCGCCAGGGCATGATCTCTGCGGCCACGGCCGCGATCGCGGTGCTCGTGCTGCCGCTGATCCGCGATCATGGCGTCGATTATCTGTTCGCCGCGACGGTGCTGATGGGCATCATCCAGATGGTCGCCGGGTTCCTGCGCCTCAACCTGTTGATGCAATATGTGTCGCGCTCGGTGATTACCGGGTTCGTCAACGCGCTGGCGATCCTGATCTTCCTCGCGCAGCTTCCCGAACTGATCGGCGTGCCATGGCTCACTTACGCGCTGGTCGCGGGCGGGCTCGCGATCATCTACCTCTTTCCCTATCTGACCAAAGCAGTGCCGTCGCCGCTGGTCGCGATCGTGATCTTGACCATGCTGGTCTTTTACGCCGGCTTCGACGTTCGCACGGTGGGCGACATGGGCGAGCTGCCGTCGTCGCTGCCTGCTTTCCTGATCCCGAATGTCCCGTTCACGCTCGAGACGCTGCTGATCATCCTGCCCTATTCGCTCACCATGGCGGCGGTCGGCCTGCTCGAATCGATGATGACGGCGCAGATCGTCGACGACCTGACCGACACGCCTTCCGACAAGCGCCGCGAAATGAAGGGGCAGGGCATCGCCAATCTGTTCACCGGCTTCCTTGGTGGCATGGGCGGCTGCGCGATGATCGGCCAATCGGTGATCAACGTGAAGTCGGGCGGCGAAACCCGCCTTTCGACCTTCGTCGCGGGAACCTTCCTGCTGTTCCTGATCGTTGTGCTCGGCCCGCTGGTGGCACAGATCCCGATGGCGGCGCTGGTCGCGGTGATGGTCATGGTGTCGATCGGCACCTTCTCGTGGCGCTCGATCCGCGACATTCGCCATCACCCCTGGCAGTCGTCGGTGGTCATGGTGACGACCGTCGTCATCGTCGTATGGACGCACGATCTGGCGCAGGGCGTGCTGGCGGGCGTGATCCTGTCGGGGCTGTTCTTTGCGAGCAAGGTCAAGCGGCTGTTCACGGTCACTTCGACTCTCGCGCCCGGCGGACTGACCCGTACCTACACGGTAACGGGACAGGTTTTCTTCGCTTCGTCGGAGAGTTTCGTATCGGCCTTCGATTATAAGGAAGTTCTGGACCGCGTCGTGATCGACGTGTCACAATCGCATTTTTGGGACATTTCCGCGATCGGCACCCTCGACAAGGCGATATTGAAGTTTCGCCGCGAGGGCACCGAGGTCGAAGTGATCGGGCTCAACGAAGCCAGCGCCGCGATGATCGAGCGCTTTGCGGTGCATGACAAGCCGGGCGCCGACGCGCAGCTCGGTGCGCATTGAGAGGAATGACGATGGAACATATACTCGCCTGTATCGACGCATCGACCTATGCCGACAGCGTCTGCGATCTCGCGGCCTGGGCTTCGAAGCGGCTCCAGATGCCCGTCGAACTTCTCCATGTCGTCCAGCGCAAGGATGCCGTGGCGGCGCGCGGCGACCTTTCGGGCGCGATCGGCCTCGGCGTCAAGACGAGCCTGATGGAAGAGCTGGTCCAGCTCGAAGCCGCCGACGCCAAGCTCCAGGTCGAGCGCGGCCGGATGCTGCTCGCGGCGGGCGAAAAGCGCCTGCGCGAAGCGGGCGCCTTCGACGTGCGAACGCTTCACCGCCACGGCGGGATCGTCGAGACGATCCTCGAACGCGAGGAGGACGCCCGCGTCGTCGTGATCGGCAAGCGCGGCGCCAGCCACGAGTTTGCCGATGGGCATATCGGGTCGAAGATCGAGCGCGTCGTGCGCGCGAGCGTCAAGCCGGTGCTGATCGCCTCGCGTCAATATACCGAGCCGCAAAGCCTGATCTTCGCCTATGATGCGGGGCCGACGGCCGAACGTGCACTCGAACGGCTCATCGTGTCGCCGATCTTCGAGGATCTGCCGGTGCATGTCGTGATGGCCGATACCGAAAGCGCGGCGCATCGCGAGGCGCTCGAACTGGCGGCGACCCGTTTGCGGGGCGGGCGCCCGGTCGAAACGACACTGCAAAAAGGACGCCCCGAAGCGGTCATTTCGGCGATCGTTGACCGCACACCCAATGCGATGCTCGTTATGGGCGCCTATGGCCATTCACCGATCCGCACGCTGATCGTGGGCAGCACGACGACGACGATGATCCGCACCGTGCGTATTCCGGTGCTGCTCGTTCGCTGACATGGCCCTCGACCTCGCGCAGTATCAGGCGAAGTTGACGGCCCGGCGTGCCGAATTGCTCGCCGAGGACGAATTGTCCGAAGCCGACCGCGCGCCGGTCACGCTCGACCAGGAAAGCGTCGGCAGGCTGTCACGCATCGATGCGATGCAGATGCAGGCGATGGCGATGGCGCAGCTCCGTCGCCGCCAAGCCGAGCGCGCGGCGATCGACGCAGCGCTCGACCGGATCGACGCGGGCGAGTTCGGCTATTGCCTCCAGTGCGGCGACGAGATCGCCGCCGCGCGGCTCGAACATAATCCCGCAGTGCCAAACTGCATCGACTGCGCGCGCGAGGCTTGATTGATCGATGCCAACCGGAACCGTCAAATATGTCGATCGTGCGGGCCGCTTCGGTTTCATCTCGCGCGACGACAAAGAGCCGAAGGTCTTTCTGCACATCTCCGAGGTCGAGCGCGCCGGTTTCGATGCGATCGAGAAGGGGCAGCGCTGGGAATTCGATCTTAAGGAAAGTCGCGACGGGCGCCCGATGGCAACCAATCTCGAGTTCGTCGGCTTTAATCGATAAGGACATGCAAGGTTTTCGAACAACCGGAGATGGGTTGTTTCGCGTCTCTCAGCCTTCACGGCGACGGATAGAACGCGCCGCGACGGCAAGGACAAAACAAGCGGCGACGCACCAGATCGCCATCCAAAGCATTTGGCTCGGCAGGTCAAACCCCGCGTCGATCAGCCAGCCGGTGACGCCTGGCCCCGCCGCCGTCGCGAAGACCATCGCCGACACGGTGATCGCGCGAATGCCGCCGAGGTTCGGGGTGCCGTAGACTTCGGGCCAAAGGGCGCCAAAGATGGTGCCGACGAATCCGTTGCCGATACCGAGCAGGACCATGAAGACATATATGCCCCATAGGGGCGTTACGAGTGCTAACGCCAACGAAGCGGCGGCGAGCGGGATTAACACGTAGGGCAGTAGGCGCAGCGATCCGAAACGATCGATGAGATGGCCGCTGATGAGGCCGAAGACGACCGTCGTCACCGCCATGGCGGGAAAGGCAGCGGCGAACGCGAGCGGGTCGTAGCCGCGCAGCCCGATGAGATAGGCTTGGTGAAAGAAGATCACCGTGCCGATGAACGGTGGCGCAAGTGTCCCCGCCAGCAGCAGATAGAAGATGGGATCGCGCAGCACCTCGCGTCGGGTCCAGTCGCGCGCGGTGCGGTGCGCCATACCCTGAATCTCCGGCGCTTGCGGCACACGAGGTACGCGACTGAGCGCGATCACCCACGGCAGCATCAGCAGCAGAAGCGCGGCAGAAGCGAACCAGCCCCAGCGCCAGTCGCCCGTCGCGCGGTGGATCAGTACGACGGCCCCGGGCAGGATCGCCGAACCAAGTTGAAGACCTTGCACGATCAGCGCCATAGCGCGGCCGCGGCTCGCGACGAACCAGCGGCCGACTTCCGTAAAAGCCGTCTCGGTCATCATGCCCTGTCCGAACAGGCGCAACAGATAGAGCGCAACGACAAGCAGGACCGCGTTCGGCGCCAAGGCGATCAGCATGCAGGCAAAGGCGAGCGCTGGCATGGTAAAGCGCAAGACCTTCCAGCCCGGCATCAGATCGAGCATTCGGCCAAGCCAGGGCAGCGTCAGCGCACTTCCCAGCGTTGCGACCATGTAAAGGCTGCCGAACTCGCCGCCCGACAGGCCGTGCGCGGCGCGAATGTCATTCCCCGATAGTCCGATGAATAGCGTCTGCCCGAAGGAGGAGAGGAAGGTCAGCAGGAAGCCGACCGACAGCCAGCGACCGTTGTCACGGATGAAGGTTAGATTGTCCGCAAGTGCGCCGCGCATGTTGCATCCCTTGGCCGAAAGCGTCCTCCAAAGAAAGGCCGGGCTTACCGCGCTCGATCCGCAGCAGCATCCGCTTGCTGTCGATATCGGTGACCTTCAGCGCCGATATCTCGGCGACGCGCAGCCCCGCGCCATAGGCGACCGACAGCGCCGCCTGGTGCTTGAGGGAGCGGGTCGCATCGAGCAGCCGCTTCACCTCGGCCATGGTCAGAACGACGGGGATCTTGCGAACCTGCCTGGTGCGGATCGGCTTACGCGCGAGATCGGGGCGATCGAGGGTATGCGTGAAGAAGAACCTCAGCGCGCCGACGATGCTGTTCATCGTTGGTGCGGGGACGCCCGCCTGTTGCTGCTCGATCTGGAACTGCCGGACATCCTCGGCGCTCGCGGTGTGGGGTGAGCGCCCGAGCCAGGTCGCGAACCGTCCGACATCGCGAAGATAGTTGCGCTGCGTCTCCTTCGAGAAGCGGCGCATGGTCATGTCGTCGATCAGGCGCTGGCGCAGCGGGCTGATCGGGCCAATCTGGATAAGCTCGTTCATCGTTCGACTCCTCAGATAAAGGAGCCGAAAGGGTCTGCCTGCGGCAGCCCGCGTTCAATCAGGAGCGGCGGTCGCTGGACGGCTTTACATCGATGACAGCGCCAATCCGCGCAGCGGTTCGTGCATCGGCCACTAGTGACACGTCCCCAGCCTGGTCAGTGCGATGCGAAAACCGCGAGTGCGCGGTGGCCGAGCTTCTTGGCTTGTTCGCGGGGCAAAGTGCGGCAATGGTGACCATAGCCGCGGACGATCGATGAAAAGGCGGCCGCCAAGGAACTGGCCGTCGTATCGCGCCGCAGCAGTCCGCCGAGTACTGCCATTCCGATCGGGTCCCGAAAACTTCGCGTGACTGCACGAAAGGAGGCGTTGTCGTTGCCGCGCGACAGGTGGAGCGATATTTCATCGAAAGCCCGGAGTACGGGCGAACTGTCCGTGACGACCGATTCGACTATCTCTTCGAGAAGGTCGGCAGACGAGGCGGGAAACGAGGCGACAAGGTCGGCGACCGAATGTACGGCACTCATCTCGTAGAGACGGCGAACCGCGCGCTGCGCCATCTCGGCCTTCGACCCGAAATGATATCCCACCGTACCCAGCGTCGCGCCGGCGCGCCGCGCGACGGCGCGAAAGGTCAGCGCCGAGAGCCCTTCGTCGGCAAGAAGCGCGGCCGCGGCGTCGTCGAAGAGCGTCGCTGCATCGAGCGGCGTTCGGGATGGACCATATTTGGCGTCGGCGGCGCGTTGATAGCTATCGCGGACTGCCGACGAGGGCAGCATATTGCCGTTCTCCAGAAAATCGAGCAGCGCCAGAACCGTTTCGTCGAGAAGCGCGCGGTCGAGCGGGCGCCGCCAGCGGACGAGATGCTGTCCGGCCTCGCCATCGATAAATAGCAGCAGCGTTTCATGCCATCGATCGAGTCCGGTTCGGGCGCACAGGTCGGTCACGAACCAGCGCCATAATTCAGCCCAACGCTCATGTGCGCCGGGCCGGTTCGTTGCAGTTTGCGCCTCGCGCCAGGCGAGGGCCAGCGGACGCTGCGTCTCGGTCCATTCGTCGATGATCGAAGCGAGCAGGCCGGCACGGGCGGCGAGCGGCCAGTTCTGCAGCCCGGCATCCGCGATGTCGGCCAGTTTTCGCTCCATCCACTGCCGTGCTTTGCGCATCGACATGTCCTGCGTCGCATCAAACAACTGTCCTAAACTGCCGAAATGATAGTCGATTGCCGAAGGCGATGCTTCGGCCGTCGCCGCGATGGCGCGCACCGATATTTCGTTCTGGTCGCTCTGCTCCCATAGCGCCGACAAGGCGCGGATCAGGCGTGCACCTGTGTCATTAGTTACCGATATTCGACTATTTTGTGACAATTTATGGTCGCTATTCCGCATATTTGGCAGGCCTCATCGCAAAGGCCGGATGATGCCACTTCAGCCCGGCCGTGAATATAAGGAAAAGCGAAGCCAGTCACAAAAACTACATACAGTCGTTCTAGCGCGCCATCGACGTCCAAAAAAGGGTTAGCTCAGAATGCTCGTCCACTCTCGCAAATCCACGCGCCTTTGCCTGCTTGCCGGATCGGCGATATCGGCAATCCTTTCCTTGCCGGTGGCGGCGCAGCAGGCCGATATGGCGCCCAGCGCCGACTATGCCGACGAAATCGTCGTCACCGGCTCGATCCGGCAGTCGCAAGAGGCTTCGATCGACGCGAAGCGCGAAGCAGTCAACCTTGCTGACATTGCCGCGGCCGACTCAGTGGGCCGCTTCCCCGACCAGAACAGCGCCGCCGCGCTGTCGCGCCTGCCCGCGGTGGCGGTGCAGCGCGACCAGGGGCAGGAACGCTATATCCAGGTGCGCGGTGCGCCCAACCGCTGGACTTCTGTCAGCCTCGACGGCATCCCGCTGACCGGCGTCGACGAAGGCGGCGACAGCCGCGCCTTTCGCTTCGACGCCGTGCCCGCAGTGCTTTTGTCGCAGATGGCGGTGAATAAATCGCTGACCGCTGACCTGCAGGCCGACGCGATCGTCGCAACGATCGACCTCAAAACCTATTCGCCGCTCGATGCCGGGCGCGGTTTCCATATCACCGGCGACATCGGTTACGGCTTCATGGACCAGGGCGGCGGCGAACAGCGTCAGGCGTCGCTTCGTGCGAGCTGGTCGAACGACATCATCGGCGTCGTGCTCGGCGGATCGCATTATCGCCGGAAGCAGCTTACCGACAATCGCGAAGTCGGCGCCTATGACGCCAACGGCCCGACCGAATTCGACATTCGCCAATATCAGATCGAACGCTGGAACAATGGTCTGTTCGGCGGCATCGAGGTCGCGGCATCGCCCAACCTGCGCCTGTTTGCCAAGGCCATCTTCACCGAATTCAACGACGACGAACAGCGCAACCAATATGAGTTTCAGCTCGCGGACGAAGATGTCACGGGCACGCGCTCAATCGACAGCGGCGACCTCGTCGGCGTGCCGCTGCGCGGCAGCTTCAACTATGGCGAATATCGCAACCGCAACTATATCGCGACGCTCGGCGGCGATTATGAGGGCGACGACGGGCTGACGGTCACCGCGCGCCTCAACTATACCAAGACCGACAACAGCACCTATCTGCCGCTCGTCCAGTCGAGCACCAGCGGGCTTTCGTCGCCGTCGCTGACTTATGACAATAGCGATCCGCGCTTTCCCGTCGTCACCCTCTATTCGACCATCGACAATGGCGGTGTGCTCGAACGCGGCCCGGCGCTGACCAATTTCGATCAGGGCATTTTGAGCGTCGGCGGCACCTATATGATCGACGCGCGGCAGGAGACCCAAGCCGATGCCTATACCGCCAAGCTGGACCTTGCCAAGGCGTTCGACAGCGGGCTGACGCTGAAGGGCGGGCTCTTTTATGCCGACCGCAAGGTCGCCGGCAATAATTTCTCCTTCGCCAATCTGGCGTTCCTCGGCGCGCTGGGGTCGGCCGTCGGCCAGCCGTTCGACGTCAACAGCTATGTCACCGACACGCCGTGGGACACGCAGTTCCCGCTTGGCGTGACGCTGAACTATGTCGACAACCGCCGGATGCGCGCTGATATCGACGCGCTGCTCGAGACGTTGGAAGGCGCGGGGCTGTTCGATCCGGCCGCGAGCATTCCGGCGACCGATCTTTACGACCAGAAGGAAAAGACGCTCGCCGGCTATGCCATCGCGCAGATCGAGCGCGATGCGCTGACGATCAACGGCGGCGTTCGCATCGAACATTACAAGCTCGATAATTCGGGCACTGCCAACATCGACGGCACGCTGACGCCGCTGGCGGTCGAGCGCGACTATACCGACTTCTTTCCCAGCCTGAACATTCGCTATGAGGCGAGCGACGACCTCGTGCTCCGCCTTGCCGGGCAACGCGGCGTGTCGCGTCCCGCCTATGGCGCGATCCGCGTCGGCGCGTCGATCAACGACACGGCAACGCCCGGCGAAATCGGCGGCGGCAACCCGGGGCTGGAGCCCGAATATACATGGGGGCTCGACGCGAGCGTCGAATATTATCTGCCCGGCAACGGCATCGTGTCGGTCGCGGGCTTTTACCGCTGGGTCGACAATGTCTTCTATCAGAGCCAGCAACCTGTCGGATCCGACGTGTTCAATTCGGGCGGCGTCGACCGATCGAACTATCTGCTCAGTTCGACCTTCAACGGCGAGAATGGCAAGCTCTATGGCGTCGAGTTCAACTTCCAGAACCAGTTCGACTTCCTGCCGTCGCCCTTCGACGGGCTGGGGTTCCAGGGCAATCTGACCTTGCTCGACGGCGAGTTCGATATTCCCGCCGTCGGCGGCAATGCGGCGCAGCGCGGTATCGCTTTTCAGGGTCTTTCCGATACCATCGCCAATGCGTCGCTTTTCTATGAAAAATACGGCTTTTCGGCGCGCGTCAGCTATCAGTGGCGTTCGGACTGGCTCGACACGCTTGGCGGGCTGGGGAGCGGCGAATATCGCAAGGGATATGAGAATCTCGACATCTCGCTGCGTTACGCCGTCAACGACAATCTGACGCTCTTTGCCGATCTCGCCAATCTGACCGACGAAATCTATCTCGCCTATTCAGGGTCGAGTGCCTTTCCGACCGAGGTCGAGCAGATCGGCTCGCGTTACCTCTTCGGTCTGCGTTTCAACTTCTAAAAAGGGCCTTCGCCATGCGATCCATACTGCTTCGCGCCGCTGCCGCGGCCATCGCTATCACCGCTTTCCACGCCGCACCCGCCGCAGCGCATCGGATTGTGCTGACCAACGACGACGGGCTCACCAGCAACGTCGTCGCCCTCTATCGCGCGCTAAAGGCCGACGGGCACGATGTCGTCGTGTCGGTGCCTTGCACCAACCAGAGCGGCATGGGGGCCGCACTGCATATCGGCCGCCCGCTCGCGCCGCTTGCCGAGCCTTGCCTCAACGATGCTGCGGAGGCGGGAGCGCCCGGTGCGGGGCCGATGACGCGGTCCGACCTGCCGCGCGGTGACTTCTTCTACGTTGCGGGAACGCCGGTGATGGCGCTGCTCTACGGACTCGACGTCGAAGCGGCGCGCCGCTGGGGCGCGGAGCCCGACCTCGTGCTGTCGGGCCCCAACGAAGGACAGAATGTCGGCGCGGTCATCCTGAGTTCGGGGACGGTCAGCAATGCCCAATATGCCGCAGTGCGCGGCATACCGGCGATCGCCCTGAGCGCTGGCGCGAACAGCGCCGGCGACAAGGGCCTAGACAACCCGGAATCGAAAAAGGTTGGGCGCCTATCCGCTGACCTGGTTCGGACGCTTGATGCTCAGGCGAAGGGCGGACCGCTGTTGCCGCCCCGCCTCGCGCTCAACGTCAATTTTCCCGACAAGCTGGCCGGCGCAAAATGGCGCGTGTCGCAGGTTGGCACCTACAACGCCTACAAGCTGGACTTCGTTGAGAATATGGCATCCTCGGCTTCGCCGACTCTCATCGCAATGGCAAAGCAGCACGGCGCCGAGTTGCCGCCGCTGCCCGGCCTCGCCTTCGATTTCAACCAGCAGACGCCGCTTCCTGATCAGGTCGACGATGAGTCGGTGGTGTATCGCACCGACATTGCAGTGAGCGCGATGCAGGCTGGCTATGCAGCCCAGTCCGCGGGGGCAGGCTGGCTCGCTGGGCTACTTGCGGTGGTCTCGGCACATACCGGCAAATGACGGGAACCGCATTACCTTCGTGCTCCCCGTCCAATCGCGGCCACATCCCTCGATCGGGTGGGCGACATCAAAGGATTTTCCCATGCGAATGATCTATCTCCCGCTCGCCGCCCTGCTGATGCTGCCGGCCTGCAAGGAAGCTTCGGCGCCGCAGCCACAGGAACGGGTGACATCGACCGCCGAATGGAATGCCTCGGTGCTCAAGGACGAGCGCCGCGTCCTCGATCTTGAGGGCGGCCGCAATTTCCGCGACCTTGGCGGCTACCGCACCGCCGATGGCCGGCAGGTGAAGTGGCGCACCGTCTATCGCTCGGGAACGCCGGCGAAGCTGACGGCGAAGGATTACGCGACCCTCGACGCCCTCGGTATCCGCAGCTTTTGCGACTTTCGGGCCAATGACGAGCGCGAGGCTGAGCCGAATCGCTACGTCGCCGCGAACAGCAATGTCGATTATTTCACCCGCGACTATCGAATGGACAGCGGCAATCTGATGGGCGTGCTCGCCGGGCCGGGTGCGGGCGCCGAAAAGTCGCGCGCGACGATGACGTCATTCTACCGCATCCTTCCCGAAGAGCATGCCGACAGCTACCGCGAGATGTTCAAGCTGCTTGCGGCCGGCAAGACGCCGCTCGCTTTCAACTGCTCGGCGGGCAAGGATCGTGCGGGTACTGGCGCAGCATTATTGCTGACGCTGCTCGGCGTCCCGCGTGAGGCCATCGTGGCCGACTATGCGCTTTCCGACGACATCGTCGATTATCGCAAGGAGATGGCCGAGAGCGCGGCGGAAAACCCTGCCTACAGCGCGCTGGCGGAACTGCCGTGGGAAACGGTCGAGCCGCTGCTGGCCTCGGATCCGGCGTATATCGAAGCGGCCTTCGAGGCGCTCGACGAAAAATATGGTTCGGCGGAGGCGTTTATCGAGAAACAGCTTGGCGTTACGCCGGCGATGAAGAAGGCGATTCGCGCCAACCTGCTCGGGCCGGCTGTCGCCACCTGATGTGCACTCATTGAGCTCGATGTGATGGCCGACTTAGAATGGGCTGATATAATTGCGAGCTGTCCTTGCGGATCGCCATGCCTTGCTCCGACATCTGGAAGGTCAGCAAGCGGCCAAATGCGCCCCAGTGAGGATCGCTTGTTTCGTGCTTTGATTCAGAGTTTAACGCCACGAACATCGCAATAGTGGGCCAATATACCTGCTGATTTCATTGCGATCGGTTCATGGCATTCGGCGCGCACTAGCAACCGTCGTACAGCAGATACTGGTGCGATCGCGATATTGGTCGTCAATTCATTCTGATTACGAGTTTACGATGCTCATTTTCGACTCGCTCGTTGATATGATATCGGTAAGTTCGATAGCATACCACTTTCGCCGATGTCATCAGGTCACCGCGCCTGACCCGCGCGCGTTCGGGCGATGATCATCTTCATGATCTGGGCCGTTCCGTCGCCGATCTCAATCCCCATCACGTCTCGAAGTCGCTGCTGGTGCGGCATGTCCTTCGACCAGCCATAATGGCCGTGGGTGAGCAGGCACTGGTGAATGACGTCCACCGACGCCTTCGGACCAAGCCACTTACACATCGCGGCTTCTGCGGTGTGCGGCTGGCCAACGGCCTTCAGCCTGAGCGTGTGGAGGCAAAGCTGCCGCGCTGCCTCCATCGCTGCTTCACCTTCGGCAAGCGGAAAGGTCACGCCTTGAAAGGCTGAGAGCTTCTGTCCGAACGCTTCGCGCTGCTCGATATAGGCCCAGCTCTCGTCGAGCGAGGCCTGCGCCGCGCCGATGCACAGCAGGCCAAGCAGCGCGCGGCTATAGTCGAACCCTTCCATGATCTGCACGAAGCCGCCGCCTTCTTTGCCAAGGAGATGATCTTCCGGAATGAAGACATCGTCGAAGAAGATCGATCCGCGGCCGAGAACATGGCTACCAAGGTCATCGAAGCGTGTCCGGCTGATCCCGGGGCGATCGGCCGGAACCATGAACGCGCTGACACCCTTTGCCCGAGACTTATCATCGCCGGTTCGGGCAAACACGACGAATCCATCAGCCTGGTCGGCCAGACTGATCGAGGTCTTCTCCCCGTTTAGCTTGTAGCCGCCCTCGCATTTGCGTGCCGAAACAATGAGGTTGGCGGCATCGGATCCGCCTCGCGGCTCGGTGAGCGCGATGGCAACGATCGCGTCGCCTCCCGTGATCCGCGGTACCCAGGTGCGTGCGACGGTGGGACGCGCAAACTGCACGAGGATCGATGCCATGAGAGCGCCAAGCACCGGCAGATAGCCGGATGTTGAAGTCGCCATACCCCACTTCCTCGGCGATGATACCCGAGGCGACGGGCGTAAGACCAAGGCCGCCGAACTCCTCCGGAATTTCGGGGGCGATGAGGCCGAGCGCTCCCATCTCGCGAAGAAGGTCGCGATCGACCACCGTTTCCGTTCGCTCGCGCTCCATATAGCGCGGTGCGAGCCGTTCACGGGAAAAGCGCCGGGCCAGCTCCTGGATGTCGCGATGCACGTCTTCGAAATGGTAGCTCATGGGATAATGATTTGCCTTGTTCTCCGGGTATGGTCGGGCGGCGTCACCGGCCCTGATAGATGACGGGCTGCTTTGCGATGATCGACTGGATCGCATTCCAGCTGTCGTCGGTTCGGGCACACCGCGCGATTGCCTGCGCCTCCATTTCGAGCTGCGTCTCCATCGAGAGCTCGGAGCTGCTGAGCAGCAACCGCTTCATCTCGCCGAAGGTGACGGTGGGGCCGTCGGCAAGCTGGCGGGCGAGGGCTCGAGCTTCGGTCAGCAGCGCATCATCCTCGACTACCCGATTGACGAGGCCGTGCCGCTCGGCCTCTTCGGCGCTCCACGTCTGGTTCAGGATGAGGAACTCGGCGGCCTTCCGGCTGCCCACGCGCCGCGGAATGAAGTAACTCCCGGCGCCGTCGCTGACATAGCCGATGCGGTTGTAGGCTGCATAAAAGCTGGCGGAATGCCCGGCGATAGCGAAGTCGGCCATTGCCGTGAGCGCCGTCGCGCCGCCCGTGCAAAGGCCGTGAACGGCAATGACCACCGGGGCATGGCCGCGTACGAAGCGCGCGACCGCCATGTGCAGCGTCGCGGTCGCTTCCTTGAGCAGGCGGGGCATCGCCTCGCGGTCCTTGCCAAGCCATTTGATATCGGCCCCGACGCTGAAATAGCGTCCTTCAGCGCGGATCAGGATCGCGCGCACGGCGGGATCCTCGGAGGTTGCATTGGCGAGGTCGCAAAGCGCCTGGTTGAAGTCGAGATCGAAAGGATTGCCGCGCTCGGCCTGGGTCAGGACGATCTCGGCGATACCATTTTCGACCGCCATGCGGACGGCTTCAGACATGCTCAGTCTCCAGTTCGAGCGCCAAATCGCGCAATCGCTGTTTCACGATTTTCCCGGAGCCATTGAGCGGCATCTCGGACAGCTCGGCCAGGTGCCGCGGCAACTTGTATCTTGCGAGTTTGCCGCCGCAGAATTCGCGCAGTTCCCCGATCGTGAGCGCTGCGCCGGGCTTCAAGACAAGAAAAGCGACGACGGTTTCGCCCCAATGAGGATCAGGTTTGCCGACGACCGCCGCGCTCGCGACATGCGGATGCTCCAGCAGGACGCTCTCGATCTCGGCGGCGTAGATATTCTCGCCGCCGCTGATGATCATGTCCTTCTTGCGGTCGCGCACATAAAGATAGCCGTCGGTATCGAGGCTTCCGATGTCGCCGGAGCGAAACCATCCGCCTTCGCAAAAGGCCGCCTCGGTCGCATCGGGCCGGTTCCAATAGCCCTTGAAGACGTTGCGACCGCGGATCGCGATCTCCCCGATCACATCGGGATCGCGGATTTCCTGGTCCTTGTCATCGATCAGCGCGATCTCTGACAGGAACATCGCCCGCCCGACAGAATTGAGCTTGGTCATCGCCTCATCGGGCATCAGCACCGTGGATGCGGTGACCGTCTCGGTCATGCCGTAGCAATGACTGATCGCAACACCGCGCTCGCCATAAATGCGAAGTAGCGTTTCGGGAGTTGGTGCGCCCCCGACGACGAGCGAGCGTAGCGCCGAAAAATCGGTGGCCCCCCACTGCGGGCTTTGAGTCATCGCCAGGAGCATCGTCGGTACCGAAAAGGTTACTGTAACGCCGTGGCGCGATATCGTGTCGAGCGTCGCGTCGGGTTCGAACCCCGCGTGGAGAATGACCCGCCCGCCCGCCATCAGAACCGCGGAGAGCAGCACGAAGAGGCCGCTAACGTGGAACATCGGTGCGGTGGTTAGCAGGATATCGCGCTGGTTCAGGCCATAGGCCAGCGTCCAGTTGAGATTGTTGGCCCAAAGGTTCGCATGCGTCAGCATCGCGCCCTTCGGCTGGCCGGTCGTCCCGGACGTGTAGAAAATAACCGCGACGTCGTCGGCGGCGACCGCGACGGCGGGCCGATCGGGATGACCGACCGCGATCAGCTCGCCCAGCGACGACCAGCGGCTTCCGCTCTCGATGGCGATGAACTGGACCGAGGGAAACTCGTCGCTCAACCCGGCGACTTCGCGCTCGAACGCCGAGCCGACGAAAAGGATACCGAGGTCGGCATCGGCAATCTGGAAGCGCAGCTCGGTTGCGGTCAGTCGGCAGTTGAGCGGGACGAAAATGGCCCCGATCGACGCCACCGCGAACAGGGTGGTGAGGAAATCGGGGTTATTGAAATCGAGATAGCCGACGCGGTCGCCCTTGCGAGCGCCGCTGGCGTAAAGCAGGGCGGCGACGGCCTCGGACCGGGCATGCAGCTCGCCGTAGCTCCATGTCGAATCCCCGAATGTCATTGCGGGTTCGTCGCGCGAGAAGCGCACTCGCTTCCCGAACCAGTTCCAGAGGGTCTCGGGTTCGCCAGGCCGGGACGGGATCATAGTTCGCTCCTCTCTCCATCGCGCGCCGGTAGCGCCGGCTGCGTCTGATCCGGTGAAATGTCCGTCGGGGACGAAAAAGATACACCGATTTACGATTCACCTGATCGCCCGAAATGCGATGTGGGTCAATATTCAATCCGTCCGGACGGTTTTTATTTTTGGCACAGGGCTTGCTATTGGTACGGCGCTGCGGGACAGCGGCCGGGGCTGCATCGGAATGCAGCCCGGCACAGGAAGGTCGGTAAGAGTGGGGAGCACTGCGTCAGCAGAACAGGAGCGAGATGCCGGTGCGGCGCGGCGACGCAGTCATTCCGAGCGGAACGAGGATATGCGCGCTCGCCTGGCGCGTGCGGCCTACGAGGAAATCGCCGAAAAAGGGCATAGCGAGTTTCGCACCGCGCCGGTCGTCGAGCGCGCCGGCGTCTCGAAGGGGGCGATGCAGTATTATTTTCCGACCAAGGATCTGCTGACCCTCGCGGCGGTCGAATATAGCTTCGGCCTTTCCGCCGCTGCATCCGAGTTTTGGCTTGCGCAGCCGGCAGGCGACAGCGGAAGCCTCGTCGCGGTCCTGTTCGAGGACCTCGGATCCTATTTCAGCGACAACCGCTTCTGGGTCACGCTCGACATCACAATCCACGCCTCGAAGTCGGGACATCTCGCGACAGCCATCCGGCAGCGCATCACCGAAGCGCGGCGTGCTACCTACGGCCGCTGGGCGGACCGGTTTGTTGCACTTGGCTGGCGCGTGGAGAAGGCTGAACTCGCCGTCACCACCGCCGTGGCCTTGCACGCCGGCGGCGCGATTCGCAGCCTCTGGGCCGAGGTCGACGACGCGCTCAAGCAGGCGTGGAAATCAATCATATTGGACCTGCGCTAGTCGTCTATCGACTGTGGTCGCGGACGGCTAGAGGCTTCGCCCGACGAGCTCGCGCATGATTTCGCTGGTTCCGCCATAGATTCGGCGAACGCGTGCATCGCGCCAGATACGGGCGATCGGATATTCGTTCATATAGCCCGAGCCGCCGTGAAGCTGGAGCGCCGCATCGCAGGCCTCCCACTGCATTTCGGTATGCCAATATTTGCTGGCAGCGGCCTCGTCGGCGGTTAGGTCGCCCGCCACATGCCGCGCGATCGCCCAGTCGAGATGGGCCCATCCTACCTGGAGCTTGGACTTGATATCCGCGAGAACGAAGCGCGTATTCTGGAAATCGATCACATTCTTGCCGAACGCCTTTCGCTCGCGCGTGAAGGCGACAGCCTCGTCGAACGCGCGCTGTGCCGCGGCTTGCGCGCTAATCGAGATCGATAGCCGCTCCTGTGGGAGGTCGCTGACGAGATAGAGGAACCCGCTATTCTCGCAGCCGAGCAGGTTTGCGGCCGGGACCCGGACATCGTTGAAGAACAGCTCCGAGGTGTCGGCCATCCACTGGCCGACCTTGTCGAGATTGCGCCCGCGAGCGAAGCCGGGTCTATCGGTCTCGACGAGCAGGAGCGACGTGCCCTTGGCGCCGGCTTCGGAATTGGTCTTGCAGACCGTGATGACGAGATCGGCATTCTGACCATTGGTGATGAAGGTTTTGGCTCCATTGATGACATAGTCGCCGCCTTCAAGGCGGGCGGTGGTCCGAACGCCCTGAAGATCGGACCCGGCACCCGGCTCGGTCATCGCGATGGCGACGATCGTCTCGCCCGAGAGCATGCGCGGAAGCAGCGCGCCTTTCTGCTCCTCGCTGCCATAGTGGAGGATGTAGGGCATGGTGATGTCGGTCTGGAGCGTGATCGAGTCTGCCATCATGGCGTAGGTGAATTCCTCGTTGATGATCGCGTTGAAGGTGAAATCGAGACCAAGGCCGCCATAGGCTGCGGGCAGTGTCGGGCAGAGGATCCCGGCCTTGCCGCATTTCAGCCAGAAGTCGCGGGCGACCTTGCCCTCATCCTCAAACTCCCCCAGCCGAGGAGAGAATTCGCGTTCGATGAACCTGCGGACCATGGCGCGAAACGCGCGATGTTCCTCGCCGAACAGCCGGCTTCCATCTCGCTCGAGCATGTGTCTCTCCTCTCCCAATCGAGGGACCATTTAAGGAAATGATTGACAAAGGTAAACTAGTTTATCTAGTTGGCTTCAGTCGTGCGACTGGATCGCGCCTCATTGGGAGAGACCCATGAAAATCCTCGTCCCCGTAAAGCGGGTGCTCGATTACAACGTCAAGCCGCGGGTCAAGGCTGACGGCACCGGCGTTGACCTGGCCAATGTCAAAATGTCGATGAACCCGTTCGACGAGATCGCGGTCGAAGAAGCGATCCGCCTCAAGGAAAAGGGCGTCGCGACCGAGATCATCGCGGTGTCGGTCGGTCCGCAAAAGGCGCAGGAAACGCTGCGCACCGCGCTCGCAATGGGTGCCGACCGCGCGATCCTCGTCCAGACCGACGATGAGGTCGAGCCGCTGGCGATTGCAAAGATCCTCAAAGCCATCGCCGACGCCGAAACCCCCGGCCTTGTCATCCTCGGCAAGCAGGCGATCGACGGCGACAACAACCAGACCGGCCAGATGCTCGCCGCGCTCACCGGTTGGGCGCAGGGCACTTTCGCCAGCGCGGTCAATGTCGATGGCGATCATGTCAGCGTGACGCGCGAAGTCGACGGCGGGCTGGAGACGGTGAAGCTCAAGCTTCCCGCGATCGTCACCACCGACCTTCGCCTCAACGAACCGCGCTACGCCTCGCTGCCGAACATCATGAAGGCGAAGTCGAAGCCGCTCGATACGAAGACCCCCGCCGATTACGGCGTCGACACCGCGCCGCGCGTCAAGACGGTCAAGGTTTCGGAGCCGCCCGTCCGCTCGGCCGGCGTCAAGGTCGCCGATGTCGATGAACTGGTTGCCAAGCTGAAAGCCATGGGCGTCCACAGCTAATCTACCCCCGTTCGTGTCGAGCGAAGTCGAGACACCCATCGGGACAGCGCAAGGTCGAGGGGCATCTCGACTTCGCTCGATGCGAACGGCAAGGGATAAAGGATCAAGGTTATGAAAACTCTGGTTTGGGTCGAACATGACGGCAAGGCCGTCAAGGACGCTACGCTCGCGGTGGTCACCGCCGCATCGAAGCTGGGCGAAGTTCATCTGCTCGTCGCCGGTTCAGGCGTCGATGCGGTGGCCAAGGAAGCCGCGCAGATCGCCGGTGTGGGCAAGGTGCATGTCGCCGACAATGCCGCCTTCGATCACAATTTGCCTGAAAATGTGGCGCCGCTGATCGCCGAACTGATGTCCTCGCACGACGCCTTCGTCGCGCCCGCCACGACGACCGGCAAGAATATCGCGCCGCGCGTCGCCGCGCTGCTCGACGTCATGCAGATTTCGGAAATCCTGTCGGTCGAAGGCCCCAAGACCTTCACCCGCCCGATCTATGCCGGCAACGCGATCGCGACCGTCGAATCGTCGGACGCCAAGCTCGTCCTCACCGTTCGCGGCACCGCCTTCGAAAAGGCCGCCACCTCGGGCGGTTCGGGTACGGTCGAAGCCGTGGGCGCGGGCAGCGATGCCGGCATTTCGAGCTTCGTCGGCGCCGAAATCGCCCAGTCGGAACGCCCCGAACTGACTTCGGCGAAGATCATCGTGTCGGGCGGCCGTGCGCTGGGCTCGAGCGAGAAATATGAAGAGGTCATCGTGCCGCTCGCCGACAAGCTGAACGCCGCGCTCGGCGCCAGCCGCGCCGCGGTCGATGCGGGCTATGTCCCCAACGACTATCAGGTCGGTCAGACCGGCAAGATCGTCGCCCCCGAGGTTTATTTTGCCATTGGCATTTCGGGCGCGATTCAGCATCTTGCGGGGATGAAGGATTCGAAAACCATCGTCGCGATCAACAAGGATGAGGATGCGCCGATCTTTCAGGTCGCCGACTTCGGCCTCGTCGCTGACCTGTTCAGCGCCGTTCCCGAACTGACCGGCAAAATTTAGGGAGGGGGGCGGCCTGATCTGCCCTCCCGCCTCACGCGGCGTCTTCGTAGCTTTTTGCGAAGGCGCTACGGTTCCGCAGGATCGCCACGATCTGCGCCGGAGCGAAGATCAGGATGATCAGAGCCAAGGCTGCCGGGACTGAGCCCCTCAGCCAACCGACATTCTGGGCGAGCCATGCGACGAGCGTGGGCCCGATGCCGAGCCCGATCAGCGACAGGAACAGGAAGAAAATTGCAACGAGCTGCGCCCGTATCCGCGGAGGCGCCAGCAGCGGCGCCGTCGCCGCGAGCAGGATACCGAGCCCGAACTGCAGAGTGAAGGGAATTGCTGCGATCAGGATGGACAGCTCCGCGTTCGGAGCGAGCAGTGAGGCGATCAGCAGCGGTGAGGAAAGACAACACACGACAAGGGCGATCGTCAGCGTGGAGTCGAACCGTCCCTTTGCGACCATGCGCCGCGCAACCCATGGCAGCAACAGGCCGCCGGCAAGGCTGGTTGCAATCCCCACCGTTCCGAACAAATAGCCCGCATCCGCAGCGGCAAGGCCGTAGGATCGGATAAGGTGGGTCGGGTACCAGGTGAGGATGCTGAAATTGATCGCCGAGACGAGAGCGGTAACCGTGTAAAGGCCGAGATAGGTCCTAGGATGCCCTGCGTAATAGCTCTTGAGCTCAGCGATCGACGCGCCAGCGCCGCCACCGCCAGCCGCGGGCATCGCCGGAAGAACGAGCGGCGCGAGAAGAGCCAGCACGACAGCGGGCGCGCCGACCAGCATCAGCGTAACGCGCCACGCGCTTATGTCGCCGACGAGGGGCAGTGCGCCCGATGTCGCGGCGAAATCCAGGACGGCGCCGCCGATCAGCATCGAGCCAGAGCCGCCGCACACGCCCACCATCACGAATATGCTGATCGGCAGGGCACGCTTATTGGGCGGGAACAGCTCGGACAGGATCGACATCGCCGCGGGAACGAGCGCGGCCTCGCCGACGGCCACGCCAATGCGAAGCGCTACGAGTACAATGAAGCTGTTCGCGAAAGCCGCGGCGAACGTGCTGAGCCCCCAGAGGAGCGCGCCGCCGAAAATGAGCATGCGCCTGCTGCTTGTGTCGGCGATACGGGCGAGCGGCAATCCGGTCAGGGCATAGACGATCGCGAAGGACGTGCCGATCAGCAGGCCGATCTGGACGTCGCTGATACCGAGGTCCGCCTTGATCGGCTCGACGAGCAAAGCCAGCACAAGGCGATCGACGAAGGATATGATGTAGAGGAGGGAGAGAAGGACAAGCGCGGTCCACGCACGCGCGGAGCCGATCGCCGGAGCCGCGCTCGCCCCTTCGATTTCGGGCTTACTCGAGGGAGCGGCGGCGACGCTCACGCCCTTGTCTCGATCGCCAGCCGCTCCTCGTCGTAGGCGGGATAGCTGTCCTTCATGCTTGCCGTGTTGAGAAGCATCAAGGCGACGAGCCGGTCGGTTCCAGGCTCGAATACCTTCGTTTGGATCCACATGCTCTCGGTCCTTCGGCTTTGCGAAATACCGACGACCTCGCGCTCGAGCTCATAATCATGCCCCGCCAGCACCGGGCCGTTCACAAGCCTGATCTCCTGGTCAACAAAGAGATCGACGCGTGGCGACTTGAGCGGCCAGGGATCGTCCGCTGCGACATGGTGGACGAGCACGCTCACCATTTCGAACGGGAGTATGGGAGCGCCATAAGGCGTTTCAGCTTCGGGCAGGTTCCACCCCGAGCGCTCGGTGACGCGCTCGAGCTTCTGGCGGAGCGTGAAAGGATAAAGGTCGCCCATTGTCTGATCGGGATCCATGCGGACCGCGACACGCGGGCGCTTCATGCCGACTGCGACTTTTTCGAGGATGACGCGATATGCGTCGGCGGGTCCGAGGCCGGCAAGTTTATCATCAAGCGCGGTCGGCGCGGCACCCCGGACGCTCGCCGTGCCGCGAAGCACTTCGGTGCCATCACGCTTCGTCATGAAGATGGCGGCGCGGTCCCCATACGCGGGGTCGGGCTCCAGGTGCGCGGCGACCTCTTCGCCTTCGTAGCAGGCGGCCTTATAACTCGCGGATAGGCAACCACTGGCGAACCAGTGCGAACCCCAAGCCGCGACGCCAAGCGGTTCGAACTGGCTGAAGTGTGTCGGCCCCTCGATCGTCGCGGCAGCGAAGCCGAGCTTCTGCGCCGTCGCATCATCATGGATCGAGGCATGGCCGTCGTAGCTCTGATCGCCGAGCATGTTCTTGGGGGCGCGGAAGGGGCCGCTGATCCTGGTGCCGCTGCGCTCGATTGGCGTGCCGAAAATCTCCGAGGTCATTGCAAATATTCCTTCAGGCTAACGATCGTCCGCGCTCGCACGGTCAGAACAATCCGGTCAGCTTCGCGCCATCGAGGAGGATATTCTGGCCCGACATGTAGCCCGCTTGCGAACTGCACAGGAAAGCACAGGTAGCCCCGAACTCCTCCGTTCTTCCGAATCGGCCGGCCGGAGCCTCGGCGAGCTGGAGCGCGATCTCGTCCTCAAGGCTGATGCCCTTCTTCTCCGCGATGAACGCGAGATTCTTGCGCAGCCGCGCCGTCTCGAACTGCTCGGGGAGAAGATTGTTGATAGTTACGCCTTGGCCGATGTAGCTCGCGGCTATTCCCTTGGAGAAACCCGTAAGTCCGAGCCGCGCGGCAACGGAAAGGCTGATCACCTCCTTGGGCGCCTTAACCAGCGCCGAGGTGATGTTCACGATCCGGCCGAAGCCGCGCTCGGCCATGCCGTCGGCGAAGGCTCGGATCAGGAAGATGGCGCTCAGCATGTTGGAATCGACCGCGGCCTGCCACTGGTCGCGGTCGAACTGGCGCCAATCGCCTGGCGGCGGGCCGGCCGCATTATTGATCAGAATGTCGGGCGTTGGACAGGCCGCAACGATCGACTCGCGTCCCGCTTCGCTCGTCGCATCGGCAACGATTGTCGAGACGGGGCTACCGTAGCGATCGCCGATTTCGCTGGCGGCCTCGGCAAGCACCTCTTCGCGGCGCCCGTTCAGGAATATATGCACGCCATTCTCGGCAAGGGCTTCGGCGCACGCCCGCCCGAGCCCCTGACTCGAAGCGCAAATGATCGCCGTCCTGCCGCTGATCCGCAAATCCATCAGTGTCTCCCATTCATGTCAGAAGCTTTCGAGTGAGGCGTCGAGCGCCGTGCGGTCCACGGCCCGCAGCGTTGCGAGAAGCGGCGCGATCTTGGGAAGTTCACGGTGGATGAAGAAGCGGCCCGCCGTACGCTTTCCGTCATGAAACGCGCCGGTTCCAGCTTCGCTCGCGATTATCATTTCGAGCCAGATCCAGGCAATGGCGAGATGGCCGACGGAATCGAGATAGAGCGATGCATTGGCCAGCCGTGCCTCGCTGTCGCCGATTGCAAGGAGGACCCGCGTCACCTCCTCGACCTCTGCAAGAAAACCGTCGACGGTTCCTGCAAGCTCGGCGAGCGCGCCGCCGCATATGACTGCTCTCGCTGCTGTCCCCGCGATCTGGTCGCGCAGCAAGGCGAAGGCGGCACCATTCTCCATCGATACCTTCCTGCCGAGGAGGTCGATCGCCTGGATGCCGTGAGTTCCCTCGTGGATCGGGTTCAGACGGTTGTCACGGTAGAATTGCTCGACATCATAATCGCGCGTGTAACCGTAGCCGCCATGAACCTGGATCGCGAGGCTGTTGGCCTCGAGGCAAAATTTGGAAGGCCAGCTTTTGGCAATCGGGGTCAGCAGGTCGAGCAGAAGGCCGGTCGCGTGCGCCTCTGCCTTGTCTGCGCAACGGATGCGATCGACCAGCGATGCGCAGTAGAGGTTGAGAGCCAGCGCGCCCTCGACAAAGCTCTTTTGGGTAAGAAGCATCGCGCGCACATCACTGTGGGCAATAATGGGTATTTGCGGAGCATCGGGATCGCGGTCGCGCAGCACCCGACCTTGCGGGCGTGATCGGGCATACTCGAGCGCGTGGAGATAGCCAGTGTAACCGATGACGGCGGCGCTGGTGCCGACGCCGATCCGCGCCTCGTTCATCATCGTGAACATGTAGCGCAGACCATCGCCCTCGGCGCCGATGAGATAGCCCACGGCTCCCGGGGACCCGCCGGGCAGATACCGGCCCTCACCGAAGTTGAGGAGGGTGTTTACGGTGCCGCGCTGGCCCATCTTGTGGTTGAGCCCGGCAAGACTGACGTCGTTGCGGACAAGACTTCCATCGTCCTGCTCGAGGTCGCGCGGCACGATGAAGAGCGACAACCCCTTCACGCCAGGAGGCGCACCGTCGATGCGCGCCAGAACGAGATGGGTAATCGAACCGCTCAGCGCATGCTCGCCGCCCGAGATCCACATTTTGTTGCCGAACAGGCGATAGGCATCACCATCAGCGATGGCTTTGGTGCGGACATCGCCCAGCGACGAACCGGCCTGCGGTTCTGAGAGACACATCGTCCCGAAATTCTCGCCCGCGAGAAGCGGAACAGCATAAGACTCCACCTGTTCAGGCGTCCCGTGCTCGATGAGCAGGTTTGCCGCGGCCATGGTTAGCAGCACATAGCCCGACACCGCGGGACTCGCTGCCTGAATCCAAGCGAAAGCTGCCTTCTCGACGACGAAGGGAAGCTGCATGCCACCAAGCTCCGACGGCTGCGCTGCGGCGAAAAGACCGGATTGTCGTACCTGATCGAGGGCGGTGCCGATTTCTGGTGGTATGACCACGCTTCCATCCGGCATCATCTCGGGTTCGTTTTGATCGGCGAGTTTGTTGACGGGGGCCACGACATCGGTCGCGAGCTGCTCTGCAAGGTCCAATACCGCCGCGTAAGTGTCATGATCGAGGTGCGCGTAAAGCGGTTGCGCCGAGAGCTGGTCAATATCGAGCCACTCGAACAGCAGAAAATCGATATCGCGACGGGAAAGGATCAGCGACACGTTAACGAGACGACCTGCGTGGACTTCGCTTCGACCAAGAACGCCTCATGCGGGCGGCTCGCTTTCAGTCTCGGCGCCTGCCCATCCCGTGCGGGCTCAGCGGATTGCTCGCTGCGCCGCATTTTCTGCGTCATGTCCCTCTCCGTATCGTTGAAGAGAGGTATTGACGGTATAAGCCGCCCCTGTCTGTCAAACTATTGACAGCGGGTGCGGTCCGCAGCTCAGCTGGGGCCGAGCCTCTGATCGCCGAACCGGCGCAACTGTTCGACATCCTTGATCAGCAGGTAACGGCCGTGGCTGACGACCAGTCCACGGGCGCGCAATTCGGTTAGGGCCTTGTTAACGGTCTGGCGCGAGGTGCCGACCATCGCGGCGAACTCAGACTGGGACAATGGTTTGGTCAGGAGGACGCCGTCCTCCGTCTGACGCCCGAACGCCCGCGCGGCCTCTTCGAGGCGCTGCGCGAGCCAAGCGACGATGTTGTCGAGGTTGGAGCCGGCGAAATAGGAAATGAGCAGCCGCATATTCATGCTTAGCAGTCGAAGCATCGCGTCGTTGAGATCGGCATGCACCCCGCGCAGCGCGTCGATCTGCGCTTTGGTGACCACCTGAAGTTCGCAATCCTCATAGGCTTCTGCGGTCTGCGGCCGCCGTCCGCCGTCAATTACGCTACTGGTCCCGAAGCAGCCGCCTTGATGATAGATCTGGAAGAGGAGCTCGCGTCCATCGTCGCGAAGGACGGTTAGGCGCACGGCGCCGCGGCAGATGCGGAACATCGTGTCGCCAGTATCACCTTCGGCATAAATGAGCGAACCTGCCTTGCGCTCGACCCGATGCGCAGCCCTGTTGAACGCGGCCTGTGCATCCGAGCCCATCCATTGGTACATGTCGAAGCTGAGCTGCTGCACTTCGACAGGATAATTCGCCTGCGAAAGGGAAGCAACGCGTTTGACCAGCGCTCGGGCCGGGGTCGGCATCCGATCGTTCTTTCAGCGACTCGTTGCGGGCCGATGCAAGCCTAGAGCGTCACGTCCAGATTCCCGGATTTCTCGATGCCGTGACCGAAGATGTCGCGTAGATGGTATTGTTGTTGCGGGAAGGATTTTCCACCGCCCCAGCCAAGCTCCATTGCCCAGCCCGAGGGGGTTATGAAATAGAAGGTGAGGGCCTCGTCGTTCGAATGCTTGCCGAGCTGGAGCGCGACGTCAATGCCCTGCGCCCGCACGATGTCGTGGGCTAGGCCAAGGTCGTCGAGTTCGCGATACTCGAGCATCATATGGTTGAGGCGCGAGGGACCGTTGACCCCGAAGGCCAGCGAATGCTGGCGGTCGTTGCAGTGCATGAACACGGGGTAGACCGTGCCCTTCGGGGACTGGAGATGATATTGGATCGCGCCCTTCAGGCCGAGGAGCGAATAGAAACGATGCGACGCGGCGATGTCGTCGGCCTGGATCAGGATATGCCCGATGCCCTGGTCGCCGGTAACGAATCTCCCGTGCATGCGCCGGCCGGGGTGGAAGGGGAGGTGGACCTCGATGAGCGGCGCGTAGAAGAGCTCGACCGAATTGCTGCTGGGGTCCTCAAGCTTGACCAGGCCGAGCACGCGACGCTCGATCATTTCTTCCGGCGTAGCGCGGCGGTAGCTGTAGCCCGCGTTATCGAGGCGCGTCAGGATCGCCTGCATCGCTTCCTCATCGGCGACGCGCCAGCCCGCATAGGCGATGTCGTCGGTCTCGCCGGGATGAATGACAAAACGGTGGTGCCAATAGTCCATTCGAAAATAGAAGCGATCGTCTTCCTCGCCCTCGACCAGTTCGAGCCCGATCACGTCGGTGCCGAAGCGCTTCCACGCTTCGCCGTCGGTAACATTGAGGCCGACATATCCAAGTTCCGTAACGCTGCTCATATCAAGTCCCATCTTGCTGATTTCTTGGCTCGCGCCTTAGTCGTCCCGCTCCGGCGAATAGGTGGTGGCGTCGAAACTCTCACCGCGGCTTTGTCGCATCTTCGGCAGCCAGTAGGGGAGCTTGCTCATCATCCCGCCGTCGGCGAGAAGCGCCTGTCCGGTGACCATCGCGGCCGCATCGGAAGCAAGGAAGAGTGCGACGTCGGCAATGTTGTCGGGGGATGCGAGCCGCCGGAGCGGCGTCTCCTCGGCGAACAGGCGGATGATCTCGGGAGGAAGGGTCGCTCGCCCGCGTTCGGTCATGACTGCGCCGGGAACGACCGCGTTGCAGCGGATATTGTCTCGCCCGTAAGTGACGGCCACTTCACGGGTAAGCGCATGAAGGCCCGCTTTTGCCGCGCTATAAGCGGAGAGGTCCATGGTCGCGGCAACCGCGCTTGCGGATGAAGTGTTGACGATCGCGCCACCGCCCGTGCGGATCATCGCCGGTATCGCATAGCGGCAGCCGAACATCGCGCTGGTGAGATGCGCGTCGAGCGTCAGTCGCCACCTTTCAGCCGTCATATTCGCGATCTCGCTGTCGGGTGCGATCGTCCGGGGTACACCGGCGTTGTTGAACAGTAGGTCGAGGCGGCCAAACTGTTCCTCCGAGGTGGCGATCGCTCCGGCGATGTCGGCCTCGACGAGAATGTCGGTGCGTTTGAAGAAAGCCTTGCCGCCAGCCGCCACGACGGCGTCTGCGAGTGCTTGCCCGCCGGTTTCGTCGATGTCTGCGATCACCGGCAGAGCGCCCTCGTCCGCGAGCTTCAAAACGAGTGAACGGCCGATGCCGGCGGCACCGCCCGTTACCACTGCAACTTGACCCTCGAACCTCATGCCGCCTATTTCACTCCCGCTCTCTCTCTATCGATAACGTCGGCCCTGGCGGTCCCCACCGCCGGGGCCGGCGCGCGCCCTTTTAGAATTTGACGGAGGCCCCGACACCGACACGGCGCGGCGTCTCGTATGTGACGTCGGTGGTGAGCGGCCCGTTGCGGATTTCGCGGAACACTTTCTCGTTGGTGAGATTGGTCGCCCAGAGCGTGAACCGCAGATTCTCGTTTGGAGCGGTCCAGCTCAGCTCACCGCTGAGCAGGCTGTAAGGCTTTTGTGAGAAGCGGTTGGCGAAGTCGAAATAGACGCGCGAGCTGTGATAGAAATTGCCCGACACGCCAATCCGGCCCGAACCGATGTCCCGGCCCCAGTTAAACCCGAGATTGAAGCTGCTGCGCGGCGAACGCGTCATCTGGTTGCCCGACGCATCTTCCGATACCGGCGTGTTGCCGCCCGTGGGGAGGGGGATGAAGCCCTGTGCGAGAGGGAAATCCTTGTAGTCCGCGTGGGTGAAGGCGCCTGAGGCACGGATGGTCAGATCGTCGCTCACCGCTGCTGTGACTTCGAGTTCGCCGCCATAGACCTCGGCACTCGCTGCATTCTGCAGGATGAAGGTATTGCCTGTCGGCGCGCGCGCGAGAACCTGAAGGTTCTGATAATCATAATAATAGAGCGACAGGTTGGTGCGCAGCCAGCTCAGCGGGTCCGCCTTGATACCGACCTCGAAGGAGTCGATCGTCTCGGGCGCGACCGCGGTCGGCGTCGTCGATGTATAGTTATACACGCCGCTCTTGTAACCCGTGCCATAGCTTGCGTAGACGTTGGCGTCGGCAAACTCGTAGCGCAGCGCGACGCGATAGGTAACGCGATCGAATGACTGGCTGGTCTCGCCGAAGAGATTGTTGCCGTTCACGACCTGCGTGAACTTGCGCTTCTCCCAGGTGTAGCGAAGCCCGCCGGTCAGGAAGAGCTTGTCCACGATCTCGTAGGTGCCCTCGCCGAAGCCCGAATAGGATTCGGTAGCGAGTTCGGGGCTGAGCAGCGTCGAGGTCTGCGTCGCGCCGGGGCCGCCGGGGCGCGAGATGATGCGGATGCCGGCGCTGGCGTCGAGCCAGAACCCGTAGGCGCCGAGAAGCCATTGGAAGCGGCCCGGGTTGGCCGAAAGCAGGCGGATTTCCTGGCTGAAGGACTCGGTCGTGATATCGGGCTCGGTCGCCGAGACTATGCCGAGGAGAATATTCGACGCGTCGGAGTCGGTGCTCTGCAGCGTCTTGTTGTGCATGTAGCCTGAGGTGGTCTCGAGGTTCACGGCGCCAAGTTCGAACTTGGTACGGAGCGCGAGATTGTAGCGCCGGAAGTCGAGCTGCGGCAGCGAGTCGACCGAGGTCTGCCAAGGGCCCGTCGGCAGGATCACGCCAAGGAAGCGGCGTCCGGCGGTATTATCGCCGAGCGGCTGCGTCGCGTTGGTGGTGCTGTTCTGGTCGGTGATTTCACCGGTCAGCACGATTCGGGCGGTGTCGCTCGGCTGCCACAGCAGCTTGCTGCGCACGTTTACAACCTCGATGCCGCCGAGCTTACCGCCGCGGACGAGATCGACGATATAATCTTCGGTTTTGCGATAGACCCCCGAGATGTCCATTGCGAGCGTATCGCTCAGCCCGCCCGTCGCATAGCCGCGGATGTCATAATCCATCGAATTGTTGCGCAGGAAGCCGAGGCGACCCGAGAGGCTACCGCGCGCCTCGAAGGAGGGGTCGGGCGTGATGATGTTGATGAGGCCGCCCGTCGCATTGCGGCCGAACACCGTACCTTGCGGACCACGTAGTACCTCGACCCGCTCGACCTCGGCGAGATCGACATAGGTCGAGAAGGGATCGGGCTGATAGACGCCGTCGATATAGGTCGCGACATTCGCTTCGTCCGCAGCCGACACACTCGACGAACCGACGCCGCGAATGACAGGGAGGAAGAGACCGATATTCTTGCCGCCGAAGAAGCCCGGCACGACCTGCGTCAGGCTGCGAATATCCTGGATGCCGGCGGTTGCGATCGAGTCCCCCGTCACCGCGGTAACCGCGACCGGGATGTCCTGAAGACGCTCCTCGCGGCGGGTCGCCGTGACCACGATGTCCTCAAGGCCGCCGCTCGATGTCGTCGTCTGCTCCTGCGGAGCCGCTTCGGCCGGATTGGATGTGGTGCTGTCCTGCGCGTGGACGGCAGCGGGCGAGACGCCCGCCAGCAGCAGGGCGCAAAAACGCAGTCGCTTCATACTCTCTCTCCCCTCCAATACCGGCCCCGTTTCCCCAGGGTCTCGGCAGATGTGATCGCCCGCGCCCGCGGGCCAGTTTCAGGTGGCGTTGTTTAAAAGAAACCCGTTGAGATGCGGCTTGTGCGCCACATGCTTTTCCATGAGGATTTCGGCGCGCGTCACGTCCCGCGCCTTGATCGCTCGTGCAATTTCGGCGCGTTCCATGATGAGCAGGTGTGCCGACGGCGGCACCAGGGTGGTCATGCCCTGCCAGAGATAAAAGCTGGCAAGACGACGCATCCCGGAGACCCGGCCGTCGAGGGCAGGGGAACGCGCCATGGTCCAGAGCATCCGCTGATAGTCATTGAGGTTTGCGACATAACCCTGGCGCTGCGCAGTCGTTTCCAGCGAATTGGGATCACCCCGTTCGGCGATGGCGACGAGCAGATCGGCCTCGTCTCCCTCATAGCGGCGGGCGGCGAAGGCGGCCGCCGCGGCTTCGAGCTTGGCGAGCGCGACGAAAAAGTCGCTGATCTCTGTCGCGGACGGCGAGACGACCCGGTAACCAACTTGGGGCAGCACCTCGACGAAACCGCTGCTACGCAGATGGGCAAGGGCGGCACTGACCGGCTGACGGCTGGTATCGAACTGCTGCGCGAGCTGTGTAGCTGAAAGCGTTTCGCCGAACTTATATTCGCCGACCATCATTCGCCGTTCGATTTCGTTGGCGATACGGCCTGCCTTGCCGGACGGATCTGCGACCGTCCCCTGGCTCACCAGTTCGACGGGGAAGAAGGTCTCGCGCTCGTTGCGACGTGCTTGACCCATAGTCGCCTCTCCTCTGCTTTTGTTGCCCCGACTATGACGAGGGTAGCATGTTACGTCAATTGGCAATTTGGTTTACATAAATCCTACTAAATCAATCATATATGGCTATTGAGAACGGTTTTCAATCCCGAATCGGCGAATCATTTAGCATGCTACATGGGCAAGTGCAGTTCGTCACTGGTACTCATAAAAATAATTATTTATAATGTGTTAAGTGCAAAATCAGCTATATTGCCATCGCTTCGGGTGTCATGTTACATGTCAGGAAACCCGCCATGGATGCGGGCGCAGGAGAGGGATTGTGGACATGGCAGCTAATCAGGATCTGCTGGACGGGCTTCTCGATGAGAATGAGGCAGAGGGCCTGTTCCGGATAAACCGGCGGATGTTCACTGACGAGCGCATCTTCCGGCTCGAACTCGAGCATATTTTCGCGGGCAACTGGGTCTATCTCGCGCACGAGAGCCAGCTCCCGAAGCCCAACGACTTCCTCACCGGCCACATCGGTCGTCAACCGATCATCATAACCCGCAACAAGGAGGCGGAGATCGGCGCCTTTCTCAACGCCTGTCAGCACCGCGGCGCGACCGTCGAATTACGCAGCTGCGGCAACAAGAAGCTCTTCATCTGCCCGTTCCACGGCTGGAGCTATTCGAACACCGGCCGTCTGGTGAGCTGCGGCGACGTCAAGGCGGCGGGCTACACCGATGCGTTCGACAAGAGCGCGCTCGGTCTGCAGCGTCTTCCCCGCGTCGAAAGCTACCGCGGGTTCATCTTCGGCAGTCTCCGCGCTGACGTGCAGTCGATCGAGGATTATCTCGGGGCGGCGAAGGCCTTCATCGACCTGATCGTCGACCAGGACGACAATGGCGAGATCGAACTGATTCCGGGGCCGCAAACCTACACCTATGACGGCAACTGGAAGCTCCAGGCCGAGAATGGCGTGGACGGCTATCACGTCGGCATGATCCACGGCAATTATGTGCTCACGACCAAGAATCGGGCTCGGATCGCGGCGGACAACGATGTTGTCGAGCCGGTCGATGTCTCCGGCTTCAGCAATCTGCCGGGGGGCTATTATGCCTTCGAGAACGGTCATGCCGTTCTATGGAACGAGCTTCCTAATCCCGAGGTTCGGCCTTCCTTCGCCAAGCGCGACTTGTATGTCGCGAAATACGGTGAAGAGCGCGCGCACTGGATGACGCATACCTGGCGCAACCTCTTCATCTTCCCGAACCTCTTCCTGATGGACCAGATGAGCAGCCAGATCCGTACCTTCCGGCCGCTGTCGCTCAGCAAGACCGAGGTGAAAGCCTTCGCATTCGCGCCGAAGAGTGAAGACCCCGCGATCCGGCCGAAGCGTATCCGTCAGTATGAGGATTTCTTCAACGCCTCGGGCCTGGCGACGCCCGACGATCTCGCTGCATTCAACGCCACGCAAGCGGGGTTCCAGGCTAATGACGCCGAGTGGAGCGATGTTTCGCGAGGCGCGCGCAACATGATCGCCGGCGCCGATGAGCGTGCGCGCGGTCTCGGGTTCGAACCGCAATTTTGCGGAACCCAGCTTCAGGACGAGGGGCTTTTCCTCAACCAGCACCGCAATTGGCTTCGCCAACTGCGCGAGGGACAGGAACGATCTGCGGAGCAGGCCCTGGAGGCCGCCGAATGAGCACGGAGATGTTGGCGGAAGCTCGTACACTCGTTTTGATGGAAGGCTGGCATCTCGATAACCGCGAATGGGACGAGTGGCTTGCGCTCTATGTTCCGGACGCGGTCTATTGGCTGCCGTGTTGGCTCGACGAGGACCGGCTAACCACCGATCCGCAGCGCGAGATGTCGCTCATCTACTACGGCAACAAGACTGGCCTCGAGGATCGCGTCTACCGCATCCGGACCGAGCAGTCGCTCGCCTCGACGCCGATGGCGCGAACTTGCCACATCACCAATGTGGTGCGGGCGATCGAGGAGGCCGGCGAAATCCGTGTCGATTCCAACTGGGTCGTGCACAGCTACCGGCTGGAAGTCGCGCACTGCTTCTTCGGTCAGCAGACGCATCGGCTCCGCAAGACCGAAGACGGGCTGAAGATCGCCTCGCGCCGCGTCGTGCTGGCGAATGATATCATTCCCAACGTCCTCGACATCTACAGCGTTTAACCGCGCTGATCCCAACGGCACTCCGGCCGGGCATTTCGGCGCCCGGCCATTTTTGCCCTATTCGATGGTCAGAACGTCTCTCGCGCGGCTTGCCACGGGCGCTAGTCTTGCCTCGGCCGGACCGATCTCGGCAAAATATCTGTCCATTGCGTCTTGCTTTACCGGGCCGAAGCCGCGAACTTCGCGTACGCGGTCGAGGAGCTTCGCTACCCCTTCGAGATCTACCTCACCGAGCCGCGGGATCATCCGCTCGACAAGGCGCTCATAATCGGCGGCCAGGCGCCGCTCGTCCAGCCGCTCAGCGGTACGGGCGAAAGGATCGATCCAGCTTCCGCGGATTGCCTTGCCGCGCGAAAGGACACGCAGCGCCGGCATCATGATCCAGGCTGGAAACTCCCGCTTGCGCGGACGTCCGTCCGGGCCGGCACGGCCGAAGATCGGAGGCGCGAGATTGAAGGCGATGCGACCGCCCGACGGGAAGGTCGCGTCCAACTCGGCCCTGAGCGCGGGGTCGGTTAACAGGCGCGCGACTTCATATTCGTCCTTGATCGCGAGGACCTTCGCATAATTATTCGCAACAATGGTCGCGATCACCGTCGACCCGGGGTTAGCTAATTGTTCGGTGGCTTCGACGCGATCGACGAGGTCGCGGTAGCGCGCGGCGAGCGCCTCGTTCTGATAGCGCGCGAGGTGCCGCGAGCGGTGCGCAACGATCTCGGGGAGATCCTTGGGCAATTCTGCCGCAGGGCGTTCCCCCTTCGCTAGGGCAGCGGCGACGCGCTCGGGATGCGCCGCGATGAGGCGGCCGAGGGCGAGGGCCTTCAGATTCTGCCCGATCGCGACACCGTTGAGCTCTACCGCTCGCTCGACGGATGCCAAAGTCACCGGCAGCAGACCCTTTTGGAGTGCGACGCCGACCATCATGAGATTGGCCGAAATCGAATCGCCGGTGAGCTTTAGCGCGAGGTCGCTCGCGCCGGCGGCGTGCACGGCGTCGGCGCCGATCGCACGCGCGAGCCGTGCGCGAAGTACCTCGGGCTCGAGCCGGAAGTCGCGGTCGCGCTGTAGCGCAGCCGTTGGCGACACATCGACATTCGCGATCGCTTTCGTCCGGCCCTCGGCGAGACTGTTGAGAGCTTCGGGGGCGAGCGCCGCGACCATGTCGAATGCCACGAGGAGATCGGCCTCCCCGGCGCCGATGCGCTGCGTGCTGATCGCATCCAGCGTCTCGGCGATACGGATGTGGCTGTAGACGGCGCCATTTTTCTGGGCCAGGCCGGTCATGTCGAAGAGCGAGGCGGCCTTTCCGTCGATATGGGCTGCCATGCCGAGAAGCGCGCCGACGGTGATCACACCGGTGCCTCCAATACCGGCCACCATCAGGTTGAAGCTCTCGCTTCCGAGCGCCGCCGGAACAGGCGCTGGTATGTCGCCGAACCAGCTATCGTCGATCGCGACCCCTTCGGGCTTGCGCGGCTCGGCACCATAGACAGTAATGAAGGACGGGCAGAAGCCGCGGTTGCAGCTGAAGTCCTTGTTGCAGCTCGACTGGTCGATCATCCGCTTGCGGCCAAGTTCGGTTTCCCGCGGCGCAATGCTGACGCAGCTCGACTGCTCCGAGCAATCGCCGCAGCCCTCGCAGACCTGGTGCGCGATGAACATGCGCTTGGCGGGGTTGGGGAATGTTCCGCGCTTGCGGCGGCGACGCTTTTCCGCCGCGCAGGTCTGTTCGTAGATCAGTCCTGTGACGCCGGTGATCTCGCGCAGTTCGCGCTGCACCGCATCGAGCGTGTCCCGGTGGCCGATCATTACTTCCTCGGGGAAGCCGCCCGTCTGCCGGTGATAATCGGGATTGTCGCTGAGAACGACGATACGCCCGACGCCTTCGTGCCGCAATTGCTGTGCGATCTCGGCGACGCTCAGCGGTCCGTCGACGGGCTGGCCTCCGGTCATCGCGACCGCATCATTGTAGAGGATCTTGTAGGTGATGTTGGCGCCCGAGGCGACGGCGGCGCGGATAGCGAGGAGGCCCGAGTGATAATAGGTGCCGTCGCCCATATTCTGGAAGATGTGCGGCAAGTCTGTAAACGGCGCCATCCCCAGCCAGTTCGCGCCTTCGGCGCCCATTTGCATCGGCGTCAGCGTCTCTTCGGGCCGGACAAAGGATACCATGCCATGGCAGCCGATCCCCGACATCGCATGACTGCCTTTGGGGATGCGCGTCGAGCGCGCGTGCGGACATCCCGAGCAGAAAAATGGTGCGCGGCGAACGTCGAGCGGTACGGGCGCGTTGCCGCTCTTGTCGCGCAGCCGGTCGCGGATCGTGAGGAGATTGGCGGGAAGGGGGGCTAGCAGCTCGAGACGATCGCAGAGGGCAAGTGCGATCGCGGTAGGTTCGAGCGAGATGGTCTCGGAGAAGATCGTCCGTCCCGCTTCGTCGCGCTTGCCGACAATGCGCGGTGCGCCGTCGCGGTTGATGAAGATCGATGCAGCCTGGATCTCGAGGAAGGCCTTTTTTTCCTCGATTACGAAAAGACTGTGCAACCCTTGCGAGAATTCGACGAGGCCTTCCGCCTCGAGCGGCCAGATGCAGCCGGGCTTGTACAGGGCGACGCCGAGCCCGAGGCAAGCTTCCTCGTCGAGGCCGAGGATCTCTAGTGCCTGGCGAGTGTCGCCGTAGCTCTTGCCCGCTGCGACGAGCCCGAGGCGCGGCGTCGGCCCGCGGAAAATTGTCCGGTCGATGCGGTTCGCCCTGATGAAGGGGCCGATGAGCGGCATGCGATGCTCGTTCACGATCTGCTCGTCGCGGAGCGGCGAAAAGGCCCGTCGCCGCGCGTGGATGCCTTCCGGCGGCGGTGGCGGCAGATCGGGAAGCGTCGCCGCAAAACCTTCGAGATCGATGTCGAACGTCCCTGCCTGCTCGACGATCTCGTTCACGCACTTGATCGAGACCCACGAGCCGCTGTGGCGCGAGAGCGCATATCCGAAAAGCCCAAACTCGACGAGTTCGCCGGGATTGGCGGGGTAAAGGATCGGTATGCTGCTCGCGACGATCGCCTGCTCGCTCTGAAACGCGACCGTCGACGACTTTCCTGCATGATCGTCGCCGAAGAAGATGAGCACGCCCCCCTTCGCGTGTGCGCCCGCGTAATTGCCGTGTTTAAACGCATCGCCCGACCGGTCGACGCCGGGTCCCTTGCCGTACCATGCGGCGAATACGCCTTCGTGACGCGCACCGGGCAACTGGTCGATCTGCTGCGTGCCGGCGACCGCTGTGGCTGCGATATCTTCGTTGACGCCCGGCTGGAAGATCACCCCGGCTTCCGCGAGGCGATTCTTTACCGACCATAGCGCAGTATCGAGATTTCCGAGAGGAGAGCCGCGATAGCCGCTGACATAGCCTGCCGTGTTGAGCCCTGCGCGACGGTCGAGCTCGGCCTGGGCAAGCAGTACGCGCACGATCGCCTGCGTGCCGCCCAGGAATATTCGGCCCTTCGACTTTGTCCATTTGTCGTCGAGCGATATGCCGATCACATTGTCCATTCGCCTGTTCCTCTCCAACTTGTTGCTGAACATGCCGGAACAGGATTTGAAAGTCTGTCGCATCCGCGACAGGAGCGATCTTGGATCATCGACTTTTGCCGTAATGCCTTTGCAGGGCCGATTTCAGCCGTACTGACTAAGCTGCCTGCGTCTATCCCGATGGCGAGTACCGGTTCACACGATCTGACACCCAATGTAACAAAGCAACCTGCCGCATTATTTGGAGCTATTCGCCTGATTTTTCTAATTGACATACCGGGCACACGGTTTGTAAATGGCTCATCAGAGATTGAGGTGTGGGGCGAATGAAGCTGGTTCGGTTTGACAATGGCCCTGGCGCGCGCGCAGGCGTGGTGGCCGGCGATGCCGTCGTCGATCTGGAGCCGCTTGGTTTCCTCGATCTCTTGTCGGTGGTGCGCGCAGGCGCGGGGGCGCTGGCGCGCATCACCGACTTTGCCGCTTCGGCGTCGTCGATTCCGTTGGCCTCGGTCCGTCTGCTTGCCCCGATCGAGCGGCCCGGGAAATATCTCGCGATCGGCATGAATTATCGGAAGCATGTCGAGGAGGGGGCCAAACTCGGCATCGCCGAGCCCAAGAAACAGCTCTGGTTCAACAAGCAGACGACCTCGATCGTCGGCCCCTTCGATGGGATTGTCAAACCTGACGTCTCTGACCAGATCGATTATGAAGCCGAACTCGGTGTCGTGATCGGGACGGCCGCGAAACATGTCGTCGCGGCGGACGCGGCGAAGCATATCTTCGGCTATTTCGTCGCGAACGACGTCTCGACCCGCGACTGGCAATTTCATTCGCAGACGATGACCATGGGCAAGTCGTTCGACACGCATGGTCCGATCGGCCCGTGGATCGTCACTGCCGACGAGATTGCCGATCCGCACGACTTGCCGATCCGCTGCTTCGTCAACGGCGAAGCGCGCCAGTCGTCGAACACCGGCATGATGCTGCACAACATCTATGAGCAGATCGAATATCTTTCGACCGCCTTCACGCTGGAACCCGGCGACCTGATCGCGACCGGCACCCCCGAGGGTGTCGGGATCGCCATGGATCCACCCGTTTTCCTGAAGGTCGGCGATGTCGTCCGCTGCGAGATCGACGGGGTCGGCGCCATCGAGAATCAGGTGGTCGCCGAGGCGCGCTAAGGTTTCTTGCGCGGCCAGGTCTTGGCGATGATCTTGCTCCACTTCTGGATTGTCGTGTCGAGATAGGCATCGACATCGTCGAACAGCGTCCGGATGCCGAGGCCGGTGGTGAGTGCGGCGCTCATCCGGACAATCTCTTCGGCGTCGGCGGCCGACCAGCCATTTTCGGACAGGATGCCGACCCAGCGGCGGTAGACTCCAAGGCGATACCGGGGGACGATCTCACGGATGCCGCCCTTGAGCTCGGGATCTTTCGATGCGTTGATCGTGATGTCGAGCGATACCCAGAAATCATCGTTGAAGAAATAGAGCCGGAAATCGCGGAGCATGAGGTCGATCGGATCCTCGCCTTTGGCTAGGCCCGCCGCGATGATCTCCTCGGTCTTGGCGGAGGCGCGCGCGAAGGCATATTCGACCGTCGCGAGCGTCAGTCCATGTTTGGTCTCGAAATGATGGAGGAGGGCGCCCTGACTCACGCCAGCCTGCTCAGCGACGGCCGCGGTTCGCAGCCCCGAAAAGCCGCGCGCTGCGATGACTTCGAAGGTCGCGTGCGCGACGCGTTCGCGCATCTCCTCCGACCGCTCGCCCTGCGAACGCCGTTGACGTTTCATTCCGCCTTCAGAAACGGCAGCACCACTTCGACGAACCGGTCCTTTTTCTCGATCTGCGTCCAATGCCCGCATTCCCCAAACACATGCAGCTCCGAATGGGGCAGCAATGCCGAGAAACGATAGGCCACGTCAACGGGAACGATCACATCTTCGCGACCATGAACGATGAGCGCCGGAGCCTGAATACTCCGGATATCGTCCTCCGGCGTCGCCAGCCGATCGAGTTTGGCTTGCCGCGGCTCAGGAAAGAGGCGTGAAAAAGCTTCGTGCGAGCCGGGTCTGATGCTGGCGTTATGGCGCGAGAGCACGATCGCGTCAGTGACGAGCCCCGGATTATAGGCGAAGGTCTCCATGAGTTTGCGCATATTCGCTTCGGATGGCTCATAGCCCCAGACATTGAGCAGCCCTTCCGACATCTCGAACTTGAGGCCCGCCGCGCCCATCAGTGCAAAGCGCCGCACGCGGTCCGGATGGCGTGCGGCGACCGCGAGGCTCAGCGCACCGCCATAGCTGTTGCCGATGAAGGATGCCTGGCCGATGCCGAGCGCGTCGAGGAAACCGATGATGTGATCGACCCAGAAGTCTAGGGTGAAGTCGGTCACATCCTTGGGCACTTCGGTGTAGCCGAACCCGACCATGTCGGGTGCAAGGACGTGAAAATGTTCGCTGAGCGCGGGGATGACGCCATTCCAGTTGGCGAAGGCGGTGACCCCCGGGCCCGAACCGTGAATGAGAATGAGCGGCGGCAGCGATGGGTCGCCAGCTTCGATATAATTGGTGCGGATGCCGTTGGCGACGATCGACTGGCCGATTTCGGGGTTGGTCATGCTATTCTGTCCTCGATTGGAGCGTGATCGCTCTAAAGCATTGTTGTGCCGCCGTTGACGCTGACGACCTGGCCGGTCACGAAACCGGCCTCGTCGCGCGCCAGATAGGCGACCATGCTGGCGACCTCTTCCTCGGTCCCGGCGCGGCCCATCGGGATGACGCTGACCACTTTCGCGATAAGCGCGGGATTGCTCTTTTCGATCTCGCGATATTGCGGCGTCACGACCGCGCAGGGTGCGACGGTGTTCACGGTGATGCCATCGCGCGCGAACTCGCGCGCAAGGCCGGTTGTCATGCCGTGCATGCCGCCCTTGGCGGCATTATAGCCCGCATGGTCGAACAGCCCGTTGCGGACGCTGTCGGCGCCGATGTTGATCACGCGGCCCCAGCCCGCCGCTTTCATGTGCGGTAGCGCGTGCCAGCTGCACCAGATTGCGGTCCAAAGGTTGCGGTCGATCGTCGCGCGCAGCGTTTCCGGCGTATGGTCGAGAAAGGGGCGAAGGATACCGCCGCCCGCGTTGTTCACGAGAATGGCCGGCGCCCCGAGCGTGTCGACGGTCTTGGCAATCAGCTCGCCCGCCCTGGCTTCATCGGCGAGGTCGCCCCAGAAGGCCGCACCGCTGTCGCCCGCTGCCTCGCGCGCCGCGCTCTCGTCGAGGTCGGCGAACATGACGCGCGCGCCGTCGGCTTCGAGGCGACGCGCAATGGCGAGGCCGATGCCGCGCCCGGCGCCTGTCACGATAGCGACGCGGCCATCATGGGAAGGCTCACGCATGGGCAAGAATCGCGCCGCCCTTGCCGAAGCGCGGGTCGGGAACGCTGCCCCAGGTGTCGAGAACCTCGGGTTTCGCCTCGAGCTCGCGTGGGGGCCGGGCGCCTTCTTCCTCAAACTCTTCCATGCCGAAGCTATATTCGGTCGTCATCCCGTCGGGATCGAGAAAATAGAGAAAGATGCTGCCCGAGGGTTCGTGGCGACCGGGACCGAAGACGATCGGCACGTCGGCCTTCTTCATCCGGTTAATCGCGCGGCCGACGTCGTCGATGTCCGAAACCATGAAATTGACATGGTTATAACCGTCCGCCGATCCGGTCAGGATCGCGAAACTGTGATGGTAGCGGTTCGGGAAGGCGCGAAGGAAAGCGATCTTGCCCGGCACATGATCCGATATGAGGAAATTGAGCTTGCCGACGAGCGACGCTTCGACGCTAGCGAAATCTGCGACGTTGATCACGACATGGCCCAGCCGCGCGATCGCGGTGTGACCGGCTTCGAAGTTGTCCTGCAGCTCGGGATCGACGTGGAATTCCAAATGGAGGCCGCAGCCCGGCTCGCGAAAGCGAAGCCCAGCGCCGATCTTCAGTTCGGCAGCTTCCTCCGGCGTCAGCCACAGCGGCTCGAAACCCTCATCGACGAGATAGGCGAAGGCCCGGTCGAGATCGGCCCGGCTCTCGAGCTCGAACGCGACGCGGGCGAGGCCCGGCGTGTCGCCTTCGCGCAGCACCAGATTTTGCGGCAATTCGCTGCACCGCAGATAGGCGGTTTTGTCGGTCTGGCGATCGACGGTCAGGCCCACCAGATTGCGGTAGAAGTCGAGCGACTGATCGAGGTCCGAGACGTCGAGAGCGACATAGGACAGGCGCCGGTAGCGGAAGGGAGCGGTCATGGCTTGATCCTAAAGCAAGATACTGATGCGCGCATGCGGACGCAGCGCGTCCATATCGAGCACGCATTTTTTCTCGGCGATCCGCAGCGCACCGTCGATCTCGACCAGCCGGTAGGCATAATGGCCGACGAAGATATCGGTGTTGCCGTCCTTCGAGCGCCAGACAGCGAAAGAGGCGGTCGCCTCGATCACGTCCTCGTGCTGCGCTACCTGGACGTTGCTGACGAGATGACGCGTCTTCGAGCGCGGAAATTCGCTATGGGCACCCTTCTTCTCGAGGCGCACGACGCGTTCGTGGATGCGGGTACGGTCATCGAAGATGTAAAAGAGCGACTTGCTCGGGTCGGCAAAGTCACCATCGACGTCGGTCGGCGGCACAAGATAGCTGGCCTCGTCGGCGAACAGCGCTTCCCACTCGATCAGCTGCCACCGGTCGAGCAGATCGGCTTCATGAAACAGGAAGCTCTGCACCCGGTGCTGCAGCAGCATCGCATCAATCGCAGCTTCGCGGTTCATGCGTCATTCTCCTGGATACGGCGGTCCCATTCATTCCAGAAGCAGCGCATCTGGAGTTCGTCGTCATAGGCGGAGCCGCCCTCGCGCAACATGCCACGCGAGATGTCGTTAAATTGCGCTTCGCGAGCGGCCTGATAACCGACCTGGCATTTCTCGATCGCCTCGACATCGTCGGGGGTCGCAAATCCCCCAGGTCCAAGGAATTCGGTGAAGTTGAACAGGCGGAACTTGCGCAGCCACTCCGACTCCTCGGCGGGCGCCAGCGCCCAGGCGTTGACCTCCATATAATCGGGCGCGGTCGGCCAGAAGGTGCGCACCGTGATCGCCATCACGTCGTTGATGACAAGATTGGGGAAGATGATCATGTTGCGGCTCTGCTTGGCGATCCGTTCGGCGCGTTCCTGCCCGAGACGCGCCGTCAGATCCTGCTGGATCGCCTCGATCTCGCGCTTGCCTTCCTCGCCCCACAGTGGAATCCAGTTGGCGATCGGGCGGCCCCAGGGTGCGAAATATTCGATGACGGCATGGCCGTTGCCGAGGTCGTGGCCAAATCCGGCGAGGCGCGTGTCGTGCATCGAGCCATTGGCGTTCTTGAGATATTCGAGATAGGTCGAGTGGGTGCTCGCGGCATGATAGCCATCGACGCTATTCTCGGCGAGCAGCTTCCAGTTGCCGCGGATCGAATATTCCTGCGTACCACCGACAATCGTCATGCCCTTCGAAGACTGCTCGGACACGAGCTTTAGATAATCGCCGGCGCCCGCGAGATAGGTCGCCAGATCCTCGCCATCGGCCGCGAAGCTGACGAAGAAGAAATCCCCGAACCGATCAAAGCGCGGGGCATGGCTGAGCTGCTTGCCCGGATCGTCTTTATAATCGGCAGGATAGCCGGCATGGCCCGGCACGACCATCAGCCGTCCCGTATTGGCGAATACCCAGCCATGATACATGCACTGGAAGGCGGGCGAGGATCCCTTTCGCTCGCGGCAGACGACCGCACCGCGATGCGGGCAGACGTTGATCAGCGCGTGATATTGATCGTCCTTGTCGCGGGTGAAGAGCATCGGCCGCCCGGCCACCTTGCGGGTCACATAATCGCCCGGGTTGGGCAGTTCGGACGCATGACCCAGATAGAGCCAGCATTTGTCGAAGATGGCGCGGCATTCGCGCTCGAACACCGTCTGATCGACGAAAGCACGGCGCGGAACGCGGTAGATTCCGCGCGTTTCATCCACCACCGGTCGCAGGCTCTGTTCCATTCCTCTTCCCTTTCGAGCTGACCGCTCTTTCTCATTGCTCTTTACAAACCGTGCACTTGGTATGTAACATGAGTCGCAATTAGTCAATCGGTGAACGAACGCCGCAACGGGAAGAGGGACGATGCCGAGCTACGAAGACATCGCAATGCGGCTGCGCGACGCTTATGCGGACGGAGCGGTGGCCCCGCTTCGCGACGTGCTGGCGCCGACCGACGCCGACGGCGCCTATGCGGTGCAGACGATCAACACGCGGTTCTGGGAAGCGCAGGGGCGGCGGATCGTGGGGCGCAAGGCGGGGCTGACCGCGAAGGCGGTGCAGGTCCAGCTGGGCGTCGACCAGCCCGATTTCGGGGTGTTGTTCGAGGATATGCGAATTGCCGACGGCGGTTCGCTCGATCCGGCGCGGACGATCCAGCCCAAGGCCGAGGCGGAGATTGCGTTCGTGCTCGGCGTCGACCTGCCCGATCCGGCAACCACAGTCGAGCAGATCGCGGCGGCGGTGGCACGCGTCCACGCCGCGATCGAGATTGTCGACAGCCGCATCGCCGACTGGAAAATCACCTTCGCCGACACGGTGGCGGACAATGGTTCGTCGGCTTTCTTCGTGCTGTCCGATGCGGGGCTGGTGCTGACCGGCCTCGACCTCGAAGGCGCTGGGATGGAAATGACGGTGAACGGCAGCGTCGTGTCGACCGGGGTGGGTGCGGCGGCGCTCGGCAATCCGCTCAACGCCGCGGCCTGGCTGGCGCAGACACTGGCGGGGCGCGGCGAGCCGCTGAAGGCGGGCGACATTCTGCTGGCGGGCGCGCTCGGCCCAATGGTCGCGCTGACCCCTGGCGATCATGTCGTGGCCAGCATCGCGGGGATCGGCAGCGCCAGCTTTACCTATGGCGAGGGCTGATCGGATGGCGAAGACCAAGGTCGCGATCATCGGGTCGGGCAACATCGGCACCGACCTGATGATCAAGGTCATGCGCCTGTCCGAGGTGCTGGAGATGGCGGCGTTCGTCGGCATCGATCCCGAGAGCGACGGGTTGAAGCGCGCTGAACGACTGGGTGTACCGATCACCGCCGACGGCCTCGACGGGCTGGTGGCGCTGCCGGGCTTTGCCGACATCGCGATCGTCTTCGATGCGACCTCGGCGGGCGCGCATCAGCGCCATAGCGAAATCCTGATCGCGCATGGCAAGCGCGTCATCGACCTGACCCCGGCGGCGATCGGTCCCTACACGATCCCGCCGGTGAACGGCGATGCGCACCTCGATGCTCCCAACGTCAATATGGTGACCTGCGGCGGGCAGGCGACGATCCCGATCGTCGCGGCGGTGAACCGGGTCGCGAAGGTCCATTATGGCGAGATCGTCGCCTCGATCGCGTCGAAGAGCGCAGGGCCGGGCACCCGCGCCAATATCGACGAATTTACCGAGACGACGAGCGAAGCGATCGTGAAGGTCGGCGGTGCGACGCGCGGCAAGGCGATCATCGTGCTCAACCCGGCCGAACCGCCGCTGATGATGCGCGATACCGTCTATTGCCTGTGCGACGACGGCGACCGCGAGGCGATCCGGCAAAGCATTGAGGCGATGGTGGCCGAGGTGCAGACCTATGTTCCCGGCTACCGGCTCAAGCACGCGGTGCAGTTCGAAAGCATCGGCAGCAACGCGCCGCTGCGCATCCCCGAGATGGGCGGCAGCTTTACGGGCCTCAAGGTCAGCGTCTTTTTGGAGGTCGAGGGGGCGGCGCATTATCTGCCCGCCTACGCCGGCAATCTCGACATCATGACGTCGGCGGCGCTCAAGACCGCCGAGAAGATCGCAGGGAGGCTGGTGGCATGAGTTTCGACCCCGCGACCACCAAGCTGTATATCCAGGACGTCACGCTGCGCGACGGGATGCACGCGATCCGCCATCAATATGGCCTCGACCATGTGAAGGCGATCGCGAAAGCGCTGGACCGCGCCAAGGTCGATGCGATCGAGGTCGCGCATGGCGACGGGCTGCAAGGGTCGAGCTTCAACTACGGCTTTGGCGCCCACACCGACTGGGAGTGGATCGGCGCGGTCGCCGAGGTGCTCGAACATAGCGTGCTGACGACCTTGCTGCTGCCCGGTATCGGCACCGTTCATAACTTGAAGCGCGCTTATGACCTCGGCGTGCGTTCGGTGCGGATCGCGACGCATTGCACCGAGGCCGATGTGTCGAAGCAACATATCGAAGCGGCGCGGAACCTCGGCATGGACGTCTCGGGGTTCCTGATGATGAGCCATATGTCGGCGCCCGACGCGCTGGCCCAGCAGGCCAAGCTCATGGAGAGCTATGGGGCCCACTGCGTCTATGTCACCGACAGCGGCGGTGCGATGACGATGGACCAATATGCCGCGCGGCTCGCGGCCTATAACCGGGTGCTGAAGCCCGAGACGCAGCGCGGCGTCCACGCGCACCATAACCTGAGCCTCGGCGTCGCGAACAGCATCGTCGCGGTGCAAAATGGCGCGATCCGTGTCGACGCCAGTCTTGCCGGGATGGGGGCAGGGGCGGGCAATGCTCCCCTCGAAGTGTTCATCGCCGCCGCCGACATCCACGGCTGGAACCATGGCTGCGATCTATATGCGCTGATGGACGCCGCCGAAGACCTTGTCCGTCCGCTGCAGGATCGACCGGTGCGCGTCGATCGCGAAACGCTCACCCTCGGCTATGCCGGGGTTTACTCCAGCTTCCTGCGTCACGCCGAAAAGGCGGCGGCCGACCACGGCCTCGACACCCGCGCCGTCCTCGTCGAACTAGGGCGGCGCAAGATGGTCGGTGGCCAGGAGGACATGATCGTCGATGTCGCGCTCGATATGACGAGGGCCGCCAAATGACCGCACCAGCGGCGCTTGAACATCAGGTGCGGCTGGCCGCGCGGGCGCTCGCCTCGGCCGGTCTCGTCCATGCCTTTGGTCATTGCAGCGCGCGGATCGACGCAAGCAGTTTTCTGGTCTGCGCGCCGTTGCCGATGGACCGCATCGCCGACGAACCCGGCACCGTCGTGCCGCTCGACGGACCGCTTCCCGAAGGCGTGCTTGGCGAAGTGCGCATCCACCGCGAAATCTATCGCCGACGCCCCGAGATCGGCGGCGTCTGCCGCATCATGCCGCCAGCGGTGATGGCGCTATCGGTGGCGGGGCTCGTCCCGGTACCGCGGCACGGTATCGGTGCCTATTTCGGGCGCGTACCGCTCTGGAGCGACCCAAGACTCCTGCGTGACGACGCTGCCGCTGCCGCGCTTGCCGAAGCCTTGGGCGCCGCGCCTGCGCTCGTCATGCGCGGTAATGGCGCGGTCGTCGTCGGCGAAAACCTGCCCCAAGCCGTGACGCTCGGCTGGTTTCTCGAGGACGCTGCGCGCGTCGAGCGCGACGTTCGGGCAATGGGCCTCGATCTCGCAGCCGCCCGGCTCTCGCCAGACGAAGTCGACGCGCGGCAGATCTGGTCAGGCGGTGTCGTCGAGCGGATGTGGCGCTATCTTACCGGAGAGCCGCTATGAATTATGACGCAGTCTATGCGGCGAGCGTTGCCAACCCCGCCGACTTCTGGATGAATGCCGCCAAAGCGATCGATTGGGACCAGCCGCCGACGCGCGCTGGCGATGCGCAGGCGGATGGCATCTGGACCTGGTTTCCGGACGGTCGGCTGAATACCTGTCACAACGCGATCGACCGGCATGTCGAGGCAGGCCGCGGCGACCGCGTTGCACTGATCCACGACAGCGCGATGACCGGCACCGTCACGCGGTACACCTACTCCGACCTACAGCGCGAGGTTGCCCGCGTTGCGGGGATGATCCGCGCGCAGGACGTCGCGCTCGGCGACCGCGTCATCATCTACATGCCGATGGTGCCCGAAGCGGTGTTCGCCATGCTTGCTTGCGCGCGCATCGGCGCCGTCCACTCGGTGGTATTCGGCGGCTTCGCCTCGCACGAACTGGCAAAACGCATCGACGACGCGGAGCCGCAGCTCGTCCTGACCGCGTCCTGCGGGCTTGAGCCCGGCCGGACCGTCGCCTACAAGCCGCTACTCGATTCCGCGATCGAGCTTGCCGTGCACAAGGTGCCGCGCACGATCGTCCTCCAAAGGCCGCAGCTGGAAGCGTCGCTTCTGGAAGGACGCGACCTCGACTGGAACGAGGCATACACCGCCGCAAATCCTGCGGACTGCGTTGCCGTCGCATCCGATCACCCACTCTACATCCTCTACACGTCAGGGACCACGGGCATTGCCAAGGGGGTCGTCCACGACAATGGCGGCCATGCCGTCGCCATGGCTTGGTCGGTTCCCAACATCTATGGTGTCGGGCGCGACGAGGTGTTCTGGGCCGGATCGGACATCGGCTGGGCGGTCGGCCACAGCTATATCGTTTACGGCCCGCTCATTCACGGCTGCACCAGCGTCATGTACGAAGGAAAGCCAGTAGGAACTCCCGATGCGGGTGCCTTTTGGCGGGTGATCCGCGATCATCAGGTCGATGTCTTTTTCACCGCGCCGACTGCGATACGTGCGGTCAAGCGTGAGGATGCCGGGGGCCGCTTCCTTGCCGAAAAGGGCAGCGGGCGCCTCCGCGCGCTCTATCTCGCGGGCGAGCGCGCCGATCCCGACACGCTCGGATGGGCCGAGGAGATGCTCGGTATCCCGGTGATCGATCACTGGTGGCAGACCGAACTCGGCTGGCCAGCGCTCGGCACCTGCATAGGACTAGGTGATACGCGTACCCGTCACGGCAGCGCGGGGCGTCCGATTCCGGGCTATGGTTTCGCGATCCTCGACGGCGAGGATAAAGAACTTGCGGTGGGCGAGATCGGCGACATCGTCCTTCGCCTGCCGCTGCCGCCGGGATGTTTTCCGACACTCTGGCAGCGGCATACGCATTTTCAGGAGGCCTATCTCAGCCAACACGCGGGCTATTACACGACCGGTGACGCCGGATTGATCGACGAAGACGGTTTCGTGCATGTCATGAGCCGGATCGACGATATCATCAACGTGGCTGGTCACCGGCTCTCCACCGGGTCGATTGAGCAGATCGTTTCGTCACACCCCGCGGTCGCCGAATGCGCAGTCATCGGTGCCAATGACGACCTCAAGGGCATGGTCCCGGTCGGGCTCGTCGTGCTCAAGGCTGGAATCGAGGCGTCCGAGCCGGATATCGCCCGCGAAGTAGTCCAGCGGGTGCGCGACGAACTCGGGCCGGTTGCGGCCTTCAAGCGCGTGCATGTCGTAACGGCATTGCCAAAGACGCGGTCTGGAAAAATTCTGCGGTCGACGATCCGCGCCATCGCCAATGGCGAGAATCCGCCGGTTCCTGCGACGATCGACGACGCCTATGCTTTTGATCATATGTACGAAGTTTTTGCTAAATATTCCGATGCTTAACGTCGTACTTGACAACAAACCAATAAACAGGTTTACTTAGATTCGAAATCGACGCCGACAGCAACAGACTGCGGCCAACTTGGGAGGGTTGATCATGCAAGGCACTACGCTACGAATCCTATTGTCCGGCGCCGCCATACTGGCGCCTTTCCACGCTGCGATGGCGCAGGACGCCGAGGCACCCGCCGCCCCGACGGCACAGGAAGAAACCTACCCCGGCGAGATTCTCGTCACCGCGCAGCGACGCGAAGAACGCGTCCAGGACATTCCGGTCGCGATCACCGCCTTTGGCGGGCAGCAGGTCGAAAAGCTTGGAATCCTGAGCCTCGAGAACCTCGCTCCGCGCGTACCGTCCTTCTACTTCGGCAGCTTCGGCGCCGCGCGTCCGCAACTCTACATTCGCGGCATCGGCACGCGTTCCTTCGATCCGGGCTCGGAAAGCTCGGTCGGCGTGTTCATCGACGACGTCTATGCCGGGCGCGCTTCGGGGTCGTTCGGTTCGCTGCGCGACATCGAGCGTATCGAAGTTTTGCGCGGTCCCCAAGGCACGCTTTATGGCCGCAACACGATCGCCGGTGCCATAAACATCCTTTCCAAAGGACCGACCGACTATTTCACGGGTGAGGCCGAAGCGGGCATCAGCAATCGCGACGGCTACAGCCTGTTCGGCGCCGTCGGCGGTCCCGTCGCCGGCGATAAGCTGATGTTTCGTGTTGCCGGCTGGAAGGCAGAACGCGACGGCTATCAGACGAATTTGGCCAACGGGAACAAGTTCCAGGGCATCGACAATTGGGGCGGCCGCGCGCGGCTCAAATTCGCGCCGAGCGAGGTCTTCACCATCGACCTCACCGCAGAGCTTTCGCGAGACGGCGACAAAGCGGCTTTCGCCGGCTTCAACCGCGGCAGCGGCCCGGCCGAGTCACTGACCGGTGTCGTGACTCCCGCCAATCCCTTCTCGGTATTCCTCGGCCGCCCGGGCCGGACGCCGATCGCCTACACGGGCGGCAACGGCGGCTATTGGTCGTTCGACCCCTATCTCGATCGCAAGACCGAAAGCTATATCGGACGCGTCGAATATGATGCGGGCTTCGCGACGATCACTTCGATCAGCGCGTTGAAGAAGCTGCGTATTGACGACGGCCGCGACCTCGAAGGTTCATCGCTCGATGTGATCAACCAGCTCAGCAACGAGCGCTCGAAGCAGTTCACCCAGGAAATCCGCATCACGTCGGATCCGAATGGCGGCGCGTCGTTCGATGGTGCCCTCGACTGGATTATCGGCGCCTTCTATTATCGCGACCGCAGTGCGCGCCGCGACGAATTCCGGCTTGGCAACGACAGCGTCGTGGCACTACTTAGCGGCGGGCCGCAGGTCAGTACCGCGATCTCGGACTATGAAATCGACAGCTACGCCCTTTTCGGCCAGGCGACGATCCATCTCGGTGAAAAATTCGAGGTGACGCTCGGCGGCCGCTACACGCGCGACGAAAAGCGCGCTGTGCAGCAGGGGCTCAATACGCGTCCGGGCGTTCCGTTGGTCGCCGCGCCCTTCGCGGTGGACAACAGTGCGACCTATGAGAGCTTCGATCCGCGCGTCGTCGCAACCTACAAATTCAGCCCTGATGCCAGCATCTATGCGAGCTTCTCGACCGGCTTCAAGAGCGGCGGTTTCCAGTATGTGCCCTTCTCCGCGGCGCAAGCGAACGTCCTGTTCCAGCCCGAAGACATCACGACTTATGAGGTCGGCTTCAAATCGGAATGGCTTGATCGCCGTCTCCGCTTCAACGTCGCCGCTTTCCACTATGACTATAAAGATCTCCAGGTTTCGCGCATCGTCGATCTCGGCGGTGGTGCTGCCGCCAGTTTGATCAGCAACGCCGCATCGTCGAAGATTTACGGCGCCGACGTTGAACTCATGCTGCGGCCGAGCGACAACTTCGATGTCAGCGTGACCTACGGCTACCTTGATGCCAAATATGATTCCTACTTCACCAATGCTGCGGGCGTTCCGGCGACGGCGGCGACCAATTTCTCCGACCGGCCCCTGGTTCGTGCGCCGAAGCACAGCATCAATGTTGGCGGCGAATGGCGCATCCCGACGGGCGACAACAGCGGTCTCACGCTGCGCGCCGACTATGCCTTGCTCGCCAAATTCTTTCATGAACCTGGCGAAGCTGACGCCATCTACGGCGGCGCGGTCAGCCTGTCGAAGGAGCCTTCCTACGGCCTGCTCGACCTCCGCGCGGCGTATGAAATCGGCGATTTCCGCATCACCGCATATGTCACGAACGTGACCAAGCAGGATTATCGACGCACAGTCCTGGCACTCGGCTCGACGCTGAGCGACTTTCCGGGCGAACCGCGGACCTATGGCCTAAAGGTTGGTTATCGCTTCTAAACTCCTCCGGTCGTCCTGCTGTTTTTTGGCAGGCGATGGACTCGGGGGCCGGAAGGTGTCGGCAACGCGGCATCTTCCGGCCCCCTTTTTGCGTGCGAAGAAGACCTAATCTTGCGAAACGGGAATTGCCCGGCTTGACCCCGTAAGACAATCTAGTAAACATACTTACAAACAAGCGATCATGGGAGAGTGGCATGGCGTTCGAGCGCTTGACGCTTACGGTTGAGGATGGGTTGGCGCGCCTGGAGTTCAACAATGCGGTGCGGGGCAACCCCATCGATGAAATCTTTTGCGCCGAGACATGCGAAGCAGCAACGCTGCTCTCGGTCGACCCCGCGGTGCGTTGTGTTCTTGTCACCGCCAAGGGTGACGCCTTCGGCTATGGCGGCGACATCAACAGCTTTATCGGCGATCTCGCGTCGCTTCCCACCAACATTAAGCGCTGGACGACGACGCTTCACAGCGCTGTCGCGCGATTGCAGCGCATGGATGCCCCGGTCGTTGCGGCGGTTCATGGTGTCTGTGCTGGCGGTATGTCGGCGTTTGTCGCCGGCGGCGATATCCTGATTGCAGCTGACGATGCTAAGTTTGTTGCGGCCTATCCCGGCATCGGATTTTCGTGCGACGCCGGTTCGAGCATCATGTACGCCCGCCGCATGGGCGCGGCGCGCGCACGGCGCTTTCTCCTCCTGAACGAGACGCTGACCGCCGACGCGGCGCTGGCTTGCGGTCTCGCCGACGAGGTGCACGCGCGCGACGCCTTTCTCGGGCGCGCCGAAGAGATCGCGCGCCAGCTTGCTGCGGGGCCGACCAAGGCATTTGGCGAAATCCGGCGACTGATGCTCAGCGTTTACGACCAGCCGCTCGAGACGCAGCTCGAATTCGAGGCACAGGCCCTAAGCCGTTCGTCGGCCACGCGCGATGCGGCGAACGCGATAAAGGCCTTCGCCGAACGGCGCCGCCCCGAATTTGGAGGCGCCTGACATGTGGCTCTATCCCGAAGTGCGATCGCTCGGCCAATATCCTGAATATTGGGCGCGACATGATCCCGATCGGCTCGCGCTGCGAACGGCCGACCGGCGCGTCACCTTCGCCGAATTCGACCGGGCATCCAACCAGGTCGCCCATTTCCTCATCGACGGTATCGCCGAGGATGGCGCACTCGTCGGCTTCATCGGCAAGAACAGCTTCGATTTCTACTTCGCCTTGTTCGGCTGCGCGCGCACCCGCAGCGGTCTCGTCATCTACAACTGGCGTCTCGCGCCGCGCGAGCTTGCCGAGCAGATTGCCGATAGCGAAGCGCGCCACGCGATCGTCGAACGCGAATTCGAGCCGCTGTGGACGGCAGCCTGCGCGCTGCTCGACACACCGCCGACGGCGATCTGGATCGACGCCGCTGACACCCTTGAGGTGCAGGTTGCAGGCTATCCGGCTACGCCGCCCGCCGTGCATGTCGAGCTCGACGATACTGCATTCCAGCTCTACACCTCGGGCACGACCGGCAAGGCGAAGGGCGTCATGCTGGCGCATGGCGCCACCAACATGATGCGGCTTTGCGAACATCTCGAGCCGGCCTATCAATGGGAAGCCGGCGACAGCTTCGTCAACGGCCTGCCGAATTTTCACCTTCTGCACATCGGCATCACGCTTCAATGTCTTTATAATGGGGTCGCCATCGACATCGTGCGGCAGTTCGATCCGGCGGTCATGCTGGATACGATCGGCCGCCAGCGTCCGACGTTGCTCACGCTCACGCCGACTATGCTGCAGATGCTGCTTGACCACCCGGCCGCCGCCGAAACCGACTTCTCATCGCTCCGGCTGACTCTCTATGCGGGCTCCGCCATCTCGCTCGGGCTGATCAAGCGGGCAATTGCAGCCATGCCGTGCCAGTTTATGCAATTTTACGGATCCACCGAGGCTGGCGGCGCTACCTCGATCCTGCGGCCAAATGAGCACAATCTTGACGATGAAGCCAAGCTCCAAAGTTGTGGCCGCCCCCTGCCGCTGATCGAGTTCCGTATTCTCGATGGGCAAGGAAATGAGGTCGCCGAGGGCGAGCCCGGCGAGCTCTACATCCGCCAGCCGTCGATCACCAAAGGATATTGGCGGCAGCCCGACGTCACGGCGCAGGTCATTTCCGACGGCTGGTATCGCAGCGGTGATATTGTTCGCCGCGATGCCGAAGGCCTTTATTATATCGTCGATCGCGCCAAGGACATGATTGTGTCCGGCGGGGAGAATATCTACTCCGCCGAGGTCGAGAACATCCTCTCGACGCACCCGGAAATCGCCGCCGTCGCCGTCATCGGCGTACCCGACGCCCGCTGGGGCGAGGCGGTGAAGGCCATCGTTATCCCGAAACAGAAAAGCGCCGACGGCGCCGAGATACTGAGCTGGTGCCGCGAGCGTCTCGCAGCCTACAAGGTCCCGAAGAGCGTCGATTTCGTTACGGAGTTTCCGCTCGTACCCTCGGGCAAAGTCTCAAAGAAGGATCTGAGGGCGCGCTATTGGGGCGACGAAGGACGCAATATCGGATGACCGAGGGGGAATCGGGCGGCGCGGCGATGCTCGTTCGTGCGCGGTGGGGCGCCTATTGCACCTTCCTCTTCGTCGCGCTTATCGCCATCGGCTGGCTCGGCATCGCTCATTTCTGGCTTCCGGCGCCCGCGGACCTTCCAGCCGAAGCGACGAAGACATTCTATACGGTCACCCATCGCTCCGGAATGATGCTCGGCAACTCGCTCCTGATCGTCGGTACGGCGCTCCTTGTCCCCGGATCGATCCAGTTCGGACAGGCGCTCGCCGACATCGAGGGGCCGCGTCCCTTGTGGTCGATCACCGCAGCCATGTGCGGGTGCCTGATCGCACTGATCGTTTTCCTGAATGCCGGCTTCTGGATCGGAGCAGCCTATCGACCCGAGGCGGGCGCAGATGTGGTGGTAGCGCTCAACGACGTGAGCTGGTTCGGCTTTCTTCTCGGATGGGTCTTCCTGTCAATGCAGATAGTGGCGACTGCTGTCGTGGCGCTGACCGACGAGGCACCCGCTCCACTCTTCCCGAAATGGCTGTCGATCGCATCGATCTTCGGCGCCGTCCTGCTCGCCGCGGCGGGCGGCCCGGCATTCTTCAAGAGCGGGCCTTTTGCCTATCACGGCTGGGCCGCCTTTTATATGCCGATGGTCATCTGGGGCCTGTGGCTCGTCGCGCATGAGACCATCATCCTTCGCGACCTCAACCGCCGCATCCGCGCAGCCCGCGTGCCGGCGTGAGCGATTCTCCGCTCCTCGTCGAACGCCGCGGCAAGACCGCCCTCTTGACCTTCAATCGCCCCGACAAGCTCAACGCGCTGTCGGGAGCCCTTCGCCGTGCCTTCATCGCAGCGCTTGCCGAGCTTGCTGCGGACGCGGCGGTCCACGCCGTGGTTCTCACGGGCGCGGGGCGCGCCTTCACCGCGGGTCTTGATCTCGGAGAAATCGCGGATTCTGGAAAAAGCGTTGAGGAGAATGTCGCTTCTGAAAATATGGTCGAAGCGATCGCGATTTTCCCGAAACCAATCATCGGTGCGATCAACGGCCTTGCCGTTACAGGCGGGTTCGAGATCGCGCTGGCCCTCGACATCCTTCTCGTCGCTGAGGAAGCGGCCTTCATCGACAGCCATGTGCGGATTGGGATCACGCCGGGTTGGGGATTGTCGCAGCGCCTTGCCCGCGCCGTTGGGCTCGCGCGTGCCAATGAATTGTCGCTATCGGCCCGCGCGCTCACGGCGCAGGAGGCTGTCGCCTGGGGCCTTGCAAACCAAGTCTATCCGGCGGCGGAACTCGTGCCGGCTGCGCTCGCGCTCGCCGATCAGATCGCCGGGCATGAGCCCGCCGGTGTGCGGGCGATGAAGGCCCTCATCGCAAGGGGATATGCCGCGACGCTCGAGCAGGGGCTTGGACTTGAAGACGCGGCGGCGCGTGCGGCCAACCACGATGTCGATGCCGAGGCCGTAGCCTCGGGGTTCATGCGCGCACGCAGAGAGCAGGGCGGTTCCCGGCGCTCAGGCGTATAACCTGCCCCCGTCGACGACGGCGACCTGCCCCGTCGTGAAGCCGGCGCGCATGAAGTAGAGATAGGCTTCTGCCGCCTCGGCCGCCGATCCCATGCGCGCGAGCGGCTGGTTTCTCGTCATAGCTTCGCGGGCATCGGCGGGGACTTTCGCCCACATTTCGGTGTCGATGAGGCCCGGGCTCACCGCGTTGACGCGGATCGGTGCGAGGTCGACCGCAAGGCCGCGCGCCAGATGTTCGGCAGCGCCGGCCATGGCGGTAGACATTGTCGACCCCTTCGCCGGTCGATGCGCATAGAGGCCCGCTGTCAACGTGATCGACCCTTCGGGTGCGAGATGCGGTAATCCATGTTTCACCATGAGCAGCGGCCCCCAAAAGCGCGCGCCAAGCGCCTGCTGCGCCGCGGCGAGGTCGAAGTCCGGACCAACTGCCAGGCCGCGGGGCAGTCGGTCGCCGGCCGAATGAACGAGATGATCAACGGTATCGAGCGGGGCGAAGAAAGCAGCGAGGCTCTCCTCGTCGGTCGTGTCCACCGCCGCGCCGCTAGCGCCCCTGCCGAGCCGCATCACTGCGACCTCAACCTTGTCCGCGTTCGCCGAGCCGATATGGACGCGCGCGCCTGCTTCCCGCGCCGCCTGGGCGACCGCAAAACCAATTCCCGAGCTTCCCCCGATGACTACGACGTGCCGACCTTCGAGCAACTTTTCTCTCCTCGGGGTGCCGGTCAGAGCCGGATTACGCGCTTGCCCCTGTTCTCGCCTCGGTAGAGCCCAGCGAGCGCGTCGGGACAAGCGCCGAGCCCTTCGAGGACATCTTCTTCATAGACGAGGTCTCCGCTTCTGATCCACCGCGCCAGCTCGGCGACGCTCGTATCCCATCGTTCCATATGGTCGAAGATCACAAACCCTTGCATGCGCGCACGCTTGACGAGCAGGTGACGCTCGACCCGGGGACCCTGCGGCCAGGGATCCCATTGCGCGATGCTTGCCGTCCCGCAGACCACAACGCGCGCATTGATGGCCAGGTGCGGGAGCACCGCATCGCTGATCGCCCCTGCGGTGTTGTCAAAATAGACGTCGATCCCGTCGAGGCACGTTTCCGCAAGCATTGCGGCGAACTGGGGATCCTTGTAATCGAGCGCTTCGTCATAGCCGAAGCGCGTCCGGCAGAGCTGCACCTTCTCTGCACCGCCCGCCAGGCCGATGGTGCGACAGCCGAGCAGTTTACCGATCTGTCCGACCGCCGATCCGACGGCGCCCGCCGCGGTTGAGACGAGGAGTGTATCGCCCGGCTTCGGTTCGCCCACGCGCGTGAGCGCGAGATGAGCGGTCACGCCGTTGATCCCGAGGATCCCGAGGCTGAGGGAAAGCGGCAGGTCGATTTCCTCGACCTTGCGCAGGACAGCACTGTGCGGAACCACGGCCTCTTCCTGCCAGCCGAACCAACCCGTTACCGCGTCCCCGGTTGCAAAGGCATCGCTCCTGCTTTCCGTCACAATGCCGGCCGCAATCGCGCGCATGACCGAGCCGATTGCAACGGGCTCGGCATAATTGCCTTTGTCGGCAATCCAGCCGCGCATCGCGGGTTCGACTGACAGATAGGCATTGCGGACCCTTATCTCGCCTTCTGCAAGCGAGCGCTCGGGAGCCTCGATGATCTCGAAATTCTCGGCCTGTGCGACACCTTCGGGCCGAGAGACGAGAATGCACTGGCGGTTCACCGCGTCAGGCCCATCGCCTTGCGAGCGGCCGCATAGTCGGACGCGAGCCAGTCAATCCATTCGCCGGCAGGGGCCGCCGACTTGATCGCGCCGATACCCTGCCCAGCGCTCCATATGTCGCGCCACGCCTTGCTGTTGGCGCCGCCGTCGTTGATATTGATCGTGCCACTGTCGGTGGCCGGCACCAGATTGTCGGGATCGAGACCGTTGTCGATGAGCGAGGGCCTCAGAAAGCTGGCCTTCACGCCCGTGAAGCAGCTCGTGACCATCACATCCTTGGCGCTGCCGTCGACGAGCATCTGCTTGAACCCCGGCGGCGTGTTCGCCTCGGCCGAGGCGAGGAAGGGCGAGCCGATATAGGCGAAATCGGCACCGAGTGTTTCCGCCGCGAGAACGCCGCGCCCGTTGGCGATGCAGCCGGCGAGCAGCAGGAGGCCATCCCACCATTCGCGGATCTCGGCGACGAGCGCGAACGGCGACTGGTCCCCGGTATGACCCCCGGCGCCGGCACCCACCGCGATGATCCCGTCGACCCCCATTTCCGCGCATTTTTGCGCGTGCCGGTTTCGGATCACATCCTGGAATACCAGGCTTCCATTGGCCTGCAATTCGCGAACCAGGCCGGAGTCGGCGGCCAGCGCGAGCACGACGATCGGCACCTTGTGACGGAGGACGACGTCGAGATCGGGCGCTAGGCGCTCATTGCTCTTGTGCGCGACGAGATTGACGCACCAGGGGCGCGTTCCGACCTCGGCAGCGATCCGCGCAAGGTCCTTGTCGAGCGCTTCGGTGCTCCGGGGGTTGAGCGCGGGCATCGATCCGATGATCCCGGCTTGGCACTGCGCGATCACCAGGTCGGCGGTCGAGGCGATGAACATTGGACCGGCCATGACCGGAAGACGGAGCTGATGCTTCAGGATGGACGAGAGGGTTTTGCAGTTCATTCGTGCAGGCTCCATTCAATTTCGCCCTCATCGAGCACTACCCGCTCGCCGACACGGGCCTGAAAGCGGGCGGTTGCGCCGTCGGCCCAGATCGCGAACTCGAGGCGATCGCCGGGCATGATGATGCCGGTGAAGCGGCAGGCCAGTGCAGTCATGTCGGCCGGATTGCGGCCGAGAGCCCGCGACACGGCGACCCCTGCGGTCCCGTAGCTTCCAAGGCCGTGCATGATCGGGCGCTCGAAGCCTGCCGCGCGCGCGAAACCCGGGTCGATGTGCAGCGGGTTCCAGTCACCCGACAGGCGGTAGATGAGGGCGGCGCGCGGCGACAATGTGACTTCGGCTGATTGCGACGGCGGTGCGAGCGGGATGACCGAAGCCGTCCGCGCGGGCGCTTCGCCGCCGAACCCCCCGTTACCCCGAAGGAGCAGCGTCTGGGTCAAGGTGCAGTAAAGGCCGCCGTCATCTGCGTCGCGGATCTGCCGCTCGAGTTCGACGATCGCGCCCCGGCCCTCGCCGCGATCCTGGACCGAGAGGACCTTCGCAGTTCCTGTCACCCGGGCAGCGGCCGGGAGGAGGGCATGGAAGCGGGCGGTCTGGGCGTTGTGCACGAGGCGCCGGAAATCCACCCCAAAGGCCGGTTCCCTGATCCACATGCCTGGCGAGCAGAGCGTAACCGCGAAAGTCGGGATGACCGAGAGACGGGTCTCGTCGAGAAAGGCGAGGTCCGCGTCGTCGAGCGGATCGCTCCCGATGCCGAGCCCTAGCGCGTAAAGGATCGCATCGCGCGGCGCATAGCTTTGCACCGCCTCGCCGAAATCATGCGCGATAAGAAGATCGGGGCGAAAGGCCATGACCGTCTCAGACCGGGTCCCACGTGAAGACGTCTGCCGAGCGGTGAAGCGGATAGAAATCGTTCGCGAATTGGTCGAAGACGCGCTCGGCCACCGTCTCAGGCGTCCAACCCTCGGCGGTGTGCGCGGTGCGGATCGGACGCGGCTGCGAGAAGAGGGATATCTCGTTATTGCGCACCGCGAAGATCTGCCCGGTCACCTTGGTGCCGGCATCGCTCGTCAGCGCGACCACGAAGGGCGCGATCTTGTCGGCGTCGAGCTTCTTCAGCCCGTCGACGCGTTTTTGCTGTTCGGGGGTATCGGTCGGGATCGAATCGATCATCCGCGTCCAGGCGAAAGGCGCGACCGCGTTCGAGCGGACGCCGAAACGCTGCATATCGAGCGCGATCGATTTTGACAGGCCGACGATGCCGAGCTTGGCGGAGGCATAATTGGCCTGCCCGAAATTGCCGATGAGCCCGCTCGTCGAGGTCATATGGACATAGGCACCCGACGCCTGTTCCTTGAAGAAGGGCGCGGCGGCACGGCTCGTGTTGAAGCTGCCTTTGAGGTGCACGGCGAGCACCGCGTCGAAATCGTCGGGACCCATTTTGTGGAAATACATGTCGCGGAGGTTCCCGGCATTGTTGACCACCGCGTCGATGCGCCCAAAGCCGTCGACCGCGGCCTTCACCATCGAACAGGCACCGTCCCAGTCGGCGACGCTGTCATGATTGGCGACCGCTTTTCCGCCCATCGCGATGATCTCGGCCACAACCTGTTCGGCCGGCGACACCTCGTCCCCGCCTTCGCCGGTCAGCGAGACGCCGAGGTCGTTGACCACCACCGCGGCGCCAGCCTTTGCCATCTCGAGCGCGATGCCGCGGCCGACGCCGCGTCCCGCGCCGGTGACCAGCACGGCTTTTCCGTCCATCATTCCCATATCCAAGTCCTCAATAGCTTTTGGGGAGGTCGAGCACCTTTTCGGCGATGAAGCTCATGATCAGCTGCTCGGTGATCGGGGCGAGCCGGGTCAACGCGCTTTCGCGGTAGAGCCGCTCGACATGATATTCCTTGGCATAGCCGAAGCCGCCGTGGGTCGCGACCGACTGCCACGCGGCATCGTGGCACGCGCGCGCCGCGAGGAATTTCGCGCTGTTCGCCTCGGCGCCGCAGGGCAGGCCGCTGTCGTAGAGGCGCGCCGCCTTCTCGACCATCAGCCAGGCGCTTTCCAGATACATCCACTTTTCGGCGAGCGGATGCTGGATGCCCTGGTTCTGACCGATCGGCCGATCAAACACGATGCGTTCCTTGGCATATTGCGTCGCGCGTCGCAGCGCGTCGCGGCCGATGCCGATCGCCTCGGCGCCGATCAGGATGCGCTCGGGGTTGAGGCTGTGGAGAATGTAGGAGAAGCCCTTGCCCTCCTCGCCGATCCGGTCCTCCTCGGGAATGAACAGGCCGTCGATGAAGATCGCGTTCGAATCCACCGCCTTGCGGCCCATCTTGGGGATCAGATGGACATCGATCTTGCTGCGATCGAGATCGGTGTAAAAGATGGTGATGCCGTCGGTTGGCTTGGCGCAATCCTCGAACCTGGTCGTGCGCGTCAGCAGCATGATCTTGTTTGCGACCTGCGCGGTCGAGGTCCAGACCTTTTGGCCGTTTACGAGATAGCCGCCGGGCACCTTTTCGGCGAAAGTCTTGATCCGCGTCGTGTTGAGCCCCGCGTCGGGCTCGGTGAAGCCGAAGCAGCACTGGTCCTCGCCCGCAACGAGCCGCGGGACCCAACGTGCCTTTTGCTCGGGCGTGCCTTTCACGACGATCGGATGCGGGCCGAAAAGGTTGATGTGGATCGTCGAGGCGGCAGCGAAGCCGCCGCTGCATGCCGCGACCTCGTTCATCATCGTCATTGCCTCGGTGACCCCGAGGCCCGAGCCGCCATATTCCTCGGGCATGGTGATGCCGAGCCAGCCGCCGTCGGCCATGGCGCGATGGAAATCCTTCGGGAATTCGCCTGTATTGTCGCGGTCGAGCCAATATTCATCGTCGAAAGGCGCGCAGACGGCGCGGACGCCCTCGCGGATCGCGGCGAGATCCTCTTCGGTTGGAAGCGGGCGGGTGGCAGTCATAACCTCTCTCCGTGGTCAGGCGCTGGCAAGCGTGCGGCGCGCGGCCTTCAAATGGGGAATGTCGTACATCTTGCCGTCAATCCCGAGCGTGCCGGCGTCAGGATTGGCGGCAAAGGCGTCGACAATCTTCTGCGCCTCCGCGATTTCGGCGGAGGACGGGCTGAAGCAGCGATTGATGATATCGACCTGATCGGGGTGGATCGCGATCCGCCCGGTGAAGCCGTCGCGGCGCGCGCGGCGGCAGTCGGCCTCGAGACCATCCGGATTGCGGAAATCGGCATAAAGCGTATCGATCGGCGCGACCCCGGCCGACGCGGACGCATAAAGGCAGAGCGATCGGGCAAGGCGATAAGGATCGGTCCAGTGTCCGTTCTCTTCCTTGTTGCCGGTGGCGCCGATCGCCGCGGCGAGATCCTCCGCGCCCCAGGTCAAGGCGACCAGGCGCGGATGCGGCGGGGTGTAGCTGCCGAGATTGAACATCGCGAGCGGCGTTTCTGTCGCCACCACAGCGATCTTTACACGACCTTGCGTCATTCCGGCCGCGCTTTCGAGGCGGTCAAGCTCGTCCCCGATCCGCGCGATGTCGGCGGCGCCGTTTGCCTTGGGGATGAGCAGGCCGTCGAGGCCGGGTTTCACCACAGCGGCGAGATCGTTGAAGGTCATGCCGGTATCGAACGGGTTCACCCGCACGAAGAAGGACCAATCGCCCTTGCTCTGGTCGTCGAGGAGCGCGGCGACCTGCGCGCGGGCCGCTTCCTTCATGCTCGGCGCAACACTGTCCTCAAGATCGAGGATCAGGGCGTCGGCACCGATCGTGCGCGCCTTGGCGAATTTCTTTTCACTGTCGCCGGGGACGAAGAGGAGCGAGCGAAGCCTCACGCGGGGCTCCGCATCATCAGGGCGCCGCGCAACGTGCGGCAGATGATCTCGTCGTTCTGGTTGAGCCCGAGATGCTCGAAGGTGACGATGCCCTGCGTCGGACGCGACTTGCTGTCGCGCAGCTCGATCACCGTGGTGCGCGCGCGGATCGTATCGCAAGCGAACACGGGCCTGGGGAAGGTCGTTTCGCTCATGCCGAGATTGGCGATCGTTGTCCCGAGCGTCGTGTCCTGGACCGAGAGGCCGATGACGAGCCCGAGCGTGAAGATCGAATTCATCAGCGGCTTGCCGAACTCCGTCGTCGCCGCATAGGCGTGATCGATATGGATCGCCGCCGGATTATAGGTGAGCGAGCTGAACAGGATATTGTCCATGTCGGTCACCGTCCGGCGGATTTCGTGATCGAAGACCTGACCGACGCTGAACTGCTCGAAGTAAAGTCCCGCCATTATTCTCTCCCTAGTCGAGGCGGCCGAGGATCGAGACCGCCGCGACGCTGTTGAACGGTGCGCCGCCCAGATTGTGGGTCAGCCCGAAATCGACTTGCGACAATTGCCGATCGCCAGCGCGGCCGCGCAGTTGGTTATAAACTTCATAGGCCATGCGCAGCCCCGAAGCGCCGACTGGATGACCAAAGCATTTGAGCCCGCCATCGGTCTGGCACGGGATGGCACCGCCGCGGTCATATTTGCCATCGAGTATGTCGAAAATGGCACGGCCGGGCTCCGAGAGGCCGAGATCCTCCATCGTGACAAGTTCGGTGACCGAAAAACAGTCATGAACTTCGGTCAGCGTAATCTCGGCGCGCGGGTCCTTGATACCGGCCTCGGCATAGGCGCGGGCCGACGCGACCTGGGTATTGCGCACCGAGGCGCCATCCCATTCGCCATAGCTCATCTCCCAGCCGTTGCTCGCCGATAGCTGGATCGCCTTCACCGTGACCGGATTATCGATGCCCAGGCTCTTTGCGATCTCGGGGGTGGTCACAATCGCGCAGGCCGCGCCGTCGGAGACCCCGCAGCAATCGAACAGCCCCAGCGGGTCGGCGATCATCGGCGCTTTCAGGATGGTTTCCATCTCGACCGCCTTCCTCAGATGCGCTTTGCCGTGGAGCGCGCCATTCTGGTGGCTCTTCCAGCTGACATGCGCCATCGCGCGCTTCAGTTCGCCGCCGTCGAGGCCGTGCGCGGCGCTATAGGCGCCCGCGAGCTGCGCGAAGGTTCCGGGCGCCGAGCCGTAGGGCATCCAGAGGTCGTTCGCGAGACCCTTGGTGCGCAAGGGAAGGCCGCCGTAGCCCGTGTCCTTCAATTTCTCGACGCCGAGCGCGAGTCCGAAATCGACCGCGCCCGAGCCGACCGCATAGGCTGCGGCGCGCAGCGCCTCGGTGCCGGTGGCACACATATTCTCGACCCGGCTCACCGGGATGGTCTGGAGGCGCAGCGCATGGGCGAGCGGGAGGGCGCTGTTGCCGACATTGATGTCGTCGAGCGCATTGCCCATCCAGGCGGCCTCGATCTGGCTCCGGTCGATCCCGGCGTCGCCGATCGCTTCCTCGAAGGCCTCGATCATCAGATCGTCGGCGCCGCGGTCCCAGCGTTCGCCGAACACCGAGCAACCCATGCCGATGATCGCGACCTTGTCCTTGATACCTGTCGCCATCGCTCAGGCCTCCATTTGCGGGCGCTTGGCGGGGGCGCCCTTCCAGAAATAGGTCCGCATACCGCGTCTTTTGTCGACCGACTTGATGCGCAGCCGCATGCCGAGCGCGTCGCCGACCTTGAACCCGGCGCCGCTCGCATCGGTGAGTTCCATCAGGATACGCGCGCCATTGTCGAACTGGACGAGCCCGAACCAGAAGGGCGGGTCGGGCGTGTAGTTGAGTCGGTCCGCGGTAACCGAGGCGACCGTCGCCGGAAGGTCAGCGAGCCGCACATCCTCGAGCGCCTCGCGGCCGTCGGCGTCGGCGCGCACCGGGATGGGGGTCTTGGGAAACTGGACATTGCCCTTGGCGTCGCGCCCACCAATAAAGCCGAGCGTGTCGCGGCCGTAGCGCTCAAGCACGGTCGCCTGCGCCTTCTGTTCGAACTCGGAGCGGACCCCGAAATCCAGATCGACGCCACCGGTGAGCGCGAGGAACCGGACATAATCGGCAGTCGCTTCGCCCGCGCCGAGTGCCGCTCGCACGGCAGCCGCGCCGGGCACCTGCGCTTCGACGCGGAAAATGAGGGCGTCGCAGCCGCTGCCGAAGCCCGCAACCAGCACATGGTCGCCCGGACGCGCCGCATCGAACGCGAGTGCCAGCGCGTAAAGCGCATGCGCCGCGCCGAGGTCGCCCGCCTGTTCGGCAAGATTCGCGGCATGATTGGGGGCGGTGATGCCGGTGCGGCGCGCGATATCCTTCCACATCCCCGAAAGCGGTTCGTGCACCGCGGCCCATTTGATATCGGCGGGCGCGATCCCGGCCCTAGCGCAGGCATCGCTGATCGTCGGCGCGATAATCGCGCTGCTTGCAATGTCGCGGACGAAGCGCTCCTCGCTCGGATAGGCAGTTTCGTGACCGCGAGAGGCATAGCTGTCGAGCAGGTCATGCGCCTGTGACGCCCAACCGACGAGACGCGCCGGGCCATCGCTGCCGGTGCGTATGGCGCTGCCGCCGTCGCCATAGGCAAGGTGCGACGGGCTGCCGGGCTTCGCCGGACGGCGCTCCCCGGCCGCGATCAGCGTGTCCTCGGCGGCGAGCAATGCGTCGAGCAGCGCCGCCACGGCGCAGCGCCGACTCCCGGCAACATCGAGGGTGCGCGTCGTGCGCGGCAGCGCCAGTGCATCGATGAGCAGGCTCGCGTGGGAGCGATCGATGAAGGGCGCCGAGGTCGAAGCAAAGCAGACCCGCGAGGGCGGCGACTCGACGAGCGCGCGACTCGCCTCGGCCGCGAGGGTGAAAGCGTCCTCGTCCCAGCCGCCGACGGCGCGATAGCCCGCCTGGCGGCCGCCGAGGCCAAAATGTTTCAGCGATTTGGCAGCCTGCGCCCGGTCCAGGCGCAACAGCGGCAGATAGCCGCCGACAGCCACAATCGACCCCGGTTGATGGGTCACCTTTTGCTACCTCCCGCCATTGTTCAGTTGTTTCCTGCAACCATCCTTGACAGCAATTTTGGAAGTTGTAAACTGGTTCACGAAATTTGCGAAGCGGGACGCCGCTCGACCAATACACTAGCGGGGAAGAGGCGCATCATGGATATATTCCGGCCCGACGTGCTTGCGGGCAAATCGATTCTCGTGACCGGGGGCGGATCGGGCCTGGGGCTTGAAATTTCAAAAGCGCTGCGCGCGAAGGGCGCGACCGTCCATATCTGCGGGCGCCGCGCCAATGTCCTCGAAGCCGCTGCCGCCCAGATCGCGGCAGGCAGGGTTGGAAAGGTACATTGGCATATTTGTGACATACGTGACGCCGATCAGGTCGATGCGATGGTCGCGGCGATGTGGGAGGTGGGGCCGGTTACCAGCCTCGTCAACAACGCGGCCGCCAACTTCATCGCGCCGACCAAGGGACTAAGCCCGCGCGGCTTTCGCGCCATCACGTCAACCGTGATGGACGGCAGCTTCCATGTGACGTTAGCGCTCGGCAAGCGCTGGATCGACGAAGGCATAAAGGGCTCGGTCGTCAGCAATCTCGTGACCTGGGTGTGGACCGGATCGGCCTTTGTCGTTCCCTCGGCGATGGCGAAGACCGCGCTCCACGCGATGACGATGTCGCTCGCGGTGGAATGGGGTCCTTATGGAATTCGTCTCAATGCAACGGCACCCGGACCCTTCCCGACCGAGAGCGCATGGGAAAAGCTCAACCCGATCCCGGACGCGAAATCGTCGGCAACCAGCAACGAGACGGTGCCGCTCCGGCGGTACGGCGCGATGACCGAGCTTCAGAACCTCATCATCTTCCTGCTTTCGGACGGCTGCGATTATCTGACCGGCCAGACAATAGCCATCGACGGCGGTCAGCATCTCGCGGGCCCGGCAACTTTTGCCGACCTGACGGGCCTGACCGACGCGCAGTGGCGGGCCGCGCGCGAGGCCATCGAGCAATCGACGCAGCGCGACAAGGCCAATCGGGCAGGCTGACAGGCAAAAGAAATAGAGGGGCCTTGTGCGATGATCGAACGGAATATCTTCAGCCAAGAGCATGAAATGTGGCGCGAATCCGTCCGCAAGTTTGTGGAGAAGGAAATCGTTCCCTATCACGAACAGTGGGAAAAAGACGGGATCGTCCCGCGCGAGCTGTGGTTGAAGGCCGGCGAGGCGGGCATGCTCTGCTGCACCGTGCCCGAGGAATATGGCGGGCTCGGCCTTGACTATCTTTTCGATGCGGTCGTTTATGAGGAATTGTGGCGCGTCGGGGCGAGTGGTCCCGGCTTCCTGATCCACACCGATCTCGTGGCGACCTATATCCTCTCCTTCGGGAGCGAGGAACAGAAGCGCCATTGGTTACCCAAGATGGTGAAAGGCGAGTCGATCGGCTCGCTCGGTATGACCGAGCCGCATGCCGGTAGCGACCTCAAGGCTGTACGCACCCAGGCGGTGCGCGATGGCGACGAATTCGTGATCAATGGGCAAAAGGTCTTCATCTCGAACGGACAGCTGTGCGACGTTATCGTGCTGGCGACCAAGACCGACAGCCAGGCAGGCGCGCATGGCGTGACGCTCTTCCTGGTCGATGCGGCGACCCCCGGCTTCAACCGCGGCCAGAATCTCGAGAAGCTCGGGATGAAAGCGCAGGACACGTCCGAGCTCTTTTTCGACAATATGCGCATCCCCGAGGGCGCGATGCTCGGCGGTGAGGGGCAGGGCTTCAAGCTCATGATGACCAAGCTACCGCAGGAGCGGCTCGCCCAGGCGATCCGCTCGGCAACGGTCACCGAGGTGATGATCGAATGGACGGTCGACTATACCGCCGAGCGCCAGGCGTTCGGTCAGTCGATCGGCGATTTCCAGAACACCCAGTTCGTGCTCGCCGACCTCAAGGCGCGCTCGGTGATGGCACGCGTGTTTACCGACAAGTGCATCGATCTGTTCATGAAGGGCGAACTCGACCCGGTCGACGCGGCGATGGCCAAGATGGTGACGTCCGAGCTGCACTGCGAGGCCGCGGACAAATGCCTCCAGCTCTTCGGCGGCTGGGGCTATATGTGGGAATATCCGATCTGCCGCGCCTATGCCGACGCGCGGATCGTCAAGATCGCCGGCGGCTCGATCGAGATCATGAAGACGATCATCGCGCGCGAGATGTTCAAGGGCAAGCTCCCGAAGAGCCGGGGCTGAACGGCCATGGTTCGCGGTCCGGACGATTCCAAAACAGTTCCGTTTGAAAATCCATCAATCGGGTCTAGCGGTGAAGGGGCAAACCAACACCAAGGATCTGCTGTGACCAAAGACCTCAACACCGGCCTTCGCTTCGGCTTTCTCATTCACGACGTGTCGCGCCTGCGCCGCGTCGTAGTGGACCGGGCACTTAAACCGCTTGGCATCACCCGCTCGCAATGGTGGGTGCTCGCCTTCCTGTCGCGCCGCGACGGCATGACCCAGACCGCACTTGCGGCGGATCTCGATCTGACCAAGGTGGCGATCGGCGGTTTGCTCGATCGCATGGAGACGGCAGGCTTCGTCGAACGCCGCGCCGATGCGAGCGATGGACGCGCGCGCCGCGTCTATCTGACCCGAGCCGGCAGCAAGATGGTGATCACGATCCGTGAGAATGTGGAGCAGATCGAGCTCCAGATTCTCGAAAATGTGTCGGAGGAGGCGCTGAACCACGCCGCCGCGACGCTGCTGACCATCAAGGAGACGCTCCTCGAACTCGCCGGAAGCGAGGGCGAGGCGATCGGCTCCGATCCCGAATTCATGACTTAGCTACAGGAGAGATATGGTGTTGGGTTTGCAGGGTAAGGTAGCGATCGTCACAGGCGGCGGTCAGGGAATCGGCAGGGCACTCACGCTCCGCCTCGCGGCCGAGGGCTGCAAGGTCGCGATCTTCGATCTCAAGCCCGAAGCGGGCGAAGAAACGGCCGGCATCGCCGGTGCCGACGCCACGATCAAAACCTATGCGCTCGACGTGAGCGACCAGGATGCGGTCAACGCCGCGGTCGAGGCCGTCGAGAAGGATCTCGGTCCGATCTGGGCGCTGGTCAACAACGCGGGCTGGGACAAGCCATCGCCCTTCCTCGCCACCGACAAGGCGCTGTGGGACAAGATCATCGCGATCAACCTCTATGGTCCCTTGTTTACCCACGCCGCGGTGGCCCCGCTCATGGTCGCCCGCGGTGGCGGCCGGATCATCAACATCGCCTCCGACGCGGCGCGCGTCGGCACCAGCAACGAGGCGGTCTATTCGGCCTGCAAGGGCGGCCTGATCAGCTTCACCAAGTCGATTGCGCGCGAACTCGCCTCGAAGGGTGTGCTTCTCAACATTGTCTGCCCCGGGCCCACCAACACACCCATGATGGCGAGCGTGCTCGGCGAGGGTGAACAGGCCGTCAAGTGGAAGGACGCAATGGTCCGCGGCATTCCGCTGAAGCGCATGGGTGAGCCCGAGGATTATGCGGGCATCGTCGCGTTCCTCGCATCGGACGATGCGAGTTTCATCACCGGTCAGACCTTCTCGGTCGCCGGTGGCATGAACATGATCTGACGTCATGTCCAACGGCGAACGTCCACCGATCGCCGGCAATTGGGAGCGGACCTTTGTCACCAATACGGGCCCCTGGTCCGTCGGTGAGATATTCATGGACCGGGACGCTTCCCGTTATTGCCTGCAGATCAAGCCCGAGCATTGCAATGCGACGGGGCCGATGCACGGCGGCGCGATGGCGACCTTCCTCGACGGGCATGGCGCAGTCGTCATTCCGCTGAACGAGGATGGCAGCAATCATACACCGACCGTGTCGCTGCACGTCGATTTTCTTGCGCCGCCCGTGGCGGGCGACTGGCTCGTCGCCGATGTCGAACTGGTGAAGACGACACGCACGATGATCTTCACCCAGGCGATTGCCCGGGTCGGCGAACGCGTCATGGCGCGCTCGCACGCCATTTACCGAAACAATTTGTGAAAGGATTGCGATATGAGCAGCACCCCTGAATTCGAGGACATTCTCTACGAGATCCGTGGCCGCGCCGCTTGGATCATCATCAACCGTCCCAAACTCTACAACGCCTTCCGCGCGAAAACGATCGAAGAGATGATTGCCGCGTTCAAGCTCGCAGCCGATGACAAGGATGTATCTTCGGTCGTTCTGACCGGCGCAGGCGACAAGGCTTTCTGCACCGGCGGCGACCAGAGCGCGAAGGATGGGCAATATGACGGCCGCGGCATTGTCGGGCTGCCGATCGACGAACTGCAGTCGATCATCCGGGATATTCCGAAGCCGGTGATCGCGCGCATCAACGGCTTTGCGATCGGCGGCGGCAATGTCTTCGCGACACTGTGCGACCTGTCGATCATGGCCGACACCGCAAAGCTAGGGCAGGTCGGACCCAAGGTCGGCTCGGTCGACGCGGGCTGGGGGACGGCGTTCCTCGCCCGCCATGTGGGCGACAAGAAGGCACGCGAAATCTGGTATCTGAACCTTCAGTATAGCGGCCAGGAAGCGCTGGAGATCGGCCTCGTCAACAAGGTCGTTCCAGCGGACGAACTCGATGCCGCGGTCAATGAATGGACCGACATCATTGCCCAGCGTTCGCCGACCGCGCTTGCGCTCGCCAAGCGCAGCTTCAACGCCGACAGCGACAATATCCGTGGCATCTCGATGCTGGCGCTAAACTCGGTGAAGCTGTTCTACGACACCGACGAATCGAAGGAAGGCATGCGCGCCTTCCAGGAGAAGCGCGCGCCCGATTTCCACAAATATGTGAAGTAAGCGAAATCGCGCAAACGTGATGGCTCCCGTCCCCTTCGATCCCGCCAACATCGCCGACTGGCTTCCTGTCGGCGGGCGCGTTCTGGTGACGGGAGCCTCCGGCGAGTCGGTGCTGCTTGCCGAGGCGGTGATGGCGGCAGGCGAGGCGATCGGCGCTACGACTTTTACCGGCATCTTCGTGCCGGGTCTCAACCGCCACTCCTATCTCGCGAGCGCGGCGGCGCGGGTCGAAACCTTCTTCGTGACGCCGCCACTCAAGAGGGACCTTGGCGGGCGGGTCGAGCAGCTTCCGCTTTGCTACAGCGATATTCGGCGGCGCCTTCGTGCTGTGCAAATCGATGCGCTGATCTGCATGTTGACGCCTCCCGATGAGGACGGGCGCTGCAGCTTCGGGCCCGCGGTCGATTTCGCGGCCGAGCTCTGGCCGCAGATCCCGGTGCGGATCGCGCACATCAACCCCTCCATGCCGCGCACGCGCGGCGACGCCGGCATCCCCTTCGGCGAGCTGACTGCCTATGTCGAGGCGGCGGCGGGCTTCGATAGCGAGCGCGATCCGGCAGTTGACCCGGTTGCCGAAGCGATCGCGGGGTATGTCGCGCCGTGGATCACCGACGGCGCGACGCTCCAGACTGGCGTTGGCAAAGTGCCGGGCGCCATATTGCGCGGGCTCACCGGCCGCCGGAACCTGCGCATTCACAGCGGGCTCGTCGGCGACGAGGTCGTCGACCTTCTCGAGGCCGGCGCACTCGCATCGGGGCAGGCCGTCACAGCCGGGGTAGCGATCGGTTCGCGCCGACTCTACCGCGCGATTGAGGGGCCGCAATTTGCCTTTCTCCCCGCCGCGGTCACCCACGACCGGGTGACAATCGCCGCCATCCCCAATTTCGTGGCGATCAATTCGGCGCTCGAGGTCGATCTTCTCGGGCAGGTCTTCTCCGAGCTTGGGCCGCGCGGGCTGACATCGGGCCCTGGCGGCGCCCCCGATTTTGCCGCCGGCGCACGCGAGAGCGGGGGCCTCCGGATCATCGCACTCCCGGCGACGGCCGACGGCGGCGCGATCAGTCGTATCGCACTCCCGGGCGTATCGGCCGGGCCGGTGACGCTTGGCCGGATGGACAGTGACATAATCGCCACCGAATTTGGCGCCGCCGATGTCCGGGGCCTTTCATACGACGAGCGCGCCGAAGCACTCGTCGCCATCGCTGCGCCGCAGCACCGCGATGCACTGACCGCCGGATGGCGCGCCTACGCCGCGAAACTTTGAAGGGACGAGATAATGAGCAAGGTCATCATCAGCTGCGCGATCACCGGGTCGATCCATACCCCGTCGATGTCGCCCCATCTGCCCATTACGCCAGAGGATATCGCAGAAAGCGCGCTGGGCGCCGCCGAGGCGGGCGCCGCGATCGTCCATCTTCACGCGCGCAATCCCGAGGACGGGCGCCCTGACCAGAGCCCAGAAGCGTTTGAGCCGTTCTTGCGTATTATTAAGCAATCGTCGAGCGTCGTCGTGAACCTCACGACCGGCGGCTCGCCTTACATGCCGGTCGAAGAGCGGGTGCAGCCCGCCGCAGTCTGGAAGCCCGAGGTAGCGAGTCTTAACATGGGGTCGATGAACTTCGGCCTTTTCCCGATGCTGAAGCGCTACAAGGAGTTCAAGCATGCGTGGGAACCCGCTATGCTCGAGGGCAGCCACGACCTCGTATTCCGCAACAGCTTCAAGGACATCCGCTACGCGCTTGAGACACTGAACGCGACCGACGCGCGCTACGAGTTCGAATGCTACGACACGAGCCACCTTCATAATCTCCACTATTTCTGGACCGAGGGCCTCGTCCAGGCGCCGCTCTTCATCCAGACCTGTTTCGGCCTGCTCGGCGGCATCGGCCCGCACCCCGAGGAAGTGCTGCACATGAAACGCACCGCCGACCGCCTGTTCGGCGACAATTATCGCTGGTCGGTGCTTGGCGCCGGCGCGTCGCAGATGAAGATCGCGGCGCAAGCTGCGGCGCTCGGCGGGCATGTCCGCGTCGGGCTCGAGGATAATCTCTGGCTTGACAAGAGCGTACTCGCTCCGAGCAATGCCGCGCAGGTAAAGCGGGTTCGCCAAATCATCGAGGGCCTCGGGCTCGAGGTCGCCACGCCCGACGACGCCCGCGAAATTCTCTCGCTCAAGGGCGGCGACAAGGTCGGCTTCTGACGATGCGCACCCTCGCCGACGTTCCCGCAGCCTTTCCGCCCGGTCGCCTGGCGATCGTGCATGGCGCGTCGCGTTGGACATGGGGTAATCTCGATCGGCGTGCCGCGCAGTGGTGCGGTTGGCTCGTCGAGCGCGGCGTAGGCGCTGACGATCTTGTCGCCTTCGCCCTGCCGAACGGGCCCGACTTCATCGCGCTGACGTTCGGCATCTATCGCGCGGGCGCCACGCCGGCGCCCATCTCGTGGAAAATCACCGAGGTTGAACGCGCGGCGATCATCGCAGTGATGCACCCGGCGCTTGTTGTCGGTGCGGGTGAAGCGCCGAGCCGGGAAGCGACGGGGCGCGAGGCGACGGGCCATGTCGCCGCCTCTTGGAAGGCTTGCACGAGCGGCGGCAGTACCGGGGTTCCGAAAGTGATCGTCGATAGCCGATCCGCCGGCTTTCCGGAGGGCACCGATTTTATCGGCATTCCGGCCGATAGCTGCGTGCTGGTACCGGGTCCGCTCTACCATAATGCGCCCTTCAGCGCCGCAGTCTTCGCGCTTTGGAAGGGCTCGACGATCGTCACGATGGATAAGTTCGATGCGCGCGCCGCGCTCGGGCTGATCGATGACGAGGGTGCGACATGGTCGCTCATGGTCCCGACGATGATGCACCGGATCATGGCGCTTCCGCCGTCGGCGCGCGCCTGTCACGATCTCTCGCGCTGGGCGATGGTCGTCCACACCGCCGCGCCGATGGCGCCATGGCTCAAGGAGGCGTGGATCGGCTGGTGCGGGCGCGATCACATCTGGGAGGTCTATGGTGCCACCGAAGGGCTGGTGCGCTGCTGGATCGGCGGGCGCGAATGGCTCGAGCGCCCCGGCTCGGTCGGCAGGCCGATCGGCGGCGGCCGCCTCCGGATTCTTGATGAAACGGGACGCGAATGCGAAGTCGGCGCGGAGGGCGAGGTCTATGCCATGCCGCCCGGCGGTCCGGGATCGACCTATCGCTATATCGGTGCCGAACGACGCACGACCGCGGACGGCTGGGAATCGGTCGGCGATATCGGGCGGCTCGATGCCGACGGGTATCTCTATCTCGCCGACCGCCGCACCGATCTCATCATCTCGGGCGGGGTCAATATCTGGCCTGCCGAAGTCGAGGCTGCGATCCTGCGTCACCCGGCGGTCCGATCCTGCGCCGTGGTCGGCCGCGCGCACCCCGATCTTGGCCAATCGGTTCATGCGACGGTCGAGGCCGACGCGGGGGCGCTCAGCCTGTCGGAGCTCGGCCATTTCCTCATTCCCTGGCTTGCGCGCGAAAAGCATCCGCGCAGCCTCGAAACCCAGACGCATCCCGTCCGCGACGATGCCGGCAAGGTCCGCAAGGGCGAGCTCGCGTCCGCGGCCCAATCGAAGGAAGTCATGTGACCAATCCGCCGCCCGCCATGGAGCAGTTTGCCCTTGAATTTCAGGACAATGGCCTCGTTCATCTCGTCTTCGATGCACCGGGACGGACGATGAACGTCTTTTCCAATGCCGCGATTCATGAACTCAAGGCATTTGCCGCCTGGCTCGGAGCGAGCGACGTGCGCGGCGTGCTCGTGCGATCGGGCAAGGATAATGCATTCTGCGCCGGGGCGGATCTTACCGAGCTCGGGGTCGCTTATGACATGATCGTCGCGGCACCCGAGCGTGACCGCTTCACGATCGCGTTCGAACATTTCTTCCCGCTGAGCGCAGCGCTTCGCGCGCTCGAGACCGCGGGCAAGCCGGTAGCATCGGCAATTGCCGGGTTGGCGCTGGGTGGCGGTTGCGAGCTCGCGCTCGCGACCCATTATCGCGTGCTCGCCGACAGCCCGCGTGCCGCGCTCGGCCTTCCCGAATCGCTCGTCGGTCTCCTCCCGGGCGCTGGTGGAACCCAGCGTCTGCCGCGCCTCGTGGGAATTGATGCCGCGCTCCCGATCCTGCTCGATGGCGGCCGCCTCTCCGGTCAGGCCGCGGTCGACGCCGGTCTGGTTCACGCACTTGTCTCCGTAGGGGAAGAGATCGCCGCTGCCGAGGCCTGGCTGATGTCGGCGCCTCTTGCAGTGCAACCTTGGGACCAGGATGATTGGCTCGATCCCAGGCCTGCCTCGGTGTCAGCCCGCATTGATCCGGTGCGCGCGAAGGCCATGGTCGAGACCGGCGGCAATTATCCCGCCCCGATCGCGATCCTCGATTGTATCGAGTTTGGTCTCCCGCAGTGTTTCGACGGCGCGATCCGCAGCGAGATGGCGATCTTCGCACATCTGATCCAGCGGCCCGAGCCGCGCAACATGATCCAGACCCTGTTCCTCGGTAAGGCCGATTATGACCGGCACGTCCGCAAGGAGAGTCTACCGGCGTTCGTCGGAGACGTCGTCGCGGCGCTACGCCCGCTCGCGAGCGGATGGAGCGACGAGGCCGTGCGAGAGGAGGCAGGCGAGGCCATCGGTAGCTGGGCGCAGAGCCTCGGCGCCGAAGAGCAGAGGCTGGCCGATTATGCGGTGGTCGCCGAGCTCGGCTATCCCGCCTATCTCGGCGGGCCGTTCGCGTCGCGCCGCGCCGCGTCGACATGACCCGACGCGGCGTCGAAGTGAATATAACGCATCAGCTGCTTGATACGGAGCAAGCCGAAGAAGTCGATCATGTGCCGGATTCCGGCATGGAATAGAGCAGCGGCGTCGGCGTCGCTCATTCGCCCTTCGGTTGCGTCGATAAAGCGCTGCGCTTCCTCGCGCGCGACCATGTTGGCGGGCGCCGCATAAAAATCGACGACGCTCGGCGGAAAGCCATTTTCTTCGGTATAGCCTTCGGCACGCATCAACTGCCAGATCGTCACGAGTCGGCTGTCCATTATGCTGAGCGCGGGACCTTTCGGAGTTTTGAGGATTTCGACGATTCCGAGCCCTTCGAAGACCTCGGCGTCCTTCGCCGCATTCGGCCACTGCTTCGCAAGCGTCTCCAGCAGCACCTCGCCATCGAACCCGACGCGGGCGGCGACGAGCGCTTCGAGATTCTGGAAGGCGGCGGCATCGACACGGCCCTCGCCATTGCGTCCGCCCAGCGCTTCCTTGATCTGGGGGAGGGTGAGGCCGTCGTCGTGCTGGAGCTTGCGCACCGCGAGGATGGCCTGAACATGCGACTCGCCATAGTCGGCAACATTGGGCGCCGGACGCGCGGGCTCGGGCAAAAGCCCGTGCCGGAAAAAAACCCTGATGGTCTCGCGGTGAACACCGGTCCGTTTCTCGAGGTCACGCATCTTCATGCGCACTCGATAGGCCGCGATCCGTCTTCCCCGCAATAAATTTCCGCATGAATGATAAGGTGCTTTACCTTTATGCGTATAGATGATACGTAATATGAAATCGCCTTGGGAGAGGACGAATGGATTATTTGCGTTATTATGTTCCAGTGATCGTGCAACTCGCTGCTTATGCAGGCTTTGCGCTCGGCGGTAACTGGGTTTTCATCGGCATTGCATCGCTTCCGTTGCTCGGCCTGATCGATTCGGTGCTGGCCAATGACATGCGGCCGCGCGCCATGAAGCGGGGCCTTCTTGCCGATCTGCCGATCTGGTTTTCGACCCTTCTGGCGGTGGGCCTCTATTTCATGGCCGCCTTCTGGGTTGCGTCGACCGAGGCCATCACGTCCTGGCAATATGCAGGCGCGATCCTGTCGCTTGCCTGGATGAGCGTCGTCCCGCTCGTCCCCGCCTCGCACGAACTCTATCACCAGCGCGGCAAGCTGCGCCGCTTCATCGGCACCTATTCGCAGGTCTGCTATCTCGACTGTACGCGCGAGATTGCCCATGTCACCGGGCATCATCTTGACGTCGCGACCGAACATGACGGCGACACGGCACGTCGCGGAGTCTCGCTCTATGAATTCACGGGCAAGGCGGTTATCCAGAGTACCCGCGATGCGTGGCGCATGGAGAGCGACAGCCTCGAAAAGCAGGGTTACGGCCGCTGGTCGATTCGCCACCGCATCTGGAAGGCGATCCTCGCGCAGCTCGTCATGCAGAGCCTCGTCTACCTGATTGGCGGCTGGACCGCCGTCGCGGTGGTGCTTGCCGGGATGGTCGGCGCGCGCTTCTGGGTCGAGAGCTTCAACTATTTCCAGCATTATGGCCTGGTCCGCGTGAATGGCGGGGCGATTGCCCGCCGCCATGTCTGGAACCATCTGAAGCCTTTGTCGCGCGTGATGGGCTTCGAGATCACCAATCATGCCGATCACCACACGGACAGCTTCGCGGCCTTCCACGAACTGCGCCCCGACCGGCAGTGGATCCCGATGCCGAGCGTCTTCGTTTGCTTTTTCTCGGCACTCATTCCGCCACTGTGGCACAATGTCGTGATCAAGCCGGCCCTGAAGCGCTGGGACAATGAACTCGCGACCCCCGAGGAACGCGAACTCGCGAGAGCGCAGAACCGCGCTGCGGGCTGGCCCGACTGGTTCGACGAAAAGCCCGCAGGCGCCTGGGTCGCCAGCTGATGCCGGTTCGCCACTTGCTCTACATCCTGATCGCGGTCCTCTCGGCGGCCGCCGCCTGGTGGCACGGGATCGCGTGGATGAGAGGCGGAGGCAATCTGCTGCTGCTCCCGACATTCTTCCTCGATGCTTATCACAGCGGCAGCGCCGCGGCCTTCCTGACAATCGACATTTTGGCGGCCTGGATCGTCTTCATGATCTGGGTCGTGCCCGACGCGGTCCGCATCGGCCTGGGCGCGCGCGCTGGCTGGAGCTACCTAGCCCTGTCCTTCATCGGGACCTGCTTCGCGTTCCCGCTCTATCTCGTCGCGCGCGAGCGGCAACTTGCGAAAACCGGCGCTGCCGGCTGAGATGCGAACGAGTTGAGGGCGCCGCCGTGCGGCGCCCTTGTTCGTCATCCCATCACATAGATCGACTTGGTGCGCTGGTAGCCGGCGAGGCTCTCCGGGCCGAACTCGCTGCCCATGCCGCTCGCCTTGATGCCGCCGAAGGGCGAGCCGAGCGAGGGCATATAGCCATTCACCCCGACCGTGCCGCTCTCGACCTTCCGTGCCACCGCGATGCCGCGCGCCTGGTCCGGGCCCCATACCGAACCACCGAGGCCGAACTGCGAAGCATTCGCGATGCGGACCGCGTCGGCTTCGTCGGTGTAGCGGATGATCGAAAGGACCGGCCCGAAAATCTCCTCCTGGGCGATGACGGCATTCTCGTCGACATCGGCGAACACCGTCGGCTCGACGAACCAGCCGCTGTTGTGGCCTTTCGGTCGCCCGCCGCCGACGACGAGCCGGGCCTCGCGGCGCCCCTTGGCGATATAGGATTCGACGCGGTCGCGGTGCGTCGCCGATGCCATCGGTCCGACATGTGTCGCGGGGTCGAGCGCATCGCCGACGGTAAAGGAGCCGACGGTTTCGGCAACCGCGCCGACGATCTCGTCGTAGCGGGCGGCGGGCACGAGAAGGCGCGTTCCATTGTAGCAAGCCTGCCCGTTGTTGAGCATGCTTACCATCGGGATGGCGGGCAGGAAGGCAGCGAGATCGACATCTTCGAGGAGCAGTGCGGCGGACTTGCCGCCCAGCTCGAGTGTCACGGGGCGCAGAAGCTGTCCGCACTGCGCCGCGATCGCCCGCCCGGCTCCGGTCGACCCGGTGAAAGCAACCTTGTCCACTCCGGGATGCGAGACGAGATAGGCGCCGACGTCGCGGTCCGCGGCGACGATATTGATCACGCCGGCGGGAACGCCCGCCGCAAGCGCCGCTTCGGCGACGAGATAGCTGTCGAGCACCGTGCCGGGCGACGGCTTGATCACCAGCGTGCAGCCGGCGAGCATCGCGGGCGCGATCTTGCTGAAGGCAAGCGTGACCGGGAAGTTCCAGGGAACGACCGCCGCGACGACGCCCACCGGCGCGCGCTCTACGAGCGTCTCCTGGCCCATCTGCGACGGGCGCGATTCGCTAAGCGTGATGCCGTCCGCGAGGCTCGCATAATATTGGAGCACGCCCGCCGGGAACTGCGCCTCGAGCATGTTCGCGAGCGTGACGGGCATTCCGTTCTGGAGACTTACCGCCCCGGCGATCTCGCTGCCACGCTCGACGAGCGCGACCATGAAGCGCAGCATGATCTCGGCGCGCTCGCTAGCGCTTAGTTTCGGCCAGGGCGATTGATCGAAGGCACGGCGCGCGGCGGCCACGGCTGCATCGATGTCGGCTTCGGTACCCTCGGGAACTGTCGCGACATGTTCCCCGGTCGAGGCATTGTGAATCTTGAACGTGCGATCGGACGCGGGGCGGACCCATTCATTTCCGATGAAAAAGCTGCTTCGATCTAAACTCATCTCATTCTCCCATGAATCATGCGCCAGTGCTGGCGTCGGTAAATTTGTCGTAGTGAATATCCGCCAGCGAAATGCCGGCCTCTGTAAGCGCGTGGATGCCGGCGTCGATCATCGGCGGTGGTCCGCACATATAGCCCTGGGCACCGGGTCCCAGCCGCTCAAGCGCCTGCGCGACATAGGCCGTAACAAAGCCGTGACGATATTGCGGATTCTCCTCATCGGACAGGACCGGCCAGAAGTCGAAGCTTGCCGTCCAGGCGCTCCGAATCGAGGCAATGGCGTCGGCCGCATAGAGGTCGCGCGCGCCGCGTCCGCCGAACAAGAGTACGCAGTCGCGCCGCACGCGCCGGTTTGCCGCGTCCTGTAGCAAGCTAAGCAAGGGGGCGAGCCCGGAGCCGCCCGCGATGCAAATGATCGGTCCCTTGCCATCCCGCAGCCAGAAATTCCCGTGCGGCCCGTCGAGCTCAAGGGTCTCGGACGGCAGCAATCCGCCGAAGAGCCGATCGGTGAACTGTCCCCCAGGAACATGGCGAATGAAGAAATGCGGTTCGCTCGTCCCGCCGGCCTCCGGCGCGTCGGCGAAACTGTATGAGCGATGCACACTGCCGTCGCCCCAGTGTACGTTTGCATACTGCCCGGCGCGATAGTTTATCGGTTTATCAACTCTGAGGGCAACGCGCTGGATGTCATGGGTGAGCTCGCTTGCCCCGACAAAGGTCGCGGGCTGCCGCACCGCTTGCTCGTCGGCGCTGTTTCCGATCTCGACATTGAGGACGAGATCGGATTTTGGGAGGGCCTGGCAAGCCAGGATATAACCGGCCTCGAGCTCCTCGCGACTTAGCGTGTAACCGAATGGCGTGATTGCTTCCACTTTGCCTGAAATCAGGCGCGTTCGGCACGACCCGCAGGTGCCCACCGTGCAGTCGTGCGGATAGGCGATTCCCTCGGCGAGCGCCCGTTCGAGAATCGTGGTACCGGGAGAGACGGTGAACAGGTCACCCGACGTCTCAATTTGCACCGAGCGATCAGGCGCTTTCCCAAAAAGCTTGGATAACAGCGACATTCGGCACCTCTCTCAAAATTCGTAAAGTGGTTGACATGTTTGTGGCACAGATTATTTTGCGTATCAAGGTCACGCAATAAATTGCGGACATGATCGCACCGGATCTCCCCGTCCGAGTGCCAAGGGAGAGGGATAATGAAGAACCTGATGTCCGCGAGCGTGCTCGCCGTTGCAATCTCCAGCCTGTCGTCGCCCGCCTTTGCGCAGGAAGCGCCGGCGGACGACACCGCGGCTCCGCAGGAGCAGGTCGGTCTCAGCGATATCATCGTCACAGCGACCAAGCGGTCCGAAAATCTGCAGGATGTCCCGGTCGCGGTCTCCGCGATTTCCTCCGAGACCCTCCAGAGCAAGGGGGTGTTCGAAACCAGCGACCTCAACAACACGATGCCGAACTTCCAGGTGTCGTCACCTTACGGCCAGCAGCAGCCCAACTTCTCGGTACGCGGCGTCGGTGTCGGCACCGAGTTCAACGCCAATGCCGCGTCGCCGATCGGCGTCTATGTCGACGAAGTCTATCAGGCCTTCCGGTCGAGCCACGGCCAGCAGCTTTACGATCTCAACCAGATCGAAGTTGTCCGCGGTCCGCAGGGCACGCTTTACGGGCGCAATACCACCGGCGGCGCGATCAACTTCATCACCCGCAGCCCCGAACTCGACGGCCAGAACGGCTATGCGACCGTCGGCTACGGCAATTTCAACCGCATCAACCTCGAAGGCGCGATCGAAGTCACGCCGGTCGATGATGTCTTCGGGATCCGTCTGGCCGGCACCTATGTCGACTCCGACCCCTATATCAAGAATCGCCTCCCGGCCGGACCGAGCACCGCCGCTGGCGGCGGCGCGTCGGGGCTGAATTTCAACACCGGGCGCAGCCCCGGCGGCGCCAAAAGCTATGGCGCGCGTCTCACGATGCGGTTCAAACCGAGCGACGCGATCGACCTGAAGCTGAAGGTCTATGCGGCCGAAGCCGAAGGTGGCGCCGAAGCGCCGCTGCCGACGGGCTCGTCGAAGACCAGCGACATCATCGATTACACCAATCCCAACTTCCTGCTCGGCGGCCTGTTCAGCGCGCTCGCGCCGGCAGGCCTCGTCCCGGCCAACTACAGCCAGTCGGGCCGGGGTCTGGGCCTCAACGAGATCGAACAGGACACGATCGGCGTCGCAACGACGCGGGCGCGGGGTGTCGTCTTCGACGCGCGTTTCGAGCTCAGCGACCGCCTCAAGCTCATCTCGGTGTCGGGATATGATGACGGCCTCTATGCCCAGTCACAGACCGATTGCGACGCGACGCCGCTCCGGCTCTGCGCGATCGTCTACCGGTCTGAGTTCAGCGCCTTCAACCAGGATGTGCGCTTCGACTATGACGGGGGCCCGTTCAAGGCGATCGTCGGCGCCTTCTACGGCAAGGACCGGGTCGAGGCCGACAACCGGCCCGACTTCTTCAACTTCCTGAGCGATGTCACGGCGGCAGTCGGGCTTCCCCCGACCTATTTCAATCCGGGCGGCGCATTCAACGGGACAGGGCTCTCGGCGGGATCGCTGCCGACCGGCATTCGCGCGACGCAGCATTTCGTTCAGAAGCGCACCTCCTATGCCGCTTATGGCGAAGCGAGCTACGAATTAACACCGACGCTCAAGGTGACCGCGGGGCTCCGCTATACGAAGGACAAGAACAAGTTCAGCGAGGGCCTGACGACCTATTATGACGATACGGGGGCTGCGCGCCTGATCACCGTGTCGAACTTCATGCAGGGCGGCGCTTTCTCACCTTATTTCCTGCAGGATGTCCGCGACGAGGCCGGCAATGTCGTTATCCCGTCGTTCCAGGGTCTGGGCATTCCGGTTCCCGGCGGCCTTACGAATTCGGGCTCGGCGGGACGTGTGACCGGGCGCGCGATCGTCGACTGGAAGCCGGCCGACGACATCCTCGTCTATGGCAGCTACAGCCGTGGCTACCGTTCGGGGACCTTCAACGGTCTCGCATATGGCAGCGCCAACCAGGTCTATTTCGTGAAGCCCGAGCAAGTCGACGCCTTCGAAGTCGGCTTCAAGTCGCGCTTCCTCAACAATCGGGCCCAGCTCAACATCGCGGCCTTCTACTATAAATATAAGGGCCAGCAGGGCCAGGTGGTCGATGCCTCGGCAACTGCGAACCTGATTTCCCTCGACGGCTCGTTGAAGGGTCTCGAGGTCGAGGCCATCCTCGAACCGATCGACGGTCTGACGCTCAGTGCTTCGTTCGGCTTGCTCGACTCGAAATATAAGAGCGGTGCCTGCCCGGCGAACCCAGCGGACATTCCGGCCTTCCCGGCGCAGCTCGGAAGCTGCGTTGTGTCGTCGGCGGGTCCGGTCAGCGTTGGCGGCAATCCCTTCCCTTATGCAGCGAAGCAATCGGCCTCGTTTGCAGCGGACTGGAACCTCGTCGATGATGGCAAGAACAAGCTGACCCTGCACGGCGATGTCAACTACACCGGCCAATTCTACTTCGACAGCTTCAAGGACTATAGTCGCGCGCCGCTGCAGGTCGTCTCGTCGGGCAAGTTTGGAGAAGGCGAGGGCAAATATTGGATCGCCAACGCCCGCGCCACCTACACGATGGGGAACTACTCGATCTCGGTCTGGGGAAAAAATCTGACCGACAAGGTCTATTATCCCTTCGGCATCAGCCTCGAGAACCTGTTCGGCAATGGCTATCGCGTCCGCGCGCTGCCCCGCACCTATGGTGTCGAGGCAACCGTGCGCTTCTAGGAAAAAAGGGGGCATCGCGGCTCCGGCAACCTCCCGCCGGAGCCGCGCTGCAATACTCCCCGGAAAATACTGTTCGGATTGGAGAGAGCGATGTTTGAGAGCGATGTTTGGGCCGAGCCGGACATGGACGTCGAGACGATCCATGATGGGCGTCATGTGTTGCCCGACGTTGCCATGGGGCGCGAATCCATTCCCTACATCGTCGTGCTGCCCGAGCACCGGATCGCCTTTTTTACCTACACTTGGGTCTCGAAAGACAGCGTCGCAGGTGCCGCGCTCGCAGTGTTCGGCCCGGGCCTCGGTGGCGATCCGATCCAGCAACGCCTGGCCGACCGGCCGGTGTCCGCCGAAATGGGGTTCGACGACTGGCGCATCGAGGGCTTCGAGATGAAGCAGGACCTTCAGTTCGGATCTGCGCATGTACGCTGGGAGACTCCTGAAGCCACCGTCGATTTCGACTTCGAGGGTTTTCATCCGCCTTATGCCTATGGCTCGGACCCGCGGGGCTGCCCGGCCTATTGCGCCACCGACCGCATCGAGCAGGCGGGGCGCGTCAAAGGCACGCTGCGCATGGGCGAGCGGGTCATCGAATTCGATGCCACAGGCCACCGCGACCATAGCTGGGGTACGCGCGACTGGGTGCCCTTCCAGCAATATGAATGGTTCGTCGGCCAGGTCGGCGACGAGATTTCCGTGCATTTTTGGCGCTTCAACGCGCTCGGCAAGGAAAATGTACGCGGCTATGTCTTCAAGGACGGTACCGCGTCACGTATCGCGACGGTCGACGTCGATGTCGCTTACGACGACCAATATTGGCAGACCGGCTATACCGCCCGGATCGTCGACGAGGCAGGGCGCGAGACGAGCATCGAGACAGAAGTGTTCGGCACCTATACGCTGAAGCCCGTCCCCAACTGCAGCCTCAACGAGAGCGGCGGACGTTCCCTCATCGACGGCAAGGCTGGCGTCGGCTGGATGGAATGCTGCTGGCCCACCGACTATCTGGAGCACATCCGTGAACACGGCCCTTATTGAACGCCCGCTCGTGCTGAACGACATGGAAACTGTTCACCGGAAGATCATCGACCGGCGACGCAACAACCGCGGGCTGCCACCCTATCGGGCGGCGCTCACAGAGGAAATCGTCGAGATCCTCTCGGCCTTTTTCGCGAAGGAGCGTCCCGGCGCGCGCGTTTCGGGGGTCCGCCGCGTCGGTGGCGGCGCCTCGAAGGAGCAATTCTTCTTCACCCTGTCCGATGGCAGCAAGGAAGAGCAATTCCTGCTCCGTATGGATCCCCGCTCGGCGATCACCGAGACCGACCGCGAACGCGAATTCGTCCTTATCGACGCGATGCAGGGGCGAGTGCCGGTTCCGGAGCCCGTGTGGATCGACAATGATGCCGTCCATTTTCCCCAGGCCGCCGCGATTATGCGCGTCGTCTCGGGCGTGACCAAGCCGAGCGATGCCGGCGTCAAGGTGTCGGGACTTGGAACCTGGCTCGGGCCCGAGCTGCGCGAAAAGATCAAGGACCAGTTTCTCGATTACCTTGTCGAGATCCACAGCTACGACTGGCGGGCCAATCCGCTTCCCGGCTTCGAAGTCCCCGATGCCGACCCGAAGCAGGCCGCCCGCTGGAACTTCAATTACTGGCGCGAACTCTGGGAGGTCGATGAGGGCGAGCCGCGGCCTGTCATGTCGCTCGCGACCCAGTGGATGGCGGACAACATGCCCGATACCGCCGAACTGGTAATGCTTCACGGCGACTATCGGACCGGAAATTACCTCTTTGACGAGGCCAGCGGCAAGATCACCGCCTTGCTCGATTGGGAACTGGCGCGGATCGGGGACTATCACGAGGATCTCGGATGGGTGCTGATGGAGATATTCGGCAGTTTCGACAGCGACGGCACGTTTCGCGCGAGCGACCTGTTCGAGCGCGAAGAGTTTATTGCCGAATATGAGCGGCGCTCGGGCAGGACGGTGAACCGCGAGACGCTACATTATTATGACGTCGCGTCGAGCTGGAAGTGCAACATCATCGTCGCAGCCAATGGTCTGGCGGCGGCGCGCTCGCAGCACAACCACCAGGATGTGCTCCTGACCTTCCTCGGTGCCGCCGCGCCGATGTTCGCGAACGATCTCGTCCGCTTGCTGAGCAAAGGAGCCGAGGCATGACGCCGACGACCGACGAACGACTTGCTAGCGTCATCCGCTCACTGACCGAGGTGGTGATGCCGCATCTGCCGGCCGATGCGTCACTTGCCCAGGAGCAGGTGCAGCTCGCGATCGGTCACCTCCAGATCCTCCGCCTCCAGCTTGATTCCGTCCACGGATTCGAGGCGGAGGAACTTGCCGACACCAGGGCGCTTGCCGCCGAACTCGCCGAAGCGATGACGGGAGGCACGTCGACTATCGCCGCACGCGAAAGCCTCGAGGACCTGGTCGGCGCGCCTGCCGGCGAAGTCCGAGCCGCGCTCAGCGCGGTCAATCGCGGCGTCGAGTGGCTCGTGCAGGCCGTTTCGGCCGACGGGTCGGACGACGCCCGCAAGAAGTTGCCGGAGATCATCCTCCGACACGAGAGCCAGCGCGTCGAAAAGGATCGGCGCTGGTTCCTGCCTTATGGCTTCGACACGATGGAGGCAGCGGCATGATTCGCGCTGAAGACGCAGAATTTCACTTCAAGCCGGACTCGCACTGGCAGTGGGTCGAGACGATCGCGCTGCCCTTCTGTGTCCCTGAAGAGAATATCAATGTCATCGTATATGTCCTGGCCCGGCCGATGCTTGGCGTCTGCATGGCCGATGTGACGATCATCGACCGCCTCACAGATCTGTGGGAAGAGCAGATTTACGTCGACAACCAGCAGCATATGCTATGCCCGGAGAAGCTCAGCGCCTTCACGCTGCCGAACGGCCTCACCGTGCGCGCGGTCGATCCGATCAATCATTATCAGGTCGAGTACCAGGGAATCGACGACACATGGTTCAAGCTCGATTACCGTGCTCTCCATACGGCGTACGACATCAACGATCCTGCGCTCGATCCGCTCGCAGCGAAGCGCAACGGCCCTGCCTGGGACAGCAGCTGGTCGGGTCATTATGAAATGACCTACCGCATCACCGGCGAACTGTGCGTGCGCGGTCGCCGCATGGCGGTCGATTGCGTGGAGACCGGCGACCGGAGTTGGGGGCCGCGCCCCGAACGCGAGAATGGCGCGGTGATCTGGTGGCATGTGAGCTTCGGCGAGGCACTGACCTGCCACATGTTCGTGAAGCACGATATCGCGAACACCAATGTCTTCGGCGATCTCATCAGCGGCTATATTCTCGAGAATGGAGAGCTTTCGGGCCTTGTCGAGGCTAGCGGGCGCAACGAATATCGCCGGGTGATGCCGATCGGCGGCGAAGTCAGCGTTACCGACGCGCGCGGCAAGAGTTTCGACTTCACCTTCTCGACGGTCAACGGCTGTTACTGGGCGCCCTATCCGTCGAACACCTATCTGCAGGCGTCGCTCCGTGCCGCGCACAAGGGGCTCGTCGGCACCGGCGTGCAACAGCTCGGCCTCAGCCGCGCCTATCTCACGCGTCACCGCGACGCGATCCGTCAACGTTACTGATTTTCCGGAGATCATCATGAAAGCCACCGCAGCCCTCGTCCGTGCCGTCGGCCAGGATTTTTCGATCGAGGAGATCGAGGTTGCCGAGCCGCGGGGCGCGGAAGTGCTCGTCCGGATGGTCGGCGTCGGCATGTGCCACACCGATCTCGTCGCGCGCGACGGCTTTCCCGTACCGCTGCCGATCGTGCTCGGGCATGAAGGCTCGGGCGTGATCGAGGCGGTCGGACCCGAAGTGACCGACCTGTCGCCCGGCGATCATGTGGTGCTGAGCTTCGACAGCTGCGCGGCCTGCCCGACCTGTGACGAGGGTCTGCCGGCCTATTGCCATCAGTTCCTCGGCAAAAATTTCTCCGGCGTCCGCCTCGAGGACGGAAGCTCGCCGCTCAGTCAGGCCGGCGAGGTGATCAATGGCAATTTCTTCGGCCAGTCCTCATTCGGCACCTATGCGATTGCGCATCGCCGCAACACGGTGAAGGTAGACAAGAGCCTGCCGCTCGACATTCTCGGGCCGCTCGGATGCGGGATCATGACCGGCGCGGGCTCCGCGGTCATTTCGCTCGGCATCCGGCCGGGCCAGTCGCTGGCTATTTTCGGGGGCGGCGCGGTCGGTCTGTCGGCTTTGCTTGGTGCGCTGGCAGTGGGTGCAGGCCCGGTGATTGTCGTCGAGCCCAATACAGAGCGTAGGGCGCTCGCGCTGGAGCTCGGCGCAGCGCATGTCATCGACCCGGCGACGACTGATGACGTGCTCGCCGCGGTCAAGGAACTGTCGGGCGGTGGCGTCAACCATGCGCTCGATACAACGGGCATCCCGGCCGTGGTCGGCGTTGCGGTCGAGACGACGGTTGCGCACGGCACGGTCGGCCTGGTCGCCGTGCCGCCGCCCGAGGCGATGCTTCCCGCCAATATGATGTCGATGCTCGTCCGCGGCACCACCATCAAATATATCACCGAGGGCGACGCCGACCCGCAGGAGTTCATTCCGCGGATGATCGGCTGGTATAGCGAAGGGAAATTCCCCTTCGACCGTCTGATCCGCAAATTTCCCTTCGCGCAGATCAACGAGGCGGCGCATGCGTCGGAGGACGGATCGGCGATCAAGCCCGTACTGATTTTTTAGTAAACGGGTTGACGAATCTCTCCAGGTCTGCGCGTGGAGATGATATGAACGTCGTCAATTTCAGGGATTTCGGTGGCGCCTCCGCCGACCGCGACTCCCGCGTCGTCGCCGACAGGCTTTTCCGATGCGGGCAGCCCGGCCCGCTGGGCACAACGCCATTCGGCTTGCTTTGCGATCTCGATATCGCGGTGGTCGTCGATCTCCGCTTTCCGGACGAGGCCCGTCAGGCGGTCTTTCCGTGGGTCGAACCGGGGAGGCCAAGGGTGGTCGAAATGGAAGACGGGGATAGAGGCGATGCACCGCATCACGTCTTTTTCACCGCAACCCTCGACCGAACCGAAGACGTCCACCGCCTCTACCGCGACTTCTACGCGGGCCTTCCCGTCGACCCGCGATACCGGTCGCTCGTCGGACGGGCACTTCGGGTCTTTGCCGGTGTCGACAAACCGGTCCTCGTGCATTGTTCGGCAGGGAAAGACCGCACGGGCTTTTTATGCGCGCTGCTTCTCCGCATCTTGGGCGCGGAAGAAAAAGCGATCATCGCCGACTACATGATCTCCAACGCGCCGAGTGCCAAGGCCGCGTTGCGACCCGAAATCGAGCGGCGCTTTGCCGCCCATGGCCGCGAACTGCCCGGCGGCGAAATTCTCGACACGATCCTGGGTGTCGATCCCTCCTATCTGGAGAGCAGCTTCGCTTCGATCGATCGGCATGCCGGGTCGCTGTCGGCTTATCTGGAAGAGATTGGCGTCGGTGCCGATGTTACAGACGCCCTGCGCTCGAGATATATTGACCGGTAGCGGGACGTCTCTACCCGCTCTCTTAGCATGGCGCGCGGCCGATCAGGCCGGCGCTTCGTAGAGATAGGCGGCGACCTCCAGTATCTCCCCTGTTCGCGCGGGAGCCTCGGAAGCGATCGTCTCGTTGAGCAATGCCTGGCCCTTCACCCAGATCCCGAAAACAGTCGCGGCGGACCGCTCGATCGCAAAGCCCTGCGGCCAGATCGTCTGGCTTGCCCGGAAGGTTCCAGACCCTTCGATCTTGCGTAGATGAAGAATGATCGGAAGCAGGTTCTTCTGGCGACGGGCGAAAAGCGCGGCCTGCCCGATCAGGCGCGAAACGCCGACATAGAAGCCCGGGGGATCATCGCCCTCATGCGGGCGAATGAGGTTTGCAAGCAACCCGGTCCAGTCGCTCATCGTCGCGAGCGGCGTGCCGCCCGTCCGATTGGGATCGACTTCATGCGGCAGGTCCTCGATGAGCGCTCGCCAGACCGTTTCGTTGATGAAACTTTCCGTGTCGCCAAAATGATAGGCGATCATCGATAGCGAGGCGTTCGCGCGCTTGGCGATCTTGCGGAGGCTCATTCCGGCGATGCCATGCGCGATGATCTCTGCGATGCCGAAGGCGATCAGCCTTTCCCTTAGCGAGTCCGCATCGCGCACGCTGTCGTCGAGGCCAAAGCGGCTATGATCCAAGGATGCCCACTGGCTGACAGCGCTCTCGCACGGCACCGGCGGACTGCCGAGGAAGCGCTCGACGAGGGCGCGCGTGGTCTCGCGAAGCATGAGAAGATATTCCACCCGGTCGTGCAGCGCGTAGGAATAGACTTCCTCCATCAGCACATAGGTGTGGAGCATGCGCCCCAGCTGTCGATCGAACCCTTGCGACGCAAGGCGGCCCGACCAGAAATCGATCCGCATGCGGGTCCATCGTCCCAGAAGGTCGTTTGACGATTCGACCTGACCGGACTTGAACAGGACTTCGGACCAGACCTGTGCGATTGGCTGGGTCGCACGCAGCTCGACATAGGCCGAGATCAGCGTTGCAAGACCGCCGAGCCCGAGCCGCAATCCATCGATGCGGTTCGCAAATTCCCGGTGGAAGGCCCGGTCCTGATCGAGAGCATGCTCGAGCGCGGCATCGATCAACTGCGATTTACCGGCGAAATGCTGAAAAACGAGCGCCGTCGAACAGCCGGCGGCGGCCGCGATCGACCGCAAGGTGATGCCCTCGATCCCTTCGAGCGAAACCGCCTCGATGGTACGCGACAAGAGCGCGTCTCTCGTATCGCTGGAAGCGCCGGGAGCCGTCGCCATGATTGTCAGCCCTCCTTGCCTTGCGTTCCAACTATTCCCGACAGGGTGTTTCGACCTTCGGCCGGTCGCGCCCGATCCATCGACTTTGGTTGGCGAATCGAGCTTCCAGACCACAGTGGCGGCTTACAGCGGAATTGGCAACCAAGTGATCCTAAACAATATTTCGATGACGAGAGAGTCAAAAAAGAACGAAAAACAGCCAAAAAAACTGATAAAGTAAATTACCAAATAACAAAAAATCGGCTTGAAATTCGCCGTGGACGTGATAGATCGAGGTCAAGAGGACGGTCGACCCCTTTTTGGGCGGATCGAGCCGTCAACCTGTGAGAGGGTGCATGATCGCAAATCGAGCCGAACACGGCATAGGCTGAACACCTAACCCCATTGTTATCTTCCGGGCCGGTCAGGCCAGGCGCCGCAAGCGACGGGCGCGCAGATGTGCGTGCGGTCGAATTCTTGTGTCCTGCCGCATCGCCTCCGTGAAGTTCAGGAGAGACGACAAGATGGCTTTCGAAAATATCACGACCTCGCTGCCCGCCTTCGGCGTCGAGCACGACAATCGTCATCAATTGCGCGATGAGGCTCATGCCCGCGAGGCTGTGGTGTTCATGCTGCAGGTTCCCGAGCACGGGATCGCTGGCTTCATCTATCCCTGGATCAATGCGAACGGCACGGCCAGCGCGGCGGTGTGCCTGTTCGGCCCCGGCATCGGCGAGCCTATCCAGGAGCGCTTCGAGGAGGTCCCGGTTCCGGCCGACATGGATTTTTACGATTGGCGGGTGGGCGGCCTCGCGATGAAGATCGATGAGCCCCACGTCAGCGCCGACATCTCGTTCAAGGGCAAACGCGTCGACATCCAGTATCGCTTCGACGCGCTGCACCCGGTCTATGCGTTCGGCTCCCACCCCGACGGTTGCCCGCAATATTATGCCGACGACCGCACCGAGCAGCATGGCCGGGCCAAGGGATCGATGGTCATCGACGGCAAGAGCTACACGTTCGAGACGTTGGGGCAACGCGACCATGCATGGGGAACGCGGATCTGGGGCCTGAACCAGCATTATAAATGGTTTCACGCCACGACGCCGAACTGCGCGGTCCACTTCTTCGAGATGCAGTCGTTCGGAACGAGGCACGTTCGCGGCTTCGTCTTCAAGGACGGCCGGATGGAGCCCGTCGCGAGCGTCGAATATCAATATCTGTTCGACGACGACATGCATCACACCGCCATCGATGTCGTCGTCAGGGACGGTGCAGGGCGGAGCACGGCGATCCGCTCGAAGATGTTCGCCAAATTCCAGTTCGATGTGAACCCGATGGTCCTCCTCAACGAGTCCGCGATCACCGTAGAAATGGAAGGAGAGCAGGGCACCGGCTGGTGCGAGTTCTGCTGGAACCGCGACTATCTCAATTTCGCGAAACAGCATGTCTCGAAATTCAAGCCCTTCGAACGGCTGACACTGATCGACGACTGACACCAAAAAACGAGGGAGAGCCATCATGAAATTGACGAAATCGATCCTGCTCGGCGCCGCGGCCTGTCTGTCGATAGGCTTGGCGCCCAATGCCCAGGCGCAGACCGAGCCGCAGGCCGATAACGGCGCAAGCAGCCCGTCCGAGATCATCGTGACGGCGCAGAAGCGCGCGCAATCGATCAACGACGTGCCCGTCACGATGACCGTCGCGAGCGGCGACCAGTTGATTGCGGCGGGCATATCGAGCACGGCCGACCTCGCCAAGATCGTCCCGGGGCTCTCCGCTCAGCCGTCGCCGCTCAATACGCCGGTCTACACGATGCGGGGGGTCGGTTTCTTCGAATATTCGCTGGGGGCAACGCCCACGGTCGCCATCTACAATGACGAGGTTCCGCTGCCCTTCGGGGCGATGTCGAAAGCGGCCGGGCTCGACCTTGAGCGCGTCGAGGTCCTGAAGGGCCCGCAAGGGACCCTGTTCGGCCAAAATACGACCGGCGGGGCCATCAATTTCATCGCCGCGCGACCGACGTCGAGCTTCGAGGCGGGTCTTGATCTGAGCTACGGGCGGTTCAACACGGTCGATGCCCAAGGGTTCGTCAGCGGACCGCTGACCGACACGCTGAGCGGCCGCGTGGCATTGCGGTTCAAACGCGGGGACGACTGGCAGAAGAATCCCTTCCGGACCGATACGATCGGCGCTGTCCGAGAGACGCAGGGCAAGATCCTGCTCGACTGGGAACCGAGCGACCGCTTCAAGCTGGCGCTCAACGTCAATGGCTGGATCGACAAATCGGACTCGCAGGCGCCGCAGCTCGTCGACATCTTCATCAGCGCCCCCGGCAACAGCAATGGCGATGCGATCGCGGCGCTGCCCCTGCTTCCGTCGCGCGGCAACCGCGACGCCGACTGGTCGACGACCGGCGACTTCGGGACCAAGGCACTGCCGCTGAAGCATGACGACAATTTCATCCAGACGTCGCTGCGCGCCGACTATGAACTGACCGACTATATCACCCTGACGTCGATCTCGGCCTATGCGCATTACAAGACCGACTCGATCCAGGACTATGATGGAACCTCGCTGAATATCGCCGACCTACACTCCAAGGGTAAGATCGACACATATTTCCAGGAATTGCGGCTCGCGGGCACGACCGGCCCCGCGCTCTGGACGGTCGGCGGCAGCTATGAATATGACCGGGTCGACGACGCCTACATGTTCTATGCGCAGGATGCCTCGACCAACTTCGTGGCTGGCCTGCGCGGCGGACCGGTGATCGCCATCAACGACCAGAAGATCAAGACCTCGGCGATTTTCGGCAACGTCGAGCTTGAATTGTCCGACAGCCTGAGCGTGTTTGCCGGCGCCCGCTATACCGACCGCCGTGCGCACCAGGTGCGGGCCGGCAACTTCGGATCCACCACGCCCTTCATCGGCGAGCGAAATCTGGATCCGGCGATCTACAACTTCGCCAACGTCTTCACCTTCCTGCAGACGGTCCTGCCGCCCTTCGTCCCCAATCCCATCACGCTCACGCCGTCCGACAATATCGTGTTCGGCGAGGATGGGTACCCGATCGTCGCCCCGATCACGGCGCGCCTCAATGAGGACAATGTGTCGTGGCGCGCGGGCGTCAACTACAAGACGGCCAACCGCGGTCTGCTCTACGCGACAGTCAGCAAGGGCTACAAGGCGGGGTCCTTCCCGACCACGGGCGGGGCGACGCTGCGCGAATATGCGCCGGTGACGCAGGAATCGCTCCTGTCTTACGAGGTCGGGTTCAAGCAGCCTCTTTTGGGAAGGCGGCTCCAAATCAACGGCGCTGCCTTCTATTACGACTATAAGGACAAGCAGCTTCGCGGCCGCGTGCTGAATCCGATCTTCGGACCGCTCGATGCGCTGGTCCAGATCCCCAAGTCGCGCGTTATCGGGGTCGAGGCGGAGATCCAGGCCGAGCCAATCGATGGACTGCGGATCAACGCCGCCGCGACCTATATCGACACGAAGATCCAGGAGTTCACGGGGTTCAACCAATCGGGGGTCCTCTCCGACTATGCGGGTTTCCGCTTCCCCTTCTCGCCGAAACTCTCGGTCATCACCGATGCGCAATATGACTGGAGCGTAGGGAGTTCGCTCAACGCCTTCGCCGGTGTCTCCACGATCTCCAACTCGTCGACGACCGCGAGCATCGGAGATATCCCGCAACTCGCGATTAAGGGCTATACGCTCGTCGATCTGCGCGCTGGCCTCCGAGCCTCCGACGACAGCTGGCGTGTGTCGATCTGGGGCCGCAACATCTTCGACACGACCTACTGGACGAGCGCCAATCAGTCGCAGGATGTCTATGTCCGATTCATGGGCCGCCCCGCCACCTATGGGGCCTCGTTCAGCTACCGCTTCTGAAGGCCGCTCCGCGAGGCGAGGCACGTTTCAGCGACGTTGTTGGTGAGCCTGTTCACCAACAACGTCGGCCGCTCGCCGCCTATTTGTTTGGAAGGAAGGCAAAATGGCCGAGGTCTGCCCGCAGCGCTCCGATTGCTGCGCCTATTGCTTCGCGCTCCTTGTCCGGAACGACGGCCGAAAGGATCAGCCAGGCATCGTGCGTCATCCGGGCGACGAAGGCCCTGTCGCTCAGATCCTCCTGAACCCAGAGGTCGATCACCCCGGACGAATGCGTCAGCATTGCAAGCGCCATGTCGTGGCGTGTGAACCCGCCGCGCTTCGGGTCGTCGTGCAGATATCCGAGCTCGACGACGCCCGCGAGGCGCCGCTCCCACAGCTCGAGTCCGCGCGTCAAATAGGAGGGCCGCGCCGACATATCGCGCTCGCCGAGCTGGAATTTGTAGAGCGGGCGATAGAGGCTGGATCGCTCGATGAAAAACTCGGCGGCGAATGTCATCGTCTGGATTGCGTCGCGGACCGGATCGCCGAGCGAGGGCATTTCGTCGCATCCGCGGATAATCTCGTCGAGCCCCCGGTTGAGGAGATCGTAAAGCAGCGAACCCTTCGAACCGAAGATATTGTAAAAGGTCGTCGGGCTGACGCCGACGTGACTCGCAAGATGCTGCATCGTGAAGTCGGTGCTCGACGTTGCGCAGATCAGCTCTTCGACCCGATCGAGAATCCGGCCCTTTCGCTGCGACTTCGGTATGGAGCGTATCAAGTTCCTGGTCACCCCGCTTGGCCCGCCGCCTTGGCGCGGCGGACGGCGCCGATCCTACCGGCACATTCGCCGCGATCCAAGCGGTACTGCGCTTCACCAATTCGGCAGGCGAGCAGCGCCGGTCGATTCTCGCGTCGCGGTCGTCGAACGGAACGGTGTGGGGCGGGTGTTTTTACGGGCATTCTGATCCTCCGGGCCGGTCGCCTAGCATCGCGGCAACCATATTCAATAAACATATTTACAAAAAGTGGAACGCATTACAAATAGTGGCAGAGAGCGGCAGAATCGCCGTCACGCGGGAAGAGAGATGTCGCATGAAGGATTTCACCCCTCAGCGGGTTGAACGGGATCGCACCGTTCCGATCGGCGGTCGCACCGCACCTTATCGCTTGGCTTGTTGGGAGCTCGCACGATGACGGCCGCAGTGCTCGATGACCTGCGGTCGCTGGACGATCAGGATCGCTTTCTCACCGCGATGCTCGACGGGCGCGCAAAGAAGCTGCTCAGCGGCGACTATATGCCCGCGAGTCCGCCCGAAATTCGCGGGCGTCTCGAGACGATGCTGCGCGAAAATGGCGTCGAAGCGGCCGAGGTCAGCGATTTTCGCCGACTCGCGGGTGGCGCTTCCAAGGAGCAGTTCCTCTTCACGCTTGCCGTTGCCGGGGAGGCGCCCGAGAGGTTTGTCCTCCGGATGGATCCCACCGACGGCGTGCTCGAAACGAGCCGCGAGCGCGAGTTCGAAGTGCTCGCGGTTGCGCGCGATGTGGTGCCCGTGCCCGAGCCGCGCTGGCTCGATCCCGACGGCCGGTGGCTCGGGGCGCCCGCGATGATCACCTCCTTCGTCGAAGGGACGACCAAGCCGACAGCCGGCGGCGCCGGAATCTCGGGGCTCGGCACCGGTTTCACGCCCGAATGGCGGAAACGGCTCGCACCGCAGTTCATGACATTGCTCGCCGCTATCCATGGCGTCGATATTCGCGACGCACGGCTTGCGCATTTTGAGGTCCCTGACGCCGATCCCTACCAGGCGGCGCGCTTTCGCGTGAATCTCTGGTCGCGCGTCTGGCGTGAGAGCGCGATGGCGCCGAGCCCGGTGTTCGCCGTAGTCGAGTCCTGGCTGCGCGAGAACATGCCGCGAACCGACGAGCTGGTTCTCGTCCATGGCGACTTCCGGACCGGGAACTATCTTTTCAACGAGGAGAGCGGCGAGATCACGGCGATGCTCGACTGGGAGCTCGCCCATATCGGCGACTATCATGAAGACCTTGCCTGGTCGCTCGTCGAGATTTTCGGCGCCCACGACGAAGAGGGTGCCTATCTCTGCTCGAACCTCATGCGCGAGGATGATTTCATCGCACGCTATGAGGAAGCGACTGGCCGCACGGTCAACCGGAAAACCCTGCGTTACTACCGGATTCTCCTAGCCTGGAGCGTCGTCGCGATGGCGAGCAACGGGCTGACGGCGGCGTCCAACCATCACAATCACCAGGATATCCTCCTAACCTGGCTGTCGATGGTGACGCCGCCGTTACTCGATGAGCTGACGCGCCTTATGCTTGAGGAGATCGAGCCATGAACCCCGACTTCGATCTTCGCCTCAAGAGCATGCGCCGCGCCCTGACGACCATCATCATGCCCGCGATCGAACCCGGCAATCAGCTCGCGCAGGAACAGGCCGCGATCCTTGTCGGGCAGCTCGACATGCTCGCCATGCAGTGGAACCGCGCAGAGCCCTATGCCCGGCTGTGCCACGATGAATTGCTGCGGCTCGTCACGGGGCTTCGCGTCGCGGGTGGCAGTGAAACCAAAGCCGCATGGGCGACGCTGCAGGCGGTCGCCTCCGATCATTCTGCGCCCGCGGCAGCGGCGTTCAACAGCCTGTCGGCCGCGATGGAAGATCTGGTGCGCGCGGCGGACCGCGACGGCGACGCCGCCTTCCGGCGGCAGCTCCACCGTGACGTCCTGCTTTACGGGCATGCACAGGCAGCGCGCGATCGCTCCTGGTTCGTCCAGTGCGGGTTCGACGTGAACGCGGCCGAGCTCAAGGGGATCGACGAGATCCTGGCCGCACATGCCGAGGGCCGTGTCGATGCTTGATGCCGCCGACGGCCGGGTCGACGCCAAACAGACCCCAAGCGATGCATGGATCGACGAAGTCCGCGCCCGCTTCCCGACCGAGCGTACTGTCGACGAGGCCCTGACCCGCAAGCTGCGCAACCGGAGCGGGCCCCCGTTTCGTCCGAGCTCGATCGAGGAGGTCACGGTTCAGCTCAGGGCCTTTTTCGACGACCATGTTCCCGGCGCGGGAGTGAGCGATGTGGCGCCCCTCGGCGGCGGTGCCTCGAAGGAGCAATATCGCTTCGCACTCACCGAGCCAGGTCAGGACGCGATGACTTATGTGCTCCGCCGCGAGCCGCCGGAATCGGTCGTCGAGACGCACAGGCTTCGCGAATATGAGGTGATGAACGCGGTCCTCGGCGAAATTCCGGTTCCACCGGCGCGCTGGGTCGATCCCGACGGCCGCTGGTTCGGACGACCGGCGCTTATCAGCGGCTTTGTGACCGGCATTACGAAGCCTCCCGGTGCGACCGGAAATGTCACGGGCCTCGGCACCGGCTTCGCGCCCGATTGGCAGGAGCGTCTCGGCCCCCAGTTCATCGAACTGCTGGCGCGCATCCATATGTTCGATTGGCGCTCGGCCTCGCTCGATGCGTTCGACGTTCCCACAGCGGGATCGATCGACGGGGTTCTGGCGACGATCAACTGGTGGGACCGGGTGTGGGAAGAAGACAGCATCGAGCCGCTTCCGCTCATTCGGCTCGCCGCGCAGTGGCTTCGTGCCAATGCCCCGCCGATCGATCGGATCACGATCGTCCATCATGACTTTCGCCCCGGCAATTTTCTGTTCGATCCCGACACCGGGTCGGTCACCGCGGTGCTCGACTGGGAGCTCGCCCATCTAGGCGACTATCATGAGGATATCGCGTGGTCGCTGCAGGAGGGATATGGCTATCGCGACGAGCAGGGCCGCTTCATGGTCTGCGGGCTCATCGATCGCGAGACATTTCTGGAGCGGTATGAAGCATTGACGGGCTTCCCCGTCGATCGCGACAAGATCGACTATTATATGATCATGAACACCTGGAAGTCGGCGATCATCGTGCTGGCGACCGGAATCCGATGCGTGGCGGGGGGCAAGAGCCATCAGGACATTCTCCTCTCCTGGCTCGCAGGCTTTGGCCATGTTTGCATCGACGCGCTGACCCGCCTTCTGCAGGAGAAGCTCGATGGCGCCTGATACCAGGCTTCGCCTCGCCGCGGTGAAGAAGGGGCTCGAAGATATCATCGCGCCACTCATTCCCGCCGACGCCGCTTTCGCGCAGGAGCAGCTCGGCTTGATCCTGCGTTCGATCGAGATCGTGCGCGACCAGATCCCGCACGAAGATGCCTTCCTCATTCATGACGCCCATGCCTTTGCGGCATTGGGGCGCGAGCTTCTGGAGCTGGCGGAGGGGCAGGGCGCCGTGCTGCAGCCGCTCCGCGACGCCATCGACGATGTCGAGGCGGCGGTGCCGCACGCGGCCGTGCCGCGCGCCAAGGTCGAAGGCTGCGCCCAGGCGGTCCGTCAGCGAATAGAGGAGGCGGTCGACACCCTCGGGCAGGACCCTGCGATGCTCGCGAAGATCGGCCCCTCGGTGCTTCGCTTCACGCGGCGCCAGACCGAACTTGAGCGGCGCTGGGTCGTCGCGACCGGTTTCGACCCGGCGCCCGCGGACCTGCCCGCGCTGGACACCTTCCTTTACCAGTCCGCACCGGGGTGAGCGCATGAAAGTCCACATTGTCCACGCGCATAGCGAAAGCGATTCTTTCGTTGCCGCGATGAAGAACGTCATCCAGTCCCAGTTCGAGGCCGACGGTCATGACGTGAGTCTGTCCGACCTCTACGCCAAGGGATTCAATCCCGTGGCATCGCCCGCCGATTTCGGTAGCCGGAGCGATCCGGACCGGTTCGTCTACGCGCTCGAACAGCGCCACAATTATACGGGCGGCACCTTGGCTCCCGATATCCTTGAGGAGGTCGAGCCGGTGCTCGCCGCCGATCTCATCGTTTTTACTTTCCCAATCTACTGGTTCGGCGCGCCGGCCATTTTGAAGGGCTGGTTCGATCGCGTCCTCCTGTCCGGCGTCTGCTATGGCGGCCGCCGCCTCTATGGGCGCGGCGGGCTGGCCGGGAAGCGCAGCTTCGCAGCGATGAGTCTCGGCGGGCGCGAGAATATGTTCGGCGAGCGCGGCATCCACGGTGAGCTGGTGCGGGGCATGATGCGGCACCTCTTCCAGGGCACGCTCGGCTATGTCGGGACGACGGTGCTCGAGCCCTTCATCGGTTATAATGTGCCCTATATCGGCGGGGAGGCCCGTACCGCGCTCCTCGACCAGCTGCGCACTGAGGTCGCCGCGATCGACACGCGCGCTGCGCTCCCGGTGCCGCGTCTCGAAGACTTCGACGACCACCTCGTCCCGCTCGCGGTGGGTGCGGCATGAGGACCGAGACGCTCGACCTCGCGTTCGACGCGGGCGTCGCGACGATCACGATGATCCGGCCCACGAAGGGCAATCCAATCGATGGCGGCTTTTCGCGCGACCTGTACGAGGCGGCGATCGCGCTCTCCGGACGGGACGACGTCAGGGCGATCCTGCTCCGTGCCGAAGGGCCGGCCTTCAGCTATGGCGGCGATATCGGGGCCTTTGTCCCGATGCTCGATGACCTGCCCGCGCTGATGCAGCGCTGGACCGGCGATTTCCACACCGGCCTTATCCGGCTTCAGCGCCTCGACGCCCCGATCGTCGCGGCCGTGCAAGGCGTGTGCGCGGGAGGCGGCGTCGCGATCGCGGCTGGCGCGGATTTTGTCATTACCGACGCCGATGCACGCTTCGTTGCGGCCTATACTGGGATCGGCCTCGCCTGCGACGGCGGCGCATCGCTCGCCTATGTGCGGCGCATGGGGTTTGCGCGCGCGACGCGCTTCCTGCTTCTCAACCAGTCGCTCACCAGCGCCGACGCACTGGCCGCCGGGCTCGTCGACGAGGTGGTCGAGGCCGACCGGCTCGACGATCATGCCGCCGCGCTCGCGCGCAGGCTCGCCGAAGGTCCGACCCGCGCATTCGGCGAAGTGCGCCGGCTCCTCCGGCAGTCGGGACAGGTCGCGGCCGAGGCGCAGTTCGAGGCCGAGGCGCAGGCGATGACGCGCGCCGCCATGGCTGCGGATGCGCGCGAAGGTATCCAGGCCTTTGCCGAGAAGCGCAAACCGCACTTCCTCGGCCGATGAGCAGAAGGCAGATCCATGTTGCAGACTGAAATCAAGACGCCCGCATCGGCAGTGCGCGGCAGGCCCGACCGCGAGGCCATCGAACCGCGGCTTCTCGAAATGCTCGTCGACAAGCAGGAGCGCCGCAAGCTCGGCGCCTATCTGCCAAGAAGTGCCGACGATATCGCAAATGGCCTCGGCGCGCTTCTCGAGCAGGCCGGTATTGCGGCCGATGCCCATTCGGTGCGCCGCCTCGGCGGCGGCGCGTCGAAGGAGCAGTTCGTCTTCGACCTCGATGGGGCCCCCGCTCCCGAATTTGCCCGTTGCGTGCTCCGAATGGACCCGCGCGAGGGCATCATCGAAACCTGCCGCCGCCGCGAAGGCCAGGTGCTTCGCGCAGTGGCAGGAGCGGTGCCGGTGCCGCCCGTGCTGTGTGTCGATGGCGACGGCCGCGCGATGGGGCAGCCGCTGATGGTGACCGGCTTTGTCGGAGGCGTGGTCAAGCCGTCCGGCGGCAGTGCCGGGCCGTCGGGACTCGGAGCGACGATGGGCGGACGCATCTCCGAAGCCCTGACCCCGCAGTTCATCGACTACCTCATCGCGACGCACGGAGTGGAGGTCGAAACCGCCGGTCTCGAGGATTTCGCGCGCCCGCGTCCCGGCACGACCGATGCGGCGCTCTGGCAGGTCAACTACTGGACGAAGGTTCGCGAGATCGAAGAGATCGATTCGCTGCCGCTGCTGACGCTCGCCGAGACATGGCTTTACGATCATCTTCCCGTCTGCGCCGAGCCGGTGCTCCTCCACGGTGACTATCGCGTCGGCAATTTCCTGTTTGACGAGGCGAGCCTTCGCATTACCGCGATGCTTGACTGGGAACTCTCGCACATCGGCGACTTCCACGAGGATCTCGCCTACAGCTTCGAACCCCTGTTCGGATCGCGCGGCGCGGACGGCGAGCTTCTCGTGGGGTCGATGTTTCCCGCCAGCCGCCTCATCGACGAATATCAGGCCAATACCGGTCGGATCGTCGACCCGGCGACGCTCCATTGGTACAAGGTCCTGACGAGCTACAAGCTGATCGGGATGAACCATGCCTCGTCGATCCTCGCGGCGCGCGACGGCACCAATCATCAAAGCGCGCTGCTCGGATTTCTCGCGGCCTGCACCTCGGGCCTCAGCGATCATCTTTGCAACCTCCTCGAAGGAGAATTTGCATGACCCCCGATCCCGTTGTCCGTCTGCAGAGCGTCATCCATACGCTCGAACATGTGATCGTGCCCGCCGTCGACGCGACCAATCTCCTTGCGGTCGAGCAATGCGGCGTGACGCTCGCCCAGTTGCAGATGCTGCTCGCGCATCTTCCGCTGATCGAGGATTATCATCGCAGCTGCGCCGACGACATCGCCGAGACTGTGCTTGCCTTGCCCGAAGCCGCCGGCGGCGCGCGGACTTTGGCAGCCGCCTCACGCCTTTCCGGCGTTGCCGGCGCCGACACGCGCAGCGGGGGCGACCGGCTTTTCTATCACGATGTGGGCAGGGCGGTCGACGCGTTGCTGCGCGCGGTCGCCGCCGATGGGGACGCGGGGTATCGGGCCGAAGTCGAGAAGAATATCTTCGCCTTCTCGCGCCGCCAGTCGCTCCGCTCGCGGGCCTGGTTTCGCGATTCCGGCTTCGACCCGGACCCGGCATCGCTGCCGCCGGTTTCCGAACTTATCGCACCAAACTGAGGAACGCCGATCATGATCGTGAAGGACAATGCCGAATTCCAGTTCTCGGATAGCTCGCCCTTCGACTGGTGCGAGACGAACTTCTTCCCCTTCGCGGTTCCCGAGGCACGCATCGCGGGCAGCGTCTATATTCTCACCCGGCCGAAGCTCGGCGTGACCATGGCGGACATCCTCGTGCAGGACCGGATCGCGCCCGCCTGGGACGCCCAGGCCTATGTCGACAACCAGCAGCATCTGCCCTGTCCGGCGTCGCTCCTCGATTTCACGCTTCCCAACGGCCTCAGTGTCGAGGTGATCGAGCCGCTAGAACATTACCGGATCCGCTACGAGGGCATCGACGAAACGCGTCTCGAGATGGAATTCAGGGCGCTGATGCAGCCCTTCGACATGAACGATCCCGAGATGGATCCGATGGCGGCGGGGCGCATCGGCGCCGGCTGGGGCGGCGCGGCCTTCTCGGGCCATTATGAAATCACGGGGCGGATCACGGGGAGGCTGCGCCTGCGCGGCACCGACTATCCGATCGACTATGTCGATACGCTCGACCGCAGCTGGGGTCCGCGCAAGGAGCGCGGGAATGGAAATGCGACCTGGATCCATGGCTCGTTCGGCGACGAACTCACGGTTCATGCCTTTCTCGGCCTCGACCCTGCCGCCCATTCGGGATTCGGGCCGCTGATCAGCGGCTATATCCTCGGCCGGGGCGAGCTTGCCGGTCTCGTCTCGGCCGAGGGAGAAGTCGAGCGGAGCGGCATCCTGCCGATGTCGAACCTGCTCCGGGTCGAGGACAAGCTCGGCCGGACCTATGAACTGTCGGCGGCCGCGATCAACGGAAGCGTGTGGGCGCCGTTCCCGTCGATGGTCTATTCGCAAAGCTTCATGCGGTGGAACTGCCAAGGACGTATCGGTTACGGCGTCCAGCAGGACGTCATCAGTAGGGCCTATCTGACCCGGCACCGCGACGCGCTGGCGTTGACCTGAGCCGAATTTTCGTCCCGGAGGCCGGGCTTCGAACCTGTTTTTCCAATATTCTCTGGCGCGCGGGCCGTCGGGGTTCGCGGCTGCCTATCCGCCCGCTTTTGCCTGCCCGCCGCATGGGCGCGCCGACGCGCGCATGCACGCTGGAACGCTACGGAAGCCGCCGATTGACGCCGAGCTGAAACAAATAAATTGGTTGACAAGTTTTAAGTGGAATGTATTACATTACACATAAACGCCGTCAGGCTGGGAATGAGGCAGGGCCGAAGCGATTCGCGAACCACTGCCCACCCGATGAACGGCCGAATATAAGTGAAGCAGTTTACGACCTGCGGAACGGGTGAGAGGATTATCATGGGAAGCGCGCGATATTATCTCGCGGCGGTCGTACAATTGTGCGCCGGCGCTGGTTTCCTTCTGGGCGGCAATGCCATCTGGATCGGTTTTTTGTCGCTTCCGCTTCTGTCGATCATCGATAGCCTTTTGCCCAATGATCTTGCGCCGCGCCGCATGACGCGCGGTCTTCTCGCCGACCTGCCAGTATGGCTCGCGACCTTTCTGGCTGTCGCGCTTTATCCGGTGGCCGCGATATGGGTGGTCCGGACCCCCGATGCGACTGCGCTCCAATATCTTGGCGCGGTACTTTCGCTTGGCTGGCTGTCGGTCGTGCCGCTCGTTCCATCGAGCCACGAACTTTATCATCAGCGGGGGCGTGTCCGCCGCTTCGTCGGGCGCTATGCCCAGGTCTGCTATCTCGACTGTACCCGCGAGATCGCGCATGTCGTCGGCCATCATATCAATGTCGCGACGCCCGATGACGGCGATACCGCCCCGCGCGGAACGACCCTCTATGCCTTTACGGCGCGCGCCGTCTTCACCAGCACGCGCGAGGCGCTCCTGACGGAGTGCCAGGATCTCGAAAGCCGCGGCAAGGGCCGCTGGTCGCTGGGGCACCGCATCTACAAGGCGCTGTTCGCCCAGCTCGTCTTCCAGTCATTGCTCTTCGCGCTCGGCGGTTGGCGCGCGAACCTCGTCGCACTCGGCGGCATGATCGTCGCGCGCTTCTGGATCGAATCCTTCAACTATTTTCAGCACTACGGCCTCGTCCGCGCCGAAGGGGGCGCGATCGCAAGGCGTCACGTCTGGAACCATTTCAAGCCGCTGTCGCGGATCATGGGCTTCGAGATCACCAACCACGCGGACCATCACACCAACAGCTTCGCGGCCTATCACGAGCTTGTGCCCGACCGGAACTGGATCCCGATGCCGAGTGTCTTTGTCTGCTTCTTCTCGGCGCTCATCCCGCCGCTCTGGCACCGCCTCGTCATCATGCCGGCGCTGAAGCGCTGGGACAATGAACTCGCCTCGCCCGCGGAGCGCGAACTCGCCCGCGATCAGAACCGCCGCGCTGGCTGGCCCGACTGGTTCGACGAGACTCCGGGCGGAAGCGCCGCCTTCGCACCGGGCTGACGCCGACAGAGTGCACGGGTCCGGGCGCTTGCGCGTCCCGCCCGACCGAATTTCCGAGTTGAAGACAAGACCGAAAACAAAAGGGGAGTGGGATCATGACCAATATGCGTGCAACGCTTGTCCGCCTTGTCGGCATAAGCCTGTCGGGTGTGTCGCCACTGGCGATTGCCGTGCCGGCCGCCATCGCGCAGGAGACTGAACCGGCCGAGCCGGCAGCAGCGCCGCAGGAGAGCAACAGCGGAAGCAATGACATCATCGTTACCGCCCAAAAGCGCTCGCAGTCGATCAACGACGTTCCGCTTTCGATTACCGCCGCAAGCGGCGACCAGCTTCGCACGGCCGGTATCACGAGCACCGCCGATCTTGCCAAGATCGTACCGGGCCTGACGGCGCAGCCGTCGCCGCTTAATACCCCGGTCTACACGCTGCGCGGCGTCGGCTATTTTGAATTCTCGCTGGCCGCGTCGCCGACCGTTGCGGTCTATACCGACGAGGTCGCGCTGCCCTTCAGCGCCATGACCAAGGCGGCGGCGCTCGACGTCGAGCGGGTCGAAGTATTGAAGGGGCCGCAAGGCACATTGTTCGGGCAGAATACGACCGGCGGCGCGATCAACTATGTCGCGGCCAAGCCGACCGATACGTTCGAGGCGGGCACCGACATCAGCTTCGGCCGCTTCAACACCCTCGATACGCAGGCGTTTCTGAGCGGGCCGCTCACCGACAATCTGCGTGCGCGCCTCGCGGTTCGCACGATCCAGGGCGATGACTGGCAGAAAAATTACACGCGCGACGACAGCATCGGCGCGCGCAACGAGATGCAGGGTCGCCTGCTGCTCGACTGGACGCCGACGAGCAATCTGACGATCACCGTCAATCTCAACGGCTGGACCGACAAGTCCGACAGCCAGGCACCGCAGCTTATCGGCGCGAAGCCCAACGTCCCCGCGAACACCGCGCTCGCCGATGCGATCAACAATTATCCGCTCGCACCGCGCAATGCCCGCGCGGCCGACTGGCGTCCCGGGACGAAACTCGCGCACGACGATTATTTCATGCAGGGCGCGCTGCGCGGCGACCTTGAGCTCGGCGATATCACGCTCACCTCGATCTCCGCCTATGAACGCTACAAGACGCGCTCGGCGCAGGACTTCGACGGCTCGGCGCTGGTCGCCGCCGACGTTTTCAGCTCGGGGCACATCAACACTTTCTCGCAGGAATTGCGGCTCAGCGGCAAGACCGACCGGCTGATCTGGATCGTCGGCGGAAATTATGAATCCGACCGCACCCTCGACAATAACACGTATCTCAACGAGGACAGCTCGACCTCGGTCGTTGCCGGCCTCAAGGGAACGGGCGTCGACAATTTCTCGCGCCAGAATATCGAGACCAAGGCGATCTTCGGCAATCTCGAATATGAGGTTGCCGACGGGCTGACCGCGCAGGTCGGCGCGCGCTACACCAAATCCGATCGCAGCTTCGCAGGCTGCGGGAAGGAAACCGATCCGGCGCGCGGGTTCGGGGACATTTTTGAATTCCTGCAGACGGTGATCACGCCGACGCTGCCGGTGATCCCGATCGGCCCCGGGCAATGCTATACCTTCGACAGCAACTTCCGTCCGATCATCACGCCCTTCGAGGCCGAGCTCAACGAGGACAATATCTCGTGGCGCGGCAGCCTGAGCTACAGGACCGGCAGCATCGGTCTCATCTACGCGACGGTGTCGAAGGGCTATAAGTCCGGGAGCTTCCCGACCGTCCCGGCGGGGAGCACCGACGAACTCCTCCCGGTCACGCAGGAATCGCTCGTCGCCTACGAACTGGGGTTCAAGCAGTCGCTCTTCGACCGCGCGCTCCAGCTCACCGGAGCCGCCTTCTATTACGATTATCGCAACAAGCAGATCCGCGGGCGCAAGATCAATCCGGTCTTCGGGCCGCTCGAGGCGCTTGTGCAAATCCCGAAGAGCCGGGTCTATGGCGCCGAACTGACGGCCTCGGCACGTCCGGTCGACGGCCTCGATCTCAGCATTTCGGCGACCTATCTCGACACGAAAATTCAGCGCTTCGAAGGCTTCAACACCATCGGCGTCCTATCGGATTTCTCGGGTTTCAGCTTCCCCTTCTCGCCGAAATGGTCGGTGGTGGGCGACGCGGGCTATTCCTTCCCGCTCAGCGACCGCCTCGACGGAGCAGTCGGCGCGTCGTTCGTCCACAATAGTTCGACGACCGCGAGCATCGGCAATGTGCCGCAGCTCGCGATCGATGCCTACACGCTGGTCGATGCCCGCCTCGGGGTGCGGACGTCGGACGGCAAATGGTCCTTCGACCTGTGGGGCCGCAACATCTTCAACAAATATTACTGGACCAGCGCCAACGCCGGCACCGACACCTATATCCGCTTCACCGGGCGGCCGGCGACCTACGGTGCAACCCTTTCCTTCCGCTACTGAGGACTTGCCCATGATCACCGACGCCGACGTTAAATTCCACCTGCCGCCCGAAGGGCAATGGGACTGGGCCGAAACGGGATATTTCAATTTCTACATTCCCGAGGCGAACATCTTCGGATTCGTCTACATCGTTCATCGGGCAGGCGTCGGCGTCACCATTACCGACATCGAGATCGTCGACCGGGCGGGTCATCTCCAGGAGGACTCGCTCTACATTGACCTCGTCAATCACCAGCCGCTCGTCGCGCGCGCGGAAGATTTCTCGGTCGAGAGCGGCCTTTCCTTCCGGGCGCCGTCGATCCGCGACTATGTGATCGACTATAAGGCGGCCAGGGTGGAGCTCCATCTCGACTGCAAGTCGATCATGGAGCCCTATGACATCCACGATCCAGAGATGGATCCGATGGCCGACCCCGACGCCGCCTCGGCGGCGGCCAACTCGGGGTTCGGCGCAGCCTATACCGCGCATTTCGACATGAGCGTCGTGATGAAGGGGCACCTGGTCCTCGGCGGCCGCCGTTTCGTGATCGATTGCGTTTCGACCATGGATCACAGCTGGGGGCCGCGCTCCGAAAGCGGATTCCATCCGATACTCTGGGTCAACGCCCACTTCGACGCGAAGAATGCAGTCCATGCGATCTTCGCGGTCGACCGTGATGCGCCCTATGGGCAGCAGCACAGCTTCAAACATGGCTATGCCGTTGTCGACGGCAGGGTTCGCGGGGCGACCGCAGGCTCTGTCCGGACGCATCGCCCAGGACTCTTCCCGGCCGCGATGGAGGTATCCATCACCGATCGCGACGGTACCGAGCATCTTCTCTCGGGTGCCGTCCTCGCGCACCATCGCTGGGTGCCCTACGGCAACAATGTCTCGGCGAATACGATGGCGCGGTGGCACCACGCCGACGGCCGCAGCGGCATCGGTACCTATATGGAGGGCTTTCCCCTCAACAGTCTCCGCCCGCTCGCCTCACCGGCCCTCGAGGTCGGCGAGGCGATCTGACCTGCCGGAAGGCGGTCAGGGGCGACGGGAGCGCGGTGCCGCGGGTCGGGGAAGGACCCAGCTGGCGCCGCGCGACCCGCCGATCCGGAAATCGGCGCAGCGGCGGCCTGTCCGGTCGGCGGCATTCTGCGCCGCGCGCCAGCCTTCACTCCATTTCCGCATCCAGCGCGCGCACCCGCAGAATCTCAGCGGCGCTGAATTGCCGCTGCCGGAGCGCGTCAAGCGCTTGGCGATAGGCCGGGCTGCCTGGTCCGCCATAGGCAGACCGCAGCTCCTGGACAGCGCTGCGATAAGCGGCAAGACGCCCGTCCCACTTTGCCCGCTGGCCATCCAGCACCGCCAGCCGCTCGGCCGCGGCGGCGCCATATTCCGAGCGGCGCACCGCGGCGATCTCCGCGCTCGATGCGCCAGTCGCGCGTAGATCCTCGACCCGTCGGTGCAGATCGGCGGGCGCCGTTGCGGCCGTGCGTGCCTCGCGGACATCGAGTGGCAACCCGGCGTCGAGCGAAGCCAGCGCGCGTTGGCGCTCGGCCGGTGTCATCGAGGGGTCGCGCAGCACGGTGAGGCGCCGCATGTCCATGTCCGCGAGCGCCGTGTCGTCGCCATAGAAGGCCGCTGCGAGTTCCGGCCCGAGGGTCGCGGCCTGCAGCGCGCGCATCTCGGCGACGCGGCCCGCGAGGTCGGATGATCCTGCGCCGCCCGCGGCGAGGGCTGCCCGCGCCGCATCTCTGTAGGCGATATAGCGGTCGAGCACGGTCGCGATCTCGGCCAACGCCTTGTCCTGAACGCCGGCACCCATCGCATGCAGCAGGATCCGCCCGCGCAGGATTTCGGCACTCTCTTCTCCAGCGGCACTGAAGAAATAGTCGAAGAGGCGCAGCGCATTTCGGTCCGGGACGAAATGTCCCGCGCCGTCGAGCGTCAAGCCGCCGTCGACGCTCGTTCCTGCGAGCGAGGCCGGCAGCGGACCGCGCGAGGCGGCCGGGATGGCGAGCCGGACGGCGGGAGGGGCGGTTTGACCAGTTTCGGCAAGTGTGACGATATGGCCCGGGTCCGCCGCGTCCCCGCCTGGCAGCGAAAGGCGCCAGGCCGCTATCGCCGCGGCGGCAAGGGCGCCGGCCGCGGCGAGGCCGAGCGTGCGACCCGTCGGCCGCGCGCTCCAGTCCCTCGGCGTCATAGGCCGGCGATCTTCAGCCTGTTCGCGTGATTGCGGTAGAGCGTCCGCGGATCGACCTCGAGCACCGACGTCAGTCCGAAGAGATTATTGACCTCGTCGAGATGGTTCATCCGGTAATTGTCGCGGATGACCGTGCCGAAATGGCTGGCGCAGGTCTCGACCAGCCCGTCATTAGGCTCGTCGTAGAAGAGGCTCAGCGCCACCAGCGCCGGGTCGCCCGGATCATACATGTTGGTGAAGGGCGAACTGCCCGACCAGCTATAGTTGCGGATCGGTCCCGCCGCCGTCTGGGTCACCGCCTGTCCCTGGCCGCAGGGCGTCGTGGGCATGCCGGCGGGATAGCTCGCATTGAAGGCGGCGATCCCCGCGGGCGAGAAATTCTTGAGCACCGCGGTGATGCTGATCGGATCGGGACTGCCGCCGAGCGAGTTCCAGATCATGCTGACGAGATTGCTGAACGCGTTGGTGGCAGGCGTCGGAACGAGCTGGCCGTTGACGTCGAAAGTGATGAGATCGGAGCCCTTGTGCGGTGACCCCACGGTGGTGAGCGAGGCGACGAGGTCGGGCCGCACCGCGGCGACATAGCGAATGTCGAGGCCGCCCTGGCTGTGGCCGATGAGGTTGAACTTCAGGCTATTCTTGCCCTTGATCGCCCGGATGTCGTCGAGCTGGGCGATCAGGGATTCCCCGCGCACCACCGAGCTGTTGAACGGGCTGACCTGCGTCACATACACTTCGGCGCCGGTCGAACGCAGATTTTCGGGGATACCGTTCCAATAGGGGAGAACGCCCCCAAGCTTGTTGAAGCCCGCGAGACCATGCTCGAGCACGATCGGATATTTCGTCCGCGTGAAGTCGCAATTGGTCCAGCAGATATCCCACGCCATCGCCGGCGTGGCGGCAAGCGCGGCGGCGACGATCGCTGCCCCTTTCAGCAGCGTCCTGGTAAGCGTCTTCATAGTCCGTCTCCCGATTATTTTCGTTGTGGATCGGTCGGCGGGCCTGGCTGCTCTCAGCGTCTCCCTTCGGACAGGATAGGCTCGAGCCAGCGCCAGAGGTCGCCTACGACCTCGGCCCGGTTGGTCTCGTTCAGCATCTCGTGACGGCCGCCCTCATAGAAGCGGCTTTCCGTCTGTTTGCCGGCGGCGCGGTAGCGTTCGATCAGCGGCGTGACGCCGCCGAGAACGCAGTGCAGCGGGTCCATGTCGCCGGAAAAAAGACAGATGGGCAGGTCGTCCGGGATGGCAGCGAGCGACGCGGGATCGGCGAGGCGCGGTCCCTCCGCGGCAAGCGAGGCGAAGCTCGCCTCGGTCAGGCCAAAGCCGCAAAGCGGATCGGCGACATAGAGATCGACTTCGGCCTCGTCGCGGCTCAGCCAGTCGAAGGGCGTGCGTGCGGGCTCGAAGGGTGAGTTCAGCGCCGCGATCAGTCCGGCTGGATCGCCCCCTGCCGGGATATGGTCTACCGCGACCGACCCCGACAGCACCAACCCGTCGAGCCGGTCGCCATGATCGATAGCGAGTGCCTGTGCGATCATCGACCCCATCGAATGGCCGAGCAGGATGAGCGGGACATCGGGCTCGGCGGCTTTAGCCCAGTCGACGAGCGCGAGAAGGTCGGCCTCGACACTCGCGAACCCGCCTTCGCCATAGTCCCCGAGCCGGCCAGCCGCGAGCGCGTCGGCGCCATGACCGCGGTGATCGATCGCGACGATATCGACCCCGCGGCGGATGATCGGCGCGAGCGGGGCGAGATAGCGGCCCGCATGCTCGCCCATGCCGTGCGAGATTATGACGACCGCGCGCGCCGGCTCGCCCGACGACCAGCGCCGGGCGAGTGGCGCAAGCCCTCCCTGCTCACGTAACCTGAAAAACGTCTCTTCGATCGGGGCGTCGTTCACCGGAAGCGCGCCGTCAGTTCGACCCCGAAGCGGCGCGGATAGGGCACGGTCGAAAATTTGGTGAGCGTCGAGGGATCGATCTGGATGCCCGTCGACTTGCGGTTATCGGTGAGGTTCTTGGCATAAGCGGCGATCTCGAAGCGCCCCGACGGTTCGACGAACGCAATGCGCGCGCCGAGGTCCCAGAAAGCGGGGACCCGGAAATCGGCGCTGTTCGTCGCCGAGAAATATTGCCGCGTGACATTGGTCGCATCGGCATGGAAGCTGAGCGAACCTTCGGCACCGATCGGTATCCGATAGTCGGCGGCAAGATTGAGTGTGCGGTGCGGCGCCTCGATCAGCTCATTGCCCGCAAGATCGACGCCGTTGAGCAGCAGCTCCTTATATTCGCTGTCGAGAAGGCCGAGCCCCGCGGTGAAGCTCAACCCTTCGGCCGGGCGCAGCGCAGCCTCGATCTCGATGCCCTTGATCTCGGAGCGGCCCGCATTGACGAGCTGCTGGGCACCGATGCCGACGACATTGATGAACTGCTGGTTGCGGAACTTGTAAAGAAACGCCGAGGCGTTGAACGTCAGCATGCCGTCGAACAATTGCGACTTGAGGCCGACTTCCCAGCTGTCGAGCTTTTCGGGGTTGGCGACGTTGAGGTCGGCGGGATTGGTGAGCGCGCCGCCGTTGATCGCGCTGCTACGGTAGCCGCGCGCGAACTGGCCGTAGAGCATGATGTCGTCGCTGGGCTTCAGCCGGACGCCGATGCGTCCGGTCGGCTCGCCGTCGCTATAGCTCTTGTCGGCCTGCACCGGGATGATCGGCGCGACCTGGAAATTGGTGAGCCGGCCCTTGTCCCATGTGTAGCGGACGCCGCCATAGATGGCGAGCGCCTGCGACAGGTCGAAGGTGCCGTCGGCGTAGACGGCGTAGGAGCGGCGCGCCTGCTCATAGCTCTGGGTGAGAACCGGGAAGATCGGCGGGCCGCCGAACAGCAGATAGGTCGTCTCGATGTCGATATCGTCGCGCTGGTGATATAGGCCGAAGATTGCGTTGAACGGCCCGCTTCCGTTGGTCGAAAGCCGGAGGTCCTGACTATATTCTTCGGTCTTCGAACCGAAATCGATATGGAGGAGCGGCGCGATCGTGCCGTCGCCATCGACGAGATTGAGGAAGCGGCCGCCGATATAGGAGCTGATCGAGGTCAGCGTGACGCCGCCCAGATCCTGGTTCATCGTCAGGATCGCGCCGCGGCCGCGCACTTCGATCACCCCCGAGCGGTCGGTCGCGACCTGGTGGCGGCTGAGCGGCGTGCCGTCGAACGGATTGAGACGGGGGTTGAGGCCGAAGGCATTGGTGCCGCCGGGGCCGAGGCCCTCGTTGATCGCGCCGATCGCGCGCGCGTCATTCTGGACCGCGAAGAGCCGTAGCGTGGCGTCGAAGCCGCTGTCGTCCTTGTAGCCGAAGGTCAGGCGGCCGGTCTTGCGGTCGATGTTCGAGAGGTCGCGCCCCGCCGGGTTCACATTCTCGATATAGCCGTCCGAATGCGCGACATTGAAAGCAAAGCGCACCGAGAGCCTGTCCTCGATCAGCGGCGCTTCGCCCGCGCCCTTGATTTCGGCATAATTATATTCGCCATAACCGACGCTGATCTCGCCTTCGTTGCGGAAGGTGGGTGCGCGCGAGATGAAGTTGATTGCGCCCGCGGTCGTATTCTTGCCGAACAAGGTGCCCTGCGGTCCGCGCAGCACTTCGACGCGCTCGATGTCGAAGATCTGGGCGCCGCCGAGGAAGGAGGAGCCGACATAGACCTCGTCGTAGAAGACGCCGGTCGGCGAGATGGCGTTGAGGTTGAACTCGGGGGTCGAGATGCCGCGGATCGCGAACTTCGGCTGGCTTTCGTCGCCGAGCACCGAGACGCGAAGATTGGGGGTCTGGCGCGCGATTTCGGTACCGCTGTCTATCCCCGCCGCCTCGAGCTGGGCGCTGCCGAGCGCGGTCACCGATACCGGAACGTCCTGGAGGCGCTGTTCGCGCTTTTGCGCGGTGACGATGATGGTGCCGTCGTCGACCGAAGCGGCGACGTCATTGCCTGCCTGCGCCGCAGCAACCGCAGGACATAACGCAGTGCTGGCACAAAAAGTCATGAGCGCATGGCGGCGCAGCTTTCGAAATTCCATTTCGTCCTCTCCCGAACCGGCGGCCGCCATTGCGACTCACCTGACACAGCCCTCCGCTGTGGTCGCTATATTATTCAGGATTGGAATAATTCCAAGCTGGAAGTTTTAAACTAGTAAATTAGTTTCCGTTCCAAATGCTTCCTCCAGGAAGGATAGGCCCGCCGCTAGCTTGGCTTGATCCATGTGGCCGACGCGGCCTCTGAGGAATTCTGTCGCCGAAACGATCATCTTGCTTACGAAATCCTGACCATCCTTTGTCAGCCGCAATTGCTTCTCGCGCCCGGACCCCGGGGTGTCGATGATCTCGATCAACCGGTGCGGCGCCGCCGCCATGTCATGGATGATCTTCGTCACGTTCGGCGGGCTCATCTCGAACCAGGCGCCGAGCATCGTCTCGACACCCTTGCGCGCCATCCACCCGTCAGCCCCAGCTTCGGCGTGGATCAGCCACAGCAAGGCGGCCTGCTTGCGGCCAAGCCGCCCCTGGCCGATCGCCTGCTCCATATCCATCCCAAAGCGATAGTGCACCGGATAGAAATAGCGCAGCACCCGTTCGGCGAAGACGTCGGTCTCCGCCGCTGTCGCCCGTTTGGCGGCCTGCTTCGTCTCAGTCATTGACTCGTCGTCCCTCTCGGCCAGACCGTCTTGCACGATGGCTGGGTGCGGGCGCAAGCCGTGACGTATCGGACGCGACGGTCCAAGCCTATTCGCGCCGACCGGGAACACGCCGATCTGAACCGGAAGGTAGGCCTTGCGGTGCCGGGTCGGTACTTCCGCTAGTCGGGGAGAAGCAGGCCTAGAAAGTGACTATCGGACCAGCCGCTTTTCCTGCCAGTCGCCAGCGCTGCGAGATCGAGCTTCGCCTGCCGCACAATGGTGAAGCGCTTTGAAGGGATGACGTATAGCCGCTGATCCCCCGCGCCGGCGGCGACGACCATATCAGCTGGGAGCACGTCGGCGTGCGCCGTGATATCGGTTGAGGCGGTTACGGCATCCTTGGCGGGTGTGGCGCGCGGCAACCACCAGGTTAGCCCATAAGCCGGATTGGCGGCACTTCCCTTGAAAAGCTCTGTGATCGCCGCCCGATCAACAAGTGGCTTGCCATCGACCTGCCCGCCTGCGCGCACAAATTCCCCGATCTTCGCCCACTCCTCTGCGGCGAGAACAAGACCTTGCGGCATTAGGGGCTCTCCATCGGGACCGCTTCGCCAACCCCCGACGTTCACGCCGATCGGGCCGAGGATACGCCGCTCGATATAGAGGCGCGGATTGTCGTCCTCGCCTTTGGCGACGAGCTTGCGGCGAATGATCTCGCCGAAAGTCTGCATCGGCGCCGGACCATATTGGAACTTGCTGCCCGGCCGGGCGCTGAGCGGAGCCTTTAGCGAATCGAGATAGCCTTGGGGTCGGCCGACGGTCGAGGCCTGCCCGCCAGTCATCGAAAGCAACTGACGAAGCGTGACCCGCGCCTTTTCGGGATCTTTTTTCCATTCGGCAAGCGTGTCCGATGCCCGCTCGTCGAGCGTCAGGAGGCCATCCTGGACGGCCGCCGCCGCCATCAGCCCGACAAGGCTCTTGGTGCCAGACCAAAGTTCCTGAGGTGTTGCGATATCGGCTGAACGACAGCGGACCTTGCCGTCCTCGAGCACCAACATCGCGACGCCGTTATGCGCTTCGGAATAGGCGATCGCTGCGGTGCAGCCGGGAATCGGGGCAGGTTCGGCCGCCAGTGCGGGGACCGCCGCAACGGCGGCAGCGAGAAGGAGGGTCGTGCGCTTCAAAATCCTACTCCCGTTTCTGATGCTTGTCATTGTCAATATTATCGATAATAATTTCAATCGCAATCATCGATTGCTCGTGGGCTTGGCCGAATTAGGATGGCGCCGCGAGCAAGGAAAGCCGAACGGAGAGACATGGCCGCGACGAAAACCGAAGAGGACAGCGCGCCGACGCAGGACCGCGTGATCGCGCGTCTCTTGACCGACGACATCGTCGAATGGCGGATCCCGCCCGGTTCGTGGCTGCGCGAGCGCGAAATCGCCGCGCGCTTCGGGGTGAGCCATGCGCCGGTTCGCGAGGCATTCCGCCATCTTGCCCGGATTGGCCTGGTCAAGGTCGTGCCCTGGCGCGGCACCTATGTGATTGACATCGACGAGCATGCCGCGAATGAGGTCTATGAGCTGTGGAAATCGCTGTTCGGCGTGGTTTGCCGCTTGGCCGCCGCCGAAATGACCGATCGCGACGGGCGCGAACTGATGCACCGGCTCGTCGAATATAAGGATGTCACCCAGCGCACCGACAATACGTTTGAGCATATCAAGGTATCGAACCGCATCGGGCGCTTTATCGCCAAACGCAGCAAAGCCCCGCTCGCGCTTGAACTCCTCGACCGTGTCGCGCTGCTCGCGCGCTGGCAGCACAATGTCTATACTGACAGCTATATCGAGACGCATGGCAATGACGCGGCGAAGCGCTCGGCCATATTGTACGACGAGCTTTGCCGGCACATCGTCGCGCGCGACGGCAATGCCGCTGATGCGGTAGCGCGCGATCTGATCGGTGTGACACAGGACAGCTTCGGACGCGCGCTCGAGGAATATAAGGCGCGCCACGCGAAGCCCAAGCCAGGGCGTCGGCGCGCAAAAGCGACATGAGCAGTTCCCCGACCGACCGCCGCACACTCCTCAAGGCAGGCCTCGCCGCGCCGATAGCGTTACAGGCGGGATCCGCTGCGGCAGCCGCGGGGGATTTGACAATGTTCGGACCCGAACGACTGTTTGCGGACGTCAAAAGCTATGCCGACGTCGGCAATAAGCAGTCGGGCGGGGTGGGCGACCGCTGGACCGCCGACTGGACCGCAAAACGCCTGGCAGCTGCCGGGTTCGAGGTCGAACGCCAGTCGTTCGATGTGCCGCGGTTCGAGGCCTCGCGCTGTGAACTCTCCATGGGTGACCTCAGAATACCGCTCGTGGCGCAGCCGCTGGCGATCGAGACCGGAGAAGTCGGGCTCGATGCGCCGCTCCGCCTCGCCGAGACTGTCGGCCGCCTCGATGGGGCGATCGCGGTGGTGCGCTTGCCGTACCGCCGCTGGTCGAGCCTTGTCGATCGTGCGGCAAGCGAGCCGCTCGCCGATGTATTGGCGCGCGGCGCGAGCGCGGTCATTCTCGTAACGACCGGCCCGACGGGCGAAGCACTGCTCCTCAATGCTCCGGCCGATCGACCCGCGTCGGACAAGCCGCTGGCCTTGCTTGCGCCGCGGATTGCTGCACCGGTGATCGAGGCCGCGCGCCACGGTGCCATGGCGAAGCTGCTGCTTCGCGGTCGCGGCGGCGCGCGCGCGGCACAGAATGTGATCGGTCGGCGCGTTCGCGTAGGCCGACCCTGGCTGGTCGTTTCGACGCCGCGCTCGGGCTGGACCGATTGTGTCGGGGAGCGGGGGCCCGGTGTTGCGATCTGGCTTGCGTTAGCGGAATGGATGCCCCGCGTCTTCCCGCAGCACAGCCTGCTCTTCGTGTGCAACAGCGGGCATGAATATGAGAATCTCGGGGCGAGCCATATCGTCGAAAAGGTCGGTCCGCCGCCCAGCGAAACCGATTTCTGGCTGCACCTCGGCGCGAATGCCGCGACGCGTGATTATCAGGAAGCACCGGGGCGCTTGCTGCCGCTGCCCAGCGCCGATCCCTATCGATTCCTGATGACATCGCCCGAATTTGTCGAGCGGGCGCGCGCCATATTCAAGGGACAGCCAGGCCTGGAAATGGCCTATCCGTCGGCGGATGGCACGGCGGGCGAACTCTCCGAGGTCGTCAAGGCCGGCTACCTGCGCCACGCGGGCATCTTCGGAGCGCATCGTCACCACCACGCCGCGACCGACGATCTGTCGACCGTCGCCCCTGAGCCGCTTGCCGCTACGGCGCGCGGCTTTCGAGACCTGCTGACCGCCGTCATCCCCTTAATCCGCTGAACGGTGCGCCGGGGTGGCGCATTTTTCCGGCTTGACTCGTACGCACTTATGCACAAAATTATCGATAATAATTGCAATAAGACGATGGGAGAGACTTTATGGGACGCAAGGCGCACCTGCTTTTCTGCACGGCTGCCATCTGGGTAGCGGCAGGCCCGACGGCCTTCGCGCAGGATCGGCCATCGGAGACTCTCCCCGTCGATGAAGCCGTAGAAGCGGATGACGATGGCGCGATCGTCGTGACGGCGCGCCGCCGCGAAGAGCGGCTGGCCGATGTGCCAACGGCGGCTTCGGTCATCGATATCACGTCGCTGACCGATCGCGGCGGTGCGACCGGCAGCGGTGAATTGCTCGCCGATCAACCCAGCGTCCGCTTCAACAATCTGAACTCGTCGGTCACGTCGGAGATTTCGATCCGCGCCTCATCGACCGCGCGCGCTACCAATGGAGACCCGAGCGTCGGCCTCTATCGCAACGGTGCCTATATCGCCGGTGGCCCGGTGGGCGGGCGCAACTTCACACGGCTCGACCTGCTCGACATCGGCCGCGTCGAGGTGCTGCGCGGGACGCAGGGCGCGCTCTACGGTCGCAATGCTGTCGGCGGGGCGATCAATATCATCTCGGCCCAACCTGAATTTGACCTTTCGGGCTGGGCGAGCGCGCGCTACGGCTTCGAGAATAACAGCTTCCAGACGCAGGGCGCGATCAATGTCCCGCTCGCTGATGGCCTGGCGATCCGCCTGAGCGGCGATCTTGTCGAGCAGGACAAGGGTTTCTTCTACAATCCGGACAATGACGTCTATTTCGACCAGCAGAAGGGGCATGGGCTGCGCGGCCAGGTAAGGCTGAAGCGCGGACCGGTCGATGCGATCATCACGGCCGAGACGCAGCGGCTGACGACACCGACGATCCACTATCAAATCTCCATTCCTGCCGGAACGCCCGGTTTTCCGGGCGGATATACGCAGGATCGTTTTCGTTACCCCTGGAACACCGCGCCGCGCGCGAGCCAGGACGTGGACGGGTTGCAAGCGCTCATCCGGATCGACCTCGGCGGCGCCGACCTCACGTCGACGACGTCCTTCCGCAAGCGCACGTCCGAATATGATCTCGACAATGACGCCATCAGCCCCGCCGAACTGGCGCGCGCGCGGGCCGCTGGGCAGATCGGGGCGCTGACCCCGCTCGATCCAAGCGCGGCGTCCTACGTGGTCGATACGACCGACAATTTCTCGCAGGACATCCACGTCAGCGGGGCGAGCGATCGTTTCGCCTGGCTCGTTGGCGCCGAAATGCTGTTGCTCGACAGCGATTTTTCGGTGGCGACGACGCGCACGCCGACCCTCGCCAATCCGTCGCCGGGCAATATCGCGCCCGCGCGGCTCCATTTCGAAAGCTATGCGGCCTACGGCTCGTTCGGCTTCGACTTCACCGACAGCCTCAACCTGACCGGGGAACTGCGCTATACCCGCGACAGCCGGAGCATCTCCGCGCGGCTTTACGATTTGGGGACCGGCCTTCCGACTGGCGGGCCGTCGCGGATTATCGACGACAGCATCAACGCCGACAACCTCTCCTACAATGCGACGCTGTCCTACAAGCTCACGGCGAACGTCCTCGCTTATGGCAAGGTCGGGACCAGCTACCGCGCAGGCGGGTTCAACACGCGTCTCTCCGATCCGCGCGCGCCGAGCCCGGTGCAGGTGCTGTTCGGCAACGAAAATAGCACGTCCTATGAACTTGGCATCAAGGGCAGCCCGATCCGCCGCGGCTATTTCGCGATTGCGGGCTATTACACCGAACTTGAGGATCTGATCGCTCAGGTCGACGACGGGTGCGCGCTGACCAACGCAGCGTGTCCGGTAGCGGCGGTTGCCTATCTCACCAACGCGGGCGATGCGAAAAGCTGGGGTGTGGAGGCCGAATATAGCCAGGGCTTCGATCTCGGCGAAGGCAATGGCCGCCTCGCCTTAAGCGGCTCGCGGCAAGAGGGCCAGGTCAAGAGCGGCCGCTATGACGGGCTGGACCTTGCGCAGGTTCCCGACTGGCTGGCTTCGGCCAACCTCAATCTGCGCTACCCGGTCACGAAGGATGTATCGCTGACCAGCAACGTCCTGGTCAGCGGCCAATGGGGCGGCAAGCAGGAGCTGACGGCAACGTCGGTCGACCTCGATGATTATGTCCTCGTCAATCTTCGGGTCGGAGCCGAGTTCGGAAAGGTCAGCGTCAGCGCGTTTGCGAACAACCTCTTCGACAAGGTCTACTTCGTGGCGCAGGCGCTGACCATCAACCGGTACAGCCAGCCCCGCGTCATTGGCGTCGAAGGGCGTATTTCTTTCTAGGTCGCGCTCCCGTCCGCGGCCTCCGGCCGCTGGCCGGGAAGGGAGGAGGGTGCAATGCGGCATTTGGTCATGGCAGCACTGCTCGGTGCCGCGACGCCGCTTGGATCGGCACCCGCCGCGTCGGCGGACGCCGCTCCTGCCGCGACAATCGCGCAGGGCCGTCTTGCGGGCGCGCGCTCGGCGGACGTTGAGCGCTTCCTCGACATTCCTTTCGCTGCGGCACCGGTCGGTGCGCTTCGCTGGCGTGCGCCGCAGGCACCGCCGCGCTGGCAGGGCGTCCGGGATGCCTCGAAACTTGGCCCGGCCTGCCCGCAGACGGTGCGGCCGGCGCTTGTCGCGGGCGGGGTTGCCGAGCACCAGTCGGAGGATTGCCTCCAGTTGAATATCTGGCGACCGTTGGGAGCGCGGAAGCTGCCAGTGATGGTCTGGATTCATGGCGGTGCGCATGTGGTCGGTTCGGGCACCTTCCCGGTTTTCGACGGCACCGCCTTCGCACGGCAAGGCGTGATCCTGGTGACGATCAACTATCGGTTGGGCGCGCTCGGTTATTTCGCCCATCCCGCGCTCAGCGCGGCCAAGCCGCGCGGCGAGGCGCTCGCCAATTACGGCCTGATGGACCAACTGGCCGCGCTGCGGTGGGTGAAGAAAAACATCGCAGCATTCGGTGGCGATCCGCGCCAGATCACCTTGTTCGGCGAGTCCGCCGGAGCGATCGGGGTTACGACAATTCTTGCCCAGCGCGAAGCCAAGGGCCTGTTCGCTCGCGCGATTGTTCAATCGGGCGTCGGCCTCCTCGATCCGCGCCCGCTTGGCGAGCAAGAAGCGCTGGGCGCGGCGTTGGCAGCGCGCGCCGGTGCGCCGCCTTCGGCTTCGCTCGACGCGCTTCGCGCGCTGCCCGCCGACGCGCTCGTCGCCGCTGGCGAGGTCCGGACACCGGGCGCGATGGTCGGCCCCATTCTCGACGGCGAGCTGGTGCGCGAAGCACCCTGGCGCGTTTTTGCGCGCAGCGAGCCGATCGACGTTCCGCTCCTCGTCGGCGCCAACAGCAATGAGGCAAGCGTGATCCTCGCCATGGGCGTGCCGCCTGCGGCAGCGCTCGCCTATCTCGGCCCCGATCAGGTGGCTGGGCGCGCGGCCTATGGCAAAGGGCTCGCCGACGACGAGCTGGCACGCCAGGTGTTGGGCGACGCCTGGTTCGTCGCTCCTGCACGCTGGCTCGCGGCGCGGACGGCCGCCGGTGCGCCATCCTACCTCTATCATTTCGACTATGTCGCTGCGGCGCGGCGCGACCGGGCCAAGGGCGCCGCGCATGGCTCGGAAATTCCCTATCTGTTCGGGACGCTGGACTATCTTGCTTCGCTCGCTGGGCCGGTCGAGGACGAAGATCGCCGCTTCGGCGAGGGAATCTCCGCTTGCTGGATTGTCTTCGCCAAGACGGGTGTTCCCGGCTGCGCACTCGTTCGCGACTGGCCGCGTTACGATCCGACAAGCGACCGTCTCGCGAAGTTTGCGCCGCAATCGGGCGTCGTCGCCGGCTTTCGCAAGGCGCAGCTCGACCATCTGCTCAAGATTCACTTCGGGAGCGGCCAACCCCGGCCCTAGCCCGCTCGGCCGCACCGGCCCTCCGTTTCGACGACGTGCAACGAAGCTGGGAGAGAGAAGATGGCTGGAAGAGGAAAATGGACTGGGCTTGCCGCCGGTGCGGCGATGGCAGGGGCTGCGGCCTTTGCGGCGCAGGGTGGGTTCGGAGGCGGCGACGGCGGCGCGGCGCAGCCGATGGTGCAGCTGCCAACAGCGGGGCCTGCTGCCACGGCTTCGGCACCTGCTGCGGCGGCGCCAGCCGCAACAACTGTCACAACGACGGTCGGCGGCTATTCATACGACTGGACGGCGCTGCAGGCGGCCATCGACGCCGATACCGAGGTTCCGAACGGCTATTTCATTGTCGGCAACGCGTCCGATCCCGCATATCTTTTCGCCTACGAGAAGGGCAGCTTCGACATCGATCGGGTGACCCCGCTTGCCTCCGCCTCCAAATGGTTTGCGGGAGCTCTTGGTATGCGCATGGTGCAGGCCGGTATCGCGACGCTTGAAGATCCGATGCGGCCGCCGCTTGCCTTTTGGACCACGAGCGGGACGAAGAAGGATGTCAAACTCAAGCACACGCTGTCGATGACATCGGGCTTCAACGCGAGCCCGCTCGTCGGCGGCTGTCAGCTGCTACCGGCCATGACGCTCTATAATTGCGCAAAGAGCATCCACGATTTGCGCTATGACATATTGCGCCCTGGCAATGCCCCCGGTGCGCAATACAGCTATGGACCGCACGGCCTTCAGGTCGCGGCGGCCTATCTTGAGGCGAAAGATACGAGCGTCGCGCCCGGCACATCGCCGGCCCGCCAGCGCAATTTCCACGAACTGTTCGCCCAGCATGTGACAACCCCGCTCGGGATGACAAGCACGACCTGGTACGATCCGTCAGGGAGCGCTCCCACTAATCCGTGGGTCGCCGGCGGCGCCTACTCGACGCCGCGCGACTATGCGAAACTGCTTCGCGCCTTTCTGGGCGGGAGCTTTATAACCGATATGACGAGCTTTGCGCAGCAGCGCACCGCCGGTCTGCCGCGCGTATTCGTTCCGGGGAGCGCGGCAAACTGGGAATATGCGCTCGGCTCCTTCGTCGAATGCGATACGCCTTCGGCCTGCGCGACGTCCAAGATCAATTCCTCGCCGGGCGCCTTTGGCTGGACCGGCTGGATCGATCGCGAGACCGGCTATTACAGTCTGATTGCGACCGAGATTTCGAGTGGCGGCGACCGCAAGGGCGTCGAACTCGAGCAGGTCATGCAGGACCTGATCGAGGACGCGATCGCAAACCGCACTCCGGCACCCTGAGGCCTCTCTTCAGGTGCGCTCCTCTGACGCGGCGGTTCCCACCGCCGCGTCATTTTTCTACGAGCTTTTGTTAATTGCACTGGCAGCGGTGATTTGCCGGGACAAGGATGCAAAATGCCTTCACCGACAAGCAGGACGCCCCTTGGAGATTCAGGCCGGCGAAGTTTGCGTACGGCAATTGTCGCTTGCGTCGTCCGCGCGCGGCCCTGGAGAATTTCCGCAATCTTGGATTGAAGTCCGGAAGCTGACGGTCCGTAACCGGCCAGATCCCACGTACGGATATCACTGGCTTTTCCGAATCCCGATCCATCTCTGCGGCGAGCCTATGGCGAGAAGCCCATCCATTGCTGAACGAGTCGAAGCGGTGATCCGGCGAATGGACGGCGCACCCCTCTGCGACGAATGCATCGTTGATCGTCTCGACCTGTCCTCGATTGCACAAGCCAGTGTTGCGACGGGAGCGGCTGTCGGCGACAGAGGTTTTGAACGGTCCAAGGGACCGTGCGGCCTCTGCGGCGAGCCGCGGCACTTCATTCGTCACAAGTGTTAACCTGGCGCCGGTGCCGCGGGCAAATCGAGCGCGGCTGAATGGGGCGTGCTCTGGCACCGGCAAGCGGCGCCAGGGGCCGCGCGTTGCTTTGGGCCGCGCAGCGCACTTGGCTCGGCGTCCTTGCCGGACGGCGGCTGGCCCACAGGCCCGCGCGCACGCCAACCGGCTGCGGCCTCACCAAGCGCGCGTTATTGGTTGGGCGCTTCGCGCCGCCCTTCGATGGGTATCGATCGCCTCGGTGTTTGAATCTATCCGTCGTTCGCATTACGGATCGGACGATGTTCAGCTTGCTCCTGCTCGCCTCGATCGTTTCTTCCGGTCAATCCTTCACATGCACCCCTGTCGCCGTCTGGGATGGCGATGGCCCGATCTGGTGCGCGGAAGGGGCGCATATCCGGCTTTCGGGCGTGGCCACCCGCGAAATGGACGGCAGTTGCAGTCCGGGGCATCCCTGCCCGAATGCTGACCCAGTGCTGGCGCGCGATCATCTCGTCAGCTTGCTCGGTGCGCCGCAAGGGCGGAACCGGACCGGCCATATTCTCGTCCGCGGTCCGGCCATGCGCTGCCTGTCGCGCGGCAGGGCCGGCGGCACTCGCACCGCCGCCTTCTGCACCTCGCCCCGTTCGGGGGATATCTCCTGCGCCATGGTCCGGAGCGGACTTGCGGCGCGCTGGGACAAATATTGGGGTGCGCATCGCTGTGACTGACGGATCTGATCGGGCGGATTGGTCGGGCGGGTTGTTCCTTTCGTTCGACGCTGATGGTTGAATGGCCGTTGCGGCGGTCTTCTCTCCATTGCTCAGAAAACACCCCCTCTTGTCGCCTTTCTGCGGGCCCGGCTCGCCTCTGGCCGTCAACCCCATTCGGGGTTCGCCCTCGCGTTCCGCTCGGTGACGGCAGCTCGCGGTCCCTTCTTGTGGCGCCATCGGGGATGTCCCCCGAGCAACCGAAGGAGAAAATCCATGCCCACCATCGCCAACCTCAACGTCAAGTCCGACGGCAGCTTCGAAGGCACGCTCGCCACCCTCAACGTCAGCGCACCGATCGCGATCGTCCCGAATGGCCGCAAGGCCAAGGACAGCGAACCGGATTACCGCGTAATCAGCCGCAAGAACGGCTTCGAACTCGGCGCAGCCTGGGTCAAGACCGCCAAATCGACCGGTGCCGAATATATCGCAGTGACGATGTCTGCCCCTGAATTCGGGACCATCTACGGCAATGTCGCCAACGCCCCCGGCGACGACCCGATGAAGAAGGTCATCATCTGGAACCCGCCGTCCTGACGGGCTCCCCAGCTCCGCCTTCGGGCGGAGCCGAGTATCTCTAACGACGCGAAGGCGGTCCGGTGGGCCGCCTTTTTCGTTCTTATCGGCACGTTCGCTTGAGTCTTGGACCTCATGGCGCGCCCTTCTCATACTCAGCGATTGGAGTGCCGCGGACAATTATGCTGCGCGTCCTGCGCGATGCCGCGTGCCGAAAGGTCGCTGCGGCGCGGAGCGTCAGTGATGGGGCCGGGACGCGGCGGCGAGCGGAGGGGGCGGGCGTGGGGGCTTGGCCGCATGGAAGCGGGCCATTCCCGCTCTCGATTGCCGCTGATCCCTTGGCCAAGGCCAGGCCTCGCTCAATCAACCCGTGAAGGGTCCCTACGCTTCGCTTGGGCCGCGGCTTCGCCCGCGGTGATTGCGGCCTGTCGCCGGCCGGCGGGGCGCCTGTCGAGCGGGAATGGCCCGCTCCCAAGGACAGGAGTTGATCCCATGCCGCTTTCCACCGCTCAATCGCTCGGCTGGAGCCTCGCCCGGACCATGATGACTATCATCATCCTCGTCGAGACCAGCGCCGGATATTCGGTCATGCCGCTCGATGAGTTCGACGGCGACCCCGAAACGATCGTCTGCGAATATGACCCGTTCAATCGCTAAGGATTTGGAACTGCCGCCAGAATTGGGCCGGTTCGGGGTCTCCCCCGAGTCGGCTTTGGCTTTGCTCTGCCTGCAGGTTGCGCTGTGGCAGTGGCGGCGGACGCGTCCGACGGGAGGAGTTTCATGACCCTGATGCTGATCCTTGGCGGGGTTGCCGCATTTTATTGTCTGCTGCTGCTCTTTCGCTGCGCGACGCTCGCGCTCCCGCCCTGTGCAGGGCTTGGTCTGTCTCTGACGCTGCGGGATCATGGCTTCGGTTGGATCGTCATTCTGGCCGCGGGCTTGCTGGGATTTTTCACCGCTCATGCCCTTGGTCGGCACCTGGCGCGCAGTTCGGCTCCGCTCGCCGTCCGGCTTGGTGTCTTCCTGACCTTCGTGGGCACCGCCGCGGCTTCTGGCTTCCAGGCGGGGGCCGCGCTCGCGGTGCTTGGCGACCTCGATCCGTCGATGCAGCGCGGCATTTCCATCCTGACCGGCTTCGTCACCGGCTATGCCAGTTGGCGTGATCTCTTGACGCGGGGTGGCCGGATCGAGCGACTGGCGCTGCACTGCTAGACCTTCCACCGCTTCTCATCTTTCTTCGCTTTCCGGCCGACCGGCACCGCATCCATCCTTGGGTCAGCACCATCACGGCCTCTCGACATGCGCCATCTGTCAGCGGGCCGCTTCGCTGACCCGGCCCGGTGCAACCGCGCTGGCTCGACTTTCTTCCCCCGGCGTGCCGCCGTTCCTCGCGAAACAAGAAAGCCGTGCCAGCGCGGTCCTCCGCTTCGCTGCGGGCCTGCGGCTGCACCGCCAGGACCCGCTGACGAACGATGCGCATCGAGGCCGCGATGGTGCGGCCCGAGCCAAGGAAGGAATGCATCATGGCCAGGATCGGCACATTCAAGAAAGTCTCCGGAGAATTTCGGGGTCAGATCACCACCCTCGCGGTGCATGCGAAATCGGTTCGCATCACGCCCGAAAAAGACCCCAGCGGCAATGCGCCCAGCCACCGCGTCTTCATCGGCGACGTCGAGGTTGGCGCGGCGTGGGAGAAGCAGACGCAAGACAAGCGTCCCTATCTGTCCGTCAAGCTCGACGATCCCAGCTTCTCGGCCCCGATCTTCGCGCAGCTTTTCGCGGGCGAGGAGGGCGAGCACGATCTCGTCTGGAGCCGTCAGAGCCGCCGCGACTGATCGCTCGATCCCGCCCGGCGGCGCCGGGCGGGATACCCATTTCTGGGGAAGGCGGTCCCCGCATCGTGGAATTGGTGCGCGCCGCGCGATCGGCGAATCTCCTCAGGACCGGAGGAGGGGCGGCAGTGTTGACAGGGCGCGAACCAACCGAGCAGCACCCGCTTCGCCTCGACTTCCCGTGCTTCGCGCAGGAATTCCTTCGCCGCAATCCTGGTTATCGTCGCGATCATGACAGCGTCATGCCGGACCCCATGGCTGGTCCGGCAGCGCGGGAGGCGATGGCCCGGCGATGGGCTCTCCACTTTCCCGATCGATCCGTATCGCGCCGCGACCACGGCGCCCGCCTTGTGGACCCCCGACCTCTGCCCTTTCGTCGCGATTCTCGAGCCTGTGCCGCAAGGATTTGCGGGCCCCGCACTGGCCGATCTCATCGCCGGGCGTCGCTTGCTTGCCGATCGCACATTCGCGAGCGGCCGTCATCTGGTCTTCGGCGACGGCGCGGCGCTGCACCGCATCTGGCTCCGATGCCCTGAACCCGGTCTCCCCCTGGCGGCGCTCATCCCTTGCGATGCCTATGGCGAACTGCGCTGGCGAGCTTCCTCGGCCGTCATCGAACGAAATGGCGCAGCGACTCCCGCCGGTGGCGGGGTCGCGATGCCGACGGCGTTTCAGGCCTGGCGGCTCAATCTGTTGCTCGCGATCCTCGATGCCGGGGACGGATCGGGTCCAGTGTCAAGCCACGAGGTCGCCAGGCAGGTCGTCTACCCGCACCTTGCCATCGGCCGCGGCGCCGAATGGAAGACGGCGCCCGAGCGGCGCCGCACCCAGCGCCTGATCAAGGAGGCCCATGCAATGATGGCAGGCGGTTATCGCGCCCTGCTGTGCGGCCGCGCGGGGCGACAAAAATAGCGCGGCGATTCAGCCGCTCCCCCTTCGGCCCCTCTGCGCGCCATGACGCGCCGCAGCCCGCCGCGCCGCCATTTCCGGTTCGGCCACGCGAAGGAGCAGCCCATGACTACCGCCCCGGTCCCGCGTTACCTCAAGACCCCCGACGCCGCTCTTCATCTCGGCTTGTCGGCGCGCACCCTCGAAAAACACCGCTGCTACGGCACCGGTCCGGTCTACCGAAAGCTCGGCGGACGCATTGTCTATGCCATCGAAGATCTCGATGCCTGGGCGGCAATCGGCCGCCGGTCGTCGACCTCGGATCCGGGCACGGGAACCGTCCATCCCGCCCGTCCGGTGCGCCGCTGATGGCGACCGACCGGCAAGTGCGGCGCGGTGAAAACGCGTGTCCGGGCAGCGCTTTCGCGCGGCCGTCAACGCGCGTCGATCTCACCTGGATCGCGGGGCGCGTCGAGCATTATGTCCGCTTCGGGCGCGTCGCCGCTGCCGAGGCGACGGGTTCCTGCACACGCACCGTCGCCTTCCGTCCAGGCGCAAACTTTGCGGTCGTCCGCCGGACAGCGAGCGACCTGGGAGCCGTCCATTCGAGCATCCTGATCGCCACCGCGGCGGCAGCGGGACAGCCTGACGCCGCGCTGCCGTTCGTGCGTCCGGGGTGCCACCCGCTGCTGCGTCTTGATGGCTGTGCGATGGTGCAGCAGGTGCTCGAGGCGATCGGCGCCGTGGAAACCGCCGGCCTCGATCCGTGCGACGTCTCGCCGGATCATTGGCGGCATGTGGAGCAGCGGATTGCGGCGGGCCTCGCAGTCCGCCCCTATGGTGCCGACCGGCATGCGGCATGGCTGCGGCGCCGGGCGATCGAGGCATGAACCGCAAATATCTGGTCGTGACGGTCGCCGCCGCGACGCTATCCGCTGCGCTGTTCGGCGTCGTGACCTGGCAAGCGCCGGTCCCGCGCCTGCTCTGGAACGCCAGCGCGAGCGCGCCCATTGGACTCTACGCCATCGAGCGCACCGCGGCACCGGATATCGGCGACCTCGTTGCAGTCCATCCGCCCGCGGCGCTTGGCCGCTTTCTGAACGAACGCCGCTACCTCCCGTTCGGCATCCCATTGCTCAAGCGCGTCGCCGCCTTGCCCGGCGCGCGCGTCTGCCGGTCCGGCGCTTTTGTGACGGTCGATGGCCATGGCATGGCCCGCGCTCGGGCGCGCGACCGGCAGGGTCGACCGCTGCCCGTTTGGCACGGATGTCGCATCGTCGGTGCCAACGAGCTGTTCCTCGTCAATGCGGCGCCGGACAGTCTCGATGGCCGCTACTTCGGACCGATGCTCACCGCCGGTTTGATCGGCGTCGCGCATCCGCTGCTCACGCGCGGGGCGCCGGGCGCACCGCTGCGCTGGCGCCCGGCTGCACGCTCGCATCCTTTTTTCGACAACGAACAGGAGTGACGGAGATGATCATCGGTGTCTTTCGCCAACAGGCCGGGGGCTATGTCGGGCGCCTCCGCTCGCTCACGCTCGATGTCGAACTCAGCATTCTTCCAGCGCAAAAGTCGGACAACGACAAGGCCCCGGCGTGGCGGCTTTATCTCGGCAGCGAAGGCGAGGGCGCCGAAATCGGAGCCGGCTGGAACCGCGTCGGCGAGATAGCGGGCGCCTATATCGCGCTGCAAATCGACGATCCCGCGCTGCCCGAACCCATGCACGCCAATCTCTTGCACTCGGGCCAAAAAGACGACGAGCGCTACCTGCTCTGGTCGCGTTTTCCCGTTCGCGAGAGCAACTGATCATGACGCGTGGTTCGCAGCCGAACGGCGCTGGCTTTGCTCTCGCGCTGCGATGCGCGGCGCTCGGTGTCGCTTCGCCGACCGCTTTCGCCTGCACGGCGGGCGCAGCCCGTGCGGTCCAGCCGGAGCAGCGCGAAAATCATCCCTATGCTGCCCCGGTCGCCGAAGCAGCGCAGCGCTTCGGCATCCCCGAACTCTGGATATGGCGCGTGATGCATGCTGAGAGCCGCGGCAATCGGCGTGCCATATCGCCTGCGGGCGCGATGGGGCTGATGCAGATCATGCCCGCGACCTGGGCGATGCTGACAGCAAGGCATCGGCTCGGCAACGATCCGTTCGACGTCCGCGCCAACATCCATGCCGGTGCGGCCTATCTTTGCGCGATGTGGGATCGCTACGGCGACGTCCGCCTGATGTTGGCGGCCTATAATGCCGGACCCGGGCGCGCCGACGCTTATGCGGCGCGGCGACGGGGATTGCCCGCCGAAACGATCGCCTATGTCGCGGCGATTGCCCCCGAACTCGGCTCCCTGCGACGCCCTTCACCCGCGTTCGCGTTATCGGCGGCAACAACCGGCTGGCGCGGTTCGGGCCTCTTCGCTGCACGAGGCGAGCGCCTACCCGGCAAAAAAGATGCTGCGCCCATGTCCGCGCCGCAGCAAGCTGAGGATCGAACGCGCGCGCGACCAGCCGCTCTCGATCCTCTTTTTGTACCGCTCTCCGGAAAGAATCGCCGATGATGCCCGCCGAGCCTCGCTCGTCCTGCGTCATGTCTTTTCGTCGTCACTGGCCGGGATGGACCAGAGATAGCGGAACGGTCTCGACCGGACCGCGGAGCACGACTGAACCGATTGCGTTGAAAGAAAGGTTGCAGGGCCGCGATGCTACGCATCGGACCCGTAATTTGGATACACACCTCACGCACGGGTGCATCCAGCATTTCCGCCACTTTTTGAGCGGCGGATCCGACAGCGCACCGGGAAGGCTGGTGCGCTTTGATGGTTTTCCGGCACTTTTCGAGCGGCGCATCCGCCGCTCGCGCGGCGATGCGCGATGAAACTGGTGCGGCATACGGTGCGCCTGTCGGCCGAGCTCGACGCGGCCGTTCTTGGTCTTGCGAAGCGACGCGGCCTTACGGCTTATGCGATGCTCACCGATTGCGTCGAAGCCGGTGTTGCCGCGCTGATTGATCAGGGCAGCGAGACAGACGGCAGCGAGGAACTTGTCACGGAGCTGGCATCGCTGGACGCCCGCGTCGACGATATCGGGCGTATCCTCGACCGCACCCTGTTCGCGGCCTGCGCTGCCTATTGCTATGCCCGCAGCGCAGCGATGGGCGGCCGCAAGAGCGACGACATCATTCTCGCCGAGATCAACCGCGTCTATGACCGGCAACGCGCGAGCGCGGAGGCAGGGGCATGACCGAGCCTCCCGATCGCCGCCTCCATGCCGAGACGCTGCGCCGGCATCATCGCTACGGCCAGGCACGACGCCTCAAGCAACACGCCGCGATCATGCTTTCATCGATCGCGCTCGGCGGACTCGCGGTCCCCTATATGATGCTCGATCCCCGGATCATGCAGGGATCCGGAACCTGGCATCATGCGAAGCTGCTGAGCTGGTTCGCTGGCGCCGGCGGGGGTGATCCCGGCATGACGATCCGCCACGAGGGCACCGATTATCTTGTGTCCGCACGCGCGGTCGCCGCACACCCATATTATCGCGGGGCCGCGAGCGTCACGCACGCCTTCGTCATGCGCGGGAGCCTGCTTGGCTTCGCGGCCTGGCTGTCCGGCCTTGTCCTCCTGCGCCGCGCCGCCGCGCGATGGCGCGAGCACGCGCTTCGCGACCGCTTCCTCGGCGGCACCGCGACCGTGAGCGAGGCCGCGCTCGCGAAACTGACGCGGACCGAAGCAGGTGGGCGGTCGCTCGCCATCGGCCCTGTCCCGTTCCCGCCGCGCCTCGAAACCCGTCACCTTGCGATGGTCGGTACGACGGGCAGCGGCAAGACCACCGTGCTGCGCCAGCTGCTCGACGGCATCGAGGCGCGCGGTGAGGCCGCGTTGGTTTATGACACCAGCGGCGAGTTCGTCGCGCATTATTACAATCCCGAACGCGGCGACATCATCCTCAATCCCTTCGATGCCCGCTGCGCCTATTGGTCGCCCTTCGCCGAGATCGCCCATCCAGCCGACGCCGACCGCATCGCGCAGCAACTGATCACCGAGACCGGGCAGCATGACCGCGATGTCTGGCTCGAGACCAGCCGCATTCTCGTTGCCAACATGCTGCGCGCGCTCTGGCGCGAAAGGAAGCGCACGCTGCCCGATCTGCTCCGCGCGTTGCAGGTCCGAACCAAGGACGACCTCAAGGCCTGGCTGGGTGACACGTCGTCAGCGCGTACCTTCGCCGACGATGCCGACCGGGCGACGGGCAGCGTGCTCTTCATGCTCGCGAAGGCTGCCAACCTCATCCAGTTCCTGCGCCTGCGCGACGGCGACGAGCAGCCTTTCTCCTTCCGCGACTTCATGTCGGGGCTCGACGCGCACCAAGGCGCCAGGCCGTGGATCTTCGTGCCGCGCAAGGAGGATTATTTCGAGGCGTCGAAGCCGTTGCTCGCCTGCTGGCTCGAATGCGCCGCAAGCGCCATGCTCGGGCTCGCGCCGTCGGCCGATCGCCGGGTCTGGTTCCTGCTCGACGAACTTGCCGACTTGCCACGTGTCGACAATCTCGCGCGGCTCCTTCCCGAGGGGCGCAAGTTCGGCGCTGCGGTCGTACTGACCTTTCAGGCAATCGGCCAGATGCGCCACCGCTATGGCGACGATCTTGCCGAATCGATGCTCGGCTGCTGCAACACCAAGCTCTTTCTCCAGATGATCGACGGCGAAAGCCGGCAGTGGGCGAGCGAGACGATCGGCACCTGCGAGGTCGAGGTTCACACGATGACCGGCGCGCTCGGCGATAGCGACGACAAGCCCCGGATGACGCTGGGCCGGCAGCGCAAGACCCGGCCCGCGGTGCTCGAAAGCGAATTGCGCCTTGCGCGGCACGAGGGCTATCTGCTCTTTCCCGACGGGCTCCCGGTCGCGCGGATCGCGCTCACCGCCGACCATATCGCGCAGCGCGGCGATCCGGCGCAGCGGGCCTTCGTCGCTGGCAATCCGAAAACGAGCCTGTGGCACCATCAGGCGAAGGCATCGCCGCAGGCCGGGGTCCCGGAACCGCCACCTTCCGAAGCGCCGAAATCGAAATCCGTGCCGCCGGCGGCCGATGATGGGCCGCTGTGATGGTCGCCTCGGTATCGGCGCTGACCAGCGCGGCGCAAGCGACCAACTATTTCGAGATCGACGATTATTATGCCGAAGGCGGTCTGTCGCCGTCCGAATGGCAGGGCAGGGGCGCTCGCGAACTCGGCCTGTCGGGCGAGGTCGACCGCGAGACCTTCCGCGAGTTGCTCAAGGGCCAGGTGAGCGGCCAGCAATTGGGAACAGTCCGCAACGGCGAGCTCGAGCATCGGCCCGGCTGGGACGTGACGCTGAGCGCGCCCAAATCGGTGTCGATCATGGCCGAGGTCGCGGGCGACCGGCGTCTGATCGAGGCGCATGGGCAAGCGGTGAAGACTGCGCTCGCGCATGTCGAGACGCATATGGCCGCAACCCGCGTTCGGCAGGGCGGGACCGTGACCCGCGAGACGACGGGCAATCTCATTGTCGCCAGCTTCCAGCATGGGACGAGCCGCGCACAGGACCCCCAGCTTCATACCCACAATGTCATCATGAACGCGACGCAGGGTGAGGATGGATCGTGGCGCAGCCTCGAACCGCGCGCAATCTATCAGCTCCAGAAACAGATCGGCGCTATCTACCGGCAGGAGCTGGCGCTCAAGGTGCGCGAACTCGGCTATGAGATCGAGACGGGCAAGAACTCGATGTTCGAGGTCAGGGGCGTATCGGCCGAGGTCATGGCGGCGTTCAGCACTCGCAGCGCCGAGATCGAAGCCGCGCTCGGCGAGCGCGGGACATCGCGCGAGGAAGCGAGCGCCGCCGAGAGGCAGGTGGCCGCGCTCGATACGCGGCAGGCGAAGGTTGCGGCCGATCAGGCATCGCTGGTCGCGGACTGGCGCGCGACCGCCGACCAGGCCGGGCTCGACGCCGGCGCGCGCCTGGCGCTCGTTAGGGACGCGCAGACCCGCGCCGCGAGCGGGGCCGGGATATCCGCGCCAACGAACGCTGCCCAACGCGCGGTGACCCATGCCGCCGAGAAGCTAGGCGAGCGGCAATCGGTCTTTTCGGTGGCGGCGCTCCACGAGGAGGCGGGCAGGGTCGGCCTCGGAAAAGCCAGCTACGCGCAGATCGGGCAGGCGATCGAGGCGGCAAGTGCGCGGGGCGATCTCATCGACCGCACCTACATTGATCGACGCAGCGCGGAGTTCGCCGGACTTACGACGCGCCAGAATATCGCGGCCGAAACCCGCTTGCTCCGGATCGAAGCGGATGGGCGCGGGGCCTGCGCCCCGATCGCGTCGCCGCTCTCGGCTGCCAAGGCGGTTGCTGCCGCCGCCCGGCAGGCCGAGCGCGACGGCTTTGCCTGGAATGCCGGTCAGCGCGCAGCAACCCGGCAGCTGCTGGCCAGCCGCAATCGGATCACGGCGGTGCAGGGCTATGCAGGCACCGCCAAGACCACGACGGTTCTTGCGACCTTCGCCCGCGAAGCCCAAGCGCGCGGCATGAGTGTGGTCGCGCTCGCGCCGACGGCGTCGGCAGCCATGGTGCTCGGCGAAGCGCTGAGAACGCGCGGCGATACCGTGGCGCGTCACTTGCTCTCACCGGCGTGCGCGGCGCCGGGTCAAGCCGCCGCGTGGATTGTTGACGAAGCTTCATTGCTCTCGGCCCGCGACACGGCTCGCCTGTTCGACTTGGCCGAAAAACGAAACGCGCGCATTCTCCTCGTGGGCGACGTGAAACAGCTCGGCTCGGTCGAGGCGGGCGCGGCATTTGCGCAGCTTCAGACCGCAGGCATGGAAACCGCCAAACTCGCCGAGATCGTCCGGCAGACGAATAGTGCCACCAAGGAGGCGGTGCTGGCGTCGATCGAGGGCGATGCGCAGAAGGCGCTAGCAGCGCTCGATGGCGGCGGCGGCGCGGTCCTTGAAAATGGCGACCGCAGCGAGCGCTTCGCCGCGATTGCCGAGCACTATGCCGCTCTCGACCGCGAGGGCCGCGCTCGCACCATCATTGTCGAACCTTCGCGCGAGGGGCGCGACGCCCTGACCGCAGATATCCGTGAAGCATTGAAACGATCGGGCGCGTTGAGAGGGCCGGCTGTCACCGTGGTAAGCCTCGCCAACAAGGCCCTGACGCGTGCTGAAGCCCGCGATCCGCTCAGCTACGACAGGGGTGACCTTGTCCGCTTCAATCGCGACTATGCCGGCAAGGGCGTTGCGCGCGGCGAAGCGTTCCGCGTCGAAAGCGTTGAACCGGCCAAAGCGGCGATCGCACTGCGATCGGAGGACGGGCGCGAGGTGGACTGGCGGCTGCGGCAATGGGGCGCCGGCGAGGTCCAGATATTTGAACCAAAGCCGCTCGAGCTGAAGACCGGAGATCGCATCCGCTTCACGCGCAACGATCGCAAGGCGGGACGGGTGAACGGCGCGCGGGCGCAAGTGACGGCAATCGATGCGGCGGCCCGGATAGCGCTCGTCAGGGACGCGGGGGGCAAGGTTCAGACGTTGCGGCTCGACCGCTCCCGCGACTGTCACATCGCGCACGGCTATGTCGATACGGCCTTCGCCGCGCAGGGCCGCACGGCTGAGCATGTCATCATCCACGCCGACAGCCGGGCCACCAATCTCGTCGACCAGAAGAGCTTTTACGTCGCGATCTCGCGGGCCAAACGGTCGGCGACGGTCTTCACGGACGATCGCGCCAAGCTTGTTTCGGCGATTCGCGAACGCGCCGGGGCGGTCCAGACAGCGATTGCAGAAGCCGCGGGTTCGGTATCGCACAAGGCGGCAGCAACGAGTCTGTCGCGATCGCTGTCGCCCGGCTCGGCCCTCGGACTTTAACTCCGCTGTTGCTGGACGCGAAAAATGCGGACGAAGTGTCCGGGCGCTAAATTCGCGCCACGATCAGTCTTCGCTCGCAGCGAAATAGGCCATGAGCCGATGCGCGAGCTCAGGGGAGAGCCGGATATTGGTTCGCCGACCGTCTTCGCGGTCCGCTTCGCGTACCAGAAGACCGGCATCGCAGAGACGTTGCAGCAACCGCTGCGCCGAAGTCGCTGCCAACCCGGACGCGATCGAGGCGGAACTCACCGATACGGGCTTGCCCTCGCATTCGTGAATGAACAGGTCGAGCAAAATTTCCCAGGCCGGTTCGCCGAACAATTCGTCGGCACCCACGAGCTGGCGGCGGAGCAGTCTGCGCCGGGCGCTCCGGCGGGCGTTGGCTAACGCAAGGCCGGATTCGTTGGGGTCGCTGGCGCTGTCGCGCAGTCGCTCCGACGACTGGCGTTGCGGTCGCGTTCGGCGGTGAAGGATCAGGCTGTAGTTGTTGCTCGTCACCACAATATGTTCGAGCAGGTGGACATCGAGTGCGTAGCCGATCGACACCAGTCGTTCGGTGACGTCGATATCGCCGCGGCTAGGCGTGGGGTCACCGCTGGGGTGATTGTGGACGAGAATAACGCCGGCGGCATTCAGTTCGAGCGCGCGGCGGAAAATGACACGCGCATGGACGGTCAGCTGGCCGATCGTCCCATGCTGCATTTGCTCATCGCCGATCACGCGCCGCGAGCCGTCGAGAAACAGCGCGCGGAGAATCTCGTGCGGAAGTGCGCCCATCGATGCCTGCAGATAGCGGATCAGCTTCGGATCGGCGGGCGTGATGGCGCGTCCGGCCACCTCCGATCGCATGGCCTCGAGCATCGCCGCGCGTGCGGCGATCAACATGTCCGCCACCGGACTGTTTCTGCCGAGAAGCCGCTCGAGCGATGCAGGCGACTGGGCCCAAAGACGCGCGAGCGTGCGATATTCCGAGAGCAGCGTCTCGGCCATCGACTGGCTGTTCGCCGGATCGATCGCCGCGATCAGATCTGCCAGGACGGCTCGTTCTCGCCGCGCCTCAGCCGTCGCTGGTGACGCCAGGTTGCAAGGGCGAGAATCAGCGGAACGGGCCAGGACGTCGCGACCTGCATTGTGAGATAGACCGTCGGCTGCATCGTCACGTCGAGGATCCGTGTGGTGTGCGCCAGGAGCGGAAGCATGTGGAGCACTGCGACGACCATGGGCCAGAAGCGATGCGCACAGAGTGCGAGCAAGGTTGTCGCCGCCGCGCCGCACAGGTCGATCGCGAGGTGGCCCGTATCGAGCGCGGCAAACTCCGGCGGAACATAGGCATGGAGCAGCTGATCGGCTGCCACCATCGTCCAGGCGATACCCGCCATCGTTCGTTCGGGGCCGCCGCCGCGCCAGAGGGCATAAGCGGAAGCGACCAGCAAGAAGGCAAGAAACAAGGCTATGCGCACGGGTCCAGACTTCCATGCCGATCGCTCCCGGTCAATCGTATCAGGCGACCGATGCCAATGGAGCGCTGGCGCTCCGGGCGATCTTTGGACATTCGTGAAGATCATAGCCGGCGGTTTCGCGCCCGATCTCGGCGAGGTCGCCATGGACCCGCAACATGGCGCCGCTGACATCGACCAGTGCCATTTGCGCCCTCATGAGGCGCCGGATCGCGGCATGGCCTTTGATTGCCGGTACGCCGGCTGTGTCGCGGCGGGCGGTCACGACGCTCGTCATCAGCGATGACATGGCGATGAGCGCGTCGTCGATCCTGATCTCGGCCGCCGGCACATCGCGTGCGAGACGGGCGGTGGTGAGTGCGATTTCCTTGGGCATGACTTCTCCTTTTTCCGAAGCGCATCCATGCGTTTCGGCGCGGGGTGTTGGTCTTCAAACGGGATCAGCTGGAGATCAGCCGCGTCAGCGCCTGTGCGATCGCAAGTCCGGTCAGGATGAGCAGGGCCAGGACGACCAGCAAGGTCGCCATGATCCAGACTCGTCTGGTCCGGGCGTGATCAGGTCTCCAAATATCCCCGAACGGCGGGTGGCTGACCCTTGGTTCTTCCATCGGCGAAGCGCTCTCGTGCGTCGCGTCGGGAAGGCCACCGTCCGGAAAGCTCGATGGCACCAGTTCGGGCCCCGGGGATACTATGATCGGATCACATGATATCCGATCATAGGTCTGACGGAGCCGCGCGTAGATGATCGCGGCTTCGTCGCGGTTCGCGGCGCCGAGAATGTTGCGGGCGGTGGTGATCCGCAGGTCGACCGCTTGCTTGGAAATGTCGAGCCGGCGCGCGATCTGTTTCGACGTCTGGCGCTCGAGCAGCAGGTCGAGGCATGCGCGCTGCTTGTCGGTGAGGCGCGTCCAGCGCGCTTGATCGTCTGACGGCTGCGACCCCGAATCAGTCATTGCTACACTGTTGTCAAAATCACGTGGCGCGCAACCCGGACTGCCCCTTTTTCGGTTTCTCGCAGCATGTTGCGCGCGGGGCGCCTACGCTACGGCCTGTCTTTCTTCGCTATCGTTCGACGCGCGCGAATCGCTGTTGAACTTCGGCGTTTCGTGCGCCTCTTACTCATCCCCGTCGAGCGCGGCGCCTTCGCCGCGCGCCAGCAGCCGGGGATATCGATGCGCGCAGATCCGAACCGATTGGAGGCACGTCATCGCAGCGCGCGCATGTTGCGCACCGCGATGGGCGGCGCGATCGCAGCGTGGCTCGCCGAGCCCGATGTCGCCGAAGTCATGCTCAATCCCGACGGCCGGCTCTGGATCGACCGCCTGGGCCACGGGATCGCCGAAAGCGGGCAGACGCTTAGCGCTGCCGACGGCGAGCGAATCATCCGGCTTGTCGCGCATCATGTCGGCACCGAAGTGCATGGCGCCGCGCCGCGCGTGTCTGCCGAACTGCCCGATGGCGGCGAACGCTTCGAAGGTCTGCTGCCGCCGATCGTCGCGGCGCCGACCTTTGCGATCCGCAAGCCCGCCATCGCGGTCTTCACGCTCGGCGACTATGTCGCCTCGGGGATCATGCCCGCCGCGGCGGCGGAAATTCTCCGGCGGGGTGTTGGAGACCGTCTCAATATCCTTGTCGCGGGCGGCACCGGGACCGGCAAAACCACGCTGACGAATGCTTTGCTCGCCGAGATGGCGGGCAGCAGCGACCGGATTGTTCTGATCGAAGACACGCGCGAATTGCAGTGTACCACGCCGAATCTCGTGTCGATGCGCACCAAGGATGGGGTCGCCTCGCTGTCCGATCTCGTGCGCTCGGCGCTGCGTCTTCGTCCCGACCGCATACCGATCGGCGAAGTACGCGGGGCGGAGGCGCTCGACCTTTTGAAAGCATGGGGCACGGGTCATCCCGGCGGCGTCGGTACCATCCACGCGGGGACTGCGCTCGGCGCAATCCGGCGCATGGAGCAGCTCATCCAGGAGGCCGTGGTCACCGTGCCGCGCGCGCTGCTCGCCGAGACGATCGACCTCGTTGCGGTGCTCGTCCGCCACGGATCCGGTCGGCGTCTCGCCGAACTGGCACGTGTGGACGGGTTCGACCGGCTGACCCTCGAATATCGCCTGACCCCGCTCATTGAAACCGAAGGAGACAATCGATGACCCACGCCCCGCGGCATGGCGCGCGCCGCGCCATGTTTTGCTCGACCACACTCTTCGCCGCGCTCGCAGTTTCGGCCCCAGCCTATGCCGGAGGTTCTTCGATGCCTTGGGAAGCGCCGCTGCAATCGATCCTCGAAAGCATCGAGGGGCCCGTCGCAAAGGTCGTCGCGGTGATCATCATCATCGTGACGGGCCTCAGCCTCGCCTTTGGCGACACGTCGGGCGGCTTCCGGCGGCTGGTCCAGATCGTGTTCGGCCTGTCGATCGCCTTTGCCGCCTCGAGCTTCTTCCTCTCCTTCTTCTCCTTTGGCGGCGGAGCGCTCGTTTGATGGGCCGGGAAGGGGAGGTGCCGGGCTATTTCGCGCCGGTGCACCGGTCGCTCGCCGAACCGATCCTGCTCGGCGGCGCGCCGCGCAGCCTCGCGATCGTCAACGGCACGCTCGCCGGCGCGATCGGCCTGGGACTCCGCCTCTGGCTCGTCGGTCTCGCCATCTGGGCGATCGGCCACGCCCTCGCGGTCTGGGCCGCGCGCCGCGACCCGCAGTTCGTCGACGTCGCGCGGCGTCACCTCAAATATCCTGTCTGGATGCAAGCATGATGAATCTCTCCGAATATCGCTCGAAATCCGCCTGCCTCGCCGATTTTCTCCCTTGGGTCTGCCTGGTGGCGGAGGGCGTGGTGCTGAACAAGGATGGCTCCTTTCAGCGCACGGCGCGATTTCGCGGACCCGATCTCGACAGCGCGACGCCCGCCGAGCTTGTCGCGGTGACCGCGCGCCTCAACAGTGCGCTCCGCCGCCTCGGCTCGGGATGGGCGGTGTTCGTCGAGGCGCAACGTGTGCCGGCGCTGTCCTACCCGGTGTCGGAGTTTCCCGACGCAGTGTCCGAGCTGGTTGACGTCGAACGCCGCGAACAGTTTCGCGAGGAAGGCGCGCATTTCGAGAGCTTCTATTATCTGACGCTCCTGTGGATGCCGCCCGCGGAGGAGGCCGCGCGCGCCGAGGCATGGCTCTATGAGGGGCGCTCGAAGACCGGCGTCGATCCCAAGGAATATCTGAACAGCTTTGTCGACCGCACGGGGCGCATGCTCCATCTCGTCGAAGGTTTCATGCCCGAGGCGCAGTGGCTCAGTGACGGCGACACGCTGACTTATCTCCACAGCTGCATCTCGACCAACGTCCAGCGCGTCCGCGTCCCCGAGACCCCGATGTATCTCGACGCACTGCTTGCCGACGAAGCGCTGGTCGGCGGCCTCGAACCGCGGCTTGGCGATCAGCATCTGCGAACGCTCACCACCACCGGATTGCCGAGCGTCACCTTTCCGGGCCTGCTCGACGAACTCAATCGGCAGGCGTTTGGGTACCGATGGTCTTCGCGCGCGATCATGCTCGACAAGAGTGACGCGACCAGGCTGCTCAGCAAAATCCGGCGGCAATGGTTCGCCAAGCGCAAGTCGGTCGCAGCGATCCTCAAGGAAGTGATGACCAACGAGGCGTCGGTGCTGATGGACAGCGATGCGTCGAACAAGGCCGCCGATGCCGACATGGCGCTGCAGGAGCTTGGCGCCGACGAGGCGGGCATTGCCTATGTCACCGCGACGATCACCGTCTGGGACCGCGACCCGGGGCAAGCAGCCGAAAAGCTCCGGCAGGTCGAGAAGATCGTCCAGAGCCGCGACTTCACCTGCACCGTCGAAGGCGTCAATGCGCTCGAGGCCTGGTTCGGAAGCCTGCCCGGCCATATTTATGCCAATGTCCGCCAGCCGCCCATTTCCACGCTCAATCTCGCCCACCTCATACCCTTGTCGGCGGTATGGGCGGGGGCGGAACGCGACGAGCATTTCGGCGACGCCCCCTTGCTCTATGGCAAGGCCGAAGGTTCGACCCCGTTCCGCCTCACCCTCCATGTCGGCGATGTCGGCCACTGCCTCGTGGTGGGGCCGACGGGTGCCGGCAAGTCGGTGCTGCTCGCGCTCATGGCAATGCAGTTCCGGCGCTATCCCGGCAACCAGATCTTCGCTTTCGACTATGGCGGTTCGATCCGCGCCGCTGCGCTCGCGATGGGCGGCGACTGGCAAGATATTGGCGGCGCGCTTCACGATACGGGCAGTGCGGGATCGGTCGCGCTGCAGCCACTCGCGCATATCGACGACGCGGCCGAGCGCGCCTGGGCCTCCGAGTGGCTGGCGGCGCTGCTCGTCGGCGAGGGGATCGCAGTCGATCCGGCGGCGAAGGAGCATATCTGGTCGGCCCTGAGCTCGCTCGCGACCGCGCCGCGCGCTGAGCGGACGCTGACCGGTCTTGCGGTCCTGCTCCAGTCGCAGGAGCTCAAGCTGGCGCTCGCGCCCTATCTCGTTGGCGGTCCCTGGGGACGGCTGCTCGACGCCGAGGCCGAGCATCTCGGCGCGGCGCGGGTCCAGGCGTTCGAAACCGAGGGGCTTGTCGGCGCCGCGGCGGCGCCCGCAGTGCTCTCCTATCTTTTCCACCGGATCGGCCAGCGGCTCGATGGCTCGCCGACGCTGATCATCATCGACGAGGGCTGGCTCGTGCTCGACAGCCCGGCCTTCGCGGCGCAGCTGCGCGAATGGCTGAAGACGCTGCGCAAGAAGAATGCGAGCGTCCTTTTCGCGACGCAGAGCCTTGCCGACCTCGAAGGGTCGAAGATCGCGCCGACGATCATCGAAAGCTGCCCGACCCGGATTTTCCTGCCCAACGAGCGCGCCGCCGAGCCGCAGATTGCACGCATCTACGAGCGCTTCGGGCTCAATGATCGGCAAATCGAAATACTGAGCCGTGCGACGCCGAAGCGCGATTATTATTGCCAGTCGCGGCGCGGCAACCGGCTGTTCGAACTTGGCCTCGGAGAAATCGCGCTCGCCTTTGCCGCGGCCTCCTCCAAATCCGACCAGATCCGCATCGGCGAGCTCATCGCGGCCTATGGGCAGGCCCAGTTCGCGGCCGCCTGGCTCCGTCATCGCGGCCTCGAATGGGCCGCCGACCTCCTCGGCCACCTCGAAATCGCAGCCCCTGAAGGAGTAAGAATATGAAGACATGTCTGAAGCGTGTGCTCGTCACCGCGCTGTTGACAGGCCCCGTCATCGGCACGGTTTCGGCGCCTGCGGGTGCGCAGATCGGCGGCATCGTCCACGATCCGCGCAACTATGCTCAGAATATCCTGACCGCCGCGCGCACGCTCGAGCAAATCAACAATCAGATCAGGCAGCTCCAGAACCAGGCGACGTCGCTCGTCAACGAGGCCCGTAATCTTCAGGGTCTCCCGGTCTCGACGCTCCAGGAACTGCAGGGCCAGGTCGACCGGACCCGGAGCCTGCTCGGCGAGGCGCAGCGCATCGCCTATGATGTCACCAGCATCCAAGGCGCGTTCGAAAGCCGCTACAAGGGCGGTGCGCTGACGGGCTCGCAGGCGGCAATGGTCGCCGGCGCCGAGGCGCGTTGGAACGACAGCGTCGCGGCCTTCCAGGATGCGATGAAGGTGCAGGCCGGCGTCGTCGGCAACATGGGCGATGCGCGTCGCTCGCTGGCGACGCTGGTGTCGGCGAGCCAGTCTGCCACCGGCGCATTGCAGGCGGCGCAGGCTGGCAATCAGCTGCTTGCGCTCCAGTCGCAGCAGCTCGGCGATCTCGCGGCTGCGATCGCCGCGCAGGGCCGGGCGCAGATCCTTGGCGCGGCGCGCGCCGCTGCCGCTGAGGCCGAAGGGCGCGAACGATTCCGCCGCTTTCGCGAGCGCAACTGAAATGGGGCGGACGGCGAAGATCGCGGGCGCGGCCGTGGCCGGCGGGGTCGCGCTGACGATCGCGCTTGTTGCCGCGCTCGAGCCGCCTGCGCCCCGTGCGTTCGCTCCACTGGCTCCCGGGGCGGACGCACTTCATCGCGATGACATCGCGCGATGCCGGACCGTTACGACCGCCGACGCCGAATGCGCAGCGGCATGGGAAGCGCGGCGCCGTCAATTTTTCGGCCAGCAAGAGGATGTGCGATGAACGACACCGGCGTGATCGACCAGTTCCTGTCGGTCTTCTCGACCTATATCGACAGCGGTTTCGGGCTGCTCGGCGGCGAGGTCGGCTTTCTATCGTCGACGCTCATCGTCATCGATGTGACGCTGGCCGCGCTCTTCTGGGCGTGGGGCGCCGACGAGGATGTGCTGCAGCGGCTCGTCAAGAAGACGCTCTACATCGGCGTCTTCGCCTTCATCATCGGAAACTTCCAGAGTCTCGCCGCGATCATGCTGGAGAGTTTCGCCGGACTCGGCCTGAAGGCGAGCGGCGGTGCCATGGCGATCGGCGACTTCATGCGCCCGGGCGTCGTCGCTGAAACGGGTCTCGATGCGGCGCAGCCTTTGCTCGATGCGTCGGCCGACCTCGTCGGGCCCGTCGGCCTCTTCACCAATTTCGTCCAGATCATGATTCTGCTGATCGCCTGGATGATCGTCGTGCTCGCCTTCTTTATCCTCGCGGTGCAGGTCTTTGTGACGATCCTCGAGTTCAAGCTGGTCACGCTTGCCGGCTTCGTTCTCATCCCTTTCGCCTTCTTCGGCCGAACCGCCTTCATGGCCGAACGGGTGCTGGGGCATATCGTCTCGTCGGGGATCAAGGTGCTCGTTCTTGCGGTCATCACCGGGATCGGAACGACATTGTTCGGCCGCTTCACGCAGGCAGGCTTGGGACCGACGCCCGGCATCGAAGAGGTGATGGCGATCGCGCTCGGGGCGCTGACCCTGCTCGGTCTCGGCATCTTCGGCCCGAGCGTTGCCAACGGCATTGTTGCCGGCGGACCGCAGCTCGGCGCAGGTGCGGCGGCGGGGACGACCGTAGCGGCGGGTGCGACACTCGCCGCCGGCGCAGCGGGCGCCACGCTCGCAACCGGCGCCGCCGCAACGGCAGCGCGCGGCGTTGCCACGGCCAGCGCGCGCGGCGCGGGACGTGCTTCCGCTGCCTATGTCGCGGGCGCGGCCCGAAAGAGCGGAGCAAGCGCGGTCGGCGGAGGCCTCGCCAATGTAGCGCGCAGCGCGGCAATGGGCGCAGCGTCGCCGCTTCGCAGCGCCGCCGCCGAAGCGCGCGCGCATTTCATGGGCGGCCGCGACGGGCCCGCCGGCGGCGCGGTGCCGCCACCGGGTCCGAGTACACCGCCCGCCTGGGCTGACGCGATGCGGCGGCGTCAGGCGATCGGGGCCGGCGCGACCATCGGCGTCCAGACGCTGAAGAGCGGCGACAGTCACGGCGCGGGATCGGCGCCCGACATCCGAGAAAGGGACTGAAAATGTTCAAGCGACCCCATAATCATTATGGCCGCGCTCCCGCGCCGGTCACACCCTATCAACGCGCCGCCCAGGTCTGGGATGACCGGATCGGATCGGCGCGCGTCCAGGCGCGCAGCTGGCGCCTCGCCTTCTTCGGTTCGCTGCTGATCTCGGGCGGCCTCGCAGGCGGACTCGTCTGGCACTCGGCGCGCGGCACGATTACGCCCTGGGTCGTCGAGGTCGACAAGCTTGGCGAGGCCCGCGCGGTGGCGCCCGCCGACGAGGATTATCAACCAGGCGATCCACAGATCGCCTTTCACCTGGCGCGCTTCATCGAACATGTCCGTTCGATTCCCGCCGACCCGGTCGTGCTGCGCAAGAATTGGCTGAGCGCCTATGATTTCGTGACCTCGTCCGGCGCGAAGGCGCTGAGCGACCATGCGCGCAACAATGATCCGTTCGCCGAGGTTGGGAAATTCCAGGTCGCGGTCGATGTCTCGAGCGTGATCCGCGCCTCGCAGGACAGCTTCCGCATCGCGTGGACCGAGCGCCGCTATCAGGACGGCAGCCTCGTCGACACGTCGCGATGGTCGGCGATCGCAACCGTCACGCAGATAGCGCCGCGCACCCCCGACGCGTTGCGCCGGAATCCGCTCGGCATGTTCATAACTGCCATTTCATGGTCGAAGGAGCTCAGCCAGTGAAGAAATTTTCTCGTGTTGCTCGCCTGGCGGGAGCGGCCACGCTCTGCCTGACGGTCCCGGCAACGGCCGTCGACAGCCGCGATCCGCGTCAAAATATCGGACGGGCCAACGATGCTGCGCGCGTCCAGCCCGAGCGTGCCACCTTTCACAACGCCATCCAGAAATATGCCTGGGCTGAAGGCGCGCTCTTCCAAGTCTACACGACACCGGGAAAAGTGACCAATATCGTGCTGCAGGAAGGCGAGGAACTGGTCGGGTCGGGTCCGGTGGCGGTTGGCGACACCGTGCGCTGGATCATCGGCGATACGGTGAGCGGCAGCGGCGCGGCGCGCCGGGTTCATATCCTCGTGAAGCCCACCCGCTCCGACATCATGACGAATATCGTCATCAACACGACGCGCCGGACCTACCACCTCGAACTGCGCGCGACGGCCGCGACCTACATGGCTTCGGTCTCCTGGTCTTATCCCGAACACGAACTGATCGCTCTTCGCGCGGCCGAAATCGAGCGCGAGCGTGTCGCTCCGGTGGCCGCGGGCCTAGACCTTGCGAAGCTCAATTTCCGCTACCGGCTTTCGGGCGACAAGCCGGACTGGCGCCCGGTTCGCGTGTTCGATGATGGGCGCCAGCTTTTTATCGAATTTGGCGAGGATATCGCGACGGGCGACATGCCGCCGTTGTTCGTCGTCGGCGGCAACGGCGAGGCCGAACTCGTCAACTATCGGGTGAAGGGGCGCTATATGGTCGTTGATCACCTCTTCGAGCGCGGCGAACTCCGCCTTGGCGCCGGCAAAAAGGCGCAAGCCGTGCAAATCGAGCGCGAAGTGCCGCGTCGCCGGGGGCGTAGGTGAGCGAGCCGGAAAGCGCGGAGCTGGCGCCAGCCGCGGCGGGGGAGGGCGAGCTGACCGAGACCCGTTTGGAACCCAATCCCATCCAGCTGCGCGGCGAGCTGCCGCGGGTCATGCGCCTCTCGCGCAATACGCTCGCGATCGCCGGCGCGGCTGGCGGCACGGCGATCGGTGCTGCGCTGTTCTGGGCGTTGCAACCCGCGGTTCCGAACGCCAAGGAGAACCTTCTCTCGGCCAGCGAAGGCAGCAAGGCCGAGGTCGTGACCGGCGGACCCGCCGACTATGGCATGGCAGCGCTGCACGCGCCGCATCCCGGCGATCTGGGCGGCTCGACCCTCGAAGCAGGGGAGATGGTACCGCCGCCGGCGGCAGGGGAAGCTTTGCAGGTCGATCCCCGCGCGGCGGCGATCGAGCAGCAGCGGACACGCATGGCGCACGAAGGCGAGGCCGCGCGCTCCAGCGGCCTTTTCCTCGCTGGTGCGCGGGGCAACGCGGTCCATTCCGAGGCGGCATCGGCCGAGGATCTGACGGCCGGGGGAGCCGGCCTCGTCGCCGCCGACAAGCGCGACCCGCTCCTTCGCGGCCAGACGGGGACGACGGAAAACCCGGCGCGTTTGACTGCGCCTTCGTCACCCTATGTGGTGCAGGCAGGCAGTGTGATCCCTGCAGCCCTTATCACGGGCATTCAATCGGACCTTCCGGGACAAGTTACCGCGCAGGTAACACAGAATGTCTTCGATAGCGCGACGGGCCGGGTGCTTCTCATTCCGCAAGGGTCGCGCCTCATCGGCGCTTATGACAGCAAGATCGTCGCCGGGCAGGATCGCGTCCTGCTGGCATGGGATCGCCTGATCCTTCCTGGTGGGCGTTCGATCGATCTCATGCGCCAGCCCGGCGCCGACGCATCGGGTATGGCGGGACTGGCCGATCGTACGGATCATCATTGGGGGCATATGTTAAAGGCCGCGCTTATCTCTACGGTGCTAGGCGTCGGTGCTGAGCTGGGCTCGGATGACGACGATCGGCTTGTGCGGGCGCTGCGCGATGGCTCGCAGGACACGATCGGCGAGACCGGGCGCCAACTCGTATCGCGCCAGATTGCGATCCCGCCGACGATCACTGTGCAGCCAGGCTTCATATTCCGGGTCATCGTGACACGGGACCTGGTGCTCGAGCCAATTGCAGGAGGATTGATATGAGCAAGCTACGCTTGGGGCCGATCGTCGAGGACCGGCCCGTCAAGCTTTCCGTCGAAATGCCCGGTGCATTGATGCGGGAACTCATCGATTATGCCGCGGTACATGGACGCTTAAATGGGTTGTCGGACCCGATGCCGCCCGAAAAGCTAATACCGCCGATCGTCGAACGGTTCATCGCCGGCGATCGTGAGTTCAGCAAACAGCGTCGGCGCTGATTTACATCGCGTCAGTCATTTTTTGTTCGAGCGGGCTCCGCGCCGCTTGCGAGTAACGGATGCAATGTGAGCCCCCCAAGCGTCCAGCGCTTCGCGTTTTTCGTCGGCAAAGGTATAACGCTGGTACACGCTTGCCACGCCGCCCTTCGTTCGGTTCTGGACGGCCTCAATCCAGTCTCCCGGTATCCGCAAGCCTTGGAGTCCGGTAGCGACGGACCGCCGAAGATCGTGAAATCGCCACGGCGGCACGGGCGCGGCATCGTCTTCGATCAGCTTGGCCACCTGCTCGTCGAGCTTCGCCTTGCACTTTGAGTAGCCCGACACGCGCGACAGCCCGCCATCTGTTGTCAGCACAAAGCCTTTGGCGGGCCATTTTTTCCCGCCGGCAATTCGGTCAAGCTCGGCGATGACTTGCGCTGATAGTGGAACAAGGTGCTCGCGGCCGTTTTTGGCGCGCGCGGAAGGAAGTATCCATTCGGCTTTGGCGCGATCAAGCTCATTCCATTCGAGCGCGGCGACTTCCTCGCGCCGCTGGCCGGTCAGCAGGAGGAGCCGCACGAGACCCGTGAAAGCTGTGCCGATGTCTGCGCTTCCTTCCCAGATCAACCGGAGCTCGGAGTCGCGAAGCACGCGATCCCGGCTGCGCGCGGCTGCGGGGACTTCGAAACCCTCAAGCGGATTCTTCTCGATCATGCCCCGACCTTTGGCCCAGCGCATCAGGCGCCGGGCGACGGCGAACACATTGCGGCGCAGTGCAGCGCTTTGGCCGGGGATTTCGTCGATAATAGCGACGATTTCGGAGCCCCTGATCGAGGGCAGGGAGCGTGTCCCGAGTTTCGGCCGAAGATGTTTTCGCAAGGTCGATTTCACGAAATCGCGGTAGCGATCACGTCCGGTCTCGAATGCCAACTTTTCGAATTTGTCCGCGACCGCGTCGAAGGTCAGCTCGGTGTCGATGTAGCGCTTGCGTTTCTTTTCCTCAGCGGGATCGATCCCCTGGCTGATCTGTAGGAGCAAACGCTCTGCTTCTTGCCCTGCCAACTCCGGCGTCCAGCCGCTTCCATGCTGTCCGATCTTATAGCGGCGGGTCGGAGTGCCGCGGCCGCCCATCCGATATTGAAGGATATAGATGCGCCGACCCGTGGGCGTGACCTTGAGGCCAAAGCCCTTTCGAGAACTGTCCCAAAAGAACTGGTCGCGGGTGCCTGGAACGATGCCATCGACCGTTCGTTTGCTCAATCTAATGGTCGGCATAGCAATCACATAGCAATCACGGTGAAGAAAACCAGAGAAAACTGCTTCTGACTGTGTCGTAAGTAAGATACTGAAAAATAGCTCTAAATCGTAGTTTAGAAAATTTCCGGATATCCCCGGAAAAGCCCAAAAATTAGATTCCTAATCTGGGGGCCACTGGTTCGAATCCAGTCGGGTGCACCATATTTTCAATGACTTAGCTGCATTATTCCGTCGAAGTGCCGTTCCGCGGCGTTCCTTGACCCCCCTGCCGCTCTGCCGACCGGCAGCGCCCGTGAGAAGCTGCGCAGCCAAACTTTGGGACCGGTTCCGATTGCAGGTTCGTCCGGCGCCGGTCCCATCTTCGCGCTACGCGCTGTTACGGCGTTGCGATGGGCTTTCGGCCTCGTCGGCGAAGGCGCGCGCGCCCCGACGCTTCAGCCGGAGTTTGAGCGTGTCACCGTCGACATTTCGGAATTGCTCCGCCAGATCGAGGAAAGCGCCGTACAGCAGCGCGCGATCGTCATCGGCCAGCTCAACTAGCCCGGCCTTGGCGACGAGCCCGCCGAGTTCGATCAGATGCTTCGTGCGCGCGCGCCATGCCACCACCCAGACCCGATTATCGTACCGCGATTTGGCCTGCTCAATCCGGTTTCGTTTCTGCGCCAGCCGCCGCGCCGCCTGTATCGCTTCCCGGATTGCGGTTCGGCCGTTTCCGCTCGCGTCCGCGAAAAAATTCCGCGCCGCGCTTGCTCCAGTCTGCGGTGACGCTTTTGTCCTTCGTCGCGACCGCGGCGAGTAACGCACCCACAAGCAAATTGGGATCGAGCGCATCGGCGCCCGTCGCTTCGACGAGGTCGCCATATTGCTGGATCTTGCGCTGTTTGAGTAGCTTCGCGCGTTCGCCGAGCGCTTTCAGTTCGGCATCGAAATCGCGGATTTTGGGCATCGTGCCACTCCTTGTCTCGCTCCGCCGCACCTAACATGGCCGATGCTGACAGTCGGTCAAGGAGACTTTCGGGCGGTGCGCTGCTGGGCGTAGGACAGACTATAAATGCGCGTAGGCGTGACGCTCTGTTGCTCGCAGATCATTTTGCAAGAAGCCGCGACAGCAGAGCTTGCAGTCCGATATCCTGCGGCCCTTCTTCCTTTACCACGCCATCGGGCGCGGGGCGAAAGATCGACGCAAGCATGATTGCACGATCGGCTTCCGCCATTGCGTCGTTCTCGCTCATCGCGAGATATGCCTGCGTCATGATCGCCCGTTCCTTCGCGTCGACGCGCAGATGATGTTCGCTCAACCATAGTTTGACGACGAGCCGTCCGATCCAGAAAACCAATGTCGTGATCGCGAGCAGGGCGCCGCTCGTGATGAGGTAGACGGGCGTGCGGTCGACAACCGTCGCATCGAGCGAGAGAATAATCGTGGAGGCAGCCCAACCTGCCGTGCCGATGATGATCGCCGCCAGAATGAAATAGCCGATGGTGACCTTGAGCAAATTGCGTTCGGCCTTGCCATGGTCCGCCGCCTTGTCCTTCCAATATTGAACTGGCGCGGCAAGCTCCATCTGCCGCCGGAATCGGTCTTCGGTTTCGAGCAGCTTCGCAATCGACTCTTGCGATGTTGTCGCGAATTCGAGCGACATTGCTTCGGACTTGGTTTTGATCGAATCACGCAGGCGGTGAACAATTCCGCGCACGCGGCGGGTGCGCGCTGTTTCTGAGTCCCGCGACTGCTGTTCGAGTTCGCGAACGCGATTCTCAAGGCGCGTAATGGCCGAGCGGTAATTAGTGCGTTCTTGCTCGAGTTCCTTGACGAGGCCAGTCCGTTCGATCGAACTGGGGTCCGCCGCCAACATTAGTCCGCGGAACCCAGCAGGGCTTTGTACGAATTGCTGCCATTCGCTCGGCGCACGCAAATAGCGATACATGAAGCGCGCTTCGTCAGTCCCGACCCGGCCCTTCGTCGCGAGGATGCGGCGGCCATTTTCGGAAGTGCTGATGAAAAAGCTGGTTTCTTTGCCTGGCAGGCTGTTGTTGATCCATCCCCGCAGATTAGCTGCGCCATCGCTCTGGTCGTCGAGCTGCGCGGTACCATTTAGAAACGCCTTGTAGATTGGTCGAAAGTCCGACGTCAGTGGAGTGCTGGCCGTCGCGTTGTCGCCATCGGTCCAAAGCCATGACCATGCTTGCTGCTCTTTGCGCAGCCAGTCGGCGAATTGAGCCCGCGTTCGAAAGACTAGTGGCTCTTGTCCGCTTAATTCTATCCGGTGAAATTCGTCGCCCATATCAGCTTCGCCCCGATACCCCGTCCCGACCGCGATATAGGGTGTCTCCTCGCATATCCAAATTGAGTGATGAATCGCAAACCCAAGACTAGATCGTAAAAGAGCGCGCTTATACGTCGTACCGACGTCGCGGGCCTCTGGCCTAAGATCGGCCCATCATGGCGATCTATCATTTCTCGGCAAAGATCATTTCCCGGGCGGCAGGGCGGAGCGCTGTCGCCGCGGCGGCCTATCGCGCGGCCGAGCGGCTGCAGGACGAGCGACTGGGGAGGGCGCATGATTTCACGAACAAGGCGGGTGTCGTCCATTCGGAAGTGGTTCTCCCAGAGGGCGCGCCCGAGCGGTATGCCGATCGCGCCACGCTGTGGAACGAGGTCGAGGCGACCGAGAAGCGCAAGGATGCGCAACTCGCGCGCGAGGTCGAATTCGCGATCCCGCGCGAGATGACACAGGAGCAGGGGATCGCGCTCGCGCGCGAATTTGTCGCCAAGGAGTTTGTGGACCGCGGCATGGTCGCCGATCTCAATGTGCATTGGGATATCGGCGCCGGTGGCGAGGCCAAACCTCACGCGCATGTCATGTTGAGCCTGCGCCACATCGACGGCGACGGGTTTGGCGCCAAGGTCCGCGAATGGAATGCGACCGCGCTGCTTCAGCACTGGCGCGGCGCCTGGGCGGAGCATGTGAATAGCCGCTGCGCCGCGCTCGGCATAGATGCGCGCATCGATCATCGCAGCTATGCCGAGCAGGGCATCGTGCTCGAGCCGCAGCACAAGATTGGCGCCGCAGGCGCACGGCGCGAAGCAAAGGGCCAAGACGCCGAGCGCGCGGACGACCATCGCGCCATCGCGCGGAGCAACGGCGCGCAGATTCTTGCCGATCCCGAAGTCGGGCTCGCCGCGTTGACGCGGCAGCAAGCGACTTTCACCCATCGCGATCTCGCGAAGTTCGCGCATCGCCATAGCGACGGGCAGGAGCAATTCGAGCGGGTCGTTTCTGCCATGCGCCACCATGAATCGGTCGTCGCGCTCGGGCGGGATGGGCGCGGCGACGAGCGCTTTACGACGCGCGCCATGCTGTCGTCAGAACAGCGGCTTGCTCGCGATGCGGCGCAGCTTACGGCGTCGACTGCGCACCCGGTGTCGCGCGACGATAGGGTTGCGGCGCTCGCGGTTGAAACCGCGCGCGGCGTTCGTCTCAGCGCCGAGCAGCGTGGCGCGTTTGATCATGTCCTGCGACCGACGGGGCTGGCACTCGTCGCCGGTTATGCCGGCACCGGCAAATCGACTATGCTTGGTGCGGCGCGCGAAGCGTGGGAGCTCGGCGGATATCGCGTGCAGGGTGCGGCGCTGTCGGGGATCGCCGCCGAAAATCTGCAGGGAGGTTCCGGCATCGCTTCGCGCACGCTCGCCAGTTTCGAATATGGCTGGGCGCGCGGCGCCGATACGCTGACAGCGCGAGATATTCTCGTCGTCGACGAGGCCGGCATGATCGGCACACGGCAAATGGAACGACTGAGCGCCGAGGTGTCGCGCGCAGGGGCTAAGCTGGTCCTGGTGGGCGACGTGCAACAGCTCCAGGCGATCGAAGCTGGCGCTGCATTCCGCTTGCTCGCCGAGCGGCATGGCGCGGCCGAGATCGGCGAGGTTCGCCGCCAGCAACAGGCATGGATGCGCGATGCAACCCGCGCGATGGCGACCGGTGACATGGCGGTCGCGCTCCGGTCCTATTCCGATCTCGGCTTGGTTCATGTCGCCGAAACGCGGGACGCCGCGCGCGATGCGTTGATCGACCGATGGGATGCCGAGCGCCGGGCGGATCCGGCGGCGTCGCGCATCATCCTCACCCATTTGAAGACGGAGGTACAGATGCTCAACGATTCAGCGCGCGAACGCCTGGGTGCGCAAGGCGCGCTCGGTGCGAGCGTCACGGTGCAGACCGAGCGAGGACCGCGCGAGTTCGCTGCCGAGGATCGCATCCTCTTTTTGCTGAACCAACGCTCGATGGGCGTCAAGAATGGCACGCTTGGCACGGTCGAAAGGGCCAGCCCAGAGCGGCTCGCGGTCCGGCTCGACAATGGCGAACGCGTCGACGTCGATCTCAAACTCTATGCCCATGTCGATCATGGTTATGCCGCAACGATCCATAAGTCGCAGGGTATGACCGTCGATCGCAGCCATGTCCTCGCGACGCCGGGACTCGACGCCCATGGCGCCTATGTCGCGCTCAGTCGGCATCGCGAAGGATCAGCGCTTCATTATGGCCGTGATGACTTTGCCGATGAGACGAAACTCGCGCGGATGTTGGGACGTGAACGACCGAAGGACATGGCGCTAGACTATGGGGGGCGATTGCCCGCGAAGGATGGGAACAACGACCGGGCCGATCAAGCGAGCGCGATGGCACCAAGGGAGCAGCAAGTTCCGACCCCGTCGCAGACTCTCGCCGAAAAACTCCGGGCCATGGTTGCAGCGCGCGTCAATGCGCCGAAGGCATCTCCGGACTCGGTACGCCAGGCGATGTCGCAGGCTGCCGACGCAAAGGTTGAACCCGGGCCGAAGAAGGACCTCGATCGCGGCGCGGGACGCTAGGTGTCATGCTCTGATGGTTGCTGGTCGGCGATCAACTTTTCGTCAGCCTTGCGCAGGACGGGCCGACAAAGTTCCAGATTTGATAGGCGACAGCGTCGAGCTGAACTCCTGTCAGGTCGATGCTGTCGGCATAGGCGGCCCATTGACGCTGCTTGTCGCGATCCTCGAAAAAGGCGCTGGAGAGTCCGGGAGGTGGTTCTGCTGGAATTTTCGTGTCACGCCGCTCAAACGTCGCCGCTATCGCTGCGTCGAGATCGTCGGGCGTGATCATGCACGACCTCGGAAGCGCCCAAAGATCGTAATAATCCTTCATCCGGCTGTTGGCGATGCCGAGCGCAACCATCGCCTGGAACTTCTCGGCGATCACCGTCGCCGGCGGATAGACGCGAATCTCGGGGTCCGGAAAATCCAGCAAGGTCGGATAGGCGATCGGATCGGCCGGCTTGGCAATCGCGTCGCCAAAGCCGAGATCGATCGTCACCGGGATCCGGGTCTGTTCGAGACGTGCGATCGTCGACAGCCGCATGCCGCCATATTCGGCTTCCTCGCGGATCGGTTTGGCTGTCATGCCCTTGGTGTCGAAGACTAGCCCATCGTCGGCTTCTATTTCCATGATGGTGCTGAAGTCTGCGATTAGCCGCGCCGCGCTCGCATCTCCGAAGGCCAGGAAGTCCATGTCGCGGGTGACACGGTTGCTGTCTTCGAGCCACAGGGTGACGAGCAGGCCGCCTTTGAGAATGAAATTGTCGCGCTGCGGCGATATCGAGAGCCGATAGAGCAGGCGCTCGAGCGCGAAGCGCACGAGCAACACGTCGAAGGGCTGTCCGTCCGCGCGGGCAAGGGCGAGGAGGCGCGCCTTTGCCGATGCCGCGATATTCGCGGAGGCCTTAGCCATGCGCTGTCAGGGCCTCCATATAGGGTTTCATCGCTTTCCATGCGCCGCCCGCGACCGCGGCCTCGGCGATCTCGCTTGGGCTGGCCTTTCGCTGATCGAGAGCCGATCGCAGCCCCTCGATCGCGACCGAGCGATCGGCGAGCTTGGGGTTGCGGAAAAGGTCCGCGAGCGTTTTGGGGACCGAGTAGATCGGGACGTCGACCCCCGAAATCTTGTGGTGCGTCACGCCCTGCCGCAGATATTTGTCGGCGAACCGGACGATCTTGAGCGGTGGATGGATCGTCGTCGGCGCCCAGTCCGACGTGCCGATCGCCACCCAGACCCGCCGCGGCATCTGGTCTGTCAGGCCATGATAGGCGAGCGCCGAAACCATCGCGATCACGCCCTTTGGTACGCGCGTGGCGACTTCGGCAAGATTTTGATCGGCGTCGATATCGGCATCGCCATATTGGTAGAGCCCGCGTGCGATCCGTTCGATATCGCCGTCGTCGAGCGCGCGCGCGATCGTCTCCGCCGCGATGCCCGCGGCGCGCAGTTCGCGCGCGCGCAGGATCGGCCGTGTTTCGAACAGCGTTTTGAGTTTGTCCCTCTGGGGCGGGGCAGTCGTCATGTGACAAATCCTATAACTTATGCGCGTTCTATCAGAGCTTTTGTCACAAGTCATTAATCGGGTGCACGGTTCTCATCCAGAGCGGCGGCCTGGAGAATGTCGTTGGCGACATAAGTTCGTCCTTCGCGCGTTGCTCGCCCCGTCGCGAAAATATCGTAACGAAAGTCGGCTCCAGCGTAGATTTGGCCTATCGACCACGCGGCACAATCGCCGCGATAAAGGCGGATGGCCTATTCTTCTACGCCGAAAGGAGGGGCGGGCGGCGACCCGCTCGTTCAACAGCTTTCGGTCATCCTCGCCCTTGTCGCCATCGCCGGGTGCTGGCCTGCAATTCGCCAGCACATCCCGCCCGAGAGCCGCTTTGACTTCGTCGATCTGGTTGCCGAGCATTGGGCGCATCGGGGCGCGCTCGAGCCGTGGATCGAACGGCGTTGGGCCTGGCTTGCCATCCATTCCTATCATTTGTGGTTCGCGCTCGCCGTCTTGCCGGGCGTATGCGCAATTGGGATAGTCCAGGCAATCGACCGCCGGAATCCTTGGGCGATCCTCCATTCTGTTCTGGGTTGGGTTGGGGGCGGGCTGGTCGGCTTCCTTCTCTACGATAGCTTCCGGCGCGACACCTGGCCGCTAGCCGTAATGATGCCCGCGATCTTTTCTTTCCTCGGGGGTGCAATCGGCGCGCGGCTTGGTGCGATGTCTCGATCCTCGCATCATTTGCGCGGCACCAAGGTGACGTCGGGCGTTTCGGCCCGGCTCGGTCGCCATTGGGCCCGATATCGCGGCCGGGTCGCGCTCGCCGGCGTCGCACTGGACCCGATGGACGAGACGATGCACATCGCCGCGATCGGCGCGACCGGCTCGGGCAAATCGACGGCGCTACGCGCCATGATGGCCGATGCGCTGGTGCGGGGAGATCGACAGGTGGTCGCCGACCCGGAGAGCGCGGCCCTAAAGACGTTTTTCTCGGACGGCGATATCATCCTGAATCCGTTCGATGCCCGCTGCGCGCGCTGGGATCTGCTCGCCGAGATCGAGCGGCCGAGTGACTTCGCTTTCCTGTCGAGTTCCTTGCTCCCGCATCTGGGGCAGGGCGATCACGATCAATGGATCAGTTACGCCCAGCAACTGCTTGCCGGCGCGCTGGAGAATTTCTGGACGCTGAAGCTTGGCTCCTCGGACGATTTTATCGAAATGTTGGCGAGCGCGAAACTTGGCGAACTGCGTCAGCTGTGCACCGGGACGCCCGCGGCGCGCTATTTCGAGGAGGGCGGCGAGCGGATGCTAGCAAGCATTCTCGGTACGATGGCGCCGGCGATCGGCAATCTTCGCCACGTCGCCGGACGCGGAGGGGTTCTGTTTTCACTGCGCGAATGGGTCAGAAGCGGAACGGGATCGCTGTGGATGCCCTATGCGGCCAACGAAACCGCGGCGCTACGCGGTCTCATCTCGTGCTGGATGAATATCGCGATCTTCGAAACGCTGTCGCTGCCGCCGTCGAGCGAACGGCGCATCTGGTTCCAGATCGACGAAATGGATGCGCTTGGACGGATCGACGGCCTGACCAATGCGCTCGCGCGGTTGCGGAAATTCGGGGGCTGTGTCGCGCTGGGCTTCCAATCCTATGCGCAGCTCAAGCAGATTTATGGCGAGGGTGCCGAGACGATCATCGAGAATTGCGGCAATCTGTTGCTGCTGCGATCGGGGCTCAGCGATGATGGCGGCACCGCGAAGCTTGCGTCACAACTGATCGGCAGCCGCGAGGTCGAGCGCCAGGATATGAGCCGGACACGCTCGCGGGGTCGCTACACGACCCGCTCGATGTCGATGCAGACGCGACGCGCGGTCGAGGACGTCGTTCTCCCCAGCGAAATCATGCAGCTTTCCGACCGCGAGGGCTTCGTGAAGCGCGCTGGATCGCCGCATTGGGCGCGTGTAAAATTCCCGTTCGAGCGGCTATCTCCATGAAAATTCATGTGTCTGGTCCGGTTTCCTCGACCTGCTGCGTCGTAAGGGTGGGAGTGTCTCACGGAAGTGGGACACTGCACGGCGCTGCAAGCGAACCGCGAACAGCATCGTGCTAAGCAGAAACGGAGTGGAAGCACTGCGGGCGGCAAACGCGCGACTTCATAACGCCGTGCCCGGATGCGGATGATATCGGATTGGAGACACCGGATCGCCCCGGCCGCTGGTGGTGAATCCCCGGCTCGGCCGGGTCGATGGCAGCGACGGGCTGGTTGTCAGTTGCTGCGAGGCGCCGCGGCCAACCGGAGTTCTCGATTATCAATGGGCGCCCGACGGGTCGGCGCTCTAGTATTCGGCGCTGAAGATCCGCACGGTCGAGGAAGCCCGAGCGCATACCGAAGCCGGCATCCTGTTCGAAGATCAGACGATGATCTCGCCGATCGACATGTGGGCTGAACCCGCGTCGCCGGCGGTGGAGCTCCACCTGTTCGATCCAAATACCGGGACCGATCGCATCGTCGCAACGGCGCCCGGCGATCGCGTGTCGGCGCAATTCGCCTTTCGAAGGGAAGGAGGCGACGTCGCCTGGTTGGATGGGAGGCGCATTGCCTATCGTCTCGAGGCCTATGACGCGCAAGGTCGGCGGTTGCTTTCCCACTGGGTTGTGGGCGTTGATGGCGCGGCGGCGAAGGAGGTTGCCGAAGCCGACTTTCCGCAGGGCGGCGCCACGATCCCGACGGGTGACGGCGTTCTCGCGCTCGACGGGGAAGGGGCGGCGCGAAGGCTGGTGACGCGTGGTTCCGACGGGACGATCCGCAAGGATCATGGGCCCGTCTCCTTCACCCATATGGGTGGTGGCCGTGGCCATTGGCATAGCCCCGAATCCGACCGCATGATCCTTGGCGTCCGTTATCCCGATCGGGATGGGCTGATGCTGTTTCCGGCGACGTCCGCTGGAACCCGGCTGGCCCGCATCGGCGACAGCCTGAGCGATTGCGCCTTTGCCGCCGATTTGACGCTGGGTGTGTGCAATCGCGAAAGCCTGGAACGTGCGCCGGAATTGGTCGCCGTCGATCCCGCGACGGCGAGGGTGCGGGTGCTGGCCCGGCCCAATGCGCACTATGATCGAATCGCACCGCTCAAGACCGCGAGGGCGCGCTGGACCAGTCGGCTGGGCTCCGACAATGACGGCTACATAACCTATCCCCGCGGCTATCGGACAGGCCGGAAATATCCGACGTTGATCGTCACCCATGCCGGCGATGCCCGCAACCGCTTCGCCGACCCCGTTTTTCAATGGCAATATCCAGTGCAATTCTTCGCCGAACACGGATATCTGGTCCTCTCGGTCAATGAGGCGCGTAAAGATCGGGATGCGTCGCGGGCCTATGGCGCCGGCAAAGGCGATGTCCCGGTGGCGAAGATGCAGGCCGAATGGGGTCTGAAGCCCGTTGCCAGCATGGAGGCGGCCGCTCTGGCTCTGATTGACCAGGGCGTTGCCGATCCCGACCGGATTGGCATTGCGGGTTACAGCCGTGGCGCCAGCGTGACCACATTCGCGCTGAGCCAGTCAAAGCTGTTTCGGGCCGGCGCCAGCGGCGACGCCGATTGGTTCAGCGCCGGCAGCTATTGGGACAGCGCCGTCGCGCGCGGCATTTATGATGGAGTGTTCGGCGGATCTCCACTCGATCCGCTCTATTTTGAAAACTATCAGGCTTTGTCTCCATCAGCCCGGACAGAGCATTTTTGTGGGCCGTTGCTGCAGCAGTTCACGGCCGCGACCGCGGCTGGCGCGGTGGAACTGGACGCAGCGCTCAAGGTCGCGAACGTGCCGGCGGAGCTGGTTTTCTATCCGGGCGAAACGCATGTCTTCCACAAATCCAGACACCGCGCCTCGGCGATGCGGCTGAGCTTCGACTGGTTCGATTATTGGCTCCAGGGCAGGCGCGATACCGATGAAGGCAAGGCGGCGCAATATTGGCGGTGGGACAATATGGCCGCGGGTTGGCGGTCATCGCGAGGCAGTGGCCCGACAACCGTTCCGAAATAGGCCTCCATCATAGCGACATTCTCTCCCTTGGATGGGCACAGGAGGCGTGGCCTCCGATCGAAATCCGTCGTTGCGGCCGTCCGTCGCATGGCGCGTCCGATGTCCGCTTTTACTGATTTCGGTCTGATAGCCGACAGACCGCTATCGGCCAGATTTTGCGACTCCTTTGGCGGCGGTTTTTGTTGAATGGTTTACTCGCGTTCAGTGTCCGAAGCGTTGCGTGGTGCCCGCGCTTTCAATCAGTGACCCTAGCATGCGCCGATGCTTGAGGCTGCGCGGTGTCATCGATTGCAACTGTTGTGCCACGCATCATTGCTACAGGAGCGCCCCGACTTGACCGGATGGTCCAAAAGCGGCGGACTCGTCATGCGCGAGGTGGCGCGCGGGCTGCGTCGCCCACAGCGATCTTCGCGCGCTGAAACCGCTGAGATTATTTGCGCCTCACTTGTTGTATCCGTACGCCGTATAAATGCTGCAGCGTTGAAATTCGAATCCACAGCTCAATTCGTTGACAATGTGAACGTTCCCATTTAGATAACGTTCACATAACGGAAACAACGCCACCAAAAGAGAGTGGTCAATTGGGAGGATGAGGGATGCGGGCGTCTCAAAAGCAGTGGCTTGCCAAGTTTCTGGTCGGTACGTCGGCGCTGTCCTTGATGGGCATGGCGCAGGCGGCAGGCGCGCAGGAAGCGCCGGCCGACAGCGACGTGAGCGGCGACGAGATCGTCGTCACCGGCATCCGTGCCAGCCTTGCCGCATCGGCCGATATCAAGCGCGAGGCGCAGGGCGTCGTCGACGCGATTTCCGCCGAAGATATCGGCAAATTCCCCGACACCAACCTTGCCGAATCGCTCCAGCGCATCACGGGCGTCTCGATCGACCGGTCGAACGGCGAAGGGTCGCTGGTCACGGTTCGCGGCTTTGGTCCCGAATTCAACCTGGTGACGCTGAACGGTCGCCAGATGCCGACCGCGCTGATCGGTGGCGGCGACAACGCGCCATCGTCGCGCTCGTTCGACTTTGACAACATCGCGTCCGAAGGCATTGCGGGGGTCGAGGTTTACAAGAGCGGTCGCGTCACGATGGAATCGGGCGGGATCGGCTCGGTCATCAACCTTCGCACGCCGCGCCCGCTCGACAAGCCTGGGCTCCGGGGCAGCATTTCCGTCAAGGGCGTGTATGATTCGTCGCGCAACGAAGGCAACCCGATCACCCCCGAAGTGTCGGGGATTCTCAGTACGACCTTTGCGAACGACACGATCGGCATCCTGATCACGGGTTCGTACCAGAAGCGCAAATCGAGCGAAAATAGCGCCAATGTCGGATGGCGCGACGGCTATCTGGGAAGCGAGAACAATTGGGGTTCGCTGGCGCAGCCGGGTACGCCGCGTGCGGCCAACATCGCCAACCGGCCTGACCCGACCGATGTCTATCAGGTCCCGCAGAACGCATCCTATGACCTCAACGATGTCAATCGTGAGCGGATCAACGGGCAGGCGGTGCTGCAATTCCGTCCGAGCGACGCGTTCACCGCGACGATCGATTATACCTATGCGCGCAACACCGTCGAAACGCGAAACAGCAACGTCGGCATATGGTTCAACCACGAAGATACGTCGAGCGCATGGACCGACGGCCCCGTTGCCGGACCGCTGTTCTACACCGAGCGTTTTGCAGCGCCTACGGGCGTTCCGGGGCCGAACGCGCTCTATGGCGGCAAGGATCTTTCGTACAGCGGCGCGCTGACCGAAAATCGGGCAGAGAATAAGTCGCTGGGCGTTAATCTGGAATGGAACGGGCCGGGCGGTGTTACGTTCGAACTCGACGGCCACCATTCGACGGCGGAAGTGAACCCGGTCAATCGCTTCGGATCGAGCATGTCGCTGGGCAATGCGGTCTTCGGCGTCCAGAACCAGACGATCAATTTCGAAAACGACTTGCCGATCATTTCCTATGGCATGTACCCCGGTATCGATCCGCTGAATGCCTCGCTGATCACTCCGACGGGTAATGCGTTCCGCAACGCCATTTTCCGGAACCGGATCAACCAGGTGCAGCTGCGCGGTCAATATGACCATGACGGCGGATTTCTCGACAGCATCGATTTCGGCGTGTCGTATGTCGACAGCAAGGTTCGCTCGGCGTTCGGCACGATCCAGAACGACGATACCTGGGGCGGCGCCGGGCCGGCATCGAGCATTCCCGACGACATTTTCTCGCTCGTGACGCTTCCCGACAAATTCCCGGGGCTGGCTCGCGACGGGATGATCGAAAGCTTCTACACCTTCGATTTCGAACGCATGGCCGATCTGATCGAGCAGAATTTCCAGACCTGCAGCAATCCGGCGACGGGTTCTGCGATGCCTGGCACGTGCCTGGCAAACTTCAACACCGACCGGCGCATCTCCGAAAAGACCCTCGCGCCCTATCTGCAGGTGGCAACGGTCTTCGATCTGTTCGACAACCCGGCGCATCTCGTTGCGGGCATTCGGTATGAGACGACGGATATTTCCTCGGCCGCCCTGGTGCCGGTGCCGGTGACGACGACGTGGGTTGGCGACAATGAATTCAACGTCGTCTTTTCAGGTGACAGCGATTTCACCAGGTTCAAGGGATCCTATGACAATTGGCTGCCCGCGGTCGACTTCGACATCTCGCCGATGGAGGACGTAAAGCTGCGTGCATCGTACAGCCACACTATCGCGCGTCCCAGCTATGACCTGATGCAGGGCGGGCGCACGATCGACACATTGTTCCGCGTTGGCGGCGGCGGCGGCGCGCAGGGCAACCCGGGGCTGATCCCCTATAAATCGAAGAATATCGACCTGTCGGCCGAATGGTATTACGCGCGCGACAGCTATATTTCGGCGGGCTATTTCCATAAGGATGTGAGCAACTTCATATCCTCGACGCGCATCGACAGCAGTGCTTTCGGGCTCACGACGCCGGTGGAGGGGCCGCGCTGGAACGCTGCGCTGGCGGCGCTCGGCGCGGATGCCACTGTCGCGCAGATCCGCCAATATATCATCACCAATTTCCCCAGCACGGTCACGGGCAATATTATCAACGCCGCGCCGGGCGATCCGCTGGTGAACTTCGAAATCACGACGCCGGTCAACAGCGACCAGACCGCGTCACTCAACGGTTGGGAATTCGCGCTTCAGCACAGCTTCTGGGATACCGGATTTGGCGTCATCCTGAACTATACGATCGTCAATGGAGATGCGACGTATGACAATACGCAACCCTCGACGGTGGCGCAGTTCGCACTGGTCGGGCTCAGCGACACCGCCAACGCCGTCGCCTTTTACGATAAGGGCCCGATCCAGGCGCGCGTGGCGTGGAACTGGCGTGACAAGTTCCTTTCGGGGACCGGCCCAAATCCGACCTATACCGAGGCTTATTGGCAGATCGACGCGAGCGCGAGCTACGAGTTCATCCCCGGACTCACGGCCTTTGTCGAGGCCATCAACCTGACGGGCGAAGGGCAGCGCAAGCATCTGAGGCACGAGAATAATGTGACCTTCGTATCGCCGGGCTTCGCCCGCTATGCGGCAGGGGTCAGGTTCAGCTTCTAAGGCGGGTGGGCACTTCCGCCGGGTCGCAGGCAGAAAGGGCCGTGTCCTCCCCGGGCGCGGCTCTTTTGCGTGACGGCGGCGGCAAGCTCGCTTAGGATCGATGGCAATGGATAGCGCGGTCGAGAGGATTGTCATCGTGGGCGGCGGCACCGCCGGCTGGCTCGCCGCGTCGCGCCTCGCCAGTTCGCGCCGGGCCAAGGCCGGGCGGCTGTCGGTTACCCTGATCGAGGCACCCGACATCCCGACGATCGGCGTCGGCGAAGGGACATGGCCGACGATGCGCGCGACGCTGGCGGCGATCGGGATCGGCGAGGCCGAGTTCCTTGCCGCGTGCGACGGATCGTTCAAACAGGGGTCGCGCTTCGACGGCTGGGTGACCGGCACTGCGGGCGACCGATACCTCCATCCCTTCACCTCGCCGCCCGCTGCGCCGACCGCCGAACTGCTTGGCGCGTGGCAGGCGGGTACGCCAGACCTGCCGTTCGCGGCGGCAATGACCGCGCAGGCGCATGTCTGCGACCTCGACCTCGCGCCGCGCCAGCGCGCGATGCCCGACTATCAGGGCGCGGCGAATTACGCCTATCACCTCGACGCCGGCAAGTTTGCGGCGTTGCTCGCGGCGCACGCGGTTCAAAAGCTCGGCGTGCGGCATATTTCGGATCATGTCGTCGCGGTGGCGCGCGATGCCGAGGGCGGCATCGCCTCGGTCGCGACGCGTCAGAACGGCGATGTGGCGGGCGACCTGTTCATCGACTGCAGCGGGCATGCATCGCTGCTGATCGGCAACCATCTGGGCGTCGAATGGATCGACCGCAGCGAGACTTTGTTCAACGACCGCGCGCTCGCGGCGCAGGTGCCGGTGGCACCCGGCAGCCCGGTCGGGTCGCAGACGGTGTCGACCGCGCATGAGGCGGGCTGGATCTGGGACATCGGCCTGCCGGGCCGCCGCGGCATCGGCTGCGTCTATGCCAGCCGCTTTATGGACGATGATGCGGCCGAGGCGACCTTGCGCGCCTATATCGCGCGCGTTCTGCCGGGCGCGCCCGAGGTTCCGGTGCGCCGCCTGAGCTTCCCGACCGGGCACCGCGCGCGGTTCTGGGAAGGGAATTGCATCGCGATCGGTCTGTCGGCGGGCTTCATCGAGCCGCTCGAGGCGTCGGCAATCGTGATGATCGAATTGTCGCTGAACGCGCTCCTCGACAATTTTCCGGCAAGCCGCGCGAACATGCCGATCCACGCCGATCGTTTTAACGAGCTGTTCCGCTATCGCTGGGACCGGATCGTCGAATTCCTCAAGCTCCACTATGCGCTCAGCCGCCGCGACGGGCCCTATTGGCTTGCGCAGCGCGACCCCGCGCATGTCCCGCCGCGCCTTGCGGAGATGCTCGCGCTGTGGCGCGACCAGCCGCCGTCGGTGTGGGATTTTCCGCGCGTCGACGAGATTTTCTCGGCCGAGAGCCATCAATATATTCTCTATGGCATGGGCTATCCGGTGCCGGCCGATCTGCCCGCGAGCGAGCGAACCGCCGCTTTGCTCGCCGAGAACCGGCAACGCGCCCGCTCGCTCGCCGCGGCGCTGCCCGCCAATCGCGATTATCTCGACGCGCTTCGCGCCGATAGCAATGCCGCGGCAGCGCGATAGGAAAGGAATTTGATGCCCAACCACGCCGTCCTCGACAACAAGACCCACCGCGACCTTCGCATCCGGACCGATGCGGGAGCGGATCTGGGCGACGACGTCATGGCGACGCTGACGGTGCCGAGCGAGTTTCGGCGCGTGCAGGCGCATTTCCCGATCCTCTTCCGCCGCGAAACGGGGCGCGACGCGTTTACGGCGCTGGCGATGTTCGGTTTCCAGAATGGCGAGAATCTGTTCCTCGACGGCGATCGCTGGGATGCGCGCTATCGCCCGCTGTCGGCCGCGATCCAGCCCTTCCTGATCGGGCGTCCGGCAAGTGGTGAGGGCCCGGGTCAGGTGCATGTCGACATGGACCATCCCCGCATTGCAGCGGCGAGCGAGGGGGTTCGGCTGTTCGACGCCGACGGCAATGCGACGCCCTATCTCGACGATATCGTCGAGCGGCTCGGCGATCTCGACGAAGGCTATCGCGACAGCGGCGCCTTTTATGACACGCTGCTCGCCTATGACCTGCTCGAACCCTTCAGCCTCGAGGTGACGCTCGACGACGGATCGATCCATTCGCTCGTGGGCTTTCACATCATCGACGAGGCGAAGCTGCGCGCTCTCGATGGCGAGGCGCTCGGCGCGCTCCACGCGGCGGGGCATCTGATGCCGATGTTCATGGCGCTCGCGTCGCTGTCGCAGCTGTCGGTGCTCGTCGAACGCAAGAACCGCAGGCTCGCCGGTGGCTGAGCGCGACCGCGCCATTTACGACCGGCTCGCGCCGGTGCCCGAGCGCGAATGGGATAAGGGGGCAGGGCTCGACGCGTTGCTGGAAGGCGCGCGCGAGCCCTTTGTCCTGCGCGGCCTCGCCGCCGATTGGCCGCTGGTCGAGGCGGGCAAGCACTCAGCCCGCGACGCGCGGCGCTATCTTCTCGACCGCGCGCGCGATCGTCCGTTCAAAGTGTCGATCGGCCCGCCGGGGCACGACGGGCGCCTGTTCTACGACGCCGACATGGAGATGAATTTCCGTGTCGGCACGGGCAAGCTCGGCGACATCTTCAGCGGCATCGATACGGCCGAGGAGCGCGGCGAAAACCGCACGGTCTATCTCGCGTCGATCGATATCCCGTCGCATTTCGACGGCCTCGACGAAGCCAATTCGGTCGATCTGGGCGACCGCGACCCGATCAGGAGCATCTGGATCGGCACGCGCACGCAGATTGCGGCGCACAACGATTTTCCCGACAATCTCGCCTGCTGCGCGGTCGGTCGCCGCCGCTTCACGCTGTTTCCGCCGCACCAGTTCCGCAACCTCTATCTGGGGCCCATCGACAACACCCCCGCGGGCCGCGTCGTCAGCATGGTCGATTTCGACGCACCCGACCTCGCCGCGCACCCGCGCTTCGTCGATGCGATGGCAGAGGCGCTGACCGTCGAGCTCGAACCCGGCGACGCGATCTTCGTGCCCTCGATGTGGTGGCACCATGTCGAGGGGCTCGCGGACTTCAACGTCCTGGTCAATTATTGGTGGCGGCGCACGCCCGCCTGGCTCGGCCAGCCGCAGGCGGCGCTCAATCACGCGATCCTTGCGATCCGCGACTTGCCGGCGGAGGACAAGGCGATCTGGCGCGACCAGTTCGACCATTATGTCTTCGACAATGACGGCGGCGTCACCGACCATATTCCCGAAACCGCGCGCAGCATCCTCGCCCCGCTCACATCCGAGACGGCCGGGCGACTGCGCGCCTTCTTGCTGAGGGCTTTGAGTAAATGAGCGACAAGAAACCTGTCCGCGTCGTCATCGCGGGCGGCGGCACCGCGGGCTGGATGATGGCGGCGGCGATTGCGCGCACGATGGGCAAGACGGTCGACCTGACGCTCGTCGAATCCGAACAGATCGGGACGATCGGGGTCGGCGAATCCACGATCCCGCCGCTCGTCAATTTCAACCGCATCCTCGGCATTCCCGAACCCGAATTCATGCGCGCGACGCAGGCGACCTTCAAACTCGGCATCCTCTTCGACAATTGGAAGCACGACGGCGACAGCTATTTCCACAGCTTTGGCCTGTCGGGAAAAGACCATTGGTCGGCGGGCTTCCAGCATTTCTGGCTCAACGCGCGCGAGCGCGGGCATGAACAGCCCTATGCCGATTATTGCCTCGAACTGGTTGCGGCGATGCAGGGCAAGTTTGCGCATCTGCCCGAAGAACGGATGAATTACGCCTATCATGTCGACGCGACGCTTTATGGCCGTTACCTACGCAAACTGGCCCAGGTCGACGGCTGCACGCGCATCGAGGGCAAGATCGCCCGCGTCGAGCTGGACGGCGAGACGGGCGATATTGCCGCGCTGCATCTCGATGGCGAGCGGCGGATCGAGGGCGACATGTTCGTCGACTGCACCGGCTTTCGCGGGCTGCTGATCGATGGCGCGCTGCACGCGGGGTTCGAGGACTGGAGCCACTGGCTGCCCAACGACAGCGCGATCGCGGTGCAGTCGAAGCATCACGGCCCGCCGATGCCCTATACGCAGGCGATCGCGCACGACGCCGGGTGGCAATGGCGCATCCCGCTGCAGCACCGGATGGGCGCGGGGATCGTCTATACGAGCGGCTATCTGTCGCGCGACGAAGCCTATGACCGGCTGATGGGCAGTGTCGGCGAACCGCTGATCGAACCGTTCGACATCAAGTTCAAGGGCGGGGTGCGGCGCAAGCAATGGTTCCGCAACTGCGTTGCGGTCGGCCTTGCGGGGGGCTTTGTCGAGCCGCTCGAGGCGACGACGGTGCATTTGATCCAGCGCGCGGTGCTGCGTTTCATCCGGCTGATGCCGAACGGCCGCGTCAGCGAACGCGACGCGCAGGAGTTCAACGACCAGCAGCGGCTCGACATCGAGCAGATCCGCGATTTCGTCGTGCTGCATTACAAGGCGACCAACCGCCGCGACAGCCCCTTCTGGCGCCATGTCGCGAACATGCCGATCCCGGACTCATTGCAGCAGAAGATCGAGCTGTTCCGCGAAACGGGCCGCGTGTTCCGCAAATATGAGGAATTGTTCGCGGAGAACAGCTGGGTGCAGGTGATGATGGGGCAGGGGATCGAACCGCAATCCTATCACCCGATCGCCGACAAGCTGCGCGACGACGAGGTCGAGCGATTGTTCCAGACGATCCGCGACAATATCGCCCAAACCGTCGCGACGCTGCCCGAGCATCATGCCTATGTTGCGCGTTACTGCGGGGCAGAGGCGCCGAAGGCGGCATGATCCGCGCTGCGGCGATCCTGATGCTGACGGCCACGTTTGGGGGCGGGGCGGCGGCGCACGAGCCCGCCGATGGCAGCTGGCAGCTCGCCTGGTCGGACGAGTTCAACGGCGCCGCGATCGACCGGGGCAAATGGGATTTCGACGTCGATTGCTGGGGAGGCGGAAACAACGAACGCCAATGCTATACCGACCGGCCCGTCAATGCCGCGATCAAGGACGGCAAGCTGGTCATCGCCGCGCGTAAGGAGGCGATGACCGGGCCCGCCTTTCCATTGTCGCAGCGCGGCGACGCCGAAAAAGCGGCGGCGCTGGCAACGAAGCCGTTTACCTCCGCGCGGCTCGTCACGCGTGGCAAGGCGGCGTGGACCTATGGCAAGATCGAAGTGCGCGCGAAGCTGCCGCAGGGGCAGGGAACGTGGCCTGCGATCTGGATGTTGCCCGAAGATAGCCGTTATGGCGGCTGGGCGGCTTCGGGCGAGATCGACATATTGGAAGCGGTAAACCTCGGCGTGCGGTGCGACGATTGCGCAGGCGGAATCGAGAACCGCGTCCTCGGCACGTTGCATTTCGGCGGGCAATGGCCGGACAATCAATATAGGGGCGACGAGACTGCGCTTCCCGCGCCGCTCGACGGATTCCACGTCTTCGGCCTCGTCTGGGAAAAAGGAAAAATTGTCTGGACGGTCGACGGAAAACCCTATGCGACGCGCGTCGCGAGCGAGTGGTCGACAAGCGGATCAGCGGATCCCGCCGCGCCGTTCGATCGGCCCTTTCACCTGATCCTGAACCTAGCGGTCGGCGGCGGGCTCGCCGAGGGGCGCGGGCTGAAAGGAGTGGATGAAAGCGGCTATCCGAAAATTATGGAAATAGATTGGGTGCGAGTCTGGCAATGTGGCAGTGATGTGGTTAGCGATTGCGGCAGCACGGGGGATCAAGAAAAATAATGGGGCGTCGGCGGCAGTCGGTCACGATCAGGCATGTTGCAGCCGACGCTGGCGTGTCGCTGCAGACGGTGAGTCGCGTGATCAACGACGAACCCAACGTCCGTCCCGAAATGAAGGAGCGCGTCCAGGCGTCGATCGACAAACTCGGTTACGTGCCGTCGATCGCGGCGCAGCGGATGAGCGGGTCGCGATCTTATCTGATCCTCGCGATCAACGACCGCGAACGCACGATCGCAGACTGGCAGGGGCGGCAGGGCGTCGACTGGGTCGACCAGATGTTGCTCGGCGGTATGCTGAAATGCGCCGAATATGGCTACCGGATGATTTTCGAGCTGGTCGATACCCACAATGATCATGTTGAGCGCGAGCTGCGCGCGGCGATCGCGGCGCTGCAGCCCGACGGCGTCATCCTGACCCCGCCGCATTCGGACAATCCGCTGATCGTCGGCCTGCTGGACCAGCAGAAAATCCCGTTTGCGCGCATCGGATCGCGCGGCGGTTCGACGGGGATCGCGCTGACGATGGACGACGAGGGATCGGCGCGGCGTGCGACGCGGCACCTGATCGACCTTGGCCACCGGCGTATCGGTTTCATTGCGGGTTCGTCCGAATATAGTCTCAGCCGCTGGCGCATCGATGGCTGGGAAGCCGAAATGGCAGCTGCGGGCCTTGCGACCGACGGGCTGCTCGCCGAGGGTGATTTCACCTATGCGTCCGGCACCGACGCGGCACGGCATTTGCTGCGCAGCGCCAATCCGCCGACCGCGATCATCGCGAGCAGCGACCAGATGGCGCTCGCGACGCTGGAGTTGGCGCGCGACCTCGGCCTCGACGTGCCCGGGCAATTGTCGATCGTGAGTTTCGACAATACGCCCGTTGTCCGCTTTACCCAGCCACCGCTGACTGCGGTCGACCAGCCGGTTGCGGAAACCGCGTCGCGCGCGGTCGAATTGATCATCGCGGTACAGCGCGGCGCGCCGCGTCCGACCGAACCGACGCGCGTGCGGGGTGGCCTTGCCGAGCGCGGTTCGACCGCGGCGCCTCCTGTCGTCGTCCATGGCTGAAGCCGGGCTCCCGCGCCGCCAATCTCACCTTTTCCTCCTGCTTTATGCGCTCGCATCGGCGGGAGGGGCGATGGCTTATGTTCCGTTCCTGACCATCTGGCTGCCTGGGCGTATGACCGGCTTGGCCGGGGCCGCGGACGTGGAGATGCTCGGCTATGCCACTTTTTTCGGCGCCCTTGCGGCGAGCGCGGGCGCCATCGGATTCGGCTGGCTCAGCGACTGGACGCTCAATCGGCGTGGGTGGATATTGGCCGGACTGGTCCTGACGATCTCCCTGCTGCAAGTTGTTCCGCTGGCACAGGAAATCTGGTCGCTGGTTGCGATCATCGTCGCCTGGCAGTTCGCGCTCAATATGATGCTGGGGCCGCTCGCGGCATGGGCTGGCGACTGCGTTCCCGATGAGCAGAAGGGCCTGCTCGGCGGACTGCTCGCCTTTTCGCCAGCGCTTGGCGCCTGGTCGGGGTGGCTTGTCACCTGGCCGGGGCTGGTGTCGGCGGAGCAAAGGCTTGGGGTCATCGGCCTGATGGTGGCGGCGGCGGTCTTGCCGGTGCTGCTGTTCGGGCGCCCGCGATCCTTTCCCGACCTCACCGCACCGCCGGCGGAGCACGGGGCCGGGAAGGCGCCGCGCCGACCGACGGGTCCGGCCGTGCGAATGTGGCTCGCGCGGCTGCTTGTCCAGATATCCGAGGCGGCGCTGTTCGCTTATCTTTATTTCTGGTTCCGTTCGGTCGCTCCCGGCATGCACGACAATGAAAAGGCGCAATTGTTCGGCATGGCGCTGACGATTGCCATTCCGATCGCCTTGGCAAGCGGGCGCTGGGCCGATCGCAACGACCGGCCCTTCCTGCCGCTGGTCGCCGCCGCAGCGGTGTCGAGCCTCGGCATGGTCGGAATGGCGATGGCGACGGATCCCGACGCGGCGAAGGCGAACTACCTCGTCTTCGGCATCGCGTCGACGGTGTTCCTGTCGCTCCATAGCAGCCAGACGCTGCGCGTCCTGCCGCGGTCGGACCGGCGCGGGCGCGACCTTGGCATCTTCAACCTCACCAATACCATGCCGTCGCTGATCATGCCGTGGCTGACGATTTCGCTCGTCCCCGGCTTCGGCTTCGATGCGCTTTTCCTGCTGCTCGCGGCGCTATCGGCGATCGCGGTGCTGCTGCTTGCGACGATCCCGCGCCCGCGCTGATATAGCCTGGAAACAGAGAGGCCTTGCTTTCATCCATCTACTATGCGAAATGACATTGATAACGTTCACAATAGAGGAATGGGAGAGACGATGCGCCGACAGGCAATGGGTATGGCGACCGCGCTGCTGCTGGCAGGAACCGCAGCCGCCACCGCGCAAGCCCCAGAAACGGAAGCCGCGGCCGTCCATCCCGAGCTCTGGCCCGCAGCGAAGAGTCCCGTCGCCATCACCGACGCTGCGACTGAGGCGCGGATCGACGCGTTGATAAAGAAGATGACGGTGGAGCAGAAAGTTGGCCAGCTGATCCAGGCGGATATCAGCACAATAACGCCGATGGATCTTGAAACCTATCCGCTCGGATCAATTCTGGCGGGTGGCAATAGCGGGCCGAATGGCAACGAGCGTTCGAGCGCTGCCGACTGGGCGAAGCTTGTCGGCGAGTTCCGCGCGGTGTCGTTGCGCCCGCAAGCCAACGGCGTCGCGATTCCGATCATCTTCGGCGTCGATGCCGTCCACGGACATAATAATATTCCCGGCGCGACGCTGTTCCCGCATAATATCGGCCTTGGCGCGGCGCGTGATCCCGAGTTGATTCAGCGCATTGGCGCCGTGACCGCTGCCGAGATCGCGGGTAGCGGTATCGAATGGACCTTCGCCCCGACGCTCGCTGTGCCGCAGGATCTGCGCTGGGGTCGCACCTATGAAGGTTATGCTTCCGACCCCAAGCTAGTTGCCGATTATGCGGAGGCCATGGTGATCGGGTTGCAAGGACCGCTTGTGACAGGGAAAAGTGTCGGTGCCAGCCATGTCGCTGCAACCGCAAAGCATTTCCTCGCCGATGGCGGGACGTTCGAGGGGAAGGACCAGGGTGATGCCAAGATCGACGAGAAAGAGCTGATCGCCAAGCATGCGACGGGATATCCCGCCGCGGTCGACGCGGGCGCGCTGACCGTGATGGCGAGCTTCTCAAGCTGGCAGGGAATCAAGCACCACGGCAACAAGGGATTGCTGACGGACGCGCTCAAGCAGAAGATGGGCTTTGAAGGCTTCGTCGTCGGCGACTGGAACGGGCATGGGCAGGTCGCCGGGTGCAGCGTCACCGACTGCGCGCAGTCGATCAACGCAGGGCTCGACATGTTCATGGCGCCTGACAGCTGGAAAGGTCTTTATGAAACGACGCTGGAACAGGCGAAGGAAGGCACCATCCCCGCCGCACGCCTCGACGATGCGGTGCGCCGTATCCTCCGTGTCAAATATAAGCTCGGCCTGTTTCCCGAAGGGCATGTCGATCGCAGTGTCGTAAAGGCGATCGGCACACCCGACCATCTCGCAGTGGCGCGCGAGGCCGTCGCCAAGTCGCTCGTGCTGCTCAAGAATAACGCCAATGTTCTGCCAATTAAACCCGGCGTGCGTGTGCTCGTGACGGGCCCCGCCGCGGACAGCATGGCGATCCAGTCGGGCGGCTGGACGATTAGTTGGCAAGGCACCGACGTCGTCCGGTCCGATTTTCCCAACGGCCAGACGATCTGGGAAGCGATCGACAAGGCGGTGCGCGACGCGGGCGGTGCCGCGACGCTGTCCGCCGACGCGGCGTTCACGGACAAGCCTGACGTTGCGATCGTCGTGTTCGGCGAGGCGCCCTATGCTGAATTCCAGGGCGACATCGCGACGCTCGATTACCAGCCGAACGAGGCCACTGATCTGGCGACGCTCAAGAAGCTGAAGGCCGCCGGTATCCCGGTCGTTGCGCTCTTCCTGTCGGGACGGCCGATGTTCACCAACCCCGAAATCAACGCCGCCGACGCTTTTGTCGCGGGCTGGTTGCCGGGGTCGCAGGGCGCGGGCGTCGCCGATGTGCTGATCGCGGGCAAGGACGGCAAGACGGTGCGCGGCTTTACCGGCACCTTGCCCTTCGCCTGGCCCTCCGACGCGCGCTCGCCGCTCGAAAAGCCGCAGTTCGCGGTCGGTTACGGGCTGAAATATGGCGCGACGACGACGGTGCCGCAGCTTTCGGAAGAGCTGGGCGTCGATATCGCCGCGGCGTTGAACGTCGAGAATTTCTTTTCGGGTGGCCGCGCGCGTTCGCCGTGGGTGCTTTCGATCACCGATGTCGGCGGCAAGCGCCCGGTCGAGTCGGCGCCGATCGCAAGCCCCGGCGGCATGATCGCGGCGCGCTCGGTCGACGTGCGCGCGCAGGAGGATGGCAAGTCCTTCACCTGGACCGGCCCTGCGACGCTCGAACTGACCGGACCCTATGCCGACTTGTCGCGCCAACTCAACAACAGCTTCGCGCTTCGTGTCGACTGGCGGATCGATGCGGCCGACAGCGTGTCGGTGCGTCTATCGCTGGGTGGCAAAACGTTCGACATCGCCTCCGCGGTCAATGGGGCGACGCTCGGCCATGTCTCGACGATTAAGGTGCCGCTGCGCTGTTTCGCCGATGCGGGGGCCAATTTGCGGCAGATCGACAATGCGGTGACGATCCAAGCCGACAAAGGCTTCGCCGCGACATTGCTGAAGGCAAACGTTGAGGCGGTGGGTGAAAATCTACCCTGCCCGCCGCCCGCGAACTGACACGATTGAACGCGGGTTACCCTGAGAAAAGGGAGGGAGAGAGGCATGGCTTTGGCGCCGGATATTTCATCGAGCACCGACCCGGCTGCGGTCGAAGGGCAGGGGACGCACGTCGACGCGCCCGAACTGCGGCTGTTCGTGATGGGTCTGTTTTTTATCTTCGGCGGTA